>Ga0208609_100002_pt1 | contig 467965 bp, 462 predicted proteins | sample SubbioR11_8A_Apr_FD_184813 | JGI IMG/M metagenome (GOLD analysis project Ga0208609, IMG submission 184813) | Serpentinite rock and fluid subsurface biosphere microbial communities from McLaughlin Reserve, California, USA - CR11_8A_Apr (SPAdes) | ecosystem: Environmental > Terrestrial > Deep...
GGCGGGGGACCGTGCCAGGTGGGTAGTTTGACTGGGGCGGTCGCCTCCTAAAATGTAACGGAGGCGCGCGTAAGGTCCGCTCAGATCGGTTGGCAATCGATCGTAGAGTGCAAGAGCATAAGCGGGCTTGACTGCGAGACCTACAAGTCGAGCAGAGACGAAAGTCGGCTCTAGTGATCCGGCGGCTCAGAGTGGAATGGCCGTCGCTCAACGGATAAAAGGTACTCCGGGGATAACAGGCTGATCCTCCCCAAGAGTCCACATCGACGGGAGGGTTTGGCACCTCGATGTCGGCTCATCGCATCCTGGGGCTGAAGTAGGTCCCAAGGGTATGGCTGTTCGCCATTTAAAGCGGTACGCGAGCTGGGTTTAGAACGTCGTGAGACAGTTCGGTCCCTATCCACCGTGGGCGTAAGAGACTTGAGAGAAGCTGTCCCTAGTACGAGAGGACCGGGATGGACGAACCTCTGGTGTACCAGTTGTCGCGCCAGCGGCACCGCTGGTTAGCTACGTTCGGTTTGGATAACCGCTGAAAGCATCTAAGCGGGAAGCCAATCTCAAGATTAGGTCTCTCACTGGGCTAACCAGGTAAGGCCCCTCGTAGACTACGAGGTTGATAGGCCGCAGGTGTAAGCACAGCAATGTGTTCAGCCGAGCGGTACTAATAGGCCGAGGTCTTGATCTTATTCGAGTGATTATTAAGCGCTATGCGGCTCTCAGGGTGCGATGCACCTATGGGAACGGCTTTGAAAAATAAATATTGTGCGTTCACCGAGAGCCGGTGGATGTGTTCAGTGGTTATGGCGGAGGGGGTATACCCGATCCCATTCCGAACTCGGCAGTCAAGTCCTCCAGCGCCGATGGTACTGCGGTGTAGTCCGTGGGAGAGTAGGACGCCGCTGAACACATCCACCGGCTCTTGTTGTAGTATTTTGTTGTAGATGCACCAACCAAGGGTCTGTCTGCTAGATAGTTGAAGTACGCAATCGTGCGATAGTCAAGGAGGAAACAGATGATCGATTCCGCTCGTGTAGAAAGTGCCCTGGACAAGATCAGGCCTGCCCTACAGGCAGATGGAGGGGATGTTGAGCTCGTTGAAGTTGCCGAGGGCGGAGTTATCAAAGTCCGCTTGACAGGTGCCTGTCACGGTTGCCCCATGTCCCAGCTTACGCTGACCAACGGTGTTGAGCGTGTGTTGAAAGAGGATATTCCTGAGGTATCTCGCGTAGAAGCTGTCTAATTTTCTATTGAATTCAATATGTAGGATGGCGTAGACTAGCAACACACAACATATTGTGTGTTGCTAGTTCAATTTAGGGACATCTGAAAAGAAATGAGAGGGGCGATTATGCCATCCGAAGCCACTCGTAGAGATACTTTATCTCGCGCTATCGACGATTTATTGACCCCTAACTCCCTGAAAGTTCTTCAGAAGCGATACCTCATGAAGGATGATGATGGTAATTGCTCGGAGCGGCCTAGTGACATGTTTTACCGGGTCGCTGCAAACATCGCCAGCGCAGAGTCCCTGTTCGGTGGCGATGACGCCAGAGTCGCCGAGATTACGAACGACTTCTATGAGCTGATGACTTCTTTGGACTTCTTGCCAAACTCTCCCACGTTGATGAATGCTGGTCGTGAGCTTCAGCAGCTTTCGGCGTGTTTTGTGCTTCCTATCGAGGACTCGATGGAGTCGATATTTAGCGCGGTAAGAGATACGGCTCTGATTCACAAGTCGGGCGGAGGAACGGGGTTTTCTTTTTCCAGACTGCGCCCCGGTGGCGATCAGGTGCGCTCTACTCAGGGAGTCAGTAGTGGGCCTGTTTCGTTTATGCGGGTCTTCAATCAGGCCACTGAGGCCGTGAAGCAGGGTGGAACCCGGCGTGGCGCGAATATGGGCGTTTTGAGAATTGACCACCCTGATATTCTTCACTTCATCAAGTGCAAAAGCGATGGGGATTTTACCAACTTCAACATATCTGTGGCCCTTACCGAGCGCTTTATGGAAGCAGTGAAGGCCGGTGAGGCTTACGACCTCGTCAATCCGAGGACTAAGGAGATAGGGGGGCAGCTTGATGCGGGGGAGGTGTATGATCTAATAGTTAGAATGGCATGGGAGACCGGTGATCCTGGCATCATATTCATCGACAGAATGAATAGGGACAACCCGACCCCGGCTGTTGGTGAGATAGAGTCCACAAATCCATGTGGTGAGCAGCCGCTGCTGCCGTACGAGGCGTGCAATCTCGGCAGCATCAACCTATCGCGCTTCGTTGTTTTTCGTGAGGGTGGGGTGGATGTCGATTGGGATCGGCTTGGTGACGTAATCCACCGGGCGATCAGGTTTCTAGACAATGTCATCGAGGTAAACGAGTACCCGCTCGAGAAGATCGGTGAGCTTGCGCGTGCCAACCGGAAGGTTGGCCTCGGCGTGATGGGCTGGGCTGACATGCTCATCAGGATGGGGATTCCCTACGATTCGGATGCAGCGGTGGCTCTCGGCAAGAAGGTCATGGGCTATATCGATGCCGAGGCGAAGTCGGCTTCGCGAAAGCTCGCCGAGGAGCGAGGCGCGTTCCCGAATTTTTCCGGCTCGATCTATGACCGTGAAGGGGTGCCGACGATTCGAAATGCAACGGTTACAACGATCGCGCCTACAGGGACACTCTCGATAATCGCCAATTGCTCGAGTGGAGTCGAGCCCCTATTTGCGGTCTCGTACGTTAGAACGGTCATGGACAACGATCGCTTGATCGAGGTAAACCCGATTTTCGAGGAGGTCAGTGTCAAGCGCGGATTCTATTCTCAGGAGCTGATGTCTCTTATTGCCAATCACGGCTCAGTTCATGGAATCGACGACGTGCCCGTCGACGTGCAGGAGGTTTTCGTCACAGCACATGACATAGCTCCCGAGTGGCATATACGGATGCAATCTGCTTTTCAGGCGCATACCGATAATGCGGTGTCCAAGACTGTCAACTTCTCTCACGACGCGACAGTTGACGATGTCCGGCGCGTGTACGATCTTGCGTATGAGTCCGACGTAAAGGGTGTAACCATATATCGCGATGGCTCCAAGTCTGATCAGGTGCTGTCTACCGGAAAGACATCGCAGGCTTCCAGCTCTCAGGAGGTGGTTGTCCGAGCAGGGGAAATAGAGCCCAGGCCTCGTCCGATTGTGACTCACGGTCGCACCGAAAAGATATTGACGGGGTGCGGCAACCTGTATGTCACCGTGAACTGGGATGAAGAGGGTATGTGCGAGGTCTTCTCGCAAATGGGCAAATCGGGCGGGTGTGCCTCGAGTCAGTCCGAGGCGCTTTCCAGAATGATCTCGGTCTCCTTGCGCGCAGGCGTTGATCCGGAAGCGATACTTAGGCATCTTCGAGGCATAAGGTGTCCCAGCCCCAGCTGGACCGAGGGGGGTAAGGTGCTCTCTTGCGCAGATGCAATCGGCATCGTGATGGAGCATGCAGTAACTTATATGCGAACCGGTGAGGCTGGGCGTGGAGTCTCAAAGTCTACCGAGAAACTCGACTACCACTCGGGGGCTTGTCCCGAATGCGGCGGTTCGTTAGAGCATGAAGGTGGTTGTGATGTCTGTAGGGCTTGCGGTTACAGCAAGTGTGCTTAGGGGCTGGTGAAAATGGTTTTGTCTGATCATACGATCAAGGAACAGTTGCTCGCGGGTCGAATCAGGATTGAGCCGCTCAATCCTTCGGACATACAGCCCTCGAGCGTGGATATTCACCTGGGCGAGAGCTTTCAGGTCTTTCGGAATTCACGCTATCCATACATCGATCCCAGCAGGGAGCAAGTCGGCCTCATGGAGCCTGTTGTGGCTACCGCCGAGGAGCCTTTCGTGCTACACCCTGGTGAGTTCGTGCTTGGAACGACGATCGAGCGCATTGCGTTGCCCGATGATATCGTCGGCCGACTTGAGGGCAAGAGTTCGCTGGGGCGTATAGGGCTGCTTATCCACTCGACAGCAGGCTACGTAGATCCAGGCTGGGAAGGCAGGCTTACCCTGGAGCTATCCAATGTTGCGAACCTGCCGATAGTGCTCATGCCAGGAATGCCGATAGGGCAGATATCGTTTTCCAAGATGACTACTCCGGTAGACCGACCATATGGAACTCCTGGCTTGGGCAGCAAATACCAGGGACAAAGCGATACTGTGCCGAGCAAGATGCACTTGAGCTTTTAGCCAAGGCCGGAGGCAGGGCGGCGCCGCATCATAAGCGGTCCCATGATCCGGCACCCGCTTTCAGGGCGAGCCCAGGGTCAGGCCTATAGGCCCTCGGTAACTTTGCTGACTATTGGGGTTGGCACGAAGCCCGCGATATATTTTCCGGCTCGGGATTCCATGAATGGGAGCCATCCTAGCTTCCGCCGTATGTTTTTGACTATGGGCTCGATCGTTTTGGAGTACTCTAGCAACCTGTCCGCAGGCTTGGACGTAGCTATTGCCCTGCCGGCCAATCTTCCGGAGTTCAGAGCGTATGAGATACCCTCACCGGAAGTGGGTGACATAAAACCACCGGCCTCACCTGCCAAAAGGACGTTGCCTGTGCCTGGCACAATGTCTCTCGATTGACGGATGTGCAGCGCCACGCTCGCCTCTCTAAGCGTGCTTTCGCCAAGCTGTGGAAGTTTCGACCGCAGCATTTCAATGGCTCTGTCTTGCAGGAGGTAGGGTTGTTTAGTTTTGGGATAGTAGACTGACCCCACTATGGCCACTTCACCTTTGGGGACTAGATAGCTGTACGCGAATCCATCAGCCATCTCGCGCATGTATATGCAATCAAAGTAGGGCTCGATCGGGTCGCTCAGTACCAGGAAGTCCTGCAGGGTGACGTAGGTTGCAACGTTTTCGACGCCAAGTTTGCGCCTGACTGCCGAGCGAGCACCATCAGCACCGACAAGGGTTCGACAGCGTATCTGGCTGATGTGTCCGTCACCACTTTTTATTTCAGCGGTAACGCCCGACGCATCTTGGGTGAAGTCGATTAGAGAGGTCGATCCCATAAGTTCGACGTTGTCCGGCAGCAACGTGGTCATCCAGTGATCCCATTGGGCCCTGTCAACATTTTGGAACCTCAGCTTCGTGGGCTTTTTGATTTTGCGATCCCAGTCCCAGTAGCGAAAATTCACGTACGCCGGCTCAAGCTCAAGTTCTTTAGGAACAGGTGAGATTTCGTTTAGGAATTTTTGCGAGTATTCATTTATCATCCCGCCGCAGCTTTTGTTTCTCGGCAGCGAAGATGAGTCGATCAGTAGTACTCGCCCGGCTTTGGACGCCTCCAGGGCTGCCACAATACCTGCTGGGCCAGCACCGGCTACAATGGTTTCAAACTCGGCAGAAAGCGAGAGCTTAGTGGTCATCCAACACCTCCGGGCAGACATCAGGTCGCATCATGGGATGCGGTTTCTGTCTGCTAGTGAGATCAGATGCCGGACCGCAAAGCCCGTAGACAACCGAAACATAGTATCATTTCCGCTATCCGGTGAACCACAATGGAGGTTACGCGATTATGGCAAAGTGCTGGGAACAAAGGGGTTGTGATGAGGAGATGCAAGCGAGCTGTCCTCACGCAAACGAACTAAACGATAACTGTCCTACCAAATGTGCTTTTGCGACATGCGAGCGCAGTCAGCATGAGTTAACGACAGATCCGGCCTTGGTTTTCGATCCAGATGCCGACAGGAGTGCGGCAATAATGGATAACTGCACCTTTTGCGCCTTCTTCTTGAAGCATGGGCCGCGTGTCATTCGGTGATCGCTGCTGCTAGAGAGGAGACGCGCGCGGCGGTCTTCGATGAACTCATTCGGTTTGGTCTCGAGCTTGAATCTCAAAGTGCGGCGCAGGTCGGTGAAGGCTTTAGTGGCAGGCCGGAGGCGGATGCGTTTTTAGAGAGCGATCCGAATGCGTTTCTTCTCGGAGTGCTTTTTACCCAGGGCATACCTGCCGAACGTGCCTGGGCTGGGCCATGGGAGCTGAAGCGCCGACTCGGGCACCTTGACCTTTCTAAGCTGGCTAGCGATCTTGAGGCCGTCCAAGAGGCTGTGCAGCGCCCACCTATGCTACACAGGTTCAAAAACACGTTGCCCAGGTGGATATCGAGTGCCGCCAAGCGCCTTCTCGCCGAGTGGGATGGTGATGCCGCCCTGATATGGGCACCCGGGACTCACGTCGCCGATGTCACCGAGCGGCTTTCCGCATTTGAGGGTATCGGCAGAAAGAAGGCGGTGATGGCGGTTCAGATTTTGCTGCGTCACTTTCATGTCGCCCTTGCTGGTCGCGAGGCCGGCAGGGTGGCTTACGATGTGCAGACGCGCAGGGTCTTTTTGCGCTCCGGCCTCGTTGAGGTGGATTCTGTCGATTCTATCGAGGCTGCCGCAATCGAGGGCTATGCGCCTGCTCCAGGCATTCTCGATCTGCCGGCTTGGCTGATTGGCCGTCAAACATGCAGGCCGGCATTGCCAAAGTGCGATGAGTGCAGGCTGGGGAAGGTGTGTCCCCGCCGAACCTGGCTTAACCCTGAGGGAGTCGGTTTGCGGCGGGGGAAAGAGCCTACTCGGCTGATCTGAACACCAGGCCAGATGGAAGCTTGGGATAGAAGTATGTGGATTTTTGAGGCATTACATCTCCCGCTAGGGAGACTGCCTTCATTTGGCTCATTTTCGTGGCCCGCATGATGAACACGGCATCATGACTCTCTGCCATTTCGAGCGTTTCTCTTTCATCTTTTGAGAAATTCAGCCGGTTTAGCGACTCTGGCTCGTCTGGGTGGATGTTGAACAGCTTTCGCAAGACGAGCTCTTGCAGCACGGTCACATCCAGCTCCTTCCAGGCTTGTGATCCACCGGTAATCACACTGGAGAGATCGACCGATTCGCGCAGAACAGCCAGTTTAGACGCATCGTCAGACGCCGTCTTTACGAGAAACGCCGGGCGATCGATTTCGGAAAGTCGCCACCAGGGTTCGCTGCCGAAATCATCCGTATCGCTCACCTCGAAGTACTCGGACAGCCCGGAGTAGAAGAGCTCGGCCGAGAAGCTATCGAGGGCGTCGGCGATGCGATGGGTGGGTAGCACTACGAGCTCAGAGTCGTCCATGTCGACTAGCGCCATCAGCACATAGTCGTAGGCCGGATCCTGAGAGGTCACGTCGCTGGCAGCCGCGGCTTTGCGCATGGCGTTTCGGTGCGCGAGTGCGACCGTATACCGGTGGTGTCCGTCAGCGATGAAGATGTTCTTATCGGCAAGGATGGAGGCGAGCGCTTGAACTGTCTCGGGATCGGTCAAGGACCAGACCCTGCTCAAGACCCCGTCTGCGTCAGTCGCGGTCATAATGGGCTCAGCTGTCATGGCGGAGTCGAATATAGCTCCGGTGAGGCGCAAAGGGTCGGGGTACAAGCCAAAAACTGCCGAGAAATTCGCAGATGTGGCCTCCAGGAGCGCGTATCGGTCACCTAACGCTTTGGGTAATGTGCGCTCGTGAGGCAACACGACTCCTTCTTCGAAATCGTGCAGCTTTACCTCGGCGATAAACGCCTTGCGCCTGATCTGTTTTTCACCGACCGACCATGATTGCTCAAGCACGTAGATAGCCGGAGTGCCGTCTTGCTCTAGCGTTCCGTCGCCCATCCACTGTTTCCACCTATTAGCTCCGGTCTCGTAGCGATTTCCCGGAGTTGCCGGATCCAGCTCTCCTTCGGGAAGCTCAAGGGCAACGGCGTTTACCGGGGATTGCGCCAGCAAGGACTCTCTTTGAGATGGCGAAATGACATCATAGGGCGGCGCCGTCAAGGACGAAATGTCCTTGCTGTGGTGCGAGTATCTCCATGCGCGAAACGGGCGCACAGTAGCCATGTTCCCATCCTTTCATTCCAGTACGGCAGCTTAGCTGAGTAAAGACCTAAGTACTACGAAAGCGACTATACCCGCAATAGTTGCTCCAAGGAAACTGCTTGTGAATCGATAGGTTATACCGGTTATCAGAGCGGCCCAAAGATACGGGCTTGTCAGGGGGTCAACAAAGCGTCCTTGCGGCCTGAAGACTTCCAGCGCCACAAGAGAGCCCATCACAGCGGCAGGCACGAAAGAAAGCCAGCGTAAAATGGGCTTAGGCAGGGTCATGCGGGAGATCAAGGCGATTGGCGGGAAGCGAACAAGGTAGTTCAACACGGCCATGCCGATTATGACAGCCCAGATGTAGGAGTCCTCCATCACTGCCACCTCTCGTCTGGGTAGAGTAGAGCCCCTATTGTTGCTGCCGCCATTGAGGACACTATGATGTAGAGTGCGCTTGGCACCTCGATGCCCACAAATGAAAGCGCCGGCATTCCAATAGCTAGCGCGCCTGCCACACACCCGATTATCAGGTGCCGATAGTTTTGGGCTAAAGCAACAAAGAGTGCCGAAAACATGGCGGGCATCGCAAATTCCACACCCCAGCGTGAGGGATCGCCGATAAGACCACCCATGCTGGCTCCTAGGGCGGTTCCAACTACCCAGCCGCACCATGCGATGACCCCGACGCCGGCCATGGACGACGCGGTGGATAGTCCGCCTTGGCGGTCATTGATGTTGACGGCGAACGTCTCGTCGGTCAGAGTAAAGGCCAAGGCCGCCTGCTTTGGCAAGGTGAGCCGACGAAGATGCGGTGAGAGCGTCGCTGCAAAGAGAACGTATCGCAGGTTTACTACGGTAGTCGCCGCGAGCACCGCCAAAAGGCTTTCTCCCGCTCGCATCTGCGCTAAGGCGATAAACTGTCCTGCTCCGGCGAGTGCTGTAGCCGAACAGATCACAGCCTGAAGTGTCGAGAATCCGATACTTGTGGCTACGATTCCGAAAGCTGCTCCAACCGGTACGTATCCCAGAAAGATCGGCATCCCCAGTTTGGCGCCGCGAAGGAAGTGGTCGAGGCGCCACTGCCAGCGGGAAGTGTTTGTCCGGGATCGATCAAGCATTCGCGAATGATATCACGCCGCCAGCCGGAAAAGGGATAACATGAGTTGCGGCAATCTTTGCAGGGTTCTTGCTATAGGGTGAGAATCACTCGGCAAAGAGGTACAATATAAGTAGGCGCTTATCGCGCTAGGAGGCGAGAGCGATGGAGTTTGTTATAAGTTGCCCGGTCGATGGCCACGTAGAGGTGTCGCTCGAGGACATAGACACCGTTGTTCTCAGGGAGCCTGAGCAGGCCGAGGTTATCTTTTCCTGCCCCGAGTGCGGCACTAGAATCTCTGTGGCAGTTCGCATACCCAACTTTCTCATGACAGCCATTGAGACAATGGCCAGAGACAACGACTCTTTCGTCGCTCCGCTTGCCAGCCTGGTTGCGCTTGCAGCCGAAGCCGATGCTCGGCAGCGTGCCAGCAATGGCGTTCGCATATCAAGCACCTCCGAGATCGACCAGGAGGACGACAAGCGCATCGATGCTTACTGTGAGTACTTCCGTCGGCAGCTTTCAGAGATCGACTGTGTCGGCGATATGCTCAGGGAGTTTTAGCTAATCCTCCCGCCAACCCGCCGAGGTAATACCGCTACTGCCCCCAAGGCGAATCCGCCCAGATGCGCCCACCACGCTACATCGGCAGGCACGCCCAAAGAGCCAAGCCCCTGCGCCAGTTGGAGCAAAAACCACATCCCGATCACGAAGATCGCCGGAAGGGTTGCCAGCTCGATGATGAAGAAGATGGGTATGGCCGTTATGACCTTTGCCTTGGGGTGAAGAACAAGAAACGCGCCGAGCAGTCCCGAGATGGCCCCGCTGGCGCCCAGAACGGGCACGCCTGAATCCGGATAGATAAATCCATGCACTAGCGCCCCGGCAGCTCCGCAAATCAGATACAGGAGCAGAAAACGTAGTTTGCCAAGTTGATTTTCGATGGTGCCTCCAAATACCCACAGATAGAGCATGTTGCCACCTAAGTGAAGCCACCCTCCGTGGAGAAACATCGCGGAGAAAAGCGAGATCAGGCTCTGCGGATCCCAGCGCATATCGAAAAGGAGATCAGGCGTGAAGGCGTACGTTGCGACAAGCGCAAGTAGCTGCTCGGTATTGAGCGTAAGCTGATAGACGAACGCCCCAACGTTGAGCGTGACCAGAAGAATGGTAAGGTATGGCACTCTTCGTGCTCGGGTATCAACATAAATGGGTATCATATAGCTCAGTTTCTGCTACTGTCTTCGGGGCAGGGCAATGCTTTAGCTTAGTGTCTGTTTTTTCTGGCGTAAATGCGCCGGTTATTAGGGAAGAGGTGATTTAGCTGTGGCAGCTTCGATAACGGGAATACTCCTGGGGCTTGTCGGGCTACTGCTGTTTTTAGCCGTAGGCGTTATATTTTTATACAACCGAATGCTTGTGCTTCGCAACCGCGTTGACAATGCCTGGGCGCAGATAGGTGTTCAGCTCAAGCGCCGCTATGATTTGATCCCGAACCTGGTTCAGACGGTCAAAGGATATGCGGCTCATGAGCAAAGTACCTTTGAGCAGGTGGTAAAGGCGCGCCAGATCGCGATGGGTGCCTCGGCCATCAAGGAGCAGGGTGAAGCCGAGAATATGTTGAGCTCCACACTGAAGTCATTGTTTGCGGTCGCCGAGGCTTATCCTGAGCTAAAAGCGAACGAGAATTTTATGATGCTCCAGGAAGAGCTGGCCGGAACTGAATCCAAGATTGCCTACGCGCGGCAGTTCTACAACGACTCGGTTCTGAGTTACAACAACGGTATCCAAATGTTTCCGGCAAACTTGCTGGCCGGTATATTTTCCTTTACGCCTCGCGAGTCGTTTGAGGTAGAGGAGTCTGTGAAAGAAGCTCCACAGGTTAGCTTCTAGATGTTAGGCGAGGGCTTCCTTCCGAGCAAAGCGATGTGTATTTCTGGAATTATTTGGCCAGGAGAGCCCAAGAATGCATGACCAGATTTCATCAAACAAGTTCAAGAGCTTTGCCCTGGTGGTGCTATTTATCGCGCTTGTCTTTGGTGCCGCCTGGGCATTTAGCTATTCATTGAACCTAGGCCCGGAGGGGCTGATTTTGGCTTTGGGCTTCGCTTTTGTCTCTACATGGGGCTCCTACTGGTATTCGGATCGAATAGTTCTTGCGATAAGCCGCGCGCGGCCGGTGGACAAGACGAAGGAGCCGTACCTCGTCAATCTGGTTGAGGGACTTTCGATCGCCGCCGGCATGCCGCAGCCAAGAGCATACGTTATCGATGACCCTTCACCGAATGCGTTTGCGACCGGTCGCAACCCTCAAAATGCGGCAATTGCAGTCACCACGGGCTTGATTGAAAAGCTAGATCGCCTCGAGCTTGAGGGCGTCGTCGCCCATGAGCTGGCGCACATCAAGAATTACGACACTCTTGTCCAGACACTTGCCGCCGTGATGGCGGGTACGATAGTCCTGATGTCTGACTGGATGGTCAGGACCTGGCTTTGGTCTGGCCGAGGAAGGGGAGGTCAGGGAGGGGGCGGACCGCAGGCGATATTGGCGATCATTGCGCTGTTGCTGTTGGTGCTGTCACCGATTTTTGCTGCGATTATCCAGATGGCCATCTCTAGGCAAAGAGAGTACCTAGCCGATGCCAAAGGCGCACTACTGACGCGATATCCCGATGGACTCGCCTCTGCGTTGCGTAAGATATCGGCCGACCCGAATCGCCTGGCAGTGGCAAACAAGGCAACGGAGTCACTCTACATATACAACCCGCTGAAAAACTACAGGAAGGGGGGTGGCTTGAACGCCCTGTTCAACACTCACCCTCCTGTGGAAGAGCGAATTCGCAGACTTGAGGCGATGTAATTGGCCGAACTCATCTTTCCCGATATCAACCCGATACTCTTTGGCATTGGGCCCTTCGAGGTGCGCTGGTACGGCATCTCTTATGTCGCCGGATTCTTAGCCGCAGGCCTCATCCTGTCTCGGCTGAATCGGCGATGGAAGGTGGGGCTCTCAGGCGACGATGTTCTGACGATTGTTCTGTACTGTGTCGTCGGCGTGCTTTTGGGCAGCCGGATTGGATGGGTGCTGATCTACGGAGGAGGCGAGTATCTTGCTGATCCCTTACGCATCCTGGCCGCGTGGGAGGGCGGAATGTCGTGGCACGGCGGCTTCGTCGGCATTCTTCTCGCCGGGGTACTGCTTTCACGGCGTCTCGGCGTGCCCTTTACGACTCTGGCGGATATGGCCGCGATTGGCGCGCCGATAGGGCTGTTCTTCGGCCGGGTCGCCAACTTCATAAACGGGGAGCTTTGGGGACGCGTCAGCGATGTTCCATGGGCGATGGTTTTTCCGGCCGCCGGCCCACTTCCGAGACATCCATCTCAGCTTTACGAGGCACTGCTACAGGGTGTGGTGATGTTCACGGTGCTATACTTGCTCTCCCGCCGCCGCAGGCCTCCGGGCTTTTATCTTGGGGCCTTCATGTTGATGTACGGCGCATTCCGGGCTTTTGCCGAAGTATTTCGCGAGCCGGACGCGCACCTGGGATTCGTGCTTGGTCCTTTGACCATGGGGCAAGTGCTGAGCATCCCTTTGGTCGTCGCGGGGATATATGTTCTGTGGCGCTCTTTACGCCGAGAAAAACCGGCTTAGATGAGTGCTGCCTACTCGCAGATAGTATCGGCAGGTTTCCAGCACGGTGATTCCCGGTTCAGGCAGTGGACCGTTTCACTCGCGCTAAGTGCCTGCGGAGGCGTACACTGGGTGCAATAGCACTTCGGAAAAGCCCCTACAAGATCCTTGAGATTGGGATCGCTGTAAGGGTCGGGATCGGGCTGCTCTAAGATGTGTAATAGATAACAAGGCATAAACAGTTTCTACCTTTACGCAGGTTCGTCGGCTAAAAGACTAGCGTGACCGGAGTGATTCGACAAGCGATTGTGTTGTATCTGTGAGATTTGACCTGAAGTTTTGTGCGGTCGTATGCTTAGGTCAGGCACTTGGAGGAAGTATGCGAAATACAATTTATAAGAAGATGATGCTCGTCTCCTTGACCGTCATTGCGCTTGCGATGACGGGCTGTTTTGGGCAGCAACAAGCGGAAGTGACATCGCCTTGGCCAGTGGCAGAGGCGGAACGCACAATAGACAAGCCCCCGCCACCGCCGATATGGCCGTTGACCGGGTTGGGCGCGCCGGACTCGGAGGTCGTAGTAAATCGGCGGGTAGTCTCGGTGAAGATCGACAACGCTCCCGTCGCCAGGCCACAGTCAGGGCTGCAATCGGCTGATGTTGTTTATGAGTCCATTACCGAAGGCGGGATCACGCGCTTCAACTGCTTGTTTCACTCTGAGGTTCCATCGACGGTCGGTCCGGTAAGAAGTGCGCGGCTTTCCGACATCAAGATGGTTCCGCAATACCAGCCGCTCTTTGTGTTTTCGGGTGCAAGTGGCAGGGTCAATGCCGCGGTAAGGTCAGCGGGCTTGCAGAACCTCTCGCAGGACGCCGGCGTGAGCAGGGGATACTCCCGATCCAGAGCGCGAAGGGCGCCGCACAACTTGTATGTGGACTTGATTAAGATTCGCGAGGAGGGAGTCAACAGGGGCTATCCTGCGCAACAGGAGCTAAAAAGGCTCGCCTTCGATGGGAGCTCTCCTACAACCGGCGCCCCTGCTGCGGCGATCAGCATTCCTTTCTCTCGGGCGAACCGGGTCGACTGGACTTACGATGCAAGCCGTGCGGTTTATCTGAGATCCAACAACGGGGCTGTTCATCTCGACGCCTTGACGGGAGAGCAGTTGAGTGCTCGAAATGTTGTCGTAATGTGGGCGCAGGTTGTCCCCGCAACGGCCGGGACTTATGACATTCAGCTTGTTGGAAGCAACAGGGTAAGTGTTTTCAGAGATGGCATCAGGATCGATGGGACGTGGCAAGCCAGTGCTGATCAGCCCCCATCTTTTGTCGCTGCCGATGGCTCGGCGATAAGGCTGGCCCCAGGCAACACGTGGTTTCAGGTGATAGGAACCGATGTCAATATCGTGATTCGATAACTCTAGGCAAGAGTTGATCGGTGGCGCTTGTTGATAGATTCCCCCGCCGTTACAATGCTATGCCTGCACAGTCACCGAGTGGGCAGGTTTATTTAGCGCCGGAATCGAGAGGGTCAAGATGGACAACAATGAATTGACCGGTACGCTTCGTGTCAAGACGGGTCTTGCCGAGATGCTCAAGGGCGGCGTCATCATGGATGTCGTCAATGCCGAGCAAGCCAGAATCGCCGAAGACGCTGGAGCGGTTGCGGTAATGGCGCTCGAAAGGGTTCCCGCCGATATTCGTGCGGCCGGTGGTGTTGCGCGTATGGCCGATCCGACAATTGTCGAAGAGATAGTTGCTACCGTTTCCATTCCGGTTATGGCCAAGTGCCGCATCGGCCACTTCGTTGAGGCTCAGGTGCTTCAGTCGCTGGGAGTGGACTTCATCGATGAGTCCGAGGTGCTGACTCCCGCTGATGACAGATACCATGTGGACAAGCAAGCTTTCACTGTGCCGTTTGTTTGCGGCGCGAAGGATCTTGGAGAGGCATTGCGCCGTATCTCCGAGGGTGCGGCCATGATCCGGACAAAAGGGGAGCCCGGAACCGGCAACATAATCGAGGCGGTTCGGCATATGAGAACGATGACCGACGGGATCGCATACCTGATGGGCCTGCGCAAGGAGCAGCTCTACGATGCCGCCAAACAGCTCGGCGCATCGGTTGATCTGGTACGTTGGGTCGCCGAGCACAAAAAACTCCCCGTGGTCAACTTCTCGGCGGGTGGTATCGCGACCCCGGCTGACGCCGCCCTGATGATGCAACTGGGCTGTGACGGAGTCTTTGTCGGCAGCGGGATTTTCAAGAGCGGAGATCCCTCCAAGCGGGCAAAGGCCATAGTCGAGGCCACTACACACTTTGAAGACGCCGATCTCATCGCCAGGGTTTCAAGAGACCTGGGAGAGGCCATGGTCGGCATCAATATCTCCGATATTCCTGAAGCCGAGAGAATGCAAGAGCGTGGCTGGTAGACCTCGCGTAGGAGTACTTGCCCTGCAAGGAGCGTTCAGAGAGCATATAACGATGCTGGAGGCACTGGGCGCCGAGGCCACTCCCATCCGGCTTCCCGATCAGCTTGTCGGTCTTGCGGGTCTTGTCATCCCCGGTGGCGAGTCCACGGCGATTTCCAAGTTGATGGATTCATATGGGTTTTTCGAGGCGACAGTGCAGCACCATCTTGGCGAAATCGCTATTTGGGGTACGTGCGCCGGTACCATATTGGTTGCCAGGGATGTTCTTGATGCCACAGAAGGCCAGCGCACTTTGGGCCTTATGGATGTCTCGGTAAGGCGTAACGCCTTCGGTCGTCAAGTGGACTCGTTCGAGGCCGATCTGCACATCCGCGCCGGTATCGGAAGATATCGCGGAGTTTTTATTCGGGCTCCCTGGATTGAAAGCGTCGGAAAGGGCGTGGAGATTCTCGCCGAGCACTCCGGGCATATAGTAGCTGCAAGGCAAGGCAGAATGCTTGCGACAGTCTTTCATCCGGAGCTCACTGGTGATACCAGGGTGCACAGGTATTTCCTTGAGCAAGTGGTCGGGAGCTGACGGGGAGTGGCCGGTCACTCAAAGTGGGCGACTACCAAGCACAGGAAGGCCGCCCAGGACAAAAAACGAGCCGCGCTCTTTAGTAAGCTGGCTCGAAATATTTATGTGGCGGCAAAAAGCGGCGGTGATCCTAGTCCGGAGAACAACGCATCTCTTGCTGCCGCAATAGCCAAGGCCAAGAGCTACTCGCTTCCCAAAGACAAGATCGAATCCGCCATCGCGAAGGCATTTAGCTCTTCGGAAGGCGTTGACTTCGAGGAGGTCATCTACGAGGGGTATGGCCCGGCGGGCGTGCCGATCTACGTCGAGGCGCTTACAGACAATAGAAATCGCACGGCCGCAGATATTCGCAGGATCTTTTCGCGCTCCGGGGGAAACCTTGGCTCGAGCGGGTCGGTTGCGTTTCAGTTCGATCGGAAGGGTCAAATAGCTGTCGACCAGACGGGTTTTACCGAGGACGACATGCTCTTGCTGGTGGCCGAAGCTGGTGGACAAGATTTGATGCCGGGAGAGGATCAGTGGCTGGTCATGACCGAGGCTGTCGATCTTGCCCCCGTTAAGCGGTCGCTGGAGGAGCAGGGCGTTGCCGTTATCGGCGCCGAGCTGGTCATGGAGCCGGTAACTGAGGTCGCTCTCGATATCGCTGATGTAATCAAAGTATTGCGACTGGTAGACGCCTTGGAAGAGCTGGACGATGTACAAAACGTATTTCATGCCATGGAGCTGACAGACGAGATCGCCGCAGCGCTTGAGTGAATCGGCGGTAGCGCCCGGCGATCTTCAGTGATACCCTGAACGTATGTTCGATTTTCGAAGGGTCATAACATGCGATCGGTGATCGTGGGCATAGATCCTGGATTGGCCAACACCGGCTGGGGTGTAGTAGAGGTCCGGGGTTCTCGGCTACGTTGCCTGGCATACGGATGCGTAACCACCGACAGCCAAACTCCGCTTGCAGAGCGACTCACCGCAATACATGAGGAGCTTTTAGCCGTGGTGAGCCGTTACTCTCCGAGTGAAGCAGCGGTTGAAAACGTGTATTTCGGCGCCAACGCCAAGTCAGCGTTTGCGACAGGGCAGGCCAGGGGTGTTGCGATTCTTGCGCTTGCCAATGCGGGAGGGCTCCTCGGCGAATACAGTCCTGCTCAGATCAAGCACGCGGTAGTTGGCGAAGGAGCCGCCGATAAGTGCCAGGTGGCATATATGGTCAAGGAGATTTTGGGGCTTGACGCCGTGCCTCATCCGGACCACGCCGCCGACGCGCTTGCTGTTGCAATCTGCCATTCGAGTGCCTGCAGGTCGCTGGCGTATGGGCAGGTGGCGATTTGATAGCCTTTCTTGTAGGGCGGATTATTGAGAAGTCCTCGGTGCATGTGGTGTTGGACGTTGGCGGGGTCGGGTATCGATTGATGATGCCGACTACGTCTATTGAGGCTATGTCGCCGCTCGACCACGAGGCGCGTCTTCACACATACCTTCACTTGCGGGCCGAAGAGATCAGTCTTTTTGGTTTTGTTAGCGCTCAGGAAAAGATGTTGTTTGAGAAGCTCATAGGGGTAAGTGGCGTTGGGCCCAAGGTTGCCCTGTCGGTGCTGTCGTCGTTTAGCTTCGACATGTTGGTCGGAGCCATTATGGACGGTGATGTAGGGCTTATTGCCACAACACCTGGTGTCGGCAAGAAGACCGCTCAGCGAATCATCATCGACCTGAAGGATTCGCTTGAAGCCCTGGGCTTTCATGCCACCTCCTCCGCGCTATCGGCAAGCGCGGGCAGTGCGGCCGCCGAGGTTCGCGAGGCGCTTTGCGCGATGGGCTTTACGCCCTCCGAGTCCACAGCGGCCATGAGGCCGTTTTCGGGGGATACCGGCGACTCTAAGGCTTGGGTGCAAGACGCCCTACGAAGATTGGGTGGGGGAGTTTAGATGGGCACCGTCTGGGAAGCCAGTGATGCGGATCAACCGTCTTCGGACAACCCGGAGAGGTTGGTCTCGGCAGTTCTGACAAGCGATGATGTCGAGGCCGAAGTCGACCTGAGACCTAAAACCCTCGGGGAGTGCATGGGTCAAGCTCGGGTCAAAGATAACCTCGGCGTGTTGATAGAAGCAGCGATGGTCCGTGACGACCCGCTCGATCACCTTCTGCTCTCTGGACCTCCGGGACTCGGGAAGACTACGCTTGCCTCGGTAATCGCCAATGAGCTTGGCGTCAGACTTCGAGCGACCAGTGGCCCTGCCATCCAGAGGGCAGGCGATCTGGCTGCGATACTTACGAACCTTGAGGAAAGAGACGTTCTCTTCATCGATGAGATACATCGCCTGAGTCGGCCGGTCGAAGAGGTCCTCTACCTGGCGATGGAAGACTTCGTGATCGATATCGTGATCGGGAAGGGCCCTGCTGCAAGGAGTCTGAGGCTCGACGTACCGCGATTCACCCTTATTGGCGCGACAACCCGCGCTGGTCTGTTGACAACCCCCCTGCGCGACCGTTTTGGCGCGGCGTTTCGCCTGAACTACTACTCCGCCGAGGAGCTCGAGTCGATAATCCGGCGGTCAGCGGAGATACTCGGCATCTCGATAGATAGCGGAGGTACTGCCGAGATCGCGAGACGTTCGCGTGGAACTCCTCGGCTGGCCAATCGACTGCTCAAGAGGGTTCGGGATTACGCGCAGGTAAGACGTGATGGAGTTGCGAATGAGGACGTGGCAGCCGAGGCGTTGGCGTTTTTTGAGGTGGATCACCTCGGGCTTGATCGCATGGACGTTACGATCCTTGAGACCTTGATTCATCGTTTTGACGGCCGTCCGGTGGGGCTAAATACGCTTTCTGCTGCCATTGGCGAGGAGGCGGACACGGTGGAAGATGTTTACGAGCCGTTCCTGATTCAGCTCGGCTTTCTCATGCGAACGCAGAGAGGTAGGCAGGCTACCTCTCGAGCGTATGAGCATCTCGGAGTTAGCCCGCCCGAGAAGAGCGGACAGCCCGAGCTGTTTTAGTCCGGGCAGGCGGTGTCACACACGGCTTTCGGTTTTTGCCACCATTGCCATCGCCTTGTTGCGGGTGTGCAGGAGCATATAGTGATATAGCCAGCGCGCCAGCTTGTCGGGGTGCTTGCCGATCAGCCCGAATCGGATCAGCGTGCAGCTCGAAAGCGGGAAAGCCGGGTCGGCATATGTTTCATTCCAGTAGACGCAACTTTCCCGATCGCACTCGGGCGTCGACCGCATCATCGTTTTTAGATCGCAGCGCATTTTGCTCACCGTTTCTGGACTCCTTCAACAATGATATCGGCCCAACGGTGATTCGGTTTTTAGGGGTATCTGACAGGCGGTTATATTAAATGGTTAAATCTGCGGCCCACAGCCCATGGAGATTACAGTACTCGATTGCGCGAATTGAAGTGCCGGCACTCAGTCGCGCGGAAACAGATACCTGCGGCTCGGTGGCAACCGGAGAGAGGTCGAACCTGGCTATAGTGTTGCCGTCGGCCTGAACCTCGATCCACTGGATGAAGTGGTCTGGCTGGTTTGGGTGTGGAACATAGTGGCCCACACTTACCGATATCTTTACCAGATCACCCTCGGCCTGTACTGAAACAAATGGTGTGTGCTTCTTTTCAAAGTCACTGGCGGAGTCAATGTCGGCGATTTGATTCATTGGTGACAGGATAGGTGCGTCGTTCATGTGTAATTCCTTTCTCCAAGAGGTGCGGCTGAATGATCGTTCTACAAATCCGTTATACCCAAACCCGTGGATTATCGTAGAATCTCATAACCATCACGCATCGGATAGGAATGAAAATGTCTGCTCCGCAAGAGACACTGATCGATCGCTCGGATATGGTGCTGGTTCTTATCGACTTCCAGGAACGCCTTGTCGCCGCTGTGCCAGAAAGCGAATCGGCTCTTGACGCAGCCTCGCGCTTGCTCAGAGGCGCTGTTTTGGTCGGTGCGCCAGTGCTGGTAACAAGGCAGTACCCGCGAGGGCTTGGACCGACAGAGCCTCGCCTTGAGGAGCTGTTGATCGATCTTGCCGATGATGGCGCACGCGTGACAGGAGTCGACAAGACAGACTTTTGCTGTATGTCGGAGGCGACTTTCGTTGAGGCACTGGAGAGCACTGGACGTCGCCAGGTGGTGATGGCAGGTCTCGAGACCCACATATGCGTCACGCAAACCGCGCTCGCGATGGCTGGCCGCGGCTATCAGGTTCAGGTAGTCGCAGACGCTTGTTCTTCAAGAGACAGCCAGGCGCACAAGATTGCGCTGGACCGGCTTCGCGCGACTAATGTAATCGTGACACACTCGGAATCCGTTCTTTATGAGGCCGTCGGCAAGGCCGACACCAACGAATTCAAGTCATTACTCGCCATCATCAAGGGTTAACGGGGCCAGCAGCCTGTTCGTTTTCCGCTCGAGAGAGGAACTTACTGAATGCCGATTGTTATCGATGGTAATCAAATAGCCGCAGAGCTTCGAGAGCGCGTGGCCGCGGATGTAAGTACCTTGGCTTCCATATCTTTGACACCGGGGCTTGCGGTTATTCTGGTGGGAGATGATCCGGCTTCGCACTCGTACGTAACCATGAAGGAGCGGGATTGCGATCAGGTAGGCATCAGAAGCTACGACCTGCGACGCCCAGCCGGGATTTCCCAGCACGAGCTTGAAGCGATTATCGATGAGTGTAATCAGAACCCCGATATTCACGGCATCTTGTTGCAGATGCCTTTGCCACCCCACCTTGACTCCGAGGCGGCGATAGCGCGAATCGATCCGGCCAAAGACGTTGACGGCTTCCATCCATTCAACCTGGGTCAGCTTCTCCGAGGAGGGCGCACTTATCGCCCTTGTACGCCAAGCGGCGTGATGCATATGCTCGATTACCACGGCATAGCGCTGGAGGGCAAGCACGCCGTTGTCGTTGGGCGCTCCACAATCGTTGGCAAACCAATGGCGATGATGCTACTGGAGCGAAATTCCACTGTCACAGTGTGTCATTCGCGCACAGTCGATCTTCCTTCGGTTTGCAGGTCAGCAGATATCCTCGTCGCTGCCGTCGGCCGTGCCAATATGATTACCGCCGAGTTCGTCAAGCCTGGTGCGGTGGTGATAGATGTCGGTATCAACCGCGTCGAGTCAGGGATGGTCGGAGATGTCGACTATGATTCGGTAGCGCAAATCGCATCGGCCATAACTCCGGTTCCGGGAGGAGTCGGTCCGATGACAAGGGCGATGTTACTTGTAAATACCGTAGAAGCCGCAAGCGCAACTATCCCTCCGACAGGTCCTTGATTAGAAGAGAGAGCCACTATGCTAACGAGTCAATATGAGGGTCACAGGCGTCATTCGGGTGCGTTCAGTCGTTTTTTTGTGTTGGCAGTCGCCATTATCATGCTCGCGGCGGTTGCCTTGTTCCCGCATAAAGCGGCAGCGCAGCCTATTTCTCTGGCCGATCTCACTCTTGAAGTCCAGCTGATGCCTGAAGTTCAACCGGGAACCAACGGACTTGTCGTTGGCGTGAGGCTGCCCGCCGGCACCGCCCTGCCCGTCACAGTGCGGCTCCCTTTGCCCGAGGGCGCGAATGTGTTTTGGGCAGGAGAGATAACCGGAGGCCCGATGGAGCAGGACATCCAAAGGGAGTTCACCATTGTTGAGGGAGTCGGCGGCCAGGCGGTGGAGTTTACCGCCGAGACTACAACCACGGTACAGTATGACGCCATGTATGGAAGCGTGGGCATCGCTGGAAACGAGGCGAGAACGACCTTGGCCTGGCGCCAGACCGTGGACACCGGGGCGATTTCTATTGGAATCAGGCTGCCTCCAGGCACTGAGCTCGTTGAGCCAGATCCTCCTGCGCCTCCTGTCATGAACGCCGCTGGTGAGAGCCTCTATTCGTTGAGGCCTTTTGGTTTGGAGCCAGGCGCGGAAACTTCGATAGCGGTTACTTATCGCGCGGCCGCTGGCGCGGGTGCCGGCGCAGCGCAGTCACCCGTAAGGTACCTGATCTTCATGGGTCTGGGCATCGCTATCGTAGGACTGGTTTTGGCTGTTCTCGGACAACGCAAGCGCCAGATGAGCACCTGAGCGAGCACCTCATGGTTGTAAGGGCATAAGGTGTTCGAGGTCTTTCTCGTGACAGTGGCGTTTGTGGCGTTAGCCGAGCTCGGCGATAAAACTCAACTGCTGACGATGGTTCTGGCGGCGAAGGCAAGTCGAATATCCGTGATCCTTGGTGTTGTCGGCGCCATCCTGGCCTTGCAGACACTCGCTGTAGCCCTTGGCGCCACTGTCGGCTCTCTAATACCCGGAAATATTGCCGGTCTGATATCAGGCGTGCTGTTCCTGGGGTTCGGCGCATGGACTTTGCTGGCAAGCGGAAATCATGATGACCACGGAGCGGATAAGCAACTCGCGAAGGTGACAAAGTGGGGACCAGTCGTTGGAATTGCGCTAATATTTTTTCTGGCCGAGCTTGGCGATAAAACTCAACTGATGACTATCTCGATTGCCGCCAATCCAGCTGCGGCTATTGATGCTATGGCCGCTTTCGGATTGCGAGCTACTCCGACAGCTCAAACCGGCGGACTCGTTACGCTATCGGTCTGGCTTGGCTCAACAGCGGGAATGCTACTCGTAAACGGCCTCGCGCTTTTGGCCGGGACACTGCTACGCGAAAGGCTGTCTGCGAAAGTAATATCCGTTGTTTCAGGAGTGGCGTTCATCGGGTTTGGGGTTGCGGTGTTAGTTACGACACTTGTAGTGTGAGGCGGAAATGAAGCTGCTGCTACATGCTTGCTGCGCACCGTGCTTGTTAGTACCCTATGATGCCTTTTCGAACGCGCACGAGGTCGAGGTGTTCTTCTTCAACCCGAACATCTCTCCCGCCGAGGAGCACAATCGGCGGCGGAGTGCTCTGTTCGAATATGCGAATGCACGGGATATTATTGTGCATAAGGAGGCGTACGACCCTCAGATGTGGCTGGCTTCCGTGGTTCCGGGCGCTCGCGACCGCGAAGCCAGATGCGCCGATTGCTATCAGCTGCGGATGATGGCCACAGCGAGATTCGCTCAATCCTGTGGCTTTGACGGCATTGCATCCACACTGACGGTAAGTCCGTACCAGCAGCAGGATATGATCCGGTTGGCCGGTAGACGGGCAGCCGAGCAATCAGGGCTGGTCTACCTGGACGCTGATTTCAGGCAGTCGTTTCCCGATGCAGTCAGTAGATCACGTGAGCTTGGGATCTACCGCCAGAACTACTGCGGGTGCCTTCCAGGCATGAAAGAAGCGGAAGAAATCCGTGCCCACAAGCGTGAGACACGCCGCCGCTAGACCATCACGGTGGGAAAAGTTTATCGTTGTGCTCCCGCAGCCAACTTCCCTAGAAACTCGCGTCTGAATCCTTGATGCTGATGTTGAGCTCCTCGCGTCCCGCCGGTTGGATGGCTTGGAGGTCGCCGATTTGGTTGATACCGAAGGTGTGGTGCAGTGGCATTGGGGGGACTATGAGGCGGACTCGGACCCGCTGGACCTAGTGCGCGTTACTTAGTGCGGCGGTAGGGAGCACATCTCGCCTGCACGGGATTGGGCAAGGGCCCCGGCGGCGTCGGGGCCCTTGTGCGGTTCTGGACGTTCCAGCTAGGACGTAGGGGGGATTTCACTAGCGGGAACAGCCTGCGGTATTTCGGGTGCTGTGATATCGGCCTTCACTGACTTGGTGCCGACGACGGCAAGGACTCCGCCAAGCAGAGCCAAGATCATGAAGATTGCTACGAGTGTTCCCCCGAGGATGGACCCGAGAATGGAGGATAGTATGAGCAGGGCGGCCGGAACACGACCCTTCGCTCCTAGGACGATTGCTCCCAGGACGATGACCGCGAAGGAGAATATTACGCCGCCCCAGCCAAGCCCAACAACAGTTCCCGAGCCCTCTGCCTCGAATGCGGACGCAAGTCCGCCTAGTAGCAAGGTTGCTCCAGCCGCGAGCACGCCAAATACCCCGGCGATGATGGCGATGATGCCTCCTGCTTTCTTCACTGCGTCTCCCTTCGCTGTTATTCGGACAGGATTATCCTCACCTGCTGGGTGGAGAAGAAGTTGGGCTCCATGATGAGCGTCAGGCCCTTCATGTCTTTTGGAACCTCAAAGACGAGGTTAGCATCCAAATTGCCGCCGGGGGCAAGGGAGCCGCTGTTCATAGGGTTGGGTACGTCCGTGACGAACGCCGTGCCCGTCTGTACGCCGTTGGCATCCTCAATCTTGTAGTTAAATTCGTTGAAGTCCAGCGGCACGGTTCCGCCGTTTTCAATTTTGATATTGACGATGTAGAAGACCTTGCCGTCGCTCGGCTCCTCGAACTCGTTCGTCGGGTTGAACTGTTTGCCGGAAACGACGGCCATAACGGCATCGTCGACGTTGATTGGCTCGCCAAGTGCGAATTCCGTCTTCTCGGCCTCGACCTCGGCGGCGGGCTCGTCAATGCCGTTTGCGCCGCTTGGTGAAACCTCGGCCTCGCAACCGACGGTGCCAAGCATCAGGCCAGCGACGAGCAACGCAAAGATGGCACGCTTGAACATTTGTTCCTCCCTAATAATTGTTGGATATTCCCACACAGGCTCAGGTTAGCAATGGGATGCACTCCTGTAAAGCTCTGGAAGGCTCTTGCTAGCTGAGTCGTGCGTGTTATGACTACTGCAGGCGGCGGGGGACGTTCTTGTACCCCCTCGGAGGGGCTACCACAACGTCCCCGTTGCCTCGGGGCTCCTCGGAAACGGGGATGCCCTTCACGTCAGGGGCTGGAAGTGTCATAGGTGCGGTAGTTCTGGACGTGGTGAACGGGGAAACATGGCAGGCATCCGCTAGAGAGAGCAAGCGCTGCTGCCTTCGCTACCGGGATGTGGTGGGCGTGAACATGAGGTGGCCCCTGGGGCCATAACGGCGATGATCTCGGTAACTACCGTGGGGAAAATATGGCTCACGCGGCCCAAAGAAGTGATGTGCCCCCACTCGCCCATATTTGCTATGGCGTGCCGTTTTCGAGTGGGTTATACTTTCGTTCGCTGCGTGCCTGTAAGGGCATCGAAGTCTCTGGTCGGAGTGGCGGAACGGCAGACGCGCTAGGTTGAGGGCCTAGTGTCCGCAAGGACGTGAGGGTTCAACTCCCTCCTCCGACACCAAAGAAGTCTCACTATATTTTTTCGTGCCGAAGTTGCCTCGGCGGTGTAAAATATCTTTGTTGGCATGAGCCTTGCGATAGTTACCTGACCGGAGCACATCGGAGTTGGCAAGTGCCCGATCGAAGGGAATGACGTGTCAGAAAAGTGGGGTAAGGCGGATCTTCATATCCACTCCAACCATAGTGACGGGCTGGCTAAGATACCCGAGATTATGGAGTACGTTCAACACCAGACCGACCTTGATATCATTGCCATCACCGACCACAACACCATCGAAGGCGCGCTGTTTGCGAAGTCTCTCGAAGAGATGTACGACTTTGAAGTAATCGTAGGCGAGGAGATATCCTCGGCGTCAGGGCATATTATCGGATTGTACTTACAAGAGCATATCCCTGCCGGATTGAGCGTGATTGAGACGATCGCCCAGATCAACGATCAAGGCGGCATCGCGATAATTCCGCATCCTTTTTCCCAGCGTGGGATATTCGGGCCGCTCGGAAAAACGACGTTTGCTGAGGCCGTGAACGAGTTCGCGTTTCAGGCGCTTGAAGTCTATAACTCGATTCCGCACATTGGCTGGGCGAATCGTATTGCGGCCAAAGTCTTCACGGGGGGGCAGGGGATAGCTGCTACCGGCGGATCTGACGCGCACGTGCTTCAAGGCATAGGAACCGGCTACACTGTTTTCCGCGGCACTACTGCCGAGGAGCTTAAAGCCAGCATCGACGCCCTGGAGACTCGCGCCGAGTCCGGAAGAGTCGGTCTTGGCGTCGCCCTTCAATATGCTCGCAGCATTCGGAAGATTCGGCGCCAACAGGCCTGGAACTGGGAGAGATGCGGCGCAGACTAAGGCGATTAGCCCGGTCTTCGCTGTTGTACATCCACCAAAAGTTCAGAGATTGTTTCCGCTATTATTGAGGGAGTCGCCGCCTCTGTGCCCCAGTTGCCGAGTAGTCGAATCTCTGTGACCTCATCAACCCTGGCGCTTCGAATCGCAACGAAAATTTCGAGACGAGATGATAGGGTTTCGAAGGGCATACAGGCAGGTACCACGAGTATCTGCTTGCACTGGAAGGCAACCAGGTGCCGTAGCGTTTCCGTCAGATCCGGATTTCTCCACTCGAGCGAGCAAGAGCGAACCAGCTGCTCATTGGCACCGTGCTCGATCAGATTTGACCTGATTCGGCTGCAAAAGGCGGTTTCCTGAACGTCGAATGCTGGATGCGTGATACGGTGATGTTCCGGCTGGCCATTCATGACAAGCGCGACCCCCGTGGAGCTCAGGTCGTCTGTTGATACCCGTATCCGGTCGGCGATCATAAGGGAGAGCCGCTCAGAGCTCCAAAACGGAGCCGTATAGACGATTTCAATGCCGTGCGAGGGAAGGCGCAACTGGTCTACCAGTACTTTTGCGCGATCGGTTGCATAAGACTCACCGATGGAAACGTTCGCAACGATAATTCGATTGCATCCTTCGTTTGCAAGACTGGCGACAGTCGCATCCAGTGAGAGCTCGTCTGTGCCGGCGGTAATCGCCGCCTTCGTTATGCCAATCTCAGCCGGAAGGGTTGATTCGACACGATCAACCAGATCCTTCGCTTGTAGCATCGACAGGCCGGTGCCTCCTGCTGCACGGTATTTGGCTTTTTGTGCTGCGTAGAAAAAGGGAGTGATACCCAGCCATATACCAGACACTGAGCTTAGCAGCGTTTGATCGCCGGCAACCGAGGCGGGCTCATACTCCAGAGTATCGACATCTGCGAGGAGTACAACGGCCACCTTTCCCCGCGACCCTTCTGCTGCAGCAGGTATTTTTAGAATGGGCTGCTTTTTTCGGTTCAGCGACGGCAGCATGGCGGCGCCAAGACCGTATCCACCAATGAATGAGGCCACTGCAAGAAGCGAGGATAGCACCAGCACCTCGACCCTGTCGCTTACGGAGGAAATTTCAAATATTCCCCATGAGCACGACACTGCACCTGTCAGAAACAGCAGCGCCATTAGTGGTTCCGCTGGACGTTTTAGTACCAAAAGTCCCACAAATGCCGTACCGGATATAACGGCTCCGGCAAATAGTGCCATCCAACAGATCAGCGTCACCTGCGTCACCACCTTTCGCAACACCGATGATGATACTAGTGGCCTAGCCAGATGTCTTTGACTTATGCCTGCTTTCTGGGCGCTATCGGATACTCAACAGGGAATGCTCTATACTTATGTAGTGCGTGAATGGATATTTTTTGGCTTTTCTTATGCGAAAGGCTCGTTGGTGGATTACTTACATCGCCGCGAAAGTGCAAGAGGATTTTACGATACCGTTGAAGCCCTCATTAGCGCTGTCGAATGCCATGGGTTTGCCGTGGATAATCTGCATGATATATGCGCTAGGCTTGCCGCAAAGGGTTACGTTATCAATTCGCTCGTTATTCTGGAGATAGTTCCAGCAAGATCGATGTCATTCGATATCTCGCCGTTTATACCATGCCGTATCGCAGTTTCGCAGGAAAATGTGGTGGTGGTAGCCGCTCTGCGGCCAGAAGCTTATTCAGATGAGATCGCCATGATAAACGGGGCTACCCAGCGAGCCGAGGCAGAGCGTCAGTTGTTCCAGATCGTAGATGCGGCGGTTGGATCGATAGATTGCGAAGAGTTGCCGCGCAGCGAGGCTACTTGACGCAGGCGGAATACCTGATGAACAGCGCTATCGCCTCATCTATCATTGCTTCAGGGTCCTCGTCGACATTTTGCACTAGACAGCGCTTCATCGAGTGCCCGATGATATGTAATCCAACCTGATTCAGTGCGGATTTGACAGCCATTATCTGCGTTAGCACGTCTTCGCACTCTTTGTCGCCCTCTATCATCGTCTGCAAGCCCCGGATCTGTCCTTCAAGGCGCTTTAGCCTGTTGAGAATACGCTTCTTGTCCAGGGAGTCGTTGCTGACCTGGGATGTATGTTCAGACATCTCTCGCTCCTTCTTTAGCAAAGGGGTATTATCTTTGGGTTGCTTGCTAAAGAATACCCCCCTGGGGTATAGATGACAACCGGAGAGGAAGGTATGGGGTATCGCCGAGAGATAGGCGCTTTGTCCGGCCAGGCGCGCATGCCGCGAATTCGGCGTGTACTTCTGGTGATATTGCTGCTAAACCTCATGGTTGCAGGGGCCAAATTGATCTGGGGATATCTCTCTGGCAGTATCGCCATGCAGGCTGATGGATTTCATTCCCTTTTCGATGGAACCTCCAACGTGATCGGATTGATCGGCATCTATCTGGCCTCGCGCCCCGCGGACAGGGATCACCCTTATGGCCATGGAAAGTACGAGACCTACGCCTCCGTAGTCATTGGCGCGGTGCTCGCGCTTGCCGCATGGCACATATGGAGCTCGGCGATAACTAAGATCATGACAGGCGCTGAGCCGGCAACGGTTGGCCCGATCTCGTTCGCCGTGATGTTCGTGACGCTTGCGATTAACGTCGCGGTTACGGTCTATGAGCGACGCGTAGGACGCGAGCTGAAAAGTGACCTACTAATGGCCGATGCAAGCCACACGGCGAGTGACGTAATGGTCAGTGTGGGAGTTATCTTCGGGCTGATCGCAACTGCTCTTGGGTTTCCTTTGGCTGACCCCTTGATCGGCATCCTGGTTGGCCTGGTGATCGCCCGCACGGCCCTTGCGATCGTTGGCCAGGCGGCTGAAACGCTCTCAGATGCAGCCAGAATACCCCCCGGGGAGATTCAGGCAGCCGCAAGGAGTGTTGCAGGCGTTCTTGGAACGCATCACATTCGTACAAGAGGTCTGTCCTCGGAAGTTTACGTTGATCTTCATGTACAGGTTGACGAGAACCTGACAGTCGCTGAAGGACACGCCATCGCCGAGGCTGTCGAGCGGGCAATATGTCATCGATTTCCGCAGGTTGTGGATGTTATTTCGCATTTGGAGCCAATGGATAGGTATCAGAGCGAAAAATCTGCACTGGAAAGCGATGTCTATGACTCCTAACTCGACCTTGGAGCGTTTAGAGGGGTATGGACTTGCAGCTTTCGCCGCGATTTGCTGGGCTACCGGAGGGCTCGTTGCCAAGTGGCTTTTAGCTCCGCTGGACCCCGCGACTGCCAATTGGTTTGTGCCTCCAACAGGGTATGAGTTTGATCCCGTTGTTCTTGCGGGTGCCAGAGCGATTGGGGCCTCGGTGATCCTGGTTGCATACCTTGCGTTGCGGCGACCCTATACTCTAAGAGTTAAATTTGCCGATCTTTGGTTCTTGGCCTTTTTTGGCGTGTTTGGCCTTGCCGCAGTTCACCTTACATACTTTCAGACTATCGACCACACAGATGTTGCAACTGCCATTTTGTTGCAATATCTGGCTCCGATAATTGTGCTTATAGTTTCTGTGACCCTACTGGGCGAGCGCTTCACATGGGCGCTTCCGGCAGGGGTGGCATTAGCGCTACTAGGATGTGCGCTTGTAGTTGGAGTTCTGGCAGGCGAGGGCGTTACCATTGGTAGGGCCGGCTTGATGTGGGGGCTGGCATCAGCGGTGTTTTTTGCTATGTATTCTTTGCTTGGACGGCATGGTGTCAAGTCTTTTGGGTCATGGACGCTTCTTGCGTATGGCTTTAGCTTTGCGGCCATATTCTGGTTGGTTTACCTCGGCGGAGCATCAAAGGTCATCGATCTGATTTTGGCTCCTTTCGGAGCGGTCGCGCTTTTGTACCTCGTGGTGTTTGCTACAATTCTGCCTTTTGCGGCGTTTCTGAAGGCCCTTCAGCTCATCGGCGCGACGAAGACCATAGTTACTTCAACTATCGAGCCTGTTGTAGCGGGCACCGTTGCAATCTGGCTGTTTGCCGAGTCGTTTACCGGTCCGCAGATCCTGGGGGCACTGCTGGTACTGGCAGCCGTAGCGGTTATTCAGCTACAAGCGGGTCCTGGAGCCGCTCAGGAAATTCAGCCACCTGGCTCCTGATCCACAGAATCTCCACATAGTGTGGTATATAATTTGCTGAGCGCTCAATTTTTTCGAGCTCGGCGAATCCACCTAGGGTGATGGTCATGGAGTTAGCACAGAAGCCTGAATTAAAACAGCGCATGACGCTTTCTCCTCAGGTCTACCAGGGCTTGAGCATCCTTGCTATGCCGGTTATGGAGCTTCAAAATCTCATCGAGGCTGAGGTTCTGGAAAACCCCGTTCTCGAGACCGATGAGGTCGACGCTGACCCATACGACGCTGAATCTCCACCTTCAGAATCAGCACAAACGGATCAAGAAAGGGCGTGGGAGGAGTGGCTGGACATGTACGAGGATCTCCATCCCTTCAACGCGACCACTGCGATCGATTCCGACACTGAGGCAGACAGCGTCGGGGAGTATTCCCCGGTGACGCAGACTTTTGCGGAGTATTTGATGTCGCAGCTCGGTCTTTTGGACGTCAGCGGCGATGTTTATCGTGCGGCAGCGGCAGTGATCGGCCTACTCGATGACGACGGCTACTTCAAGGGTGAGCTTGCCGAAGTGGTAAGGATTGCCGGAGTCGATATCCCTACTGCCGAGGAGGGAATCTCGGCCGTTCAGAGCCTGGATCCTCCTGGGGTCGGAGCTCGGACGCTCGCCGAAGCCCTCAGTATTCAGCTCGCTTACCTGGGAATAGAAGACCCGTTGCTCGATCTGCTGATCCGTGATCACCTTCAAGATATCGCATCCAACCAGTTCGCCAGGATCGCGCGTTCGGCAGGGGTTCAAGAATCGGAGGTCCGTCAAGCCGTGTCTGTGCTTCGGCAATTGAATCCCAAGCCCGCAGGAGAGTTCTCGGCAGGCCCAGCACCGGGTTATCTAGTTCCGGACGTTACCGTCAGGCGGTTCGATGATGAGTGGATGGTTTTTCCCAATAGCGAATTCATTCCATCTCTGAGAGTCTCTTCCCGGTACAGAAATATGCTTCGCTCCGGGTCTCGGGTCGATGATGAGACCAAGCGCTATCTAAAGGACAAGATACGGTCGGCGGAGGCTTTTATACGTAATGTGGACAGGCGCAAGGACACAATCAGCCGCATCGCGGAAAAGGTGATTGAGGCGCAACAAGATTATTTTGAGAACGGGACAGGGCCGCTAAGGCCGCTTAGGCTTGAGGATGTAGCAGTAGAGCTCGGCGTACATCTGTCGACCGTCAGCCGCGGCGTTACGGGAAAGTACATGATGACCCCGTATGGGCTTTTCGAGATAAAGCACTTCTTTTCCGGGGGGTATCGTACACGGACAGGCATGGACGTGGCCTCTACCAGCATCAAGCATCGCATCAGGGATATCATAGCCTCGGAAGATCCAACGAAGCCGCACTCCGATCAGAAGCTCGTTGAGATTCTCAATCTTGAAGGAGTCACCGTTGCTCGCAGAACTGTGGCCAAGTATCGCGAAGAGCTAGGGATTGAGCCCTCGTGGGCTCGGAGACGCAGATGACACAGGAAGGTAGCTCCGCGAAGTTCTTCGCCGAAAAGGGCGATCCCGGGCGAATGATGAACCGGGCCGTGGTCATCATACTTGGACTTCTGTTTGCTGTTGCCTTGTTGGATGCATATGCCGTCACAGCGGAAGAGGCCGGCTGGTTACATCTGCTTGTTCAGCGCCTGTACTATGTGCCGGTTCTTTATGGGGCGTTTGTCTTTGGCAAGAGGGGAGGAGTGGCTGCTGCTTTTGCTGCAGCGTTGCCTTATACCGTATTTGCCTACTATTCCCCGTTGAACTATGCGGGCCTCAAGTGGGATAACGCTCTCGAGGTCATTATGTACTTTGTTGTCGGCGTACTTTTTGGTGCACTACGCGATGCTGAAGAGGGGAAGACCCGAGAGCTTCGCAGTATGAGCGAGCGCCTCGAGGATGCATACAAGAAGCTGGAAGAACGGGCGATACAATTAATTAATGTGCAAGACTACACGCAGTCCATCTTACGCTCGATCACTTCCGGAGTGCTTACTGTTGGGCCAGATGGATCTGTCACTACGATAAATCCCGCCGCGGAGCGCATGCTTGGAGTCACGGAGCATGATGTCGTGCCACGACCGATAGGCGCAGTGTTCGCCGATGATGGCGGGCTGGCCGAGGACGTAAGTAAGGTTCTCGCCGGCAGGCTGCCACTCATACTCCACGAGCTGGAGCTGGTGGCACTCGACGGCAACCGGATATTCGTGCAAGCAATGACTTCGAGGATGCGCGCTGTGGGTGGCAGGATCCTGGGTGCGGTGGTAACGCTGGAGGATGTTTCCGAGATCAACGCACTGACCGAACAACTAATCAGGGCCGACAGACTGGCGGCGATGGGTCAGCTGACCGCAGGCGTAGCGCACGAGGTGCGCAATCCGCTAGGGGTAATCAGGGCCTCTGTTCAACTACTAGAGGACGGTGTCAGCGACCGCGATCGCATAGAGCAGGTGGCTGGAGTCATCAAGCACGAGATTGATCGACTGGACCGAGTTATCAAGGCTCTTCTCGACTTCGGCCGACCCAACAGGCCGACTTTTGCAAAAGTCGATATCGAGGAGGTCTTGCACGATGTCCTCTTCTTCACGACGAGGTTTGCCAAGCAGTCTGGAGTTACAATCAGCGAAGAGTTCGAAGGTAACCTACCTTCGGTTCTGGCCGATTCGGATCAACTGAAACAAGTCTTCCTGAACTTGGTGACGAACTCGGTGCAGGCCATGGAGGATACCGGCGGCACGATTGCGGTTACGACCAGGCTGGGCGGAGAGTTTGTCCACATCATGATTTCGGATTCCGGTCCCGGAATCGAGGAGCCAAATTTGGGTCGGGTTTTCGATCCGTTTTTCTCGACACGCCCCGAGGGAACAGGTCTGGGACTTACCATTGTTCACAGGATCATAGATCAGCACAACGGCCACATAGAGGTTTCCAGCGGCAAAGGGGTTACCACTTTTCGTATACGCCTTCCGATAGCTGTGGATTAGGGATGTGGAGGACAGATGAAACGTAGCGTGCTTATCGCTGATGACGAAAAAAACATGCGCTGGGTGCTGAGCCAGGCCCTTCAGGCAGAAGGTTTTGAGGTCATTGAGGCCACTGACGGGAAGGAGGCGCTATCGGTGGTGGCCGAGCGCTTACCCGATGTCATGATCCTGGATTACAAGATGCCCGTTCCTGACGGCATGGAGGTTTTGAGCAGGCTAAGAGCGAAAAATCATACATTTCCGATCATCATGCTTACCGCACACGGCAACGTGACTCAGGCGGCCGAGGCTATAAAAAAGGGGGCAACCGAGTATCTGACCAAGCCATTTGACTTGGAAGAACTGAAGTTGGCGATTGAGAAGGCACTGAAGATGAGCGAGCTGACCGCCGAGGTCGAGCGCTTACGTGAGGAGCTCTATCGCGAATACAACGTCCATGGAATTGTGGCTGCAGATCCAAAGATGATGGACGTTCTTGACCAGGTTAAAAGGGTGGCGCCAACCGATGCCACGGTGATGGTTTATGGCGAGTCAGGGACAGGGAAAGAGCTGGTTGCCAGAGCGCTTCATGCGATGTCCGAGCGCATACACGGCCCCTTCATCTCTGTAAGCGCTGGAGCCTTGCCGGAAACATTGCTCGAAAGCGAGCTGTTCGGGTATGAGAAAGGCGCGTTTACGGGAGCCGTGACCGCCAAGCCAGGGCGATTTGAGCTCGCAAACGGCGGCACTTTGTTTCTCGACGAGATAGGCGATATCTCGCCTGGCGTTCAGGTCAGACTGCTGCGCGTTCTTCAGGAGCGTCAATTCGAGCGTCTGGGTGGAACCCGCACCATAGAGGTGGATGTGCGTGTAATCGCCGCTACAAATCGCGATCTGCAGCAGCTTATCGCCGAGGGCGTGTTCCGGGAGGATCTGTTCTACAGGCTCTCGGTAGTTCCGGTCACGCTTCCCGCACTGCGACACCGCTCAGGAGATATTCCGCTCCTTATTGCACATTTTCTCGCAAAGTTCAAAGCTGGTGACAGAAGGATTTCACCAGAGGCGATGCAGGCTATGGTCGATTATCAATGGCCTGGAAACATTCGTGAGCTGGAAAATACCATCGAGCGAATCCTGATACTCTCACGCGAAGAAGATATCGCACTCTCTGACTTGCCTGCCGAGGTACGCGCAGGCGCAGTTTCCGCTACCTATGCGCGATCGCAGATCGCGCTACCTGAAAGAGGATGCGACCTGGAAGAGGTTGAGCTTGATCTGATTCGGCAGGCTATCGACAGGTCGGGAGGCAATCTTCCTAAGGCCGCAAAGTTGCTTGGCTTGACAAAGAAGACGCTGGAGGCGCGGATGACTCGACTTGGTATCGAGTAGACGTCTTCCCGAATCCCCATTGGCACAGCGTTTGCAATTTTGTCCATGGATAGCTTGTTGGTTTCGCGCGGGTAAGGGTGGTGCATTCGTGTTCACTGCGTTTATGGCAGCACTCAGAAATAGAGGGCGCTCTGGCGGCAATGGCAGCCGACAGGTAAAGTGCTTGTCGTGTGATCATGACATCTTGGTCGGGTGGAGGCTGTGCCCCTACTGCGGCGCGCTGCTGGAGAGCGATATTCGACCCGCGATGTTTGCAAAGTCAGATACGAGCGATACAACCAAGGGAGTAGGCGATGGGGAACATCGAGAGCCTTCGCTTTAGGACACAAGGCATGCACTGTCCGTCTTGTTCGCTGCTGGTTGACATGATGGTCGGAGAGTTGGACGGCGTGCAAAGTGTCAGCTCCGATCACGTAACGGGCGAAATTTCCATAGAGGTCGACACCGATCGAAGTAACAGGGATGCCGTTGTCTCTGCTATCAGAAAAGCCGGTTATGAGCCGGAGCTGATTGCGTGAGCGCAGTGGTAGGGGTAGCCGGGGCGTTCTTCGCCGGCGTACTCTCTTTTCTTTCCCCATGCGTGCTCCCGCTGGTCCCCGGGTACCTTTCCTTTATCACCGGCTACTCTTACGATCAACTGCAGAGCAGCAGCAGTAGATGGAGCAAAGTTCTTGCGCCCAGCCTGCTTTTCGTCGCGGGATTTACCATTGTTTTTGTCAGCCTTGGGGCTACAGCCTCCACGTTGGGCTCGATGCTCCTTGCGTATCGCGAGGTACTGCAGGTGATTGCAGGCGGCATGATTTTCTTGCTTGGACTATTCTTATCCGGGATTTTCAAGCTTCCATCGCTTTACGGTGAGGCGCGCTTCGACCTTGGAAAAACCAGGGTGCTTGGCCCTTTATCGGCCATGATCACCGGGATGGCATTCGCCTTTGGCTGGACTCCATGTGTGGGGCCGGTTCTCGGCTCCATTCTTGCACTGGCGGGCTTCGGGGGAAGTCTGACGCAAGGGGCTACGCTATTGTTTGCGTACTCTCTTGGCCTTGGGTTGCCCTTCATTCTGGTCGCCTTGTTGTTCGGGCGCGTTAGCGGGTCCTTGAGGCTCTTCGCGAAATACGCAGCCCCGATAAACAAGGTTTCAGGTCTTCTACTCATGGCCGTAGGGGCTCTCATCGCGTTTGATCAGCTGTCCGCCCTTAGTGCCTGGTTTACATCTGTGTTGCGCCTTCCCTCGCTGTGAGGGTAAGACGATCTCGCTTTCTGTGTTAGCGGGAGGTATAAGACCAAAACTCGTGTACGATAAACTTATTTCGCGATAGCTTCGATCGGGGGCTTGTACGGTGGCTCGCAGCACCAAACGCGGAGAGTCGTTAGCGTTTAACCTGGCATTGATTATGTTTATGGTCGTCACGATCTCACTGACCATCGTGATGGTAGTGTCTATCGCTGGTGTAGTAGACCTTGCCGTTAGGCATGCAAGTGCTCGTCAGATGGCTTATCAGCAAGCGCTGGTAACGGAGATGACTGCCAGACTGACTGGCACATTGGGGGTCATGTCGAGGGCGACTGCGGTTCTTGAGCGCCCGGAAGGAACGGAGCCCAATCGAGTCGCACTGGCGATGCAGCTCGATGCGGGCGCCGAATTCGTGGATTCGATGATAGTGGCATTGCCGGATGGCCTGGTTGTTGCCGCGTATCCGACGTTTCAGGCCCCTCGCGACGTTTTTGGTACTCCAAAGTTCGAGGCCGCTCACTCTGACGAGCCAGAGTTTGTTTATGTACCGGAGGCAGGGGAGCTTTGGGTTTCTCGGCGCATCGAGACTCCTAATGGAGACAATATCTTGATGCTCAGGGTACGGACCGCGTTTCTTGAGCTTCTGGTCGAAGACTTTTCTTCAGTGGCGGAAAGACGTGTCGCCATGATAACTGACGCAAAGGGAACTGCGGATATTGTCAGCCCGAGACGCCCAAAGATCGAGTTTCAATCCTGGAGATTCGAGCCCGAGGGCGATCTTGACGCTGGCTACGTACATGCGCGCTCGTTCGATGAAACCGACTTTGTCGGACGTTACTCCACTCTAACCGGGTATCAGGGTATCGTTTGGAGGATTTCGGTCGTTGAGCCCCGAATGGCGATATTTGAGGAAACTGGCCGCGCTCTGGCGCCAGCCGCTCTGGCCCTGGCTTTTGGCGGACTTCTTTCGATAATCGTGTCATTTGTGTTTGTTCGTCGCCAGGTCAGGCCGATAAAAGATCTCGAATCACGAGCCCGGGCAGCGATAACCGGCGCACATGTCCAGCCGATCGAGTCCGATCGCGCTGATGAGCTTGGGAGGATGGCCGATGCCTTCGACGCCATTGCGCTACGCCTGAATCTACTCAACCACCTGTGTCAACTGCTCGCGTCATCTTCAAATCTCAACCAGGTTCTGGATGGAATACTAGTTGCGCTCAGGCAGTTATTGGGCAGTGAATCGGTCGCGGTTCTGATCCTTGACAAGAGTGAAAGCAAGGTCGTAGGCGTACGAAGTGCGGGTCTGAGCATCTCTGATGATACCGTTGTAGACATATCCAGGGTGAAGTGGCTGTCCGCGGCAGTTCAGGCTGAAGGGCCAATTTCAATCACTGGCACGGATTATTCCAATGAAGACGCGCCTTTTGCTGCTTCCTCCATAGAGAACCTGTTGTTCTCAACGGGTATGGTTGTTCCCTTGAGGGTAGGAGAGAGCCTTTTGGGTGTGGTTGCAATCTTTGAGTCGGGCAAGCGAGAGTTCACGGCCGCTGAAGTCGAGATACTCAGAACCTTCTCGGCGCAGGCATCTATCGCTGTTTTCAACTCGAGGTTGTTTGAGACAGAAAGTGTGATGCGGCAGGAGGCGGAGGCTCTTCGGGAGATAGCAGGTATACTTGCGCTTCCTCAGGCGCTCGGCGATTCAATCAATGCGTTCGACGATGCAATTGGGAGGCTGTTTGGTGCGGATGGCGTCCTGACAGTCCTGATCGGTTCTGAAAAACTGGGCTTTACGCAGGGCGCCAAGTCCGAAGTCGGGGATTTGTTGCTCAAGGTCTGGGCGACCCACCAAGGCACACCAGAGGGAGTCAGCCTGATAACGATCGAGCGTGGCCAGGATGTTGATATCGATCGATTGCTGGAGTTACTCGACAGCGAGCAGGCATGGTTGCTGAGTGCGATGCGGCCCGACATGGCTGGAGTGATTGTTGCGCTGAAATTTGGCGCGGATGCCCCGCCCCCTTCCTTAGATGAGCGTATCCACTCCCGGGCTCAGGCGGTGTCAAGTCAGTTGAGCCTGGTTCTGGAGAATACGTACAACCTTGCTGCCGCAAAATCCCACGCCTCAAACCTCGAGACCATATTTCGAATCTCCCAGGCCGTTAGCTCTTCTCTGCAGATCAATGTGGTTCTCAATCGCGTTCTTGATGTCGTCCAGAAGATATTCACTGCTGACGCCATGACGCTAATGAAGTACGACGAGGCGAAGCAAAAGATATCTACCGTCATGGCAAGAGGGAAAATATCAAATAAGCTGCTTCACTTTGAGTGCGCTCCCGGCGAAGGGATTTTTGGTGAGATATTCAACGCTGGCGAGCCGCTGAGAGTCGGATATTTGTCCGATTATGACAATAGCGCAGGACTCGAAGATATGGCAGAAGGACTCAACTCGCTCCTTTCCGTTCCGCTGATTACCAGGGGCAGAAGTATCGGTCTTCTTGCAATCTTTTCGGTCAACTCCGATGCTTTCAGCGATGAAGACATGGACTTGCTCCATACATTTGCCTCGCAGGCAGCCTTAGCGATCGATACTGCAAGTCTCTACAGCAGGGAGCACCACGTCGCCTCGGTGCTTCAATCTGGTATTTTGCCCCAAAGCCTGCCGGATTATCCGGAAATAGTGTCAGCCAGCATCTATCTTCCATCAGGAAAGGACGCCGAGATCGGCGGTGACTACTATGACCTGTTCAGGGATCCACAGGGCAGGATTGCCTTTGTAATCGGGGATGTTTGCGGCAAGGGAATCGAGGCTGCCACCAAGACATCGATGATCAAGTACTCCGTCAGGGCACTCATAGCTGCCGGGCTTCGCCCTCATGAGGTGCTAAGGGAGACCAATCGTTTGATCTCCGAGACGGGCACCGCCAGCGATATCGTTACCTTGTGGGTGGGAGTGCTTGAGCCGGATACTGGGCTGCTCCACTATGCGAATGGGGGGCATCCCCCTGCATTACTGTGGAGACCAGGTTCGCGAAAGAGCGAGCGCTTATGCACAACTGGCCCTCTACTGGGTGCGTTTGCCGATGTTGATTACGAAGAGATGCACTCTCAGCTTCTCGCCGGAGATATGATTTTGCTCTATACGGATGGCGTGACTGAGGCGCGAAGTGGGAATAAATTCTTTGGAGAAGGTCGTATACGAAGGGCTCTTTCCAAAGGATTGACACCGGTAGATGTTGCCGATGAACTTTTGTCTGCACTGGACGACTTTGTTCCCGGCGACCTTCGCGACGATGCTGCTGTTCTTGTGATTCAGCTTGCAGATCGGATAGTTGACCAAATGGGCACTACAGATGGAAACGCAAAGGGCGTGTAGGGAGTCATGGCGCATCGGATAGCCAGGCGTCCTGATATCGGGGTTGTAACGTGCGCAATCTCTGGAGATATCGACCTAGCTACAGTTCCGGAGTTGCAAAAATCCCTGGGTTCGATCATTGAAGCCGGCTACACCAGCATCATTCTTGACCTCGCAGAGGTAGATTATATTGATTCTACAGCTTTTAGCCTTCTGGTTTGGCTGGATCGGCAGCTGGTCGACGCGCAGGGTAGCGTTATTCTTGCAGGTGCCAACGAAAAGGTTCAAAGAATTCTCGATATGACCCAGATCGTGACGTACATGTCTGCCCTGAACACAAGCGAAAACGCTGAAACTGCCCTTATGGCTTTAGATCGAGGTGAAATAGAGTCAGATTTGCTCTGGGAACATCGATTTGAAGTGGAGTCCTCGATCGATAACCTTGCCAATATGCGCCAGCAGTCGGATGAAATACTGTCCTCACTCGAATTTACCGACGCCGAGAAGTTCGATATCCGAATCTCGTTAGGTGAAGCCTTGGCTAATGCCGTCAGACATGGATCGGGCGAGGATGGCGAGATGATCACTGTGGCGATAAGGGCCTTTGAGGACCGGGTTGCGATCGACGTGATCGATTCAGGAACAGGCTTCAGTGGCGATCATTGCGCTAGCGATGACCTCTATGCTCCGAGCGGCAGGGGTATAATGTTTATGAATGCATTGATGGATTCGGTCAGCTTCGCCCCAGGCAGTGATGGCGGTACAGTTGTCACTATGGAAAAGAGGCGAGGTGGCTTTCCGGCCACCGCGGTAGAAAAAACGGATAAGATTTTGGGTAGAAATAGTTACGATGGGTAAGGTTGCCATAAACTGTTACAGCTAGCTGTTTGGAGGAGAATTCATGCTACTTCTGGAGGCACTGGAGAGAAGGCACTCGATTCGGGCGTATCGCTCTGATGCGGTTCCCGGCGAGCTGATCGACAAGATTATATATGCGGCGTCTCTCGCGCCATCTTCATTCAATGAGCAGCCATGGCGCTACTATATCGTCACGGGAGAGAGCCGGCAGCGGCTCGGCGAGATAATGGTGCAAGGAACTCACTTTCTTGAGGAATATATTCAGATGCTTGGGCATGAGATGAATGAGTATGTACTGCGGTGGTACAGTGAGTTGGGCCACGCTCCTGCAGTAATCGTTTGTACGCTTCAAAATACCGATGACGAACTCATGAAGGACAATGGGTATCTTGCGATTGGTTCTTCTATCCAAAACATGCTATTGACCGCAACGGAGTTGGGGCTGGGCTCTTGCTATATGACCTTTTCATATTGGGTCAGAGATGAGCTTGCCAGGATGCTTGGAGTACCGGAAGACCGAACCATAGTCGGGCTTATCGCGCTGGGTTATCCGGCGGAGGAGCCGTTGGCGCCGGAGCGAAAGATCAACTCTATCGTGGAATACCGAGACTGATCGGCCTTGGCCCAGGCGATCTTTTTTGATATTGGCAACACGCTCCTAAGGCCCCATCCTGGGGTCTCGGAGGTGTGTAGGCAGGTTCTGAGCAGGATGGGCCACTCAGAAGACCTGTCAAAGATCGATGCCCTTATGCCTTTGGTCGACGACCACTATGAGCAACGGTATCGCGAGGACGATACATTTTGGACCTGTGAAGAGCGAGCTAGTGAAGTTTGGGTGGGTATGTATTCCCTGCTCGCCAGAGAGCTTGAGCTCGACTGCGATCACGCTCACTACGGCAGGCTTGTATACGATGAGTTTGGGTATGCCGGACGGTGGAGTCCTTACGAAGATGTGTTGCCTTTGCTGAAGAGACTGCACGACAATGGCTTGAGGCTTGCGGTAATTTCAAATTGGGACTCGCGGTTGACTTCGCTGCTCGACGACTTGGGACTCGCGCACTACTTCGAGCTCGTGATCTCCTCTGCTGATGTGGGGCTTCACAAGCCTGACCCAAGAATCTTCAAGCTTGCCTGTGATCGCCTGGGTGTCGCCCCATCAGAGGTCGTTCACGTCGGAGACCATTATTATGCCGATATGTTGGGAGCTTCCTCGGCTGGAATACGGCCAGTGCTGATCGATCGCGGCGGAACCTACAGACTTGGAAGCAACAACAAGATATGCTCACTTGATTCGCTTGAGAGTCACCTGGGACTGACGCAGTCTTCCAAAGTGGTCACCTGAGAGAACAGGAGTGTTACAGATGGCGATGAAGGACCTTCGTGAATTCATTGATATTCTCGATCGACAGGGTCAACTCGTGCGCATTACCGAGGAGGTGGATCCTTACCTTGAGATAGGCGAAATCGCGGACCGAGTGAGCAAGGGATTCGGGCCCGGACTCCTCTTTGAAAACCCGATCAATCGCAAGACGGGCGAGCGCTACTCAATGCCCGTCGCCATCAACCTGATGGGAACATACGAGCGCATGGCCTGGGCGATGGGAGTTGATGCCCACACTGGCACCTGGAAGGATCTCGACGCAAAAGCCGCCGAGCTTATGGAGATGCTCCCACTCGACATGCCTGGCAGCATGAAGGGAAAGCTTGACTTGCTTGTTGGCCTTAAAGACATTGCTACGGCCGGACCCAGGGAGGTCAAGTCCGGTAAAGCACCTGTTCAGCAGGTGGTTTTGAGGGGCGACGATGTTGACTTGACGAAGCTGCCGGTACTTACCACCTGGCCGAAAGACGGCGGCCCGTTTATTACCCTGCCACTGGTAGTCACGAACAACCTAAAGAATCGTCCCAACCTCGGTATGTATAGACTGCAGGTTTTTGACAAAAATACGACAGGACTCCACATTCACGAGCATCACGATGGCGCCAAGAACCTTCGGGCATGGGCCAAAGCTGGCTCAAAACGGGTACCCGTAGCCGCCGCTCTCGGATCTGATCCGATCACGATATTTTCTGCAACTGCTCCTGTTCCGCCGATGATAGATGAGTACCTTTTTTCGGGAATTTTGCGCAAAGAGCCAGTTGAAGTCGTAAAGTGCGTTACCAATGATCTTATGGTGCCAGCGCATGCCGAAATTGTGCTTGAGGGATGGTGCGACCCGGATGAGGTTCGGTGGGAGGGTCCATTCGGCGACCACACCGGCTACTACTCGCTACCGGATAATTTCCCGGTTTTTCACGTAGAGGCGATCACCATGCGGCGCGACGCCATCTATCCTACGACGATTGTCGGCAAGCCTCCAATGGAGGATTGCTATATGGCCAAAGCCACCGAAAGGATATTTTTGCCGGTGATCAGGGCCATGTTGCCCGAAGTAATCGATTACGATTTGCCGCTCGAAGGCGTGTTTCATAACTGCGCCATATTCCGAATCAAGAAGGAGTTTCCCGGTCAGGCTTTTCGAGTTATGAACTTTGCGTGGTCTATGGGCCAGATGATGCTGACAAAATACGTTATCGTTGTCGACGAAGATGTTGACTGCCACAACTACAGTGAGGTTGCCTGGCGATGCTTTAACAACGTGGATCCCAGTCGCGACATCCTGATCAGCAAAGGTCCGCTCGACAAGCTGGATCATGCGAGTAACTTCGAGAGCTTTGGATACAAGATGGGGATCGACGCGACCAAGCCCTTGCCGGGAGAAGGATATGATCGAGAGTGGCCAGAATCCCTGGAGATGGATGCGGAGGTCAAGGCCCGGATAGATGCGATGTGGGATGAGCTAGGCTTGTGACCTCATCGGCGTATAAGCTCCGCGGGCTTTTACAGATAGTCAAGTTCGAGCACTCGGTTTTTGCGCTGCCATATGCCTATGTAGGTGCCCTTTACGGAGTCGCCTCAGGGCTACCCCGGTTGGTGGATATCGTTTGGATTACGGTTGTGATGATCTCGGCGCGTGCTTTTGCATTTCTGATCAACCGCATCGCGGACAAGGAGATAGACGCCAGAAATCCAAGGACCGCATCCCGTGCGATTCCCGCCGGAGTGATCAAGGTCAAAGAGGCACTGTTTTTTGCTGTGGCCATATTGGTGTTGTATCTTGTTGGGGTTTGGCAGCTCGATCCCGTCGCTCGATATCTATGGCCGATACCGCTCGTTGCGTTCATCGTATACCCCTACACCAAGCGCTTTACCCCGTTTTGCCACTACTGGCTGGGGATGTGTCTGGGGCTAGCCCCGGTCGGCGGCTGGGTAGCTGTAGGCGGCTCTATCCTGGATCCAGCGCCGTGGATTCTCGGCGTGGCAGTTATGCTTTGGACTGCAGGATTTGACATCATATACGCGACGCAGGATGTGGAGTGCGACGTTCGGGACAAGATCCACTCAATGCCTGCGGACTATGGAGTTTCTGCGGCATTGCTGCAAACCCGCATAGTTCATGCGCTAACGGTCGCGCTGCTGATCTTTGCCGGGTATCTGCTTCAAGCTGGTATCGCATGGTTTGTGGCTGTGGCACTGGCGGCGGTGCTGTTATTCTATGAGAACAGCATTGTTTCGCCCAAAGATCTATCGCGCGTAAATGCCGCTTTCTTCCTTGTAAACGGCTGTATAGCGATAATCATCGGCAGTGGCGCTTTTATCGACAGAGTTTTCGGATAGGAGAGCTATGGCTCGTTACACGGTCATCATAACGGGTGCTTCGGGAAGCGTTTATGGGCTCCGTTTGATCGAGCAGCTGCTTGTGCGCGAGCATGAGGTGGTGATCTCGTATACGAAGACCGGGCGCGATGTATGTTCTTTCGAAACCGGGTTTGATCTTGGTAGTGAGGATATAACCAAGGCTCTTCTGCGATTCTTCGAGATTACCTCAGAGAATGCCAAGCTGCGCGTCGTTGAGCCTGACCGCATGTTCGACTCGATCGCTAGCGGATCACATCGGGTTGACGCCACGGTAGTTGCTCCGGCAAGTATGGGATTTGTTGCACGGGTTGCAGGGGGGCTAGCCAACGATCTTCCCTCCAGAGCCGCGGATGTTGCGCTCAAGGAGCGTTGGCGCCTGGTGCTGGTGCCTCGGGAGACGCCCCTTTCCTTGGTTCACCTGCGCAATTTGACTGCATGCGCCGAGGCTGGTGCGGTCGTGCTTCCGGCTATGCCGGCATTTTATCAACAACCGCAAACGCTCGATGACTCAGTGAACTTTGTTGTAGGTAAGGTTCTGGACACACTGGGGGTTGAGCATCAGCTGTTTCCCCGATGGGGGACGTGAAGACGGGGGCTATCGCCTGCGCAATCGCTTTTGCCTGATCCTTCTTAGCGTCGCCAGCCCGGGGATTCTCGGTCTTGGGACGTACTCCGAGATTGCAGTCAGGTAGTGCGCCTCCAGCTTTTCAGCCTGCCTGGCTATGGAGTAGTCGGCAATCTTCTCGACGGCTTTTTTCGAGTACTCCTTCAATATCGAATCGTCGAGGAAGATCCTGTCGATCGCAGCGGCCATCGATTCGGGCCTTGGGGCCGTGATGAGTCCGGCTACTTCATGGGAGACGAAGTCGCAAGTTGCCGGATCGCGCACCGCAATTACTGGCAGACCCGCTGCCATCGCCTCACCTATGACCAGCCCTTGTGTCTCCGTTGTTGAAGAGAATACGAAGGCGTCTGCCAAGTGATAGGCCGCAACCGACTCATCGCCTTTGAGGTATCCGGCAAAGGTGACTTTGGATTCGATGTCGAGCTCTCGGGCAAGCGATTCCAGCTCGCCGCGATATGGGCCGTCACCGCAGATCAACAGGCGAATCGCTTCTGTATTGCAGTGCCATAATGCTCGCAATAACAGTTCGATGTTCTTTTCTCGGCCGAGTCGTCCCATAAACATCACTACTCGCTCGCCGGGTTTTATCGAGAGCCTCTGTTGTAGCGTCGTGATCGATGACGGGTTCGCTTTCGCGTACTTGTCTACGTCTACCCCTGTGGGTAGCACCTCGATCGGCCGCTTGACTCCCCAGTCATATAGATATCCAGCGACCTTGCTCGAGGGAGCGATGATCGAGTCGCAGGCTTCACAGAATTCCCGGGAAAGCCTCTCGGCAAGCTTTCGGGTCAGGCGCGTGTCCCAGACGTAGTGGACGTACTCCGGGTAGAGGGTGTGGTATGTGTGTACATAAGGGATGCGCTGTCGTCGTGCCAGGTTCAATCCAAACAGGCCGATGCTGAACGGATCATGGGAGTGGATGATGTCGAAGCGTCCCTTGTCGAGCATCCGAAGTACTTCGATTGAGAGCGGGAATGCGACACGCATCTCTTTTTGGAACAAAAAGGGCATCGATGGGAATCGGATGGTAACATCGCCGTCGTCGTGGTGGTCGGGATCGGGAGCGAAGACGTAAACTTCGTGACCTCGCTCCTCTAGTGCGTTTTTGAAAAGACGAATAGACGTCACCACGCCATTGATCTGTGGGGTGTAGGTATCGGTAAAAAAGCCTATTCGCACTGCTGGTCAGTTACCTTTCACGACTTAGTAAAGCCCGGGAAGACTCCTGTAATCTGGCGGTTGACGCTTACGAGTTTATCGCTGCTTGACTTTTTGGGCAAAAGGATACGATACTACGGACTACAGGGTCGGTTTTTTACCGTAGCAGTTGCACTCTATTTGTAGCCACAATAGTACCAGGAGGTATTAGCGATGACCCTCGCACAAGCGCGTAAGCGCTATCCTTTGGTTCCCACCGAGATCATCCAGTGGGCGCTCGATAACATTCCCAATCCTGCCGATGCCGAGCGCGGTCTTTTTCGGCTGGAGCAGGCCAAGCGCCTGGAGATCAAGTACGCCCGGATGTAACAGCGAGGGCGCTGTTTCGGCACAAGGTGAGTGGAGGCGACGCCCGGATTCGAACCGGGGATGAGGGCTTTGCAGGCCCCTGCCTTAGCCACTTGGCCACGTCGCCACAGTACTACGATAGATCTATCTTTCAATCGGTCCCAAGCCCTTGCTTGCCTGTCGCATCTGCTTGACCGACTCGTGTAGGATGAGTGGAGCGGACGACGGGATTCGAACCCGCGACCCCAACCTTGGCAAGGTTGTGCTCTACCAACTGAGCCACGTCCGCGCGAAGGGTAGTGTAGCAAGGGGTCTTGACCTGCGCAAGATGCTAGGTGTCTATGAGAATCTTCTTTCTCGGCTTTGCTTTTTTTCAGAGATTGGTACAATACCGTTCGTTGCAACTATTATGGCGATCACAAAACGGGCGCTTAGCTCAGGGGGAGAGCGCTTCCTTGACACGGAAGAGGTCAGAGGTTCAAATCCTCTAGCGCCCACCATCAGTACTTCATGTCAGTATGACTTATTTGAATGGACCGGCATGTTCAAGGCGCTGACTTTGAGCCAAGGAAAGCGGGCTGGAAGAACATCACGTGTCCGTAGATTTCTCGGGCACGTGGTCTTATATCTGCTTATCTGGTTGGTAATCACCGGCGGCGATCTCTCTTCGCTCTTCTTCGGCGTGCCGTTTTCGATTATGGCTGCAGTTGTCTCAACTTCAATGTCGCGCCAGGACGCTTTACGGTTGAGCCCTTTGGGTATCGCGAGGTTCTTACTGTATTTCATGAAAAACTCACTTGTTGGAGGGGTAGACGTCGCGCTGCGGGCGATAAGGCCGTCAATGCCCCTCAATCCGGGATTTATAAACTTTGAATTCCGACTGCCATGTGATTTTTCGCGCGCCCTGCTATGCGACACCGTTAGCCTGTTGCCAGGCACATTGAGCGCGGGGTTCGTTCGTGACTCTGTGTATCTTCACGTTCTTGACGTGTCGCAGCCCGTGGAGAAGGAGACGCGCAAGATCGAGCAACTTATCGCCAATGCGCTCTGTATTGACCTCCCGGAAGCACCGGGCGATCATTTGACGGTTAGTGAAGATAGATGATTCCAGATGTGATATTCATGGGTTTTGCAACAGCAGTGCTGCTTACTATGTTGCTTGGATTTCTGCGAATCGAAATGGGTCCCACCCCTACCGATCGCATGCTTGCAGCCCAACTCTTCGGCACATCCGGAGTAGCCGTACTTCTCCTTCTCGCCGAGGCTCATTCACTGCCTGCCCTCCGGGATGCCGCTCTCGTTTTGGCTCTGCTGGCCGCTATCACAGGAATTGCGTTTGTGAAGCGTGCTTATCAGATTGATAGCAAAACCGCCGAGGAGGTTCAGGCCAAATGAATTTCTTCGGCTACCTGACGATCGGTTTACTTGTTGTCGGTACTCTATTTTTTATAGCTGGCACCGTCGGACTACTTCGATTTCCAGACGTATATTCGCGTCTGCATGCTTTGACCAAGGCCGATAATCTCGGACTCGGGCTTGTGGCAATCGCGCTCGCAATCAACTCTAGCTCTGCGATTGTGTCGATCAGGCTGCTGATCACCTGGCTTCTTGTGCTCCTGGCCACCGCGACGACGAGTCACCTGATCGCACGCGCGGCACGCGAAAACAATATTGAGCCCTGGAGACGACCGTGAGCACTTGGGAGTTTGCATTCGATGCATGGCTCGTAGTGGTGCTTATCTGGCTGGCTATTCGCACTCTGAGTGAAGCCAGGCTATTCAAGTCGGTAGTGCTGTTCATAGCGCTAGGCCTATTTGTGGCATTCGCCTGGGTCAGGCTGGATGCGCCTGATGTGGCCTTAACTGAAGCTGCGCTCGGGGCCGGAATAACCGGTGCACTGCTTCTCGACACCGTTGGTCACCTTCGTGGCCGAAAGGTTCCTTACTCCTCCGCCGAGAGAGATTCTCAAGGGAAGGCGAGTGCGAGCGATGTCTGATATCACGGGAAACACTACGCGATGGCAGCGTCTGGCGATAATCTTTATCTTGGCGATAGTTTTTGTGATTATCGCTCGTGGTGTGGTGGCGATCCCAGAAGATATTCTCGGCGTGGCTCCGCACATAACATCCAATTTGACCGTTAGCGGAGTTGCCAACCCGGTTACCGCGGTGCTCCTGAACTTTCGCGGGTACGATACCTTGCTGGAGATAGGAGTCCTGATGTTGGCGACCATCGGGGTGCTCTCCCTGGCCAAGAACCTTTCACTTGCGCAGATGAGGTTTAGTCCGCCTGCAGATCCGGTTCTCGCATTGATGACGCGCATATCAGTTCCGCTGCTTGTGCTCATCTCAGGCTATCTGCTGTGGGCGGGGGAGAAGGCGCCCGGAGGCGCTTTTCAGGCCGGTAGCGTATTGGGTGCCGCGGGGGTTCTGCTTGCCTTATCGGGTCATACCCGCCCAGCTTGGCTGAATGTGTCGATGCTGAGGGCATCGATAGCGGTGGGATTTGTCGTGTTCCTCGCTGCAGCTGTTGTGCCGATGTTCCTCGGCAAAAATTTGCTCGAATATCCTGTTGCGCTGGCCAAAACGCTAATCATCGTCATAGAAACGTGGCTCACCCTTTCCATCGGTTTTATGTTGGTGAGCATGTTCATCGCATCTGCCGCGCCGATCAGCCGTAACTTGGAGGAGCCCGTTGATGCCGAGTCAGACTGATCTTTTTTCACTTGCAGGGGCGGCGATATTCGTCATCGGGCTCTATGGCCTTCTTGTCCGTCCCCACTTTCTGCACAAGGTACTTGCACTCAACATCATGGCCGTGGCGATTTTTCTTCTTCTCGGCGCGATTGCCAGGCGCGTACCCGATCAGGCGCCCGATGCACTCCCTCATGCAATGGTGCTCACAGGAATCGTGGTTTCTGTTGCTGCGACTGCCTACTCGCTCGCTCTGATAAAGCGCATCTTTACCGATACGGGAGCTGTCTCATTCGAAGATGAGGTCTCCGATGAGTGAGGCGCTGGCTCAGCATCTTCCAGTTATGGCGATCGGAGTGCTGCTTTTTGCTGCGGCGGCTGCATTTCTGACGAGCTTCAGGGTCGCCCGCTGGATCGCGCTTGTAACCGCGGGCACACAGCCTCTACTTGCCGGCTGGCTGGCGGCATCGGTTATGCAGAGTGGTCCGGTGGTCTACTCTATCGGCGGCTGGGGGGCGCCATTAGGGATCGATCTTTACGTTGATGGCCTGTCGGCCCTGATGATTTTACTGACCGCGATAGTGGGTTTTGTGGTTACGCTTTACTCGGCAGGCTACTTTGAGCCAAAGGAGAAATACCGGCTCTTCTGGCCTTTGTGGCTTTTCCTTTGGGGCTCGCTCGTTGCCCTGTTTGCTTCTAACGACATATTTAACCTCTATGTGTGCCTGGAGCTGCTCAGCATCTCTGCAGTAGCGCTGGTGGCTTTGGCGGGTACGCGCACAGCCTTGTTCGCGTCGATGAGATACCTGCTGTCAGCGTTGGCCGGCTCGCTGATATATCTGTTCGGTGTGGCGATGGTGTACGGCTCCACTGGCGTTCTTAGCATCGACCTTTTATCCGAGTACAGTGGTGTCGACCCCGCGACCCAGGTAGGGCTTGCTTTGATGGTCGTGGGTCTTTTGATAAAGACGGCTCTCTTTCCAATGCATTTCTGGCTGCCGCCTGCGCACGCGAATGCTGTTGCGCCGGTCAGCGCGGTACTTTCAGCTCTCGTTATTAAGGGCTCGTTCTACATCATTTTGCGTATCGTTTTCACCTTGCCCACCGAGGATCTGATTCCCGCACTGCCCACACTGCTGGGTGCCCTCGGAGTCGCTGCTATCGTTTGGGGCTCGGTAATGGCGTTTATGCAGAAGCGGTTGAAGATGATGGTGGCCTATTCGACGGTTGCGCAGATCGGGTATCTGTTTCTCATGTTCCCGCTGGCCTTTTCCGCCCTGGATGTCGAGGGCTCGATTCTTGCGATAAACGCCGGGGTGTTCCATGCGCTGTCGCATGGTTTGGCCAAGGGAGCCATGTTTCTCTCGGCGGGTGCGGTAGTTGCCTCCATTGGCCACGACAACATCGAGCGGCTTTCCGGACTCTCCCGGGTGGCGCCCGTCCAAGCGCTTACTTTCGGGCTGGCAGGCGTCTCGATGCTTGGATTACCGCCGAGCGGAGGTTTCGTCTCGAAATGGCTTTATGTTTCCGCTGCGCTCGATACAGGGCAGTGGTGGTGGGCGGCGGTTGTTATGGTCGGAGGGCTGATGGCCGCAGCCTATGTGTTTAAGGCGGTTGGAGTGTTTATGCGCGAGCCGCAGGGGATCAAAGTGGAAACTACGCTCCCGCTGTCTACTTCGTGGGCCCCGCTTTCACTGGCGCTTATCTCACTGTTTCTGGGTGTATTCGGTCAGCCCGCACTCGATCTTCTTGCGCCCGCCGCACAGGCGCTATCCGAAGGAATCCTCTCATGAGCGCTGTGCAGATTGCGATCTTATCCGCTGTAGGTATTCCGTGGATTGCCGCTGCAGGCCTGCTCGCGCTTGGGGAAAACAGAAACAGGGCTCGCCTTGTCACTGGCGTTGTAGCCGCGATTGCAACGACAGCCGCAGTGCTATACCTGGGTTTCATCGTGGCGGGCCCGGCCGATCCGCCCTCAATCTATCTGCCGCTGCTGGGTATCGGGTTTGGGCTAATGGCTGACGGCCTGGGAGTTTTGTTCGCGCTTTTGGCAGCGTCGCTTTGGCTGGTAACTACGATCTATGCGACAGGCTATATGGCGAGCGCAAAGGACAAGGCTCGCTTTTTTGGATTTTTCGCAATATGCGTCGGCTCGGCAATCGGAATCGCGCTGTCATCCAATCTGCTGACGCTGTTCATATTCTACGAGGCCTTGACTTTGGCCACCTATCCACTGGTGGCTCACAAGGGAACCGAAGCCGCAATTCGTGGCGGCCGGACGTATCTCAAGTACGCCCTTACCGGCGGAGCAGCGCTTGCGCTTGGCACTATCTGGCTCTACTCGATGGGGGCTGGGTCATTTATCCCGGGAGGATCAATCCCGGCGGAGCTCTTTGACTCACACGGCGGTCAGCTGACCGTCATCTTTGCATTGTTGATTGCGGGATTTGGTGTGAAAGCAGCGCTATTTCCCGCACATGGGTGGTTGCCTGCGGCTATGGTCGCTCCCGCTCCGGTCAGCTCGCTGTTGCATGCTGTTGCCGTAGTCAAGGCGGGCGTTTTTGGCATTGCACGCGTTGTCCTTGACCTCTTCGGTCCAGCCGGCGCAGCATATCTCGGGGTTCTTGCGCCACTTGCCGGCCTAGCTGCCTTCACAATTGTTTTTGCTTCTATAAAGGCGCTCTTGCAAGACGACATCAAGAAGCGGCTCGCTTACTCGACTATCGGTCAGCTCTCTTATATCGTCCTTGGGATTGCTATTGGTACTCCGATTGCGATCGCTGCAGCTTGCGCTCACCTTGCTCACCATGCGTTGATGAAGATCACGATGTTTTTCACAGCAGGAGCGCTTGAGAAGGAGCTGAAGATAAGTCGAGTAAGCCAGATGGACGGTATTGGCAAACGGATGCCACTGACCATGCTCGCGTTCTCCGTCGCCGCGCTAGGGATCATTGGTGTGCCCCCGGCTGCGGGGTTTGTCTCCAAGTGGGGGCTAGGTCTCGGCGGTCTTGAAGCGAATCAGTTGTGGCCTCTTGGGGTTCTGGCTCTAAGTAGCGTCTTGAACGCCGTTTACCTGATGCCCATGATCGGGCGCGCCTGGTTCGGTCAGCTAGATCCGAAACTGGCCGAAACCTGGCGCACGCCGAGCAGAAACTCTAGCGAGGCTGACCGCAGGCTCGTATTGCCGCTGGTGTTCACCTCCGCACTTGGCTTACTGGCCGGTCCTGCAGCAGTGTTCGCGTGGTCGCCCGCCTCATGGTCTGCCGCCATAGCGGGCGCCGACCTTTCGCTTGCTATACCTTGGCGCCTCGCTGCATTAGCACTTGATGATTACGGCCTACTCTTTCTTTGGGTTACGGTTGTGGCTTGGAGCGCTTCTTTCATCGCCCTATGGAGATCAGGGCTATCCGAGAAGCCTCGTTTCTACACCTTTTTCCTGCTTTCTGCGTTGGGCTCCGTTGGGCTCGCTTTCGCTTTGGATCCGGCAATATTTTATGCGTGCTTCTCGGTCATGGCGCTCTCTGCCTATGGCTTGATAGTTCACAGCGGAACCGCCGAGGCCAAAAAAGCGGGCAGAATCTATCTTGCCTTCACGGTTGTTGCCGAGGCGCTTCTTCTTGCTGGACTGCTGATCGGGTCTTACGGCGCTGCAGGGTTTTCGATTGTGCTTGCCGAGTCGCAGTGGCGTGATTTGGGGATCGGTCTTTTGATTGCCGCATTCGGCATCAAGATCGGCGCGCTTGGCGTTCATGGGTGGATGCCCTTTGCTTATCACGCTGTGCCAAGAGGTGTCGGCGCGGCAATAGCAGGAGTGGTCTCCTCGGCGGGTATTCTTGGAATGATCAGATTTTTGCCCGGAGGTGTCGCTGATTTTGAAGCGTGGGGTATATTTCTGATCGGCATCGGCCTTGTGACAGCGTTTTATGCGGCGCTCGTCGGTTGTCTTCAGCACGAATCCAGGCACGTACTCGCGTATTCAAGCATGAGTCAATTTGGCATCATGGTTATCGGGATCGGAGCGGGGATGGCTTCAGCCGAAATGTGGCCTGTCGCCGCCTCCGCGGTTGCCATTTATATGCTTCACCATGGGTTCGCCAAGGCCGCCTTGTTCTCTGGCGATGATCATCGTACTGCCTTCGGGTCAGGCGTGTTGATTTTGGGCGCGCTGGGTGTCGCCGGTGTGGCTCTAGCCGGGTTGCCCTTTACAAGTGGGGCCGTAGCCAAAACAGCTCTGAAAGAAGCGCTATATCTTGCCCCCCTGGCCAACGCTCTCGAAATCCTTCTCCCATTGACCGCGGTTGGCACTACCTTGTTGATGTCGAGATTTCTCGTGCTTGTTGCAACAGGCTCAGGTGCGGAGAAAATCAGCAAGGGTCAAAAGCCGGGATCCGCCGCATCACTTGCAATACTGATTGTGTTTACAGCGGGATTTGCGTGGCTAAGTAGTTATCAGCCGATATCTTATGCCGCCGATAAGTCACTGTCGTTGGCCACCTCTGTCGCGCTGATTTGGCCCGTCGCACTTGGTGCTGTGATCGCCCTAGCGTTTTGGATCGCGCGCGGCACTAGAGCCGTCAGGTCGCTTCCTGGACTCCTTCCACCCGGCGACCTCATGTCACCGATTATGAACTCCTTCGACCGGCTCTGGCTCGCTTACCAGGGGTCATTGATAGAGCCGCGTCCCGAGAAAGTCCGGACGCCCTTCTCGGCAGAGCGCTTATATATTGCGCTTGGACTGGAAAAACGACTGATTACATGGCGGATCGCAGCTGTTGGGGTTGCGCTTCTGTTGGCAGTTATACTGTTGATGACGCTGTGAGCATCACGAAAGGGGCGACAGATGAAGGCTTCTCGGCTAGCTTTGGCAGGACTGATGGTTGTACTGTCAGTAGCGACTTTTGGCGTGCTGGCTGGCTGCGCTCCGACTGACGCAAGTCAGGACCCGCCAGCAGAGGTTCAAGAAGATGCGACCCCCGCTGCGGAGGATCCCCTCAGCCCGCAGGCGCTCGTTGAAAGCAGATGCTCGGCGTGTCATACACTTGATCGGGTCCAAGCTGCCGAGTACGATAGGGCGGGATGGGAGCGGACTGTTGATCGCATGGTGGGCAAAGGCCTCAATCTGACGGACGAGGAGTACGCCGCTATAGTCGAGTATCTCTCGACGCGGTAATCATGTCTGGCTAAACAGCTCTTCGGGCACAAGGAGTCTCGTCGCCCCGGGAAGCACTCGTGCCTCAAATGGGGTTGTGGCAGATAGTAGCTCGCCGTCGAACTGAACCTGCAAGGCAGGCTCGGCCTCAACGATGATGTGCTTGGCGACGTATGCCTCCACTCCAGGGCTTCGATCGGCGTAATTGCCGGTGGTCAGGTCGACGATTGCGGCCCAGACAACAGGAAGCAGCTCAAGCGCGTTTTTCGTTCTCAATACAATGACGTCGAGAAGCCCATCGGTCGGATCACTGTGGTGTATAAGCGGGATATCGAATTGCAGTCGAGCCACATTGAGAACCAGCACGGCTATACCTTCAGTCCTCACGACCTTATCGTTGTCGAGAGTCAGTGTGAACTTTGATATTGTCGGCATCAGGTTGGCAAGTGCGCCCACAAAGTATGCACTGACCCCCAAGGACTGCTTGAGATCGTCCGCTACCTCTACTATTGAGGTGTGGAATCCCGCTCCGGCACCGACCAAAAAGCCTTCGACCCGGCGATCCAGCGAGCCGGGTGAGCCGATTCGCACTTCTCCCATGTCTAACTCCATCGTAATATCTCCTAGGGCTATCGATGCCAGCCTTTGGGGATCTGAGGGTATTTTGAGGTTCATCGCCAGCAGGTTTGCCGTGCCTGCAGGATACGCAAGCACCGGAACGTTTGTTCCGCGCAAGGCATAGCATACGCCGGTAACTGTGCCATCGCCTCCAGCTGCGATTACTCGGTCAAACTTGTGGCCGTCGCGTACGATGTCCCTGAGCGTGGTTCCCCCATGGAAGTGGCGTAAGGTAACTTCAGCGCCCGTGTGGCCGATCGCTTTTATAGTCTCGTATATCCCGGCGCCGCTCTGACCGGACCGTGCATTGATTACGCAAAGTACCCGCATTTTTGGTGTCCTGACCCTGATTAGCACGATTGCCGGAAGAAAGTCGGCGCTCAGCTGGCCTGTTTGTTTTTTGGAGCTATCGGACAGGAGCGCATTACGATAGTCTAGCTAATGAAGGGAGTCTATGTGTACGTTGATGACGATGATACGCTAAATACGCTATGTGAGAGTATCAGAAGCTCTCCGCTACTAGCTATTGACACGGAGTTTATGCGAGAGCGCACCTACTATGCGCGCCTGTGTTTGATCCAGGTGGCTACTAGTGATGTCACTGCAATTATCGACCCACTTGCGGTAAAAGACCTAAAACCTCTCGAATCCCTGTTGACGGATGAGCGAAGCCTAAAGATATTCCACGCCGGACAACAGGACCTTGAGATATTCTTTCAGCTCATGGGGGAGCCCGTGCGCCCAGTATTTGACACTCAGATCGCCGCGACTCTCGCAGGGTTTCCGCAGCAGGTTTCTTACCGCACGCTGGTGAGTGACTGTGCTGGTGTGGAGTTGGACAAGTCGGATACCTATACCGATTGGGCTCGAAGACCTCTTTCTGCGACCCAGATCGAGTACGCGCTAAACGATGTACGCTATCTGCCCGTTATATATTCGCATCTAATCGACGAGCTTCATGCCGCCAATCGTATGGAATGGCTGAAGCCGGATCTCGAGCGGCTTGTCGATCCGGCAACTTTCACGCTGAACCCTGACACAACTTTTCTCAAAACAAAGAAAACATCATCGCTGAATCGCCGTCAGCTTGGGGTATTGCAGAAAATCGCTGCCTGGCGGGAGTATGAAGCACAAAAAAGGAATATCCCAAGACGATGGGTGCTTACCGACGAGTCGCTGGTGGAGATTGCTCGCCGAGCACCTTCGGATATAGAGCAGTTGATGTCGATCCGCGGCGTTAAAGACAAGCTGCCAAAAGCCGTATATCCCCAACTACTTACTGTAATCGCCGAGGGCTTGGCTCTGAAAGACTCCGAGTTGCCCGGTGCCTATAAGCGTCGACACCGTCCCGCTGAAGTGGACGGAGTGGTTGAGCTGATGGCGGCACTGATTCGTGTGCGTGCCAAGGAGCATAATGTTGCAGCAACTTCTCTGGGTTCAAGAGAAGATATCGAAGCCTTGGCGGCTGGAGATCGTGATGGAACTCCACTGTTGCAGGGCTGGAGAAGGGCTCTTGTCGGGGATGAGTTGCTGCAGCTACTTGAAGGCAAAGTATCAATCTCGGTTGCCGACAACGTGCTCAGTATCAAAAGAGTATATGAGGATCCAGTGGGGGATGCCGAAGATGGCACACATCTTGCGTAATCATATTGCTTGAGCAGCATCGTTTCGGCCTATAGTTTAAGGCCTTGTAGTTTGGAAGGGGCGTTCGTCATGGGTTGGTACTGGATCATATTGATTATCGGCCTGGCCCTGGGCGGCTTGACCCAGTTGTTTGTAAACAGCTCGTTCAAGAGGTTCAGCAAAGTCGCGTTGGCAACTGGACAATCCGGGGCGGAGGTTGCCCGAAGGATGCTGGATGCCGAAGGATTGCACAATGTGCGCATAGAGCGTGTCGATGGTCATCTGTCGGATCACTATGATCCGCGAACTAATGTGATCAGGCTCTCCCCAAAGGTTCATGACGGCCGGACTGTTTCAGCGGCAGGAGTTGCTGCTCATGAGGCTGGCCATGCCGTTCAGCATGCTCGGCAGTTTGTGTTCGCCCGCATACGGTCAGCGTTGGTTCCTACTGCCCAGCTAGGCTCCTCGCTCTCTTTTCCTCTGATAATGGCAGGGGTATTCATGAACTTCGCCGACCTTATACTTCTCGGAGTACTAGTGTTCGCTGCGGCCGTTCTGTTTCAGATCGTCACCTTGCCGGTAGAGTTCGATGCCTCGCGCCGCGCAATGCTGGCTCTTTCAACTGGAAATATGCTGCCTTCCGAGCAGATCTCAGGCGCTCGACAGGTTCTTACCGCAGCAGCTCTGACATATGTCGCGGCGACAGCCGTTGCTGTTCTCCAGCTGATATACTTTCTCAGTCTTGCAAGGCGTTAGCCGAAAATGTCGTCAAAGTCTCTGGCCGAAAGTTTTTGGGCTCAGGCTTTAATGGTTGCTACCTGTCGGTAAAGTAGAGGTCGGGGGATACTTGTCCCAGCAAAATGCGGTTTCGGTGAGCGATGCGCTGCTTGCGGCCAAGCGCTCACTCGAGAGCCTTGCGTTTCGCGTCGTTGGCGAGATATCGGAGTTCAGCGACAAGCCAGGATACAAGGCCGCCTACTTCTCGCTGCGAGACGATAGCGCCTCTATGCCGTGCTTGATGTGGCGCGATGTATTTATGGCCTCAGGGGTTGAACTTAGATGCGGGATGCTTGTAATCCTCGAAGGGAATTTCTCGGCGTATGTTCCCAAAGGCCGCCTTCAGTTCATCGTTCGTTCGATAACTCCCGCAGGTGAAGGTGCGCATCGGCTACGAGTCGCAGCACTTGCACGTAAGCTTGAGTTGGAAGGACTTATGGCTCCTGGGCGTAAGCGGCCGCTCCCTTCCTACCCGGAGCGAATCGCAGTCGTCACCTCTCCTCGCGGCAAGGCCGTGCACGATGTCATTCGCACTCTGAGCAGGCGTTATCCGCTGGCCCACATCTATATCGCCGGGGTATGCGTGGAGGGACCTGAAGCTCCAGCCGCCATTACGGCAGGGCTTATCTCGGCACAGGATTCCGGTGCGGATGTCATACTGCTTGTCAGGGGAGGCGGCAGCTATGAAGACTTGTTGCCCTTCAGTGATGAGATGGTTGTTCGCACTGTTGCTTCCTCGCGCGTCCCGGTCGTTACCGGGATCGGCCACGAGCCTGACACTTCCATAGCCGATATGGTCGCTGATAAGCGCGCTTCAACTCCGACCGCTGCTGCGGAGGCAGTGTCACCCTCTTGTGAGGAGATAGATCGTATTTTGCGGGAGTCGCGCAATAAACTTGCAAGGGGCTTACTTCACAGGGCACGAGAGTATCAGCACCGCTACAACCTTTTGGCATCCCGCAGAATCTTCCATGAGCCGGCTGCGATTTTTGAGTCTAACTGGCAAAACCTTGACAACCTTAATGCTCGTCTTCAAAGAGTGTTGCCCGACCGCATCAGCAGCGACTCGGCAAGCCTATCTCAGGCGAGCCAGCAACTGTTGAAGCTGGGGCCTGTCGTCAGTTTTTTGTTCGAGAGTCGTGTGACTGCGCTAGCTGGCAGGTTGGAGGATCTTTCACCGCTGGCAATCTTGCGCAGAGGTTACTCCGTTTGCTTTGGCGAAGACTCCGGACGTATCGTGCGCTCCGCTAGTGATGTCGCTCCAGGTCAGCTCGTCATGGTTCAGCTCCATGACGGCAGCCTGCACTGTTTGGTCGATCGAGTAGAAGGAGAGTGAGGCCAAGTGTCTGACAGGCCGGATTTGGAGCAAATGCGGTTTAGTGATGCGCTTTCAGAGCTGGAGTCGGTAGTGGCTGCTCTTGAGAGTGGGAAGTTGGATTTGGAGGAAAGCCTCGAGAAGTATGAGTACGGAGTCTCGCTGATGCGTACCCTTCAATCCAAATTGGCCGATGCCCAGCAACGTGTTACGATGCTGGTGGGGGAGCTTGAGCACGAGAATGAGGACTAGGAGGAAGACGTGAGCAGCCACTGCGTTTTTTGCATGATAGTTTCTGGAGAAATTCCATCTGCAAAGATATACGAAGATGATGAAATTCTTGCATTCGATGACATAGCGCCACAGTCTCCGGTTCATGCCCTGGTGATACCGAAGCGGCATTTCTCTAACTTGAGCGATGATGTGCCCTCTGATGTGGTGTGCAAGCTTTTTGAAAGCGTTGCTCGGGTGGCAAAACTCAAAGGCGTGGATAAAACGGGGTACAGGGTTATTGTCAACAATGGCAACGACGCCAATCAGACGGTTGCCCACCTGCACGCCCATGTTATGGGTGGTCGACGCATGTCACATGGCATGGTTACATTCGACTAGAGATTGAGGCGCAGTGGCCCTGAGAGTGCCTGTAACATTCGAGCCTCAGGGAATCACAGTTTGGGTTGAATCCGGGGTTCCGTTGACTTTGGCGGCTGAGGTCGCAGGCGTTTCTGTTGCGCTGCCGTGTGGCGGTCGGGGTATCTGCGGAGGGTGCGCTGTTAAGGTCGCCAAAGGCGCACTAGCCTCACCGGCGGAGAGTGAATGCGCCATGCTTCGAAGAGCCCCTGAGGGAGTTCGGCTAGCGTGTCAGGCCAGGGTATCTGGTGCCGTAACCGTTTCTGTCTTACAAAATGACCCACGTGAGAAGGTTTGCGCTTTTAAGAGCCCTGGCTTCGAGGGACCGCCGGTTATTGCAATCGACTGTGGCTCAACGATGATAACCGTACTGGTTGCTGATTCAGCTACCGGCCTCCAGCACTCCAGGGCTTCGGTGATAAATGGGCAAGCAGGGCTTGGAGCGGATATCGTCTCTAGGGTCGACTTAGGGCTCAGGGGGCATGGGAGTGAACTGCAGGCGGCGATCACAAAGTCGCTTTCCTGTGCGCTTGAGTCGGCGTGCGCAACCGCCGGTATCGACCTTCCGGACGTTCAGCGGACGACGGTGGTCGGCAATCCTGTAATGATAGCAACGCTTCTCGGCGCCGATTTGAGTGGATTCGCCGCCGCTCCATATCTCATTCCGGAGCAGGTTAAGCATCCAGTACACACTGAACCGCTAGCGCATATTTTAGGGTTGAGCAGCGAGATTTTCATAGTGCCCCCGATTGCATCTTTTGTAGGCGGGGATATGGTCGCGGGACTCTTTGCGTCCGGAGTTGATCGACAAACGCAGCACACTCTCTATCTCGATATCGGCACCAACGCTGAGCTTGCCCTGGTGCATGACGGTAGGATCACGGTTACATCGGTTCCAGCAGGACCCGCCTTCGAGGGACACGGAATCGCCTACGGGGGAGTTTTCGGAGAGGGAGCTGTTACCGGTGCGCGTCTCGGAGATCATGACATACTGCTTGAGGTTGAGGGCGCTTCGACGCCAAAGCGACTGTGTGGGTCCGGACTGGTGTCAGTTATCACCTTGCTTAGGCAGGCAGGGCACATCGATGCTGCCGGGAGAGTTTGGCCGCAGGGGCCCTTGGGTTACAGGTTCAAAAGGATCCAAGAAGAGCTCGCTTTTGCTCTTGGGGAGGATGGTTCGGGTCCGTATGTTTTTCAGGGTGACGTAAGAGCTTTTCAGCTTGCGAAAGCTGCGGTTTTGGCTGGGGTCAGGAGTTTGATAGAGAAATCTGGAGTAAGCGTGCGCCATACGATAGTCTCCGGAGCTTTTGGGGGAGCGGTCACAGCGAAGCAAATGATGCGCCTCGGGATCATTCCGTCAGATACCGGGGAGGTTCGAGTATTCAACGATGCGGCCCTGTTGGGCGCCATGGCGCTTGCCTTATCACCCGACAGCATCTCCGGCTTTGAGGATCTGTACGAGATTATGGCGCATGAAGAGCTGGCGACCAGTGATTTATTCAAGCGGGCCTTTGTTGATGCAACGAGCCTGGAGCCCTGGGAGGGTGCGCATCCTTGATGCTGGCTTGGTGCTCGTTCTACCCCATAAAAGCCGAAAGCCTCGACCTTCGAGTCGAGGCTTTCATACGCCTTCCCCTGGCTCTAACCCCTGAGTCTCTTGCGGGTCTTCTGCTCCATAGGAGCCACTTGCGCATAGCGATGCCGGTCAACCATGCATACCCGCTTGTTCGCTGTCCGGGTTCCCCGGAATCAGCTTATGCCGGGAAGGAAACTTTCCTTGAGGGCAATGTAGCATCAATCAAATGGGTTGTCACTATTGTTACAAGTAAATCTTTCTTCAGGTTTGTGGATTTAAGTTCATGGTAGTGCTCATAGGCTTCCCGAAGGGCGGAATGGTTGATCATGTACATGCGGTATGAACGAAAAGGGCTTCCTCGCCATTCGCCATACTCTCGTGGAGGTGCGGGAGGATTGGGAGGTGGAAGACTTGGGGCTAACTACAGCCGCCTACCGAATATCCTGCGCCGTCCGCCTATTGCGGTTGCCTACCAAGTCCATTTCTTTGTATTTTTGTGCAACAGTAAGTGAGGGCGCTGCCGATTGTTGTGGCAAAGGTTGCTGGCATAACAATTTCGGCATTACTCAATCATGTCCGGTTGAATGGAGGTAGTGCGATGAGTGATGGTTCCAAATCTATTGAATCAATGATGAGCGAGCTAAGGATTGTAGAGCCAGCAAAATGGGTGAGTGAGAAGGCCCATATCAAGAGTATGGACGAGTATCAGGCGATGTATGATCGCTCGATTTCCGACCCCGAGGGCTTCTGGGCCGACATGGCGGAAGAATACCTGCACTGGCAGACACCCTTCAATAAAGTGGTCGAATGGGAGTTTGAGACCCCAAGAGTCCAATGGTTTCTTGGGGGAAAGACTAACGTAGCGTACAACTGCATCGATCGGCATCTGACCACATGGCGTCGTAACAAGGCGGCCCTGATCTGGGAATCAGACGATGGCAGTACTGCAACCTATACATACCAGTCGCTCTACTTCAAGGTTTGCCGGTTCGCCAACGTCTTGAAAAAGCACGGCGTAAAAAAGGGAGACCGTGTCGCTATCTACCTGCCGATGCTTCCCGAGCTGGCCGTAGCTATGCTTGCCTGCGCTCGCATCGGAGCGATCCACTCGATTGTTTTCGGAGGTTTTTCGGCGCAGGCGCTGCGTGACCGCATCCAGGACTGCGAGGCGAAGCTCTTGGTGACCGCCGATGAGGGGCTACGAGGAGGACGTCCGGTTTCTCTCAAGGCCATGTCGGATGAAGCGCTCGCCGAGTGCCCTTCGATTGAGAGCGTGATCGTGGTCAAGCGCACGGGTGGTACGGTTGAGATGAAGGAAGGCCGTGACAGCTGGTATCACGAAGAGGTCAATGCGCCTGATATCTCACAGCATTGCGATGTCGAGTGGATGGATTCAGAGGATCCACTATTCATCCTCTACACATCCGGTTCGACCGGTAAGCCCAAAGGCGTGCTGCACACAACGGCTGGCTATCTCCTCTATGCGACCATGACCTTCAAGTACACGTTTGACTATCACGACGAGGATGTCTTTTTCTGCACTGCCGATATCGGCTGGGTAACGGGACACAGCTATGTTGTCTATGGCCCACTGTCGCTGGGAGCCACCTCATTGATGTTCGAGGGCGTTCCAACCTATCCGGATGCCGGCAGGTTCTGGGAGATAGTGGAAAAGCACGGCGTGAATCAATTCTATACCGCTCCAACCGCAATTCGCGCACTCATGAGACTGGGTGATGAGTGGCCAGCCAAGTACGATCTTTCCAGCCTTCGCGTTTTGGGTACCGTTGGGGAGCCGATCAATCCAGAGGCGTGGATGTGGTATTTCAAGACGATCGGCAAAGAGCGAATTCCGGTTGTGGACACATACTGGCAAACCGAGACAGGAGGCCATGTCATCACCAACCTCCCTGGAGCCACGCCGATGAAACCGGGTTCGGCGACTCGTCCATTCTTTGGTATCCAGCCAGTGGTGCTAAACGAGGACAAAAGCGAGACCGAGGTAGGTTCCGGAGGACGCCTCTGCATCAAGTACCCGTGGCCCGGGATCTTGCGCGGCACTTGGGGAGACCCTGAAAATGCGCGGGTAAAAGAAGTGTACTTCACTACATTCCCTGGACACTACTTTACCGGCGACGGGGCTCGCAAGGACGCCGATGGGTACTACTGGCTTCTCGGCAGGGTCGATGACGTCATCAATGTATCGGGTCATCGAATGGGTACCGCCGAGGTTGAAAGCGCGCTTGTATCGCATCCTTCAGTCGCCGAGGCGGCAGTTGTCGGATTCCCGCACGAGATAAAGGGTGAGGGAATCTACGCGTACGTCATCTTGCGGGGCGGAAATGAGGCCACTCCTGAGCTGATGAAGCAGCTCGTCGCGCATGTTCGCAAGGAGATCGGGCCGATCGCAACACCGGACCTCATCCACTTCGTGCCGGAGCTTCCCAAGACTCGTTCCGGCAAGATCATGCGCAGGATTCTTCGCAAGATCGCAGCGGGGGAGACCGATATCTCGGGCTTTGGGGATATCTCCACTCTCGCCGACCCCTCGATCGTTCAGACGATTCTGGAAACACGTCCGGCTGGGTAAGGCAGGTCATAAAGTTAGTATGCAAGGCCTCGTCGACTCCGCATGAGAGTCACGAGGCCTTGCTTGTAATCTCTTGGAAAGCAAATTTGGCTTTAGGCTTGTGAAGATATTTGCAGCATCGCTTGTAGTTGATGCTAGAATGTCTTTCGCTGCTCCTGAGGTAGGGGTAAATGGGCGATTAGCTCAGGGGGAGAGCGCTTCCTTCACACGGAAGAGGTCGTAGGTTCAAATCCTACATCGCCCACCATTTACCCAGAAAGGCCTTGGAGGAGTCAATTTCGAAGGCTCCGAAGGGGTCTTTGTACTGTTAGAGGCTATGTGGCCTTCCCTGACGGTGTGGTTACAAAGTGCGGTCTCTATGGTCTTGCGCCGAGCGGTACCCTCAGTGGATGCGAAGTCCACGCGTACAGACGATGCGACTGAGAACAACTCTCTGACCTCCTCGAACGAGCGCAGCGCCCCCGCTCCATACTCGGAGAGGCGCAGTTCCAAAGCGCGCCGGGAAGAGGCGAGCTCGTCGGCACTCTCGCGGTAGACCTCCACAGTACGGAGCCAGCTGTAAGTGGGACGGTTCCATCAACTATGAGCGCATCGTTCGCTACTTGCCCCACTTAAAGAGCGCGATCCAAGTACCTGTGTATGTGCTTGGGATTGACGCCTACTAAACCCGGTGCTCTCTCCACCGCTCGCGAGGTACTAGTGAGTGCCCCGCCCATGCCATGTTGTATTCTACTGGTGCAGTGGGTGTTGGCGACTTCAAGAGGGGGACACAATCATGCTAGTTGAGTGCAAGACATGCGGCAAGGAAATCGCGAAAGGCGTGAAGAAATGCGTTCACTGTGGGGCTAACCAGAGGAACTTCTTTCTCCGCCACAAGATCCTCACCGGTCTGATGGCCATCGTTGCACTAGTCGTGGTTGTTGCAGCCCTGGGGGGCGGTGACGAGCAGCCTGGAGATACCGGCACAGAGCTGCCTGAGTACCGCGTTGTCTCCGTCGAGGATTTTACCTTCTTCGGCGGCCCGCGGTATGTCTATCACGTTGTCGTCTCCACAGAGGCGAGTAAGGCTGAGCTTGAGGCGATTGCGAACGAAGTGATCGCACAGGCGCAGGACGAGACGCCCTTCAACGCCGTATCAGTTGCCTTCTACGACTATGAGGAGTATGTGGGCCACGGACTCACCCCCCTCGGGAGGGTGACGCCGGCCCCTGAGGGTGACTGGGCAAAGGCAGACCAGGTGAACACTGGAGACTACTCTGCCATGAGTATCAAATCCGAAGTTCGGGATGTTGACTGGTCGAAGCGCCTCACCCAGGCGGAGGTCGAAGTCTGGAAGGCCTGGAGGGATGAACACAGGGTTCGGGCCGCAGCTCTAGACCCGGAAGACATTTACGCTGTAGTCGATGAGGATTTGCTTTCCAGCGACATAGCCAAACAATACGATATGGCTGTAGATGAAGTCGACGCTATTATGATGAAGCATTCGTTGAACTGGCGGTTCTAGTCGACACGCCGAGTCACAAGACCGTCCACTACGGCCCACTATTTCAGGGTTATTTACTTATCGCGCGCTCCAGCATAGAATGCCACTGTATCCTCTATTTGTAACTGCATGTTACAAAGTTAAGTGCGCAGTTGGGAACGTGAGTAGACGGCCATGAGTGCTTACAGTGTATGGTTTGTATTGGGCCTTGGCATCTCCTCGATGCTCTTTATTCTTGTGGTTTTCGGCGCAAATATACTGCTTTCGCCTCGTAATCCTTCTACCGAAAAAAACGAGCCCTATGAGTGCGGAATGCCTCAGGCTGGTTTTGCCTGGAACAAGGTCAACCTGCGGTTCTCCACTTTGGCGGTTTTGTTTGTCCTGTTTGACGCTGCTGCCATTTTGCTCTTTGGGGTTGCAGTTGCCCTGCGAGGATCACCCGGTTCTTTGATCGCTTTTCTGCCGCTACTTGGCTTTTTGTGCCTCGGATTGCTCTACGCATGGCGGAAGGGGGCATTGCAGTGGCACTTGTAGATGATCTCGGCTCTGCTCTTGAGCGCATGCCAAGCGGGATTATATTGAGCTCGGTAGACGCACTCATTGACTGGTCGCGCGGGCACTCGCTATGGGCGATGCCGATGGGGACAGCCTGCTGCGCGATGGAGTTAATCGCCGCCTCTTTCAGCAAGTTCGATTTTGACCGGCACGGCACCTTCCCAAGACCTGATCCTCGGCACACCGATCTCATGATCGTTGCAGGCACCATCACTCGCAAAATGCAGCCGGCGGTAAAGCGTCTCTACGAGCAGATGCCTGACCCGAAGTGGGTTATCGCGATGGGAAACTGTGCTGTCAGCGGAGGCATCTTCTACTACGACACGTACTCGGTGGTTCGCGGAGTAGATGAGTTCCTGCCAGTCGATGTTTATGTTGCGGGATGTCCGCCGCGCCCGGAGGCTCTTCAAGACGCCGTACTTCAGCTTCGTGCGAAGATAGGCCAGGAGTCCATCGGCCCGAATACATTTTATGTCCGAAAGCAAAATCTTCCGCAATCTGGAGATCCGAGATGAATATCGAGCATCTAAAAGAGCGCCTTTGCGAGATATTCCCGGATCTGTGCCCACTTTTTTCATCCGAGTACGGTGACGCCGTTCTTCGCGTGGAGGCCAAGGAGTTGTATAGCTCGGCGGCCGACCTCAAAGAACTTGGCTTCGACCGTCTAGGCATGCTTACCGCAGTTGACCGAGGCGAGACCTTTGAACTCGTTTATCGGCTCACATCGCGTTCGATGTCGGTCGGGATATTCCTGAAGTGTTCGGTTGACCGCGAGCACCCCGTCGTTATGTCACTAGTTTCGCTATGGCCAGCTGCGCTTTGGCAGGAGCGTGAGGTCTACGACCTCTTTGGCATCGAGTTCGAGAATCACCCTGACATGAGGCGAATACTCTTGCCCGAAGAGTGGATCGGGCATCCGCTGCGGAAAGACTACTCCGACACAAGCATGGTAAGGCGCCCGGACTATGTATGAGCAAGGTTGCCAAATGACACGAATGGCACACACTCGACTTGTCTGCGATGGAGGTGACGACAGTGGCACGACCTGAGCCTGTGGAGCCGGGAACAGCGGTTCTCTCGGAAGACGAGGCAGAACAGGGGCTTGTCGTCAATGTTGGGCCGTCACATCCTTCGACCCACGGGGTGTGTCGGGTGATTGTGCATCTTGATGGCGAAGTCGTTACCAAGGCCGAGCCAGTCATCGGGTATTTACATCGCGGTATTGAGAAGATGTGCGAAAACCGCACCTATCTCCAGGTGGTGCCACTTACCGATCGCCTTGATTATGTCGGGTCGATGTACTCGAATTGGGCTTATAGCCGAGCGGTCGAGCGGCTTGCCTCCATCCGGGTGCCAGAGAGGGCCGAGTATATCCGGGTGATAGTCGCCGAAATGCAGAGGATTGCCAGTCACATGATGTCCATCGGAGCGGCCTCTGCTGACACCGGTGCGGCCACAATGTTCATCTACGCTTTCGATGAGCGCGAGCGGATAGTCGAGCTGTTCGAGGAGGTTTGCGGAGCCAGGCTCACCTACAACTTTGTTCGACCAGGAGGAGTGAGTTTCGAGCTTCCACCCGGTTGGACCGAGGCGGTTCTGCGCTTTACCCGCGCACATAGAGATGCGCTTACCGAAATGGATCGCTTGTACTTCGCAAACACGATTGCGAGGGGCAGGCTGAAGGGCATCGGCGTTTTGTCTGCCGAGGATGCCGTGAGTTGGGGCGCGTCGGGCCCGGTGGCACGAGGCTCCGGTGTCAACTGGGATTTGCGCAAGCACGACCCTTACTCTGTCTACCCGCGTTTTGACTTCGACATTCCGATAGGCGATAGGGGCGACTGTTTCGATCGCGCCCGGTGCAGGCTTTTTGAGTGTTATGAGTCGTGCCGTATCATCGAGCAGGCGATTTCGCAGATGCCAGAGGGTCCCGTGATGGCCGAGGGTCTTCCTCGGCTACTCAAGCCTCCGGTTGCTGACGTATACGATCATATAGAGAGCGCTCGCGGTTCTCTCGGCGTGTATTTGGTGTCGGACGGCTCTGTCCGGCCCTATCGAGTCAAGTTTCGCTCGCCTGCGTTTTGCAACCTCGCGTTGCTTCCCATGCTCGCCGAGGGGTATACGCTCTCCGATCTCGTCGTGATATTAGGCTCGCTCGATCCGGTGTTTGGGGAGATCGACAGATGAGCGGACTGCTGCACGGCATTATCTGGGGTCTGGCCGCGGGAACGCTTATCGCGCTTGCGGCCCTTTTTGGCGTTTGGTGGGAGAGGAAGGTTGCGGCCAGGATTCAGATGCGTATCGGCCCGCAGACGACGGGGCCTTTCGGGATCCTGCAGACCCTTGCCGACACAATCAAGCTAGTCTTGAAGGAAGATATAACGCCGACAAGGGCGGATGTACGCGTTTTTCGCATCGCACCACTGATCGTGTTCGTTCCCACCGCGATGTCATTGGCGGTCATACCCTTCGCCTCGGGATTCGCTCCTCTCGATATCAGCACAGGCATGCTTTTCTTCCTGGCCGTGCCATCACTATCCGCTCTCGGAATCCTTCTCGGCGGCTGGGCGAGCAGAAATACATACGCCACCATAGGTGCGCTTCGCGCCGCGGCGCAGATGATCTCGTACGAACTTCCGAGGGCGCTTTCGGTTCTTTCGATCGTAGTGCTCGCCGGCTCGATGCGGCCGCTCGAGGTCATGGAGATGTGGCAGCCATGGTGGATTTTGATCACCATTCCAGGGCTAGCCGTTTACTTCATCGCGTCTATAGCCGAGGTAAATCGGGGGCCGTTTGATATCCCCGAGGCCGAGTCCGAGTTGGTGGCAGGTTACTTTGCGGACTATTCGGGTATCCGCTGGGCGGTGTTTATGATGTCCGAGTATGGCGGCACGGTGGCGGCCTCCTTGTTTGGCGCCGCCGTCTTTCTCGGCGGCTGGACGTGGCTACCGGGCGTGTGGGGCATCGCGGTGTTCGTGCTGCTGACGCTCTTGTTTATCACAGCGATGATCTGGGTAAAATGGACGTTCCCGCGTTTTCGCGCTGACCAGCTAATGGCGACCGCGTGGAAGACTCTCACGCCGATAGCCTTGCTGCAGCTGGCCATAGTCGGGGTGATCTCGCCTTGGCTGTAAACCGCACCAACTCGGTAAAGCCGCGCCATCATCAAGCAGGAGCTCCTGTTGCGACACCGACTGAGGTGCCCGTCGCGATTCGGGTTACAGAAGAGTACCCAGAAGGAGCACTGGGTTTTCTTGCCCGGGTAAGATCGCTCCTCACTGGTATCGGTATTACCGCTAGGCGGGCGGCTCGCCCCGTCAAGACGATAAGCTACCCCGCCGAGAAGCTTACACTCTCCGATCGCTGGCGCGGTCCTCTGTACTTGCGCGGGATACTCGGCAGGGAGGAGATACCGATCCTTCAGGCGGAGTCACCCGAGTACAACGCTCTCATCGACTCGCTGCATCAGGCACAACGGCTTGCGCCATGTGTCGGAAACTGCCCGGCCAATGTAGACGCCAGGGGACAGAATTACTTCATGGCCGATGGCCGCAAGGTTGAGGCTTACGAACTCGTTCGCGATCGCAACATAATGCCTGGAGTGCTCGGCAGGATATGCCATCATCCTTGTGAGAGCGTGTGCAGGCGAGGGTATTACGATGAGGTAGTAGCGATCAGGCCGCTGCATCGGATGGCCTATGAGGCGCACCGCTCGGCCAGGCCACCAGTTCGTCCCTTTGAGCCTACTCGTAACCAAAGCGTCGCGATTATTGGATCGGGTCCCTCGGGTCTGGCGGCGGCGTGGGACTTGATGAAGCTCGGGTACAAGGTGACTGTCTATGAAAAGGAAAAGACCCCCGGAGGGGCTTTGTTCTTTGGAGTTCCCGCGTATCGCCTGCCTCGCGATATCCTCGGTGACGAGATCCAACAAGTTGTCGAGCACGGACTTGACCTGCGATTGGGTATCGAGATAGGAAAAGATGTTCCTATCGATCATCTCATCGGCGAGTATGATGCAGTGCTGATTGCGGTGGGTCTTCAGCTTTCGCGACTACTGCCTCTGCGCGGCATCGAGGCTCTCGGCGTCAGAAGCGCTTTAGAGTTTCTCCGAGACGCGAATCGCAAGAACGATGCTGACGTCAAAGGCAAGCGTGTCATGGTTATAGGCGGAGGAAACGTCGCCGTCGATGTTGCCCGGTGCGCCCTTCGTGTGGGAGCGTCCGAGGTTCGCCTTGCGTGTCTCGAGGCCTCCGAGGAGATGCCTTGCCACCCGTGGGAGATTGAGGAAGCCCTGGATGAGGGCGTAATCGCCATGTGCGGAAATGGGCCCGATGAGGTATTGCAGCAAGACGGCAAAGTCATCGGCATGCGTCTGCGTGAGTGCATGTCAGTGTTTGATGCATTCGGGCGTTTTGCGCCCGTTTTTGGCGAAGGCTCTACGGATGTCGATTGCGATGTTGTGGTTTTTGCTATCGGTCAGGCCCCTGAGCTGGCAGACCTCGTTTCCGGGTCAGATCTTCTATTGACCGAAAACGGCTTGTTGCCGGTGGACGGTACCACGCTTACCACCGAAGTCCCAAAGGTCTTTGCGTGCGGTGAAGTCATTACAGGACCCGGGAGTGCGATTGGATCGATCGCTACCGGTCACGAGGCGGCTACCAGCATCCATCGCTATCTTTCGAGCGAGGATCTACTGGAGGGCAGAACCTTTCGTCCGGTATCGGTCCATCCGCGCTACGGCCCTGCGACGCTTGACGGGGTAGAGCTTTCGCGCTGCCGGGTCGTGATGCCGATGGCTGCTCCGGATGAGAGAGTCAAGGACTTCCGACCTGTAGAGCTTGGATTTACGCAGCTTGAGTCGTTGAACGAAGCCGCGCGTTGCTTGCGGTGCCAGTCGGAAGTGTGCGTAGGTTGCACTTTTTGCGCCAGAACCTGTCCTGCTTACGCGCTTATGGTTGAAAGGATCGATGATCCCGGCGATAGAGTTGTCACCCGATACGACTTCGATGTCTCGAAGTGTTGCTTCTGTGGACTATGCGCCGAGCAGTGCCCCACGGATGCTCTTTCACATACAGGGCAATACGAACTTTCATTCTTCCACAGGGATCTTTTGCTAAGCGACAAGTATGAGATGTTGCGTGATCCGGCGGGCACGCGGTTTACCGGCCGCGATGGGGTCCGTCCTCAATCGGCAGGGGGTCGAGAGTGATCACCGAAGTGATATCTGGCCACATTGTCTTTGCGATTCTCTCCGCCACATCTATTGCTGGAGCGGCGGTTGTGGTTCTGACACGTGATGTTATGAGGCTGACTCTCGGATTAGGTGCGTTTTTCCTCTCGGTAGCTGGCTGGTTTCTCTACTTCGGGCACGGCTTTCTAGCCACCGCGCAGGTATTTGTCTATGCAGGTGGAGTGCTTGTCCTGATTTTGTTTGCAATAATGCTTCTCGGTCGTTCAGAGGAGGGGGCACCAAGACTTCACTCCTCGCACGCGATCGATAGCGCGGTCGTATCTTTAGGAGTCGGCCTTCTGATCGTTTTTTCGCTGCTTGGAGTAGTGCCTGCGGTTTTGTTGCCTGACGGCTCCGCGCACTCCAGGCCCGTCACCGACTGGTTGCTCGGGCCATTCTTGCCACATCTGCTGGCTTCAGGGCTCTTATTGCTGGTAGCAGTGGTGACAGTGATCGTTGTTCTGGGCGGTGAGCGCGAGTGAACCTTTTGATCGTTGCGATGATCCTGTTTTCAATCGGCCTTTATGGCGTACTTACCCGCCGAGATATTATTGCGGTGCTCGCCTGCGTCGAGGTTATGTTGGGAGCGGCAGTGTTGCTGCTTGTCGGCGTCGGCACTGCTGCCTCTGCGCAAGTCTCGAGCGGCAGCGCGGATACTGGATCGATCGAGGCCATAGGGGTATTGCTTGTTGTGCTGACGGCGGCTGGCGCTGCAGTTGGATTGGCGCTGTTGGTGGCCATCGCTAAATCGGCGAGAAAGACTAGGGTTGACGAGCTCAGGGAGGTCAAGGGCTGATCGTGAGCTGGATAGCCGAAAATCTGTGGTTGACGGTAGCGGTGCCGGTTGTCTTTGCGCTTGCCGCCGCTACTGCGGGCCGGCTGGCAAAGAGCCTGGCAGTCGGGTTGCCGATGCTCTCTGCAGCGACGGTTCTGCTAGCCGGTGTCGCCGTGGTCAGAGCGAGTGTCGCAGGCGCTGAGCAAAAGGGTGCTTCGCTTGAGTGGATCCGCGTTGGCGAGCTTTCGATCAACGTCGGGTGGCGGGCTGATGGTCTTGTCGGCGTGATGCTTGTGGTGGTCGGGCTCGTCGCACTGATGGTGATGGTGTTTTCGCTCGGCTATATGTCCGGTGACAGGGGAATCGTCAGGTACTTCAGTGTGCTTTCGCTGTTTACGGGTGCGATGTCCATGATGGTCATCTCCGATGGACTTGCAGGGCTTTTCATCGGCTGGGAGTTAGTAGGGGCGTGCAGCTATCTGCTGATCGGCCACTGGTTTACCAAGCCAGCGGCTGCCGCTGCTGCGATGAAGGCATTTTTGACTACCAGGTTAGGGGATATCGGACTACTTCTCGGCATTTTGTTGTTATGGCGCGAGGTAGGCTCACTCGACTACCAGGCCATATTTTCTGCGGTAGGCACGATAGATCCCGAGACGCTCTCGGTCATCGCGGTTATGTTCGCGGTAGGAGCTATCGGAAAGTCCGCCCAGTTCCCGCTGCATATCTGGTTGCCCGATGCCATGGAAGGCCCGACGCCGGTCTCGGCGCTCATACACGCGGCTACGATGGTTGCGGCCGGAGTGTTCCTCCTTGCGCGCATGTCGCCTCTTTTTGATGCCGCACCGGTGGCCCAGGAGTTGGTGTTGCTCGTCGGAGTGTTGACCGCTCTGTGCGCGGCCGCAGTCGCTGCTGTTCAACATGACATAAAGAAAGTACTTGCGTATTCGACGATAAGCCAACTTGGATTTATGTTCGCCGCACTTGGAGTTGGCGCTTGGGGTGTAGCGATTTTCCACTTGACTACACACGCCGCGTTCAAGGCGATGCTCTTTTTGTGTGCCGGCAATGTGATTCATGCTACCGGCACACAGGACATGAGAGAGATGGGGGGATTGTCAAGGAAGATGCCGGCGTCATTTGCGACCTGGATGATTGGCGCGCTCGCTCTTGTGGGAGTATTTCCGCTCTCCGGTTTTTTCAGTAAGGATAAGATTGTGCACCAGGCTTTTGAGTCATACCCGGCAGCAGGAGTCCTGCTTCTTCTGGCCGCGATAATAACTGCTTACTACGTCATCCGAGCGACAATTTTGACCTATTTTGGGGCCTATCGCGGCAGCGGGCACGTGCATCCTGTCGGCGGAACAATGATTATCCCCGTAGCCGTCCTTGCCATTCCCGCCGGCGTGTTAGGTTGGTTTAGCGCGGCATTCTTCGAGATCATCGCAGCGCCTTCGATCAAGTTCGATCTTGTGATCGGCGCTGTTTCAACTTTGGTTGCACTTACCGGGATAGCTATTGGCGCTCTTATATATCGCCGAGGAGTGGAAGCGGACGACCATTTGAAAGAAAAGACTCGCTTTGGATGGGAGTTCCTTGTCAGCGGTTTTAGGTTTGATCGCCTGGTCTCAGCCTTTGTCGTGCAACCCACCATACTCTTTACCGCCTGGGCTTACGCGATCGTCGACCGGATGATCGTTGACCGATCGGTGGAAGGAGTCGCGCTCGTTTCCAAGGGCCTCGGCCACGGGCTAAACCGATTGCAAAACGGCGATACACAGTGGTATGTCTCACTCTCGTTGATGGGGTTTATCTTTCTGTTCTCACTGGTCACGATGTGGGAACGAATAGCTGCCATCTTCTCGGGAGGGGGATAGACACAAGATGTTCTACCTTGACCTGCTCGTTTTAATCCCGCTTTTAGGCGCCGTCGCCGCAGTGCTTACTCGGCATCGGGCGCGCTTAGTCGCACTTGTCTTTAGTGCTGCGAACTTAGGAGTACTTCTTTCCCTCGTGCCGCATCAGGTGTTTTCCGGCCAGCCAATCAATGGGTTCTTCCCACCGGAGGAGGCCGGCCGGTTCTGGCTGCTTACAATCGACGGCATCTCCGCTCAGTTTGTTCTGCTGACGTTGGTTCTAACGGTAGTTGCCACAATCGCCTCCTGGAGGGTCACGGAGAACCCAGGTGCGTTTTTCGCCCTGCTGTTAGCTTTACAAGCGGCTGTCATCGGCGTTTTCCTGGCCGAGCACGTAATTTTGTTCTACGTGTTCTGGGAGGCCGTGTTGATCCCGATGTACTTCCTGATCGGGCGCTGGGGACATGAGAATCGCAAGCGGGCGGCGATGAAGTTTTTCCTCTATACGTTTACCGGAAGCGTTCTGATGCTTGTCGGGATACTTGTCGCTATGGGGTCTTTAGGCGCATCGACTTTCACGGCGCTTTCTGCAGCCGCCTCGTCCGAGCCAGCGGAGTTTCCTTCAACACTTGTTTACTGGCTTATACTCTGTGGCCTTTTGGTAAAGATACCCGTGGCGCCTTTCCATACCTGGCTCCCCGATGCCCACGTCGAGGCACCCACCGCAGGATCGATATTGCTCGCCGGTGTGCTGTTGAAGATGGGCGCATACGGAGTGATTCGGCTCGCGATGCCACTGGCTCCCGATGCATGGGACGCATCCCGCCCTGTTCTTCTTGCGCTTGGAGTGATTGGTATAGTCTATGGTGCGCTGATGGCTTTCGCGCAAAGTGATCTGAAGCGTCTGATAGCTTACAGTTCGGTATCCCACATGGGCTTTGTGCTGGTCGCGCTCTCATCGGGCACTCAAGGATCCCTCTCTGCAGCGATGCTCGTGATGGTTTCACATGGACTCGTCTCTGGGCTACTCTTCTTTCTCGCCGGCGAGCTTTACGAGCGCTCTCACACGAGAGAGTTGGGCGACTTTGGGGGGTTGGGAGAGGTTGCGCCTTTGTGGTCGACGGCGTTCACGTTTGCCGCACTTGCCAGCCTCGGCTTGCCCGGACTCTCCGGGTTTCCCGGTGAGCTCCTGACGTTACTCGAGGGCTTTGCCGTATGGTCCTGGTGGGTAATTCCGATCGGATTCGGTCTCATTATGGCCGCCGCTTACAGCCTCAAGGCTGTACGAGCGTGTGTTCACGGCCCGGTGGCCGGGGTTTCAGCCCGCGTTGCCGATCTCGATAAGCGCGGAGCTCTCGGCGCGCTTGTGCTCATCACGCCGATTTTGCTTCTCGGGATATGGCCACGTCTGGTCACAGATGCGGCGGCCTCTCCGATTCGAGCGCTAATCGATATGCTTGAAAGGGGGCTGGTTCCGTGAATCCCGAACTCTGGCTTCCGATATCACCCCTGCTAATCGGAGTTGCAAGCGCGGCGTTGGCGATTTTTTTCGACGCCTGGTCTAAGCGGGTAGCAGCCGTACTTGTGGTGCTCGCCGGCCTTGTTTTATCGGCGGGCTTGAGTATATATCTTGCCGGCATTTCCGCCCCAGGGGTTCCCTTTGACCTGTTCATCGTCGATCGAGGCTTTTTCGGAGTATGGGCCGCTGTGTATCTCTTGACCGGTTTCGCTGTTTTTGCCGGATTGGATTATCTCGTCGACCATCCAAGCGGCGGCGGAGTGGCGTCTTTGGCGGCAGTGCTAGCCTCCAGCAGCGTTGCTCTTGTCTCCTCGGTCGATCTGCTGTTCATGTTGATCATGCTTGAGATGGCGGCGTTTGCGGGTTATGGCATTGTGGCTTCGGTGCGGACAGCGGCCTCAAGAGAGGCCACCTTGAAGTACATCGTTCAGGGAGCGGTAGTCACCGGGATGTTCGTGCTAGGACTCGCGGTCGTCTCTGCGACGGTTGAGGGCTCGCTCGATCTTGTCATGGCTCGAGAGGGAATCGCCGGTTCGGCCGCTGTAGCAGCTGCGGCTACATTACTTTTCGTCGTTGCGCTCTCGTTCAAGCTCGGCGCGTTTCCCTTTCACTCATGGGCCCCCGATGTCTATCAAGGAGCCCATCCCGCCGGAGCTTCGCTGATAGTCGCTGTACCCAAAATAGGAGCCCTCTCGGCGATGTTTCTCATAGCCGAGGTATTGATGAGACCCCTCGAGGGCTCTCAGGCTGCTCCCTTACAACCGACACTTCTTTTCTCGGTGTTAGCGATCGCTTCGATAATTTTCGGGAATCTTGGCGCGTTACGGCAGAGTGACTTTGGAAGGATGTTGGGGTATTCCGCTGTGGCCCAGGCGGGGTACGCACTAATCGCCCTTGCGGTAGGGCTTATCACTTATCCTGGCGCGATGCTTCTAATGACCGTTTACGGTCTCGCTGCCTCTACCGCGTTTGCTGTTGCCAGCGCACTGCGGGCTGGGCACTCATCGTGGGACGGCTCCATCCGGGGAATGTCGGGTCTTGCGGCTAGCCGACCATGGCTTGCCGCCTCTTTAGCCGTCTCCATGCTCTCGCTTACAGGAATCCCGCTTTTTGCCGGCTTTTGGGGCAAGCTGTCGGTGTTTGGACTTGCCGCTGCCGAAGGCTTCATATTCCTCACCGTCGCGGGAGTCCTCGGCTCGGTCATCTCTTTCGCATACTATGGTGCAGTGATCCGGACTGCCTACTTCGACCAGCCATCTGATACTCGCGTACCGGATACCCCCACATCGCCTACGGAGGCGCTGACCGATACAGGCGTTCGTTACAGGGCGCTTCCAGGCGTCGCTTCCGTTGTAGGCGCAGGCGTACTGGTGATCATAGGAGTCGTGCCCTTGTTTACTGGGCTGAGCCCGCTAGTGCGTTTCTTCGGCATCGGCGGATAACGATATCTTTATCTCTGTTCGGGAGTGCTCCGGCTTGTGTTATACGCAGTCACGATGTATTGTGCGTATAACACTAGGGAGGTGGGCTCGTGGAGCGACAGCCGCTTGAAGTCCAGACGATATATGCCGAGCTGCTTGAGCAGATCGCCGCATACGAGGCTTCGCGCACCATCGGGTATACCCCGGGTTCTTTCGTGACCAAAACGGTGAAGGGCCAGGAGTACTACTACTTCCAGCAGGTGGGGCCCGGCGCAGCTAAGAGCCAAACCTATCTGGGTAAGCGGGACGCTTCACTCGCCGAGCTGGCCGATCGGTTCGCCAAGGGTAGAGCGAATGTCGCCGGCGACCAACGATCCATGGAGCGGCTGGCGGCCCTGCTGCGTGTGGGCGGCGCCATGGTCACCGATGCGCCATCGGCCCGTGTGCTTCGCGCGCTTGCGGACGCGGGTGTGTTCCATGCTGGCGGAGTCCTGGTTGGAACGCATGCGTTCATTGTGCTTGGGAATCTCCTCGGAGTCCGCTGGACCACTTCTCTGCGGACACAAGATGTCGATATCGCGGCTGACCCCGGGCTTGATGTTGCGGTTCCGGGCGCTAGAGCCGACCTCCCTTCAGCGCTTGAAAGCTTGGAGATGGGATTCCTGCCAGTCCCCCGTCTCGACCCTAAGAACCCGTCCACCTCGCTCAAAGTGCGGGGGCAGAGCCTGCGGGTAGACCTTCTGACGCCATCCGCGAGGGCCCGATCGCGTCCGGTGGAGTTGCCCAGGTTCGCCGCTGTGGCGCAGCCCCTGAGGTTCCTGGACTACCTTATCGAGAAGCCCGTGAAAGCGGCGGTAGTCGATGGCGGGGTGGTGGCAGTGAACGTGCCCGATGCGGCGCGGTTTGCTCTCCACAAGTTGATTATCGCAGGAGAGCGTCCGGCTGCGATGCAGTCGAAGCGGGAGAAGGACCTCTTGCAGGCGGCGCAGATACTCGAGGTGCTGCATGAGGACCGGCCGGGGGATCTTGTGCTTGCTTGGGAGGCACTCATTGCTCGGGGAAAGGCGTGGGTCAATCGGGTGGCGAAGTCCGTCGCAGCGCTTGATCGTGTTTCGCCCAGCGCTGCGCAGAGCGTTCGGGATCTCGTCGGATAGGCGACCTCCAGGATAGCGATGAGCGCACGCGCTTCTCAGCTTGAACGCGGCACGGGGCTTGCGGGGGGGGATAAACCCACCGGGAGTAGATCCGGTCCTCGGGAAGGCAGGGATCGCCATGGATACACGCCGTCTGGTCGCCACAACGCTCGTCGCGAAACCCACGCTTGAGGGAGCCGGCGTGCGGCTCAAGCGCGCTTTCGGGTTCGGCGCAGAGCGCCTCTTCGACCCGTTTCTGATGCTCGATGACTTCCGCGGAGACGACCCGGACCACTACCGCGCCGGTTTTCCCTGGCACCCGCACCGGGGTATCGAGACGATCACGTATATACTGCGCGGCGATGTCGCGCACGCCGACAGTCTCGGCAACGCGGGCGTGATCGGTGCCGGCGACGTGCAGTGGATGACGGCGGGCAGCGGCATCATACACCAGGAGATGCCAGAAGGCGATGCCGAGGGGCGCATGGGCGGCTTCCAGCTCTGGGCGAACTTGCCCGCAGCCGACAAGATGATGGACCCGCGCTACCGCTCGCTTTCTGCTGATGATTCGCCGCTCGTCACAACAGCGTCCGGCGCTCACGTGCGCGTGATAGCCGGCGAGGTCGACGGCGTCCGCGGTCCGGCCGACGACGTCGTCATCGACCCCGAGTACCTCGATGTCGCACTGCCCGCAGGTGCCGAGTTCGTCCATCCGATCGCGCCCGACCACACCGCGTTCGCGTACGTGCACGGCGGCGCCGCCGAGTTCGCACCCGGGGTCGAGGCGGGCAACACGACAGTCGTGCTCTTTGCCGAGGGGGACCATGTACGCATCCGCGCACTCGGCGACGAAACCGCGCACTTCCTGCTGATCTCCGGTCGTCCGCTGCGTGAGCCCATCGCATGGCGCGGCCCGATCGTCATGAACACCGACGAGGAGCTTCGCACCGCGTTCGCCGAGTATCGCGAGGGTACGTTCGTGAAGGTCGGCGCGGTGCCGGGAGCCTGAGGACGATAACGCCGCCTTCGCCCGCCATCACTGAAGGAGACGACATGGCCACGATCTATCTTGCCGGAGGGTGCTTCTGGGGTGTCGAGAAGCTCATGGCTTCAGTGCGTGGCGTGAGCTCGACAGAGGCCGGGTACGCCAACGGCACGACCGACTCGCCCACGTACAGTGACGTCGTCACCGGCCGGACCGGATATGCGGAGACCGTGCGCGTCGACTATGACCAGTCCGTCGCGCCTCTGCCGTTCCTGCTCAAGATCTTCTTCGAGGCCATCGACCCGACCTCGCTCAACCGGCAGGGCAACGATGTCGGCACGCAGTACCGCACCGGCATCTACTACAGCGACCCCGCCGACCTTCCGCTCATCAAGCGCTCGGTCGCGAAGCTCCAGGAACAGTACGCGGAGCCTGTCGTCGTTGAGGTCGAGCTACTGGGCGCCTACACCTCGGCCGAGGAGTACCACCAGGACTACCTCGACAAGAATCCCGGCGGGTACTGCCACATCGACTTCCGGCTGTTCGCGAAGGCTGCCGAAGCCGTCCCGGACGCGTCGCACTTCGAGTAGCAGAGGGCAGGCAGCGTCATGCTGCTCGCGCCGAGGTGCTGCGAGCGATTGAGTAGGCACTAGCAGCTTCAGCGGCTCTGTTCGGGAATGCGCCGAGACGTTTTGTTGCTTTTTCCCGGTCAAGCTACTAGAATGTCAGTGTGTTGCGCGAGAGCGCAACCCCCTTACCCCTGAGCCTCAAGGTGCCGGCCTTGGGGCTCCCTTAATTTTCCGCATGATGGCGTGCCTAATTCGTCGATCATTTTTCGTTTATACGATAAAGTCTGAGTCAGTTTGTGACGATAGACCTTGCATGATCATCTCAAGCGAGCAAGCACAAAAAGCCATAGAGTATCTTCAGATGGCAAGCCCTTATGACCTTCCGGCACGGGAGTATTCAGCGGGTGCACCGGTATGCCCTGGTTTTCTCGGTAAAGTTTGCAATGAACTCCTGAAGTTACCTGATTCTCGAGAAGATCGGATTTGGCAAGCGCGTCAGGCTATCGTTGGACATCCGCCAGAAGCGGCCCTGGTCGCTGAAAAGATGATCGCGCGGATACTTTCTGATAGTTTGCGCTGATCAGCACCGGTGCGTTTTATCTCGCTGGAATCTCCGCGGGTTCACCTGCATAATTATGTAGCTACTGGCCCCGGTCTTGGAGATACCCATGCGCGCGAATCCGCTCACCACGCTTCTTACTCTAGTTGTAAATCTTTTTGTGATATTGGCAGCTGCGATGGTTGTGGTGACAACCGTTCGCTTTTTTGGGGCACTATCCGCTCATCCAATCGGACAGACTGTTGTTGAACTCGGATCGATAATCACGATTCCACTCGGCATCAACCTGGTCAAGACACCTTTCGGCGGCGTATTCGATGCTAATGCCGCCCTGACTGCAGGTATATTTATGCTAGTTGAGTGGTTAGTTAGTGCTTTGCGCAATCGCTTGTAGATATACAGGGCATTTGGCAATATGAACTCTACGTCGCTTGGAGGAATCAGTGGATTACAAGCGTGAGCGTATTGGCGACCTGTTGATCGCTGAAGGGATGGTAACTCCTGAGCAGCTGGCAGACGCACTGGCAGTTCAGGCGCGCGAGGGGGGCAAGCTCGGCGAGATATTCGTTCGCCAATTGGTGCTGAGTGAAGATATGATCGCGAGCGCTCTGGCGAGCCAAAAGGGATTGGAGCACGTTTCGCTGCTCACTTACCCGGTGGACAGGGCGGTCGCACAGCTGATACCGGAGCGAATGGCCAAGCGGAACCGGATCATCCCCATTGCTCTTAGTGACGGGGAACTGACGCTTGCCATGGCCAACCCCTTAGATATTGAATCGATCGATGACGTCGAGCTCCGAACGGGCTATCACGTTCGCCCCGTGGTCACAGCGCCTACACAGATAAGGCATGCCATCGATAGATATATCGTCTCTGCCGATGCGCTTCAAGACATAGTTGACAATGCTCAGGATGTAGACGAAACACAGTTTGATCTTCAGATAGCCGAGGACGTTCCTATCGTTCGGCTCGTCAACCAGCTGGTTCGCGAGGCCGTAAATGATGGGGCCAGCGATATTCACTTTGAGCCCGGCGAGAAATCGATGACCATCCGCTATCGCGTGGACGGGGTCTTGAGAAAGGTGATGGAGTTGCCCGCTAGCGTTAAAGCGGGCGCGATCAGCAGATTGAAGATCATGTCCGAGATGGATATCGCCGAGAGAAGGCGCCCGCAAGATGGGAGAATATCCGTCAGAGTTGATGATCGCCCGGTGGACATCAGGGTGGCAAGTCTTCCTACGCCGCACGGCGAGGCGATAACGCTTCGGATACTCAACTCTGAGCTATCCTTTCACTCCATTGATGATCTTGGCCTGTGCAAGTCGCACGAGGAAGCTCTCTATCGGCTGATCAAGAAGTCGTACGGCGCAGTGCTTGTATCCGGGCCTACCGGATCGGGAAAATCGACAACCCTCTACGCTATATTGCACGAGATCAACGATCCTGCCCGTAAGATCATTACGATTGAGGATCCGGTCGAATATCAACTCGCGGGAGTTACCCAGATGGCGGTGAACGCTCGCATCGGCCTTACGTTCTCGGCAGGACTTCGGACGATATTGCGATCGGACCCCGATGTCGTAATGGTTGGCGAGGTTCGCGACCCGGAAACCGCCGAGATAGCGATTCGCTCTGCCCTGACGGGTCACCTGGTTCTGACCTCGATCCACACGAACAATGCTCCGTCAGCCCTTACAAGGCTAACTGACATGGGAGTGGCACCCTACATTACGTCCTCAGCTATCGCGGGCGTAGTCGCGCAACGGCTCGTAAGAGCGTTGTGTCAAGAGTGCAAGATCCCACTAAAGGTCCCGAAATCCAGGCTGCTGGCCGCGGGTTTCTTGCCGGAAGAGGCCGCATCTGTGGTGCTCTTTGGTCCAGGAGGTTGCGAGAAGTGTGGTGACTCCGGTTACAAGGGGCGCCTTGGAATCTTTGAGGTTATGGAGATGCACGATGAAATGGTCGTTGCGTTTTTGGATAGAGCTCCAGCCGAGCGCCTCAGGGATCTGTCGCTCGCTGCCGGCATGATTCCGCTGCGAAGAGATGGCCTGAACAAGGTCGTAGACGGGGTGACCTCCCTGGATGAGGTTGATCGGGTGGTGTTTGAGTGAGGGGCTACTCAGGGGGTCGTGCGATACTTCTCGTTCTCGATGGCGTAGGAGCTGGCGCTCTTCCGGACGCTGCGGAGTATGGCGACAGCGGTTCTAACACTCTTGCCAACGTTGCTAACGCTGTCGGAGGGCTCGATACCCCGAACCTGCAAAAGATGGGGCTAGGCAACATTTTGTCGATCCCGGGAGTTCCACCGACAGCCGAGCCGATCGCTTCCTGGGGCCGAAACAGAGAGGCGAGTGCCGGAAAAGACACGACCACCGGACACTGGGAGATGATGGGCTTAGTGATTCCTCGGCCATTTCCCACATACCCGCAAGGTTTTCCCGCCGATGTTCTCGAAGCGTTTACACGCTACACAGGCCTTGGCTGGCTTGGCAACTACCCCGCAAGTGGCACGGAGATCATCCAAGAACTCGGCGAGGAACACGAAAAGACAGGTTTTCCCATTGTGTACACAAGCGCCGATTCCGTGTTTCAGATCGCCGCACATGAGCAGGTCATCGATATTTCGCGTCTTTACGATGTGTGTTCCATAGCTCGCGAGAAGGTGTGTGTCGGCGAGCACGCTGTCGGACGCGTGATCGCGAGGCCTTTTATTGGACCCGATAGTGACGGGAGATACGTTCGCACTCACCGGCGTCGTGATTTTGCGATACCTCCATTCGAGAGAACGGTCTTGGACACCTTGGCCGAGAACGGTGTAGTCACCTACGGCATCGGAAAGATCGGTGAAATCTTTGCATGGCAGGGTGTCTGTGAGTCGCCCCATACAACGGACAACATGGACGGGTTTTCAAGGCTTGTCGACAGGGTTGCCTCCGATGATTCGGGATTTGTGTTCGCCAATCTTGTTGATTTCGACATGATCTGGGGTCATCGCAACGATGCTGAGGGGTTTGCCCGAGGACTTCATGACGTTGATGCCCGGATGCCGGAGTTGTTAGACGCCATGAATATGGGCGATCTGCTCATCATCACCGCCGATCACGGATGCGATCCTACGACTCCTTCCACCGATCATTCAAGGGAGCATACTCCGCTCATCGGCTATATCAAGGGTCTGGATAGGGGAGTCTCGCTGGGTGTCAGGTCGACCTTCGCCGACATCGGAGCTACCATTCTTGACTTCTATGGCATCGCCGAGAAACGTACATGGGGTGCTTCGTTTCTGAGTGAGATGAGATCCGCATGAAGACATTCGAAGAGCTAATCGAGGTCAAACGAGACGGCCGCTCGCATACCCCGGAAGAGATCGACCGCATCATTCTCGGGTTCGCCAGAGGGGAGATGCCCGACTACCAGATGGCTGCATGGTTGATGGCGGCCTATATCAATGGCCTTTCCGCAGATGAAACCGTCTGGATTACAGACGCGATGGTTCGCTCCGGAGAGATTTTGGATTTGACGTCGATTGAGGGAGTCAAAGTCGACAAACATTCAACAGGCGGGGTGGCCGATACGACGACACTCATAGTAGCCCCGCTAGTCGCTGCGAGCGGGGTGCCTGTCGCCAAGATGTCTGGCCGCGGCTTGGGTCATACTGGTGGAACCCTCGACAAACTCGAGGCAATTCCAGGGTTTCGGGTCGAGCTTGCGCCGGGTGAGTTTATCGAGCAGGTGCGAAATATCGGAATTGCGGTGATCGCTCAAAGCCCGAAGATTGATCCTGCCGACAAGCTCATATACGCCCTTCGCGATGTGACCGCCACTGTGCCAAGCGTGCCTTTGATCGTCGCGAGCATTATCTCGAAAAAGATCGCCGGTGGCGCGGACGCCATCGTACTGGACGTGAAGGTCGGCTCCGGCGCTTTTATGAAATCCGAGCAGGAAGCCTTGACGCTGGCACAGGAGCTAAAACGAGTCGGTGGCGCTTTGGGCAAGAAGGTGGTGTGCGTGCTGACCGATATGGATCAGCCGCTCGGTACCTCCATCGGAAACTCACTCGAGGTTCACGAAGCCATCGAGATGCTTAGCGGCAGAGGATCACGTGAGCTTCATGAGGTTGTCATGTCGCTGGGGGCCATTATGATGACCTTAGGTGAGGTCGCAAGCGATCAAGATGAGGCGCGAGCTCTCCTGGAAGACGCACTTGCTTCAGGCCGGGCGCTTGACAAGTTTGCTCAGTGGATAGAGTGCCAGGGTGGAAATCCGGATGTCGCAAGGCGTCCCGAGCTGTTGCCGCAGGCAGCATATGCGAGGTCAGTTGCGGCTACCCAGACAGGGTATATATCTGCCTTCGATGCTGAAAGTGTAGGGCGAGCGGCGATGATTCTGGGGGCAGGCCGAGTCAGGACCGATGATTTGATAGATCCTGGAGCGGGTATCAGGCTTCATAAACGAAAAGGGGACCATGTGAGTGTTGGTGAGACAATCGCGACACTTTTCACCTCTGACGAGCAACTTTTTGTCTCGGCGGAGCAAAGATTTCTCTCTGCGGTTATGATCAGTGAAGAGCCGGTATTGCCAGGACCGATCCTTATTCCTGTCGATTAGCCACCTTGGGCCAGATGTGCAGATCGTAGTCGGACACGCAAATCCTGATTTTGATGCTTACGCCGCCATGGTAGCCGCGACGAAGCTGTTTCCCGGCGCCAAAGGGGTTTATCTGGGTACGCAAAACCCGAACGTGCGCGCTTTTCACAATCTGCACCAGGATTTCCTGGACCTTGTCGACTTGAAAGGGCTCGATTTAGACGCGATTACGCGGATGATCATTGTGGATACTCGCGATCCTGGTAGGATCGGTGAGCTCAGTGAGGTCGCCAGACGCGCCGACGTCGAGATCATCATCTATGATCACCATCCACCAGCTCAAGGCGATCTTGCGGTTACAGATGATCGCTCGATGCAGGTCGGCGCGACGACATCTATCCTGGTGCACGAGATACACACACGCGGAATTCAACTCACGCCACTGGAGGCGAGCCTGTTGCTTCTCGGTATTCATGAGGACACAGGATCCCTGACGTACCCCGGAGCGACAGCGTATGATGCGCAGGCTGCCACGTTTTTGATGGAGGCAGGCGCCGATCTTGAGGTTGTAAATCAGTTTCTCTCCCGCACACTCGACGCTTCGCAGCGTGAGTTACTCGACATGCTCATCGCATCACTTCAGGTCTGGCAGATCAATGGCCAGTCGATCGTCGTTAGCTGGGCAAGCACAGACAGATACGTCGACAGCGCGAGCGTGCTTACGCACTATATCACCGAGGACATGGGTCACCGCGTCGCGATAGCGATCATTGAAATGCCCGAGAGAACCCAGGTCGTCGCGCGCTCCAGGATGCCGGAGATTGATGTCGGGGCTGTCATGGCTCGAATCGGGGGAGGAGGGCATCCGCAGGCCGCCTCAGCCGCTTTTCGCGGGGACTCTCTTGATTCGCTGCTAAGCGATATTCGCCAGGCATTGGAAGCTGAGGTCAGACCGCCGCTTAGGGCATCGGACATCATGTCTTCGCCGGTAAGGGTTATCGGCCCGGACGAATCGATGAGAGCGGCCGGAGCGCTCATGATGCGCTGGGGGCACGGTGGATTGCCAGTTGTGGCGGACTCCCGGATAGTTGGCCTTGTGACCCGCAAGGATTACGACAAGGCGCACCGCCACACTCTTGATCACGCCCCTGTTCGCGGGTTCATGGCTCGCGAGGTTCTCTCTGTCTCTCCCGACACCGATCTTTCCGAGCTCGAGCGATTGCTGGCGACCGCCGGTATCGGCCGATTACCGGTCGTAAAAGGCGACGAGCTTATCGGGATCGTCACACGAAAAGACCTTCTTCGCGCACAACACGGCGATGAATATCTTGACAGAAAAGCTCCGGGGATCCGGGAGAGACGCAAAACGCAGTTCCTATTTGGCGTCGAGTCTCTCCTGCCACCTAAAGCTGGCCAGATACTGCAAGAGATAGGGATGTTTGCCGAGGAACGCAACGTTCGCGCACACGTTGTCGGCGGTTTTGTCAGAGATATCTTGCTCGGACGTCCAAATCTGGATATAGATGTTGTAATCGAGGGCGACGGCGTCGATTTTGCGCTCGCCGCAGCGAAGCGATTTGGGGTCAGGGTCAAGATACACAGACGTTTTGGGACCGCGATTCTCATCATGTCAAGGACGCTTCATATCGATGTGACAAGCGCCCGCACCGAGTACTACACACGTCCCGGCGCACTTCCGACAGTGGAGCGTTCTTCCTTGCGACAGGACCTTTTCCGCAGGGATTTTTCGATCAACGCGATGGCGGTTTGCATAAACCCTGAATGCTTCGGTCAGATAGCCGATCCTTTTGGAGGGCTCAAGGATCTGGAGCGACAGAGCCTTCGGGCTTTGCACACTCTTTCGTTTATCGAGGACCCGACGAGAATACTGCGCGCGGCGCGCTTTGAGAAGAAATTCGGTTTTCGGCTCGAGCCGACGAGCGAAGAATCGGCGCAAAGAGCCGTTGGGATGAATCTACTCAAGGAGGTTTCCGGCGCCCGGATTCGCGAGGAGATGCTCGACATCATCGACGAGGAGTCGCCCTCCGCGGTATTTGAGCGATTGCTTGAGCTCGGGGCATTGGGCGTGCTCTTCTATGCGCATGCAGATCCCTCAAGCGTCATCAGGTCACTTCAGGCAACCGAGCGGGCCTACTTTGAGATCGCACAGTGGTTTGCCCGTACTCCTCGGCGTAGAGTCGTTCTGATCGCGTCTTTACTTCATGGCGCAAAAAGGCCTATTGCCGAGCGATGGCTCAAGCACCTGCGCTTTGGCCGTGAGTATTCGCAGGCGGCCATCGCGGTGGCGGATAAAGGGCCATCCTTGTTGAAGGCCCTGAGCAACAACCGCAAGATGCGTGATAGCAGGTTGTACCATCTGCTCAAGCCAATACCGGATGAGGCCCTCGTCTGGCTGTGGTCGATGGCGGATGAGAAGGCCAGACCTCGTGTGGAAAGATACATCCAGGAGCTCTCCCGCATTAGATGCGCTGTGACCGGTGACGACCTGACTGCAGCGGGACTAACTCCCGGACCGGCATATTCCGCTATACTTGCCGAGGCTCTCGACATCAGGCTCGATGGCCGCGCCGTTGGCAGAGAGCAGGAGCTGGCGTCGTTGGGTCGCCTTATCGCAAAACATCAGCGTAAAGCAGAAAAATGTGAGGAGAATCTGTGTCGACCGAGTTGATCATTAGTATAGCGATCGGCGTGCTACTCATGATTCCGGCAATTGTCTTTCACGAGGTAGCGCACGGCTATGTGGCCTACCTCCTCGGCGACAGTACCGCTAAAAATCAAGGGAGACTCTCTCTCAATCCGATACGTCATGTCGATCCGTTTGGAACGCTCTTGCTACCACTGATACTTCTTGTCGGAAGCGGCGGCCAGATGGCGTTCGGTTACGCCAAGCCGGTACCGGTCAATACAGCGGCCTTTGCCAACCAGCGCGTCGGCATGTTTTTGACTGGCATAGCCGGGCCAGCAACGAACCTCATGATGGCACTCGCTGCGGGGTTGGCGTTTCGGGCGACTGCCTTCATGGGCGAGGGAATCGCTGCGGCTATTCTCGGCTATATACTATTGAGGTTTGCCCTTTTGAACCTGGTGTTGATGTTCTTCAACTTGATACCGTTGCCGCCACTCGATGGATCGCGGATCATCCCGCTTTTCCTTGACGATCGCAAGATGCGCATATACCACCAGGCAGAGCAGTACGGACTGGTGATCCTCATCGCTGCGGTGTTCCTTTTGCCGCAACTCACAGGGCTTAATCCGCTAGGTTGGTATTTTGGCTTGACGGTAACGCCGCTGCTGAATCTTTTCGCAGGCATCGGCTAGCATAGCTCGCCGGTCAGGTACAATCGCATTCGAAATCCCATCCGTCACCGCGTGATAAGGAAAGCTGTCAGAAGATGATCAGAAAACGGGCACTTACCGGATACCGGCCTACCGGAAAGCTCCATCTGGGCCACTGGTTCGGCAATCTTGGCAACATGCTTCAACTTCAGCATGATTACGACGCATACTACTTCATCGCCGATTGGCACGCCCTCACAAGCGAATGGTCGGACACCAGCCAAATACGCTCTTTTAGCGAGGAGATGGTGCTCGATTGGTGTGCCGCTGGATTGGATCCCGAGAAGTGCACAATCTACAGGCAGTCCGACGTGCCTCAAGTGGCTGAGCTCATGATGTACTTCACCATGGTCACCCCGATGTCATGGCTGGAAAGAGTCCCCAGCTACAAGGAACAACGCGAGCAGGTCGTCGACAAGGATCTCGGAAATGTAGGATTCTTCCTCTACCCACTGCTGCAAGCCGCCGACATCGCAATCGTGCGATCGGATGTCGTTCCAGTTGGAGAAGACCAGCTCCCGCACTTGGAGCTCACTCGCGAGATCGTCCGTCGCTTCAACAATGCGTACGGCGACTATCTCAGGGAGCCCCAGGCGGTTCTTGCGACTCAAGGGGCGCGAGTTCCGGGTACCGATGGTCGCAAGATGTCGAAATCGTACGGCAACGCCATCTATATAGCCGATACCCCAGATGAGATTCGCGCCAAAGTCATGTCGATGATCACCGATCCCGCCCGCAAGCTCAAAACCGATCCTGGAGATCCGGATATCTGTCCTCTCCACCAGATCCATAAGCTGATTGCAAGCGACGAAGAGATCGCTGAGTGGGACGTCTGTTGCCGAGCCGCTCGTTGCGGATGTGTCGCTCACAAGAAGAAGTTCGCCGATGACCTCATCGATTATCTTGCCGAGTTCCGAGAGAGGCGTGCGGCTTTGAGCGCGACACCGGACTTCGCATGGCAGGTGCTCGATGCGGGCGCGAAGAGGGTGTTACCCCTGGCCGAAGAGGTCCTTCAGCACTGCAGGCGCAATCTGGCGATAGACACTACATAAGGACAGTTGAACCGTTGGCTTACAAGGTAAAAACATCGGTTTTCGAAGGTCCCTTCGATCTGCTCTTGCACCTGGTCTCACGCCAGAGGCTTGATATCAACGCGATCTCCATCGTAGAGATCACCGACCAGTATCTTCACTACGTCGATCGAATGAACGATCTTGATCTCGATGTCGCCAGTGACTTTCTGTTGGTTGCCGCGACTCTACTGGAGATCAAAGCTTCATCACTGGCTCCAAAGGAGATGCCTTTTCTTGTAGGCGATGAGCTCGATGACCTTCCCATTGACGAAGCGCGAGATCTTCTTGTCGCCAGATTGTTGGCGTATCAGCAGTTCAAGAACGTCGCACTGGAGCTGGGCGCTCGGATGGAGTCCTCGGCAAGGACGCATCCGCGCAATGCGGGAATCGAGACCCCGTTTGTCAATTTGACGCCGGACTATCTCGGCGGAGTCACCCTCCATACGCTTGCTGTTATCTGTGCGGATCTGGTATCTCGGAGGCGAACATTCCTTTTGGCCGCCGATCATGTCGCCACCAAGCCGATCTCACTCGAAGCGCACTGTCGTGATCTTGCATCGCGACTTGTGAGGGAGAAAATAGTACGCTTCAGCCGGATGTATGAAGGCTCAGCTGTGACCCCGGAGGTGTTAGTCGCAGGGTTTCTCGCGGTGCTGGAGCTATACAAGCGAGGTATCGCCAGTGTTCGGCAGGACGACCTTTTCGGCGACATCATAATTGAGTTGATCGACAAGGAGGCGGCTGAATCGCCTTTTTGGTTGGAGGAGGAACTATGAGCGCCAGTAGCCGGACACACTTGAAGGGTGCACTCGAGGCCCTGTTGTTCGTTAGCGATGAGCCGGTCAGCATCGCGCATCTTGCGCGGGCTCTTGAGGCAGAAGAGGCGGTTGTCGCCTCGGCGCTAAGCGAACTGCAAGCGGAGTATCTTGCCGAGGAGCGAGGTTTCCAGCTAAGAGAGGCTGCCGGCGGATGGCGCCTCTACACACACCCGGCGTATCACGAACAGATCGAGAGCTACATACTCTCATGGGACACCAGGCGAATCACGCAGGCCGCACTTGAGGCTCTCGCGGTTATCGCGTACCACCAGCCGGTCACAAGAGCTGGGGTCAACGCTGTGCGCGGCGTTAACTCCGAAGGCGTCATCAGCTCCCTGGTAGACAAGGGCCTCGTTCGCGAGACGGGACGCGACAAAAACCACAACAACGCGATTCTCTACGGGACGACCCGCTCGTTTCTGGAGAAGTTTGGGCTAAAAAGCCTCGATGATCTGCCTCCGCTCGAAGAGTTCGCCCCGGATCCCAGAACCGAGCGTGCCATCAGAGAGCGCTTGGGTGCGCTCGATGGCTCATCGCTAGATGAGCTTGCGCTCGAGGATCGGGAGGGTTCGGCGGAATCCGAGTGATGAGACTGCAGAAGTTCCTGGCGCGCTGCGGGGTAGCTTCTCGCCGAGCCAGCGAAAAGCTGATCGCTTCAGGGAGGGTGAGCGTAAACGGCGTCGTTGTCACGGGTCTGGCAGAGCGGATAGACCCCGCGGTCGATCTCGTTGAGGTCGATGGCCGCGCTGTCTCACGCGATGAGAGCTTTGTGTACATCATGCTGAATAAGCCCGCTGGTTATATCACTTCGATGGGCGATCCGTTCGACCGGCCTACGGTAAGCGATCTTGTTCCCGATGACTTTGCTGGACTTTTTCCGGTTGGGCGGCTGGATAAGGAGACAACCGGAGCGTTGCTCTTTACAAACAATGGGGAATTGGGATTCAGATTGCTTCATCCGAAGTATCATGTTCAGAAGGTGTATGAAGTTAGGGTAAAGTACCCTGTTACCGATGATCAGGTGCGCAAGCTCACCGAAGGTATCGAGCTCGACGATGGACTTACTTTACCCGCTAAGACCGTGTTGCTCGATGAGGCGAAAGACAAGACCCTCGTGCATCTGACGATCACAGAGGGTAGAAAGCGGCAGGTAAGGCGCATGTTTGCTGCGATATCGAACCCGGTATTGCTCTTGCACAGGGTATCTTTTGGCCCGCTGTCGCTAGGGGATCTTGCAAGTGGGCATTGGCGCCATCTGACCGATGCGGAGATCGAGAGTTTGCTCAGGATTGGAGATGACAGTTGAGCCAGCTACAGAAAACGCCGATGAGGCCGATAAGCGATATCCATGAAGCACTCGCGTTGCTTACCATCATCCCAGGCCCAAAGGCAAAAACTGCACCGACTCCAGCTATAACCCCATGGTTTCCCTGGGTGGGCGCACTTCTCGGCGTAGCGACCGTTGCTCCGCTCGTGGCTATAGGTGCTGTGAACGCTGATAGCGGGCAAGGGGAGTTGCTGGCTCGCGGGGCCGTACTCTTCGCTGCACTTCTTGTTGCGCTTCAGCATCTACTCTCTAGGCTGATCCACTTTTCCGGTCTCGCCGCAGTGGCTGATGCCTGGTGGGGTGGGGGTACTCCGGTTCTAAGGGTAGAGCGACTTGTCGCCGATTCTATCGGAACTAAAGGCGCTGCCGCTGTGGCTCTGGCAACGTTTGTTTGCATCGGCTCAATTTCGCTGATATTGGTAAGCGGACAAGCCATTCTCCTGCTGGCAGCCGTACCCATGCTGGGTCGTTTCTCGGCGATGTTCGGGAGTTGGCTTGGCGCCATTGCGAGCCCGCAAGAGCGATTTTCCGGGCTTATCGGCCGCCCGAACGCAATAGGTTTGCTGATCTTCGCCCTCGCAGTTGTCGCTCTCGGCTACGGAATGTTTCACTTTTATGACCGCTCAGGCTTGATGTGGGCGGCGGCGGGGCTTTTCATAGCCTTGACGGTGCCTCATCAACTTGCTGAGCGCTTTCGCGGCGTGACGCGCGAAGTCACTAACGCCAGCTCTCTAGTCACCGAGATGATCTGTCTGGTGATTGCCGCGATATGGCTGAGCTGGTGAAAGAAGACTTCAGGCCTTTGATCGGAGGATCTGTGGATTACAGTGCGCTCATTCGCAAAGAGCTTGATGACATGACTCCTTACACTCCGGGTCTTAGGGCATCGGAGCTAAGGAAGCGCTTTGGCCGAGACGATTTCATCAAGGTATCGAGCAACGAGTATCACGCCGGACCTGTACCCGAGGCCCTGCGCGCAATAGCCGCGCTCTCTTCTAGAGTGAACCGCTATCCCGACGGCTCAGCCCGAGCGCTAAAGCGACGCATCGCCAAGTGGCTGGACGTCGATCACGCCAATGTTGCTGTCGGCGCTGGCTCCAACGAGTTGATTCGCCTCATAGCTCAGGCGGTCTTGCGCCCAGGTGATGAGGTTGTGTTCTCCTGGCCGAGCTTTGTGGTCTACCCGATGGTTGCTCAGATGTTTGGCGCTACCGCCGTAAGAGTGCCCTTGAGTGAGACGGACACTCACGATTTAGACAGGATGCTTCAGGCCATAACCGAACGTACGAGAATCGTCTTTCTGTGCAATCCAAATAATCCGACGGGCACCATCTACCACCGACTGGCGTTCGAGCGATTTTTGAGCGAGGTCCCCGAGCACGTTCTTGTTGTCGCAGATGAAGCATACTTCGAGTTTGTAACCGATGAGCACTTTCCAGACGCATTGGAGTACTTTGACGGATCGCGTCCCCTATGCGTTCTTCGGACATTCTCCAAGATATATTCGCTAGCCGGGCTTCGCATCGGCTATGGTGTGCTTCCCGAGCCTGTGCGAGTCGCAGTCGATAAACTTCGGGAGCCGTTCAATACGAACATGTTGGGGCAGATAGCGGCATACTACTCCATGATGGCTTACGATGAGATCGACAGACGGACACGGGAAAACGCCGAGTGTAGGACGCGGCTCTGTGAAGCTTTTGATGAGCTGGGATTCGAGTACGCCGCTTCGCAGGCAAATTTCGTTTATCTGAAGTGCGATCGGCCCAAAGAGCTTTTTGAGGCTTTGCTCGGAGAGGGTATTATCGTCAGAGATTTCGGTGATACCCCTGCTTTGAGGGTAACGGTAGCCTCACCGGAAGATACCGATGCAGTAATTGAAGCTTTTGGGAACGCAAGCGTTCGTCTCGGCGGAAATGTATAGATGGGCGGGAAGTTGGAGTTTCCTAGAATCTGCATAATCGGCGTGGGGCTTATCGGCGGCTCGATTGCCTCTGCCGCAAAACGGCTCGATCCGCGTCAGTATATAGTCGGTATCGATATGGACGTCGCTTCGTTGGAGTTCGCGCTCGAACACAACCTGATCGATGAAGGAGCCACCCCTGCAGACTCGGTAGTCAACTCCTGGCTTGGCGCCGATAGTGCCAGCGGTCTTGCCTGTGATCTGGTTTTGCTGGCGACTCCCGCATCATCTGCCGAGGAGTGGTTTCAGGTTTTAGGGGCATCCGGGTTCGAGGGCGTCATAACCGATGTAGCATCGACAAAGCGCAAGGTGCTGGAGGCCGCGCAGCGACACCTGAAGGATCCCGGCGCTTTTGTCGGCGGTCATCCGATGGCGGGATCGGAGGTCAGCGGTGTGACCGCGGCCCGACCCGACCTCTTCAAGGGTGCGTACTATGTGCTTACCCCAACACGTGAGACCAACGCCGAGGCCTTTCGGAAGTTGCACGCATTCGTTGGCTCTTTGGGCGCGCGGGTTCTATCTGTCGATGCCAACGAGCACGACAGCGCGGTAGCTATCATTAGTCACGTTCCCCACGTAACCGCATCCGCACTCGTCGATCTCGCCAAAATTCATGCAGGTGAGGGCGATGAGCTGCTGCGTCTTGCTGCTGGCGGCTTCAAGGATACAACCCGCATTGCCGCTGGTAGTCCCGATCTTTGGACGGGCATCTGTCTGGACAATGCGGACGCCATCGCCGCTGGGGTCGATGAGCTCATAGCGGTTCTCTCGGATTTCGCCGGCAAAGTTCGAGCTCGTGATGGTGAAGCGCTACGCGCATGGCTCGCGCACGCAGCCGATGTCCGGCGCGCACTTCCGGCTCAGTGGGTTCCTGCTACAGAACGTCTAACCGAAGTCATAATTCCGATGGTGGACAAACCAGGCGTCATCAGTGAGGTAACAGCGGCGGTCGGGCGGGCTGGATGTAACATCGAAGCGATCGAGATAGATCACATCTCCGAGGACACGGCGCTGCTTGTGCTCGCCCTTACCGATGAAGGTGATTTCGACAGGCTTTTCAGGGAGCTTGTTTCTTGCGGATATGATCCGTTGTTCAGGCCCATTGAGCCTCTGGAGTGATTTTGCAGTGAAATTTCGAGTATCGCGTTCAGCACAACCGATAAAAGGCGAGATTCGTGTCCCGAGTGATAAGTCTCTCTCGCACAGATCCGTTATGTTCGCCGCCATGGCCGAAGGCGTCTCCCGGATCACCGGGGTGCTCAATAGCGAAGACGTTCACTCGACGATGGCTGCCGTACGGGCGCTCGGCGCCGAAGTTCGCGTTCTCTCTGAAGATCAGTCAGGACTGACAGTCGAGGTCGTTGGTTGGGGTGCGAGAGGGCCTGTGCCGGTTGCGTCTGTGATCGACTGCGGGAACAGTGGAACTACCGCTCGATTGATATGTGGGATCATCGCGCCATGGCCTATCAGCGTTACACTCTCTGGCGATGAGTCTCTATCCAGACGTCCGATGCGAAGGGTCACCGATCCTCTGACGATGATGGGCGCCATCTTTCAAGCCACGCAAGACCGTCTCCCCATGGTCGTGACGGGCGGGACCCTAAAGCCAATCGAATACGCCACACCTGTTTCAAGCGCGCAGGTAAAAAGCGCGGTGCTACTCGCCGGGCTCAACGCCAAAGGAAAAACCGTGGTCATCGAGCCAGCGCCGAGCCGCGATCATACCGAAAGAATGCTGGAGTCCTTCGGTGTGAGGGTGGGACGTGATCCCGAGAAGCTTCGGGCTTGGGTCGAGGGACCGGTCTTGCTGCGAGCATCCGATCTCTCGGTTCCGGCCGATCCTTCTTCGGCTGCCTTTATCGTCGCCGCAGCGCTTGTTGTCCCTGGCAGCAAGGTCGTTATCCACGATGTTTGCCTGAATCCGACCCGGATCGGATTTTTGCGCGTCCTGGAGCGAATGGGCGCGGACATCGAGGTCAACGTCGAGGATGGCCTCCAAGGCGGCGAACCGGTAGGCTCAATCGTCGCACAATTCACTTCTCGGCTGAATCCGACGGTTGTAACCGCCGAGGAGGTTCCCGCGCTGGTTGACGAGATCCCGGTGCTTGCACTTATAGCCGCGACCGCCGCAGGGACAACTCGTTTTGAGGGTGTCGGCGAACTTCGCGTGAAGGAGAGCGATCGTCTCCAGGCTATCTATGACGGAATGGTCGCGCTTGGAGTAAACGCCCGGGCCTCGGAGAGTACGCTTGAGGTCGATGGAATCTCCGATCTGCCAGGCCACCGCGCAGGCTTCGCCTCTGCCTCTCTCGACTCCCTTGGGGATCATCGACTCGCGATGGTGTGGGCGGTTGCCGGGCTGGCGGCTGCGGAGCATATAGAGATCGACAGGTTTGAAGCAGTAAGTGTTTCCTACCCGGGGTTTGCCGACGATATGGCCTCGCTAGGTGCGTGGTGACAAAGATGGAGCTACCTTTGCTGATCGCAATTGACGGTCCCGCCGGCTCGGGAAAATCCACCGTCGCAAAGATTTTGGCAAGGCGGCTTGGGTTTCGCTATCTCGATACAGGCGCCATGTACAGGTGCGTGGCGCTTTTGGCTCTTCGAGCAGGCATAGCCCTCGATGACGACGAAGCCGTAGGCAGGCTCGCAAAATCAGCTGAAATCGAGTTTTCTGTGCTCTCGCCAGAGGGCAGGAACACTGGCGCGATTCTCTCGCAGCAAGTACTTCTCGATGGCGAGGACGTCACCGCTTTGATACGCACCGCAGCCGTCGATGATGCGGTCTCACAGGTATCGAAGTTGCCATCTGTGCGCACCGCCATGCTCGCCAAGCAAAAGGTATTCGGCGAGTCGGGTGAAAGCCTTGTCGCTGAAGGACGCGACACAGGTACTGTTATCTTTCCCGACGCGAAGCTCAAAGTTTATCTCACGGCATCGGCTTCCGAGCGAGCGAAGCGCCGTTATACCGAGTTTACCGGCCGAGGAGAGCAGGTCAGCTCGGCGGCTGTAAGCGAAAGCATGAACGCCCGTGATGAGGCGGACGCCACTCGGCAGGTGGGTCCGCTGACAATCGCATCCGATGCGCATGTAATCGATACCACCGGTGTCTCCATCGATGAGGTCGTCGACAGAATTGTCGCGTTAGCGAAGGCTTGATGATGTCAACTGTCGATCCACTGCGGCCAACTGGGAACTTTCTTCTGGCTCGCTTCGTCAGGATCATCCCGGCGTGGGTGTTTCGGCTCCTTTTCCGGGTGCGCGTCATCGGCGCCGACCGGATTCCTGAAGGGCCGTATATTTTGGCCGGCAACCACATATCTTACGCTGATCCAATGGTGCTCTGGTGCGTTTCCCCGAAGCCGGTGCACTTCATGGCTCACTCGGGTTTATGGAAAAATCCGATCCTCGGCTGGGGTCTTTCGCGCCTATGGGCCTTTCCTGTCCAGCGGCAGGCCGCTGACCGAAACGCACTCAAAATCGCCGAGACCCTACTGAAAAGAGGGGATCCAATCGGGATATTTCCCGAAGGGACGCGTAATATTGAAGGCACGGCCAACCCGCAGCAAGGCGCTGCATTTCTGGCCCTGCGGACAGAAGCGCCCATTGTGCCTGTCGGGATTGCGGGAACAGAGCTGATCAAGCCGCCAGGCGCTCGACTGATTCGGTTTCCCAGACTTACGATCTCTTACGGACAGCCCATTGACCCTAGTGAAATTGCGGTGACCGATCGCAAGGAGCGCATCGAGGTCATGACCGCTATGCTTATGTCGCGCATCGCCGAGGAGATCAGCAACGCCTCTGCGCACAGGACAGGCAGGAGAGATTGAGATGAAAGTCGAGATTGCCCGCTTTGCAGGCGTTTGTTATGGAGTCGAGAGGGCACTGCAACTCGCTGAACAGGCTGTATCGAAGGGACTTCCGGTGCATACGCTCGGGCCCTTGATCCATAATCCACAGGCGGTCAGCGAATTACAGGAAGCCGGGGTGGTTGCGGCTGACACGCCCGATTGTGTTGACAGTGGGATATTGATCATCCGCTCGCACGGCGTGGATCCCGCGATCATTCAGGCCTCGCAGGCCAAGGGATTGCATGTCATCGACGCTACCTGCCCTCATGTTAGCAAGGTGCACGAGGCGGCAAGGAGCCTGAATTCCGAGGGTTACTCGGTGATCATCGTAGGCGAGGCCGATCATCCTGAAGTGGCCGGTATCATGGCGTATGCCGGCGGAGATGCGTTGGTAGTCGAGCGGGCCTGTGAGCTTCCCGAGCATCTGCCTTCACGCAAAATAGGTGTAGTGGTGCAGACCACCCAATCGGCTGCAAGGCTGTGCGAGGTTATCGAATCCATCATTCCCAGGACTCGTGAGATCCGGGTTATCAACACGATTTGCTCGGCAACGGCAAAGCGGCAACGCGCCGCCGAGGAGTTGGCGGCAAAAGTCGATGTGATGATCGTGGTTGGAGGACATAACTCCGGCAACACCACCCGCCTTACCGAAATTAGCACGGCGGTAAATCCGAATACCTACCATATTGAAACCGCCGATGAGATCGATAAAAAGTGGTTTGAATCAGCGCGCACCGTCGGTGTCACCGCCGGGGCGTCGACTCCAGACAAGCAGATGCGCGGGGTCGTGGCCGCTATCGAGTCTTTAGGGTAAGCCCCGTGGGGCGAAGTGCGAAAGCAGAGATAGCTTGTATCGAGCCCGGGTCGCCAGCCGATGTGGCCGGCATCAAGGAAGGCGAACTCGTTGAGGCCGTCGATGGCCAGCCGGTTTCAGATATCCTGGATTGGCAGTGGCTTAGCGCCGACGACGAGATGGTCTTGACGCTAAGTGGCAAGGATCACTCCTCGCGGCTCGTGAATATTTCACGCCCGCCGGGGACTGGCTGGGGAATCGAGTTTTCCTCGGCGATATTCGATAGGGTGCGCACCTGCCAAAACGACTGCGTGTTTTGCTTCATAAGCCAGCTTCCCGCCGGGTTACGTGACTCTCTTTACGTCCGGGATGATGACTACCGCCTTTCGTTTTTGTACGGCAACTTTGTGACGCTGACGAACCTGACCGAGCTTGACGTCGAGCGAATCATCGAACAGCAACTTTCACCGCTCTACGTTTCCTTGCACTCCGCTGACGCTGCAGTGCGGGAAAGGATCGTCCGTACGCCTTGTGATCGCGCACTTGAGCGGGTCGAGAAGTTGCTAGCCGCTGGTATTGAGATGCACATTCAGATAGTGCTCGTTCCTGGCGAGAACGATGGCACCCATCTTGAGCAGACGCTTGACTGGCTTGAGCGCCTGGATGGAGTTGTCTCCGTCGGGATTGTGCCTCTTGGTTATACGGCGCATCAAAGCCGCTTTAGTCGCTCATTCGAGGATCCGCTCGATGCCGCCCGTGTCATTTCGCAGGTCGCACCAAGACAACACGTGAGAAGGATGCGCGACAAGATGACCTGGGTGTATCTCGCCGATGAGTTCTATTTGAACGCCTTGGCGCCCCTTCCCGAAGCCTTTTTTTACGATGATTTTCCGCAGTACGAAAATGGAATCGGTATCGCCCGAGCATTTGTCGATGATTTCGAGGCTGCTCGTGACAGGATAACCGAATCCCTTGCGCTTCTACCTAAGCGCAACTCTATCAGCATCGTATCCGGGGAGATGGCAGCGGGTATCCTGGCTGACGCTTTTGAGAGTGCAGGCGCAGGCCAAAAAGTGCGTGTGCTTGGAGTTGCGAACAGGTTTTTTGGCGGCAACGTCAAGGTCACTGGGCTCCTGACCGGCCGCGATATAGTCGATGTAATCGCCGCGGACAACCCTGGAGGAGAGAGCGTCTATATCGTACCGAAGATCATATTCAACTCCGGCGGAGTGACGCTCGACGGCTTTACCGCCGATGATCTCGAATCGCTTGGCGACAAACGGGTAGCGTTTGTCTCGTCGGATTCACAGGGACTGCTGGAAGCCCTGGCGCTTGGTATCCGGTAGTGCCCCAAGCCAACCAAACTCTAGCGCCGAGAAAAGAAGGTTATCTCTCCATAAATGGTATTCTGATCTTCTACCGGCGTTGATTTAGTGGCGCCGATATACCGGCAGACAGGTTCACTCGGCTTACAGGATATTTGGTGATCTCACTATGGCTTTACCGATAGTTGCGGTTGTAGGGCGCCCCAATGTGGGCAAATCCACCTTCGTCAACCGAATAGCTCAGGTAAACGACGCGATCGTGCACGAGATGCGAGGGGTCACGCGTGATCGCTCGTATTATCGAGCGGATTGGAACGGCAAGGACTTTTTGCTGATCGACACCGGCGGTATCGAGACCGCCAAGGACGATCCGTTCGCGGAGTCTATTCGCACTCAGGCACTTGTGGCTGCGCAGGAGGCAGACGTCATTGTGGTGCTTGTCGATGGGCAGGTCGGAGTATTGGAGGGCGACGAGAGTGTTGCTCGGCTTCTGAAAAAGGCCGGCAAGCCGATATTTCTTGCGGTCAACAAGATGGACACTCCAGACAGATCCGACGAAGCGCACTTATTTTGGGGCCTGGGGCTCGGTCAGCCATGGGCGGTTTCGGCGACCCACGGTCACGGAACCGGCGATTTGCTTGACGCTATCGTCGAGGCGCTTCCGGAAGCAGTCGAAGATGACGACTCCGGCGCGATCAACGTCGCCATTATTGGCCGCCCAAATGCGGGCAAATCCTCGCTGCTCAACAAGTTGGCTGGTAGGGACCGTGCCATTGTCAGCGATGTAGCCGGCACTACCCGCGATGCGCTCGACATTCTTCTTGAGCGCGATGGGAAGAGTTATCGGTTTGTGGACACGGCAGGCATTCGCAGGAAGTCACAGATAGACCAGGATGTCGAGTACTACGGATTCGTTCGCGCCATGCGGGCGATAGACAGGGCGTCTGTTGCGCTGCTGGTGATCGATTCGACCATCGGGGTGACCGATGGCGATCAGCGTATCGCGCGATTCGCCGAGGAGCGGGGCACCGCGCTGGTGATTCTCCTCAATAAATGGGACCTTCTGGCCGACGACGAAGAGCGTGATGAGATTATTTTCGGGGTCAAGGAGAAACTGGGTTTCGTCAGCTACGCGCCTTACATTCGCATCAGCGCGCTCACTGGCGCCAAGGTTCACCGGATATTTACGGAGATCGACAAGGTCTATGCCTCATATACCCGAGAGATCTCAACGAGCAGCCTCAATCGCCTGCTTTCCGAGATGCGTGATTTTGGGCATACGGTAAGCAAAGGAGGGGTCGCGCTAAGAGTTCACTATGTGACGCAAACGCATGTCGCGCCGCCAGGATTCACCTTCTTTGCGAACCATCCCAAGTTGGCGGATGAATCCTTCAAGCGATATGTCGAGAATCGGCTGAGGGAAAGGTTCGAGCTCTCAGGTACGCCTGTCACTATCAAGTTCAAACCGAAGAGTTGACATCGATGGATTTTATTCCGTTCGCAATAATTTCGGCTGTCTCATACCTTGTCGGCGGCGTTCCGTTCGCGCTTTTGGTCGGAAAGGTGTTTTACCGAACGGATATTCGCCAGCACGGCTCCGGAAATCTTGGGGCCACGAACGTCTTTCGCGTTTTGGGCTGGAAGGCGGGGCTTGCGGTATTCCTGCTTGATGCCGGTAAGGGTGCGCTGGCCGTCTCGGCCGCTTCCTTTTTGAGTCCCCATCCGCCGGGTGAGATTATGCAAGATGTCACTTATATTATTGGCGCGATTATGGCGGTGCTAGGGCACTCCTACTCTCCATTCATACGCTTCAGGGGCGGCAAAGGTGTGGCCACCGCATCTGGCGCACTGTTGATCATCACGCCGTTGGCGTGGCTTGTCATGCTTGTGGTGTTTATCGGAGTTGTCGCGGCAAGCAAGATGGTTTCTCTCGGCTCGATTATCATCGCTACCATCTATCCGGCTTTATCTCTGTTGATTTACCCTGATCGCCCAGCCATATTCGTACTGGCTCTTATTACCGCAGCGCTTGTTATCTGGCGCCACAGGATGAATATTAAACGCATCATGAAAGGCCAGGAGAGTAAGATATTCGATAAAAGCACGCTGCTTTCCGCATCAGCCGAGGTCGAGCCTGCCGAAGTGAAAGTGGACGAAAGCGAAGACAGGGGGCAGTGATGAACATCGCCGTTATCGGAGGAGGCTCCTGGGGCACGGCTGTAAGTTGGCTGCTTGCCTGCAAAGGCTATCGCGTGTCGCTTTGGACCCGTGAGGTCGAAATCGCTGAGGCGATAAACTCGACCGGGCGCAATCCGGTCTATCTGACCGGTGTCGAGCTCGGCTCATCCGTAAGCGCTACTTCTGACATGGAGAAAGCGCTTTTCGGGGTTGATGCTGCCGTTGTCGTGACCCCCAGTGTCGCCATGCGATCCGTCGCTGAGCGGATGACTCCACATGTCCCGCAAAGCATGCCCGTTATCGTTTTGTCCAAGGGGATAGAAGAATCAACGTTGATGCTCATGACCGAGGTGCTAGCAGACGTTATGGGTAATCGCAATCGTTTCGCCGCCCTGTCGGGACCAAACCATGCCGAGGAAGTCAGCAAGGGCATTCCTTCGGCTACCGTTGTCGCCGCATATGCGGACTCGGTCGCGCGCTACTTCCAGGAAATCTTCATGACCTCGGTGTTTAGGGTCTACACAAATCCCGATGTCACTGGAGTTGAGTTGTGCGGAGCCTCGAAAAATGTCATAGCGATCGCGGCGGGTATGTCAGATGGTCTTGGATATGGCGACAACACGAAGGCGACACTGATGACTCGCGGCCTCGCTGAGATGGCTAGATTAGGCGGCAGGCTCGGCGCGAATCCGCTTACATACATGGGACTTGCCGGGATCGGCGACTTGATCGCGACATGCACGTCAAGGCACAGCCGCAATCGTGCGTTGGGGGAGCATGTGGCAAAAGGGGGCTCGGTGGAGTCGTTCACGGCCCAAACGCATATGGTTGCAGAGGGTGCTTTTAGCTGTGTGACGGTTGATGAGATTGCGACTCGAGAGGGGATAGAGCTACCGATAACTCGTCAGGTACGTGCCATCTTGCATCAGGGAGGCACCCTAAACGACGCAGCACGCTCTTTGATGGGGCGTGAAGCGCGCGATGAGTGGCATGGCATGGGTCTTGTGGAAGAGTGAGCCCGCCTCGCAAAGGTCTGCTATGATGTACACAACTTTGTGTACATGCAAGTAATGGTTCGACCTTTCGAGCAAGGGGTATTCCATGCGAGTAAACACTGTCGAACGTAAGGTATCAATCGATGATGGAATTTCGGCGCGAGTGGCCGCCCTTATTGAGCGTCGCGACTCACTAAAAAGCGCCAATCGCTATTTCTACCTGAAGGCAATCTCAGGCCCAACCAATAATCGTGTTCAGACCTCCGATGGCCGTGAGTATGTGATGCTGGCCTCCTACAGCTATCTCGGGCTGATCGGACATCCGAAAATCGATGCTGCGGCCAAGGAAGCGATAGGGGAGTATGGTACCGGCGCCGGCGGAGTCAGGTTGCTTACCGGCACCATGGAACTGCACGAGCAACTCGAAGCCAGAATCGCCAGGTTCACCGGCCGAGAAGATGCTTGCGTCTACTCCAGCGGCTACTCAACCAATATCGCGATCATCACCGGCTTGACCGGTCCCGGAGACCTTGTGCTCATGGACAAGCTCGATCACGCTTCGATAGTTGACGGCGCTTTGCTTTCGGGCGCCAAATGGAAAACTTATCGCCACAACGATATGGGCCATCTTGAGAAGCTGCTCGCCGAGGCCAAAGGCGCGTACAACACGATCCTCGTGGTGGCTGACTCCGTCTTTTCGATGGACGGCGATCTGATGGATCTGCCGAGAACGGTAGAGCTTTGCCGGAAGTACGGCGCGAGACTGATGGTGGACGAGGCGCACTCCATCGGATCTTTGGGCGCTACAGGGCACGGAATCGAGGAGCACTTCGACATGCCTGGCGTGATCGACTTGAAGATGGGCACTCTCTCCAAGGCTATACCCTCTGTCGGCGGCTATTTAGCCGCATCCCACGAGATCGTCGAGTATCAGCGCCATATGTCCCGGCCGTTTATATTCTCGGCAGCGCTTCCACCCGCGCAGGCAGCCGCCGCGATTGCGGCTTTCGACGTGATAGAAGATGAGCCCGAAAGAGTGACAGCTTTGCATCGAATCACCGAAAAATACACAAATGGGTTGAAGGCCCAGGGCTGGAACACGATGGAGTCGGAGAGTTGCGTCGTCCCGGTTTTAATCGGAGATGAGGCCAAGACTATGGATTTGACGAGAATGCTCTTCGACCGAGGTGTTTTTGTTTGCCCCATTGTCCACCCAGCGGTACCTCGCGGCATGGATCGTCTGAGGACTTGCCTTATGGCTACACACACTGAAGCCGACATCAAGCTGGCGCTCGAGGCGTTTCACGAGTCAGGCAAGAAGCTCGGGCTCATCTGATCTTTATTGGCCGCGCGATCTATTTAGCCGTCAGGTCATGCTTTCCATGATCTTTCGGATATCTCTTGGTCGCGCCGCTCGCTGATATCCGAGCGCCGTGGTTGAGGTGAGACCATCGGCATATGTCGGCGTGCCGGTTTCTCGGAAGTATATCCCCAGCGGCACCTGACACTCTTCAGGGGTGCACGTAAGTTCGTGAAAGGTCGTCATCGACAGCTGGAGCGCGGCGTTTCGATCGGATGTGTCCCAGCCCCGTTCATCGAGCCGGTAAACCCGTTCCTTGAACCACTTGAACGTGTTGAGCTTGTTCCATGTAACGCACGGCTGGAACACGTCTACAAGCGCAAAGCCTTTGTGAGTAAGCGCTTGCTTGTATAGCTTCTTCAGATGTCCGATATCTCCAGCAAAGCCCCTGGCCACAAAAGTCGCGCCTTCGGCAAGCGCAAGTCCGATCGGGTTGACTGGGTTTTCCAGCACACCTTGTGGAGTTGAGACCGTCGGCATCAGCTTGTCTGTCGTAGGGGATGCCTGTCCTGTGGTAAGGCCGTATATCTGATTGTTGTGAGCGATACAGGTAAGGTTCACGTTTCGTCGTGCGCTATGAACGAAGTGGCCAAGGCCGAGCCCATATCCGTCACCGTCGCCCATCTCTACGATCACGTTCAGGTCAGGGCGGGTAAGCGCCAATGCTGTAGCGGGAGGCAGCGCCCGGCCGTGAAGCGCGTGCATTCCCTGGACATCGAGAAAATCTGCTCCGTTCCCGTGACATCCAATACCCCATACTACGCTGAAGCTTTCTTTCTCCCACTCAAGCTCACTTATGGCGCGTTTCAGTGCTTCCCACATGCCGAAGTTTCCGCACCCAGGACACCACGTCGGCTTTTGGCTCGTGTTGAAGTCGCTTGCGTCTGGCATTTATCCGATGACCTCCTTGACCCAAGTGACGATCTGTTCAGGAGAGAACGGCCGACCGTCATATCGTAGCAGCGTGTAGTCGACATCGAGCAGACAATGCTCCTTGACAAGACCGCGCAATTGGCCGGTCATGTTACCTTCGATTATCGCGGTTCGCTTTGCCGAAGTGATAAAGGAGCGCACCTCCTCGGCGGGAAATGGCCATACTGTCGTGACCTGCATAAGGTTCACGGGCACTCCATCATCGGCGAGCCATTGTTGTGCCTGCATGGCGGGCATCTTCGTCGACCCGAAAAGCAGGATGGAAAGCTCGGTCTCATCAGGTCCGAAATAGGCCGGGGGAGGTACGATGGTTTTCGCGAGATCGAGTTTTCGCATGCGCTTCTCATTTTGCGCGATCCGGATATCGGCGATTTCACCTCTTGCGCCCCAGCCGATCTCGTCATGCTCATAGGAGTTGACGATCTGCTGGGCGCCTTTTACGCCTGGGAGCGCCCGGATGCTCACGCCGCTTTCCGTCACCTTGTACCTGGCGTAGACGCCCTCCGCGTTTAGTGCATCGGGGTGCTTGGAGATGTCGCCCTCGGCGACAAACGAACCCCGCTTTATGGTGACAGCTTCGGTGTCAAAGAGCGGTACCGTTGCGCGGTTATCGGAAAGATACGTGTCGCCGAGCAAAATGACCGGGGTTTGAAGCTCATCCGCGATGTTGAAAGCCCTCCATGTCATTTCGAATGCGTCTTGGTGGTCGCCAAAGGCTAGCACGACGCGTGGAAACTCGCCTTGTGATGCGTGGATAACGAAGCGAAGATCGGACTGCTCTGTCCATGTAGGCATCCCTGTCGCGGGGCCGGGTCGCGTGAAGACCCCGATTACACATGCGGTTTCGCTGACACCGGCGAACCCAAACCCTTCGACCATGAGCGAGAAGCCGCCGCCTGAGGTCGCGCACATCGACCGCGTTCCTCCAAAGGCGCCACCGATCACCATATTTACCGCTGCGATCTCGTCTTCGGTGTGCTTTACCACCACACCCTCGCTCTCGGCGTGTGCCGCCATGAGATGCAGCAAGCTTGAAGAGGGAGTCATCGGATAAGCGCAGTACAGGCCGATTCCTGCGGCCAAAGCGCCAAGGCAGACCGCCTCGTTTCCATCGAGCAGCATCCTCGGCTCTCGGCCTTCAAGCACTCCCAAGCGAAGAGGAAACCCGCACTCGCTTTCCTGTGCATACTCATAGCCCTTTCGGGCGACTTCGATATTCTGCTCGGTTATCGAAGGGTCTTTCCTTGCGAACTGCTGCTCTATGGAGGCTTGTAGAGCCTCGAAGGGAAAGTTCAGATACCCGAGAACAGCTCCCAAAGCCGCGACGTTTTTCATGATCGGCAGTCCACCAACGTCGCGGACGATCTTTGAGAAGAGGACAGGCACGATGCAATAGGAGCTCGGATCGAAGCCCGGCACCTGGATATCCGAGATATCGAAATCATCAGGATCGTAGATGATGGCGGCGGCCGGCGAAAGCTCCTCGGTGTGCAACTCAACGGTCAGGCGATCTAGTGCAACGAGAATATCGGTCGCGATCACATGGGATGCGATCGGGCTATCGCTGATTCGCAGGTGGTAGGTGTTGTGGCCGCCTTTGATGAGCGAGGGGTACTCGGTCAGATCGAAGGTTTCGTATCCCGATCTTGCGAAGACGCGAGCGAGCGATTGTCCGGCAGCTTTTATGCCAAAACCTGCGGGGCCACCCAGCCTAAGCCGAACCTCTGTTGTGTGCGCGTTGTCAGGCTGAAGCAATCTGCGCCTCCAAATCGGTTGTTGTGAACAGTGAGATGATTCACACCTAACGCTATTATCCCCAATAAATTGCTTTGTGGGCGCATCTACATGCGATAATCAACCTATGAGCGAATTCATTAACACCACAACCGATGCTGTTTCAGACCGCAAACCAACGGTTGTCTTCGGCGTGACCGGATGTATCGCCGCTTACAAGTCCGCCGAGATCGTTCGCAGGCTCGCAAGCGGCGGTGTAAATCTAAAAGCGATCATGACCGAGGCGGCCACACGATTTCTCGGCCCGCTTACTTTACGCACTCTTACCGGCAATCCTGTGGTTACATCGCTTTGGGATGACCCTGCCACCGCCGCCGTGTACCACGTCTCCCTGGCTCAGGAGGCAGATGTGCTCCTGATAGCCCCATGCACCGCTAACGTGCTTGCAAAGCTCGCAGCCGGATATGCTGATGACATACTGACCGCAACCGCCTTGGCAACGACCGCGCCGATTATCATCGCGCCAGCTATGAACACGCGCATGTGGCGCGCAGAGGCCACAAGGGCCAACATCGACATCCTGCGCAAACGAGGCGTCATCTTCGTTGAGCCAGCACACGGCGAACTGGCTTGCGGAGAGATCGGCGAGGGAAGACTGGCTTCGCTGGAAGAGATTGAGCTTGCGGTACGCGCTGAAATCGAGAGGTCGCGTGATCTGGAGGGCTTTACGGTGCTGGTAACCGCGGGCCCGACATACGAGGCATTGGATCCAGTTCGCTTTCTCGGCAATCGCAGTAGCGGCCTTACCGGATATTTGATCGCCGAAGAAGCGGCTCGCCGAGGCGCCGAAGTCGTACTCGTGTCCGGTCCGACGGTACTACCGGAGCCTTATGGCGTTACGCTTGTTCGGGTTGAGTCTGCCGAGGAGATGCTTGCTGCCGCTTTGATCGCCAACGAGAGGGCGGATGTAGTGATAGCCGCCGCGGCTGTCGCCGACTATCGACCTTCTCGGCGAGTGGAGCAAAAGATCAAAAAATCCGAGGAGCAGTTCTCACTTGAGCTTGTTAGAAACCCAGATGTGCTCCAGGCACTTGCCGCTTCAAAGGGTGAGCGCTTCATCGTTGGGTTTGCTGCCGAGACATCCGACATTATTGAGAATGCGCGAAAGAAGTTGAACTCGAAGTCTCTGGATATGGTTGTCGCAAACGATGTGTCCGACCCGAGGATCGGCTTTTGCACTGCTGACAACAGGGTAGTTTTCGTGTATCCCATTGGTGAGAGCGTATTGCCACTCCTTCCAAAGAAGGTCATTGCTCGTGAGTTGATAGATGTTGTTTCAGCCAAATTTCGTGGAAAAGTGGGGTAACTTATGACATTTTCCGGCCCGGCAAAAAAGCTTTCGGTATATATCGGCGAAGCCGATGCGTATGACGGCAAGCCGCTCTACCAGGCGATGGTGGAGCAGGCGCGGATAGCAGGTTGCGCAGGCGCCACCGTTCTGCGGGGGGTCGTTGGATTTGGGGCTACCAGCAGAGAACATGCGAAGCATGGAATACGCATGTCGGTCGATCTACCGCTTATGGTTCAGGTAATCGATGCGCCGGACAGGATAACCGCTCTTGCCGAGGTCTATGGCGAGATGCTTTCCGATGGACTTATCATTGTCGAAGACGTAAATGTGCTCGTATATCGGGGAGGCATCACTGGCGGACCCTAGCTTTAACTGAGCGTTATTGAAATTACTCTATTGCCACTAGTGGTCATGCAACGTACCATGCATAGTTGCTGTTCATTCATTCGGGCTGTGGCGCAGCTTGGTAGCGCACTTGACTGGGGGTCAAGGGGTCGCAGGTTCAAATCCTGTCAGCCCGACCAGAACTTTGACACGTGTTCAAAAGCCTTCCGAGGAGAAACTTGTGACTGATCGTGCCAAAGCGGCTCGGAAAACGGACAACCCCGGTGAATCGGAGTTGTGGACAGTAGCCAACATCATTACGGTACTTCGTCTGGCCTTGATTCCATTTTGCTTCACTGTACTGATTCGTGACGACGGCTCTGACATATTGGCGTTTGCGTTATACGCATCCGCGGCGGGCACCGATTGGCTCGACGGGCAGATCGCTCGTCGCACCGGGACGGTTACTTCTATCGGCAAGATCATCGATCCGCTGGTCGACAGGCTCCTCATAGCCTCCGGTGTCGTTGGTCTATATATGGTTGATCGACTCCCGCTACCTTTCCTGGCCTTGCTGGTAGCACGTGATGTCTATCTTTTGTATGGAGCGTATCGCCTTGAGCGTCACGGGCTTCGTCTACCTGTGACTCTCCCTGGAAAACTCACCACTGCCGTTTTGCTTATAGGGCTGTCTTTGATGATCCTCAACTGGCCCTCCGTCTCTATCGGCGCACAAGAGATTCTGGCTGGACTTGTGGTTACTGCCCTTGGTACGTTACTTTCAATCTCGACTGCGGTTCACTATACGGTTCTGGCCAGGCGGTTACTCAGATCCAGCGAGCAGTGAGAGTTCTTTGCTGATCTTTTAGGTAGGGGGTGGTTGAGATTAAGGCAGTTGTTATGGCCGGCGGCGAAGGAACGCGGCTACGTCCGCTAACCAGTTTGCGTCCCAAACCCATGGTTCCGATTGCAAATCAGCCCATCATGGAGCATATAGTCGGACTGGTTAAGCACCACGGAATCAGCGATGTTGTTGCTACACTGGCGTTCATGCCTCGCTTCATTGAGGACTACTTCGGCCAGGGTGAAGAGTGGGGCATGAACATACGCTACGCGTATGAAGAATCGCCGCTAGGAACCGCTGGCTCTGTCAAGAATGCCCAGGATCTCATTGGTGATGAAACTTTTCTTGTGATATCCGGGGATGCTTTGACAGACATCGACTTGAGTTCTGTGATCCAGTTCCACAAGGAATCTGGCGGGGTTGTGACAATAGCGCTAAAGAGCGTTCCAAATCCACTTGAATTCGGAGTTGTGATCACCGACGAGGCCGGCAAGATCGAACGTTTTTTAGAGAAACCAACCTGGGGCCAGGTCTTCTCGGACACCATCAATACCGGAATATACGTGATAGACCCCGTGGTTTTCGATTACATTCCGCAAGACCAGCCCTTTGACTTCTCGAGCGAGCTTTTTCCGTTGCTGATGGAGTCGGGCTTTGACCTTTATGGGTATCTGTGCGATGGATACTGGTGCGATGTCGGCAGTCTCGACAGTTATATTCAGGCGCACCGGGATATACTTGATGGTACCGCCAAGCTCTTCATCCCAGGGGTTCCTGCCAGGGATGGTCTGTGGCTGGGCGAGGGCGCCCGCATCGATCCTGACGTAGAGATCGGCGAGCACGTCGTTATTGGCCGGAATGTCACCCTGCGCTCTGGTTCTAAGATCGGTGATTACACAGTACTCGCCGATAACTGCGTCATCGGAAACAATGCCCAGGTTACGCACTCGATCGTCTGGAGTGACACCTTCATCGGTAAGAATACCAGCGTTCGTGGTGCGGTTCTCTGCCGAGGAGTCGACGTTCGTGGTGGAGCGTCGGTTGAAATGGGGGTTGTTGTCGGGGATGAAGCCATGATTGGCCATGGCGCGCAAGTCAACTCGGGGGTTCAGATATACCCTTATAAAAACGTTGAGCCAGCCGCTGTGGTCAATAGTTCGATAATTTGGGAAAGTACAGGATCTCGTAGCCTTTTCGGCGAGAGGGGAATTTCCGGTCTGGTTGGGGTGGATCTGTCGCCTGAGCTGGTTTTGCGCGCGGCCCAGGCATTCGGGTCACTCCTGCCTAAAGGTTCTCATGTGATTGTGAGCAGAGACTCGAGTCGTTCTTCTCGGATGCTCAAGCGTGCGATTGTTGCAGGACTTAACTCCTCTGGCTGCAACGTGCGGGACTTGCGCGTGGCCTCACCCGCGATGAACCGACTGACCACTCGGGATACCCGGTGTGTTGGCGGTGTACACGTGTGCCAGTCTCCCAACGACATTCAGGCGGTCGAGGTCCACTTCTTCGACAAGCACGGACTGGACATAGCTCCGTGGGAAGAGAAAAAGATCGAGCGCCTGTACTATCGCGGAGAGTTTAGGCGCACCTTTTTCTCGGATGTCGGAGAGATCACATACCCTGCACGCACCATTGAGTACTATACGGCCGCGCTCGCCAACTTTGTGTCCGATCAGACTTCGGGCGAGAGCTGGCTGAAGGTAGTTGCCGATCTTTCAAATGGCGTGACCTCCGTTGTACTGCCGCATACGGTTGCTGATTGGAAGGTGAACCTGATTACCCTCAATCCGTTTTTGGATGCAGAGCAAACTTCCGTTTCGCCATCCGATGAGTCAGGTTCATACGAAGAGCTTCTCAATGCCGTAACTCTTCTCAGCGCCGATCTCGGAGTCAAGTTCGATCAATCGGGCGAGCGCTTGACGCTTGTGACTCCGTCCGGCCGAGTTCTCGATGGCAATCTGGCGCTCTACGCAGTTGTGGATCTGTGGTGCAGAGCCGATACTACCGGACTGCCAATCGCCGTACCCCTGGCGGTTTCGAGGATTGTCGAAGAGATCGCTTCAAAAAGTGGACACAAAGTCCTTCGCCCGGGGAGATCAAGACGCTCGATGGCGGATCTTGCCAGCAAGAAGGAGATAGGATTTGCGGGCGGCCGCACGGGTGGCTTCATATTTGCTGACTTTCTCGCAGGTTACGATGGCGTTGCAAGCGTTGCAGCGATCACACGCATGCTTGCAGCCGATGGTCGAAGCCTGGATGAAGTGGTAGAGCAGTTACCGCCGCACTATACTTCGCAGATCGATATCTTCTGTCCTTCGGGCCGAAAGGGCGCAGTTATGAAGGCGGTAAGCGAGGCGGTCAAGAACTGGACGGCTGATGTTAGTGAGGGAGTGCACTTTGAGCTTGACGGCGGGTGGGTGATCGTCTTACCGCATGCATCCGAGCCGCTCGTTTCAATTTTTGCAGAAGCAGACAGTGAGAGTAGGCTACAGGCTATCGTAGACACTTATTCCTCTCTGGTGATGGCTGCAATAAAGTCAGACGGTTAGCGGTTTAGCGACACAATTTCGACGAAACGGATTTCAATAACCTTGATCAAAATATACGACAAGTTGAGAGCTATGCCCGTATGGAAGCGCGTTGCTCTGGGTCTGTTCGCGGCGACAATGGTTTTCGCGGTTATCGGTATAGCTGCGGACGCAGTCGCGAGTCACGATCGAATACACCCGGGCGTTAGCGTTTCTGGCATCAAGGTAGGAGGACTCACCCCCCAGGCCGCCCTAGGCCACATAAACGACAGCTTTGCCGAGCTCTCCTCCGAGCCTGTCATCGTTGCTTACCAGGAGCATAACTGGGAGATTTCCGCCGATGAGCTCGGAGTGGACATAGATGAGGAAAGATCAGTCGCCAGGGCGTATTCCGTTGGAAGAGACGGGGATATAACCGATATCGTGGGACAGCGTTTGAGCAGCTGGTTCGGCGGATTAGATGTGAGGGCCGAGCTAACACTGGATGAATCTCTTGCGGCATCGGCATTGGCGCCGGTATTTGAGATCGCTGAAGTTCCTCCTGTCAACGCCTCCATTTCGATAGTCGACAATGTGCCATCTATCGCGCCGGCGATATCAGGTGTCGGGGTCGATAGGGATGAGTTTACCCTTCGGCTGCTGGATGCCTATGTCTCACCGGATACCACGGTTGCCGTGCCAGTTCACGACGTGGAGGCAGATATTCTCGCCGAGGATGCGGTTGAGGCGCTAAGTGACACCAAAGCGATGCTCTCTGGAGATGTCTCGATCTTCTTTGGCGACAAATCCTGGACGTTTACTCCGGATCAGATTTCAGCGTGGATTGCATTCAGAAGCTCATCTGCTTCTCCCTCGGCCCCTGCAACTCTTGCTGCCGATCCCCCTCCCAGCGGGCAGGTCCTTGAGGCATATATATCCCCCGAAAAGGCATCGAAGGATGTCATGCCCAAAATTGCTGTTACTGGCAGACCTGCAAAAAACGCTTCGTTCCAGGTGACAAGCGGGAGCATTCGAATAGTTCCTTCCGAGGATGGCGCCGGTCCGGACATGGACTCGATGACTCGCGAGATGACTCGCGCGCTTGCCGAAGGTACCACCCGGACTGTCGAGATTCGAATGACGCGAGTTGAGCCTGAAATAACCACCCAAGAGGCCGAAGGGATGGGTATAAAGGAGGAGATCGCGACGTTCACCACACGGTTTGACCGGAGCAATCGCCCCCGTGTGAACAACATTCATACGATCGCCAATGCTGTTGACGGTGCATTGATGGCCCCAGGCGCCGTATTTTCCCTAAATGAGCGAGTTGGTCGGCGAACTGCGGAGCGGGGCTATCAGGAGGCGCCCGCAATTGTCAACGGACGACTGGTGCCTAGTCTCGGCGGAGGGATATGTCAATTTGGAACAACTCTGTTCAACACGGTATTCGAGTCAGGGTTGACTGTCGTTGAGAGGAGGAATCACTCGTTGTTCATTTCGGCATACCCTAAAGGCAGGGATGCTACTTTGGCGTGGGGTGGACCCGACCTGAGATTCAAAAATGATACCCCGAACTGGATATTGATCGACACGTCCTATACGTCCTCTTCTGTGACTGTGACGTTTTACGGTACCGATCCAGGTTATACCGTGACCAGTGACACCGGACCCTGGACCAACGTCGTGCCTTATCCCACGCGCGAAGTCACAGACTCCACTTTACCGCTTGCTGCTCGTCGGATAGAGCAGCAGGGAGCCAACGGTGGAGCGGTTGTTGTGAGGCGTTACGTTCGAAAAGATGGTCAAGTGATCCGCGAGGATTCGTTTAGGTCCGTGTATCGCCCCAAAGAGGAGATAGTGCGCGTCGGAACCAGGCCGCCCGCCTCTGTGATAGCGACTCCACCCGTACCGTGATTTTCCTCGCGGCCCCGATCATTGTTTTTTGAAAATGGATAATGGGTCGGTCCCTAAGCCCTTTACGAAATCTTCTATCTCATCAAGCTGGGCTGGAGCCGACATCACAGTAATTGGCGTCTGCCCTTTTGTGTCACCTAGAAGGTCTTTTATTCCGTCTTCGATTCGACCCGCAATGCACTTCGCGCCCTCAAAGGTCGTATGAGGAAGGATTAGGACGAATATACCGTCATCGGTTCGCCCAACCTTGTCAACCACCCGAACATCCTTACGAAGATACTCGCCAATAAGCCGGATTCTGTCATTGGCCAATGCTGTCGTTGACCCACCGACGCCCCTGGTAGCCGGATCGATCAATATGAGAGAGAAGGTTGTATCGTAACGGCTTGTCTCGCTAATAGCCGCATTGATTTCGTATGACAGGAAGCGCTGATTGTACGTCCGGCTGATGGGATCGATTCCCTCAGGTGTCTTCGCCCTTTGGTTGCGTGTGCGTATTCTGTCGCATATCTCCCCACCGGCCACACCCACCAGGCTGTAGCCCGCAAACCTCACTGCTATCATCTGGAGGATGGCAGGATTGGAGATATCTGCGGACTGCGAAAGATGCAGCAACACATAGATTACGGATGCGAGCAAGGAGGCTATGAATCCGGTGTTCCTCCCGCCATAGACAGCTGCAACGAGCACTACAAGAAGGAATGCCTGGGCGATCAACTCCTTTAGCAAAGGAGGACCGGGATAAAATAGAACACTTACCGCAAGAACCAATGCCCCCAACCCGACGATCATCGCCTCAAAGCTCGGGTTTCTCATGGACATGCCTTTCCTGGAGTCGTCAGATAACTATTCGGCATGGTACGCGCATTCTATCTGTCCGGTCGTTGCGTTGTAGGAGAGCGAAACAGTCGGAGCGGCTGGACACCTAAAGGCCGAAACGGGATTTTCAATGTAGGGCTCCAGGTCGGTGATGTCGTCGATGGCGCGGCCGCTATTGTCCGCACGGTAAAGTTGTACAGCTCCATCTAGTGTGCGGCGATTGGATTCACAGGCCACACTATGGGCTCTTGATGTGGTAAAAGTGTACGATGCAACAGCGATGGAAACTAATATGCCGATGATGGCGACTACACCGGCCAGTTCTGCTAGAGAGAAACCGGATTCGCCCCGTAGATTCATTATGTTGTTTCCCGGCTCAATGGACTCCAATTATGCAGCAAACTGAAGAACAACACATGACCGAGGCCATTATACGTGTTGGCGCCCTCTGCATCCTAGTTTTTTTAATGGTAGCGTCCGGAGCCTCCTTTGTCCTTGCGCTCGATCGCATCGGGGGGCAGCCACTAGGCTCTACTCCCGCGACTCTTTTTCCGGAAACAACGATGAGATCCGGGGTTCTTGTGACCTCGGATGGAAGAGAGCTGTGGTCGCGCGATCCTGCCGAAAGGCGGGCGATGGCTAGTACCACAAAGATTATGACGGCGTTGGTAGCGATGGAAAATACAGCGCCGGAAGAGATTGTTACAGTGACATCTCGGCATATGTCTGTTGGTGGGTCGAACGCGAACTTACGTCCAGGCGAACAACTTACCGTCAGTGACGCCATCGAGGCGATCCTGCTGGTCTCGGCAAATGAGGTCGCAATAGCCTTGGCAGAGCATGTTTCGGGTTCTCAATCAGGCTTTGTCGAGAAGATGAACTCCAGGGCACAACAGCTTGGAATGCTCGATACTCGTTTTGAGAATGCGCATGGCCTGGACACGCCCGGCCACTATTCTTCGGCAAGGGATCTCGCATTGTTGGCGCGCTACGCTATGACAGTTGATGAGTTCCGCGCGGTTGCAATAATGGATTCCTTCGATCCCGATGGCCCTGGCGAGAGAGAATCTGCACCTAACACAAATCTGCTTGTCGGTGAGTTTGAGGGCGCGACCGGGGTCAAGACGGGATGGACTTCGAGAGCGGGACACAGCCTGATCGCTTCGTCAAAGAGGGGTGACGTTGAGCTCTTCGCTGTAGTTCTCGGCAGTCCGGATGAGAATGCGCGCTTTGATGACGCGGCCAAACTGCTCCAGTGGGGGCATGAGAATTTTGTCGTGAGGCGATTGGTGAACAAGGGGAGTACCTTTGGGCAGGTGCCGGTTTCACAATACCTGGATCGTTCGACTTCTGCGGTAGCTGCGACAAGCCTTGAGGTACCGGTTTTTTCTGCAGACGGAGAGGTTACATTCGATATCATTTTGTACCCGGAGATTTCGGCTCCCGTTACCATCGACACAAGGCTCGGGACGCTGACTGTCACGCAAGGGGAGCGGCTTCTTGGCCGGATACCGCTGGTTGCCACGGAGGATGTTCCCGCCCCTGGTTTTTTCGAGAGCGCATGGATCGCCCTGCAGCGTCTCGTTGATTCTGTATTTGGCCGAGAGAGGACGATTACCGTTGAGTGAGTTACCTTTGAGAACACCCTTGTTCGAGGAGCACCTAGCACTCGGGGCTCGCATGACCGAATATGCCGGTTGGGCGTTGCCCTTACAGTACTCTGGTATCAAGGACGAACATATCGCAGTGCGCAGTTCGGCGGGAATTTTTGATGTCGGCCATATGGCGCAGCTAAGGGTATTCGGCCTCGGCGCCCAAGCTCGCCTGCAGAGCTTTTTCACTAACGATCTATCAAGATTGGACACGATAGGTGAAGCGCAATATACGCTGATCTGTGATGATGACGGCGGAATCATTGAGGACTTGATCGTATATCGCACCGGTGATTTCGAGTACCTTCTGATGGTAAACGCCGGCAACAGGCACCTGGTTTTTGATTGGATGAACGAGCACCTTTCTGTCGAATCGCAGTTGCCACTGCCCGCTGATCACCCCGCGGACTTGAGCTCGATGGACCCAAACTTCATTGAAGTTGTGGATGAGTCAGACAGAACGTCAATGATCGCGCTGCAGGGCCCGGCATCTTTAGGAATTATCCGTCAGCTATTGCCTGTTGAGACTGAGATTCCCAAACGATTTACCGTTATCCAAACCAGAGTGGACACCATCCCTGTTTTACTTGCTCGCACCGGATATACAGGCGAGGACGGCTTTGAGATCCTCTGTCATGTGTCGCATGCGGTTTCGTTGTGGCGAGTACTGCTTTCGTTTCCTGAGATCACCCCTTGCGGTATCGGCGCGAGAGATACCTTGCGGCTTGAGATGGGTTACCATCTGTATGGAAATGAGCTGGATAGGGGAGTTGATCCACTCTCGGCGGGTCTGATGCGATTTGTGGCTCTGGAAAAAGGCGAGTTTATCGGAAGGTCTTCTATTGAGCACATGCGGCAAAATGGAACGCCATCGTTACTGGCAGGTTTACGCGTGACGGGGGTTATTCCTCGCCGAGGAATGGCTATAATGCATGAAGGAGCCGAAGTCGGTAGGGTAGCTAGCGGCACCTACTCTCCAACGCTGGCAACGGGCATCGCGACCGCTTATCTACCTTCCGGCCTCACCGCCGTTGGCACAAAGCTGGATCTCGTTGCCAGAAGCAGGAGCTTTCAAGTGGAGGTTGTACAGATGCCGTTCGTCAAGAGCACTTCCTTGACGCCGCAAAAGACCTGAGAGGAGTTTTCGTGCATCCAGAGGATCTGTTGTACTCAGAGGAACACGAGTGGGTCAGGGTTGAAGGCGAAGTGGCGGTGATAGGAATCACCTACTTTGCGCAAAGCCAGTTGGGCGAGGTTGTATATGTTGACCTTCCGAGCCAGGATACCGTGGTTGCAGTAAGCGATGTCTTTGGTGAAGTAGAGTCGGTCAAATCCGTCTCTGAGCTGTTCTCGCCTGTTTCCGGAACTGTCATAGAGGTGAATAGCACCTTGCAAGATGAGCCGGAGATCATCAACGTCGATCCCTATGATGGCGGTTGGCTTGTAAAGGTAGCACTCTCGGACTCATCTGAGCTGGATGGCCTGATGTCTGCGGAGGCTTACAATCTGTTCATCAAGCAAGACTTGGCCTGAACCGGATCGAGATGCGATATATATCGATCACTCCTCGGCAACGCCAGCAGATGCTCTCTGCATTGAGGCTTCAAAGTGTCGAGGACTTGTTCGAGGATATTCCCGATGAAGTCAGATTGAAGCGGCCGCTGAACCTGCCCGAAGGCATCTTTGAAGCTGAGCTTTCAGCCCACGTTTACGATCTTTCGAAAAAGAATCGCTCAACAAATGATCTTGTTTCGTTTGCCGGAGCGGGTTGCTACGATCACTATGTGCCAAGCGTCGTCGACCACGTGATTCGGAAACCTGAATTTTTCACCGCATACACTCCTTATCAGCCAGAGGTAAGTCAAGGCACACTACAGGCGTTATATGAGTACCAGTCGATGATCTGCTCTCTGACTGGAATGGAGATCGCCAACGCAAGCATGTACGACGGGGCGACGGCTTTTGTTGAGGCGGCGTTCATGGCGTGTCGTATCACAAGACGCAAGACGGTTCTTTGTGCCTCAAACACTCACCCTGAGTGGCGCTCTACCCTGTTGACGTATGCCCACGCCGGAGTATTTGATGTAGTGGACATACCCGTCGAGCCTTGTACCGGTCGAATTGAACGGGAATCCCTGGCAGCTACCTTGTCGACCGTTGACTGCTCTGACGTAGCCGCGGTGATGCTTCAGAGTCCAAATTTCTTCGGTGTTCTTGAGGACATCGAAGCGGCATCAGCTTTCGCTCATGGAGCCGGTGCGCTCCTGGTCGTGGCGTCTAATCCGATTCTTTTGGGATTGATGGAGCCACCGTCAAGGTTTGGAGCGGATATTGTGGTCGGGGAGGGTCAGCCATTGGGCAGTCCGATCTCATTTGGCGGCCCGGGCTTTGGATTCTTCGCTTGTCGCAGCAACTATGTAAGGCAGGTTCCTGGAAGAATAGTGGGCAGATCGATTGACGCCGATGGTTCCGATGCATTTGTGTTGACATTTTCGACCAGAGAGCAACATATTCGACGCGAAAAAGCCACAAGCAATATCTGCAGCAATCATTCGCTGAACGCAGTGGCCGCGGGGGTATATTTAGCTTCCATGGGTGGCACTGGGCTTCGTGCGGTTGCTCAAGCTTGCGTTTTGAACGCGCATCAACTGCGGAGTATGCTTCTCGATACCGGGAAGTTCGAGGCTCTTTGGGATACCCCCTCTGGTTACGAGTTTGCGCTCAGGTACTCTGCTGGAAGCGCGGATACCATGATCTCGGCGATGCTGGATCGCGGATTTTTGGCTGGTGTTGGCTGCCGAGCACTTCTCCAGTCGGAGAGGCACGCACCAAATCTTCCCCTAGATCTCGACGATGTGGTGATCTTTGCGGTCACCGAAAAGCGCACCTCGCAGCAGATTATCGATTTTGTCGAGGCGGTGAATGCTCTGTGATGAGTGGTAGCTCAAAGGATCGATCTCCGAGAAACGGTCGTGAAAAAAGCCGGAAAACTATCTTCGAAATCGGCGATCCGGAAGGCACCTGTCAGCAAGTGCTCTCACCTGAGATCCCTGAAGATCTACTTGCAACGCTTCTGGGTGACACTGTTCGCTCTGAGCCAGCCGCGCTGCCTGCCGTCACTGAACTTGATCTCATGCGCCACTACACCGCTTTGGCCTCTATGAACTTTGGTGTTGATTCCGGAATGTACCCTCTCGGCAGTTGTACGATGAAGTACAACCCTCGAATAAATGAAGATGCTTGTCGCCTGCCCGGGTTTGCTGGAGTGCATCCATATCAGCCAGCCAATACCGTGCAGGGCGTGCTTGAATTGATGTGGAACCTTCAATGCGCATTGGCGGAGATATCCGGACTGCCCGCCGTCACACTTCAGCCTGCCGCAGGTGCACACGGCGAACACACTGCCTTAATGTGCATTCGAGCCTTTCATACCGACAACGGTGATCCTCGCAAGCGGGTGTTGATACCAGATACGGCGCACGGTACGAATCCGGCGACGGTCAGTATGTGTGGCTATGAAACAACCACAATACCCAGCGATGCGGCTGGCGGGGTGGATATGTCGGCGCTATCCCGTGCACTCGATTACGATGTCGCCGCAGTGATGCTGACCAATCCCAACACACTGGGGCTTTTCGACACCAATATTGCTCGAATCACAGAGGCTGTACATGCTTTTGGCGCGTTGGCATATTGTGATGGCGCGAACCTGAATGCGATTATGGGCATTTCGCGCCCGGGAGACATGGGCTTTGATGCCATGCATATCAACTTGCACAAGACCTTTTCAACTCCGCATGGCGGAGGCGGTCCCGGCGCTGGGCCTGTGTGCGTTAGTGATACGTTGGCGCCCTATCTGCCAGGTCCTGTTGTCGTAAACGATGAAGGTCATTTTCGGGGAGAGTCTCCTTCTCGCTCTATCGGCCGAGTAAGGTCTTTCTGGGGTAATGTCGGTGTTCTTGTCCGTGCCTACACCTATATTCGCGCACTTGGCGGCGATGGCTTACTCGAGGCCAGTCAGCAGGCCGTTCTTTCAGCGAACTATCTAAAAGAGCATCTGCGCTGCCTTTATGCGCTCCCTTACGACCGAACTTGCATGCACGAGTTTGTTTTATCGGCCAGTGAGCAGAAGCGGACCTCTGGTGTGCGGGCCCTGGACATAGCCAAGCGCCTTCTGGATTATGGCATCCATCCGCCTACAATCTACTTTCCTCTCCTGGTTGAGGAAGCTTTGATGATCGAGCCCACCGAGACGGAGTCACTGGCTTCTTTGGATGACTTCATCAGCGTCATGACCGATATCGCCGAGGAGTCCACTTCATCCCCTGAGACTCTAAAGTCGGCGCCGTATACCACATTTGTTCGTCGTGTCGATGAGGCTAGGGCGGCTCGCGAGCCTGACCTGCGCTGGAGCATGTGCGCCCAGAATGAAAAGGATTCATGAGGCCCTATCAGTGGAGACTGATAGTCGACCAACCCTCTTGTGGTGCCTGGAATATGGCGGTCGACAGAGCTATCCAGTTGGAGCACGCTAAGTCGAGATCCCCGGCCACACTCAGGATTTATGCGTGGAGCACTCCCACACTCTCCCTCGGACGTTTCCAAAGAGCCGAAAACATTGATCTTCATGCGTGCGCAAGTAGCGGCATCGATGTAGTGCGACGACCCACTGGCGGCAGGGCGGTTTTTCATTGCGATGAGGTTACCTATGCGGTGATAGCCGGAGTGCAAGACGGGATACCGTCAGGTATCAAGGAGTCATATGGCTACCTTGCAACCGCCCTCTCCGCGGCTTTTGTCAATATGGGTATCCCTATCGATCCAGTCGATCGAACTGATCTCACTCGGCCCAAGAGTAACTCTTTCGCCTGTTACCTGCAGCTTCAGTCGGCCGATCTATCTGTAGATTCTCGCAAACTTTGTGGCAGCGCGCAGGCCTGGTACGCCAAGACGGTGTTACAGCATGGATCATTCGTGCGAACTCGGGACTGTGTTCGTGAGGGGATCGCGCTCGGTCTTGGCAATGAAGAGATTGCCCGACTCGCCGCAGAGACCCTTTCCCTTGATCAGCTCTTAGGAGCCGCCCCTGATCCGGAGATGATTACCGATTCGATCGTCGGGGCATTTGGCGCAGTTTTGGGTGTGGAATTTACATATGGAGCACTGAGTGAAAGGGAAGAGACGCTCGCCGAGTCACTGATTGAAGAATTCAAGGTGCCAGGCCAGCCATAGGTTGGGTATATGTTTACTGGAGGTTGAGACATTTGCCCTTCACAAGTGCTATAATACTGTTAGTTACTGAGAAGTTTTCACTGGTTCGGCTCCCGGAGTGGAGGGTCTATGAGTGCCCAAGAGGATAAATTTGACGATACTTTAGTCGACCTTGAGCACAAGACAAACGCTGAACTGCGCGAGATGATTGATGCACTACATGAAGAAGAGAATGCCGTATCGTATCGCAGGCGTATCCTACACGGCAGGATCGACATCCTGAGAGCTGAGCTTGTAAGGCGATTGAAGAATCAGCGTGAAGCTGGTGCAGATTTGATCTCCGGTAAGGATATCGATCGTTTGATTAATATTCTCGCGAGCGATAGTCGTAACCTGTCCTTGCTTACCCCAGACGATCCATTCGAAGACGCCCAGGATAAGTGATTGGTGCGTCCGCCAGAAAGGAAACGCCGTGTCATCAATCACAAATAACGTACGTAAGTTTCTTGACGACCTCGCCACAGATGCCATTGAGGAGAGGGTAGTCGAGTATTTGATCCGCGAAGTTCAAAATGGCCGAAAGCTGACCGATGCACTGACAGATCCTTATGTTCGCAATCGATTGAGCGAGGATCGGCTCGCCAAGGTATTGGAAAACCCCGAGGTTATCGGTGCACTGGAGCAACAGATAGCGTCTTCGTTTCAGAAGCGGGAGTTCGGTTTTCCTGAGTAGCCAACTTATCTGCGAAGCGAGTTGCCAATGAGCAAATGTCCTGCATGTGGGGTTGAAGTTGATGCTACTTTAGAGAAGTGCGAAGGTTGCGGGGTCGCCCTCAGCGGAACTACGATGTCATTTGCTCCAGTCTCTCCAGACATGGCTTCTACTCGATTGGTGACCGAGAGTATCGGCCCGGCTCTTGTAGTGAGCAAAGGACCTGAGGTAGGGGAGCGCTTCAGGCTTGAGCAGGCTTCAACTGCAATTGGCCGCGACCCTGCGTCTGATATTTTTCTCAACGATGTAACAGTTTCCAGGAACCATGCCCTAGTCCGGGTTTCTGGAAAAAAGGTGACAATATCAGACAATGGTTCGCTAAACGGCACCTACATAGATGGAGTGCTCGTCGACGAGGCAGTATTGGGAGACGGCGACATTATCCAGATCGGAAGATTCCAGATGGTATTTGTTGCCGGAGAATAAAGGGGTGAACCCTGTTGAGCAGAGATTACATGACCATTGGCCAGGTGGTCGCGCGTTTGCGACAGGTTAGCCCGGACATCTCGATTTCCAAGATTCGTTTTTTGGAAGAAGAGGGACTTGTCGCTCCCGAGCGAACCGCAGGTGGGTACAGAAAGTTTTCCTCGGCGGATCTTGCCAGAATTGAGCTTATTCTTCGCATGCAAAAGGAGCTGTTCTTGCCCCTTTCGGTCATTCGGGAAAAGCTCGTAGATTATGACAGCGGCAAGATGCCTGCAGAAATACGCCAACTTATGGGTGCTACTGAGCCTGCCGCATTACCCTTGGACGAAGCCGAGAGGGTGTCTCTTGAGGATGTCCCTTCAACAATGGGAGTCCCGATATCTTTTGTGAATGAATTGGCCAGTTTTGGGCTTATCGAATTGCATGCCGAGGAGAAAGGCCCTCAGCTCACGCGAAGTGATGTCGATATCGTGCGTACTTGTTGGGACATGCGGCGCTTTGGCGTGGAGCCCAGGCACCTGCGAATGTATGAGACTTTTGCAGAACGAGAGACTGCGTTTTTCTCGCAAATATTGATGCCTGCTTTTCGCCATAGAACGCCAGAAACTCGTCAGAAGCTGGTCGAAACTCTATCCGAACTTACTGCTTTGTCGGAGCGTTTGACCTCTGGCCTAGTTCGGCGATCTTTGGGCCGTGTATTTGAGGACGTGGTGTGAGCTTCACTATGACCCAGCCCATCTCTCAATCTGCTGATAACGAGCCAGGCCGCAGCATCGAGCAGATTAAGTTTGCGCACCCTAGCGAGCGAATTGCCGCCGAGATATTGGAGTTCTATCAGATACGCTGGGAGTATGAGCCAACTGTGTTTCCGCTCGAATGGGATGGTAATGGCAACGTGGTAGCCTCCTTTAGTCCAGATTTTTACCTGCCCGACCTGGACTTGTATATTGAGCTGACAACCATGAGCCAAAAGCTGGTCACTAAGAAGAATCGCAAGGTGCGTCGCGTCCGCGAGCTTTACCCTGATATCAACATAAAAATATTTTATCAACGTGATTTTCGAAATTTATTGATGAAGTACGGCATTACCCCTGAGCATATCGGGGGCGGGGAGTTCATCGAAGCCGAGAATGGACGCGGATAGGTGATTGATCGGTACGCGAGTATTGAGTCGCGCAAGCCAGTTGTACCGATTTATTCGGCGGAGAAGATTGCTCTGCGAATAGATGCTTTAGGTGCGCAAATCGCGCAAGATTATCAGGGACTTGATTTACGCATGGTTACTGTCCTGAAAGGGGGCATGTTTTTTCTCTCCGACCTATGCCGAGCGGCTGATCTACCCCTTCGTATCGATTTTATGGCTGTTTCTTCTTACGGCGCAGGCTCACCTGGTGTTGTCCGGATTACAAAAGACCTGGATGATTCGATTGAAAACGCCCATGTGCTGGTTGTCGAAGACATAGTGGACACAGGGCTTACCCTGAGCTACGTCTTGAAGATGCTGCGAGCAAGAAATCCATCGTCGTTGAAGGTGTGCACACTTTTCGATAAGGACGTTCGCAGAATCGTTGAGCCAGTGATTACGTATAGCGGATTTAGAGTTTCTGACAAATTTTTGGTTGGATATGGCCTTGATTTTATGGGGAAATACCGCAATCTTCCGGACGTCTTCTCTCTCGAAGATTTGCGGACAGATAACTAATGGTTCGTCTTCAAGGAGGATGCTACAGTGCAGTTGAATGACCTTATCCGGGATATAGCAGATTTTCCTGAAAAGGGGATTGTCTTCAAAGACATCACGCCTCTGTTGGCCAGCCCCGAAGGATTTCGGCAGGCGATAGATACCCTGGCTGATGAGTACATGGAGGCAGGAATCACAAAAGTTCTCGGCGCCGAAGCAAGGGGATTTATATTTGGAGGAGCACTTGCCTACAAGCTAGAGGCTGGATTTGTTCCTGCTCGCAAACCCGGCAAGTTGCCTTGGCATACAACCTCACACGAGTATGAGCTTGAGTACGGCAACGATGCGATCGAGGTACACACAGACGCTATTGGACCTGATGATATTGTGCTTATAATCGATGACGTGCTGGCGACTGGCGGTACGGCAGCTGCAAAGGCCTCGCTCGTGAGCTCGATGGGGGCCAGGGTCGCAGGATTTGCTTTCCTCATTGAGCTGGATTTTCTGAAAGGGAGAGAAAAACTCGGCGAATCCAGAATTCTGTCACTGATACATGTGGGCTAGGCATCGAGTATAGTAAGCGCCACAATGCTGTAGAGTAGCCTGCATGGAGTGTATGGAGCTGTAGTCAATGTAGGGGGCGAGTAAAGATGTCGACTGTGCGCCAAATATCAATATCGATCAAGCGTGGAACAGGGCAGATCAGTGAAGTTACCGACATGCTTGGTGATGCCGGTGTAAATATTCGTGGGTTCTCTGTATGTGACTCCAAAGATACCTGTGTTTTGCATTTGATTGTGGACTCTCCAGGCGCCGCGAGAAATGTCCTTGAGAGTAACAACGTTCTTTTTAGCGAAAAAGATGTTATTTGTCTTGCGCTAAACGATAGGCCGGGATCTTTGGCTGCCGCGCTGACGACTGTCGCAAACGCTGGGGTGCGGTTTGACTGTGTTTATTCACTGATATTGCCCTATGCTGTGCTCGATGTGGAAGATTCTTCAAAAGCATTGGAGATGTTGGAGAATCAGCCTATTCATATCGTGAATCAACAGGAGATCGCAAGTATCTGAAAGTTGGTGACATGCTCGATAGTACCTTGTTGCAGATACTTGTAGGCTTAGTCGCGCTTACGGTACTGTTATCCCTTGCTTACCTCGGCTGGGCAATGACTTATCGCTGGATAGTCAGGTCAGCTCTTCTGTCTTTGGTTGGCTACTATGAGCAAGTATCCGCCGCCCGGCATTCATTTCTGAGTGTCATAAGGCATTTAATCGCCGATTCGGATGACGCATTGATTTTTTTTGCGACTAATGCGGAAAGCGATGATCGAAAAGCGCTAATGGAAATTGCCGAGCGCATGCTGATCACTAGGGATGAACTGGACATTCGCCGACTCCCATTCAAGCTGGAGGCCGCTGCAGTCGAAATCGCAGATACCGCACACCTGCTGGCTTCTACGGCCGGAAGTTTGAGTGATGGAGGTCAAGCGGGTGAAATTTTAGACAGGATAGGGGGAATAAATCTCAAGGAGGTGGATTCACAGCATAAACTCGCAGGAAGAGTTCTTGATGAGTTATGTATCGAATATAAGATTCGCGATACTGCCGTTTACGGCGGGGGACTTTATATATGAGCGTCAATGAAGTTATCAAAAACAGCAAAAAGTGGAAGACACTCTTTGGGGTGGGCGTACTTCTTGTTTTGCTGCTGGTTGTAATGGGCTGGTGGGCTGATTTTCGCGGATCACCAACTCGCCCGGATGACACACGGGCCGGCTCGCCCACCAGTGAGATCACGACGCCAGCAGGGGAGGCGAGCTCTGGAGATCAAGCTGAAGGCCGCCCACAGCTAGTCACCGTAATAATTGAGGGATTGAACTTCAGGACAGCCCCTTCCAGTGCAAGCCAGAGGATTGGCCGACTGTCTGCAGGCACAGAGTTGACGTATTTAGGCACCGAGAACGGATGGTACCGTGTTAGAGACTCGGAAGGCCGCGAAGGGTATGTTTCAGCCAACGAAGAGTACACCAAAATCCAGTAGGGAGAACGTTGAGCAGCAAGAAGATAATTGGGCCAGCCTCAGAGTTTTTCAGGCTTCGCGTAACGAGGGTTGATGAGCCAGAGGAAACGACGTTGGACTGGCGGGACGACATACTGTATCGCACTCCTCCACAGGATATCGCCTCAATTGATTTGGCGTATCTGGTCGAGGCGGTAGATATCAGGGAAGACGGCATCGCTCACTGTATCGCTCGCTTTGACTCCGGCGCAGAAGCAAACGATGCGCTTATCGGCATACAAGAGGATCTTGAAGATATGACTCTATCGACCTTTGTTGAGCGCTATAAGATTGGTCAATAAGCACAACCGCCGAGTTGGCTAGGCTCCTCAGAGCTTACATTACATAAGATACATTATCCACGATTAGCAATATGTGCGAGCCATGGGCTGCAGGATCATTTCTTAAGTGCGCAAACAATCAATCATCGTCGCTATCAGGTATCCATACGGGGCCTATATATATCCGCTGTGTGTCGCCATGAGGTGGCAAAGACTTTAGTAGATGCTCTGCCACTGGCGGTCTGAGATCAAGCCTGGTCAGTTCAGCGGTTGTGATCAGTTCGATCGCTTCAACTCTTTTGTCGCGACTGTTCATGGTGGCTGGCCTTTTGGAGACCTTGGCCTCAAAGACCACATTGACTACGTGTCGATTTCCATTGGGATCGATGGTGTCGCTTACGAGCAGTACTCGTTCCACCTGAATCTGGAGGCCGGTTTCCTCGGCCACTTCACGAATTAGTGCTTGCTCGAGGGTCTCCCCCCACTCAACCCCCCCGCCGGGCAGTAAGTAGTAGCGCGAGTTTTTTCGCCGGTGCCGGACCACTACGATCCGACCATCAAGGAAGATGAGTGCAGCAACTCGTATCCGTGGGATTCTACTGATCTGAGCTGCCAAAGCCTTTACCTCCGCGCTCGGTGTCATCTAGCTCATCGACATCTATGAGCTCTGCATAAGTTACCTTTTGAATCACAAGTTGGGCAATCTTATCTCCCTTGATGATTTCAATAGGATTTATGCGATCCGTATTGACTGCGATGACCTTGATTTCTCCGCGATAGTGGGAGTCGATGAGACCCGGCGTATTCACGATACCGAGCCCTTTTTTTAGCGCCAGACCGCTACGGGGTTGCACAAAACCGGCGTAACCAACAGGAATGGCCATTGCGATTCCTGTGGATATGAGCTTTCGCTCACCGGGATGAATGGTTACACACTCTGAAGAGTATAGATCTAATCCTGCATCTCCTGGATGCGCATATCCCGGTAACGGCAAATCAGGGTCGAGTCGCTTGATCTTTATATGCATGGTCTACTCATGCCCCTCTCGTAATTGTCGGAATAAATTTGCCACACTCTGCGGCTGCGTGCTCGAGCTCCTTAGTAGTGTAGGGCTGAACGAGCAAAGCCGCAGGGTCAAGCGTTTGGTGGGGGCGAAATTGCTGCAAAACATAGAGTTCAGCGTCTGCAAGGTCGTGCGCTATCAACGGAAGATCGCTCAGAGATAAAAGCTGCGGGAACGTTGTAGTCCGGAACTCGTGGGCGATACCACTCTCAATGACCATCCCGGCAGCCAGTTTGACCTTTTTGCCGGTATCCGGGATAGAAGTTATGTTTTCGTACCTGTCGAATGGAACCTTTATATCCATTGCCACAGAAGATATCAGGTCATCTACGATCAGCTTGTACAGCACTTCAGGGCTGGAGCCGTTGCAGTCAAGTTTTACGGGAATTGAATATGCGGCAAACTCTTCGAGCAGGGAAAAGATATTGGGATCAGAGGTGGGCTCACCCCCACTTATAACCACGCCTTCAATCCACCTCCTTCTTTGGTGGATGTAGGCGAACAGTTCTTTCCAGCAGTCTTGGCTGTCGTTGATATGTCGTAGTTGTGGATTGTGGCAGTATGGGCACGAAAACTCGCAACCTGACAGAAAAACCGTGACACTTATGCGGCCTGGCCAGTCCAGCATTCCGGCCGCGGTCCATCCGGCAATTCGGTTTGTGGGTGGTTTACGTGTTAGCACTAGGGACATTTTTTGTCACGAGGCCAGCATGCTCCGCAGCTGCGCGGGGTCGGGTACGGTACCTCGCCAGCTGAATACCTCAGATCCCGACGAGTCTAAAAGAAGCACTGATGGAGTTGATAGAACTCCATAAAAAGTGGCCTCTGTAAGTCCGTCGAGATCATCGACGTTAAATATTCGAACGTCGTCGATCCCATCAAGCGCATGCTTGGCGGCCGGACACTTTGGGCAATCGTCCTTCACGAACAACTTTATATGCATTATGCTTCCCTATCTTGCGTGGACGGACCTGGTACACCGATTCTTACACGGGGCCTTCAAGCTTGGTTCGCACTCGATCATAGAGTTCCCCTACTTTAGATTTGTTCCATGTTTGAATCTTGGAAAAATAGCCAACGATACGCGTTACTCCGTACACCTTGAGTGAGCCACAAAGCGGGCACTGTGCTTTTAGTCCCCGACTGGTTTGACAGCAGTCTTCGCAGATTGTGAATTCAGGACTGAACGCCAACTGGGCGCATTGAGTTTGCCGGAAGGCTTTTTTGACAAAAGACATAATCGCACCGGGGTCCGGTTCATGTTCACCGAGCCATACATGAACGATAGCCCCTGCCTCTATCAATGGATGGAATCTTGACTGCTTTTCGATACGCTCGATGTAGTCTACATCTGCGTCAGCGGCAATGTGTATCGAGTTGGTGTAATAGTAATCCCCGGAAGTAAAGTTACCCTTGATGACCGAGGTCGCTTGAGCCGGCCAATACTTCATATCCAGCTTGGCAAGCCTGTACCCGGCGGATTCGGCCGGACTCTCTTCCAGTACCAGGTTGATGCCGTGGCGACTGGAGAGCTCTTTGCACTTGAGGTTTAGGGCCGCAACTACCTTCAACCCAAATCTGAGAGCATCCTCCGATTCATGAAGCTGCTTGCCGGTATGGAACTGAACCAGTTCATTTAGCCCCATAATTCCTGCCAGATAGGTTAGCTCCGACATCTTGAGATAAGGCTCACCGTCGGTATCTTGTGTCAACATACCCAGCGGACCCGATGCGCCAAGATCGACTAAGGATTGTATGAACTCTCGCTTTTGGATATGTGCCCGAGCGACCAGCTCTAACAGACGATTAATTTCGAGAAACAAGGCGCTATCGTTACCCTGAGCCTTGTATGCGACACGAGGAAGATTGATCGTAACATTTTGAAGAGCGGAAAAGCGCATGTGTTCGGGTGTGCTCGTTTGACTGAGTTGATCCTCATTCAGCTTCAGCTTCAGTCTGCAGCATTGAGATACAGTAACCTCGTCACCTCGGTCGAATACAAAATAAGTGATCCCCTGCTTGCTCGCGACCTGGCATGCGAGCTTGAGGAACTCTTCGTGCCCGGGTGCTTGAAAGAAATCTTCAGAAATATGCAGCAAGGGTTTTGGAAACACAAATGTCTTTCCGTGCGCATCTCCTTTTAGATAGACACGGAACATTGCTTCCAGAAAACGCTGAGCTTCTGGTTCATAGTCCTTGTAAGTCTTACCAGTATACTGCCCGCCAGGACCAATTGCCGGGGTGTCCGCAAAATGCTTGGGCACGTTGAAATATAGGTTGAAATCTGTAAAAACTACCTGGCTGCCGCGGGCGCCCGCGAGCTGATTGAACTCGAAAATCAACATCTGGGCTAGTTGATAGACCTCGGCGTCGGATCGGCCGGTAAGGTATGGCGCGAAAAATATGTTTATCGCTTCCCAGCCGACTGCGCCTGCATAATGAGCCTGAAGTGAGCTGGCCATTTTCACCAGATGACCGATGAGAACCTCTGCGTGTCGGGCTGGCTTGGATACGCTAGTGACGTTAGGCAGGTTCAGGCCGTATTTCTTTATGTATTCAAGTGAATGACCTCCGCAGTATGGTCGAACAACAAAGCCAAGGTCGTGGAGGTGGATGTCGCCGACATAATGTGCTTCTGCGACATCTTCGGAGAATACTCTTCTAAGTGCGAATTCCTTGAGTATGGTCTCGGCGATTGTGAGATTGACGCTCTCCGGATTATGAGTGGTATTGGAGTTCTCCTTGTTGGCGTTATTGATTATCTGCTCAAGATCCCATATTGGAATACCGAGATGGCTATGCCGCTTGTGGGCATATGTCATACCACGCTCAAGTAGCTCGAGGTCTACCATCTCTCTGATGATGGCGGTGGTGACTGTCATCAAATCAGTTCGATCGATCCTTGCTTCAACCGCCTCTGCGATATCTTCGGCGAGCTCTATCGGTATGCCCGCTTCCTTTACAAGCGACTGGCTGATCTTTGACCTGTTCCAAAGATCAATTTCCTGTCTGGAATTGGTGGATACAAGCAATGCTATGTCGGTAGGATCTGCCGAATACTCGCTAGTCGGCGGCTTGATGACGCTGATTGTGCGTTCCATGACCATATTTTGCGACCTCTTTACTGGATGTCTCTAAGTTCACGATAGAATTCGTCAAGATCCTGGAAAGACTTATAAACCGATGCGAAGCGTATGTAGGCCACCTTGTCGATATCTTTGAGAAACTTCAAGGCTACATCGCCAAGCTCTCTTGCGGTGACCTCATATCGCAAGGAGTTGTGAAGCTCTACCTCGATGTCATCAATTAATGATTCAAGGCGCTCGATCGGGATATTGCGTTTCGCGGTCGCTACCAGGAGCCCTCGGAGAATCTTGCCGCGATCAAAGGGCTCTACGGAGCCATCTTTTTTTGCGACCATCAAGGGCATCTCTTCTCGGCGCTCGTAAGTCGTGAATCGCGAAGTGCACTTTAGGCACTCACGTCTACGCCTGATGGCGTCCTGCGACTCAGAGACACGGGAGTCCACTACTTTGGTTTCGTCGTTGGCGCAAAATGGGCAACGCATTCGTCCCCCTACATGTTGGTTTCAACTGAAGACTAAAATACAACATGTAGTGGTAGTGTGACTAGAGCTTATCTCGATGCCGTGAGTGTTTCTGGGCGATCAGGGATTGGCACTTTTATTGATTCGCCAGCACTAAGCAGCGGGTCACGGATTCCGTTCATGTGTTTGATGATCTCAACGGTCTGAGCCGTAGAAAGATTGTCTGTACGATATTTTGCGGCCATAGACCACAGGGTGTCACCCGGGCGCACCAAAGCCGTACCTGATCCAAGCGCCAAAGATTCAATCGAGTTAGTCCTTGACATGCCGACAAATGCTGAAACACAGATGCCAATGATCGCAGCCAAAATGATGAAAGTTTCCAACGGCGTGAGTGAGGCAGATTTACATGATCGCGGTATTTGTCGAGCACGCTTTTTTCCCGGTGACATTCTTTGCACCCTTTCCCTTCACTATCGAGTCAGTATTTGCTTCAAAGGTACACTCCCGGTCTGACATATGCGAACATATGTTCCTATTCAAGATAAACGAACATACGTTCGAATGCAATAGATATTTGCGGTAAGCTTCTGGTTTGAGCTAGACTTGAATACGAACATACTTTCGGTTAGGAGATCTACCATGTCGTACGGCAAGGATCCAACCAAGAGGCAACTCCAAATACTGGATTTCATTCGCTCCGAGGTTCATCGCAAAGGCTTTCCCCCATCGGTGCGCGAGATCGGTCAGGCCGTAGGACTCTCTTCATCGTCGACGGTTCACGCCCACCTGGCTGCTCTTGAGGCAAAAGGATTGATCAGGCGGGACCCCTCTAAGCCCAGGGCCTTGGAAGTGTTCGATTATCGCGACACTCAAAGGGCTGTTGACTATAGTCAGGTAAGAGTTGTTCCGCTCGTTGGTCAGGTATCCGCTGGACAACCGATACTGGCCGCGGAAAACATAGAGGCGACGATGTGCCTTCCTGCCGAGCTGGCTGACGAATCCACTTTTTTGCTGCGTGTCAGGGGCGACTCAATGATCGAGGCGGGGATTTTGGACGGTGACTTCGTAGTTGTGCGCAAGCAGGAAACTGCGTCAAATGGCGAGATTGTTGTCGCGCTGCTCGACTCTGAGGCTACCGTCAAGAGGTTCTATCGTGAGGCTAATCAAATCAGGCTGCAGCCAGAAAATTCGGCGCTCGATCCGATATACAGCCGAGAAGTTGTGATACTTGGTAAGGTCATCGCGCTTTTCCGCCGAATGTAAGAGTGAATTGAGGAGCTGAAGCTGCCTCCACGCTCAGCGATTTAGCTAGAGTGGACCGATGCCAGGAATGGCTGAAAGCGGTCGATGAGTCTCGGCGGTACCAAAACGACTAGATAGGTTCCGCTATCAGTGTGCTCCTCGGAGATTATATGAGCTTGTTCTCGCGCAAGTTGTACCAAGTCTCCCCTTGTATACGGCAGTAACACCCTCATTTTGCGGCTGGCCGCATTTACCGCATCGGATATCCCTGCGATCAGATCCTCAAGGCCGGATTTGTTTACGTTGGAGACAAACAGAGAATCTGGATATTTACGTCTCAATGTCTGGAGGGCGTCTTCAGAGAGCAGATCTACCTTGCTATAAACGTTGAGAGTTGGTATTTGATCAGCGCCGATCTCTTGAAGTACTTTCATGACAGCAGCTGCCTGTGCCTGAGCCTGATGGTGAGATCCATCTATCACATGTAACAGAAGATCGGCTTCGCTGACTTCATCCAGGGTAGACTTGAAGGCTTCCACTAATTCATGTGGAAGCTTGTTGATGAACCCGACAGTATCAGTCAGAATGAGTTTTTGGCCGTCGTGTAGCGTCATTTGCCTCGAGGTTGAATCGAGGGTCGCGAAAAGCTGGTCGTGGGCGAGAACATCAGATCCGGTAAGCGAGTTGAGCAGCGAGGACTTCCCGGCATTGGTGTATCCGACAAGCGCGGCTCTAAATATCCCGCTTCGGTTTCTTGACTGACGCTGCGTGTTTCGGGTGATGGCGACCTGTCGAAGCTCTCGCTTCAATACGCTGATTCGTTTCCTTGCAAGCCGGCGGTCGGTTTCCAGCTGTGATTCCCCGGCGCCGAATCTTGTCCCTCGCCCACCGCCGAGCCTCTCAGCGACAAGGTGACTCCACATGCCACGCAAACGCGGCAGCATGTACTCCAGCTGAGCGAGTTCTACTTGGATTTTGCCCTCACGAGAAACTGCGTGAATCGCAAAGATGTTGAGGATAAGGGCGGTTCGGTCGAGTATTCGTCTGCCAGGGATCTTATCTGTGAGGTTGGCCTCTTGCCGAGGACTTAGCTGATCGTCGAATATCACGAAATCCGCACAGCTTTCCTCGGCGATCTTGCGGATTTCCTCAACCTTGCCTGAGCCAATGAATGTCTGAGGATGCGGTTTATCCAGTTTTTGGGAGGTTACGGCTACGATTTCGTGCCCGAGAGTGTCTGCCAATCTCTCCAGTTCGGCCAGAGACTCTGCTATCGGCCACTCCATGCTACCGGAATCGAGGCCGACCAGCATGGCGCGCGGGCGGTGGTCGTTTCGTTCCCACTCGGGCGCTTTGGTCCGCCCTCCCACTTTTGCATCCTCCCTTTAGAGGGATCGCTTGATGCGCGCCAGAGCTTCGATCAGGCGATCCTCGGGCGTGGCCAAAGATATGCGGATGTAGCCTTCGCCGCTGGGGCCGTAAGCGTTTCCTGGAGCTACTATGACGTTGGCTTGTTCAAGGATTTTTGTTGCGAAGGAGGCAGAGTCGTATCCTTCGGGAACTTTTGCCCATACATAGATTGTGCCCTTGGGGACACGAGCGGATATTCCGGCATCGCTCAGTGCGTCGATCACCAGATCGCGGCGATGCTGATATACACGTGAAAGCTCGAAGGTTATCTCCTGAGGCCCGAGCATCGCTTCTATTGCAGCGTCTTGGACCGCAGTGAAGGCACCAGAATCGATATTACTTTTGACGGTGCCCAAGGCATTTATGGCAGAGGCGTTTCCGGCCGCAAAGGCGATTCGCCATCCGGTCATGTTATACGCTTTCGAGCAGCTAAATAGCTCGATTGCAACCTCTTTGGCGCCTGGCCGCTCGAGTAGGCTTGGCGGCCTGTATCCATCAAAGCCAATCTCGCTGTAGGCATTATCGTGTATCAACAGCAGGTCATGTTTTTTTGCGAAAGCTATTGCACGATCGAAGTACTCCGGCGAAGCAATGGCCGATGTGGGGTTATTGGGATAGGACAGAAACATCATCTTGGCTCTCGCAAGAACATCCGGAGGACAGCTCTCGAAATCCGCCAGGAAGTCGTTCTCCTCGCTCATCGGCATGAACCAGCTCTCCCCACCAACGAGAATTCCGCCAGTGTGGTAGACTGGATAACCGCATCCCGGAACAAGAGTCACATCGCCTGGATCCACGTAGGCGATAAAGACGTGGGCGATACCCTCTTTTGAACCGATCAGAGCAAGAACCTCTGTGTCCGCGTCAAGTTGCACGCCGAAACGGCGATTCATCCACTCGGCGCAAGCCTCACGATATCGCTTCGACCCAAAATAGCTGGGGTATTGATGGTTGGAAGGCACTCGGATAGCGTCGCTCATTGCGTTCACGATATTTTCCGGTGTTGGTAAATCAGGGTCTCCGATGCCCAGAGATATAACATCGATTCCCTGCGAAAGCTTCTCTTCTTTCTTGCGGTCGATTTCGGCAAACAGGTATGGCGGAAGGTTGGCGATCCTGTTGGCTGTTCTCACTGCGGGTGCATCCTTTCGTTTTGGTTATTGCAGATTGATGGTACCGGAAAAAACTTCTGTTGCAGGTCCTGTCATATATATGTGGTCATCGGTGTCCCACAGGATGAAAAGCTCTCCGCCAGGTAGCTCAACGGTGGCACTTCTGCCGACACGATCGGCTAGGCTGGCTGCGACCAAAGTTGCGCATGCCCCTGTTCCACAGGCAAGCGTCTCACCCACTCCCCGCTCCCACACCCGCAAGCGTATTCTGTCAACACCAACTACTTGCGCAAACTCGACGTTGGTTTTCAGAGGAAAAATGGGACTGTTTTCTATGATGGGCCCTACAGTTGTGACCGGCGCCTTACCGATATCATCTACCCATATCACGGCGTGCGGATTCCCCATGGAGACAGCGGTAGCGGTGAACTCTCCATAGGGTGTCGCGATCGAATAATCAGAAACGATATCATCCGGCATCAAATCTGAAATATCTTTGGAGATAACCCTAGGCTTACCCATATCTACGGTCGCAGCACCCATTAACCCCGCCGAAGTCAGCTCGAAGCGAATAGGCTTTATTCCGCCGAGAGTTTCAACCCTAAGCTCCCCGAGGGAGCTATCGACGAGTGAATGATCGACAAGGTACTTGGCGAAGCAGCGAACGCCGTTCCCGCACATCTCCGCCTTCGAGCCATCGGCGTTGTGATATAGCATGAAGTAGTCTGCGGCGGTGCTGGTTGCAGGCCTGACAAGTATCAGTCCGTCTCCGCCTATCCCAAGGTTTCGATCGCACAACCAGGCGATAGTTTCGGCCGGAATTTCAATGGAGCAGTCGAGGTCTTCAATCACGACGAAATCGTTGCCGAGGCCGTGCATCTTTGTGAATCGAATTGACATGTACTTCCTCATGGTTGTGAATCGGTTTTCGCAGATTACATTATGAACGAGTTTGATTCAATTGCCCGAGCAATTTCAGCGGCACAATCTTCGTGAGACTTTCCGGTTGCATCAATCCAGACGATACGCTCGTCCCTACGAAACCAGGAGATCTGACGTTTCGCATATCGCCGGGTTGCTTGAATGACAGCGGAAGTGGCCTCAAGAAGCGAGGTACGCCCCTCAAGCACTGGGACAAACTCTTTGTACCCAATCGCCTGAGCGGACGTAACAGCTTCGCGAAATCCGCGATCAAGCAGTGTTGCGATCTCATCGAGGAGCCCCGACTCGAGCATCGATTCGACTCGCAGCTCAATCGCCCGATACAAGGCCGCTCTTTCCATGGTCAGCCCAAAGCGGAGGGTTTCGAATACGTCGTGGTACTCGGAAAATCCCGAATGTTGTTCGGCGTAAGAGCGGCCCTGCTCGGCCATTTCGAGCGCACGGAGGGTTCTCCTTAGATTGTTTGGGTGGATCAGCTTTGCTGATTCAGGGTCGGCCGCTGTTAATCTCTTGTGCATCGCGTGGGCGCCGATACACTCTGCCTCAGCCTCAAGTTTAAGTCTAGACTCGGAAGATACATCGCCTGCAGGAAACGAAAAGTCATCAAGGACCGCTCTTACATAAAGACCGGTGCCGCCAACCACAAATGGCCTTTTTTCGCGAGAGTCGATGTCGATGATCGCCTGGCGCGCACACTCTTGATAGAGAGCCGCCGAGAAGTTCTCTCCAGGCTCGACTAGATCAATGCAGTGATACCGAACGCTTCGCCTCGCAGGTGGGACTTTGGCCGTTCCTGTATCCATTCCCCGATAGACCTGCATGGAGTCCGCGCTTATTATCTCGCCATTGAGCTGCTCGGCAAGTAGCTGCCCGATACTGGATTTTCCCACGCCAGTCGGGCCGAGTATCGCGATTACCGGAATTTTTTGGGGAAGCTCACGTATATCTGACAACGTTGAATCTCTCTAATGTGTAAGGTTCATCAGGGCTCAGTCCAGCCTTTTTCTTGGCGATGGATAGTTGCTGCTCGGGAGTTTCGATGTGACTCAGGTCGGGCAGCAAAACTCCTCTTTTTGTGCCGGAAGATACGATCACACCCCATTTTCGTGGATCCAAATCGGAGATGCTGCATTTTTGGGGCTGCTCGATGAGGTCTACCTTTATGGTGAGAGTATCGAGTTCATCTGCCGATACCGACGCGAATCTGCAGTCAGCGGTAGCGGCTTGAACTGCACTTTTTGCGATTTCGCTCGCGATGTTATCGCAAGTCGGATATATCGAACCGATACATCCACGCAGCCGGCCTTCACTGTGAAGTGACACAAAAACACCTGTGCGATCGGGAAGATCGCCGACATCATAGAGTTTAGGCTCGAGCATCTTTCCTGTAAAAAGGAAGTGCCGAATAGCGCTTCTTGCCAGTGTGATCGGATCGGCAAACACGGCTTGGGGATAAAAATCTACACTGTCCCCCAAAGGAGCCAGCTGTTCGTTTATCACAGCGGTCAGATAGCCCACTCCCCACGGACGCTCATAGGAGAGCACTCTGGTGTAAGCGGGAGAAGATGCCGCACCAACTGCGATAAACGAACGCAAACCACACTGACCTGCTTCGTCTATGAGCGACGAATCAAGATTTGAAAGCCCGAGATAGTCGTTCGCGGAGATCAAAGTGATCAGCGCCCTGTCGAATTCGGCCGCTCGGCTAGAGTATCCCGCCGGTGCGTCTGGAGTGAGCTTGTGGCTGCAGTCTCCGCTACCCACAACTGCAAGTCTTGTATTCAGGGAGGCCGCAGCCATACGCAAAACGGCGCCTAGGTGGAGATAGTTTTCTAAAGCTAAGGTTGAGGCTGATATTGGGATAATTGGCCAGCGGGAATTTGGATTGAGTATCGACATCGGCACGATCACACCGTGATCTAAAGTGCCCGCATAAAGTGAAGGTACGGACACCCTGTCGATTGCTGGAATACCTCTATCGTCAAGGCGATAAAGTAATTCCTGAGCGAATGCGGGGTTTCCTCGGAAGGAGCTTGAGATTGTAGCCGCGCCAAATTCTCTTAGCGATCCAACGTGCTTGGGTGAGGAGTCGACGCTTATGGCACCAGCAATCGTGGGGGTATGGGGTGATAGCACCACGATGATCTCGGGATCGAACCGAGTCAGCGCTTTTGCAGCAAAGTGCAGAGAAGAAGAGGTTTGAGCTGTGCGAGCGGAATCTTTGCCGCCAACTGCCTCAAGCATGATCGGTGGATGTGGAGCTATTATGCCGTAAACCTCAGATACCGAAGGGCCCATGACTCACTCCCCGCTCTCGCGTGCCTCTATTCAAGCAAATACCCTGAAAGAAACCAAGTTTGCGCTGATGTGATCTTTACATCGAGGATACGTCCCTCTAGCGCTTTTAGTGCTGTGCTAGCGGAAAGCGGCGCGTGGACTATCTTGTTGCCGTCGCTGCGCCCGCTAAGCATATTGGGATCTTTTTTAGAGGTGCCCTCAATCAAGACCCTTTGCACACTACCGACAAGCGCTTCGTTCTTTTTCAGGGCGCTGGCATGGATCATTTCAACCAGTCTGTCAAATCGCTTCTGGGTTACCTCGCGTGGCACCGTTTCTGTCAAGGTTGCCGCCGGCGTACCTTCCCGAGGCGAATATATGAAGGTGAAAGCTTGATCGTAGTTGGCCGCGCCAACCAACGAAAGTGTCTGCTCGAAGTCTTCTTCTGATTCACCAGGAAAGCCAACTATGATATCGGTGGAAAGGGAGAGGTCTGGCATCGCCGCGTAAAGTCTCTCTACGGTGGAAAGATAGTGAGCCGCAGTGTATCCCCTATTCATGGCTTCAAGAATTCGGTCAGATCCTGACTGCACCGGCAGGTGCAGCGCTCGACTGATTGCAGATTGGCTAGCCATCATCGCGATGGTTTCATCGGAGATGTCTTTTGGATGAGAAGTTGCGAATCGAATTCTGCTTGTCCCGGTTTGTGCGACTTTCTCGAGCAGATCGGTGAAGCGAGGGGCTCCATACAGGTCCCGTCCGTAGGAATTGACGTTTTGGCCGAGCAAGGTGACCTCTATAACCCCTTCGGCCAGCAGCTGTTTCGTCTCGGCAACGATCTCATCGATGGCTCTACTGCGCTCCCTGCCTCGAACATGCGGAACGATGCAGTAGGTGCAAAAGTTGTCGCATCCTACCGTAATTGGTACCCATGCCTGAAATGGTCGCTCTCTTTGGGAGGGCAGCTCGGAGGCGAACGTGTCTGAGGAATCCATAATTTCAACTACAGCCGATGGCGAATCAGCAGCGGTTAGCAGCAGTTCTGGCAGGCGACTGATGTTGTGGGTGCCGAATACGACATCGACGTGTGGCAGCTCTTTCAGTAGCGTGCTTCCATCGCGTTGTCCGATGCATCCCCCAACCGCTATGAGAACGTCCGGGCGCTCGGTCTTGATCGCTTTCAGGCTCGCCACCTGTCCAGTCAGGCGTGAATCAGCGTTATCTCTGACACAGCAGGTCATGAATACCAGGACATCGGAGTCGGTGAAGCTGTCTGCAGGGGAAAGCCCACAGGACTCCAGAAGCCCGGCGACCCTTTCGGAATCATGTTTGTTCATTTGGCACCCGAAAGTGCGAATTGCGTAAGTTTTCATAGCGAGGCAGTCTATCTGTGATTGTCGGATAGTTTCAACAGTTCTATAAGTGATTTCACTGGAATCTTTTCTCCGCCCAACAAGCCTCCTGGCGAGTCGAACCCGTGGAAATCGGATCCGCCGGTGACGAGAAGGTCATATTTATCGGCAATCTCGGTGTAGTGTTGCTTTTGCGTATGGGTGTGCAGAGGATGGTATACCTCAATACCGCCGAGCCCAGCCTCCACCAGATATGGAATGCATTCATCGCTATCATGCACTCCTGGATGAGCAAAAACCGCAACGCCTCCAGCCGCTATGATTGACTCGATCACCTCGGCGGGATCAACCTCGGGTTTTGGAATATAAAATGGCCTTCCGTGACCTATAAGATCAGAAAAAGCCTCGGAGGCAGTCGAGCACAGTCCGCCCGCGACCAAAGCTCTAGCGATATGGGAGCGGCCAAGACTGCCGCTGCCTGCCAGATTTAGAACGTCTTCAAACTGGACCATAATTCCACTGTCGCGGAGTCGAGCTACCATCTTTCTAGCTCGGGTAGCTCTTGCTTGTCTAAGTGATACGAGCCGGTCGATAAGAGAAGGATTGGCAGGATCGATAAAGTATCCCAGAATATGCAGGTCAGTACCGTTCCAGGAGGCTGAAAGTTCAACGCCAGGGATGACGATGAGATCTGTTTTCTCGGCGGCGGAAAGTGCTTCGCCAATACCTTCTACCGAGTCATGATCGGTTATTGCAAGTGCGGTCAATCCCTGGCACAGTGACGACTCGACAAGTTGAGCAGGAGAGAGTGCTCCATCAGATGCCGTGCTGTGAACGTGCAGGTCAAATTGCATCGGGCCACGTCTCACTTCTGCAAAAGAAGTATTCAAGCTGACATGTCGCGTAGCTCGACAAGCAGACGGATCGCAGTGCGCTCCTCGCCTTTGATTATTATGTCCGCGAAGGCGGGCACGCACGTTAGCTCCATTCCGGAAGGGGCAAGAAATCCTCGGGCTATGGCAATGGCTTTAATTGCCTGATTGAGTGCGCCGGCCCCAACGGTTTGCATCTCAACTGCGCCGTGATCTCGAATAATTCCTGCTAGCGCACCTGCAACAGAGTTAGGATTAGACTTGGAGGATACTTTTAGAACTTCCACTGGCACTCCTTGGATCCATGTAAATTTCTGGTTCTGCTTGCTAAAAATGTGCTACAGATAGTGGCTTTACATTATTGTAACGGATTGAGCCGGATGATTCTCAGTCGTCTTTCTCGATATCAAAACGTACGGATATTGAGTCCTTGGTAATGCGAATCCGCGGTTCACTCTTCGCGTAAAGAAAATACTTTTCAGCCAGCGAGTCAAAAGCAGTCGATACTTCCCGCCTGAAATCAACGAGGTCGCTCGGGTGAATCTTTAGCCCTTTACGGTTGCGGTATATGTCAGGCTCGGCCTTGGGAGCAAGCTCGCCAGCTGTAAAGAGCATTCGGATTATCGGGTCGATAGCACCGATCTCCTCAGCCAGAATGCGATGCGCTGTGCGTTCCGAGACCGGCAAGCCCACTGAAAGTGCTAACTCTGCCAGCTCAATAGCATCAGCCGCCATTCCCGGGCGTTGCCAAACAGGCAAAGATTCAATGTCCTCGGCGATCAAACGCCCTGTTCGCTCGATTGCAGTCCTTGACATAGTGGTGATAGTGGCAAGGATCTCTGTCGGCGAGCCTAGATAGATGTCCAGCTCGGGATGCTCACATGCAAACTCGACTGTATGTCTTAAAATATTGCGAGTTCCCCTGATTACCCTCCATCGCTCGTCCGATTCACGCTCTATCTGGGGCCACGAAGACTGATCAGATCTTTCCGTCAGCACGGCACAGTCGCAAGAAACCGTAATGGCGCAACCCATAGCCTTCTCTGATCTTGCTATCTTAGCAAGCGCTACGTTTTCCCGGACACTATAAAGTGCCATGCCTCGACCGTGAACCCCCCACTTATCCATCACCATCGCCTCAAGCTTCGATGTTATTCTCGGCTCGAAAACACGCTCGTGCATGGAGTGAGGAATACCGCACCCATCATCAATGATAGTGATATTGCGAGACTCTTCAGTCCGGTTTGTTGAAACAAATATTTGTTTGGCGCCAGCGTCTCTTGAGTTCCTGAGTAGCTCCACGAGCACATCCTCGACACAGCGAATGTCGTGTTTGGCTTGTCGTCGCTCGGCCTCCGCGATGTGCAATCTGACATATCCGTCATCAAGAGTTTCTTCGACTTGCCGAAAGCCACTGCCTGAGATGGAGGTCACAAAATCCAGGGTAGTCTTGTTGGAATCACTCATGATTGAGCTCCGATGTCAGATCACTTAGCGTATTCGACGACCCTGCTTTCGCGAATCACCAATACCTTAATCTGACCCGGATACTCGAGTTCATCCTCGATCTGCTTTGCAATATCACGGGCGAGAATAATAGTGCTTGCATCGTCAATTACTTCAGGCTTGACCATAATGCGGATTTCGCGACCAGCCTGCATCGCATAGCATTTTTCTACACTAGGGTGGCTTTGAGCGACCGCCTCTAGTTTTTCGAGGCGCTTAATGTAACTTTCAAGAGTCTCTCGCCTGGCGCCAGGACGTGCAGCGGAGATGGCATCTGCGGCCTGAACCAGTACGGCTTCGACGGTCATTGGCTCTACGTCGGCATGGTGAGCCTCAATGCAGTGGATAATCTGCGCTGGCTCATTCATACGTCTGGCAAGATCGGCGCCTATGACCGCATGTGGACCATCGACTTCGTGATCGATAGCTTTTCCAAGATCGTGCAACAGACCCGCTCTTTTGGCCAGATCAACGTCTACGCCCAACTCGGCTGCCATGACACCAGCCAAATGTGCGACCTCAAGGGAGTGCTTCAGCACGTTTTGCCCGTACGAAGTTCTGAACTTGAGTCTGCCCAATGTGCGAAGTAGCTCGCCGTGCAGGCCGTGTATGCCTGCATCGAAAGAGGCTTGCTCGCCCGACTCCTGAATGACTTGATTGACTTGAATTTCAGCCTTCTTGAACATCTCCTCAATCCGCGCCGGGTGAATTCGCCCATCAGCGAGGAGTGCCTCAAGGGTGATTCTGCCGATCTCTCTTCTGACGGGATCAAAGCTTGAGAGAATTACAGCCTCAGGAGTGTCATCGATGATCAGATTAATTCCGGTGAGCTGCTCAAATGCACGTATATTTCGGCCTTCTCTACCAATAATCCGACCCTTCAGGTCATCGCTTGGTATGTGAATAACCGAAACGGTAGATTCGGCAGTGTGATCTGCGGAAACCCTCTGGATCGCAATACCGACAATGTTTTTGGCTTTCTTGTCAGCTTCTTCACGTGCCCTTGCCTCGGTTTCCCGAATCAGCGCCGCAGCATCTTTTTTGACGTCATTTTCGATTTGCTGAAGAAGGTGGCTTCTGGCTTCATCCGCGGTCATTCCTGCAAGTGACTGTAAGCGATCATTTGCGTGTGAGATCAACGCGTCAAGATCGCTTTCCTTCTTGGTGATCTGCCCTTGAAGAGAGGAAAGTTGATGCTCGCGCTTTTCTACCGTTTCGATCCTGCGGTCAAGGGTCTCTTCCCGCTGAGTAAGACGATTTTCCAGCGCAGCAATTTCCTTGCGGCGCTCCTTTACTTCCAGGTCAGTTTCCTGTTTGAGATTGAATGCCTGGTCTTTAGCCTCAATGAGTGCTTCTCTTTTGAGGGTTTCTGCGTGCTTTTCGGCTTCTTTTATCATCCTATCGGCATTCTCGGCTGCCAGCTCTATCCGACCTTTGAGAATGAAGCGATTCAGAAAGAAGCCGACAGCGGCACCGATGATCAAGCCAATGAGCATGAATAGAATTTCACTCATCTGTGCGCTCCTCCTTTCGACAACCTGACAGTTATTCGCCAGTCGTCAGCTGCCCTTGAGGGTTGACCGTTGCGCACAGTGCAAAGGAGGCGCGATTGCGTCAATACCACTGATACGGTTCAGCGACCAGGCGAACGATGGCATGAGACTTTTAGCCGCTTAACGCAGTGAAAACGATTACGTCAAGACCCGCATAGGTAACGAAATAAACATCTAAAGCAATATTCACACGGTAAGCGCTTAGGTACAACTTGTACGAAAGCGGCCAAGAATCACAAGTGCCTAGTCAATAGTAAGCGGCATTAATGTAAAACGCAAGCTAGACGCCATTTACGATGCCGTTATTTGGGCTTCAGCTAGAGACAGATGGCTTGACGATGTCAACCTCGCCGTTCAAAGAAGGTAGGCCAAGCCGCGACCTGATAGTGGCTTCAATCTCTTGCCTGCACTCAATGTGCTCCCGGAGAAATTCCTTGGCTGCCTCTCGCCCTTGCCCGAGGCGGTCGTTTCCGTATGTGTACCATGCACCTGATTTCATGACGACACCGTTCTCAACGCCGAGATCAAGCAGATTGCCCTCTTTACTGATCCCGTGTCCGTACATTAGGTCAAACTCGGCTTGACGGAACGGAGCAGCCACCTTGTTTTTTACAACTTTGGCTCTTACGCGGTTCCCAACGATTTCGGTGCCTTGTTTGATTGAATCAATTCTTCGAACATCGATTCTTATAGTCGAGTAGAACTTAAGGGCACGTCCACCTGAGGTGGTCTCAGGACTGCCAAACATCACACCAATTTTTTCGCGAAGCTGGTTGATGAAAATACAGGTTGTGACCGACTTATTGAGTGACCCCGCCAGCTTGCGAAGCGCCTGACTCATAAGTCTTGCCTGTAGCCCAACCGTGACATCCCCCATCTCGCCTTCAAGTTCGGCTCTAGGCACGAGTGCGGCTACAGAATCGATCACAACTGCATCAATTGCTCCGCTTCGAACGAGCATGTCGGCGATTTCCAGGGCTTGTTCTCCGGTATCGGGCTGCGAGATCAAAAGCTCGTCGACATCAACACCAAGTGCCGATGCGTAGGTGGGATCCAAAGCGTGCTCCGCGTCTATAAATGCGACGACTCCGCCTAAAGCCTGGGCTTCGGCTAGGATCTGTAAGGCCAGAGTGGTTTTTCCACTTGACTCCGGACCATAGATTTCGACAATTCTCCCCCTCGGCACTCCTCCGACACCCAAGGCTGCATCAAGAGCAAGTGATCCGGTGGGTATCGCTGCAACCTTCATTACAGCTGCATGCTCTCCCAGTTTCATGAGTGAGCCCTTACCGAACTTGCGGTCGATCTGCTCCTTGGTGATATCCAAAATCTTGAACTTCTCGGCATCCATAATCATTTGCTCCTTAGATGACTGCGCCATTATCCGGAGGGGCACCCGTCAAGGGTAGTACGAACAGATGTTCGTTGTCAACCAGCAAGTTGAGCGCTGCCTATTATCTTGTACTGTGGGTGATTTTTAGTCAGCACCCTTTTGAAAACCGTCAGCTCATCGATTTGTATGGAGTCAGAGGTGGCCATTGAGCCGAGAGTATGGTTCAGTCGCTCTCTGTCGTGTAGCGCTAGCGGCCGCCGACTTCTCGCCCAGGTCACATGCGGGAGATGCTTTCTGGATTCCGGAACTACCCCGTAGGCACACGCAACGTCTTCCACGACTGAGACAAGGCGGGAGAATTCGCCCGTTGGATCGGAAAAGGTGCTCATCAGCAGTGTTGTCTTGGTTGATCCGCCCAAAGGATAGATCAGATCCTTGACGGGTAGAGCGAAGGGTCGTATATCGCTTAGAGCTGAAGCGAGATCCAGTGGGAGATGACCGACTGCCTCTTGTGGAATATCTCCCATGAACTTTACCGTCATATGCAGATTCTTCTCAGGAACCCACTTTTCGTGTGTCCAGGCCTCCGCCGAGGCGCAGATTTCGTCGCGGCCAAGTCTTACTGCGTACCTGAGCCACTCTGGCGCTTGAACACCTATGAACACCCGCATACTATTGGACCTCCCCTTTCATGATCGTCCTTCTCAGCAAGTCCATCGCAAAAACAGTCGAGCGTTCGCGGATCCTCTCCCTCTCGCCAGGTATCTTCTTTATAAAGGCGGTCGTCTTGAGTGATCCGTTGGTAGAGATTGCAATCGCAAAGACTACAAGGCCCACAGGTTTGTCGGGAGTCCCTCCACCTGGACCAGCTATTCCACTTACCGCAATTGAAACATCAGCGCCCAACAGAGCCAAGGCGCCTTTCGCCATCGCCTGTGCAACCTCGGTGCTAACTGCGCCATGCTCGGCGAGCAGCTTTCGATCGACTTTTAGAACGCCGCTCTTGACCGAATCATCGTACGCCACCACTCCGCCGATAAAGACCTCGGACGCGCCAGGAACGGATGTAATCGCCGAGCTTATCGAGCCCCCCGTGCACGACTCTGCGGTAGCGATCCTGAGCTTCGCTTCCCTTGCACAATCAACCACAACCTCAGGTAAAGATTTATTGTTGGTGGAGTAGCACCGGGTTCCGAACGCTTCCGATATTGCCATAATCGCCTTGTCGAGTACCCCAGGGGTTCCGGTTTGGTTGATCAGCATAAGTCGAACGTCACCGGGGGAAGCAAGAATAGTCAGGTCGATACCAGGAAATCTGCTCAGTGTTTTTTGGGCGAGTATCTGGGCATCACTCTCAGAAATGCCAACGCATCGCGCAACCCGGTAGTTGCCTTCCCCAGATGGCCCGCCGATGAATTCGTGCAGCATTGCAAGCATCTCTGCGGGTGGCCCTGGTAGTAGCGCCAAAGTAGAGTTGTATTTCGGGATCGGGATTATCAGCCCCGGAGCCGTACCGATCGTCGGCATTAGCACCTTGGCGCCGACGGGCACGACGGCTTGGCGAAGGACCTGCTCGGCTGCGACAGGCTCTAGCTGAGCTCCGGCTACAGGGCAAAGCCTCTCATAAAGCACACTGTTTCTCGCCAGAGTCAGTCCAAAAACGTCGACGGCTGCAGCCAAAGTCAGGTCGTCGTGCGTTGGGCCGAGTCCCCCTGTTGTTACGACCAGATCATAATCCTTGCAGAGGTGGTCTAGCATCCGGCTGACTCGATCGTGTAAATCGGCGACACTGAAAGTTTCGGTGACGCGATATCCGCTCGCACTTAGCACCTGCGCAATGGAGCGGGTGTTCGTGTCAAGACGCGCGCCTGAAGTAATCTCGGTGCCAATGGTAAGGATCGTTGCACTTGGCTTCTCTGCGGGCATTGGGCTTATCCGGCTCACATTGGGTCTTTGTTTGAAGCTTCCGGCTCAATGCGGATTACGTCGCGGGCGTGGTAGAAGTAGTCGATCATCGAGGCCACTGTCAGCAGCAGCGCTATTCCCATGATCCCCCACGCGCCAATCTCGAGCAGGGTAAAAAACTCCCCGCTGAACTTCTTTACCGGCTCAGAGTCGACCAATATGAAAGCTACGATTGCGATTACCTGGAACACGGTTTTTGCTTTCCCGAAATTCCCCGCCGATATGGTCCTCCCCTCGGCCATTGCAACCATTCGCAGGCCGGTGACGATGAACTCGCGCGATATTATCACCAGTGCGACCCACGCAGGAACGGTCCCGAGTTCAACCATCGAGACAAGCGCAGCGGTTACAAGTAGCTTGTCGGCGAGGGGGTCGATTAGCTTTCCAAACGTTGTGACTTGATTGCGAGTTCGCGCGAGATATCCATCGACCGCATCGGTTGCCGCAAGTACCGTGAATAGCCCCGCGGCCCACCAGGGACCCCAGTCAGGCAATCTTGCGAGCAGTATCACCACGACTCCAGGTATGAAGACCATTCTGGCGATGGTTATTCGATTTGCCCAGTTCATAGGCGCACGCACTATCTCAGATCACCTCTCCGACAAGGTCATATCCTATTGTGTCGACAATCTTAACATCAACAATCTGGCCGATTGGCACCTCGCGGTCGAGAAAGACAATCCCATCCACCTCAGGCGCCTGGCCCATCCATCTGCCGACGGGAGAGCCGTCTTCGTCGCGTCCCTCTGCCAGCACATCTACTGTCGTGCCGATTCGTTTTGCGATCTGCTCGAGAGCGAGACTGTCAGCAAGATCACGTAGATGCTGAGCCCTGCTGAGTCGCACCTTCGAGCTGGCCTGGTTTGGCATCTCGGCTGCGAGTGTGCCTGCTTCACGAGAATACGGAAATACCCCAACATAATCAAAGGCTGCATCCTCAACGAACTCAAGCAGCTCGTTGTAGTGCTTTTTTGTTTCTCCCGGAAAGCCGGTGATGAATGTAGTTCTAAGCACGATATCGGGTATCGTGCCTCGGATTTTTTCGAGGAGTGCCATAAAGGATTTCGAAGACCCATTGCGGTGCATCGAGCGCAAGATCTCTGAAGAAGCGTGCTGCAGTGGAATGTCCAAATATTTACACACATTGCGGGTCTTTGCGATCAACTCAAGAAGCTCATCGGTGATGCCGTCGGGCTGCACATACATCAGCCGTAGCCACTCCAGGCCTGGCAATGCCGAGATATCTCTGATCACGTCGAGAAGCGTTTGGCTACCTTCGAGGTCACAGCCCCAAGATGATATGTCCTGGCCGATAAGGATTATCTCTCTCGCCCCGTTTTGCACCAGGAGGCGCGCTTCGTCGACAATGGCCTCAAGCGGTTTTGATTCGTAGGGTCCACGAATCATCGGAATCGTGCAGTAAGCGCACTGCCGGCGACACCCATCACTGATCATCAGATACGCAAAGTGCGACGGAGTCCCCGATCGCTTGATCGTCGGTATCGCAGGGTGGGCCTGTCGGTCTATGCCTAGAAGCTCATCGAGGACTTCTGGTAGTCGGGTCGCTTCTTTCACGGCGAGGTAAGCGTCCGGCTCCGGCAGGGACTTACTGAGCTCCCCCCCATACCGTGAGACCATGCATCCAGCCATCACCAGTTTTCGGCCGAGAACGCCATCGCGCCATTCAAGTAGATCAAGGGCCTCGGCGATCGACTCTTCCACGGCATCCTGAATGAACCCGCACGTATTGAGAACAGCGACATCGGCCTGCGCAAGGTCATCGGTCACAGTGTATCCCGAAGAGAGCAAGAGTCCGTGCATGTAGTCGGTGTCCACCTCGTTTTTTGGGCATCCCAGGGTTATGAAGTGCACACGTGGCGCATCACCAACGCGCGAAAGAAGATCGATCCTGTCGGTCATCAGCGGTAGTTGGTGAACTGAAGCGGGATGGAGTAGTCGTTGCCCTTCAGAAAGGCAATAACTTCCTGCAGCTCATCGCGCTTCTGGCCAAAGACCCTCACCTTGTCGCCTTCGATCTGAACTTTCACCTTGAACTTTTGATCACGGATCTCTTTGTTGATGCGCCGGGCGATATCCGCTTCGATTCCATTGACGATCGTTGCGGTGACCCTAACGGTGCCACCGGAGGCGGTTTGCGGAGCCGCCCATACAAGGGACTGAAGATCTATACCGCGCTTTATCAGCTTGGAGCCGAGAATATCCCTGACTTGACCTGCGATAAAATCGCTCGGCGCCGATAACGTTATTATCCCCTTGCTTTTATCCAGCGACAGCGACGACCCGGTGTCCTTCAGATCGTATCGCTGCAAAAGCTCCTTCGCACTCTGCTGGACAGCGTTGTCCACCTCTTGCATGTCAACCTGGCTAACGATGTCGAAACTTTGTTCTTTTGCCATCTGTTGGTACCTCCAACTCGTGTTATTTGATGCAAATGCAAGTCAGCTTATCGCCGAGAAACCTCATCGTTGGTTATGGTGACCTCAGGCGTACCTGCGCCGCCCGCTGGGATCTCGACGAGCTCATCGTCGCGAAATATCTTCACAGATCCTGGTCGGCCGATTTCAAGTGTTGCCTGATCAAGCACTTCCCACACCATTTCATCATTTGGGGTCAGAATGCCTTCATACGCTATCAAGTCGTCAACTCTGATCTTGAGCCACGAAGAGGATCCCTGAGCGATTTCAACGCGCAATGTGAATGGGTCGGTAGGTAAAGCCGAATCAGTTGGGGTGGATTGCCGAGATGGCTCAGCAACAGGCGTGCTAACCTCTGTGATGGGCGGAGAGGTCGGCTCGGCTGAGACAGGAGCGGTAGGTTCGGTTGAGACAGGAACGGTAGGAAGCGGCGACAACGGCTCTGGCCCGCGAGTTAGTCTTTGCGTCCCAATTGCGAAAACTGCAATAACGATTACGACGATAGCGATTATCGCAATGGCTCTTGCGGGTACCGCCGACTGTGGCGCCCTGATCTCTTTTCTGGGCCTCACGCCTTCAAGTTTATTTTTGTCTTGGGCGGGCGCCATCTCGAGTTCGAGCAGCTGAAGGAGGTCAGCGGCGTCCAGGTTCAGGTACTTGCAGTAGGCGATCAGATACCCTCGAACGTAAGCATAGTTCGGTAAAGCATCGTAGTCGCCATTCTCGAGCGCCGCCAGGTATTTTGCTCGAACAAGGGTAGCGTTTTCAGCGTCCCGAAGTGAAACTTCGAGAGCGCGTCGGGCGGAGGCTAGGCGCTTTCCGAGAGAGTCAGACATCGCTTATCGCTCACCTTGTGTCGCGTCGTGGTGCTCGAATGCCCTCACAGCTTCAAGGCCCTCCACATCAACAAGGACCTCTCTTGGACGGCTGCCATCCGGCAGACCGACGATTCCGCGAGCCTCAAGCATGTCCATTATTCTTCCCGCGCGAGCGTATCCGACCTTCAGTCGTCTTTGCAGCAGTGACGTTGAGCCCATGCCGCTGGTCACAACGATGTCTGCGGCCTCCCACAGCAAAGGGTCCTCATCGCCCGATGAGTCTATGCCCCCGCCCTGAGCCGAGACCTTTACTCGCAGGATTTCATCGCGATACTCCGGCTCAGCTTGCGATTTTAGATGTTCGACCATCTGCAATATTTCATCTTCGGAGATGTAGGCGCCCTGAATTCGCTTTGGTTTGGGCCAGGCGGGCACGGAGAAGAGCATATCGCCGAGACCAACGAGTTTCTCGGCGCCAGGCTGGTCGAGAATGACCCTACTGTCGATGCTGCTGCCTACCGCAAACGCTATGCGGTTTGTGATGTTGGTTTTTATCAAGCCGGTGATGATGTCGGTACTAGGCCTTTGAGTGGCGACGATAAGATGAATTCCAGCTGCCCTGGCGAGCTGAGCGAGGCGGCATATCGAATCTTCGACCTCTTTAGCGGCTACCATCATCAGATCAGCTAGCTCATCGATGACTATGACGATATAGGGCATCTCCTCGGCGTCTTCTTGCAGCTTATTGTCGTGAAGCATCGCATTGTACATACCGATATTGCGCGCTCCCGCGGCCTGAAGCAGCTTCAGGCGTCTTTCCATCTCCTGAACCGACCATGCAAGCGCGCTTGCAGATTCTTTCGCCTCGGTGACCACCGGGACGTAGAGGTGAGGAATTCCATTGTACAAAGACAGTTCTATCCGCTTGGGATCGATCAGGATCAGCCGGCACTCACTTGGGGTGGCACGCATCAGGATTCCGGAGAGCAACGCGTTGATGCATACAGATTTGCCAGTGCCTGTCGACCCGGCGATGAGAAGATGCGGCATAGTGGCAAGATCCGCAAGTACCGCCTCTCCGGAGACGTCCTTACCTACTCCCAGCAGCAACGGACTGCTTGATGTAGATGGCGCAGAGCAAAGCACATCGCCTAGAGTGACTGTTGATCTGCGAACGTTTGGAACCTCGATACCAACCCGAGACTTGCCGGGAATTGGCGCGAGAATGCGTACCGTGGAGGCTGCCAGCGACAGAGCGATATCATCGGCTAGCGTTGTGATTCTGTTGACCTTGAGCCCTTTTGGTAGCTCCAGCTCAAACATCGTAACGGTCGGACCTGCGACCCAATGAACGACTTTCACTGGAATATCGAAAGTCGCAAGAGTCTCCTCGATCAAGGCGGCAGTAGCTGTCATCTCTCGCTCTGAAGATCGGTGATGCGAGGCGGTTTCACTGGTTCGGGCCAATATCTTGAATGGCGGCAGCTCAAAGCCCTCCATCGCTCTGGGGGCGGCGATGCGAGGTGACGGGATGGTTTTCCTGCGACGCTCGGGATCTTCAAATCCATTTCTTGACTCAGAGATAGCTTTTGAATCGGCTAGTTCCGATTGAGTTTCCCGGTCAGCACTTGATTCTTTTAGCCGAACAGTCTTGTCCCTGGGTAAACGAGACCGATTCGGCGTGTCGTCCTCGGGTATTTTTGAGCGATATATCCCCATAACCCAGTCGAGCGCCTTTGTGATTGATAGCCCGGTGATCACGAGGCCGACCAGGAGTAGTGCTGATAAGAGCACATAAGAGATGGCTGTACCTACAAGGTTTGTAAACGACCACGAAATGGATGCGCCCAAATACCCGCCGTAAGCGGAGAGTGTTTCATGGGACCAGAAGGTAGCCGAGGGTGCTGACAGGCTGATAAGGGAGATCAAAGCAAGGAAGAGCACTAGTAGGCCGATGCCTATCCGCAACTTTGCAACTGAAAAAGACTTGATGAAAAAAGTAATACCCCAAAACAACAGGAGCACCGGCCAGACATACGCCCCATCGCCGAATCCAAGAAGCATCGCCTGGCTGATGTACTTGCCAACGATGCCGGTTCCCTCGGCTAGTAGCGCGATAAGCAGCGCAATTGCGCTTGCACACATCACGATGCCATAGATGTCACTCCGCGAATCGGCATCAAGCGTAAATGTGGATTTCACTTCAGCCTGGCGCTTCGATGCCATCTTCGGTTGTTTTCTGCCTGCGGCAGGCTTGTGGTTAGGTGCCATTTCTTACCTGACTAAAAGTTCGTTTAGGCTGCTACTTATGCCACCATTTGCCAGATTATCACGCTTATACCAATGATAGCTGTGTATATGGAGAAAACGGTGAACGAATACTTCTTGATGAAACTCATGAGTCCTGCGATGGCGAGATACCCGGTTACGGCCGAGGCAATAAATCCGGCCATGAGCGCTATAGGACCAGGTAGAGTTTCTCCTAAAGCGAAGACATCGTAAGCCTGCTTTGCTGAGGCAAGAAGAATGACGGGGACTGACAGGAGAAACGAGAAGCGCGCGGCTTGCTCCCGCGTGAGTCCCATGCTCAATCCAGCTGCGATAGTAGCGCCGGAACGAGAGATTCCTGGCATTATCGCCAGGCCCTGAGCTACCCCGATGACAACGGCCTGCAGCCATCCTAAGCGCAATGACTGGCTTTTTGGCACACCGGAAAAGCGATCCGTGGCTGCAAGCATGATGGATGTGATCAGGAATGCGACACCAATATATAAGGTTGGCACGTACTCGAACCAGTCAGCACCCGCCAATCCGATAAGACCGGTTGGAATCGTAGCAATGACAATAAGCGTCAGAAGGTGCCGATCCTCTTTTCGCTCTTCTGACCTCGTGAATAAAGACATTCCCATGTGGAGCAGGTCTTTTCGGAAGTAAACGACCACGGAGAGCAGGGTGGCAATGTGTAAAAACACATCAAATGCCAGTCCAAACTGTTCGGTCACACCAAATAGATCCTGCACGATCCTGAGATGACCTGAGGATGATATGGGAAGAAACTCTGCGATGCCCTGAAGAATCCCAAAGCCTATGGCCTGTAGTACCTCTATCATCTATCAGGCCTCCACCACAACAGGAATGATCATTGGACGGCGTCGGACTTGCTCCCACAAGAACTGTGACAGTGACTCTCGGACCGCACTCGCGATCACAGCTTTGTCCACAACAGTGGCTTTCGCCGTTTTCTCCAGGGTTTTGGTGATCCGGGCTCGGGCCTCTACTAGCAGATGGTCGCCTTCCGAAACGGTGACGCCTCTCATTATCAGCTCAATATCACCGAGCACTTTGCCCGAGGAGGCGTCGATCGCAATTACAACCGTAGCGATGCCGTCTCGTGCAAGAAGCTGTCTGTCGCGAAGCACAACACTTCCTACATCCCCAACTCCAAGCCCATCAACGTATACGATGCCGGCATCAACTTTCGTCCCCATGCGAACGCCACTGTCGGATATCTCAAGACAATCGCCGTTTTCGAGCATAAAGATGCTTTCTTTGGCAATCCCAACCGAGCGCGCAGTGGCTGCGTGGGCGTGAAGATGCCTGGATTCGCCGTGGATGGGCACAAAATACTTCGGATTGGTGAGGTTTAGCATCAACTTCAGTTCCTCTGACGCCGCATGCCCCGAGACGTGGACCGGCGCCGAGCCGCGATGCTTGACGTGGGCGCCGAGCTTTACAAGTCGGTTGATAACCCTGCCGACTGCCTTCTCGTTTCCAGGTACGGGCGAGGCCGATATTATGACGGTGTCGTTGGGTTCAATCTGTACAGCGCGGTGTTCGCCGTTGGCCATGCGTGCCAGTGCCGAGAGGGGCTCTCCTTGACTTCCAGTCGACAGGACACAGACCTTTTTCGGGGAAAGTTTGCCCATGGAGTAGGCATCGACGATATCCTTCTCGTCTACCTTCAGATAGCCTAAAGTTCTTGCGATCTTTATGTTGTTTACCATCGATCGGCCCGTGACAACTACTTTTCTGCCGCAAGCGACAGCGGCATCACAAACTTGCTGAACCCTGTGGACGTGGCTGGAGAACGAGGCAACTATAACCCTTTGCTCAGCCTCGGACATGATCTTTTGCAAGGTGGGCCCGATGGTGGATTCAGATTGAGTGATCCCGGGGGCCTCGGCATTTGTGGAGTCGCTCATGAGCAGCAACACACCTTGCTTGCCGAGTTTGGCTAACTCTTGGTAGTCGGTGAGCCGACCGTCAACAGGCGTTTGGTCGAACTTGAAATCCCCCGTATGCAAGACGTTGCCGAACGGAGTTCTGATAACGACCGCTACGCTGTCGGGGATCGAGTGATTTACCGCGATAAAGTCAAAACCGAGTCCACCGAGGTTGACGTGCACGCCTGAGCGGATCTCACGGAGTTTGGCTTTGCGGATTCCATGCTCTTCAAGTTTGCCCTTGATAAGACCGAGTGTAAGCTTGGTTCCAAGAACGGGAACTTTGTCTCCAAGCTCTTTGAGTAAGTATGGGAGCGCGCCAGTATGGTCTTCGTGACCGTGGGTGATGATTATGCCTCTTAGTTTGTCGCGCCTTTTCAGGACGTACGAAAAATCAGGAAGTATAAGATCCACTCCCGGATGATCGGCATCGGGAAACATGATGCCCGCATCTACGACGACCATGTCCGAGCCGCACTCAAATACGGTCATATTTTTGCCTATCTCATCAAGCCCGCCGAGCGGGATGACGCGAAGGCGATTCTTTTTCTGTGTCATACCTTTATCTATGACTCCTTTTCTGTGTGAATAATGCCAAGTTTTTGCAGTACAAAGGCGAGCTCGGCGGTTTGAGATTCGGTGGCCTCAATCAGAGGCAACCGCACCTGTCCCACAGGGAATCCGCAAAGCGCTAACGCCTTTTTGATCATGATCGGATTGGCCGTCATGAACAAGGTTTTCATTAGTGGGAGCAGCTCGATATGAATCCTGAGCGCCCGCGTGTGGTCGCCTGCTACCTGAGCGAGGATCATCTCCTTGAAGCGCTGGCCCGCTATATTCGAGATCACCGAGATTACCCCGGTTCCACCGGTAGCCATCATCGGAAGGGCAAGTTCATCGTCACCGGCTAAAACTTCGAAGCCCTTCGGGGCTTCCGCAATTATGGCAGCGGCCTGCGTCAAGTCGGAGTTAGCCTGTTTCACAGCGACGATGTTCTCGCAATCGTGCGCCAGGCGAAGAATTGTCTCCGGCTCCATGTTGATTACACATCTCGCGGGTATGTTGTAGAGGATCACCGGTACGCTGACGGCTTCGGCGATTGCCCTAAAGTGCCGGTAAAGCCCTTCCTGCGGGGGCTTGTTGTAGTACGGCACCACAGCCATTATCGCGTCAACACCTAGCGCCTCGACTTCACGGGCGAACTTCACCGAATCATCGGTGCAGTTGTCTCCAGCGTTGGCTATGACAGGTACTCTGCCCGCCACAGATTCAATAATCGCACGAAACAGATCGAGTTTTTGGTCATAAAAGATCGTCGGAGACTCCCCTGTCGTGCCACAAACCACTAGGGCGTCGGAGTTCTCGAGGAGGAGTTTCTCGGCGAGCTCGGCGGCTCTTGATAGGTCAAGCGAGCCGTCATCGGTAAATGGGGTTACCATTGCGGTGATCATCCGGCCAAAGCGAGGGTTACTCATCTTTACTCTCTCCTATCTTGCAGGCCGCCGGGAGTGCAGCCGATCATCGTGGGGTTCCAAGATCAAAACCATCGTGCAACGCTTTGAGTGCTTTTTCGATGTCGCTTGAGGGGATTACAACGGAAATCGTGGCATGGCTGTCAGCGGTCTGAATTACACTTACATCAGCAGCGTACAGACATTCCGCGATTTTGGCCATAACTCCGGGGACACCGTGCATTCCAGCCCCAACGAGGGTGACCTTGGATAGCTCGCAGCGGGTTGTATAGGTAAAGCCGAGCGAATCCAGGACCTCGCACACTGAGGTTTTCGCACTGCTTGAAACCGTGAACAGCAAGGAGCTTTCAGCGGGAGTGAACATGTCAAGAGAGATTCCCGCATCGGCGAGAGAACGATAGACCTTGGACTGAGCGGCCATGTTCTGACTACTACCAGCGACTGAGCCGAGATCGACGCTAACCCTGACGATATTCTCACTGTGCGACAGCGCAGTAGCAACTGCACGGGGGGCGTAGTCGGAGATGCTAACGACCATTGTTCCGCGCTCGTCAGTAAATGTGTTACGAACCGACAGCCCAAGATGCGAGGCCAAAGCAAGCTCGGCCGCCGGCGCGTGGACAACCCGTGAGCCATGCCTGGCAAGCTGGTAAAGTTCGTCGGATCCGATAACCTCTAGCGTGACCGCACTATCGCACGCTCTTGGATCAGCTGTCGCGATACCGTCGACATCGGTATAGATCTCAACCGACTCGGCATTGAGGGCAACGCCTAAAGCGCACGCGGTCGTATCGCTGCCGCCTCTGCCTAGGGTCGTAACGTAACCGGAGCGAGAAAGTCCCTGAAATCCCGCCACAACAGGAACGACCCTTTCAGATATGGCCTCTTTCAGCAGGTGCGGATAGATCTCTATGACAGATGCGTTGCCGTGCAGGTCGTCAGTGACTATACCGGCCTGCGTGCCGGAGAGCGCTTGCGCCTCAATGCCGGATGCCCGAAGTTCGTGAGCAAGTAGAACCGCTGAGATAAGCTCTCCGGTTGACATTAGAATGTCTTGCTCGCGTAGGTCAGGCGGGAAAGACTCCACGAGCGAGAGAAGTGTATCCGTGGAGTACGGCGATCCCGCTCGGCCCATCGCGCTGACCACAACCACAGGTGCTTTCCCATCTGAGATCGCTTCCTTGACTCGGCGTGCGACAGCATCTCTGCCGTGCTTTTCGGCGACGGATGTTCCTCCGAACTTCATTACAACGATGCGAGAATCGGTCGATTGTTCTTTCATTGGTACTCTCAGGCGTCCATCAATGATTCGAGGCCGATAATGAGACCAGAGCGCTCGCCCACTTCACGGATAGCTAAAACGACGCCGGGCATAAAGCTCTTTCGGTCTATTGAGTCGTGGCGAATCGACAGGGTCTGTCCGACCCCTCCGAAGATAACCTCTTGATGCGCGACCAGCCCAGGCAGACGAATCGAGTGGACCGGTATATCCTCGACCAGCGCTCCCCTCGCCTCCGGTTTTGTGCCACCCGTGTCTGCATGCGTCGCCGGTACGCCACGACGCGATTGAGCTATCAGCGATGCCGTGCGCAGAGCCGTTCCACTTGGGGCATCGACTTTTTTGTCATGGTGCAACTCTATAATCTCGGCTTGTGGCATATAGCGAGCGGTTTGAGCGGCGAATCGCATCATTAGGACCGCGCCGATCGCAAAGTTTGGCGCCATAAACAGACAGGTGCCCGCGGGGGCCTTTGCAGAAAGGGATTGTAGTTGTTGCTGCGAGAGCCCAGTTGTCCCGCACACACAATCAAGGCCGGCGGCAAGCGCTGTACGCAAGTTCGCTTCCACGACATCCGGGCGGGTGAAATCCACCATCACAGCGGGGCCAGTCTGCTTGATTGCGAGCTCAAGATCGGTAAATTGCGCTATAGCGCCCATCTCTTCATGGCCAGAAGCAGTACCCGCAAAGCCAGGATCTACCACAGCGACAACTCGCATGCCCTCGGCATCAGATACCGCTCTAACCACCTCGCTGCCCATCTTTCCTGCAGCGCCTGAAACGATTACATCAATCATCGGATATGCCCTCCTTCAAAGAAAAATTATCCGATAAGATGCGCGATGTCATCCTGAGCATAGGGCCCGATCACAGCAAGCGAGCGAGGGCCTGAAAAAGATTCGCGGGCGACTCGGATTACATCGGCCTGCGTAACGCTTTCGATTCTGTCAACGAGCTCGTCGATCGACAAGAGTTCGGCGTTGGTTATCAAGCCCTTGCCGAGTCTTGTCATTCGGTTTGGCGTGCTCTCCAGCCCCAAAACCAGACTGCCCGTCATCGCCTTTTTGGCTCGGTCGAGCTCCTCGGCGGTTACACCGGAATCACAGAGCCTGTCGATCTCGTTTCGAATGGTTGCGACAACTTGCTCGGTATTCGAAGGTCGAGTTCCGGCATAGACCGCGAACTGCCCTGTGTCTTGAAAGAGCGAGACAAAGCTATAAACAGCGTAGGCCAGACCAAGCTTTTCACGAATCTCCATGAACAGCCGAGAAGACATGCCGCGTCCGAAGATGGTATCTGCGACTGAGAGAGCAAAGCGATCCTCATGCTGCGCATTGAGTGCGGTCACACCGTAACAGATATGTGATTGCTCCGTGTCCCTTGTCAGAACCGAAAGGGGCTCAGGACTGGATTGAAAGCCACTATCTCGCACTGTTCGCGAACCTGAGCGCAGGGTCAGGTGCTTGCCAATAAGTTCTACAAGCTGGGAGTGTTCAACATTACCGGCCGCTGCCACTACGCAGTTACCGGTTGTGTAATGCGAATCCTTGAAAGCAGCCGTGGAGCCGTTCCCGAATGTGGACACACTTTCACGTGAGCCGAGAATTGAAGCGCCAAGCGGGTGCCCGGGCCACAGAGCCTTGGCGAAGCGCTCGTGAATCCGGTCGTCGGGAGTGTCTTCCATCCTGGCGATCTCCTCGATGACGACCTCACGCTCACTGGCACACGCATCATCGGCCAGAAGGGAGTTGGAAACCATGTCGGAGAGCAGCTCGATCGCGGTAGGCAGATGTCGGTCGATAACCCGAGAGTAGTAGCATGTGTACTCTTTGGAGGTAAAGGCGTTTAACTCTGCCCCCAAACCGTCGAATGCCTGTGAGATGTCCGCCGCCGAGCGGGTGTCTGTCCCCTTGAACATCATGTGCTCAAGGAAGTGAGACATTCCCGATTCAGCAGCGGACTCATCCCTGCTACCGACGGCGAACCACACGCCGATCGCTACCGAGCGGACGGTGTCTATCCTCTCGGAAATTACCGATATTCCATTGTCCAGAGTTGTGACTTCACAAAACATCTAGTGACGCCTACGACGCTTCCTGTCCTCATCGCTAGAGCGACCTGGGGGCTTGTGGCCACGATCACCCGAGTCATCCGAGGCTCCTTCGGGACGCTGGCTCTTTGGCGCCTCAGGCTTGTCGATGCGGTCTAGCGAAACCTTGCCGCGATCGTCGATGTCGATGATCTCAACTTCAACCTCGTCACCGACGTTTAGCATGTCTTCAACCTTCTCGACGCGTCCTTTAGCGATGCGCGAGATGTGCAGCAGTCCATCTTTACCCGGTATTAGCTCTATGAAGGCTCCAAAAGCCTGTGTTGAAACGACGCGACCAAGATACTTCTCACCGATCTCAGGCTCTTTGACGATCATCTCGATACGCCGCCGCGCCTCTTCCCCGCCCTCGTCGCGAGATGCGATAAAGATAACGCCATCTTCCTGAATATCGATTTGAGCCCCGGTCTCTTCCTGTATGGCGCGGACAACCTTTCCGCCACTTCCGATTACATCACGAATCTTGTCAGTCGGAATCCGGACGGTGAGAATCCTCGGCGCATGCTGCTTCAGCTCGTTTCTCGGCGAGTCGATAGCCTTGAGCATTTCTTCAAGGATGTATACAAGGCCGACCTTCGCCTGGCGCAGGGCAGTCTCGAGGATTTCGTGGCTAAGGCCTTTCGCCTTGTTATCCATCTGCAAGGACGTAATTCCCTTTGCGGTTCCAGCGACCTTGAAATCCATATCGCCGAGGAAGTCTTCGAGTCCCTGAATGTCGGAGAGCACCGCAACCCGGTCACCCTCTTTGATAAGGCCCATCGCTATGCCGGAAACCGGTGCGGTGATTGGTACACCGGCATCCATCAGGGCTAAGGTTGATCCGCACACCGATCCCATGGAGCTTGAGCCATTGGACTCTAAGACCTCAGATACTATCCGGATGGTGTATGGAAAATCGGCTTGATCGGGAAGGACAGGCAAAAGTGCCCGCTCCGCAAGCGCGCCGTGGCCAATCTCGCGCCGCTTGGGGCCCCGCATGAAGCCAATCTCTCCGGTGCAAAACGGCGGGAAGTTGTAGTGGTGAAGATAACGCTTGCCCTCACTCACGTCGATCGTGTCGATACGCTGCCACTCTGAGAGCATTCCCAAAGTCAGCGCCGAGAGGACCTGCGTTTGTCCACGAGTAAAGAGCCCTGAACCGTGTGCACGTGGCAAGTAGCCTACAGAGCTGGTCACCTGGCGAACCTCATCGATCTTTCGTCCATCGACCCGCTCGCCCTCGGAGAGCACCATATCGCGCATCGTCGACTTCTCGAGCTCTTTGAGCAGCGCGCGGATGTTCTTTCCAGAGGCATTGAGCTCATCTTCGGTGAATCCAGCGAGAACCTCTTCCTTGACGGCAGCAACATCGCTCATCCGCACTTGCTTGTCTGGATTTCTTAGCGCCGAGCGCATCTTCTCTGCCCCAGCAGAGAAAACCCTCTGGCGAAGTGACTCTTCTATCTCATGAATAGCGATTTTCAGAGGGGCTGGATTGCACTTTGCTGCGAAACGTCTCTGAACTTCGCAAAACTCTGCGATCGCACTTTGGGCAAATGTCATGGCATCGAGCATCTCATCTTCCGAGACCTCATTTGCGCTTGCCTCGATCATATAGATCGCATCCGAGGAGCCAGCCACAACCAGGTCGAGGTCTGAGGAGTCCAGCTCATCGAAGGAGGGATTTACAACATACTCCCCATCGACACGAGCTACTCTGACGCCAGCGATCGGACCCTCGAAGGGTACGCCTGCGACAAGCAGGGCCGCCGAGGCGCCCATAATGCAAATCACGTCCGGCTGATTGATCTGATCTGCCGAGAGAACAGTCGCAATTACTTGAAGCTCATTTCGAAAACCGTCAGGAAATGCGGATCTGAGCGGACGATCGATCATGCGAGCGGTCAGTATGGCCTTCTCGCTCGGCCGTGCCTCGCGCTTTATGAAGCCGCCAGGGAGTTTACCGGCAGCATACATGCGCTCTTCGAAATCAACGGTCAGAGGGAAGAAATCCAAATCCTTGGCCTGAGTTGACGCGGTGGCGGTCACCAGTACCATCGTGTCACCTTGCCGAACTACAACCGCTCCGCCAGCCTGCTTGGCCAGCTCGCCAGTTTCAAAGGTGTACTCTTTGCCGAATAGCTCAAATGTATCGACGATTTTGTTCATGTATTAGTCCTTTTGCTCAGCGAGGGTTACGGAGACGGTCATCCACGGATACCTAGAGTTGAGATGAGCTCACGATATCTGGTGATATCGGTCTTCTTGAGATAGGCGAGCAAGTTTCGCCTCTGTCCGACAAGCTTTAGCAGCCCCCGACGCGTATGGTGATCCTTAGTGTGAATTTTTAGGTGCTCCGTAAGATCCTTGATACGCTTTGTCAATAGAGCGATCTGCACTTCCGGAGAACCGGTGTCGGTCTCGGAACGCGCATGATCCGCAATGATCTTGACTTTGACTTCTTTTTCCAATGGCATTTTCAAGCTCACCTTTCTTTCGCGGGTCCACCTCATTCCGTGATTACCGTTGGTGATTCGGATATCTCAGAACGAGGCATATTCCTTACAACCGCCAAACTATAACACAATCGAAGGCCGCGCGCTCAAAGTGCGCACCGTTGGCAAGGTTATAAAGTTTGCGGCCAAAAGACGCGCACACGCAAAAGCTCTCAGTTATTTACGGGAAAGCTCATCTACTAGAGCAAGATCAGCCCTAATCGCGGCGGCAAGAGTGTTGCGGGAATCGAAGCGATATTGCTCTCGAAGCCTGGTAGTGAACTCGACCATAAGATCGGTGTTGTAAATGTCGCCTTCGAAGTGCAGCATATGTACTTCGAGATGATGGCGAGAGCTCGGGAACGATGGCGGCCGTCCCACCGAGATCGCAGCAGCAAAGCGCTCTTTTTCCAGATGTGCCCACCCGGCGTATACTCCTGCAGCCGGAAGCGCGCAAAGCAGCTCGGGCACGATGTTGGCCGTAGGAATGCCGAGTATCTTTGCGCCTTGCCCACGGCCGTGAGTCACGCGCCCGGTTATCCTGTGTGCCCTGCCCAGAAGGTGCTGAGCTAAATCAACATCACCTGAAGATACCAGGGCGCGTATGCGCGTGGATGTAACTGGCGCGCCGTCGATCTTTAGCAACTCGCGCCCGATTACCGAAAACCCATGTTTGGCTCCGTAGCTTTTTATATCTGCTACACAACCGGACGCATTTTTTCCGTACCGAAAGTTCTCACCCACCACAATCGCCTTGGGAGAAAGTGAAGCGACTACCACACTTTCAAGGAAATCAGCCGGCGGGCAATCTGCCAGGTCAGCCGAGAAGGGCACTATGACAATCGCGTCGATACCAAGATCGGACAGAATTCCGATCTTGTCTCGCTGCGACAGAAGCTGAGGAGTCACACTGTCTGGGCAGACTACAGTGTCAGGGTCACGGTCGAAGGTCATTACCACACACTCGACGCCAGCCTTGTTCGCAAGCTCGATAGCCTCAGTTATCAGGGCCTGATGCCCGAGGTGAACTCCATCAAATGCGCCAATGGCAACCACACAAGGACCAATTGACGACATAGAGGAGTGCCATTCGTATATTCGCGTCATCTCCGAGTACCGAATTTCGTGTCCGGAGGCATCACTGTAAGTGGCACAAATTCCTCTTCAGAAACCGAGTATATCGCCAGCACGCGACCATCGTGGAGAACGACGTAGCGTTCCTGCGCTTTTATATCAGAGCCGATCGATGCAATTGGTAAACGGCGACCCGATGAAATCTTCTCGGCAGTATGCTTATCTACCTGTACGACAGGAAGTCCCAGCGCATCAACGGGATCGAAAAACAAGCGTGCAAGAGCCTCCGGCTCTCTGGGAAGATCCTCGATCTTTAAAGCCTCATCGACATCAAGATGTGCGCACTTCAGACGCCTGAGACCACCGAGATGAGCGCAAGAGCCAATGGTCTCGCCGAGGTCTCGGGCGATCGAGCGTATGTAGGTGCCCTTTGAGACTGTCATGCGGAGATCCCACGCTACAGGAGGGCCCGGTTGTATGGCGAGGAGCTCTGCTTCGAATACTGAGATCGTGCGAGACTCCATTACAACGGCCTCGCCCTTGCGAGCCATGGTGTATGCGGTCACTCCATTTTTCTTGATCGCCGAATATTGCGGCGGAACCTGTTCGGCCTCTCCGATAAGGGCGGCCACTGTTTTATCGGCGAACGCTTTATCTGCTGCAGATGGAGGAACCGGACAGGTGTGAAGCGTCTTCCCTGTCGCGTCGTCCGTATCGGTTGCAGATCCAAAGACCACTGAAGCTTCATAGGTCTTTGTAGCTACGCTGAGGTACGGCGAGAGCCGAGCAGCAGGACCAACCAGGATTAACATCAATCCGGTGGCCATCGGGTCTAGGGTACCGGCGTGACCGACGCGCTTCTCACCCGTAATCCTTCTCACGGAGTCGACTATGTCGTGACTGGTCATCTCGGCGGGTTTGTCGATAAGTAAGATTCCGCAAAGACCCGTTGGGGTATGGCGCCTAGGCACAATCTGAATCCTTGCATCCAGGTAAACGAGTGAGCAGCTGAGGCAACAGGTCTTCGATTGTTCCCGAAAAAGTGAATCCGGCGGCAGGAATATGACCGCCCCCTCCAAACATTTTCGCTATCTGTGAGACGTCGAATGTACTCTTGGATCTAAGATTCACCCGGATAGAGCCGTTTGTAACGCGAAGTAGCAGCGCGACATCGATGCCGCCCAGGCGTCGGATAGAGTCAGGTAAATCCTCGGTGTCTGAGCTTATGGCGCCGGTTTCCGCGATGTCGTTATCGCTGTACCAGGAATACGCAACACGTCCGGCGTTGACGATTTTGAGGCGCGACAGAACTCTGGCTTCGAGCTCAAGCGCTTCGGTCGAGTGCTCCTGATAGATGAGTTGCGCGATCTCGGCGGGGTCAACTCCTGCTTCGATCATCATTGCTGCGTCGCGAAGTGCGACAGGCGTGGTGTTGGAGTATGCAAAGCGCCCGGTATCTGTGAGCAACCCCACGTAACAACACTGGGCGATTTCGGGAGTCATTTTGATTTCAAGCGCGCGAATGAACCGCCAAACCAGTTGGGTAGTTGAGGCCATCGACGAATCAACGATGTTGATGGAGCCGAACTCTTCTCCGTCCGGATGATGATCTATGGTGATCACGTTTCTTGCAGCCTTCGCGAGCGCTTCGGCATTTGCGAGTCTTGAGGCCGACGCAGTGTCCAGTGCAATAAAAAGATCAGGAGCGCTGCACTCATCGGCGGGTACGAACAGGGCAAAACCTGGGAGAAATGAGTATTTCGGCGGCGGCTCAGTGGGATCAGCAAGTGTGGGAACCGCGGGAATCCCGGCATCTCTAAGTGCCAGGGTCAAAGCCAGAACGGAGCCGATCGAATCCCCGTCGGGATTTGTGTGGCCTGAAACTATTACAGTTTCCGCCTGGCGCAATAGCAATGCAGCACGGTGGAAGGAGGCGTTCACTGAACTATCCCGATGAGGTGGAATCATCGCCTGATGCATCGGCGCTGGAATCGTTTTCGAGATTACGCACGAGAGTAGGAGGAACGACCCTCAGTGCCTCGTTGATCCTCATCCCGTTGTCGACGCTGTCATCGATGAAAAACCTTAGCTCAGGGGTAACTCGCATCTTGATTCTCGCGCCCATCAGTGACCGTATTCTGCCTTTGGCAGACTCAAGCCCGTCGAGAGCTTCCTGATAGCGTTCAGCATCTCCGTGTGTAATGACATATATATTGGCGACACTCAGATCAGGAGCGATGCTTACACCGGTCACCGTGATGAACTCCAGGCGGGGATCAGCAAAGTTGTTGACCAGGATCGAGGCGATGATCTCCCTGAGATTTTCGTTGATCCTTCTTGTGCGTGGCGTCTGCTTCATCGATATATCCTGACTTATTCATTACGAGCGATTTCAACTGTTTTGTAGGCTTCTATAAAGTCACCATCTTTGATGTCCTGATATCCCTCGATAGAGATTCCACACTCGTAACCGGAGCGAACTGACTTCACATCGTCTTTGAATCGTCGTAAAGATCCGACCTTTCCTTCAAAGATTACAGCTCCCTCGCGCACGATACGTATTTGATCGTCACGGTTGATTTCGCCTTCGAGAACGTAGCAACCGGCGATCAGGCCGATCTTCGGCACTCGGTAGAGCTCTCGGATTTCGATGCGCGCTGTGTCTTCTTCGACGACATCGGGACTTAGCATTCCGATTCTAGCTGCGTTAATGTCTTCGATGGCCTTGTAGATAACCCGGTAGAGGCGAAGATCAACATTTTCTTTCTCGGCAAGCGCTTTGGCCTTGGGCTCGGGTCGAACGTTAAAGCCAATGACGATCGCGTCGGAGGCCCCAGCCAGCATCACGTCAGTCTCTGTAATGCCTCCTACGGCAGAGTGAATGACCGAGATACGCACTTCCGACTGGTCCATCTTGTCCAGTGCATCTTTCAGCGCCTCGATCGAACCGTGGACGTCTGCCTTAACTACCAGATTCAGGTCTTTGATCTCGCCCTCCTGAATCCTGGCAAAAAGATCCTCTAGGGAGATACGCTCTTTCTTGCCCTGAGCAATCAGTCTCTGCTTGAGGGCTCTTTCCTCGGCGAGGTCCCGAGCGTCTCGCTCATCGGCGAAGATGCGGAACTCGTCACCGGCGGAAGGAGTGCTGCCCAATCCCAGTATCTCGGCGGGCTCACCAGGTATAACCTGAGTCAAGCTTTTTCCACGTGGGTCGATGAGCGCGCGAACCCTTCCGTAAGATGTGCCTGCGACTAACGGATCACCGACTTTGAGAGTTCCCCTCTGAACCAGTACGGTAGCGACCGGTCCTCGGCCCTTGTCGAGCTTGGCCTCGATAACGACGCCGCTCGCCAAAGCGTTCGGGTTAGCTTTTAGCTCTTCTACCTCGGCAACAAGCAAAATCGTTTCGAGAAGCTCATTGATATTTATCCGCTGCTTAGCCGAGACATTCACGAATATGTTTTTGCCGCCCCACTCCTCCGGAACGATGGCGTGCTCCGTGAGCATCTGTCGCACCTGCTCAGGATCGGCGCCTTCTTTGTCGATTTTGTTGACTGCCACGATTATCGGGACTCCGGCAGCTTGGGCATGGTGTATCGCCTCTATAGTCTGCGGCATGACGCCGTCGTCAGCGGCTACCACCAGAACGGCTATGTCAGTCACTTTTGCACCACGAGCACGCATTGCGGTAAAGGTTTCATGTCCGGGTGTGTCAATAAACGTAATCTTGTTGTCCCCGTGCGTCACTACCGATGCACCAATGTGCTGGGTGATTCCACCAGCCTCTGTTTTCGCAACACCCGAATCCCGAATGGCATCGAGAAGAGAGGTCTTCCCGTGATCAACGTGTCCCATGACAGTTACAACCGGTGACCGTGGCTCTAGCTCTTCCGGCTTGTCATCAAAGGTAGGAGCCGTCTCTTCGCTAAGAGCGATTACGCTCAAGGAAACCCCGAGGTCATCTGCGATAAGCTCAGCGATATCACGGGAGATGGGTTGATTGACTGTAAGCATGGTGCCCAGAATCATAAGTCGCTTGATAATTTCATTGGCAGGCAGCCCCAATGCCTCCGCGAACTCTCCAACGGTGGCGCCTTCGGTAATCGTAACTGTATCCGTAGCTGAATCCTGGGGCTGAGTTGGCTGCTCCACGGTAGCGTCAGCGGCAGGGACATCCTCTTCTTCACGCTTCTTCTTACGCTTTTTGCGCTTGCCATCTTGTGCATGCGCCGCCGCTACTGCGATGCGAGCTTCCTCGATCACTCGATCGTGGGCGATTTTGTGCGCCGACTGAACTTCCACTTGAGCAGCCATTGCGCGGTAGCGATCTTCCTCTTCTTTCTCCAGGGTGGCCGCCTTGTCTAGCTCGGCCTGGGCGGCCAAGGCTGCTGCATTGGTTTCTTGTATGATGCGTGCCTTGGCTTCCTCGGCCTCCCTCGCGGCTTTAGTGGCGGCCTCTTCCGCCTCACGCTTCGCGCGTGCAGCGGACTCACGTCGGGTCCTCTCGGCGGCCTCAGCCTTCATCTGCTCCTCAAGTGCCTCTGCAGCCTTGCGCTCTTCTTCGTCCTGCAAAAGACGGACAGCCTGAATTTCGGCCTGGCGCTCCTCGATGATCGGCGCCAAATCCTTTCGGATCTTACCCACATATGCTTCCAAAAGAGATGAGGAGTGTCCTTTGGCGGGAATCTTCAATCTAGCGAGATGCTCAAGGAGCTCCTGGGAGGTCATCCCAAACTCCTTGGCCAACTCATGCACTCGCATATTGGGCATTAGCTGCTGTCACCTTCCTTGTGGGCATCGAACTCAATTACATTTTTGAGTCGCTCAAAATCCTTGAGAAGCTTGTCTGTGTCATCTTCCTGAAGTCTAACTTTTAGTGCGTGGTCGAATCTTCGCCTTCGGATCGCCGCATCGAAGCATTGCTGCCGAGGATGAACATACGCACCACGTCCGTTTACCTTCCCGGAGGGGTCAATGTGAATAAATCCATCCACCGCCCTGACCACACGAACGAGCTCCGGCTTGTCTGCGACCTGGCGGCAAGCGATGCACGTGCGGCCGTGAGTTTTTCGGCCCGCGCTCAACGCTATGACGCCTCCTTCTCGTGGATTCTGCAGTACATGGAGTTGGGAACCGCCTTATTTCGGCAGCGTAGTCCAGACGATGTGACTGCGACGCATCGACCATCGTACTCCTCGGCATGAAGTGCGTCCACCCCGGAGGCTCTTGGCGCCGACAAGCCCGAGGCGCCCGCCTGAGATAAACTCTTGATATCTATTCTCCAGCCAGTCAGTTTTGCTGCAAGTCTAGCGTTTTGGCCTTCTTTTCCGATGGCCAAAGACAGTTGATCGTCTGGCACCAACACAGTTGCGGTATGGGTGTCTTCGGCAGTTGTCACTTGCGCAACCTTCGCAGGTGAGAGCGCGTGAGCAACATAGATTGCAGGATCTTCCGACCACGGAATGACATCGATACGCTCTCCACGAAGCTCGCTGACTATCATACGCACACGTGAGCCTTTCGGTCCCACGCAGGCCCCTACAGGGTCAAGGCTCGATTCGCGGCTTGAGACTGCGATTTTGCTACGCATGCCGGGTTCGCGGGCGATGCTCTTTATTTCAACGATACCTTCGTAGATCTCCGGAACCTCCAGCTCAAAGAGGCGGCGGATGAGTCCGGGGTGGGTTCTGGAAACAACTATGGAGGGCTCATTGGAGGTTTTACGAACCTCGATGATGTAAGCCTTGATTCGCTGATTGTGATCGTAGCGCTCATTGGGCGGCTGCTCACTGGGAGGAAGAAGTGCTTCGACACCCTCCCGCAGTTTGATCAGAGTGTACCGGGAGTCCGATTGCTGAACCGTTCCAGTGACACTTTCGCCGACGCGGTCCGAGTACTCCTCAAAGATACGCTCCTTCTCGGCCTCTTTGATCGATCCCATGATTATGCTCTTGGCAGCTTGCGCTGCAATTCTGGAAACATCTTTCGGGGTTATATCTCGTTCTTCGAATTGAGGATCTTCTTCTGTGCCACCGACAGGAACAAGCTCGTATACATAAAGTCGGCCAGTCTCCTTGTCGAGAACAACCCTTGTCTCGTTCTCTAGATCCATAATGCGCTGGTAAGTCGTCGAAAGCTGCTGCTCGAGTTTGTCGATCATGTAGTATTCATCGATGTTTTTCTCACGAGCGAGGGCTTTGAGGGCGTCCATCAGTTCAGAGCTCATTTTTAGCCTCTCCTTTCTGACCGAAGTCAACCCTGCCCTTGAGGCGTGCCTTTATGATCGAAGTCATGTCAATTTCAACAGAGTCATCACCAATATCTAGAGTAACGCTTCCGTCATCGACCCCGAGAATTCGGCCGGTAAATGTGCCTCTACCGTTTATGGGTTTTGTTTTTATATTAGCGATCTCGCCGATGTTGTGGGTGAAGTCAGCCGGTTTGGACAGTGGGCGGTCGATCCCTGGAGAGCTCACCTCAAGTGTGTAAGAGCCGCTGATCAACCCGGAGTCCTCAATAGCCTGGGATATCCAGTGATTGGCTTGCGCTATCTGATCGATATTGATGCCGCCCTCTGTATCCAAAAAGACTCTTACAACAGGCGACTTGCGTGCACCCGCGCTTTCAACGGCTACAAGTTCATAGCCCTCATCACTTGCCAGTGGGGCAAGAAGGCTTTCAATCTCTTGATGTAGCGGCTTGCGCAACTTGGTCATACCTTTCTTTAGAGCACCTTAGAACAAAAGAAGCGGACGTCTCGCCCACTTCTGATAGAGCCAAAATATTGCCGAACCACTAAATATTAGCATAGTTGCAGCGTGAATGAGTGAAATGTATCAACAAATAGAAGTAGGATCCTCCTTGCACAGACGGCTGGTAACCAGGTTTACAACATGTGTGACAACAGAGTCTACCGAAACGCTCTCAGAGCACAGGCCATCACGAAGCTTGACCTCTACGACCCCTGCAGATAGACCCTTCTTGCCAACAATAACTTGTACCGGATATCCAATGAGCTCAGCATCGGCGAATTTGACACCAGCCCTTTCGTCACGATCGTCGATGATAGCTTCAATGCCGTGTGCTGAAAGCTGAAAGAAAATATCTTCAGCTGTCGGCCATACTTCACTGTCCCCTATCGTGAGCGGCAAAACAGTGACGTGGAACGGGGCGAGGCTCATTGGCCATACGATACCTTTGTCATCATGATGCTGCTCTACAACTGCGGCGAGCGACCGTGTGACTCCAACACCATAACAGCCCATGACGAACGGTTTTTCCTCACCGGTTTCGGACATGAATGTGGCACCCATCGATTCCGAGTACTTGGTTCCCAGCTGAAACACTTGAGAAACCTCGATTCCTCGGGCGTGAGCTAACTTCTCCTCCTGGCATCCCGGGCACGGATCTCCCGCACGCGCTAGTGAGATGTCAGCCCAAGTCTCAATCTGAAAATCTCGGCTCGGGTTGGCGTTGAAGTAGTGAAAACCATCTTCGTTGGCGCCGACAACCCAGTTCACCGCACTTTGTAAAGAGGCATCGGCTACTAAAATTGCGTCGGCTGGAGGATCGATCGGGCCTAAAGACCCCTTGGGGATGCCGAAACTAGCGAAGTCGTCGTCTGTGAGAAGTTCAACCCCAGGGCATACCCATGAGGCCTTCAGTGGATTGAGTTCGCGGTCCCCAGGGAGGAAGAACAATACCAGCTTGCCATCGGTGGACTTGCCCGCCATGGTCTTGACGGTGTCGTTCGCCGATAGATTGAATGCCTGCGCGAGCTCGGCAATCGATTTGAGGCCCGGGGTACTTACCTTCTCAAGCGCTTGAGGTGTATCGCCAGCGGGCTTACGGTCAAGTAGCAGCTCGGCTACATCAATGTTGGCGGCCCAACCGCATGCACAGTAGAGCAACTCGGCCTCACCTGTGTCTGATAGCGCCATAAACTCGGCAGTGACACTACCGCCGATCTGCCCGGATTCAGCCTTGACGGATCGCCACTCGAGCGAGAGGCGATCGCATATTCTTCCGTACGCCTCGGCCTGTGCATCATAGTGCTCCTGGAGGGACTCATCGGATGCGTGAAACGAGTAGGCGTCCTTCATGATGAATTCGCGGCCACGCAGCAGTCCAAAGCGCGGCCGGATCTCATCACGGAACTTCATATTGATCTGATAGAGCGATACCGGAAGCTCGCGATAACTTCGCACTTCATTTCTAATGAGCGCGGTTATGATCTCCTCGTGTGTCGGGCCAAGGCAGTACTCCCGGCCAGACCGGTCCGTGAAGCGCGCCAGCTCAGGACCGTACTCTGACCATCGGCCCGACTCGCGCCATAGATCACCCGGTTGAACTATCGGCAGGAGTAACTCCTGAGAGCCGATCCTGTCCATCTCTTCCCTGATGATGCGTTCTATCTTTCGCAAAGACCGAAGCCCCAGCGGCAAAAAGGTGTAGATCCCTGCCGAAACCTTGCGGATCATCCCCGCTCTGAGCATAAGCCGATGAGACGGGATCTCTGCCTCGGCGGGGACCTCCTTTAGTGTGGGGGCGTATAAGGTGCTTGTGCGGTTATACACTACCCGATACCACGATCCTCAGGATGATAGGTCTCAACCAGCTCCGAGGAGTCTGCCGCGAGACTCATTATCAGTCGTGCGGTAAGGTCGTGAACGATGATGGTGGAGCGATTGTTCGAGTCTATGAATGCTTGTTTGAGTGATTTCTTCACATCCGGGTCTCCGGATACGTCAATAATCATGTCGATTTCTTCGCCTTTCTGTGCAAGGACTGAAGCATCCTCGCAAAAAAAGATCCCATGGGTTTTCGCGATCTGCGCACCCCGACTTTCGGGATTCACATCCGCTACTCCGACGAGACTAACAAAAGGACGTGTTAGGAAATCCATAATCAGCGGCGTGCCCATGCGTCCTCCACCAACAACCGCGATACGAACCTTCTCGCTCATTTACTGCCTCCCTGTTCAGTCCAATAATATGCAGTCAATCTTACATTATTTAGAAATATTCAGGCGATCAATCTCTGACATCAAGGCGTCGACAAGATGCTCCTCCGGAACCTTTGCAATTGGCTTGCCCCTGGAAAAGACAACTCCCAGGCCCTTGCCTGCGGCTACTCCTACGTCGGCCTCGCTGGCCTCTCCGGGTCCATTGACGACACACCCCATCACAGCAACTTTCAGGTTGCAGGGCTTGTTGGACAAGCGCCGTTCGACTTCCGTTGCGATAGATATCAAATCCACCTGGCATCGACCGCAGGTGGGGCAGCTAATCAGCTCGGCTCCTCGGCGTCGAATATCCAGTGCAGCAAGAATCTCCCAGGCAACCAGCACTTCCTCAACAGGGTCGGCGGTGAGCGAGACTCTCAGTGTGTCCCCTATGCCCTCGGCGAGAAGTATGCCGATACCGACAGAGGATTTCACGGTACCGCTCCTGATGGTTCCGGCTTCAGTTACTCCAATATGTAGCGGGTATTCGGTCTGCTCGGAAAGCAAGCGATAGGCGACGACAGTTGCATTCACGCTTGAGGCTTTGGTGGATATCGCGAGATCGAAAAAGCCGCGAGATTCGAAGTGCTCGACAAACTCAACTGCACTGGCGACGAGTTTTTGGGGAAGAGGCCAATCGAGATCGTGGTACTTGGCCGCCAGTGAGCCGGCGTTTACTCCAATTCGGATAGGGATGCCAGCCTCACCTGCCGCCTCGATGATCGAGTCTAATCTATCGATAGAGCCAATGTTGCCCGGATTTATCCTTAGCGCAGAGGCGCCCCGGCGCGCTGCCTCGATAGCGAGTACGTGGTCGAAGTGGATATCGGCAACCACAGGTATTGAAGACGCATTACATATCTCGGCAAACGAGTCGATCACAGAGAGATTCGGCACCGCGACCCTGACTATTTCACATCCGGCGTTGACCATCGCTGATATTTGCGCGAGAGTTGCGGCAAAATCACCTGTGTCAGTGTTGGTCATCGATTGAACGACGATGGGCGCCTGACCTCCAACGGTCACGGCCCCAACTCTTACAGGTCGCGTTGGCCGTCGAATCATTCACCCCTCATTTCGCGTGAAAGTTTACGTATTGATGAAATACCGCATTATGTCAGCGTATATCAAGTAGCCGATGAGTCCGAACAGAAGTAGTGCGCCTGCGATACTGACGGCCATCGTGAAACTTTTGTGCAGGGGCCTACCAGCGATCTTCTCAATGATTTCCAATACTATCTTTCCGCCATCTAGAGGCGGAATCGGCAGAATATTCATCGCGCCGAGAGACAGTGAGAGTAGCGCCACAATCCAGGCATAACTTAGTGGACCGGCTTCAGCGGCTCTTTCAACTTCAACGCTGATTCCGACTATACCTCTGGCGCCCTCCATGGAAGCTGTGAAGGTTTCCGGATTGAAAAAGTTTCCGATGGCTACAAATACCAATCCGACCCAGCCAATACTCTCGGTTAGGGCCTCGATGATCGTTAGGTCTACCGGAGTCACTTCAGGCCCTACTCCTAAAAAGCCACGTCCCTCAGGTGATCTTCCCAAGGTTATTTCAGCTTGACTCTCAACGCCGTCGCGCATGTAATCAACCTGGATCACGTCTCCCGGCGCCTTCAGTCCGACAGTGGAGCTCAGCTCCATCCAGTTGCTGAGCTCGTCGCCTTGAAGTGCGGTTATTGTATCTCCAGCCCGCAAGCCGGCCTCGTGAGCAGCGGAGTTAGGGATTACCTCGGCCAGAGTCAAGGAGTGCTCGTAGTAGCCCCAGGTGGAAAGCACAAAAGTAAACACGGCAACCGCCGCAAAGAGGTTGACGAGAACTCCCGCGGAGAGAAGTGCTATCCGCTTGCTGGTGGTCAAGCCGCGGTATGTCTGACTTCTAGCCTGCGCCAGTAGCTCCTCAGAGGTTTTGTTTTCTGAGTCATCCATAGCCGAGACATAAGACAGCCCGGCCGGGTCGTCACCTTTTTCTACAGCTATGGCTCGCCAATCTTCCAGTGTTTCAAGGATGGTCACCGCTCGTGCTTCATCGATGCCGAGAATTTGAGCGAGTCGCTCGCCGGTGATTCCAGGGCTAGCAATCACATTGGACAGCGCGGCGGCCAGGAGTGGGTCTTCCTCGCCCGGTTCCATTCCAGCGATGCGAACGTAGCCGCCCAACGGAATGGCCGTCACCCCAAAGATCGTTCCACTCTTGCTATGGAAGCGCACAGCGGGCCCAGGTAGCCCGACCATAAACTCGTGAACACGGACACCAAAAAGCCTCGCGACGGCGAAGTGGCCGCCCTCATGCAATATAACCAGAATAGAAAAGGTAACGATCCCCCAGAATATGACGGAGACCGAATCTAACAGCTCAGACATGTGACCGGTGCCCTCTCAGTAACTTGTTGGTTAGATATTCAACTGTAGCTAAGTGCAAATGCCGAGCCAGTTGGCGTCCGCCTCGTTTTTGCTTAGCCGGCTCTTCAATCCGACAACTTCGCTATATACCGCGATGCACTCTCTCTCGCTTGGCGATCTATATCTTCGATCTGATAAATCGATTCGACTGGCTCAACGTCGTGCATCTCCAAGGCGTGGGCAACGATAGAAGGAATATCGAGAAAACCACAGCGCCCTTCGAGGAAGGCCTCAACTGCACTTTCATTTGCTGCGTTCAGAACCGCTGGTGCTGTGCCACCTGTCCGACCTGCAGCGTACGCCAGGTTCAGGCAGGGAAATGTCTCTGTATCCGGTGCTTTCAACTTTATCGCATCGAAGGATGTGAGATCTATATTGGGGCAAGGTATCTCCCAGCGCTCAGGATATGAGAAGGCATATTGAATCGGTATGCGCATATCGGTTGCACCAAGATGCGCGAGAATTGAGCCGTCGGAGTATTCGACCATTGAGTGAATCAGCGATTGTGGGTGCACAATTACCGAGATGCTTTCGTAACCCACACCGAACAGGTGGTAAGCCTCGATAACCTCAAGCCCTTTGTTCATCAAAGTCGCTGAATCAATGGATATCTTCGGACCCATCTTCCAGGTTGGGTGCTCAAGTGCCTGCTTGGCCGTGACTCCGACGAGCTGATCGGAGGTAAAGTCGCGAAAGGGACCTCCAGACGCAGTTAGCCACAGGCGAGACACGAACCTAGTGTCAGAGCCACCCAGGCACTGGAATATCGCCGAGTGCTCCGAGTCAACTGGTCGCAAAAGACCTGGTTTGAGAAGGGGCCGAATAAGCTCACCGCCGACAACAAGCGATTCTTTGTTAGCGAGAGCCAAAATCTTGCCGGCAGAAAGAGCTGCAAGAGTAACTCTCAGCCCAGCGGATCCAACCATTGCGTTTAAAACGATGTCGGCATCCGGGTGTTGAGCCAGATCAACCAGCGCATCCGAACCGGCCTCGACATTGATGTGACCATATCCTGCATCAGCAAGATGACCTCGAGCCTCGCTGGCGGCCTTTTCATCGGCAAGCGCGATATTGTCTACACGCAATGCGATCGCTTGCTCGGCGATTACTGCCGAGCTCCTGTGGGCGGCAAGTCCAATTAGGCGAATTCGATCAGGATACTTTTCTGCCACTTGAATTGCCTGAACTCCGATCGACCCGGTTGAGCCGAGCAGGATTACGTTGAGTGGCCGGCTCATGATCATGCGCCCATCAACAGATAGAGGTAGAACGCAACCGGCGAAACCACGATTAGACTGTCAAAGCGATCCAGCATTCCGCCGTGCCCAGGAAATATCCTTCCCGAATCCTTCACACCCGCCTCACGCTTAATTCGAGACTCGAGTAAGTCACCTGCCACAGCCGTCAGTGCGATGCAAGCGCCGATCACGATCAGCTCGTAAAGCTCGAGATTGGCTTGTGGAAAGAGCGACAGGGCAGCCCATGTAGCAACTGTAAAGACAGCTCCACCAAAGAACCCTTCCCAGGACTTCTTCGGAGATATCCTTGGCGCCAGTTTATGTTTTCCGAAAGCAGATCCAATAAGGTAAGCAAATACATCATTGGCCCACACGCCTAAGATTGTAGCTAAAGCTATGATCAAACCGGATTCCAAGTTATGCAGCAACACCAGATGAGAAAGCATGAATCCGATATAGATCGCGCCAAAGATAGTTACAGCGCACTCCGAGGTACGCAAGCCGAGCAGTAAACAGTGCACAAACATGCAAAGAAGTGCCCCTAGGGCCGTCGCAGCAATCAGGCCAGAATAGCCACCATAAGCAGCGGCTAGCGGGAGTGCGCCCGTCATTGCGATTCCAAGAAAATCGGTAGTGTACTTTTGGTTCGGTCGTATGATGCGGTATAGCTCCCGTACTGAGGCCATCGATATCAGCGAGAAAAGTACGCCGACACCCGTGGTTTGGCCATAAAAAACCACGAGAAGCATAATCGCGGCTATTCCTCCGCCAGTCAGAACTCGAACCGCAAACCCTGAAAGCAGTTTTAGCGCATCGATGGCGGGACCCTTACCCGTCATTCACTGCCCCCGAACCGCCTGTGTCTGCCCTGATACTCCACTATGGCTTGGAGCAGCTCGTGACGGTCGAAATCAGGCCACAGAGTATCAGTGACCCAGAGCTCAGAGTACGCGATCTGCCACAACAGAAAGTTCGACAGTCTCATTTCACCACTCGTTCTTATCACGAGATCTGGATCCGGAACCTGGGCGGTATAGAGATGAGCCGAAAAGAGGGTCTCATCGATTGAGTTTGGAGTTATAGCCCCATCAAGACAAGCTTCCGCAATCTTCCTAGTCGCTCGAAGTATGTCGTCACGACCACCATAGTTCAGAGCTACAACTAAAGTCATTGCAGTGTTGTTCGTAGTTTCAAGTTCACATTTACGAAATGCATCGGCTGTAAGTGCAGGTAACTGCTCGCGATTTCCTGCCACAATTACTCGAACTCCCATCTTTTGGATATTTGAAAGCTCTTGTTGTAGCACTTCCACGAAAAGATCCATCAATCCAAATACCTCATTGGCTGGGCGAGACCAGTTTTCCGATGAGAAAGAGTAGATAGTCAAAGTTTTGACGCCAAGCTCCAAAGAGCACGCGATAGCCTCGCGTACAGCTTTGGTGCCTGCACGGTGACCGGCAAGCCGAGGTAATCCACGGCTTGCCGCCCAGCGACCATTTCCATCCATAATGATTGCAATGTGGCCAGGTATTTTTTCCAGATCGATCTTGTCTATCAATCCGGAGCCACTCCCCTTCGCAAAGAAAGAGCGCAATGAGGTATGTGATGGGGGCATCGGCTCCCTAGACCTCCATGATCTCTTCGTCTTTGCGCTTTAGCGTCTCATCAATGCGAGAGATATGCGCATCGGTGGCCTTCTGAACTTCAGCTTCAGCGCGCTTGAGGTCGTCCTGACTTATTGCCCCCTCTTTTTCCAGGCGCTTGAGTTTCTCATTGGCTTCACGACGGACATTGCGGATCGCAACTCTTGCCTCCTCGGCATACCCCTTGCACAGCTTGACTAGATCGAGCCTTCGCTCTTCATTCAGTGCCGGGAATGGCACCCTGATGATATTTCCATCATTCGAAGGGTTCAAACCCAAGTCAGAAGAGATTATCGCCTTTTCGATCGGCCCCAACATGCTCTTATCCCAAGGCTCAATGACCAGGAGCTGGGGTTCTGGTGCCTTGATAGCTGCAATCTGCGCTAGCGGAGTAGCCACTCCGTAATACTCGACCGTGATTCTGTCAAAAACCATAGCCGAGGCTCGCCCGGTACGAACACTAGCAAACTCCTGGGCAAGGACAGATACACTCTTATCCATATGCTCGGAAGCGCTCTTTATAATCTCCGATATCATTTTTGCACCCCACTTATTATCGTGCCGACATCCTGGCCCATAAGTGCTCTTTCGATATTTCCCTCCACTTGCATATTGAAGATCAAAATGGGCAGATCATTATCCATACAAAGCGATATTGCGGTGGAGTCCATTACCTGAAGTCCCTGACTCAGCACGTCGATGTAGGAAAGCTGCTCGTAGCGCTCCGCATCAGGGTCGAGGAAGGGATCGGCACTGTAAACACCGTCAACTTTGGTGGCTTTCATGATGCAGTCGGCACCGATTTCCAAAGCGCGCAGCGCGGCCGTTGTGTCTGTCGTGAAATAAGGATTTCCGGTACCAGCAGCAAAAATTACTACACGACCTTTTTCGATATGCCGAATCGCGCGTCGCCGGATGTATGGCTCAGCGAGAGCTTGCATCTCGATAGCGGTCATAACTCGTGTAAAAATGCCGTATCGCTCAAGGGCATCTTGAAGAGCAAGTGAGTTCATTACGGTAGCAAGCATCCCCATATAGTCTGCCTGAGCACGATCCATGCCTTTGGAGGATGCTGCTAAGCCCCGGAATATATTTCCGCCGCCCACAACAATCGAAACCTGAACACCTCTCTCAACTACAGGCTTGATCTGTTGGGCCAAGGACAAGAGAACCTCAGGATCGATGCCATACACTGCATCTCCCATAAGAGCTTCTCCTGACAGTTTTAGCAGCACTCGATTGAATCGGTATTCGCCCATGCGTGCGTCACCTCGCTCAAGGTCAAAAGCCAAACAGGGATATTGCGTCTTTCGACAAAACAGAATACAACAACGCGGCTCAAAAGGTACGACCTCGAACCGCGTTGCTCATTAATACTTTCGCTTCCTATGCGTTATCAAGAAGCTCCGCAATCGCCTAAAACGAAGCGCTCAAAACGCACAACCTGTGCAGACCCGCCGACGCCTTTTGCCACTGCTTCGACGTGTTTGCCAACAGTGAGAGAGTCATTTTTGACAAAGAGCTGCTCGAGCAAGGTGACCTCCTTGAAGAACTTCTCAAGACGTCCTTGCGCCATCTTTTCCTGAATTGCTTCGGGCTTCCCCGACTCTGCGGCCTGGGCCTTATAAATTGACAGCTCGTGCTCGATTGTTGAGCTAGAAACATCCTCACGGCCGACCGCATAGGGGGCAGCAGCAGCAATCTGCATAGCGACGTCTTTCCCAAGCTCAACAAACTCAGCCGAATTGGCCACATCAGCTGATGAAGCAGCAAGTTCAACCATTACCCCGATGTTACCTACACCATGAATGTATATGGTGATAGCGCCAAATTCCGAGGAAAGACTGTATCGGCTGAATCTCGACACACTGATGTTCTCCCCAATGCGCCCCACTGTTTCGCCGAGAACAGCTTCGAACTTTTCAGGGCGATCGAGAAAGTTTTGGGACATGAGTTCGCTGATATCGGCCGGAGAAGCTTGCCCCACATGGGCCGCAACCTGATTTGCGAAACCCTTGAAGTCGGCGTTGCGGGCGACGAAGTCAGTCTCGCAGTTGACCTCTGCCAGTGCGGCGATATTGCGTGAGTCACCTACCCAGCCAGCGATTACTCCCTCATTTGTCGCGCGGCTCGATTTTTTCGCGAGTGCAGCAAGTCCTTTCGTGCGCAGTAGATCTACCGCAGCATCGATATCTCCACCTGCCTCCAGAAGCGCATTCTTGCAATCCATCATCCCTGCGCCGGTAGTCTCGCGAAGCTCCTTGACCATTTTTGCTGATATTTCCATGACTCATCCATCCTTTGGCTTATTATGCCGCTGCCTGTCTGGCAATATCCGGGCGGCTACTGATCGTTTGGCTTTGTATCCGGGCCTTCTTTATTTTCATCTGCTGCGACTTCAGCACTCTGCTCCACAAGTTCTTCGGCAGCTGCAATTTTTGGAACGATAGGCTCTGTTTTCGACTCGACTAGCGGACCCTCAAAAACGGCCCTTCCATCGAGCAGTCCATCTGCTATGACCCTGCACATAAGGGCGATCGATCTGATCGCGTCGTCATTGCCAGGGATCACGTAATCAACCTCGTCTGGGTCACCATTTGTGTCAACCAGACCGATAATCGGGATTTTGAGGCGGCGAGCCTCGGCGACCGCAATCGCTTCGCGCTTTGTATCAACAACAAATATCGCCGATGGCAACTGGGTCATGTTGCGTATTCCATCGAGATTCTGGCGCAAGCCGCCCAACTCTTTTCTTAGCAGCAGCTGCTCCTTTTTCAGGAGAGCAGCCATTCTGCCGTCCTCCTCCATCGACTCTAGCTCAACCATCCGCGCAATTCGCTTACGCATTGTTACAAAGTTTGTCAGCATTCCACCAAGCCAACGGTGATTGACATAGTACTGTCCGGCCCGTTCGGCTTCAGCCTGAATGGGCTCCTGGGCCTGTTTTTTGGTTCCGACAAAGAGAACCTTGCCGCCTTGTTTGGCGATCTCATAGACAAAACTTCTCGCAAGCTCCAACTCTTTGAGCGTGCGCTGGAGATCAAGGATGTAGATCCCGCTGCGCTCTGTGAAGATGTATGGCTTCATCTTCGGGTTCCACCTGCGAGTTTGGTGACCAAAGTGGACTCCGGCCTCGAGCAGGCTCTTGATTGATACTACTGGCATTCTATTACCTCCTGTTTGGGTTAGCCCTCCGCATGCGTCATTTCCCGGGTGCGACCAGATCGCTACCGCGATCTGACACCTTGCACCGCAGGATCGGCATGCGTGCGTAATTAAAGCCCGAGCAGTCTAACACATCCAGGACATAGGCACACAACTATTACGTAGATCCCTTACCGCACATTTCGCAGATTAGATGTGCCTCGAACCAACCGGGTCGCTTGCTGTTTGGAACTAACTCCAGGAAGTACTCAGCCTCACATGCAGGACACCAAAAACGCCTGCGTAATCCGTTTTCCGAGATAAATCTTTCTACATCTCCCTCGCGGTCGCGAATGCGCAGGCGGTAACTGGTTGCAAGGTTCGCACGGTTGGCCGCATGATCGAGAACCAGTGCGATTTTCTCTACAACATCCGCAGGCTTGGCTTCATTCTTTACCAAATAATCTACTGCTCCGAGCTGCAGGCCGCGCTCAATATCGGCCTCCTGCCCGAGGTTACTCAAAACGATAACGGGAATGTCTTGTGTGCGCGGGTCGGCCTTTATTGCTTCCATCGCCTCAAGGCCGCTCATAACTGGCATGATCAAATCCAGCAATATTAGATCGATCGCCTCAGCTCTAAGTTGACTTAGTGCCTCAAGGCCATTCGATGCAACGTGTACCTGGTATCCCTCCTGTGCCAGTTTATCCGCATATATCTTTCTAATCAGATCGGTATCTTCGACTATCAGTACTGAGTGAGATGCCATGTGATGATCCTCTCTAGGTCATATTAGCCCGGAAGCATGGTGAAGTTTGGAGCGAAGTCTCAGAACCGCCCTAGTGTGAAGCTGACTGATTCGAGACTCAGTCACACCCAACACCTGCCCAATTTCCTTGAGGGTTAGGCCCTCGTAGTAGTAGAGGGCAATAACAACTCTTTCCCGTTCGGGGAGTCTTTCTATTGCATCTGTCAAAATCTCTCTAACTTCCGTGCTTTCGAAGACTGCAACTGGATCCTCTGCGGAAATATCAGCTATGGAGCCAGCCGCGTCACCACTGTCATCTCTGCCTGGATTAGCCCAAAACTCTTCAAAATATACAACTGAGGTATAACTCAACTTTGTGAAAATCAAGTGAAGTTCTTTGACAGATATACCTAATTTTTCAGCCACTTCACTATCATTTGGAGCTCGTTGCAATGTGTTTTCGAGAACGAAATACGCATTTTCAAGCTCCTTGGCCTTGGCTCTCAAGGAGCGTGGAACCCAATCCATAGCTCTAAGCTCATCTATGATTGCTCCCTTGATGCGAGCAATCGCGTATGTTTCAAACTTTATTCCGCGCTGTGGGTCGAATTTCTCGATCGCATCGATCAATCCAAAGATTCCATAGCTGATCAAATCACCTATATCAACGCTGTTTGGAAGACCCGAAGACACTCTTCCGGCCACATATTTTACAAGGGGAGAATAGTTCAAAATGAGTTTTTCTCTAGACCCAACACAACCCTTGTCTTTGAACGCATGCCACAAAGCCTCAATGTCAGACGAAGATTCGACTCTCATGTACTCGGCCCCTAGCGGGTATCTGGTATCAGGCACGCGGATGTGAAGTATTGTGTACTTCTTTTAGTCTTTTTCTGCCGACGTGAGTATAAATCTGTGTTGTGGACAGTGCAACGTGGCCGAGAAGCTCTTGAATCGTGCGAAGATCCGCGCCATTACTAAGCAGGTGTGTAGCAAAGGTGTGGCGAATCACATGTGGTGTTATTCCAGCTATATTCGCGCACTGACGAAATGCTGTTTGCATGCATACTCTGACCGAGTTACTGGAAAGACGATTACCCCGCTTGCTCAAGAAAAGTGCTTGAGTAAGATTCTGTTTGAGCAGGCGTGGACGCGAAAACTGTAGGTAATGAGAGATTCGGAGTCCCGCATATTGATGGAAGGGCACAATCCTCTCCCGTGACCCTTTTCCTAAAACCCTAATATAGCCTTCCTTCAGGTCAACGTCGGCTACATTGAGTCCTGTAAGTTCGGAAACCCTAATACCGGTTGCATAGAGCAATTCAATAATAGCGGCGTTCCGTGATCCAAGGATTGTCGAGTCGTCAAATACAGACAGCAGAACGGTAAGCGCGTCGCTGGGAACGGTTTTTGGCAGCACCTTGCTAAGCTTCGGCGTGTTCATTATCTCCGCTGGATTCTCTCGAATTACATTTTCTAGTTGAAGAAACTTGAAGAATGACCTCACGGCTGAAAATCGGCGAGCAATTGTTGTTCTGGCGTACCGAGCATGGTGCAGGCTTGAAAGGTACTGCCGTAGTTGCTGATGAGAAGGCCTGATGGAGTCAACGCCGTGCGCGTTGGCCCAACGTTGGTAGTCTGCCAAATCGGATGCGTAGGCTTTAACGGTGTTCTCTGACAAACGCCTATGCTCGGAGATGTTAGTGAGAAAGCTATCAAGCAGGCGCTCAGCCTCATTCATCGGAGTCAACTTTGAGCATCGGGTGGGACATGGTGTATTGCTTCGCTGATTCAACTGCCCGCAGACCATAGGCTTTGTAGCGCTCCCGCTTCGATCTAACGTGCGGATCCAGAGGCGGAACGAGTCCCCAGTTGACGTGCATGGGTTGGTAGTTGGTGGTTGCTGAGCTGGATGCATACTCAATGAGCGAGCCTAACGCAGTCTCTCTCGGCATAACGAAGGAAGGGTAGCCTTCGAGATCACAAGCAGCATTAATCGCTGCGATCATACCTCCGGCGATCGCCTCTGCATATCCTTCGGTTCCGACAAGCTGACCGGCCAGGCGAATATTTGGGTAAGCGCGCAGTGCTAGAGTAGAGTCGACCAAACTGGGAGAGTCGATAAAGGTGTTGCGATGCATGACACCTAGGCGAAAGTATTCAACATGCGCAAGCGCCGGAATGAGGGAAAAGACTCTTTTTTGCTCAGAAAATGTTAGGTTTGTTTGAAACCCGACCAAGTTATACGCACTTCTCTCAAGATTTTCGGATCTTAGTTGGAGTACTGCCCATGGCCTCAGTCCCGTTCGAGGATCAGTGAGGCCCACGGGCTTCATGGGGCCAAACCTGAGCGCATCATGCCCCTTGCGAGCGATTTCTTCAATTGGCTGACATGCGCAGAACAGTTCAGAGGATTCAAATTTCTTAGGGATAGATCGTTTTGCCGCCACTAATTCATTGACGAAAACATCATATTCGTCGCGGGATAGAGGGCAGTTCAAGTAGTCGGTCGGATTCCCCTTATCGTACCTTGCCTGGAAAAATGCCCTGGAAGTATCGATAGTCGCGGAATCGATAATCGGGGCAGCTGCATCGAAGAAGGCAAGTCTGCTATCACCCACATATTCAGATAGCGAGGCCGCAAGTGAATCGCTGGTCAAAGGTCCGGTTGCAACGATACAAACTCCATCAGGAATTACGGTGGCCTCTTCCCTGATCAGCGTGACCATCGAGTGACTCTCTATCATCTGCGTAACGCGGCTTGAGAAGCTCGTGCGGTTCACGGCGAGAGCTCCTCCAGCTGGAACCGAGCACTCAATTGCGGTTTTGAGTAGCGATGAGCCTAGTAGGGTAAGCTCTTTTTTAAGCGCACCGGCAGCTGTATCAGGATCGACACTTTTCAGTGAGTTCGAGCATACCAGCTCCGCCAAGTCATCACTGTGGTGCGCAGGGCTGCGACGGCTAGGTCGCATCTCATACAGTTCAACAGCTATTCCGCGGTTCGCCAGCTGAAGAGCTGCTTCGGAGCCAGCCAAGCCGCCGCCGAGAACGGAAACACGGCGCACATGGTTTTCTGATTGATAATGAAAAGGCATGTCGATGATTGTACTACTCTTGGGAATTTGTAGCCGATTATCCTGGACCGTATCTTCCATCGCTGTAACGCCGGACTGTCCCACTCTCCTCTAGCTCGCTCAGGCGTCTTGCAACGGACACAATATCCATACCAAGTGAGTGTGCCAAATCATCGGGGCGCATCGCTTGCGCAAGCAACGCTAGGCGCACAGGGTCATCTTCATCCGCAGATCCGGATGCTTCATGGGATGATAATGTGATAGGTGCACCAAGCCATCCAGCCAACTCACTGATATCGCAGACGGGTACCGCTCCCTGTGCAAGGAGCCTGTTGCAACCCCTGGAGGTGGGTGAAAATATTGAGCCAGGCACCACAAAAACTTGTCCACTACCGTTAAGTTTGTAGTCAACCGTCGAAAACGTACCTGATGGCAGTGCGGCCTCGGCAACTAGCAGATGATCTGATATTGCCGCAATAATTCGATTTCTAAGGCGGAAAGTCCACTTTGCCGGCCTCATGCCCCAAGGGCACTCCGAAATTACTAAGTGCTTCAGGCGAATCTCATCCAACAGTGTGATTGCACTCGAGGGATAGCTCACATCACAACCGCATCCGAGAACTGCAATGGTCTTACCCCCGCACTCGATTGCTGCTCGATGTGCCACTTGATCGCAGCCGATTGCTGCACCTGAAACCACAGTGTATCCGTTGCTTGCGCTCCACTCGGAAAACATTCTCGTAGCTTTGATTCCATATGGCGTAGCCTTGCGCGCTCCGATTATCCCTATTGTTGGAGTTTCCAATAGGTCCTGCTTCCCTATTCCGAAGATTGTTTTCGGTGGATCAACACAGTTCAACCTCAATTTCTCAGGACAATTCGGGGATGACAGATCAATTTCAAACCTTTTCAACTTTGGGCTCCTGTCGTAGAGCGATAAACTGTGGCTTCCAAAATATGCTCGGTATCAACGCGCTGTACATTTGCGATGTCAGCGACGGTTCGGCTGACTCTTAGAATTTTGGTTATGGCTCTCCCTGAGAGGTGCTGCTTTGCAGCGAAATCGAGTAGCCGCCCTTCAGCCGACTCCGTCAAGTCGCACGACCGATGCAGCTGTTTTCCTGACAGCCGAGAGGCAAGACAACCGTCGCGGCGGAGAGCAACTTCGCGAGCTGACATAACTGCTGTGCGAGCCTGGGCAGTTGACACTCCCTGAGCCCCAGAAAAGAATCTGGATGGATCCACTCTATCAATCCGTAGATTTAGGTCTATCCTGTCAATCAGCGGCCCGCCGATGCGGTTCATATAGCGATCAATTACCTGTGGTGGGCATTTACATGGATGCTGAAAGTCTCCGGCATATCCGCAGGGACACGGGTTTGATGCGGCAACCAAAGTGAATTGCGCTGGATAAGATATTCTTCCTTCGGCTCGAACTAAAGTGATTACTCCATCTTCCAGCGGTTGCCTTAGTGACTGAAGAGCTGATGGCGCGAAGTGTGTCATCTCATCGAGAAATAACACCCCGTTATGAGCCAGTGAGATCTCTCCGGGCCTCAGTGGGACGCCTCCTCCAACTAGTCCTGTAAGAGAGCAGGAATGGTGTGGTGCACGAAATGGGCGCTTCCCCGCGAGATAGAGCTCTTCGTCAAATCCAGCAACTGAATATAGTAATGCTGTTTCGAGGGACTCGCGTGGCGTCAAATCGGGAAACAATCCTGCAAGCCTTTTGGCCAACATCGTTTTTCCTGAACCCGGGGGACCCACAAACATAATGTTGTGATTTCCAGCCGCCGAAACGATGAGTGCCCTGCGGGCGAGGTCATGCCCTGCTATATCTGCCAGATCCAACGAGCAACTATCGCTTCGTATTGCAGTCCCTTGTTCGTGTATATGCGTGGGTCGCTTCTTTGGATCAAGTGCCCTGAGCGAGCTGATGGGTATATAGTTGATTCCCGGTAGCGAAGACGCGTATTTCGTGGCTTGGGTAGGACCAATAAATGTTTTCAAGCAATCCCTTGCCCCTATTAGGTGTGCCAGGAGCCCGGGGACGCTACGCAACCCTCCATCAAGCGACAGCTCGCCAGCCAAGTGAGCACCATCAATGCTCTGAGGTGATAACTGGCCGGTAGCAACAAGGATTCCAGCGGCTATCGGAAGATCAAAACCTGTGCCGTGCTTGCGCAAGGGCGATGGCGCCAAGTTCACCACTATCCTTGCGTTGGGGAAAGTGTACCCTGAGGCTCGCAGCGCCGAACGTACTCGCTCCCTTGCTTCCTGAACTGCGGTGTCACCTAAACCCACAAGGTGAAATGAAGGAAGTCCTGGTCCTACATCAACCTGAACCTCAACCGGGATCGCCTCGGTACCCATTATGGTCGCAGTCGCGACCTTGCACTGTCCGTGGCCACTCATTCTACGATGAACGCACTTCGCTGATGTCTCAGTATTGCTCTATCTTCAGCAACTACCTGAATTGCAATGACATCAAATCTGACACTTAGATCACCGGTCCCCTTAGAAGATAGATATGTTTCAGCAAGCCTCGTAATTCTCCTCTGCTTCCTCCAAGACACCGCTTCTTCCGGCATACCCATTCGACAGCCGCGTCTCGTCTTCACCTCAACGAGCACCAAAACATCCTCATCCAGGGCTATTATGTCAATCTCCCCGGATTTACATCTCCAGTTTCGACACAAAATGGTAAGGCCGCTGCGCTCTAAATATGCAGCGGCAGCGTCCTCCCCGCGCTTGCCAATCTCCTTGGTGTGCATTCGACCCCCTTGAATACTGAATACTGCAGTTCAGTTTGAAGGCTAAGTCGAATCAGAATCTTACTGGCATCTATCCAATATATTCAGCTGCCCAGAGCATGGCTTGAAGCTACGTCTATGTAAGGGAGTGAGGCCGTGAGTAGCAATGGCGCGGAGATGACCTTTGGTCCCGTAACCCTTATTGTTCAGAAAATCATATTCTGGGTATAGATCGTGAGCCCCATCCATAATCGAATCTCTAGCGACTTTCGCGATAACGGACGCCGCAGCAATGGCGGCAACACGCTTGTCGCCGGAGATAATTCCTTTCTCAAATTGGTGGATGCCCAAAGGGTGCCCGTCAGTGAGCACATGGTCGCATTCACAGGAAAGTTCACCCAAAGCGAACTGCGCCGCTTTCTTAAGTGCACTACCGAGACCCAGGCTATCGATCTCCATGACAGGTATATGAACAATCGCATAGCTTGAGCAGATAGATCTCAGTCTAGATGATATCTCGAGTCGCTTGGCCGGTCGCAGTAATTTGGAGTCATTCAGTCCAGGGATATCAGATTCAGGCCCCAGGACAATTGCGCAGACTGTTAATGGACCGGCAAGTGCGCCCCGTCCAACCTCATCAATGCCAGCGATATGAATCGCCCCAGTTTTCCGTAGCTCGTTCTCAAACTCGAACAGATCAACATTGGTTGAAAAGTCCGAGTTGCGAGTCACAGGCTAGTACGAGCGCTCCTTGAGCCTCGCCGCCTTACCGATTTTGTCGCGGAGGAAGTAAAGCTTGGAGCGTCTGATCTTTGCACGACCCACTACTTCGATCTTTTGAATCTTTGGCGAGTGTACGGGAAACTTTCTTTCGACCCCAGTACCGAACGATATCTTCCTGACCGCAAATGTTTCACGATTTCCAGATCCATGGCGGCTGATTACAACCCCTTGAAAGACCTGTATGCGCTCACGAGTGCCTTCAACGACACGGTAGTGAACCTTGATGGTATCACCGACCTGAAAGACCGGAAGGTCATCACGAATCTGCTGCTGTTCAAGTGCGCGAATAATGTCCAATTGAGCTTCCTTTGATCAAGATAACTGTTTAGTCTTTGAGAATTATGGGTCAAGACACAAACATGCATGCTACCCCACATATAAGCGATTACGCAAGACCATCGGCAACAATTTTGAATCGACTATCGAATAAAGCAAGAAGTTGAATAGCTACCCTTATCGCAGTATGGCATATGGACCCGGATGTATTTCGAATTCTGAATTTCCGTTAGAAGTGTCGCCGGCAGATTTGTGCAACGCACGATATCTTCAATGGTGGCAGGACCGGGATCTTTTCTCCTGCTCATGGCGCCAAAAACCTTAAAATTATATAGGCTCCAGAGGTACGAAATCGCCAGCCAGCAAGCTGCCATAAATACTGTTAGCACTGCGATTCTAATAAAGTCCGTAAAATCGCCAAAAATAATCAATTGGTTGAGCAGCAGGGATGAGCCAAAAATCCAGGCAGCTATCGAGACTATGAGCTGGACTGACCAAAATAATATGTAGGTCCATCCCGCAGCTGTGATTGCCCCTTCGAGGGCCGTGACCCTAAATTTTTGTTTGCGCTTGATTATCATAAGGTGATACCTCTGTCTGGACTTTCCCATGTAGCGTAAGCTTTTTTTCGGCCTAAAAGAACTTTTGGAATCGCTCTAAGAATTACTGCAGCATTAAAGTACCAGTACAAGAAGGGGTACCAGATAGCCCAAACATAATACCTCATCAGATTATGTTCATATCTTCTCTCGATGAGCAACGCAGCAAAGAACTGAATCATGCAAACAAGCGCCAGGTATGCTCCAGCCCAAAATACAGGGATGACAATGGTTGAACCGGAAAGTGCATACATAAAGAACAGCACAATTGTAATAAGCCAGCATATCGCCCAAATTACGCTCACAGCCTGTTCTATGTAAACTGGAATAAGCCTTTTTTGTTTGAAGTCAAAAAGGACATCACGGTGTCTTACAAGCACTTCAAGTCCTCCTTGAGCCCAGCGTACTCGTTGGCGCCATAGACCCCTGATAGTTTCAGGTACCAACATCCAGCAGATAGCGCGAGGTTCATATCTTACATCCCAAGACCTTCGCTGTAGTTTCCAGGTCACCGCGATATCTTCCGTGATCATGTCTAGGTCCCACATACCACAATCAAGCAGTGCTTTTTTCCGGAAAGCGGCAATAACACCCGAAACAGTAGTAATCTTCCCCAATATTCTTTGAGTGCGCTTAATGAGGCCAACTATACTTGCATACTCGCAAAGCTGGACTCGGGCCAGAAGCGAGCTCCTGTTTCTCACTCGCGGGTTGCCCGTGACGGCACCCACTCTTGCCCCGGTGCCCGGAGTAGTGAAGTGTGGAACGATATACCGTAGGGCATCTTTGTCCAATAGCGCGTCGGCGTCTACCGTGACCAAAATTTCACCTTTTGCCACTACCAAGCCAACTGATAAAGCGTTTGCCTTTCCAGCATTTTGCTCTAAATCAATGATCCTGAGTCTCGGATTACTATCCTTTAATCTGGAGAGTAGTTCCAAAATATTATCAGTGCTACCGTCACTGATAACAATGATCTCGTAATCGGGGTAGTTGAGATCGCCATGCCAGGTAACGGTCTCTTCGATAACATCAGCTTCGTTATAGCAGGGAATCAATATCGAGACCAATGGCGTTTGGGTTAGAGGCAGTGGTTCCATGCGTTCGCGTCTGAAGTAAAACAACGCCCCGCCCATGAGCCACACAACACTCATAACCAAAGGGTACCAAAATACAAATGCAGCTAAGTATTGAAGTGCGACTGGCAACATGTCCCCCCGTGGGAAGTTAGACGATATAAGTACTTAGCAAAAGTACAAAAATCTTACAATCAAAGGCATATCACAACTCACCCCATCGAGCAATTGGCCAATATATGGCGAAGGCACGAGCCTTGATACTCTCAATCGGCTGTGCTCCGAATACACGACTATCGGAGCTGTTCGGCCGGTTATCCCCCATCAACCATACATGGCCTTCAGGAATTGTTGCCGGTAGCTCGGCGGATGCCGCCTGGGTTACCGAGGACGCAGTGTAGGATTCAGGCAGTGGCTCATTGTCAATGTATACCTTGCCGTCTCGAATATCGATAGTCTGACCCTCGACAGCAACTATTCGCTTGATCAGCTGAGGGTATACGCCGCCGGGGTCATCAAATACGACAATATCACCAGCGACGGGTTGCGAAAATCGATAGGAGATTTTCTCGGCCAATACGCGATCGCCGACCATGATCGTCGGTTCCATCGAGCCTGTGGGGATGATGAAGGGCTGAAGGATAAAGGCTTTGATGCCTTGAGCCAACAGAAAAGCAAGGGCGATCATGAACACGGTCTCTAGCAGCCATCGCCCTATACCTGGTGAATTGCGGCGATGTTTCGCTTGTGGAACTGAATCCCCGGGGTTGCCTGTATCTTGCGAAGCGATATGGTTAGAGGTTTTGATCTCGGAGGTCATCGATCGGTCCTGCTCCTTTCGAGCTCATCATCTGCGATAGCGCGCTCACTTTGAGATAGTTCGACCAAGTCTAGCAGGTCGGGCCGAAAACGTGATGTAATTCGCAGCGCCTGTTCTCGGCGCCAAGCCTCAATCTGAGCGTGATTGCCGCTCCTCAGCACGGCTGGGACATCCATGTTTTCGAATACTGGTGGACGAGTGTATTGTGGGTACTCGAGCAGCCCTTCGACGAAGGACTCTTCTTCGGTTGACCTGTGATCACCAAGCGCCCCAGGCAGAAGTCTGGTAATGGCATCAATGACAAGCATTGCCGGAATCTCTCCCCCGCTGACAACGTAGTCTCCTACAGAAATAATTTCGTCAGCCAGGGTATAAACTCTTTCATCAAAGCCCTCGTAACGGCCGCAGACAATGAGAATTCGCTCAAGCTCACTCAGTCTTTTGGCAACCGGCTGCTTGAAAGTTCTACCCCTAGGCGACAGGAAAATTACATGTGGCCGAGGAGTTTCGATCGCCGATATTTCCCTAACTGCATCGAAGATGGGACCTGGCAGCATAACCATGCCGGGGCCGCCGCCGTAAGGGTAGTCGTCTACGGTTCTATGAGTGCCCTGGGACCAGTCGCGCAGGTCGTGAAGGTGGATGTTCAGGATAGACTTCTCACGCGCAATGCGCAGGATCGAAGTCGCAAGTGGCGCCTCGAAAACCTCGGGAAAGATCGTCAGTACATCAATTCTCATCGATAAGGTCTTCACTGATAAGTCCGTCGAGTAGACGAACGTTTACGGTGCCGGAATCCGGATCCGTGCTACGGACAACATAATCGATAACAGGAATCAGGACTTGATTCCATCTTCCCCCTTCAACGACCCAAACATCGTTGGCCCCAGTATGGATGACCTCATTGATAACGCCGAGCTCGCCGAGTTTCTCATCCATGACCTTGTATCCAATCGGGTTTAGTGCGGCGTCATCATCCGATACATCAAGAAGGTCACTCGCCGCGGCGATCAGGCGCGCACCTTTGAGAGCCGATGAATGGTTCCGGCACTCTATCAAGGAAAGTTTGATCAAAAGCCCTTTGGGCCCCGGCCTTACCGACTCGATAGTCAACGGTCCGAAATCTTCACCCGGCGGAACGACCCATACAGTCATCCCGCATCGAAGCTCTGCTGAGTGGCTGGTGGGAAAAACAATAACTTCACCTGTGCCGCCATGAGCCCCTAGAATTGTGCCGATAGTGGCATAAGGAAAACGCGACACGATCTCATCCGACAACGTCAACTTCTACCAAATCACCACTGCAGCTCGCAGCAGCCCGCGCAAGTGTGCGTATCGCTTTGATAATACGGCCCTGTCGGCCAATAACCTTGCCGACATCGGCCGGATCGACAGATATCTCGAAACGAACCACATCACCAGAGGTGGCACGAGTGATCGATACCGAGTCTGGGGAATCAACCAACGAAGTGACCAGAAACCTGACCAGCCCTTCGATGTCTGTCTTATCCGTAGTATCCAATGCGTCGTCCATCAATTTATTCGCTGGAAACGGGGTCAGATGTCGACGAAGCGGCATCCTTTGCTATCTGATAAAGCTTGGCGGTTGTCTCTGTCATCTCGGCGCCATTCGATATCCACTGCTCAACCTTCTCAAGATTTAGCTCAATTGTGGAAGGCTGGGTCCGTGGATTGTAACGTCCAAGAATCTCTATGAAGCGACCATCGCGTGGAGAACGCGAATCAGCAACAACTACTCGGTAAAAAGGGGCCTTTTTTGCGCCAGCGCGCGCAAGGCGAATCCTGACTGACAAACCTTCACCTCCGGTCGGGGTGGCTATCCTTAGCCACTATGCAAGCAAAACGGGATACATAATACGACATCCTAGGCACACGGTCAAAACTTGAACTTACCAAGACCCCCCTTTTTGCCCTTGCCCATTCCCTTGACGAGCTTTTGTGTCTGCGCAAACTGCTTTAGCAGCTTATTGACATCGGAGACGGCAGCCCCTGACCCTGCCGCGATACGCGCACGCCTCGAGCCTTTTATGATCTGCGGCTTGAGTCGCTCCTCGGCGGTCATAGATTGAATTATCGCGGCAATGCGATCAAGCTGTTTTTCATCCATGTCAGGAATGGATTCCTTGATCTTTCCGGAGCCGGGCAAGAGCTTTAGCAATGAGGCGATACCGCCCATCTTCTTGATCTGCCTAAGTTGTTCCAGGAAATCCTCGAGCGTGAATTGACCGGCTTTCAGGCGCTGCTCTAGGTCATGAGTGTCTTGTGTGTCAGCTGTTTGTTGCGCCTTCTCGATAAGCGAGAGAATGTCACCCATGCCGAGTATTCGCTTGGCCATGCGGTCAGGGTAGAAAACCTCAAAGGCATCGAGTTTCTCGCCTGTGCCCGCAAACATTACGGGGCGTCCCGTTACAGCCTTTACCGACAGCGCCGCGCCTCCTCGGGCATCGCCATCAAGTTTGGAGATGATGACGCCATCGAAGTCCACACGCTCGGCAAATGCGCGCGCTGCGTTTACCGCGTCTTGACCTGTCATGGAGTCGACAACCATAAGCACCTGGTCGGGGCGAGTGGTCGACTTGATCCTGGCTGCCTCCGACATCATCTCTTCATCGATATGAAGTCGGCCTGCGGTATCTATGATCACCAAATCGCGCATGGTCGCTATCGCTTGTTTCACGCCATCAGCGGCAATTTTAGCGGCGTCACTTCCCTCTCCGCGATACACGGGGATCGAAAGTTCACGACCCAAGGCTTCGAGCTGATCGATAGCGGCAGGACGATATATGTCACAAGCGACAAGAAGAGGATGCCGTCCTTGTTTGCGTAGATGATTTGCCAACTTTGCGCTGGCAGTGGTTTTACCTGAACCTTGAAGTCCGACTAACATGATGATGTTGGGAACTCTGCTTGGGAGAACAAGTCGGGATTCGGTTGACCCAAGTAGCGAAGTCAGCTCTTCGAGAACGATCTTAATGACGCTCTGCCCGGGGGTGAGGCTCTTTGCGACCTCCTGGCCGACGGCTCGGGGTCGAATCGAAGCGACAAGTTCTTTGACCACTGCAAAGTTCACATCGGCCTCAAGCAGTGCCAGGCGGATCTCACGCAGCGCCGCCTCGACATCCGCCTCGGAAAGCCGCCCTTTTCCCGTGAGACCCTTAAATATCGCTTGAAGGCGTGTTGTCAGGTTGTCAAACATCTTTTGTTCTTCTGCCTTTCAGTTCATGATCGTTATGCGATTGAGTGGTGCGACAATCGCTACTACTTCTCCGGCGACGCGCTCCAGCGAAACGGGGCCAAATACTCGGCTATCCAAAGATACAGGCCGATTGTCGCCGAGCACAAACACTTCATTTTCACCTAAAGAGGTCAAAGGATACGATATATCTCCCGGCGAAAGGACTTTAGGGTAAGTGTCCGGCTCAGGTCTTCCGTTGACGAAGGCGAGCCCTGATTTGACCTCTACTTCATCGCCGGGCAAGGCAATGACTCTTTTGATCAGACTGGGCAAGGCAACAGAGTTGTCATCGTGTTTGCGAGTCAACAATATTATGTCTCCACGCCCAGGCTCTCGGTAATCGCGGGTAATAAGGGCGACGTCATCGATTTCTATTGTTGGGTACATTGAAGGTCCATCGACCCGCAGCACCTGATGGGTGACATTGAGTACGATCACGACAAGAATAAACAGAGCAAGCAGCACCCACAAGGACAGTGCGACAGCGACCTGGCGAGCCCGGGAGTACCCAGGGTTATTGCCTGGCGCGGTCATCGCGGATCGACGCCAACTAAAGCACAGGCGAAATCGAGTGGCATAAAGGGCTTCAGATCCTCAATATCCTCGCCAAAGCCTATCCTGAGGACCGGCAACTGTAGCTCTCTGGAGATGGCGACAACGATACCTCCCTTGGCAGTTCCATCCAACTTGGTGAGAATGAGCCCGTCAAGAGTGAGCGATGAATGAAACTGTCTAGCTTGCGCCAGGCCATTTTGCCCGGTTGTTGCATCTATCACGAGCACTGTTCGAACCGGAACCTGGCTTGTACGCTTGACAACGCGCTGAACCTTTTCAAGCTCTCGCATCAGGTCGATCGAGGTGTGAAGTCGTCCGGCGGTATCGATCAGGGTCAAATCGGTACCCTTGCTCTTCGATTCCTCGACAGTATCAAAAGCAACCGCGGCAGGATCTTCGCCCCGGCTTCGGCTGATGACCGGAACACCTGCTCTGCCCGCCCAAACCTCAAGTTGCTCGTTGGCGGCAGCACGAAAGGTATCAGCAGAGCCGAGAAGAACGCTCCTGCCCTCATCTACCGCTTGTTTTGCAAGTTTGCCGACGGTAGTGGTTTTTCCGCTGCCGTTGACGCCGACCATCAGCACAACAGCATTTCCTGCAAGCGGATCGTCAGCCATCACCGGAAACTCATCGGCGATCTCTTGTGCGAGGTGATTCAGCACCGATGCGGTATCCGGTAGAGATTGCCTGACAGCTATTTTTCGCAGTCGGCCAACGATGTCATCGGTAGCGGTAACTCCCATATCCGAGGCGATCAGCGCGTCTTCGAGCTCACTCCAAAACCCCTCATCGACGATGGGTTTTCGAACGAGGGCGTTAAAGTGGCCTGTTAGAGCCTCACGGCTCTTTGCAAGCTGATCGGAAAGGCGTCTATACCAGGGTGCGACCATCTGTCTTGCTCCCGATCGTCTCGCGTTGAAGTTTTTGACTCAGAAGCTTTGTGACTCCGTCCGCATGCATGCTCGCGCCATACAAGACATCGGCCATCTCCATTGTGCGGCGTTGATGTGTAATGACTATAAACTGCGTTTGCTTCCGCATGGATTCGATAAATACAATGAATCGCCGCAGGTTTGTGTCGTCTAGGGCCGCGTCGACCTCATCTAAAACGTAAAATGGACAAGGCCGCGACCGATATAGCGCAAAAAGCAGTGCGAGTGCTGTTAGTGATTTTTCGCCGCCGGACATCAGCGACATCTTGGTGAGTCTCTTTCCGAGAGGCTGGGCTGTGACCTCGATTCCGGTTGCCTGAAAATCATCGGGATCGGTCAGGGTAAGTGCGCCTGAGCCACCGGGGAAAAGTTGCGAGAATATGTTCTGGAAGTTTATCGCGACCTCCTCGAAGGTCTCGATAAACCGCATCTTCATCTTTCTGTCGATGGCCGCAATGACCTTTGATAGAGCCTGACGTGAAGCGATTACGTCCTCGACAGATGCCGATATCCTCGACAGCCTCTCCTCAAGGGCTTTGTGCTCCTGAACCGCTATAGGGTTTACCGGCCCCATCGCACCAATCTTTCTTTGGAGCGCTCGGAGTTTTTCCTCGGTTGCTGCACGATTGTCGAGAGGTGGCTGCTCGATCGCAATCTCAAGTGGAACCTTGAGTTCGCTGACAATCCGGTTGACTGCTGTGCTCACTTGAACTTCAAGCCTGCCTTTGACCACCCGGATATCTCCGATTACTTGTGCGATCTCCTCGTGCTCCTTTTGGATGGCGCGAACCTCATCTTGGGCAGAGTGAATACTGTCACGCAAACTCTGGGAGTCAGCTTGCTCAAAGCGCGCGCGGTCGAGAAGCTTTGACGCCCAGTGCTCGGCGCGCTCGAGTAACGCTGAATAGAGATCGTGGACGGGTTGTACACGCTGCCGCAAAAGCTCAAGCGCAACTTCACTCTGGCGAGCGGCCTCGATGGCTGTTTGCAGATCAGAAAGCTCAGCAGTGATCGAAGCAATCTGGCGCTTGAGGTGAACCTCGCGCTCGGAGACGGTGGCGATCTCCACCTGACAGGTCGACAGACGCTGATTGACGGCGCTTTCGTCTCGGAACTTGTTCTCCTGCAGCTGCTTAGAGTCGGCTACCAGTTCATCGGCCTTTTGAAGCTCGGTGACTGTAGAAGTCATATCGTGCTGGATTTGCTTTAAGTTGGGAGTCAGGGTTTCGGTTCTCGCATTTACCTCCGAAATCCTCGCAGAACCCCTGGCTTCATCCGCGCTGAGGCCGGAAAGCTCACTTTCGAGTCTGCCGATCTCATCGCGAAGCGATTCGCGAGAGCCAACGATTGAGGCAAGCTGCTGTCCCAGCTCAAAAGCATCCTGCTGAGCAAGCCCAAGCGCCTCCTCGGCGCTAGTTACGGACGCCTCCAGCTCGTCAGCCTTGGCTACCTCGGCCTCGATTAGATCGGTAAGCTCATTCATGCGACGCTGACGCTCCAGGACTCCGGCGCTATCCGAGATCGACCTTCCTACAGTCAGCTTCCCGCTCGGCCAGAGCGTCTCACCGGATAACGTTGCGATTCGGCCAGAAAGCGGGCCGGTCGACATTGCAGACGCGAGATCATCTGCAACCAAAACATCGCCGAGAAGGGCGTTTAGCGCCGGCCGGTACTCATCTTTGCACTCAATAAGGTCGACAACCCTGATAAATCCTTCCGGTGCGGCAGGAAGCGTTTGTGCGGCGGTCGCGACAGGTACAAGCGAGACTTCACCCGCCGTCTGCCCGCTCAGCTCTTTTGCAATCGCGGCGGCAACCTTTGTGTCGGCGACTAGCAACGCGAACAGATCGGCGCCCAAAACGTGCTCTACTAGCTGCTCGTACTCGGGCGAGACAGATATGTGCTCGACCAATGATCCAACGATGCCAGGAAACTTTCGCTCTTGCGAGAGTATCCATGCGACTGCCGGCGCGGCGGAGGCAAACGCTCTCTCGACCTCCTCAAGGCCACGAACCTCTGCGCGCAGTGATGAGACTTTGTCCTGCATATCCCTGAAATCGCGGCGCTTGCTGTCGAGGACACGAACGCGCTTGTCGACATCCGCATCTGCAAGGGCCCGGTCTCGGGTAAGTTTCGTTACCTGCTGGTCGACCTGTTCAAGCTTGGATCTGCGAGCGGAAAGCGTCGCCGTCAACTTGGCGCGTTGCTCCTTCACCTGATTGAGATGCTCCGCGATTAGCTCGGCCTCTAGCTGCGCAGATGCGACGCTCTGCTCGATTCTCGCGCTCTCTTCTTTCAGGGTATCGAGGGTTTTTCGCAGCCGCCGTGCTTGCCCTGAGGCCTGGGCGAAGGACTCATCGGCAGCAAGGCGATCTTTGCGAGCGGCTTCGGCCTCACGCCTAAGCTCTCCGAGGAGAGCATATTGCGCCTTGAGTGAAGCATCGGTTTCTTGCTGCTTCTCTCGCAACGAAACTAGCTCGGATTCACGCACGGCGGTTCGCGATTGACTCTGGTGAACTTTCGCGCGCAGCTCCGAGAGCCGCTCGATCAGATTCTTGCCCTTCTCTTCAAGAAGAAGCAGCCCGGAGCTCAATCGCTCCAGCACCGATTGGAGTCTGCGCCTTTGCTCGGAGAGGTCTCCGACAAACAAGCCCTTCTCCTCAAGAAGCAGCTGAAACTTCGAAAGCTCCTTTTGCTTTTCTGAGAGGCGGTATTGGGCGATCTCGGCGGATGCCTGGGCTTCGCGGTCTTCCTTATCTCGCTTGTTCCACTCCTGCTGCAGCGCACGAAGGTCATCAACGGCCAAGGAAACCTCGACTTCCTTGATCTTCTCGGCGAGCACATGGTGATCCTGGGCCCTTGTAGCCTGCCTTGCGAGCGGCTTGAGCTGTCGCTCGATCTCGCCCATCAGGTCGCGCGCACGCTGTATGAAGCTATCGATCCCGGCAAGCTTGCGGACCGCTCGCTCCCTGCGCCTCTTGTGCTTGAGTACGCCGGCTGCCTCCTCTACAAGCGCCCGCCGGTCTTCAGGACGAGAGCTTAGAACCTCCTCCAGTTGACCTTGACTGATGATGGAGTACGTTGCCCGGCCCAATCCCGTGTCGTGCAGCAGCTCGTGGATGTCCATGAGGCGACATGGCGTGCCGTTTAGCAGGTACTCACTCTCCCCGCTACGATACATCCTGCGAGTTATCGCAATCTCGGAGAAATCGAGAGGCAAGGTCGAGCAGGTATTATCGAGGACAAGGTCGACTTCGGCTACGCCCAACGCCTTGCGTGCCGAGGAGCCAGCGAAGATGACATCCTCCATGGCTTGTCCCCGTAGCGCCTTTGCGGACTGCTCGCCGAGAACCCACAAAACGGCATCTGTTACATTGGACTTCCCGGATCCGTTGGGGCCGATAACTACAGATATGCCAGGCTCGAAGGAGAGTGCCGTTTTGTCGGCAAAGGATTTGAAACCCTTCAGCGTGAGAGATTTCAGATGCAATGCGGCCCTTTCCTGGTTGCGGTGTAAAAGCTTGATCCTTCCACCGATTGAAAGGTGAAAGCGTCAGAATTCTACCACGCTAACGCTCTCGCGGTAGAAAAAGTGAGCCTCCTTCATCGGCGAAACTTAAGCAATGCGGTGGCAGCGGCTAGCGCTTGAGCCTCCTTCTTCGACCTTCCTGTGCCCTCACCCAAAATCTGTCCATCGATTATCACTTTGGCGGAAAATATTGCCTGGTGCGGCGGTCCCTCGACTTTGGTGATCTCATAGACGGGTTCCAGCCCGCACGCCTGCGCACGCTCCTGAAGAACCGATTTCGGGTGTCCTGCCATCTCGGATATCTCGGGAGTAATTCTGTGAGCCAGAGTCCTTAGAACGAATCGTTTCGCCTCATGCAATCCGGCATCGAGATAAACGGCACCAACTACCGCCTCAAAGCAGTTCTCCAGAGCAGACGCCAATCCCCTGTTTGCGGTGTTCCTCTCGCTGCCGCCCAAAATCAACAGCTCAGCTAAGCCGAGCTCGTCGGCGGCTTCTGTAAGCACCGAGCCTGAAACAACCGCGATCTTCATCTTGGTCATGTCGCCTTCGGACATCGCGGGGAACTTCCGGTATATTTCGTCAACTACGATCATCGAAATGACCGCATCGCCGAGAAACTCCAATCGCTCGTAGTCACTGCTAACGAGTCCGTCGGTCACAGCGCTCGGATGAGACAGTGCCTGCAATGCGATCTCCCGGTTGGTGAAGCGATGAGACAGCGCAAGTTCAAGCGCGGCGATTCGAGCCTCTTTATCCAGGGCAGCCATCAAGAGCCCATCACGGCCGGGCTTTGGTGAAAAGGAGCGTCGCGTTGTGACCACCAAATCCGAAGGAGTTGCTCATCGCCGCGTTGACCGTCATCTTCCTGGCTGTATTTGGCACATAGTCAAGATCGCATTGGGGGTCCGGATCAACGAGATTGATCGTGGGTGGAACGATATCGTGCATCAAGCTCATCACCGATACAACCGCCTCCAGAGCTCCAGCTCCACCGAGCAGGTGGCCTGTCATCGACTTGGTCGAGGAAACGACCGGCAGGCTGTCTGCGAAAACCGATTTGATAGCGTTTGTCTCGGCTATATCACCCAGAGGCGTAGATGTTCCATGTGCATTGATGTAGCTCACATCCGATGGCATGAAACCGGCTTGCTCGAGCGCTTGTTTCATTGCGCGTTTGGCCCCGCTGCCATCTGGGGCGGGTGCGGTTATATGGTAGGCGTCTGCCGATGCGCCATAGCCGACCAGCTCGGCAAGGATTCGTGCTTTTCGGGCCTTGGCGAACTCCATCTCCTCAAGAATAAGGATGGCCCCGCCTTCTCCGATGACAAAGCCGTCGCGGCCGACATCGAATGGCCGAGAAGCCGCCTGGGGATCGTCATTGCGCGCGGAAAGCGCTCTGGCGGACGAGAATCCGGCGAGCCCTAAAGGTGTGAGGCCGCAGTCGAAACCGCCGGCGACGATCACCTCGGCAGAGCCGCGCTTGATGCACTCCGCCGCCTCTCCAATTGCGTGGTTTCCTGTCGCACATGCCGAGACAGGAGCGTAGTTTATGCCTCGCAGGTTATGGCGGATGGAAATGTGCCCCGCAGCAAGATCGATGATCATCATAGGCACGAGAAACGGGCTGACACGACCAGGCCCACTCTTCAGCAGAACCGCAGTTTGCTCCTCCATCGTCGCCAGTCCACCGATTCCGGCGCCGACAATCACCCCGACGCGCTCGGAGATTTCATCTGTGATCGTCAGCCCGGAGTGAGCTATCGCCTCATCTGCGGCGGCAACCGCGAACTGCTGAAACCGGGATAACCTTCTGGCTTCCTTAGGGCTTAGCCACTCGGTCGGATCAAATCCATCGACCTGACCGCCGAACCTGGTTGAAAAGTCCGTAACATCGAAGTGGGTGATTGGGCCGATCCCGGAGCGTCCGGCGATCATCGAATCCCAGGCGCGGTCGACGCCGACTCCAACAGGAGAGACCACGCCAAGTCCAGTAACAACGACTCTTCTCATAATCTTTAGACTCCTTGAGAAGCCACCTTGCCAGACGCGGCCTCATATTCGGATACCAGACGATCGATCAGCTCCGATACGGTCGGGACATCACTAACTTGAATCGCGGAGTTTCCGGCAAAAACCAGACCCTCGATGACATCGCCCTGCTGAGCTCTGATAAGTTTGTCGACTATACAATACTCTCGGCCGCACTTCTTCAGACATCCCCTGCAGTGACCGATTTCGGGATAGTCGCCTCGCTCCAACCTGATTGAGAAAGGGTTTCGAATCGCGCGTCCAGGGAGGCCCACGGGGCTTTTTACAAGCACAATATCTTCAGCGGTCGAGTCGACATACATACGCTTGAACTCATCGGATGCAGATGACTCTACGGTAGCGGCGAACATGGAGCCCATCTGGACTCCCGCGGCGCCCAAGTCAAGAAAGCGCTTGATATCAAAGCCTGTTGCGATACCTCCAGCAGCGATGACTGGAAGTTGAACCGCCGAGACAATTTTCGGGAGCAGAATTTCAAGGGGATCTTCGGTGCCTAAGTGGCCTCCGGCCTCAAATCCTTCGGCGATAACCGCGGCTGCGCCAAATTTCTCAGAGAGCTGCGCAACTCTTGCCGAGCCGACAATGGGAACTAACGGAACACCCGCCTCGCTGCACCACTGAAATACATCGCGTGAAAACCCGGCGCCGGCGATAACCATGTCGATTCCCTCGGCAAGCGCGACAGAAACCAACTCCTTGAACGCCGCAACGGCGACCATTATGTTGACGGCGATTATCCCGTCTCCACCGGAGAGCTCCCTGGCTTTTCTGATCTCGGAGGCAAGCTCGTGCGGGGTCATCCCCGAGCCTGCTATAACTCCGACTCCGCCTGCCTTGGCCACAGCCGCGGCGAGAGGCGCCATGGATATCCTTACGGCCATCCCGCCTTGCACTATCGGCAACCTTGCGGTGACGTTTCCAACTGTCAACGATGACATCATCTAGGCGTTTGCCTCTATATATGAAACCGCGTCGCCGACCGTCTTGATGCTCTCGGCTTCTTCATCGGGAATCGAAATTCCAAATGATTCCTCAAGAGCCATCACAAGCTCAACGATGTCCAATGAATCAGCGCCTAAGTCATCGATGAAGGACGCCTCCTCCGTGACTGTACTTTCATCGACATTGAGCTGCTCGGTGACAACCTCTTTTACCTTCTCAAAAATTTCTTCTGTTTCCACGTAACATCTCCCTTTCCTGGTCTTTACGGCAACAATGAATACCACAACACTCTATGTCATGAAAAGGTCATACCTCCATCAACGGCCAGTACCTGGCCGGTGATGTATCGAGCTTGATCTGAGGCAAGGAAAGCGACTGCATAGGCTACATCCTCGCCTGCGCCAAATGTGTTTAGGGCGATACTGGCAAGCGCTTGATCCCGAACGCTATCGGGAAGTGTCGCAGTCATGTCGGTGTCGATGAATCCTGGCGCAACGGCATTGGCACGAATGCCACGGCTGGCAAGCTCACGAGCCGTCGATTTCGTCAGGCCGATGATTCCCGCTTTGGCTGCCGAGTAGTTGGCCTGACCCGCATTTCCGCTCAGACCTACCACCGAAGTTATGTTTACGATGGAGCCTGAGCGTTGCTTCATGAGGTGTCGCACTGCAGCCCGGGTTACGTTGAAGGTCCCGGTAAGATTGGTCGCGATAACCTCACTCCAATCACTGTCGCTCATGCGGGCTATCAAGCCGTCTCGAGTCAAGCCGGCGTTGTTGACCACAATGTGAAGGCCTCCGAGCTCAGAGATCGTAGTGTCTACCAGAAGTTTTGCGGATTCCGGCACTGTAATATCGGCCATAATCGGTACCGCGCTTCCGCCCATGCTGCGAATATCGGCGGCCACCAGTTCAGCCTTTTCCTTGCTGCCGGCGTAGTTCACGGCAACTGCCGCCCCACAAGAGGCAAGCACCTTGGCAACAGCGGCTCCGATACCCCTGGAGGCGCCCGTGACTAAAGCAACCCTGCCTGAAAGATCAATCACTGCGAGATCACCTCCTCAAGAATATATTCGAGTCCGACGGACTCCACACTCACTCGTGTAACCCCAGGTATGTCCCTGGCGAGTCCGTTCAGTACCGTACCAGGCCCCGCTTCAACCATCACAACGGGAGCATAGCTGGATATGATATTCATCGTTTCGACCCATTGCACAGGTGAGGTCATCTGCTTGATCAGGCGGGACCGAATGTCCTCTGCGTTGGACCCCACTTCAGGATCTACGTTTTGGATTACGGGGATAGAGGCGTCCTTGAACTCGGTCCGGATGAGCATCTCCTCGAACGCATCGGATGCCGACTGCATCATCGGCGTATGAAACGCCCCGGAAACTTTGAGTGGAATCACTCGGCAGTTAGCTTCCTTGAGTAAAATCTCCGATGCCCGATGTATGCCCTGCGCGCTACCCGAGATGACAACCTGCTTGGCGGAGTTGTCATTTGCGATCCACACATCTTCAATTCCATCCAGATATGGAGTAAGCGTTTTTTTGTCGATACCGAGAACAGCGTTCATGGCTCCAGGGTTAGCAGCGGCGGCCTCGGCCATCAACTGTGAGCGGGCCACCACCAGCTCGAGCCCGGCTTCCACCGAAAAGACTCCGGCAATCGATAGTGCCACGAACTCACCAAGGCTGTGGCCGGCAACGGCTACGGGCTCCAATCCCGAGTCGAGCACTGCGATACCCCATGCCCAGGCGGAAAGATATATCAGCGGCTGGGAGATACGCGTGTCTGTGAGAATGACAGGGTCGATATCGCCCGATGTACCTAAAGCTTGCAGATCAGCGCCGGATAGAGCCTCGGCAGCATCAATCAGGCGGTCAAGAGTGTCATTTTCCGGGACAAGATCAAGCATCCCAGGATACTGCGACCCCTGGCCGGGAAAGACCATGACGGATGAGGTTGCACTCGTTAGCACTCGACCAACCTTTGCATTTTAGAGATGACTTCCGCAGCCTCGGAGACGATCTCGTCAATAATCTCGGCTGCAGGTTGAATCTTACATACCATAGCCGAGGATTGACCAGCCATCAAAGAGCCCATCTCAAGGTCACCTTCGCGCATAGCCAAAGCGAGCTTCCCGCTACCTAGCTTCTCGATATCATCGGGCCTGTTCTCGCGATCGTAATCGGAGATGATTCGAGAGAGCTTGTTCTTGAGCACTCTAACCGGATGACCGGTGGAGTATCCTGTAACGACCGTGTCTCGATCCTTGGCCTTGAGTATCCTGGCCTTCACGTCGGGATGTATCATGCACTCCTCGGCGCACATGAATCTGGTGCCGATCTGGACACCTTCCGCGCCGAGCGCAAAAACCGCAGCCATCCCGCGGCCATTAGCGATACCGCCAGCCGCTACCACCGGGACACTAACGGCGTCGACCAGTTGCGGGGTGAGCGCCATCGTTGTGAGCTCCCCTATGTGGCCGCCTGCCTCCATACCTTCGCCGATGATTGCATCGGCGCCGATCGACTCAAGTCGCTTGGCCAGCGCAACGCTTGGCGCGACCGGAAGGACCTTTATTCCCCGCTCCTTTAGCGCATCCATGTACTTTCCGGGGTTGCCAGCTCCTGTTGTCACCGCAGAAACCCGTTCTTCAAGAACCATGGTCACTATGTCGTCAATGTGAGGGGTCAGCAGCATGAGATTCACGCCGAACGGTTTAGTAGTCAGAGTTTTCGCCTGGCGGATCTGATCACGAAGTATATCTGTGGGCATGTGACCCGCTCCGATGATACCAAAACCGCCTGCCTGGCTTACTGCGGCTGCAAGCTCAGCGGTGGCAGTCCAGGCCATTCCGCCTTGAATAACGGGATGCTCGATCCCGAGGATCTTTGTCAGTCGTGTGCGAAAAGCCATATTCACTCCTTCTCATTTTGAGAGTTATTTTGTCCAACGGACGATGGCGGCGCCCCATGTAAGGCCAGCCCCAAATCCAACTAACGCCAGATGGTTCCCGTGCCTCAGATTGCCGCCAGTATACAGTTCATCAAGGGCCAAAGGTATTGATGCGGCCGACGTATTCCCGGTTCTGGCAAGGTTGGTAAACACCCTTTCATGTTCTATACCCAAACGGGCTTCTATCGTGTCGAGTATCCTTTGGTTGGCCTGATGCGGGATGAGCCAATCTATATCACCTATTGATAGATCGGAGAGCTCAAGCGCTTTACGCGTGACTTTCGGGATCGCCCTTACCGCAAAACGAAACACCTCATTGCCGTTCATCTTGATGTACTGCGCCTTGCGGGCGATCAACTCGTGAGTGATCGGCATCGCCGAGCCACCTGAGGGTACTTTCAACAGTTCGGAGCCGGTGCCATCAGATCCGAGCGCAATGCCGAGCACACCTGCGGCTTGAGAGGCTCGTAGCACAACAGCTCCCGCACCATCGCCGAAGAGCACACAGGTAGAGCGATCGGTAAAGTCGACGTACCTACTCAGTGCATCAGCGCCGATCACCAAAACGACATCGGCCCTGCCCGACTCGATAGCCGAGACACCCGCTTGAAGTGCGTACACAAATCCCGTACACGCCGCATTGAGGTCATAAGAGGGGCAAGTGGCATTGAGCTTTGCTTGAGTCAGGCAAGCGGTAGAGGGAAACACCATATCGGGACTTGAAGTTCCGACGATGATCAGGTCCAAGTCCTCGGCAGACAATCCTGCGTCGGCCAGCGCGCGGGACCCGGCTTCTGCCGCAAGATCGCTACTTGCCTGATTGGGTGCAGCGATTCTTCGTTCGCTGATGCCCGTGCGTGCCTTGATCCACGCATCGGAGGTATCGACCATAACTTCAAGCTCGGCGTTGGTTAGTACCCGCTCGGGCAAGTAAGAGCCGATTCCGGCGATCTCGGCGAAGCGTGGCTGCTCAGATGGCCGCATCATCCGTCGGAAGCTCCACGCAACATACGAGCGACCTCCTCGGAAAGTCCTCCCCGTACCGCCTGCGCGGCAACTCGCATCGCCGATGCAACCGCAAGTGGGCCGGACGAACCATGCCCAATGATGCACTCACCCTTGACTCCAAGTAGTGGAGCGCCGCCATAAGTATCCGGGTTCAGGCGACGTTTGAGCTCAAGTAACCTTGGTTTTAGAACGCTTGCGGCAGCCATGGAGATGAGATCACCTGTCATGGCGTCTTTCACCTGGGAAAGCAGTGATTTACTCGCGCCCTCCAGCAGCTTGAGTACGACGTTTCCGGTAAATCCGTCGGTAACGATCACGTCAGCGGAGCCAGAGACGAAGTCGCGACCTTCGATGTTTCCGATAAATCCCGGCACCACCGAACTCATAAGCCGATGCGCCTCTACGGTAAGTGCGGATCCTTTCGATGGCTCTTCTCCGATGTTGAGCAGGGCGATTCTGGGCTCGGCGACCCCAAGCACAATCCGCGCATAGGCTGATCCCATGAACGCGAAATCCAAAAGATGCTCGGGCTTGCAATCGGCGTTAGCCCCGGCGTCCAAAAGAATCACCGGTTTGGCCTGAGTGGGGATCACGGTGGCTATCGCGGGTCGCGTCACACCTTCGGCCCGCCCCATCACGAGCGTCGCCGCAGCCATACAAGCGCCGGTGGAGCCTGCCGAGAAAAATGCCTGGGCCCTGCCCTCCCGAACCAACCTGCAGCCCACAACGATCGACGAATCCTTCTTGCTTCGGACAGCGTTTACTGGGTGCTCGTCCATCTCGATTATCTCGGACGTTTCCACAGCAGTACAACGCTCATGTTTGGCCGCAAAATCCGCAGTGGCGTCGAGCGGGCCTGTCAGCAGAATTTCCAAGGCGTGATCGTGCGTCAGCGCCGCTTCGACGCCCTCAAGAATGACCTTTGGGCCATTGTCTCCGCCCACGGCATCAACAGCGACCACAACACGTTGACTGTCAGACATCATCCCTTAGGGCCCCTGATTGGTTAGGCAGTGTTTACGTTAGTACGGGCTCGGCCGGAAACATGCGGCCGAGATACCGACTATTTGGTGTCGACAACTTCCTGATTCTTATAATAGCCACAGGAGGCGCATACTCGATGCGGCAACTTTACCTGGTGACACTGTGAACACACTGACTTTGTCGGCGCGCAAATTACATGGTTGGCGCGTCTGGAAGCGGTCTTGGCGCGACCCTTCTTCCTCTTGGGAACAGCCATGATACCCATACTCCTTCCAGCGGAATATCCGCGAAACTACTCGGCAAAAAACATGTGGCGGTAGATGATAGCATACTGAAGAATACGCTCAACCGTGATCTTTAGTTTGAGTCCTTGAACAGCGACCGCAACCCCTCGAATGGACTAGGCGATTGACCCGGACTCTCGCACGAGCATGTGCTTGCATTCAAGTCACAACCGCATTCGGGGCATATCCCCCTGCACTGCGGGTCATGAACGGGCGCAATAGGCAACTCGATCGTAATGGCCGATATCACGCTCGGAAGAATATCTACCGCATCGTTGTGCACCGGCTCCCACTCCTGGTCTTCGGGCAGTTCAGCCGCCTTGTCCTGTGTTGTGAAGAAGCCCTCGATATCGGCATCGAGAGGAAAAACGAACGATTCGAGGCACCTTGAACAGTCGGTGCGTATCGATGCTGACACCTCGCCACTTAGAACCAGCCCCGCACCGGTGTTGGTAATCAGGGCATCAAATTGCACCGGTCCGTCAAAGACGAAGAGTATCTCGTTGTAATGAATGTCATCTAGCGACAGTTCATCCTTGACGGCGATAGATGAGCCAAGGTCGTGCAAGATGTCGCCGACATCGACAACATAAGACGCGTCCAATCCATACACCGACCCTTACTGGCGTTGCCCGGAGACTTTACCTTGAAGACGATCGCGACCGCGCTGCACAGCTGTCAGCAACTTGCCGAGATTGACCTCGAGGTTGGCCAACATTTCATCAGCATAATCTTCAGCACCGAGGCGAATCTCCCGCTCCTTTGTGCGTGCGTCATCCATAATGGCAGCGGCCTGCTGCTCTGACATCTTGACTATCTCCTGCTCGCTCGCGATAGCCATTGCACGGTCGCGTGCTTCCTCGAGAATCTTGTTCGCCTCTTTCTCGGCGTCCTCAAGCATCTCCTGGCGCTCTTTGACTATCCAGCGCGCCTGCTTGATCTCATCAGGAAATTGGAGCCTGATCTCATCTATGACCTCGTAGATCTTCTCCGGATCGACCATTTTAGCACTGGAAAAAGGTATGTTTCGGCCACCGTCCACGACTTCTTCGATGCGATCTATCAAGGCCATTACATCCATAGAGATCCTCCCTTATTTTGGGTATAACAATCGCTGACGAAGCGCTTCATGCACGACGTCAGGAACGAGTCCCTCGACCGATCCGCCATGTCCGGCGATCTCCTTGACCGCCGACGAACTCAAGTACATGAACTCGGGTATTGCCATCACAAACATGGTTTCAATCTTTCTATCAAGCCTGTAGTTCAACTGCGCCATCTGAAACTCGCGCTCGAAATCGGTTACAGCGCGCAACCCCTTTATAATAATGGAAGCGCCAACTTCATGCGCAAAATCCACCAAAAGGCTATTAAACGCCCTAACGGTCACGTTGGGCAAGTGTGATACCGATTCTTGGATAAGCGATACACGCTGATCTACTGGGAACAACGGACCACCGCCCTTGTCGGGGCTATGGGCGACACCTACGACAAGCTCGTCGAGGATCGCAGACGCGCGCTCGATGATATCGATGTGACCGGATGTGACCGGATCAAACGTTCCGGGACATAATCCTCGCTTCATTCCTCTTCCTTACGGTAGACGGCGATGTCAATCTCGGTGGTTCCATAAACGCGCCCGCCGAGCGAGACAAATCTACTCGGCCAGTCAACGCTAGATGAAGCGTCGTGCTCCCAGGCTACAAAAGCGCCATCTTCCAGAGCACCGGCGTCATCTAGGTTCGCAATAAAGCGTTTGACCTTGGACTTGTCGATTCTATAAGGAGGGTCCAGAAGAATCAACGAGTATGATCTATTGCAAAGCAAAGGCAAGACGCCAGCAGCGAGAGCATCGCTTCTGTATACGGTGGCGAAATCTTCTATGCCGAGTGAGTGAAGGTTCGATTTGAGCACACGCATCGCGCGCGCATCGCTTTCGACCAAAGTCACGTGGGTGGCGCCTCTGGATATCGCTTCGATTCCGAGTGCACCCGAACCTGCAAACGCGTCCAGCACCTGCGCACCTTCGAGTGCTTCATATGCATCCAGCCGAGAAAACAAGCCTTCGCGAACCCTGTCTTGAGTAGGGCGCGTCGCTCGCCCAGGAGGCGCGGCGATAAGCCTTGAGGCAAATTGCCCACCGATGACTCTCATCCGCTGCTCACCCACTTCCATGCGCTTCCGAAGCGCTGCTTGACTTCAACGCTAAGCGGACGATGCACAGGATCCATGAGTTCAGGATCCTCTTGGATGATGGAGAGGGTGTCATTTCTGGCAATCTCTACCAAATCAGCGTCGTCTGTCAAAGAAGCGAACCTGAGCTCCGGCAAACCCGATTGTCTCTCGCCAAACAGATGACCATGCCCACGAAGCTCAAGATCCTTTTGTGCGAGGAAAAATCCGTCGGTCGAAGATTCCAAAGCTTTCATCCTTGTTCGGCCAGCAGAAGTCCTAGGATCGGCGAAAGCAAAAAAGAGCCCGGGGTGCTCTCCCCTTCCTATCCGTCCACGCAACTGATGTAGCTGTGCGAGACCAAATCGCTCCGCATCCTCCACTATCATCACAGTGGCATTGGGCACATCCACTCCGACCTCAACAACGGTAGTTGCAACAAGGACATCGATAGTCCCTGCCCTGAATCTTTCCATGACATCGCTTTTTTCGATGGGACGCATTCTTCCAGTGAGTATTCCTAAGCGTAAATCAGGAAACACACTCGCCTTCAGCCGCTGCACTTCTTTCAGTGCCGACCTGCTATCCGATTTGGCCTGCTCCTCGACGAGTGGGCAGATGATGTAAGCCTGTCGTCCCTGTGCAACAGCCTGCCGAATCGCTTTATACGCCTGATTTCTTCGGGATTTTGGGATGCACTCGGTTTTGACATGCAGGTCACCGCGATTTCCGGGCCTCTCCTTTAAGTATGAGACTGCCAAATCACCATAAAAAGTAAGGGCGAGTGACCGCGGGATCGGAGTTGCTGACATCACAAGCAGGTCAACGGCGGCACCTTTATTGCGCAAGCCCAGCCTCTGGTTGACCCCGAAACGGTGCTGCTCATCGACGATAGCGAGAGTTAGATCGCAAAACTTTACGCCCGGGCCGATAACAGAGTGTGTTCCAAGCAAAACGTCGATCCTGCCGTCGGCGACTTTCTGGAGAACCTCCTCCTTTTGCGCCTTCGGAGTCGAGCCTGTGAGAAGCGCCCATTCGATCCCTAGTTGATCAAAAAGATGCCCCAGACTGATGCGGTACTGATTTGCCAACACTTCGGTTGGCGCCATTATCGCAGCCTGTTTTCCCGAATCAACCGCCGCCGCAAGCGCCTGGGCTGCAACGAGGGTCTTGCCGGTACCAACATCACCTACAAGCATGCGGTTCATCGGCTTTGTATCCGCCATGTCACCGAGTATTTCCCCTATGGCCTCCTTTTGACCCGAGGTTAGAGCGAATGACAAGAGATCGGGAAGCCGGCGGACAAAAGGCCCATCGATAGTGTGCGGATACCCAACTCGGTTATGGCCGAGTCGATGCCGACGCATGGCCAATCCAAGCTGCAAACAGAGCAACTCGTCGTAGACAAATCGCTTTTTCGCGGCGAGAAGCGCCTCCTGATCTTGAGGAAAGTGGGCCGACTGGAAAGCCTGCCCCCTAGACATGAGTTGTCGAGCGATACGTATTCGTGCAGGAAGATAGTCTGGGACGTAGATGCCTTCGCTCAACGCGTTCGAGACTATCTTGCGAATCCAGTTTGTGGTGAGGCCCTCGGTGCAGCGATGCACTGGGAAGATGCGATTCAGACTCAATGCATCATATTCGCTATCCAGTTTCTCAACGAACGGTCGCCTGATCTGCATCATTCCAAACTCGAACTTGGGGATCCCGGCGAACGCAACCCTGTCGCCGGGAGCGAATTGATCTTTCATGTAATCCTGGTTGTACCAGATTCCAACTAGCACGCCGCCGGCATCGTCGGATATCGCAACCTCCAGAATAGAAAGCTTCGGCCTGGGGGTCTTGATGTGGATCTCCATAACTGTTCCAAGCACGGTCGCTTCGACGCCAGATTGCAACTCCTTGACAAGGCAGAGCTGTCGAAAGTCGATGTATCGATGAGGCAAGTGCTCGAGGAGATCTCGAACCGTGGTGATTCCGAGCCGCGCAAACCCGTCAGCACGAGCGAGACTGACCTGCCTGACGGTGCGGATAGGAGCGTCAAGCACCTCTAACGCATGCAAGCGCAAGCCAGACCCTGCTTGTGACACCGGATACTCCTATGCAATAGGGTGATACGCACAGCCAATCGCATTCGGCCCGCCGTATGTGCCGATTACAGAGCCTACCCAACCGCCTACTTCGATCTCGCACTCAAAATCAGCCTCTTTGACCAGACTTTCAAATTCACCGATAAGATCGGGCGCGTCGGCTTGAAAGATTGTGACCTTCAAAGGACCCAGCGCCTTAGAGTCCGAAACAAGTTGTGTCACCATCTCGTGCATAGCCTTGCGGGTGCCTTTGACCTTTTTGAAGGGCGCGACCACGCCCTCCGGAGTAAGCGTGAGGATTGGCTTGATATTGAGAAGTGATGCGGCGAGTCCTTGAGCTTTGCCGGCACGACCACCCTTGACCAGGTACTCGAGTGTATCCAGGACAAAGAACATACGGGTCTGAGAGACGACCTTTAGCGTTCTAGCCTCGACCTCCTCACCGCTTACTCCTGAGTTCCTCGCCTCGACCGCACTCTTGACCGCAAGCCCGGTAGCCTGGCTGACCGCTTTTGTATCGACGATCCGAACCGGCACCGAGGCATCATCGGCGGCCATACGCGCGGATTCACAAGTCCCGGATATAGCCTGACTAAGATGGATGGACACGATTTCCTCGCAGCCCTGCCGAGCCAGCTCGGCATAGACCTCGCTGAACTCCAGGGGTGACGGTTGAGATGTCTTGGGGAGCGTCTTTGTGGTCACGAGCTTGTCGTAGAACTGCTTGGGCGAGAGATCTAGCCAGTCCCTAAAGGTTTCTTCGCCAAAGAGGACCTTGAGCGGAACCATCTTGATGTCATTCGCATCACACCACACTGGCCCTAAATCACATGTGCTGTCGCACACCAATCCAACTTTCCCCATCGTAGCCTCCATTCGTCCCACTATTCTGCTGAGATAATTATCGGGTAAAGAGGCTGTTCGCCACGGTAGGTTTCGACTTCAACCTTGGGATATGTCTCTTGAATGCGAATTCTCAATTCCTCCATCTGCTCATCCGAAAACTCCTCGCCTGCAAAGAGCGTAAGAGTCTGTAAATCTCCGATCATTACAGCCACGAGCTGCTCGGCGACGTCGAACACATCCGCGCCAACCACCGCAATCTGGTCATCGGCGATGCCAATGATATCGCCCTTCTTGATGACATGGCCGTTGGCCTTGGAATCTTTTATCGCAGTAGTTATCTCCCCGGTTCTGACACCCTCGATCGCTTCAGCCATATTAGCGACGTTCTCTTCAAGTGACAGGCCAGGGTCCATCTCGAGTATGGCCGTAAGTGCTTGAGGAATCGAGCGAGTCGGAACCACAGAGATTGGGAATTCGGCGTGTTCGGCTGCCTGCCGAGCAGACATTATGACATTCTTGTTGTTAGGCAGGATTATGACCGAGTCCGCGCTTATCCGGGAAGCGGCCTTGAGCAGCTCGGCCGTTGAAGGATTCATCGTCTGACCCCCGCTGACGACCTGATCTACGCCGAGGCTTTTGAATATTGCCGAGATACCATCACCGGACGCCACGGTTACAATGCCAATCGGCTTGTGAGGTTCACTTTTTGCCGCAGCAGCAATACCTTCTGAGCGCTGCGCGCTTTGCCGGCGCATATTGTTGACGTGGACATCGGATATCTCGCCGATCGTCGTCATATACGACAAGATAGCCCCGGGGGAATCGGTATGGACATGAATCTTGTACTGCCCCTGATCCCCAATGACCAGCTCAGAGCCACCATGCTCCTGAACGAAATCTGAAACGGCGTCCTTGTCGATATCTTCGCCATAGAGAAGAAACTCTGTGCAGTACAGATATTCGCTGTCGTCCCAGTCGTCCACTACCTCTATTAAGAGGCCGGAGGCACCCGCTATCGAAACATCGGGAACGATAACCTCCTTGCCCTCATAGGCGGCAAGTAGTCCCTCGCCGAGGATGGCCAGGCCATATCCGCCGGCATCCACAACATTGTTCTCTTTCAGTACCGGGAGCAGTTCGGGTGTTCGTTTCACCGATTCGAACGATTCTTGAACGGATGCCTCCAGCAGTTCATCGAGAGAGGCGCCGAGGCCATGAACTTCCTTCGCTTTCTTTGCCGTGTCGCGCAGAACCGTCAGTATAGTGCCCTCAACTGGCTTCCTGACTGCCTGAAACGAAACTTCGACCGAGCGTTGCAGCGCCGAGGCAACCACGCCGCTGTCAATGAGCGTCTCGGCAGCAAAGGACTCACACAAACCTCGTATGATCTGACTCAGAATCACGCCTGAGTTGCCTCGCGCGCCCATTAGTGACCCATGAGTGATCGCTTTGCATACCGCTGGAATGTCAGCGTCGTCAGGAAGAGCGGTAAGCGCCGAAATTACCGCCTCCATCGTTAGAGACATATTGGTCCCGGTGTCGCCATCGGGAACGGGAAATACGTTTAGTCGGTTGACCTCCTCGACGCGATCGGAGAGTGCCGCCGCAGCTGCTCTGACGAGGACGCTTGCAATAGATTTCGGGGATGGGTCTGCTACGTTGGCCTCGATCATTTGCGAACCTTTATGCCTTGTACGTGAACTTCCACAGACTCAACAGAGACATCACCGATCGAAGTTAGAACATAACGAACCCTGTCAGCGAGATTGCGTGAGACCTCGGCCAGCTTGGTGCCATGCTCGATGATGACGTGCAGGTGAACGATCGCACCCTCAGTTCCTGTCGAGATACGAACGCCTTTTCTGAGTTTATCTCTCGAAAGCACCTGCGCTACATCGTCGCGAACGGATGGATTAGCCATACCGACAACCCCATAGCACTCAAGTGCTGCATAGCCCGCAATATCTGCGAGCACCTCGTTAGCGATGCTTATTTGACCGTCAATAGTCTGGTCCATCAGAAAATACCTACCTCCTCGGCGATATCTGGCTCAGATGTCCAGTGAAGTATAATCGAAAGCCGTATTCTTGCGGATGCACTTCTTGTTATGTTATCGTCTTCAGGCTTTGCGCCGAGTGGCGACGACAACTTGTAGCTCAAGTAAACCTTGACTTGATTTCGATGAATGGAGCCTGGTGTGTCTAGGGTATGTTGCATATGCGGTAAGCATCCAAGTGCGGGCAGAAATGTCAGCCATTCACATCGTGTGACCAATCGTATGTTTACTCCAAACATTCAAAAGATCACCGCGATAGTGGAGGGCAGCACTAAAAAGGTCAATGTATGCACCAAGTGCATGAAAGCCGGCAAGATTCAGCGCGGCTAAACCGGGTGTAGTCAGGGCTAAGCCATCTCCGCGGCGTCTGGCGCCAATCAGCAGGAAGCGTGACCTGTATCTATCATCGGGCAAAACAGCTCAACGATAGCTGGGTCAAACTGCGTGCCGGCGCACCTCTTGAGTTCTTGGATGACCTCTGTAGACGTCATGGCCCGGCGATATGGTCGATGAGCGGTCATGGCCGCAAAAGCGTCTGTGACGGCCAGAATCCTGGCTCCAAGCGGAATCTCAGTTCCGGCCAATCTCGCCACATAACCACTGCCATCAAACCGCTCATGATGATGAAGGACGATCGGTATGGCTGCCTGCATCACATTGGCCTTCTCAAGGATCTCAGCGGCGAGCAGAGGATGCATCATCAATAATCCTCGTTCGTATGTGGTCAACGGCCCACCGGAGCCACCTGCGAGCGCCGAAAAATCGATACCCATGTCGTACAGCACGGACGCCACTTCCAGCGCCTCCAGGTCTTCAGGTGCCATGCCAAGCTCGATTCCGAGTCGCGATGACCACTCGACTACCCGGCTCTTCCCGCCCGCAGCATGCGGATAGTTCAACTCCAAAGCCAAAGCTAATGCTTTCAGTGTGGTTAAATGTGTTTGCCGAGAGCGCCTTGATCCATCTGCCACTCGCAAGGCGGTGGCAAGATGCGTCAGAAACATATTCAGATGTTCCCGCTGATGGCTCAAAAAGCCTTCCTGGCTTTTTCTGCCTATATTGATCACGCCGATAAGACCAGAGTCATCCATAATTGGCGAGGAAAGGGCGATAAGGACCCCGTGTCGCCCGCCGTTGGCACGTCCGGTCTTGGCGACGTCTTCGATGACCAAAGGTTTTCCTGTAGCAGCGACCCAACCGGATACGCCCTCACCAACCGCTACAGTCGTTCGGCTGCTCAACTCCTGTGGTAGGCCGCGAGAAATAGCAATTCGCAGCACCTGTCTGTCTCCATCGAGCAACATGATGCTACCGGTATGACCCTTGAGGAGAGCCATCGCGTGATTGAGTGCGACACGCAATATCGACTCGGAATCAACTGCAGTGGCCAGCTCCTGAATTCCCAGGGATAAGGCACGTACAGAGTCCTCCCGCGCTTGAGTGCAATGAAAAGCAAGGGCGCCGAGGAGAACCATCCTGTGATGCTCGACTGCTTGCTCAAATCGCTCTATCTCCGGCAGGGTATCCGATTCTATGCCAAGGGTCACTACGCCTCGAACCGTGCCAGAGCCAAGTGGCATAGCATACTGCCAAAGCCCCGATGACTCCCCGTGCGTGCTTGTTTCGGGTGCTGCGCGCAGTATCGACATACCGCTTTCCAGCGCTTCAAGAACGATGTCTCCGTCGGAAAGCTGCTGCGCAACAACCCCGCCCTTTTCATCGCACGATGCGATGATATGAACTCGACCGCGATCTGAATCCAATATCCAAAGATTGGCGCTTACAGCTGAAATGTAGGATCTGGAGAAATCAAAAAAAGCGCAGATTACAGCGGAACTATCCACTGGATCGAAAAGAGCAGGCTGGGTGCGACTAGCTTTCATCGATTCCCCACCCTTGGCGTCAAGAGATGGTGCACTGTACAGGCGTAGTCTAGCGCGAGCGCTTTCTGTTAATAGCTCACTAGCTCCAGTTTCGACAGGCGCTATGGGCATACTGCGGCAGCCAGGCGTGACTACTACCCCCTCTCGCACAGACCCAAGTCCTCCTTCAAGATCAAGCGCCAAGCACAGATCAAGCATACCTCAAATGTCGGTCAAAGACATTAGCGTCACCAGAATCACACCCGAGTGCACCGTGATCCTCGAATCAAATCTCTCCACAACATTACTTATAGCAAACGATGATAGCGGGTCGATCACGCCTCTGGAAAGCGGATAGCGAAAGCCATCCAGGGAAACTGTGGCCTCCCCAATCGCGGTAACAATCGATACAGTTTGACCGATCATTGAAAGAGAAAGAGTGCTCAAGCCAGAAGGCGCTAAAATCCATCCATGAAAGCCAGGCTCAGATATCCTCGGACTCAGGTGGGCATGCCTGAAAAGCGATCCAACGCATGCCAGTGAATGATCCAGCCGTCCAGAAAATGCAGCCGTCACGTTAACGCGCGGGGAGCCCATATCCGCTGCGTACTTCAGTGCTGCATCCAGGTCGCTAAAGTCCTTATCTGTCGAAAGGCGCACTATCTTTGCTCTGGAGGCTTCCGCCCACTCAATCCCATCCAGGGTAGCGGAGTCGAAATCGCCTATTACGACATCCGGAACTCGCCCAAGAGCCTTGCACAGGTCGACTCCGCCATCAACGGCGATCAGACACTTTGCCTCGGCTATGACGCTTTTGTATGCGGAGGCGGTAACATAAGGGGCCGCTGCAACCAAAGTGCACTCCTGGCCCATCATCTCGAGCTCCGACTATCAGATTGAGGAAAACCATGCCTGGCAAGGGCGGGCAACACAACCGCCGCCGCTGCGAAAACACCCAAGGCAGATACTGGGACAAAGAGATTGTAAAGCAGCGTATAAACGATCACCGGCTGTCCCTCGGGCGCGTACTCTGCAAAAAAGATATATCCAGAAGCAGCGTGGAATACGTAGCGCGCAAACGTTGCAACGATCACGGCAGGCAGAACTGCGGACCAAATCGCATCTTTGGCGCGGTTGGCCAATACGCCACGCTGCCACTTGGCATGGAATATCCCAGCAAGACCAAGGGCGCCAAATGCGAGAGGATAGTCGAGCAGCACCTGAGCGGGATGGACGATCATCGGCTCGATCATGAGCTCAATCAATCCGTATCCCGCTCCTGCAATCATTCCGGCCAGAACACCGCGCCGCAAAGCAATGACTATCAATGGCAACATCACAAGCGAAACGGTGCCACCATAAGGCATCTGAAAAATTCTGACCGCGTTCAAAACCGCTGCCAACGCTATGCACAGCGCGATTTCAACGAAAATCTGTGTAGGGAATTGCCTTATCGGCATATTCATACTATATCCCGAAGACTACCTTTCCCAAATACATGAACAAGGGGATGCCGATACCAATCGCAACCGGGGTTCCTACACCCGTCGAGCTTCCAATATATGCCGAAGGGTTAGCCGAGGGGATACCGCTTCTAAGTGTTGGAGGGCCAGATACATCGGAGTTGGAAGAAGCAAGAATCGCGAGCATGATAACCCCGCCCGGCGAGAACCCGACCAGCAAGTGTGCGATATATCCAAGGCCGAATCCCGCCAAGCCGTGCACTAATGGAGCTACGGCAGCATAAAGAGCATACCAGTGAGCGACCTTAAAAAGATCTCTCAAACTACTATAGGCATCCATGCCCAGTGTCAGCATCAAGACAGACAGAAAGCCGATGAAGAGCTGATCGTAAAAACCCTCGAAAACCGCACTTGGCTGCGCCAATAGACCCACAAGTATTCCCGCAAAAAGAGTTGTTACCGCCATTCCCTGAAACGTCTCTTTGGTAATTGCGAGGATGCTCACGCCTTGGGCCGTCCCGGATTTTTTCTTCAGATGAAGGTTAGCAAGAACGATCGCGGTGACCAGCGCTGGAGTATCCATGAATGGATATAGCGCCGCAACCCAGCCTTCGAACGCTATTCCGGCATCCTCCAAAGCAAGTGTTCCTGCGATGAAGGTTCCGGAGGAGACTGCACCAAACAAGCCGGTAGTGGCTATCGCGTCTACAGGCTTGACTCCCGGAAGGCGCGTCAGTATCGCCGAACCTACCAGCACCACTACAATTCCTATTACCACACAGATCAGGGCAGGGAGCAAGATTGCCGAGATATCGGCATTACGCATCTCCATACCAGCGTTCAAGCCGATTCGCATTAGCAGAACAAAGACGGTAAATTGATATACCGCGTCAGGAATACGTAGCTCGCTTTTGACAGCGGCGACAAGCATTCCAAGTATAAGGAAAGCAAGAGTGGGCGTCTGCAGCATCTCAAAAAACTTTGACAAAAAGCCTAACAATACCTCCATAGATCCCTCTCCCTCTGCAAATAGCGATAGCCATACGATAGGCAACCACGCACATTGGACATTATACGACTTTTCGCAGTGTGCCCTAAAGTAATCGCGCTAACCACCAAACCCGCGAGCAACTCGCTTAAGCGGTAGAAACCGGTCGGTGAACGGTATCTGCCAAGATTGGCATCCCTCGGATTTACCGCAGACCGCCACTAGAGCGCCTTTGCCCGAAGAATGCGCCCTTATGCGACAGATTTATCGCCTGAATTGCGAAACACGCCTAACTTTATGCCAAGGCTAGTACGTATGGAGCCGTGGTTATTCGTCCTGGAAGGAAGTGGAGAAATGTCAAGTACGGTTGTAGCAACGAGTCCGCCCACATATATTGTATCCCGGTGGAGTATACCGATCGCCGGGTTGCTGCTGACCCTGATGGGCGGAATCGCGTATGCGTGGGGCGTTTTTATTGTGCCACTGGAGACGACATATGGCTGGACCAGGGCACAGGCGGCTATGCCGGTGTCGATTTATCTTGCAGTGTTTAGCGTGACAATGATATTCGGTGGCATGTTGCAAGATAAGTACGGCCCCAGGGTGGTCGCCGTTTCTGGAGGCGTACTCTTCCTGATCGGATATCTGCTTGCAACACAAGTTGAGCGTTTCACCGACGTATGGTGGTTGGTTCTTACATACGGAGTTATCGGTGGACTTGGATGTGGTCTTGCATACTGTGTCGCGGTACCCACAATCCGGAAATGGTTCCCAGATCGAGTTGGGTTCGCAATCACTGTAGGACTGATCGGCTTTGGAATCGCCTCGGCAGTGTTTGCGCCCTGGATAACCCGTCTGATTGCTACAGTGGGAATCCCCAACACTTTTTTGGTGCTGGGTATTATCACCAGCTTGGTTACATTCTTTGCTGCTTGGCTGATAAGATTGCCCGCGCCAGGCTGGTCGCCACCAGGTTGGGACAGCTCTCCAGGGGCGAACGGCAACGGCTTGCTTGCGCCTCGAACAGAAGCCACCTTAGCTGAAGCAATGAAAACACCCAAGCTCTACCTTATATGGATAGGGTTCGTATTGATCATCTTCGGTGGGTTGATGGCCATGACCCACGTTGCCCCTTACGGAGTCTCAATCCTGGGACTCGAAAAAACAACGGCCGCTCTCGCAATGACCTTCTTTGGATTGGCAAATGGATTTGGCCGACCGGTTGCAGGCTATCTAGCCGAGAAGATCGGGCCCGTCAACGTGATGCTCGGCACATACCTGATCACCGCAGCCACTTACTTTGCCTTCAACACCTTTGCCACTAGCGCCCTTACCCTGTACATAAGCGCGTTTATATTGGGCTTCGGTTTCGCTGTAACCCTGGGATTGTTCCCGGTACTGACCACCGTGTCATTCGGAGTAAAGAATCTAGGTGCCATCTATGGTGTGGTGTTCACGGCATTCGGTGTGTCTGCATTCTTTGGCCCACAGGTTGGAGCCAGGCTTTACGACGCAACCGGCACATATGTGGTTCCATTTGCGGTGGCGGGAGTATTCACCCTTATAGGCTGGCTCTTGGCTCTGTTCGCTTACAAGCTGAAGTACAAGCTTCCCTAGGACTTTTGACACAACAAACCACGGTAACAAGAAAGCGGGTCCACAAATTGTGGATCCGCTTTCTGCTTTGGTGGGGGTGGGTGAGAAGATCTACGAACTTACTGTGCGATCCAGCTGTCACCGGAACACAGTCAGCCGACTGCGCAAGTCCCGAGGTGTTGCGCTTCGGATGACATCGATGACAGACAAGCAGATCGCCGATGCCGTGACCCGTACGAATCCGGGCTGTCGATCGCCAAGATGAAGTTAACCTCGAGAGTTCTTGTGGTCGGGTCATAACCGACCGACGCACAGTTGCTGCTTATGACCGGAATGCGCTGCATCACTCATCCCCTTCCTATTCCTCGCTTGAGTCTGCCTTCTCCAGCTCCGCGAACTTCGCTGCCATAGTCGGGTTGCCGCGCGTCAACTTCTTGATCGACACATCTTGGGCCTTGTTGTTTGCCAGACGGAGGTTGTTCTCGGAACCAAGAAGTTCGGCCTTCGTTTTCTCGAGACTCTTGATGGTCTTGTCAATCTCAGCGATGGCGTTCTGGAACTTCCGTGAAGCCAAGTCATAGTTCCTGGCGAAGCCTGACTTGAACGCCTCCAGGTCCTCCTCGAAGTTGGTGATGTCGATGTTCTGAGCCTTCATCAATGTAAGCTCCGACTTGTACTTCAAGGCGTTCTGCGCAGCATTGCGAAGTAGAGTGATCATCGGAATGAAGAACTGTGGTCGGATGACGTACATCTTCGGATACCGGTGAGACACGTCCACGATGCCCGTGTTGTAGAGCTCGTTGTCCGGCTCCAGCAAAGAAACGAGTACGGCGTACTCGCAGCCCTTCTCGTTACGGTCCTTGTCGAGTTCCTTGAGGAAGTCCTCGTTCTTCTTTTTCGTCGCGGTGGTGTCGCACTCGTTCTTCATCTCAAACATGATAGACACACACTCGGTGCATGCTTCGTCGGAGTCGCGGAATATGTAGTCGCCCTTGCTGCCGCTGCTGCCGTCGTTGTCCTTCTCGAAGTAGGCGCGAGGGAAGGCCGTAGCGCGGATCTTGTTGAACTCCGTTTCGCAGTGCAGCTCCAGGGTCTCGCCGACCAACTTGGTGGACAGCTTGGCCTTCAGGTCTTTCAGGCGTTCGATGGCATCGTCGCGATCCCTGATCTGTGTCTCGTACTTCTCCTTGAGTGACGACTCGATCAACTTCTGCTGGGCATCCTTGACCTCTAGGTCACGTCTGAGATCGTCGCGCTCCTTCTCAACAGTGCCGAGTGCCTCCTTGAGCTCAAGTTGCTTGGCGACGTCGGCCTTCTCCAGTTCCGCCTTCAGGCGAGCTATCTCTGCGTCCTTCTTCGTAGCCTCCTCCTTGAGCTCGCCGGTGGCCTTCGCTTGAGCCAGCTCGACGCTCGTCTTCAATTCCTCTCTGAGGCGCTCGATCTCCGCATCCTTCTTGGCTGCTGCCCTCTCCATCTCGCTGGCGACCTTGGTCTCTGCGAGTTCAACGGCTTGCTTCTTGTCTTGCTCGGCTAGCACTAGCCGATCGTGCAGAGCCTGGTCGAAGGCTTCGTCGCGTACCTGCTTCAAGATGTCCGCGTAACCGGCCTCATCAATGTTGAATGTCTTGCCGCAATGCGGGCATTTGATCTCGTGCATAATTACACCTCCTCTTTGGATTCATCATATTCTTGAGCATCTTCAACCGCCCCGAGCTCGTCGGAAGCAGCAGGCAATACATCTTTCGGATCAACTCCGGTCACGATGCATAGGCCCGCAAAATGAGGGCCGTCAATCTGGTTCATGAACTCGAAGACAGCCTCTATAGCCGTCTTGACCTCATCGGGACTCACAGTCGTATCGGTCGCGGGGCTCTCGCTATGTGAGTAGGCGTGCGTGTATCGGGTCAGACGCAGCCGCAGAGCGCCTGCATCACCTTGGTAGCCAGCCTCACGAAGAAGATCTGCCGAGTTGTGCATGGCCAGAGTGAAGTTGCCAACCCACTCGGGGTGCTTAAAGGCTAGAAACGTCTCCAACATTCGTCGGATCACGTTGGGAAACAGCAGCTGCGCATCTAGCCGGTTTTCCATCGAGTCATCAGCCTGGAGATCCTTGAGCTTGTCGACTGTAGCAATGAATGCGTGGTGATACGTCGAGCGTACCTTCTTGCGAGTGGCCTCGGTAGGAGGCCACTCGGCGATGACGGGCGAACGCCTCGTCTTGCTCAAGCGCGTCACATGCTTGGACTTAAGCTCGTAGAACGAAGCCGGGCAGAGGTCCCTCATCTTCTTGCTGGTCGTCTTGTCTCGCCCTGAGTTGTGAAGCGCTTCTATCTGTATGTCCCACTGCCGGAATAGCTCGAAGTTGTGGGTCAACAAGATCAGCTGGGCAATGTGATCTTTGACAACTGCTTCGTTCCATATGTAAGTGGAGACACCCATGAAGATCTCGTTGTCGAGGCTGGAAACAGGATCATCGATTACGACGATGGGCTTGCCTATGCAGGCATCGCACCGCGCTACCACTTCCAGAAAGTGAACGAGAGTAACAGCGGTTCGCTCGCCTACGCTAAGTCCAGTGGCTGGTTCGCCGTCTCGAGTCACTTGGTACTTGCCGTCGACGGCCTCGAACTTCAGTTCGTTTCGCCCAAGCAGCCGCGCAACTTCTTCGGTTAACACCTTGGCACTCGGAGTCGGGTCACCATCAACCGCTTCCAGCGCCGTGACTTGATTGGTCAGCTTCAAAAGCTCTTCGTTGAGCTTGTCGGCCGCCGCCTTCTGCTTGACCGACTCGGCCTTCTTCCCAGCAACCTCCGACTCGCCCTTCTTCAAGTAGTGCAGTTCGACGGCCTTCGCTGCAGCTTGAACAACCTCATCGTGCTTAGAGACCCGATCGTTATGTTCATCGCGCAGTTTGATGAATTCTTTGCCTTCCACGGTCGACGGTGCATCAACCTCGGGATCAACCGGCATCAGAACATTCGCCAGCTTCGCCTCCAACCTCTTCTTAACCCCATTTGTCCATGCCTGTAAGGAGCCGAGTTCCTCGCGGAGCTTTCCTTCGGATTCGTCGTATCTGGCGCGCAGATCTTCAAGAAACAGGCCCTTGCTCGGTACGGCCCGAAGCGAGGATTCCACCTTCGACTCGATGCTCGCGAGTTCGGTCATGATTCCGCGCAACTCGCGCTGCAGTTGTTGCACGGCATCCGAAAAATGCTGATCAATCTGGGAACGGCGCTCATCGCTGAGAGAAGATCCGCAAAAAATACACGTATCCACTCCTTCGTGGTGGTGCCGACCTTGATCCACCCATTCGGTGGCGTCCGGGTGTGTCTGCAACGTGTCGAGGATGATCGTGCTAGGCGTGGTCCCGAGTGCAGCCGAGATTCTGTGCCGGATGTCGTCCGGTACGCTGACCACCAGCTCTTCTTCGGGAAGCGCCTCCGCTTTGTCAGCGTTGATGATCCCCGTCTTCTCCTGGAATTCCTGCTTAGTAAGCTCAGTCCAAGTCGCGTGGTCTTGGCCGAACATCGTTCGGACCATGCGTGTGCTGAAATTGCTGCGGGAGTGATACCTGCCCCCGGCCTTGCTGGCGGCATCGACGACCTGCTGTGACACCCGGCTGTAGGTAGTCTCTATCGCCTGATTGGCAGCACGCTCCGTATCCACTGCAGCGTCGCGCTCTGCGGTCTTCGCGGCGACCGTCGTTCGCAGATATTCGAGCTGTTTCTCCACGTCGGCTGCCTTCTCGCCGATCGTGAGTACAGCAGTCATCTCTGCTTCTGCGGGCGTGAACTTGTGGCTTCTAGACACATAGCACTCACTGAACACATGAACCCGCTCGAAGAACGGGTTGTCATTACCGTTGGTCGCTATTGAGGTTCCATTGTCATCGATGGTCACCGACAACTTCTTGTAGCCTTTTCCGTCGTCGGCGTTTCGCAATCCGTCAAGTGCATCCGAGAGTGAGGTCTTGCCGGTGCCGTTGGATCCATAGATCACGTTGATCCGAGCGAGATCGGGGAGACCCGCGCCCCAGCGGTAATCCTCAAAGATGCCGCAGGCCTTAATGGAGTCCAGCTTGCGGAGCATCACAATCTCCATTCATCCGGCACGCTGACCGCATAGCCCGGGACGGTATCAGTGCCAATGCCCAGCTGCTTGAAGTGTTCCGTTGCGGCCTTGATCTTGGCGTTCTCAGTCGGGCGGCGCTTGGACTCATCCCACGTGCTCTTGGTCTCGCGGATCATATAGATACGATCCTCGCCATTCTCGTCCTGCTTGATAATCGCCCAGTCAGGGTTATACGGCCCCACGGGCGTCTCGATCTTGAACTTGCTGGGCAGCTTCATGAAGAACTTCACGTCTTCGCGCGAGTCCAGTTTTGCAGCGAACTGGCGCTCCGGCGCATCTGCCCCTTCAGAGTCAATCTGGATGTAGTCGAAGTCGGTCTTCTCGGTGTGCTCGACCTTGTAGACGCGATCCAGGAACAGGTCACGCTCTTCGGCGCCGTCAGCCTGCAGTTCGCGCAACTCGTAAACGTAGCCGCCGATCTTCTCGTACTGAACGCCTTCCTGAATGGCGGCGGCCACCACGTTTTGCAGGTTGCGCTTGACCATCGCTATGAAGTCGTTGGGATTGCCGATGAACTCATCAAGCTTGCCCGAGCGCGTTAACACGTCCACCAGTGTTTTGCGAGTGAGTGACGTTGCCTCCTGCAGCTCAGCAATGATGTCGGGCAGCTGGTAAGTACCTGCCAACTCCGCCGCCCGCGTGGCAGTCTCCGATGTCTTCGTGCCGCCACGCACCAACTTCACGCCTGCACGGGTTACTTGTACTCGAAGAGGCAGAATGGGCTGCTCAGCCTTGATCCTGTTGACGGCGTTTTCGATGACTTCATCTCGCTTGAGCGTCACGCGGTAGGTGGTCTTCTGCGAAATTGTGCGCCAGAAGTCCTCGAACCACGGCGACGAGTAGATCTCCTTGTTCAACTTGCGCGACACACGTTTGCGCTGAGTCTTCACGATGCGCTCGATGCGACAGTTGAGCATCACATCGATGATGTCGTCTTGGGGCCAGAAGAAGTCGGGCACTGGGCCGAGTGTGAAGCCGAGCGTTTCGGGACGGAAGTTCGCGGTGACTTTGCCTTCCTTGTCGATGAAGCTACGTTCGACCAATTCGTCCCAGATCAACTTGGAGCCTTGGAAACCCAGGCGCTTTTCCTCGCCAGTGACTTCATCCGTCGTCCAAATCTTGGCAAATTCACCGGGACGTACCAAGCCGATGCTAACGCCAGAATCGCGGTACTCCTTCTGCAGGCTGTCAGCGAACTCGCGATACGATTCGTTGGCCACGACGGTCAGTTGCGCGATGCCCTTGTCGGGCACCCTCTCACCAGATTGGTTAACCGGCAGACGCAAACCACGTCCAATTGTCTGGCGACGCTCAGTGGCTTCACCCATCTCCCGTAGAGCGCAGATCTGAAAGACGTTGGGGTTGTCCCAACCCTCTCGCAGAGCGGAGTGGCTAAAGATGAACCGCACCGGCTCACTTTCATCCAGCAACCGCGCCTTGTCGCGCATGATCAAGTCGTAGGCATCATCATCAGCCTTCGAGGTACCGCTAGTGTCTTTGAACGTGTCATGCTGACCTTTCTTGCCTTTGATAGCCGAGAAATAAGCGCGGCGGTACTCAACCGGGTCGAGAGGTAACGCTTCCATCCATTTGCTATTCTTCGAACGTTCCTCTACTAGCAGCTCATCGAACCACATCACGAAATCACCGTTAGCTGTGTTGTTGCTGTACCCATCGCCGAGAAAGCTCGCGACCTTATCCACAAAAAACAGGCTGAGCACCTTGATGCCGTGCGGTCGAAGCATCTCCTCTTTGCGCAGGTGTTCACGAATTGTCTCGCGGATCATCTCGCGGTAGATGGAATCGTTGGAGCCACCGATGGTCTCACCCGCCTGAATCCACCCATGCGGGAACAGCTCGACTGATTCAGGCTCGATGCTCAGCTCATTGACCCGCCAGCCTTCATAGGCGGAGTTATCAGTGACCAGTGCGAGGTCCTGGCCGTTCTTGACGTTCAGCGTCTTGCGCTTGATGGCACCACCCGTCTTATAACGCACGGCCAATTCCATGCAGGCAAGAAAACCCCTGTCATTACGAACTGACTGGAGCTTTACGTACGGCGTGGCATCAGCGCCTTCCTGTAGGGCTTCGGCCACCACGATCTGTTTGACCAAGCCAAGTTCGTGAGCGTCAACAGGGTCAAGCCGGTAAACAACGTTGCGCGTCTTGCGATGCGTTGCCGAGTATCGAAGGGTGCACAACGGATTGAGTTCCCCTACTGCAGACTGGCTCAGTAACGACTCCATGTTCTGCGGCTCGTCCATGATGAGCACCGGATGTGTGGCCTTCAGGTAGTCGATGGGCCGCAGTCCGTTGAGCTTTTCGCGGGTCTGGTAAATAACACGTGTGTTTTTGTCACCACGCAGCGAGTCGATGGTCATTACCATGATCTGCACACTCGTGGAAGTGGCGAAGGACTGGACCTCTTCCGGCGTGCTGCCGCTGTAAACGAACAAATCGAACGGCGTGGCGTAGAGGTCTTTGAAGTGATTGGTCATCAGCTTGATGCTGGTGGTCACACCCTCACGGATGGCGACGCTCGGCACGAGGATAATGAATTTGGTGAAGTTGTAGTTCCTGGCCAGTTCGAAGATGGTACGCAGATACACATACGTCTTACCGGTGCCGGTCTCCATCTCGATGTCGAAATCTAGCGATCCCCCAGCCAGCTCACTCACTACTTCGAGGCCGTTGCGGTCCTGCACGGCTTGTAGATTCTGCAATATGGTGGCTTCGTCGAGTATTAGGTTGTTGCCGACCGCGCCGACCTCGCTGGCTATCTCAAAAGCCCGCACTTGGTCACCGGAGTCCGGCGTCATGCCCTGTAATGTCGTCATCAGCGACGCAGCGTCACTGGGCTGGCCATCGAATAGATCAACCACTGCGGCAATGGCGTCCTGCTGAAACTCCTGGTGGGCATCAAACTTGAACTCCATCGTTAGGCCGTCCAGAGTTCCACGCCGCGTGACCTACATTCTTGAACAAGGTTGGTTTTGAGCTCGTCATCACCGTGGAATACGTCTTCGAGGATGATGAGGCGGGCTGGCTTTTCGGCAATTACCACACGCAGCTGCTCTAGTGACGGCTTGGTGCGCTCGTCGAGGTACGCGAGCACAAGTCCCTCACCGACTGTCTTGAGCTTGAGGCCCGAGACTTCAGTGTCCCCGATCCGCTCGGTGAGTGAATAGCCCTGCTTGAGCAAGATCTCGGTCAGCAAGGCCTCAGGCGTTGCCTCGTCAGCCGCGCTGTCGCGCAAGTCGAGTAGGTGCTGCTCTAGCGTTGTTGCATCTGTCTCGCTTGCCACGCGCCACTTCGAGAAGTTGGTGTCAGCGAGGCAGTACGCGCGAAATCCTAAGTCTAGCGGAGTCTCGCGCAAATCCAATCGCGTCGAGTCTTCGTCGGCAATGTGCTCCGCAGCGAGCTCAATGCGACGTCGTGAAATCTCTGCGATCGTTTCGAAACCCGCACTGCGAGCGATAGAACCTTCGGGGGTCGGTTCAGGCAGCTGAACCTGGATATGAACTCGATTCCCGCCATCGACGAGATTCTGCTTCATCACGGCGTGCGCTGTCGTTCCTGAGCCAGAGAAAAAGTCTAGGATGATCGAATCTCTGTCAGAGCCGATCTGGATTACCCGTTGGATCAGCCCAGTCGGCTTGGGCGAATCGAATACCTTCTGGCCGTCGAAGAGTCCGCGAACCTCACGCGTGCCCTTCTTATTGCCGTCCACGTCGGTCCAGAGGTTCGACGGACGCTTGTCGCGACCTTCAAGGTAGAACTTCTGATAGGGATGCCATTCAGCCACAGAGCTGCGCTCGATCAGCCTCCACTCGACGAGTCCCTCGGCTTCCATCTCCGCGAAACGGCTCCTGCCGCAGATCCATCGGCTCTCATACCCGCCAGGACCAATCGGGAACACCTCTACGCCATCTGGGGACTTCACCCCGTAATACATACTCGGCCTGTCTTCACGCCGGTCCTCGCCTCCCGTGCGGCGGAGGGAACGTGTGAGGTACTTGCCGCGCGCATCCTCCTCGTTGTAGATGGCGGCATCGCTCTCGCCAAACTCCAATCCATTCAGTATCGCAACAGGACTTCGGCGATAGACAACCATGAAGTCAACGGTGTTCGTCAGCCCGTCGAACCCACCACCCGTCGGAGTACCTGTCGCTCGCGTGATGAGACCGACAAAGTTCGACTCACCGAACACCTCATTTCCAAGCTTGCGCAGGTTATCGAGTTCGTGATCATCGATAGCGATGAAGATGACGCCATCTTCCGTCAGCAGGTTTCTTGCGAGCTTGAGTCGCGGGTACATCATGTTGAGCCAGTTAGAGTGATAGCGACCCTCGGTCTCGCTGTTGGTACTGACCTTCTTGCCTTCCTCGTTGACCTGGCGGGTCCACTCCAGATAGGTTTCCAGCCCCTCTTTGTAGTTATCGGGGTACACAAAGTCCCTACCGGTGTTGTACGGGGGATCGATGTATATCATCTTGATCTTGCCGTGATAGTGCTTCTGCAGGATCTTGAGCACTTCGAGGTTGTCGCCCTCGATGAAGACATTCTTGGTGGTGTCCCAGTCCTTCGAGTTCTCGAAGTCGGGCTTCAGCGTCGCCGTGGTAGGCTCCTGCGCTGCACGCAGCGCGCGTTTCTTGCCCGGCCAGAACAACCCGAAGCGCTCACGGTCGTCACCCGCATCGTCACCAAGGAGCTCCTTGAGCTTCTCGACATCGACCTTGCCATCGGCAATGGCCTCAGGAATCAGCTCAGAGAGTTGCGCGGCAAGCTCAGTCTTGAAGTTCGGTGTAGTGCGCGGGGTTTCATGGATGTCCTGTAAATCGTCACTGCTCATTGAATGTTTCCTCTATCCAGATTGCCAAAGTTCGTAGGCGTAGTACTTAGACTGGTAGGCAGTGAGGCTCATCGACACCCCACGCCACCAAGTGGCAATTGATTGCCCCCAGCTCATCAGCGGCCTTCCGCAGTCGCTGTACAGGTGTCTTGTTGTGCTTCGCCTTGCTTGAGCGCGCCATATTCCGTGCTCCATCCTATTAGTCCGGGATAAGATCCCCGGCGACCTTCAGCAGTCCCCCTCGATTATAAGCCCAGCCACTGACATGCGGGCGCAAGAATGCAGCGGATCAGAAAGCAACGCGGATACCTACATTTAAAATATCACATGGATAAATCGTCACAAACGTGTGAGCGGCGAGGCATTCAGAAGCCTATATCGCGATCTGATGAGGTCTAGGAGTACTTCGTCTGTCTCGGCCGCTAAAGGGATTGCAACAGACTCTTTTGGTGGAGCCTAGGGGGATCGAACCCCTGACCTCTTGGCTGCCAGCCAAGCGCTCTCCCAGCTGAGCTAAGGCCCCATCACTGACAAATTGCAACGAGCGTTAGTATATCAACCATAAGACACAGGTCAAGATTGCGAGCGTCGCGCGCTTATTCGCGCATCATCGCCGCTGTATCCCCGTTATATCAAAGGGGCAACCTTTTCTTATTAAATACCATCACCGCGCCCGCAAACAGCACAGTAATAATCCCGATGTAGGCTAAGTTTATTCCCCACGCAGCGTCTCCGGCAACCAGGTTGACCGGATCATAGAAGCCAAATATGGAGATGTCGGATAGGATCTTCAAGTCGGGCGCGGATCCGCCGAGCATATTCATCAGAAAAAAGGTAACCGGGATTCCCGCCCCAAAACTAAGCGACAGCCTTGTTTCATTGAACAGGCATGAGAAGAAAAAAGTTATCATCATCACTACCATGTTTACGAGCATCGTTGTTACATTAAGCCTGAAAAAGGCGTTTATGTTTAGCTCTCCCGGAAACATAGCCTCGGCAAACAGCACACCTACGGTAAATAGTGCTATAAAAAGGATGAGAAGTGATGTGAGCGCGTAAATGCCTTGGGTGACTATGATTTTGACCCTCGAAGTAGGCGTAGATAGCAGATAGGCGAACGACCCATTGTCTACCATTTTGGCAACTAGCGCATTGCCCAGAATAATTGAATACACCATAGGGAAGCCAATCATCAACATCCCATAGAGCCAACTGGCCAAATAACCCGTCAGTTCCATGACCAAGGCGTCAAACCCAAGCGCAGCCCTGAGACCCTCAGGGAATGCCTCGATCATGCCAATCAGCCCCGCCATATCCTCCGGGTTATACATAGAAATCATCGTGGTCATATACATGGTCAGCACGCCGAAAAAAATTACAAGTAATGTCCAGCTTCGCTTCAGGGTATATTTGAAAAGGGCTAAGCTCATGGCTGCTTACTCCCCCTTACCGTAATAGTTGATAAAGATGTCCTCAAGAGATTGGTGCTTGACGCTAAAGCTCAGCACTGTAAACTTCGCGGCTGTTTTGAGGAAAGCGTCTACTTTTTCACCCGATACAACGATTTCGAACACCCCATCCGGCTCAACACGTGTTTCAAAACCCGCAGCTTTAAGTATGCCGGCGGCGACATCAGCTTCGCCGGGCCTTAGAACGAAAACTTGGCGTTGCTCGCCTTTGAGCTTTCGTACATCCGCCTGCTCAACTATTCTCCCATCCCTGATGATCAGAACACTGTCGCACATCTTTTCCACTTCTTCGAAAATGTGGCTGGACATAAGAATGGTTTTGCCATTAGCTCTTTCGCGTAAAATAAGCTCTGCAAATCGGTTTTGCATTAAAGGATCAAGGCCGCTTGTGGGCTCATCCAAGATGAGCACTTCGGGATTGTGCATGAAGGCCGCTACTATTCCGAGCTTTTGCTTCATCCCTTTCGAAAACTTCTTTATTTTGCCCTTCGGATCCAGCTCAAACATTTCAAGAAGCCGATCTTTGTGCTCCGCGCTTTTGGTTCCTCGCATGGCACTCATAAAGGACAGGAACTCGTCACCGCTCATACCATCAGGGAAAGAGATTTCTCCCGGTATGTAGCCTAATATTTTTTGTATCTGCGGCGCCTGCTCAGCGCAATCAAGATCCCCTAGTCGGCACTTGCCGCTGTTTGGCCGCATGAAGCCCAGAAGCGCCCTGATCGTGGTGGTTTTGCCCGACCCGTTAGGGCCTAAATAGCCCATCACCACCCCTTCTGGAACAGTAAAGTTTAAATCAAAAACCCCTTTTCCGTTTGGGTAGGTAAGAGTCAACCCTGAAACGGTAATCATAAATACTCCTCCCTGTAAGACACAGGTCAAGATTGCAAGCGTCGCGCACTTATTCGCGTATCATCGCTACGCTTGGACCCTCGATCGTAGTCTCATGAACGATAGTGCCTCTATCGGCCTTGCGCAACGACACTATCTCGGAAAGTATCATGCCTGCAAGGATGAGCGCCGCTCCCGCAATGGCGCCAATGGTAAACACATCTCCAGCCAGCCAACCAAACACTCCACCGAAAGCGGGCTCGGTGATCAGAATCAAAGCGGTTCGAGCTGGCGAAATATGTCGTTGGGCATACGTCTGAACCGCGAATGCGACCGCCGAGGCTAGAACGCCGGTAAACAAGATGGCCAGCCATACCGAACCGGCGCCAGGAAGAGCTATCGGCTCGGTGACGAGAGATACACCCGAGCAAACAACCGCCATGAACGCCAGCTGCACGAAGGTCAAAGGCAGCACCGCATGTCGGCGGCCGATGCTACCCAAAATGATAATGTGAGCCGAATAAGCGAATGCCGCGACCAGAACTGAGGTGTCCCCCGCCTGCCAGCTGCCATTGTTCCCACCGGAGAGAAACCAAAGCCCGACGAGTGCAATAAGCGCACCGATGGCCACCATGGCGCTCGGCATACGGCGAAGTAGTAGCGCTTGAAGCAAGGGAGTGATCACAACGAACATGCCGGTTATAAATGCGGCCCGGCTCGCTGTTGTGCCTTGAAGTCCAATAGTCTGAAAGACAAAGCCCAGACAGAGGAATGCGCCGGCGAATATCCCGACAGCAATCGTTTTTCGATCAAGCTTCCTTAGGACAGATGGAAATATCAGAAGAAACGCTATGACAGCGATCCAGAATCTCCACCCCAGGAAAGCAAAGACGGGATATATCTCGATTGCGTCCTTGACGACAACAAATGTGCCGGCCCAAACAACTGCGACCCCCACAAGCGCCAGAGAAACCCAGATACGGTTGGTAAAAGCGCTCATTTACGCGCCGGAATTTATTGCTGCGGGCAGCTCGACTCTCTCGGCGTCGCTCCAAAGCTTCTCGAGCCTGTAAAACTCGCGCTCGTTTGGCTGAAATACGTGGACGACCACATCAGCAAAGTCCAGCAGGATCCAGGATCCCTCGGTTTCGCCCTCACGGCCGATCGGCTTGATCCCACAGTTATTCCGAAGCTGATCCTCGATCTCATTGGCGATTGTTTTGACCTGGCGGTCAGTGTTGCCCGTGCAGATCACGAAGTAGTCGGTGATCACGATCTGCTCAGACACACGCAAAACAACGATATCTTCGGCCTTCTTGTCGCTCGCTGCGCTAGCAGCAGCCAACGCAATCTCTACAGTCTCCAGTTTAATCTCCCTTACTCGCTTGGCAGGCTCGGTGGCCTGTAATCTTTCCCGATGATCACTACTACATCCGCAACCCGCTGATCAGCCGGCTGCTCTATGACCTCTCCGGCTCCCAACACCTCTGCAACTTGATGGCCATTGGTAACCGGTCCATTCTGCACGATTATGCTTGTAGCCGCATAGTCAAACCTGTCGGCGTTTTTCGTGTCAACGACGCGCACTCCGCCGCGGATCAATTGCTGAGCGGCGATGCCCGCAATACCCGGCACCCCGGAGCCATTGTAGACTATGACCCTCGTGGCTGCCTGTTGGTCCTCGATCTCCACTCCCCACCACGTTTTGAGCAAGTCGGCGATTTCATCGCGCCTGGGCTCAAAGAAAGTCTGCTCGCCGAGGGATATCGGCTTTACCGGCAAGGGCACCACAGCGACATCCTCAGACAAGGTCGTATCGAAAAGCTCGGTGAATCGGGTGACAGCATCCTGGGTGAGGTTTGTGTCGAGCGTACCCTCTGGAACCGACGCGAACGACTGATCGGTCAATATTTTGGTGTACGTGTCCGGAGAGACCGTGATATATGAGAGGAATGGAACGCCGATAAAGTTGGAAACCATGTCGAGTGAAACACTCTCACCCACCTCCCAAGATGCCGATGCTTGCTCGAACCCCCTTCCGGGGATCTCGAGAAATGCGGACTCGGGTATCGCGACGCCAAAGATCGAATCTGTCTTCGGGTCGAAGCGCACCGCCATGAATCCTTGCGCCTCATTGTTTTCGCCGACGGACACTATGAGCAGATTGTCACGAGCTTCATCGTTTTGAACCTGAGCGGCGCCGTTCGGTGAGGCGACGCGTAGGGCATTCCACCTGGCGACGCTGTTGATACCCAATGACAGGACCAATAACACGACAACCAGCGCAGTAAATCCGCCCAACAAAAACCCGAGAATGTAACCGACGCCTGAGACTTCTTCTCGAAGTCTGGAGATGAAAGACTCCGCGCGCTCACGCACACTGCTTAGACGTAGAGCCATTCGCGCCTTTCGTAGCTGTGTGCCGGAACGCCGAGACCCCCGCCAGCCGGAGGGAAGCGCCGGTGTAGTAACAGGGGGTTTGCGTTTGCCGCGGGAGGATCTTGGTGCTTTTCGCGATCTCATGACACCTGAATCCACTGCTCGGGCATGGCATCGACGATGGCGTTCCATGCATCGACCGTTGTGGGGTGAAGATGCTTGCGCTCACGAATCAACTGACAAAACGACATTTGATAGGAGCTTGCGTACAGCTCAAAAAGAGTGACGTCGCCGACGAGTGAGCGAAGATGCGTGGCGCCCTCGTAGCGTCTCCCAGGTTCGATCATGTCGGCAATGTAGATAACCATATCAAGCTCGCTCATGCTCACCGCACCAAGAGTGTGTCGGCGAATCGCTTCAAGCACTGTCGGTGAGATTCCCGCAAAGCGCGCGCCAAGCTCGTAAGCGCCGACATCGGCGTGAAGCAGATACGGCACTGCCATCTCCACGGGACCGACAGGAACTCCTATCTCTTGGGCTCGCCTGATCAAGTACGCCGAAGCATCTTCTCGGGCCCAATCGTGTAGAAGTCCAGCGAGATAAGCGCCGTGCGAATCCACGCCATAGACCTTTGCAAGCAATTCGGCAGTGGCCGCAGTTGCCTCGCAATGCTCAAGCGAGCTCGCACTCACTCTCTCGGCGATCGCCGATCTTGCGATATCGAAGTTGAGTTCAGACACCGTGTGAGTTCCCTCGATACAGATTGTACTTGTGGATGTAGGATACGACCGGTTCCGGGGTCAAATAGCGAATCGGATGACGCTGCTGAACACGTTTTCGTATGTCAGTCGAGCTTATAGCCAGTGATGGGACCTCGATAAACTCTATCGAGAGATGGGAAAGGGTCGTGCCGTGCTCTTCTAAGGCGCTCTGCAGATCGTAGCCGGGACGAGTCGCCGAGATAAATGTGCAAAGCCCCTCGAACCGGTTCGCATCCTTCCAGGTTGCGATCTCCCACACTGCGTCAGCGCCGGTGATAAAGTACAGCTCGGCCTTGGGGCCATAGGTCTCCCTGAGGGCGAGCATCGTGTCGATCGTATAGGTAGGGCCCCCTCTGTCAATTTCATCACGCGAGACATCGAAATCCGGATTTGCCGAGGTCGCTATGACGCTCATGAGGTAACGATGCTCGGGGCGGGTAACAACCACATCTGGCTTGTGTGAAGGCTGACCGGCGGGCATGAATATCACCTTGTCCAGGTTGAACTGAACCAGCGCTTCTTCAGCGGTTACCAGATGGCCAAAGTGTATGGGATCGAATGTCCCTCCCATTATCCCGAGCCGCATGGGTTTCCTCACTCCCGGATCTGCCCATCTCCGTACGCAACATACTTTGTCGAGGTCAACGCAGCCAGGCCCATCGGGCCGCGAGCATGAAGTTTTTGGGTCGAGATGCCTATCTCGGCGCCAAGTCCGAACTCTCCGCCGTCTGTAAACCGGGTGGATGCGTTGACGTATACCGCAGCAGCATCCACCTCGGCAAGGAACCGCTGGGCCGCCTGATAATCTGAGGTGACGATCGCCTCCGAGTGTGCGGATCCGTACTTGTTGATGTGGTTGATCGCCTCGTCAAGACCGGCGACTACCTTGACCGATATCTTGAGATCGAGGTACTCGGTATACCAGTCCCCCTCGGTCGCTGCCTCAATCCGCATAACCGCTCCAAGAGCCCTTGTGGGCTCATCGGCGACTATCATGACCCCTAGCTCTTCGAGCTCCTTTAGTATCGGCGGAAGTATTTCCTGGTAGCAAGACTCGTCTATCAGCAAAGACTCCGCCGCGTTGCACACGCCGGGCCTTTGGGTCTTGGCATTGACAACGATTCTTTGCGCCATCCTCTGATCGGCGGACGCGTGAATGTAAATGTGGCAGTTTCCGACCCCGGTCTCAATTACAGGGACTTTGGAGTTTTCGACAACATTCCGTATAAGGCCGGCGCCGCCGCGAGGTATCAACACGTCGATATGCTCGTGCAGGCCCATGAGTTCCTCGGCGGCCTCCCGCGAAGCCGAATCGACAGCGGAGATGCAGCCCTCGGGCATACCGCCTGCGATGGCGGCGGTGGAAAGGATTCGCGCGAGAATCGCGTTGGAGCTGGCGGCAAGCGAGCCGCCGCGCAATATCACTGCGTTGCCCGTTTTGATGCAAAGTCCGGCTGCATCGACAGTGACATTGGGCCTCGCTTCATAGATCATCGCGACAACGCCTAGCGGTACACGAACCTTCATCAAGCGTATTCCGTTTTGCAGCGTGCTTCCCTCGATGATCTCGCCGAGCGGGTCGGGTAGCAGCGATAGTGCTCGCAGGGACTCGGATGTCGACTTCAGCCTTGCGGGGTTCAGCTCCAGCCGATCGATGAGGGCCGCGGCAACTCCTTTGCCTCGCGCAGCCTCAACATCACTGGCGTTGGCGGCAAGAATCTCCTCCTGATTGTGTGTCAGCGCATGCGCCATCGCCAAAAGAGTCCTGTTACGCTGCTCCGACGACGTAGTAGCCAACCGCCGAGCAGCGGCTTTTGCCTTGATCGCAATCGACTTGACCTCAGACATAGTTAAATGGTCCTTTCAAATACCAATCGCCAATTCCTACAAAATCACAAGGTGATCTCTGTGAACCACTTCCCTGCCGACAACTTCAGGCCGAACATCCGCGATCTGCGTACTATTGAGCCCTTTTATCACATCTAGGTCGGCTGCCGATATACCAGCAAGCCCCTGACCGACCGTCTTACCTTCAGTATCTACCAACAATATGGTATCGCCTATATCGAAAACACCACTTACTCCAAGAACACCAGCCGGAAGCAGCGATCTTCCGTGGCCGAGAAGCGCCTCTCTCGCGCCCGCATCGATCACGACCTCTCCGCAAGGGTTGCTGGCAGTGGCGATCCAGAGTTTCTTTGCACTAATCGATTCCGAGCCCTGGACGAAAAATGTGCCAACCGGATTTCCCTCGGCGGCCTCCAGTATGACGCGATCTACCCTCCCGTCGCACACGACCAGCGGTATTCCCGCGCGCATCAACACCTTTGCGGCTTTGACCTTGGTTGACATTCCACCGGATCCCACGGCTGAGCCGGCCGGACCTGCAGCGGCCATCATCTGATCTGTAACTTGCGTGACGCGATCGAGAAGCTCCGCCGTTTCATCATCCCGGGGGTCAGCGGAGTAGAAGCCCTCGATATCGGTGAGAAATACGGCCATATCCGCGCCGATCATAACTGCAACTAATGCCGCAAGGGTGTCGTTATCGCCAAACTTGATCTCCTCAACTGCGACTGTGTCGTTTTCGTTCACGATAGGAATGACGCCGAGCTCTATCAGCCGTTCGAATGTGTCCCGCGCGTGGAGATACGATTGACGATGTGCGGTATCTCGGCGGGTCAGCAAAATCTGGCCTATGGTGGTCCCGTGTTCCGCAAAAAACGCCGCATAGAGGCTTAGCACCGAGACCTGTCCGATACTCGCGGCTGCCTGCAGAGTTGGCATATCGGCAGGACGACCCTCAAGACCAAGCTCCTCGACTCCGGCAGCGATTGCTCCGCTTGAGACAATCACAGGCTGCCAGCCCATCTCCTTTAGGGTGTTGATCTGCAGGACCAACGAGCGCACATACTCCCGGTCGATCCCACCATCGGGCGATGCCAAGGTGGAGGAACCGACCTTGATGACTATGCGTCGTGACGATATCCCGCTATTCCTGGTCACCATCGCCTGCCCCCATGAACTCGAAGGTCGCGCCCGCGATGTAAATCTCATCGCCAAGCCCAGCGCCTGCCTTTTCCAAGGCGCGCTCGAGGCCCATTTTTGCCACCTTTTTTTGCAGAAAGGCCACTGCCTCCTCGTTGTTTATGTCAGTCATGATCACCATTCGCTCAACCGTCTCGCCGCTTACGCGCCAACCTTTGTTCTCGCGGGAGATGGTAAAGCTTTGATCGGAAGATGGCTTGAATATATATTGCGCTTCACTGGCATCGGCATCTTTGGGAAGAGCTGAGCGAATCTCGTAAACCTGTCCGCCGAGAAAAAGCACCAGCTCATCGACGCCCTTGCCGGTGAGCGCCGAGACCTCAAAGTAGCGAGTCCCGCGGTCTTCGGCGAACCTCCTGACTTCCTCTGAAACTGCCAGCGCCCCTGGAGCGTCAACCTTGTTGCCCACCAATACCGACGGCCGCCCTGCCAGCTCGGCCAGATGGGCAGAAAGCTCGTTTTCGATCACTCGAATGTCATCGATGGCATTACGGTCCTCGTGTCCACCAGTAAGATCGACAACATGAACGATCATGGCGCTTCGCTCGATGTGCCGAAGAAAACCGTGTCCCAATCCGCGGCCTTCGCTCGCGCCTTCGATGAGTCCGGGAATATCGGCGATCACAAATGAGTGCTCACCTGCCCGAACAACTCCGAGGTTGGGAACGAGGGTGGTAAACGGGTAGTCCGCAATCTTTGGTCGCGCCGCGCTCATCCTGGCAATGAGCGATGACTTTCCGACGTTCGGAAAGCCGACAAGTGCGGCATCGGCGAGCAGCTTCATCTCAAGATCGATCCAGCGCTCCCGTGCAGGCTCGCCAAGCTCGGCAAAGGAAGGCGCACGGCGAGTCGGAGTGACGAAATGGGTATTGCCTCGGCCACCTTTTCCGCCTTTGGCAACTATCAAACGCTGCCCGTGAACGAGCAAGTCCCCAAGGATCTCCCCGCTTTCCGAGTCGCGAGCGATCGTGCCTACTGGAACCGGAAGAATGAGGTCGGGGCCATTAGCTCCGTCGAGACGTGAGCCCTTCCCGTGTTGGCCCTTTTTCGCCTTGTAATGACGCTTGAAATGGTAGTCGAGCAACGTAGATATTGAGCTGTCGGCCTGAAGGATCACCTGTCCGCCGCCGCCTCCATCACCGCCGTCTGGGCCGCCTTTTGGGACATGAGCTTCTCGGCGAAATGAACGACAACCGGCGCCGCCGTCACCGCCTTTCACGAATATCCTTGCTTCATCGATAAACTTAGCACCAGTCATTACTGGGCACCTTTCAAGAGCAAAAAATACAAAAGCCCTCCGCCCATAATCGGTAACGGAGGGCTGACTATCCGATTCATCAACTTATGCCCGAGCGAATCCCTTATTGGCCTTCGAATGGGCGTACGTGTACGCGCCTCTTCAGGCCTCGAGTGAACTCGACAACGCCGTCGATGACCGCAAACAGAGTGTCGTCACCTCCACGACCAACATTCTCACCTGGGTGAATTCTGGTGCCCCGCTGGCGAACCAGAATGGAGCCCGAGGTCACAACCTGTCCACCAAACCGCTTGACACCAAGACGTTTAGCCTTGGAGTCCCGGCCGTTCCTTGTGCTTCCCATGCCCTTCTTATGAGCCATCAGTTATCAACTCACTTTCATTTTGTATCAACTACAGAGTATATCGACGCAGCGTGAATCATTCAGCGGATTTTTTGGAGTGCACACCGCAGTAGTGCGATCCATCCTTGGCCTTGTTGGCGCAAGGCTCACCACTGGATTTGGTAGCGCAGCACAGTGCATCTGGGGCTGCTTCTTTCGGTGTATCTACCTTGTCCTTCGGAATGTCTGCTTTTGGAGCAGCCTTCTTTGGAGCAGCCTTTGCCTTGTCGGCAGAGGTGCCGCCGAGCACAACATCAGTAACCTGAATGCGTGTTTGCAGCTGACGATGGCCCTTGGTTCTCTTGTATCCCTTGCGCTTCTTGAACTTGAAGACCTTGATTTTTTCTCCCGAAAAATGCTCCAGAACCTTAGCCTTGACGGTTGCTTCAGAACCGGCTTTGGCTCCAGTAACTATCACATCATCGCTGGATACGAAGAGTACATCGAGTGTAACGACTTCGCCAACATCGGCATCAAGTTTCTCAACTACGGCCACGGATCCTTCTTCGACCTTCAGTTGTTTTCCGCCCGTAGAAACTACAGCATACATTCTTTGTAACCTCTCTAGATAGCTGGTTGTGCAAGAGCACATAGTACCAGCACGGCAAGTAAGCGTCAAACACATTGGAGGGCCATGAAGGTTATGAGGGGAGCCCCTTCTTGCCCTCAATCAACACCCTGACTTCAGTGCGGGAACAGCTCTCATCCGGGATGATAGTAATTTGGCGATTTGTTGCAGCTCGCAAGCGAGCTATTAGATTGTGTCCGGGGGCCATCGACAGTTCATAAGTTTCAGGGTGCAAGCCAATCAGATACGCACTAGAGCGGCCTGAGCTGACTATCTCGCGAAGTTTGCGCTCTACAGTTATGCGCCTGGTCGCGACCGAAGGAACCCTGCCTTCGCCATTGCAGCAAGCGCACTGCTCGGTCAGGATCGCATAGAGACCGTCGGTAACGCTTTTGCGAGTTATCTCCAATAGTCCGAACTTGCTAATCTCGCCAATTTTGTAGCGATTCCTGTCTCTCTCAAACTCGGCGGATAATTGACGCACCACCTCCTGGCGATGGAACGCATCCTTCATGTCAATGAAGTCCACTACGATGATGCCGCCGATGTCTCGCAATCTGATCTGCTGCGCGATTACCCTTGCGGCCTCTAGGTTGGTTCTGTAAACAGTATCCTCCAGATTCTTTCCACTAGTAAACCTGCCAGTGTTCACGTCTACAACTGTAAGTGCCTCGGTTTGATCGATGCAAATATAGCCACCACTTGCAAGCCCTATGTTCTTTGAGAAGACTCGATCGATTGCGGAGTCAACTTTGTATGCTGCATAGATCGACTCGCTGTCTTTGTGCAGGTGAACCCTGTTGAGCAGATTGGGTGATGTCCTTTTCAGAAACGACGTAACCTTTGCGTGAACCGCCTTGTCGTCGATAACGAGCCGCTTGAAGTCGGTGGAAAATACATCGCGAACTAGCTTCAGGGCCAGATCCATCTCACTGTAGATAACCTCAGGCGCAAGTCCCTCATTCGCCTGATGGCTGACACGCCTCCAGAGTCGGAGCAGAAACTCCAGATCGGCAAGCATATCTCGCTCACTTGCGCCCGACGCGGCTGTACGGATTATCAGCCCTGTATTCGGCGGGACGTGAGGTGCGACGATCTCTTGAAGTCTTGCCCTTTCTCCATCGCCGAGCTTACGGGAAGCTCCAAAAACATCAGCGTTTGGCACCAGAACCAAAAAACGCCCGGGAAATGTAATTCCTGTAGTGACCCTCGCGCCTTTTGTTCCTGCGGGATCTTTGATGACCTGTACGACGATAGTTTGGCCGGGGTGTAATAAGGAGCGTATGTCGCGTTTTGAGAGCACCTCGATACCATCGAGGGCTACCCTTTCATCGACAGCAAGAAACGCATTTTTTTCAAGGCCGATGTCGATGAAGGCGGCTTGCATTCCAGGCAAGACATCCTTTACCTGCCCGAGATAAACATTTCCAACGACAGAGCGTTTTGGCCGCGCGATGTAGAGTTCAACCAACTCTCGGTCTTCAAGAATCGCCACTCGTGTCTCATTTAGGTCGTGCGAGATCAACATTTCTCGCAGCAACTTCCCCATTGTATTCTCCTGTCAGATGGGCGCTTTCAACTCTCCTGAATCTAATTCGACAAGAGTATCAAGCCGGGTCACGGATTGGATCACGGACCTGCCCGAAAAGCGAGAGAGTGCGGCTGTCACGAGCGAGTCTGGTCTCAAGGAGCCTTCCTGTCCCATGCGGATAACCACACTTAGAGCAAGAGTATCCGAGCCAGAAGATCTGACCACGATCTCCTTCGGGAGAGCGTGTGAGAGATCAAAAACTTTGGTTTTACCTTTTTGCTCGATGCGCAGCTCGCCTTCGTTCACGATCTGGACAAGCGCGTTTTCCAGGTCAGTCTGTGTTTCGATATCACCTCCCAAAATGACCTCATATAGCGCAATAGTACACTGTGCAGCCAAAGATTTCTCTGTGCTGCTGACATATCTGGCTTCTTCCGGAGCAATCTCTGGTGGCATGGCCAAACTAAGCGCCGAGATGACCTGCTCGGCCGGTATATATTGTCTCAGCCAAAGATCAACGTACTCGCGCAGGCCAATAGTGCCCACCGGTAATGCCGGGGCAAACGAAAGCTTCATTCGTGGGTTGAACCCTTGCGTCACTACGTAAGGAAGATTCGCGCGCCGGATTCCGCGTTCAATCGCGTGTGTGTACTCTAGGTGCGAAAGAAACCGGAGTCGGCCTTGCTTCCGGCAACATAGCCGCAGGCGATAATCGCTAGCTCGCATCGCGTCGCCCGGCCAATACGGTACCGATTCCACCCGGAAGCGTGGTGCAAGCCTTACAGCCTGTACATCTCTCAACCGTGCAATCCAGAGTCAACACCTCTTGCTTTGATCGCTCCCACTCGCTCCAGAGGTATTCGGCAGAGACTCCACAAGAGATGTGGCTCCATGGCAAAACCTCGGAGATATCGAACGTGCGCTGAGCGATTACATCTACATCCAACCCTGACTCCTTGTAAGCCTGCTTCCAGATCTCAGCTGAAAACTGTTCGCGCCATGCGTCAAATCTGGCGCCCAATCTCCAGGCACGCTCGATGACTGCTGAACTCTCCCGCCCTCCACGAGCGAGCGCCGCCTCAAGGACCGATAGCTCGACATCGTGCCATGAAAGATCAACCGTTTTGCGAGGAATACGACTTCTAAGCAGATTTTGACGCCGGAGTATCTCCTCGCGGGCGACTTGCCCGAACCACTGAAAGGGGGTATGTGCTTTCGGAACAAAAGTGGATACCGATACAGCAATCCTGATGGCGCCGCGTTGATCGGGGCGGGTAACAGCTTTAGCGGCGGCCATCACCTTTTCCACGATATCCGCTATCCCCACAATGTCGGCATCCGTCTCGGTGGGCAAGCCGATCATGAAGTACAACTTAATCTTTCGCCTGCCGTTTTTGAACGCGCGCTGTACGGCGCTGAGTAACGACTCCTCGGTAACATTCTTGTTTATGACATCGCGCAATCGCTGTGAGCCGGCCTCGGGCGCCAGCGTAAGACCCGCATTGCGCCCTGAGGTCGAGGCAAGCAGGGACATCTTGACCCCATGCTCATCCGCTCTCAGGCTGGGCAAGGAAACAGAGACGCCGGTAGTTTGAAAGTGACTCTCCAGCCGCCTTAGTATTCGCTCTATCTGAGAGTGGTCAGTCGTTGACAGGGAGGTCAGGGACACTTCGCTGTAGCCGGAGCAGCGAACTCCGCTGGTGGCTCTTCGGACGATCTCATCTTCATCCCGCTCACGCACGGGACGGTAGATCATGCCAGCCTGACAGAATCGACAGCCACGCGCGCACCCACGCATGATCTCTATGGGGAGTCGATCGTGAACGACCTCCATGTAGGGAACAACCGGTTCCGGTTGGATCGCCGTCATCATATCCGCAACGATGCGCTTGACTACAGTGTGACTCGGTGAGTGCTGGCCGGTGTCATTGAGCTTGAGCAGTCGACCTTTCTCATCAAGCTCATAGTGTGCGGGCACATACACCCCAGGGATGTCAGCGAGCTTGCGTAGCGTCTCTGCCCTTGAGGCCCCTCGGCGAAGGCAGTTGCGGTGGACTTCAACGAAATCCCTAATCGCCTCTTCGGCCTCGCCGATCAGAAATGCGTCGAAAAACTCCGCCATCGGCTCAGGATTGAACGCACAGGGGCCTCCACCGAGAACCAGCGGGTCTCCTTCACGGCGCGAAGCCGCGTTTATGGGGATGCCGGCAAGGTCAAGCACATCCAGCACATTGGTGTAGGTCAACTCATTCTGAAGGGTAATGCCGAGAAGATCGAACTCCCCAAGCGGCGAGCAAGATTCGAGGGAAAATAGTGGCACGCCCTCCTCGCGCATGAGATCGATCATGTCTATCCAGGGCAAATATGCTCGCTCCGCCGAACAATCCTCGATAGAGTTAAGCTGCGAATACAAAATCGCGATAGCTTGGTTGGCCATCCCGACCTCATAGACATCGGGATAGATAAGCGTCGCGCGATAAGAGGCGTCGCGGCCGGTAACTGAGCCCCACTCCCTGTTGATGTATCTTGCTGGGCGCTCGACTCGCGGCAGAAGTGGCTCAACTCTCTCCCAAATACTACCCACCGGTGGAGTTTTCGCTATCTTTGGGAGCCAATCCCTTGGCGAAGAGGTCATCGAATCGATTCTTGAGCGATCCGGGACAATCACCTCTTTCAAAGTAGGCGATCGCGGCATATCCCATGGCTATGGTTCCCGAGTAGGCGATCCCGCCCTTCATCGCCCATCCTAGCGCCGGAACAATTCCAGCCGCCTGCCTGGCGATCGAGCGCATAGTCAATCCGCCGCCGACAACGCCGAGAAGTTCAACGCTGCGCCTCAGGCCAAGAGTCTCCCCGTAGGCAGCGGCGATTTGAAGGATCATCTTTGCCTGATTGGCCGTCATAACCGGCAGATCGGCGCCCGGAACTATCACAAGACCACCGACGAACGCATTTTGAAGAGCAGTGCTTTTGACATACTCCATCGATACGGCTCTCCTGATGAAAGGAAAGTTGTTCGCGAGCAATAGCTTCTTTTTTGGCAGGTGCTTTATGAGCCATTCGCCGAGAGCTTGCGCCAGTGGTGCTTTTGAGGCATCGGCGCAAAGCAATACATCGGTATCGGGTAGCCCAATTGATTCGGGCACCGACCCCAGATCGTCACCATCCATCAAGGCAACAACCGGTGTCAAAGTTCTTTTCGCCTCGGCGACAAGAACTTTTGTCGCATGCAAACCGCTACCTACCAGCACTATCACAACATCTGCCGAGTCAAGAAGCTCAACCATAGAGTCGTTTTGAATCAATACAGGCTCAACCAAAGCGGCAGCTCGTGGCTGGATAAGAGCCTGAGAAAACTCAATAAGCGACTCAGGAGTGTCGACTTCCACCAAGATCTGAATTGCCAAGGGCTGCTCTTGCTCTCTTAGCAACTGCTTCCTGCTCTTTGATATCTCTAAAATATTTACAGGAAATCGCATGGATACCAATCCTTCCTGACGTCTAGTGTGTCACGCACTGTAGCGGCGACCCCACACCGAAAGTAACATACCGACCGCTGCAAAGTTCACAATCATAAACGATGATCCAAAGCTCATGAATGGTAGCGGCAAGCCCGTGATCGGCATCAACCCGATGGACATGCCTACATTCTGGAGAATCTGGAAAAACCACATACTGATTATCCCGACAGCTATGAGAGAACCGGTAAGATCACGAGCGCGCGCAGCGATTCCCAGTGCTGTGATCAACAAGGCCAAAAAGAGTGCAAGCAGCATCATGGTACCCAAAAACCCGAGCTCCTCGCCGAGAACGGCGAAAATAAAATCGGTATGCCTTTCCGGGAGAAAGTTCAGGTTCCCCTGCGTGCCAGTGCCCAGCCCCTGTCCGGTCAATCCACCAGACCCAACCGCGATCTTGGATTGAGCCAAGTTGTATCCCGCGCCTCTTGGATCGAGATCCGGGTCAACGAAGACCAGCAGTCTGTTTTTCTGATACTCGGCGAGCAGGTCCGCTTGAAAGACGCCAAAGATCGCAAGAACGCCCACAAGGGCAATCAACAAAAATAGGCGCGCCCGCAAACCTCCGATCACAAGCATACCCAAAACGATTGCCACAAACACCATACCTGTTCCCAAGTCTGGTTGAAGAAAGATAAGGCCTAGGGGTACAGCAAGGTAGCCCATAACTTTTAGCAGATCCTTTGTGCTGCTTATGCTCCCTTTGTACTTCGCAATCACAACTGCCATTACTAAAATTGTGACGAGTTTTGCTGGCTCTGAAGGCTGGAATAGTCGAACTCCCGCAACCTCTAACCATGATGTAGCGCCCTTTGCCGTAGCCCCTAATCCTGGTATGTGAGGAGAAATGATCAGAAAGGCATTGAAAAGCATCAGGGGTCCGAACCAACCTTCAAACTTGCGATAGTCAATGCTTGCTGCCAGAACAAGAAAGACAAGGCCCAGAGCAACACCAATCAGGTGCCTCTGAAACATGGCGTCACCGGCGCCCATTCCAGAAGTGGCCGATTGAACCACAACACTACCGAAGATGGCCAGCATCCCAACTATCACCAATAGCGGGATGTTTAGTGTTCGGAGTATCTGATTTTTAACCCCTGGGCTCATAATCTACCTTGATTGATCGGTTGCAGTTACTCGCTCTATCGGTAAATCAAAGAGCGCGGAGAAAACCTCTCTGGCCGCTGGAGCAGCTATTGCGCCACCACCACCTGCTTGTTCGGCAAGCACAGCAACAACATACCGAGGGTCGTCAGCGGGAGCAAACCCTACAAACCAGGCGAAATCATCGCGATTGGCAACCTGCGCGGTACCGGTCTTGCCCGCTACTCGAATTGGGAAACCGCCGAAAGCTCCCTTGGCGGTGCCATCTGTGGTTACCCTCTCCAGCATCCGGATCATACTTTGGAGATTTTCTGCCGAGGTATCGGGCTCGAAAGCCACCTGCGGTTCTCCCTCAAGCACAGGGTTGCCGTTAGTGTCGAGAACCTGGCGAAAGATAGTGGGCCGCATAATGGCGCCATCGTTGGCCACGCCGGCGTAGGCGGCGGCCACCTGTAGAGGCGTGGCAAGCACATCTCCCTGACCGATAGCCAAATCTACTGCTTCACCCGGAAGCCAGGTCTGCTGCTCCGGAAAGTCTCTGAATCTTTCTGCCTTCCACTGCGCATCTGGAATTCTTCCACTCTTTTCGCCAGGAAGATCAATACCTGTTTCCGAGCCAAACCCCCACTGCTTGGCGTAATCCTGCAAAGTATTGTCTTCTTGGCGATAAAAAGCATGGCCTAGCTCGTAGAAGACGACATTACAGCTCCTAGACATTGCATCTGAAAAGGAAAGGGTGCCGTGCCCTCCCCTGTCCCAGCAGAACTTCGGCCATCTTTCACCCATCTCCACCCAGCGACCCTGACACCTATAGGTCGTATTTATCCCGGTAAGACCATTGGCCATACCAGCGAAACCGGTTACGACCTTGAAGGTCGAAGCGGGTGGATACAGGCCGGCCAGGACTCTATTTGTAAGAGGATATTCACTGCCTTCGGCGGTGAGCTGTCTCCAGTTGTCCTTTGAAATGCCCCCGACAAACATCTCTGGGTCGTATGTCGGCAGGCTTGCAAGTGCCAGGACCTCACCGGTTCTGGCATCCATCGCAATCGCTGCAGCGGCCTTGGCATTTTTGTAGCCGTCCAGACGGGCCTCTTGTAGAGCTCGCGACAAAGCTTCCTCGGCAGCTTTTTGTACCTTCAGATCGATTGTTAGCACCACGTCTCTGCCGGGTACGGGCTCAATCTCCTCGATAACACGCTTCAATCTGCCGGAAGCGTCAACCTCTACCCTACGAAAACCCCTGTCCCCCTGAAGCACGGATTCAAACTGCAGCTCCGCACCTGTTTTACCAACTAGGTCTCCGTACTCATACTCCTCAAAGGCTGAATCGGAAAGCTGAGCATCGGATATTTCACCGGTATAACCAAGCACATGCGCCGCGATGGCGCCATTAGGATACTCTCTTACGGGTACAGCTCTGATATCTACCCCCGGGAAATCCTCCTGATTTTCGGCGAGATAGGCAATCGCCTCGGTGCTTACATCAATCGCAACGATCCTGGGTTTTAGTGGCGCTTCTCTAACAGACGCAATCCGATCATAAATTTCCTGGTGCGGCATCTGAAGTAGATTGGACAAGGCAACAAGGATATCGTCGTCATTCTTGACTGAGGACATCGCCACAACAGCCATCGAGGACCTGTTATTTACGAGAAGCTCACCATTACGATCGAGTATGCGGCCCCGTGGGGCATCCAAAGCGATCTCCCGGATACGATTGTCCTCGGCAAGAGCAGCGTACTCCGCCCCAGAAAGGACCTGCAGGCCCCATAGACGTAGTGCCAAGGCGGCAAATACGACAAGTACTATCAGTGTGAAGATCGCAAAGCGATCCTTGAAATCATGACGAAACACCAACATAAATAGGGCCTTCTTATTTTATCTTGCGTAGCAGGGGACTCAAGAACGCACGCAAGCACAGCAGGAGGTAAACTCCTACCTGCCGATCCTGCGAAAAGTTGTAACTCTTTTATCCTGTCGCAAGATACGAGCCAACAGCGAATAAGAAACGACAGCCAACAACCCATTATATATCGAAGACGGAATCACAACTTCGATAAGCGCCGATAGCACGGACACATTCTCCCCGATCAGGCGTAGCGCTAAAACGTACATACCCTCCGCAAAAAGGCTAGCAAAAAAGGCGACTGTGACAGGCAGGCGCCATCCTTCGGCAAACATATTTTCATGTAACGACCCACTGATGTAGCCAACGAAGCAAAAGACAAGTGCGGCCACTCCGATCGGGCCCGTTCCGATCAAATCAAAGATCAAGCCCGCTGAGAAGCCGACAACTGTTCCCATACGCGGACCCTGAAGCAGGGCGACTGCGATAACAACCAAAAGCACAAAGTTGGGTACTACCTTGGCTATTGTTATATGTGGCGCGACCGCAACCTGGAGAATGACTGCCGCAAGTAATGCCAGTACCAGTTGATAGTAGCGGCTCACTCGCTCCCGCCAATCTCCGGTAGCACCGGGGCGGCCTTTAGCACTACCACTTCTTCAATCGTCCAAAGTTGCACGGCCGGACGTACTTGAATTTTTGGAAACAGATCTCCCGGACGAAGTCGGTACTCTGCAACCTCCCCAATCCGTAGACCTTTTGGATACACCCCGCCCATGCCGGATGTTATAACGGCGTCGCCAACTGCAACCGTAGTTTCCCTACTCACATACTGAAGCACAAGCTCCCCGTTGACCGATCCACTGACAACTCCGTGTGCTCTGGTTGGCTGTAGTAGCGAAGAAACTCCGCTGCCTTGATCGGTGATCAGGCGGACCTTGGACGAGCGCTCAGCGACATCGGTTGTTTGCCCCAACAGACCCCCTTCAGCCATAACGGGCATACCAGAGGCGATGCCGTCGTTGGTCCCGCGATCTAAGGTGATATATCCCTCCCAGGCATTTACGGGTCTTCCAATGATGCGAGCCCCAACGGCACTTATGTCGCCTTGTTCGACGATGCCGAGTAAAGCCTGAAGTCTCTGGTTTTCAAGGCGAGCCTCCTCCAGCTCGATAATCCTGTTGCGCAATAAGGTGTTTTGCCCACGCAATGCCGTAGCTTGCTCACGATCGACCCCAAACGTCGAAAGCCACTTTTGGGCACTTCGCAGTGGAGAGAAGAGCGCACTGCCGATACTGGCTACGGGAGCAGTGGCGCTGTGAACCAACAACCTAAGGTTATGCAGTGGCCCGGCGTCACTTCCGCGGTGATGCACTGTAATCAAAATCAGTGAGGCTATCGTTAGCGCCACCAGAAGCAATGCGGGGTTTTTTGATCTATCAGATCTAGATATCCTCACGGGGCTAAATCATGCCTTCTATCGCGTTGCGGTCAAGATTCTCTTGAGTGTGTCAATCTCCTCGAGAGCAAGTGCCGAGCCATCGACAACATTAGCAAGGGCATTTTCCGATACATATACAGGCATCCCGGTCTCATGCTTCAGGCGCTCATCGAGACCTTTCAACAAGGCCCCTCCGCCGGTCAGAACGATTCCGTACTCCATCAAATCACTTGCAAGTTCAGGTGGCGTCTGTTCCAGAGTGTTCTTCACGGCCGCTATAATTGCCGATAGGGGCTCCTCTAGGGCATCTCGAATCTCTTCCGATTCCATAGTCAGATTTCTCGGAAGTCCGGTTAGAAGGTCTCGGCCACGAACCTCGACGTCCACTTCCTCCAGAAGGGGCCAGGCGCTACCGATTTCAAACTTTACTTCTTCTGCCGTTCTCTCACCGATCAAAACGTTATAGGTTTTCTTCACATGATTGATGATCGCCTCGTCGAACTCATCTCCGGCGATCCTGATAGATTGCGCCACCACGATTCCGCCCAGGGAGATGACAGCTACCTCAGTAGTTCCTCCGCCGATATCTACGACCATATTGCCTGCAGGCTCCTGGATCGGCAGTCCGGCGCCTATCGCCGCAGCCATCGGTTCTTCGATCAAGAAAGCCTGGCGGGCGCCGGCTTGCATAGTTGCCTCAAATACTGCGCGCTTTTCAACCTCGGTTACCCCTGAAGGGACACAAACAACCACACGTGGTTTGGGTTGCCACGGAAATCGCTTTACCCTCGATTGGTTTATGAAGTATCGAAGCATGGCTTCGGTCACCTCAAAGTCAGCGATAACCCCATCCTTTAGCGGTCGTATTGCCACAATGCTGCCTGGAGTTCTTCCGAGCATGCGCTTGGCTTCCATTCCAACAGCCAACACTCGCTTGGTGTCCTTTTCGACTGCAACCACGGAAGGTTCGATAAGTACTATGCCTCGCCCCCTGACCGACACAAGCGTGTTTGCAGTTCCAAGATCTACGGCCATGTCGCCGCCTATGGAGTTAAAAAAAATATCGATAAGCGACACAGCCGCTTCCTTTCCACCAACAAATAAATAGTGCAACGCAGCGATTAGTGTAGCACAGGGAGCAGCAGGGATCGGACAACGATGCGTCAACATATCGCAGGTAGACGACATTGACTAGAGGAAAAGGGGTACTTACATCAAACCAAGGTCTTTCAGGCTCGCATAATTTCCAGCATTACCAATCACGACATGATCGAGAACCTCAATCCCAATCAGATCACCCGCGCTCACCAGTCTCTTGGTCAATTGAATGTCCGCACCAGATGGAGTGGGATCTCCGCTCGGATGATTATGGACAACAACTATTGAGGCAGCGGAAACCCTAAGGGCGTCTTTGAATAGCTCTCTGGGATGAACTATCGATGCATTGAGGCTGCCTACCGATACCTCTAACGTTTTCAGCAGATGATTTTTTGTCGAGAGGGCCAAAGTCCAGAAGCGCTCTCTGTCGCTGCCCATAAACTGTGGCCAACACAGATCAAACACGTCTTTTGGGGTAGAAATTATTGGCTTGGCCGGAGATCTCCACATACCTGTTCGCCGAGTGATCTCCAGGCACGCCAGTAATCGAGCGGCCCTGGCGGGACCAACGCCCGGAAGAGAGATAAGATCCGGAGCTCTTACCTGCCACAGCATATCGGGAGTTGGGCAAATTTCCATCACTACATCACGTATACATTGATCAGGAACACCCAAGACCACCGAGAGTAGCCCAGCGTCACTGACTGCTTCCGGACGATCCTCCAAAAGATAGCGAGCAGGAGATGACTCCCCCCATGCCAAACGTGGCCCCATGCACCCACTCCGATCCGCGAATCTACGTGCCTGCTAACGACAGTGAGGGAACGCGGGAGAGAATGGAGCGAGAGGCTACTCCGATCACCAGACCCGAAATCAAAGCTAGCGCGAGTGCCCAAGGAGCCAACGCAAGCACCGAAATCGAGCCTGTCAGGATAGACACAACGACAAGCTGCGTAACAAGATGTGCAACCGAACCGCCAACCGACCAACCCACAACTGAAAAATGCCTACCGAGAAATCGCAAGCCGATCATGGCCACTAACGCAGCAGCGGCGCCCGCAAACGACAATATAAGCGCGGGTCCACCAAAGGTGCCTACAGCCAAAGAAACAATCAGTACTCGCGACAGGGAGACGATTACCGCACCTTTAGGACCCAAGTAAGAAAGCGCTATAAGAACCGCTATGTTTGCAAGGCCAATCCGTATGCCCGGGAATACGCCGGAAGGAATGAGTGTTGACTCGACATAGCCCAATACAGAGGCTGCTGCAGTCAGCAAAGCAGTCAAAACTGTCGGGGTAGAAGCCCTAGCGCGAAATGACATCGTAGTCACTGCTTGCTCCTGATACGTATGCGATGATCCCGTTAGGGGCGCAAACTACCGGTCTTCCTGGTCCAACTGGGCCGGAAGCCAGGCAAACACCATCGGGACATGACGCTTTGACAGGGTGAAGGGCGCCGCCTCGAACTTCAAACACCACTGTTCCGATCTGGCCCTGAACCGAAATGGGTGAGTCTGCTGCAGACAGGGAAATTCGGGTCTTGCCATAGGGGCCAATGACAGAGACGTACTCCTTGGACCCCGCAGTTGCCCAGCTCGTGCCGACCAACTGCAGGATAATTGCGACTGCAACTATAGCGCCTGACAGTATCCAATCCCATTTGGTCACTGTTCGACCTCAATAGTTGATGACACCGTGAATCCATCTACATCAGGACCACGCCCATCGGTATCTTGGGCGTGGGCGGCAAGCATAGAGCCTCGTCCCGTCAGGTCGATACACTTTTGCGGACAAACACTTACGCAAGCCCGACAACCAGTGCACTTGTCATAATCGATGACAGCACAAAGATCGACGACGGTTATCGCATCGTCCGGACATGCCTTCTCGCACTTTTTACAAGCAATGCAACAGGCAGAACAATAAGCCCTTCGATCCCGAACCTTATCCTTCGAGCAACACCTCACGACGACAGGGGCTTCGGCGGATACCATCGTCAACAAACCCAATTTACTACGAGGGCACTGACTGATACACACCTCACAGCCTGTACATTTTTCCAAATCAATTATTGGTAAGCGCCGCTTCCCAACCTCAATGGCCCCGAATGGGCACGCTCGAGCGCAGTCCCCATAGCCCAAACAACCGCTCGAGCATTCGAGATCGCCTCCCGCAACTCTGACTACAGCGCTGCATGAAAGTAAGCCGCTATACTCGAAGCGACGAGAAGCGGCAACTCCCCCTCCACACGCTCGAACGCTAGCCAAAGATTGGATCTCACACCTGTCGACTCCAAGTGCCGTTGCAACGGCATCTGCGACAGGCTGTCCCCCGGCTGTGCATAAAGTCACAGCAGCATCAGACTGGACCAGCTTCTCTGCCGCCGTAAAGCATGATGGATTTCCGCAAGCTCCACAGTTTGCACCAGGCAAAACAGACAAAACGCCCTCTATCCGAGGATCGACTTCCACTGCAAATCGCCTGGAAGCCACCACCAACAACACGGCCGCTATCATGCCGATAAGGCTCAGGGCCGCAACTGCTTTCAGTACAAGAAACGGATCCATTACCATCCTTACGGTCAGAGGCCAAACAGACCAGCGAGGCCAACATACCCGATAGATAGAAGGCCAGCGGTTATAAACGAAATCGGTGTTCCTCGCATGCTCGCAGGAACAGGAGCGATCTCAAGCCGTTCCCTCAGCGCAGAAAAGGTTATGAGCGCAAAACCGAATCCTAGCGAGACGCCGAGTGTATACACAAGAACCTCAGGAAAACTGAATGTATAGTCCAGGTTCATCTTGAAAAAGCCTGGGCGGACCGCTTCTGTAGCAGTGGCCAGAACCGCGCAGTTAGTCGTAATAAGTGGAAGGAATATGCCAAGGCCGCGATAGAGAGAGGGGCTGACCTTTCTCAAATAGAGCTCGACAAACTGAACCAGTGATGCGATTACCAATATGAACGCCGGAATGTAAAGAAAGTTTCCGACGCCCAGAGGAACCAACACCCAATTCCAGAAAACCCACGTAGCTGAAGACGCTAGCATCATGACAAAGATGACGGCGCCAGCCATCCCGATAGACGTACTAAATGAGCCAGAAACCCCGAAAAACGGGCATAGTCCGATAAATCGAGTCAACAGAATGTTGTTCACAAGTGCTCCGCCGACTAAAAGAAGCGCAAAGTGCGATAGCGTTTCCATTATTTCTTCCCCCCGATCTCCATAGTGCAACTCGGTAGAGGCTGAGTGATCCGAGAGGTTGTACGACGGTTAATCGCAGACATTATGGCAATAATAAATCCGAAGATAATGAAGGCGCCCGGGAAGAGCATAAGGATTCCAGGGGCTCGATACCATCCCGGCATCTCGAGAATGGGATATCCCATGAAGATAATCTGACCACTACCAAACAGCTCACGAATGGCGGCAAGTATCACGATGACTATGGCAAAACCCAAACCCATGCCAAGTCCATCGGCAAACGCCAGGCGTGGCGGATTATTGTATGCAAAAGCCTCTGCACGTCCCAAAATCAGGCAATTCACAACTATCAGAGGAATCCATACTCCCAAGAAACGATATATTTCCGGCAAAAAAGCATGCATCGTCAAGTCGACCACAGTCACAAATGTCGCTATGACCACAATAAAGACAGGTATCCTTACCGCCGTGGGAACAAAGTACCTCATTAGCGAGACGATAATACTTGAAGCAATGGTCACAAATATAACTGCGAGTCCCATGAACATTGCGCCGTCAACCTTTGTGGAGACCGCAAGCGTTGCGCATAGCCCTATCATGAGAACGGTCAGGGGATTGTCGATGGCCAGACCACGCCTGAAAACCGCCAGCCACTCACTCATTGCTCCTCACCATCCCCACTATCTATCTCAGCCAATAACTCTTCGTATATACGAGAAACGGCTACAACACCTGCCCTAATGGCATCCGCAGATTTAGTCGCGCCTGTGATGGTGTCATATCCCCGAACCGCCGTTTGAATTTCCAAAGCCTCCCAGCCAATGAACTGCTGCAAGAACCACGGCTCGGTAATGATCTTTGTTCCAAGACCGGGAGTCTCGTCATGTGTGATGATATTAACCCCTGCAACTTTCCCATCTCTATCTAATCCCACAATCATCTCTATCGGTCCGCCATAGCCTCTAGGAGCACATCTGACTGCGTAACCTATGAATGCATCATTGGCGTCGAACGCACTCCATACACCAGCAACCGAGACGTCACCGGCGACCTCAGCAGCGCGATCTAGGTCGATATCCTCTAGTCGCTCAAAGCGAGCGCCTTCCGTAAGGACAGCGGTCAAGGCGCGGCGTTCCATCTCTCTTTCCTGTGCCGCAATCCTCTCGCGAGTCGCCTCGTATGTGAAGGTCAGGGCGGTAGCCGATATCAGGCAAGTTAAAAATACCGTCAGCACCATGCGAAACGGGGTCGACGGCGCTCTATCCATCACTCTTCCTCCATCCAAAGACTCTTGGAGCTGTAACTTTATCGATAAGCGGGACAAGCCCGTTCATGAACAGTATCGCGAAGGTTGTCGCTTCTGGTCCCGGGCCAAACGTTCTCGCGACAATGTTTATAAGCCCGCATCCGCAGCCAAAGATGAAGCGGCCGGTTTTAGTCATAGGTGAAGTCACATAGTCGGTTGCCATAAAGAATGCGCCAAGCATGATACCGCCGGCCAGGATAGTAAATATGGGATCGATCCCAAAAAGCCAGGACAGTGCGCCCACTGTGCCCAGGTAGCCTAGGGGAATTCTCCAATCGATAATTTTTAGCGCAATGAGCATCAATCCGCCAAGCAACAAAAGCGCTCCGGATATCTCACCCAAAGAACCCTCAAGATTCAAGAAAAGCAGCGGGAGGTACTGGGCTTGCAGATCAAAGCCGTATGCTCCCTCCGCAGCCCTGTCAGTGGCCGCAATCGCAAGTCGTGTCGCACCCGTAATGGCATCCAGTCCTTCTGGTGCGGGAAGATCGATACCCCGAAACCAGCCGCCTGGAACCGGTTGCTCGGAGAGCACCCCGGCCCATGAAATGGCGATAAAGGCCCTGCCGACAAGCGCAGGATTAAAGAGATTCCACCCGAGTCCGCCAAAGATCATCTTTCCAAGACCGATCGAAACGATACCTCCAGCCACGGCAACCCACAAAGGAGTGTGTGGAGGAAGCGCTAAGGCAAGTAACAGGCCGGTAAGTAGCGCGCTTCCGTCGGAGATAGTCTGAGACCTCTTCGCAACAATATTCCAAAGTGCCTCTGTTCCAACGGTAGAACCTATGCAGGCAACAAGCAGGCCCACCGCAACCATTCCCATGTTCCAGATCGCCCAGGCTGTAACAGGCAACAAGGCGGCTATCACCAGCAACATTATTCGGCTACAACTATTCTTCGCGCTTATATGGGGCGAGGAAGAAAGCTGGTAGCCTTTGCGGGTCGAGTTTTCATTCATGCCCTGGATCCCTTGAGCAGTAATGCCTGTTTTGCAGAGCGTATCAACTGCAACAAAGGCCTGTTTGTGGGGCACACAAAATCACAGCAGCCACACTCGATACAGCTAAGTGCGTGATACTTCTCAGTGCTATCCCAATCGCCTCTGTTTGCGTGCAAGCCGATAGCGTATGGCTCCAAAGACATAGGGCACGCATCGACACAGCTCGCGCATCTAATGCATGGTTGATCGCCCATGACCGCTGGTGCTGTCTCATTTTGCGTCAGGGCCACAATGCCGGAAGTGCCCTTCACCACACCAACCTCGAAATCCGCAAGTCCGGTTCCAGTCATGGGACCGCCCGCCACCAACCTGCTTACGTTTGGGCCCAGGCCCCCCGCGGCCTCAAGAAGATGTGAAACCGGCGTCCCTAGCAGAGTAAGAAAGTTCGATGGTTTATTGACTTGGCCGGTAACGGTAATCACTCGCTCCATCAGCGGTTTTCCGCGATCCACAGCATCGGCGATCGCAGCTGCAGTCTGAACATTGTGCACAAGTACTCCAATGGCCGAGGGCAACTTACCGTGCGGAACCTCTTTACCCAGCGCCGAGAGTATCAGCTGTTTCTCTGCGCCCTGCGGGTACTTTGTCTCAAAAACATGTACCTCGACATCGTCACCACTTGCCTTTTGTATGGCCTTGATGGCTTTGTGTTTGTTACTTTCGATACCCACGATAAGTCGCTTTGCACCGACCGCGTCACGGACCATACGGCCGCCGGCCAATATCCTTTCCGGCTCCTCCTGCATTAACCTGTCGTCGCAAGTAAGGTAGGGCTCACACTCACACCCGTTGAGGATCACCGTATGAATCGAGCCGTGCTGCGCATGCAGCTTCACGCTCGAAGGAAAAGCTCCTCCGCCTAAACCTGATATACCCGCCCTGCGAACGATTTCGGAAAGACTTTCGGCAGGTGGTATTCGAACATGTGTTGAGGGATCCTGTGTTTCGTCAGGAGCAATTTCAACGACATCTCCAATTGCACCAGAGATCAATCGCGTACGGCGAATGGCGATGACCTCGCCGTTGACCGGCGAGTGAACCGGGGCGGAGATCGTCGCTTCAACATCCCCTACTACTTGACCGCGTTCAACCCTTTCTCCAGGCACAACGGCAGGTGCGCAGGGGGCGCCTACGTGCTGGACCATAGGGAGAAGCAGGCGCTTTGGAAGTCCAGCCCTAACTATAGGCGAACTGCAGGCAATCTCTTTATTGGGCGGGGGATGCGCCCCGCCGGCGAATCTGCCTAATGCCACCTTAGCCCCTATTAACGACGACTGATGCTAGCCGAAAAATATACCTATCTCCCTGCTCGCTGCTTCAGGAGAATCAGATCCGTGCACGACATTTGCGTCAACCTCAAGGCCAAAGTCACCTCGGATCGTACCGGGAGCAGCGTCTCTAGGGTTCGTCGCTCCCATCAACTTACGACAAACCATTACGGCGTCCGGACCCGATAGAACCATCTTTACAACCGGACCTGAGGTGATGTAGTCGATAAGCCCTGGATAGAATGGCTTGCCCTCATGCTCTGCATAATTGGTCTGAGCCTGTTCGACGGAAACAACATCCAACTCCAGCTTCTCGATTCTAAGACCCGTGTTCTCAAAGCGCTGAATGATGTGGGACACAAGGCCCCTTTCAACAGCGTCGGGTTTGATCATAATAAAAGTTCTCTGATTCAATTGTGTTTCCTTTCAGCAATGTGTTCAAACTACAACAGACGAACAACTTACCCTATTCCGAAGAATCCTGAGGGGTTCTCCAATAACTGGTGATCCCACTGGCCTTCCACCCAACTCCCTCGCGAGTCAACGCGATGTCATAGCGCAGCGGAGTACCGCCACCCTTGGGTGTCACTAGTATCCTGACCGAAGACACTCCCGCTGCACGGTCAATACCTTCGATAGTGTACTCCTCTATCGGCGGAATTTTTGCCATCTCCGCATCAACATCTCCGCTAGGAACAGCCACCCAATATCCTTCAACCTCTTCACCCTCGGCTCTTGCCGATAGCATCCCGCTAACGGTCATCTCCTGCGTAGGAAATCCGTATCCGGCAAAGTAGAGTGCCGCGACGGCTCCGACAACAAAGATCAAAAGTGATGCGATCATTGCCACACGGCGCCAGGGATTACGGCCCGCGCCACGCTCAATTCGCTCCCGCCGCGAAGTCTCCTTGTCGATCGCCTTCATCTCCTCTTCGGTACGCGTGAAAAATGCGGATACAGAGACGTCCTCAACCGGAGGCATCTCACCCGTCTGCCAACCCTCGATCGTTTCAGAAGGAGCGGTGGCTGCCTCGGCGATAGCCAGGCGAGACTCTTCCAGAGCCTTTGCCGCGCTTGGGGATAGCGTATGGCCATGAAGCTCGATGGCCTTCTCGAACGCCCGGATAGCGTCCGCATGTTGTGAAAGCGCCGAGAAAGCGATGCCGAGATTCGCTAGCGCCCTCCCGCGATTGGCGTAACTCTCAAATCCCAAAGCCGCCTTATAGGCTTCAACTGCATCCGCCGGGCGCCCAAGGGACATAAAGCACAAGCCGAGGTTGTTCAGCGCTTTCCCGGGATCCGGGTTATCCGAGTCCAGAGCAGCCTGGCGGTAGGCGCCGGCTGCGTCACTGATGCGCCCCATCTCCAATAGCGCCCCTGCAAGTCCTAGCAAAGCCCGATACTGTCTATCGTATCCGGGATCTTGAAGCGCCTCCTCATAGCAGTGCGCAGCGGCAGCGTAATCGCCTAAGGCAGAGTGGGCTGCGGCCAGGTTGGCAAGTACCGAGCCTCGCTTGTCGTAAAGCTCGTCTTTCAGCGCATGCCCATAGATGGTAAGGGCGTCGCTGTACCTGCGTAGCCGGAAAAGGGAGTTCCCGGCCATGTGGTAAGCACTGCCATTGCCTTCCACACCCTTTCCGGCGGCCGCAAGAAAACCCTTAGCGGCTGCGCGAAAGTCTCCGCTTTCATAAGCACGTAAAGCTTCCTTATAACGAGCTTCGTCCACAATCGCTCCTACTGCTGATTGGCGTTTTCGATGACCACGGAGCGCTTGACATCACCTGGCGTAATCGCCCGCACAACGTCCATGCCCTCTATAACCTGACCGAAGACCGTGTACTGTCCATCAAGAAACGGCTGGGGGCCTAAGCAGATAAAAAACTGTGATCCGGCAGAATTTGGATCTGTGGCGCGCGCCATGGAGACCGTTCCGTCCAAATGCTGCAATTCGTTGAACTCAGCAGCAAGAAGGTAGCCAGGTCCGCCCGAACCTACTCTCGGATCATCGGTTCTGGAAAGCGGGTCGCCGCCTTGAATAACAAAGCCCGGTTCAACCCGGTGAAACTTGGTGCCGTCATAAAATCCCTGAAGGGCCAGTTCGATAAATGACGCAACGTGATTTGGCGCCTCGTTCGGATGAAACTTGAACCTTATGACGCCCTTATCGGTTGTAATCACTGCGATTTCATTGCCGTTTGGTTGATATGTCGCTACATGCAAGGGTTTCTCCTCTTCAATTGGGGGTGCGACAGCTTGCTCGTTGGGAACCGGGAGATCGTTTGATGGTGCGCTGGCACAACCCTGCAACAGCAACGCCGCCGCAAGTATGACAAGGATAAACGTGGCCGACAACAAACGTGCTGCTCTCAAGTGCACTGAAACGACTCCTTTCCCGCATCGCCCAATCTGGGGCAAGCGTCACTTTCAATCCATTCTAGCAATGTGTACCTCTCACAATAAGAATTATGTTGTAATGGAGTTCATTATGAAGCAACACGGATTGGGGAATATGCTTATCTGGTAGACGAACGCACCCGATGCACCGGCCGCAAGGAGGAGATGTACTTGGGATCACCAGCCACCGAAAAGGTACGAAACGTCGTTTTGCTCGGCCACGGCCAATCAGGCAAAACATCACTCGCCGAGGCAATGCTACATCTAGCCGGCGTCACGAAGAGGTTGGGCAGCGTTGATTCCGGTAACTCCAACCTGGACTTCGATACCGAGGAAGTTCGAAGAAAGCTCTCCATCAACCTGGCCCTTGCCCCCTTCGTTCACAAGGGAGTCAAGGTCAACATAATCGACACCCCTGGTTATGCAGATTTCATCGGCGATGCAATCGCTGGGATAGAAGCCGCGGAGATGGCTCTTTTTGTGATTGATGCAGTCGCAGGGCCACAAGTCCAAACGGAACGCCTATGGCATATAGCCTCCGATATGGGTATCGCCAAAGCGGTCTTCATCAGCAGGATGGATAAGGACAACGCTGATTTCGCTGAGGCGCTCTCGGCGATCGAATCAAAATTTGGCCATCGGGTTGGCGCGGTCCAGATTCCCATCGGGCAGGCCTCGGATTTCTATGGCGTAATCGATGTGATCCGTATGAAGGCATACCATCACGAAAGCGATAAAGAGGAGATTACCGAGATACCCGCCGAGTACGTCGAAAGAGCAGAAGCGGCCAGGGACAAGCTGTGTGAGCTCGTGGCCGAGGCCGATGATGAGCTGATGGAAAAGTATCTCGAAGGAAACAGGTTGAGCCAGGAAGAGCTCGAAACGCTGCTGGACAAAGCTATCGCTCAGGGGATATTCATCCCAGTTTTCGTCGGGTCTGCGCTTACCCTGCAGGGAATAGAAGATCTGATGGACGAGATCGTTACCTTCTTTCCCCCACCAACCGCGCACGGGCCGCTACATACCATCGACGGCCGAGAGATTCCTGTGTGCTCGGAGGGCGAGGTCACCGCACACGTATTCAAATCACTTTCCGACCCCTATGTTGGCAGGCTCTCCATGCTCAAGGTAGTGTCGGGCACACTTTCGCCTGGAATAGAGCTTGTCAACCCAAGGACCGGAAAAAAAGAGAGGATCGCCCATATCTTCAACATGACGGGTAAGGAAACTGTCGAGATCGATTGCGCGAATGCTGGAGACATAGCTGTATTGACCAAGCTTTCGGATGTGCTGACCAACGACACTCTTTCCACGTCCGGATCGCTATCGTTCACCCCGCTACCCATACCGGAACCCTTGTACCCGGTAGCGCTTGTCGCCAAGACAAAAGCCGATGAAGACAAGCTTGGAACGGCGCTTCGTAGCATAGTCGACGAGGATCCCGCATTGCGGCTTGTCAGAAACGAGGAAACACGACAGACCCTCATCTACGCCTTCGGAGCGACAGCGGTCGACATCTTGCTGCACCGTCTTCGCGATCGCTACCATACGGAAGCGGAGTTGAACGAGCTTCGGATCCCATATCGCGAAACGATCCGCAAAAGCTCACAAGCTCAAGGGCGTCACAAGAAACAGACGGGCGGATCGGGTCAGTTCGGCGATTGCTGGCTCAGGCTGGACCCCAATCCAGGCGGAGGCTATGAGTTCGTCGACGAGATTGTCGGCGGACGCATACCTAGGCAGTTTATTCCGGCGGTAGATAAAGGAGTTCAAGCCGCGATGGCAGAAGGTATCATCGCGGGCTATCCCGTTGTAGATGTAAAGGTCGCTGTCTACGATGGCAGCTACCACAGTGTCGACTCAAACGAGATGGCGTTTCGCACAGCAGGTCGAATCGGATTCAGGGCTGCGGCCGCAAAAGCTGACATGGTGCTTCTCGAGCCTATCGCCACCCTCGAAATCATCGTCCCTGACGATTATTCTGGCGCAGTTATGGGCGACATATCATCGATGAGAGGGCGCATTTTGGGCATGGACTCCCCTCGCACCGGATATCAGTCGATCAAGGCACAGGCACCGTTCGCCGAAGTGGCGCACTACTCTCAGCAGCTTCGGTCGATCACTAGCGGCACAGGAGAATACTCGGTAACGATCGACTCCTACGAGCAGGTGCCGCATGAAATTGCGGCGAAGATCATCGAAAAATACGAGAAAGAACGAGCCGAAGGACATTAGCTTGTGGCGCCCTCTGCAGGACTCGAACCTGCGGCCTTCTGCTCCGGAGGCAGACGCTCTATCCGCTGAGCTAAGAGGGCGTGATGCGCGAAATGCTCACGCAGAGTATCATACACGTCTGTGGCGTTCCACCCTTGACTGCAGGGACGCCCACTTGAGTTCTCGTCTGGCTGGTGCTTGATCACAAGGAGTGCTACTTGCAAGTAAACCGGATGCTACTAATCGTCAATCCCGTGGCTCGGCATGGCAAATCTGGCCAAATGCTTCCAGTAATCCGGAGGCTCCTGCATCACCAGCCACACGAAATTGTGCTCACTAACCAAATGGGTCACGCTTTCGAAATCGCCAGCCAATCTTCGAAGTATGATCTGGTGGTCGCGGCAGGCGGAGACGGAACGGTCCACGAGGTTCTCAATGGACTCATGTCGATACCGGAAGAAGAGCGTCCAGTACTTGGAGTGCTTCCTACCGGATCCGGCAACGACACATGCCGAACGCTTGGTGTTCCATTCGACCTTTCCGAAGCCATAATGGTATTGGCCACGGGGCGAACCAGGCGCTTTGACATAGGGGTGTGCAATGGCGTCCACTTCAACAACAGTTTCGCGGCAGGCTTTGACGCCAAAGTAACCGCGAAAGCTGTAGAACTCAAAACCACCACACAGCTATCCGGAATCTCTCTGTATCTTACCGCACTTCTAAACACGGTCTTCCGAGATCTGCAAAGCTTCAAGATGCGTATAACCTTCGACGAACAAGCCCCCGTCGAAACCGAAAAACTAATCATTGCAGTAACCAACGGGCCAACTTATGGAGGCGGCTTTCGCATAACACCTGACGCCTCCCCCTTTGATGGCGTTTTCGATGTATGCACAATCGACCCCCTCTCTCTCTCCCAAACGCTCATGCGCCTGCCCTTCGTGATCTTCGGCAAACATGTCAACATGAAACCAGTAAAGATGAGTCGACATACCTCCGTGCTAATCGAAAGTGAGACGCCGCTACCCGCTCAAATCGATGGCGAAGTCTTTCTCGAAGATCGCTACGAGATACGTATTCTGCCGGCCGCCATAGAGTGCATGGTTCCCAAGGAAAGCAAATGACCCCAGATACGCAACTTGTGACCCTGGTATTAGTAACGCCGGTACTGGCGTATCTGATCGGAAGTATTCCTTTTGCATATCTTATTGTCCGAAGAGTGACCGGGACGGACATCTCCGATCACGGGAGCGGAAACGTTGGCGCCATGAACGTCCGTCGCTCCACCGGATCCTGGAGCTGGTTTACGGTTGCGATGGTCTCGGATGCGCTAAAAGGTTTCGTACCCGTGGTCTTTGCAAAGTTCGCAGTATTAGTCCTCGCACCCAGCAGGAGTTCGTTCTTTGGGCCCTGGAGCGCACAGTTCGATGTGATCACCGCCGATTTCGCAAGCCTTCAAGCTCCAATTCCCCTATTAGCGTTTCTTATTCCCATGCTCGCCGTCGCCTCTTCAGTTTTAGGCCACAACTACTCCTTCTGGATGGCCGTGATGAGGCGGCGCTTTGCGCGCACCGGCAAGGGCCTGGCTACGGGGGGTGGCGCGTTGCTCGCTTATGATTGGCGCTATTTCGCAGCAGCGCTCATTATCGGCTTAGCTATGATCGCGATAACCAGGTACATGATGGCAGGCCAAGTTGCAGCGGCTATAACAGTTCCCGCAACCGCTTTACTGCTTCACTCACCCGACTGGCCATTTGCGCTCTTTGTAGGGGCAGTCGTGTACATCGCCCACCATAGGCGGTTCATGGGGTTACTCAAAGGTGGCGAGCCGAAGTTATATGTCAACGACTCGATGGGGCCCAGAGGTTAGCGGTAAGGTTAGTGTGCGGATTACATTGTGATCGCGGCGCTCGGGCACGCGTCAACACAAATCTCGCACTCGGTACAGTCTTCCTCGCGAGCCAGAACAGCAACTGCGGCCATGTCGTAACATCCCATCGGGCACTCATCGACACAAATCCCACATGCGGTGCAAAGAGCTGAGTCCACAACCGGAATTGCCATTTTGAGCTTCCCCTTTCGCTTGGTAACTGTAGTGAAAAAGTCAGAGCATAATACCATGACTCACTAGAGCATGTCTCTGAAAAGCCGAGGATCGAAAAAGCAGTAGGGATAGTTCCTGTCGCCTAGCACCTTCATGTGCTGCAAACGCGACTCAAGCTCGGCCACCCTTCGGGCGAGCAAAGCCTCAACCGGCTGTAGTCTTGCGGCTATCTCACTGTTCAGTTCTTTGAGAGCCCTGCCGTACATCGCTTTATTTGCTCCAGCTTCCTGAATAGCATCAACCATATCCATTTTTTTCTGCACGAGCGCGCGAAGGTCATGAGAATCGCTCGCGCTCAAACCATAGTCAACCTCAATACCGCTTTCAGGGTGATGGCGGAAACGCTTCAGCGCAGTCTTTGCCTGGGCAAGCTGCTCTGTGACTGCCTGAAAGTCATCAACAAGGGTCACATTCGCATCGACAGAAACCACCACGAACTCCGGAGGCTCTATCCCGTAATACCGAATCATCAGTCTATCGGCAATCTGGTCATAGCGATCTCCGCCAGTACCATGAACAAAAAGATCGGCAAGGAACATCCGAGCAAAAATCGTCAGGGCAAGGGCCTTAGGCGCCAGGGGTATCGAAAGCAGCAGCCTGGATATCTCTCCAACATCAGATGACTCGCTTGCGATGAGTTCGTCTCCGGCGAAAAGGTGCACGCGGCTGTCGGCTTTTCTGGAGAAAACTGGAAGACGTTTTCCGTCTTTGAGGATCCAGAAAGGTAGTTCATATAAATCGCCGGCCCTTTTCAAATCAGGCAAAGGCTGTGCGGCCGAGCGCAGACCGTGCGATGCCCGATACGCCGCAAGCTCGGCGTTATATGCAGTCAGATATCGATCGGCTGAGGCGATTATGTCAGCGGCATATACCCGAAAAGAGCTCGTCTCCGTCCACATGGTAACCGGCAATTCGAGATAGTTGTTGCCCGAAGCGATCTCGTATCGGCGTCGAGCGAAGGTCATAAGCTCGGCAAGGTTGTTGGCCAGCCCCGCCGAGTCAAGCAACGCACGCCTGAAAGCTCGGAAACTCTCTCTCCAGGCAAGATCGGGCAAGATCGAAAGCGCCTCATCAATATCGACACAGTAGCTCTCCAGCACACCTGGCTCGGGTACCAAAGATGCCGCGAAATATTCGGCGGAAGGGCGGCTTTCCAATCTCAGGACATCGAGACCGACCGCTTGACCGTCAATCACTTTTGGGACTTGCACCGAGACTCCGGAAAATCTGTCGGTATCGACGACTATATCGATGGCGAGCGCACTGTAGCGCGTCGCGAATGCCTGGATCATGAAAACCTTGGACCATATCCCCGGATGATAGAGCTCCGGGGCTGCTCCACACATTATTACCAGCTCATTTGTCGCCTTGTCCCCAGGATCAACAAGAGGAACACCCATTCGGCGAGAAAACTCATAGGCCAGCACTACGCTCTCTTCGCGTACCAGTTTTCGGATTTCGCCGATTGGGACATCGGCGATGCGAGTCTGCCACCTTTGAGCAAGGCGCATGTTTTTCTCGGCGAGGAGGATCCAGCTATCAAAAGCTGGCTGGATAACAGCTTTCGGAAGAAGCGCGGATTGTTTATCAGCCTTTCGCACCTCAGCCCGCCCCTCAAATTACGGAAGCAATGTCACGCAAACCCACGCTCTCAATCGCATAAAACGGCTCTCCGGCCTCAACTCCGATAAGGCTTCCCCACATTCTTGCACCACTTTCCATCTGCGCGAGTAGAGACCTGCTCAATGGATTGGATTCAAACTGTGACTTATATGAGGCAAGCGCTTCCATTTTGACGGCAAGGAACCCCGTTACGTCATGGATGAAAGATGGTTGCTCGATCAGTTTTAGGTGCACTGCCCTGTAGCGATATACGCTCGGCGGATAGAACGGCTCTCCGCGCATAGTAGTTTTGGTGAACTTCGCCCAGAAACGGGCCGCCAGACAAATATCGGAAGCCGCAACGTGATCCGGATGAGCGTCCTCCGGGTAAGGAACAAAGATGCGCTGTGGCCTTAACTCCCGAAGAATCTCCGCCAGCTGATATCGAGCTTCTACCGTATCGAAAAGCTCACGGTTTGGAAGATCCATGGTGATTCTGGCCGCGCCGAGAACAGCGGCGGCCTGAAGAGATTCCACCAGGCGCAATTCACGAGTCCCGAAAGGCGTAGGCTCCCCGTCGGTAAGATCAACGATAGTCACACTCAAACCTTGGGCGACAAGCTTCGCAATGGTGGCACCCATGCCAATCTCAACGTCATCGGGGTGCGCGCCTATGCATACGATGTCACTCATACTCCACCTCCCTCGGCAAGCGCACTTCTCCAGACGCGCATGTAGTACTCGAAGCGTACCTCAGGATCGTCCAGCGCTGGCCCGAAGCTTCTGTTGTAGTCATGATATATCCGCTCAACCGGTGATTCGACCACAATCAGGCCTCGATTGTAAGCTTTTGCCCAAACTTCCAAGGGAAAGCCATATCCTGTTTCTTTCCAGACAAATCCGCTGATAGCGGCCAACCGATAAGCCTTGAATCCGCAAAACGAATCCGTAAGTGACCAGCCCGTTACCCGATTGACTTCGCGTGTGACTCTTACGTTGATTTCACTTCTTGAGGCAGGAGCCCTTCCTATCTCCCTGCTCTCTGGCAGATACCTGCTACCAGAGATGATATCCGCCCCTTGTGAGAGAAGAGAAAAGAAATCGGGTATGTGCGCCGGTTCATGCTGGCCGTCGCAATCCATGGTGATCAACTCGGAAACTCCTCGGCGAGAGGCAAAGGTGAACCCGACTGATAACGCGGCGCCGTAGCCGGCGTTGACTGAATTTGAGATCACCGTAACATCGGCCCGAGCAGCCAACACCTCACCCGTGTCATCGGTGGAGCCGTCATCGACGACCAGAATCTCGCCAGAGAACTGCCGGCGGACAGAGTCCAGGACGAAGCCGAGGGTCGAGGCTTCGTTGTAAACAGGCAGCAATATCGCACGACTCATAGTGCAAAGACCCGTGCTTTCTAGCTATCAGCCGAGTGCCGCGGCGCTGGCGCCTCGCGAACCGAAAAGGATGTTGTAAGCTTCACGTCGGAGGAGAGCATGCCAGCCACCGAGCAGTATTTTTCAATAGAAAGCTCGATAGCTCTCGCCACTGCATCTGGTGAGACCTGATAGCCAGTCACAGTATAGTCAACGTTAATGTGTGTATAGATTCTCGGGAACTCCTCGGCCCGCTGCTCCCCCTCAACCCTTACCTCAATATCCCTTACGTCCTGTCGCTTCTTTTCGAGAATGGAGACGATGTCCATCGCGCTGCACCCTGCAAGAGCGGAGAGAAACACCTGCAGTGGCCTCATTCCGGCGCTTTCGCCCTTGAATTCGGGCATGGCATCCATTACCACGGTATGGCCCGCCTCGTCCCAGGCTACAAACTGTCGATTTGCGCTCCATCTAACTTGAATCTGATCCATTAGACCTCCACGAGGTTAGATTGCTCATACGGCACAACACTATAGCGAGCATAACCGATGCGCTTTACAGTTTACGCCCAACCATTCCTGCGAGTTCCCGCGGATTCTGCGCCTTGCTTATCGCCTCTTCGAAGGTGATTTTTCCGGATTGGAGCAGAGTTTTTAGATGCTGGTCCAGGGTCTGCATCCCGAGGGAGCCTCCACCTTGGATGATGGTAGCCATTTGGTGGGTCTTGCCCTCCCTAATGAGATTGCGTATGGCGGGGATACCCAACATGATCTCCATCGCCATGACCCTGCTTCGCCCGTCGGTGTGCCTGAGAAGGACTTGTGAGAGAACACCTTCGAGCGTGTTAGACAGCTGCATTCGGACCTGTTGTTGCTGGTGAGGAGGGAACACATCGATAATTCTATCGATGGTCTCAGGCCCTCCCGTAGTATGCAGGGTGGCCAAAACCAGATGTCCGGTCTCTGCAGCGGTAATCGCGGCTGAGATGGTTTCCAGGTCTCGCATCTCTCCTACCAGGATAACATCCGGATCTTGACGCAAAACCCGCTTGAGAGCTGCGGCAAAAGAGTGCGTATCCTCGCCGATCTCGCGCTGGTTGACGTACGCTTTTTTGTTCCTATGCATGAATTCTATTGGATCTTCCAGAGTAATGATGTGTAGCGGGCGACTTGCATTTATGTGATCAATTACAGCCGCAAGAGTTGTAGATTTTCCAGAGCCCGTAGGGCCTGTAACCAGAACTAAGCCTCGTGGTCTCTCGGCAAGGAATCTCGCGACCTTTGGCAAAGCGAGTTCATCGATGGTCGGAATCAAAAGCGGAATGACTCGAAATACAGCACCGATCGAATTGCGCTGCTGAAAAACGTTGGCTCTAAAGCGTGAGACCCCGGGAATGCTGTAAGCGAAATCCAGTTCAAGCTCAGTCTCGAAACGCCTGCGTTGCTCCTCAGAGAGCAATCCCATAATCATGGCTTGAGCATCGCGAGGGGTGAGCGGGCGAGAGTTTTCCACAGGGACCAGCTCTCCACGCATGCGAATTCCCGGTGGACTACCCACCGTGATGTGCAAGTCCGAACCTCCACGTTCAAGCATCAAACGCAAGAGGTCATCGACGTGAAACTCACTGACGCTTGCAGCAGGAGGCGAAGCGGGTTGTGACACCGCGGGCTGAGGGGCACTCTGCGCAGGAGCGGAAACCACGGGTTGAGGCATCCCGGAGCCAAACTGAGCTGGCGGTGGTGACCCAACCGAAGCTGCTTGCGGTGCATGATGCGAGGAAGCCGGGGTCACCACGCTCGCGGGTTCAGCGACTCCGGTGCTGGCATGTGAGACAGGAGCTGCGGCACCGGCTAGCGCTAGAACCTTTGAGACAATCGCGTCAAGCGAACCTTCGGAGTGCAGGTGCGCAACCGCTCCTGCCTGTCTGGCCATAAGCGCTGAAGCTTCACCTGGCTGCCTCGATACTATGATCACTTGCGAGTTAGAGTGTGGGCCTGACTTGATTTGTTTGGTTAGCGAATAGCCATCCATCCCCTCGAGATCTGCGTCGACCAAGATGATCGATGGGCGATGCGACTCGATCAGCCCGAGCGCTCGGGGACCCGACAAAACACTGGAGACCTCAATATCGGAGCCAGCAGCACGTAGCCCTTCTCTGATCCCCTCAGTAAGCTTGACGTCCTCATGAACCACTAGAATCCTGTTAGCCAATTTCGCCTACTCCTCTACATGTGAGATTACAGTTTAGAACCGCAGGTGGCGGGATTCCATTTCTATCGGCTAGCATCTCTTTTTACTGTAACAGTTTCAGACAAAGTTACCTCAAGCCCGCTGATGTTGCATTATGATGTCACTTACCAAAAACGAGAGGTTTACTGAGATAAAACCTTCATCTCCCACTATACCCAAATGCCAGTATTTCGGCGTCTGCCTTGGTTGCCAATCGCAAGATATCGACTACGGAACCCAACTCAAGGCAAAAACAGACGCCGTTGTCGGCGTCATGGCAGATAGCGGAGTGGCAAAACACGGGCTTGTCACCGATTGCCTTCCCTCTCCAAATGAGTACGGCTATAGAAACTGCCTTGACCTTGCTATAACACAAGATGACAACGGCAAAGTCCGGGTGGGGATCCATAGCGCACACGCTCACTACGCCGATATCTTGCCTGTCGAAGCCTGCGCTCTGCTCCCGGTCCGTGTTGCCGGACTGCCAAAATCCATCGGGGGAGCTCTTGGGTATCTATTCGGAGCCAATCGGGATTTGCCAGTAGACAGGGTGCGGATTCGAGTGTCGAAGCATCGCAGCAATCTGGATATATCACTTTGGACCGGACCAATGGCTTTTCCTCGGCATATGGTGGCAAAGACTCTCGCCTCGGCGACCAAAGCGAGCTCCATCACTCGCGTTATCTTCAGCGAGTCCTCATCAGCTCAAAAGGTTGCGGGCGTAGAGCACCTTGCCGGTCAAAATTCCTGGGTGGAAAGAATTGGTGGGGTCTCCTTTTTTGTGACATCGGTCTCGCCCTTCCCCCACAACACTGCGGTGGCGGAGATAATGCTTGAGAAGGCAAAAGAAATCACGAATATCTCTCGAAATGATCGTCTTCTTGAATTGAATCCCGGCGCGATAGCATTTTCGATCCCAATGTCATTTTCCGCGGGAGAATCGATTGTCGTCGAATCTCGTCGTTTTGCCCTGACGGATATCGCAAGAAGTGCCGAGGCAGCGGGCGCTCCTTTAGAGATAGTGCCCGGGGACATTGAGCACAGTCTTGAGCCTGCTGGTGATTTCGATGTGGTGATCGCTCACCTCCCAGATAGGGATAGGGCACTAAGCCCTCAGGCGTGGGCGCGCATCATGGGAACACGCCCCAGGTTACTGCTGTATCGCACAAACCAGCTATCATTTTTGAGCAAGGATATCGGGCTTATCACCCGCTCCGGATACATCCTCGAAAAGGTGATGCCCTTCGACGTATCTCCTCACACATCAAACCTCGAAGTTCTGGCGCTATTCCAGCGAATGTGAAACTGGCCAGTTAGCTCGAACGCCTACTTCAGGCTCCCAACCAAAGGAAAGTCTGTGATATAAGCATCGTGAGGTGCATCGCCTTGCTCGGCAGTCAAATCCACACCGGCGTCATGCATCGCCACGTGCTCGCCATCAAGCCACATCGCGCTTTCAGACACGTCGTAAACGAGTCCCTCAAACGCCACGTAAGCCTTTCGGCCATCCTTCCCGTCGTATTGCGCCAACTCCTCTACTGTAAAGATCTGCATGCCGCCCTCCATTCGGAATTGTAACCATCGGTTGAGCACACGTAATATTGTTCCCGTTTACCGCTTGTCGGCAAGCAGGTCCGCAAGTCAAATTATCTAGCTTGCGTTAGCCTCGCTCAAGACGCTCGCGCAGTTTTACGATATCCACAACGATCTTCCTACCTTTGGTGGCAACAACCTCATCCTTGGCCAGCGAAGATATCACCCTACTTGCGGTTTCACGCGAAGTCCCGGCCAAAAGGGATATTTCGTGGTGAGTGAAACCCTCGACCGCTGGAAAACCTTTGGCTTCGCAGCAGGCAGTGGCTATATTCAAGATCACGCGCATCACCCTGTGAGTGGCATCCCGAAATGCCATATCTTCAAGTAGTGTGATAGCTTCTCGGAGACTCCGAGACAAAGAAGCAACAAGTGCCAGCGCAAGGGTGGGATTGATCTGAATAGCTTCCGCTAGATTCCCACTTTCAACGGAGAACAGCTCCGCGTCATCCACTGCAACAACATTTACTGAGTGAGCGCCGGAGTCTATCGGGCTCAGTTCGCCAAAGTGAGTTGGGGCGCTTAGGTAGCTCAGGACAAGCTCCTTGCCATCAGGAGCTGAAAGGTACATCTTCACCCTGCCTGACAGCAAAATATGCATCGCTGAATCGGGGTGATTTTGAGACAAAATTTGCGCGCCTTTGAGATGCCGCTCAAATCGGCCCAACCTCATAAAAGCCCGCAAGTCTTCGTCTGAGAGCTCCGCCATTTCCGGGATCGCGCGAAACTTAACGAGCGCCTGATCTTCTAATGCAAAAGATTTTTCCATGCACTCGCTATCGGCAGACTTTGTTTGTGACTTGAGGCACAATTAGCGCATAATCAACCGACGGTCTACGCGACTGTAATTGGAGACTGCTCATATGAAAGCCATTCTTTTTGACCTTGATGGAACACTGCTCGACATCGATATCAATAGATTCATCCACCACTATTTTAACAAGCTGTCCGATGTAATTACCGATGTCGCCGGCAGCAGCGATGACCACGACAAGATCGCCGGAGCCTTTCATGCGGCTACCGCCGCAATGATGCGCCCACACCCTGGCACAACAAACCGAGAAATCTTTGAAGATATATTCAACCGAGAAGCCGGTGTAGAGATAGAAGAGCTTCTGCCGATCTTCGAGCGCTTCTATCTGGAAATATTCCCGTCCCTTGCCGATGGAAGCGGTCCGTCTATCGGCGCACATGAGGCAATGGCCGAAGCATCAAAGCATGGACTCAGGATCGCCGTGGCGACAAATCCTGTCTTCCCGCTAGCCGCTGTGATTGAGCGTATGCGATGGGCTGGGATTTCGCCTGATGCGGCGCATGTCATAACCAGTTACGAGAACATGTACGCTTGCAAGCCCTATCCTGAATACTTCTTGCAGACCGCACAGATGCTTGATGTACGGCCGACTGACTGCCTAATGGTCGGCGATGATCCTGTGCTCGATCTCGCAGCAGCCGATGTCGGAATGAGTACATTTTTTGTTGGAAATAGTACCGGGGCCGTTGCCGACTATCGAGGCACACTCGCCGATCTTGCCCAGCTCATACGTCAGGTGTGCGCGTAAAGCTGTTCAGACTCGACGTTTTCGAATCAGCGCCACCCATGCGCCATCAAGTCTCTGATCGTAGTAGTACTCGAACATGCCTTTGGTTTCTTTGCGAAGATCAAGTTGATACCCGAGCCCGGCTGGCTCATGATCGCAAATAACAACGAGACTTTCTTCAGATTCCAGCTCGACCATCTTGTCGATGATGGAAAAGACCAAAGGACGCCTGAGTCCTGGGCTAAATCCACGAACATCTACAACTAGTCCGCTAAAAGAATTTCCGCTTACACTCATCTACTTACGACTCCCCAATAAGTCCGAGTTTGGAGTTGCGCATATCTAGGTGTTCTCGCTTGCGGTGAGTTTTCCTTGATATTTAGTGTAACTCCTTGAAGGCATCGACCCTAATCGTATTGTGGCAGGATTCATTATGGTGCTATAGAATAGTTTCACAAGGCAGTTTACAAACGAGGGTGTGGTTGGGTGGCAGTGATCTATGTGCCAACATCCATAGCTGTTGAGGGGAGTCCAGTTAGAGCCTCCTCGGCAGAGCCGCCTTGGCGACATGTTATCGAATCTCAATGAAGGGAGGGCATCAAGCACAGAGCCTCGTGTTGCGGCTAGCGGATGCCAGGATTTCCCGGTGCTCCGGCAAGCCCAAAGAGTTCGTTATGCAATGGCTATACGATCTAGCAAGGAGGTGTATGACATGACGCATGAGGACCACGACGTACTTCAGTCCCATCTGGACTTTCACGGAGTAACGCGTCGCGATTTCCTCAAGTTCTGCGGTTCGGTTGCCGCCATTCTGGGCCTTTCTGAATCGATGGTTCCCCAGATCGCAGCAGCAGTTGAAAAAGGTGCAAGGCTAAAGCCCGCGTTATGGATCCATGGCGGTAGCTGCACAGGCTGTACAGAATCGATCGCGCAGGTAGACACTCCAGACGTTGCCACAATTGTTCTTGATATTCTTTCGCTAAAGAATATGACAATCGCCATGGCGCAAGGCGATGACATCAAGAAAATCGTCGATGAGACCATGGCAGACGCTGAAAGAGATCCCGAGAACAAAGGATTCATCCTCATTTACGAGGGTTCCATCATGCGAGGGGCAAACGGGAACACCCTCAGGGAGTTCGGGGAGCCTCAGATCGACCGCCTCAAGAAGAAGGCGCAGGCCGCTGAGGCAATCGTTGCTGTCGGTTCATGCGCTGTTGATGGTGGATTTGTCGCCGCCAAGCCGAACCCAGCGGACGCCACGGGCATGGTTCAGTTCCTGAAGGACGCGGGTATAGATACACCCGTTATCAACCTACCGACGTGTCCCGTGAACCCTGAGTGGGTAGTCGCGACCGTTATCAACGTCTTGATGCTTGGCCGTCTCCCCGAGATGGATTCATTCAACAGGCCTAAGTTGATATTTGGTCACCCAATCCACGATCTTTGTCCTCGGCGCGGACACTTCGAAAACAGTGCTTTCGTGTACGAGTTCGGTAGCAAGGAAGAAGAGATGGGATACTGTCTTTATCCCGTAGGCTGCAAAGGCCCTCAGACGTTCACCAACTGTCCTATTGTCAGATGGAACCGGCGCGCATCCTGGTGTGTGGAATCAGGTTCACCTTGTATCGGGTGCGGAGTTACCAGTCCGACTCCTGGCGGCAACTGGGTTGACGTGAACGCCCCATTCCTGAAGCGACACAGGGACCTGCGCATAGGCGACATGTCCTTCCAGCCATCTACCGCAGCGGTAGTTGTTGGAGCCGCAGCCGCAGCTGCACTTGTAGCTCATGGCATCGGCATGAAAGCTGCCGGACGCATGGATGGTGAAGGCGCCCCCTACGAGGAAATGAAGGAATGTGAGCGCAAGAAGGGAGGCGGTAAATAGTGGCACGAGCGGTTATCGACCCAGTGACTCGAATTGAAGGTCATATGCGAGTCGAAGTTGAAGTTGAAGGAGGCGTTGTTAAAGACGCCTGGGTATCAGGATCCCTCTTCCGCGGAATGGAAGCTATCCTGAAAGGCCGTGCTCCTCAAGATGCCTTCTATATCTCACAGCGCATCTGTGGAGTTTGTCCGATCTCTCACGGACATGCCTCGACGAAGTCCGCCGAGGCAGCGATGGGAGTACAGATTCCCGAAGGTGCCCGGATCGTCCGAAACATCATAGAGGGCGCGCAGTACCTACACAGCCACATCCTGTGGTTCTACACACTCGCGGCACTCGACTATGTTGACCCGGTAAAAGCTCTTCAGGCCAATATCGCCGATACCTACGCACTTGCCCAGCAGGCTGGCACGCGCACTGCTGACTTCGGTGGTATAGCTAAGCGACTAGCAGCGTTTGTTGAGCGGGGACAGCTCTCTATCTTTGCAAAAGGATGGTTCGGTCATCCGGAATACGCCGCTGACATGCCGCCTGAGCTGCACCTTATCGGAGTTGCGCACTATCTTGAAGCACTTGAAATGCAGGCCGAAGCCGCCGCTATTATCGCGGTAATGGGCGGGAAGTTCCCCCACTTCATGACCTCGGTCAACGGTGGCACCGCTTTTGTGCCAACCGAAGAGAAGTTGGATGACGTTCTTTTCCGGCTACTCAAGGTCAATGCATTCGTGCGCGAGGCCATGATCCCCGATACCCTTGCGATTGCGCCGTTTTACATCGATGCCCTGAAGTTCGGTGGTGGCGCAGGCAACTTCCTGTCGTGGGGCGTTTTCGATGATCCAAGCTTCGAGATGAACAATCGATACCTTCCAGCCGGATTCTCCGAAGGTGCAACGTTCAGGTTGGAAGATGCCAACCTTGACGCGGTGAAGGAGTATACGGAGCGCTCCTGGTACAAGTCACCATCGGGGCTGCATCCAAGTGTTGGAGAGACCGAGCCTGAATTTACCGAGTACGACACCGAGAACAGGTATTCCTGGGGCAAGGCTGTCCGCTACAACGACCTCTCTGCCGAGGTCGGCCCTCTCGCCCGTATGGTAGTCGCCTACCTGAGCGGCAATGAGTCGGTCAAAAGCTTGATCGACAGCACGCTTGAGAAGCTTGGTGCGCCCGGTAAGCCCGAAGTGTTGCTCTCCCTTCTCGGAAGAGTGGCAGCGCGGAACCTCGAGACGGCACACACCGCTGATCTCACTGAGGGTTTTGTAAACGAGCTCATAGCCGCAATAAAAGGTGGCAACGTTGACTTGTTTACGCCACACGACATTGTTGACGGCGAAGGTGTAGGCGCATGGGAAGCTCCTCGTGGGTCGCTCACGCACTACATGACAGTCAAAAACGGCATGATCGATCGCTACAATGTGGTGACACCTTCAACTTGGTACATGGCCCCTCGCGACGCAGCAGGCGTACGCGGGCCGATGGAAGAGGCGTTGATCGGCACTCCTGTAGCCGATGTCGAGCGGCCACTGAATGTCGTTCGAGTTGCCAGAAGCTTCGATCCTTGAGTGGGCTGTGCGGTTCACGTGATTGAACCGAAAACTGGCAAGAAGGCCCTTGTTCACACCAAGCCGATGGGGGTGAGCTAGAATGGCACATATGGCGCACTATCGTGAAGCCCATCCAATGGTGTTCGTGATTACCCATTGGATCAACGCCGTTGCCATAATATTTCTGGCGCTATCGGGTTTCTATATCCACTATCCCCTGTTCGCGCTGCCAGGTTTGATGGGGCTTGCCCGGGGAGTCCACTTCTTCTTCATGTACGTACTGATCTTCAACTTGACGTTCAGGATCATTGCAGCCTTCTTCGTCAAGAGCGCGCCCGCATTGGGTACACGCGAGCAAGACGTGGATATCAAGAACTGGCTGCCGCAAGCAGCCAACAGGCATCAGCTTATTCCTTGGCTGAAGTACTACTTGTTCCTGAAGAAGGAAAAGCCGATCGGCGCGAAGTACGGAGTGCTTCAAAAGATCGCATACCTTGTCACAATTCCACTCACATACCTGATGGCGTACACCGGTTTCGCCATCTATGCTCCTGTGATGGACTGGGCAATATTTCAGGCTGGGCTAGACTTGGTCAATGGCGCGATGAACATGAGGGTGATCCACTACTTCATGATGTGGGTGTTCATCATCTTCACTGCCATCCATATCTACCTCGCCAATGTAGCCGGATTTGAGCCTTCGAAGCTGATTTTTGCCTGGAAGGAACAGGAAGGGTTACACTGCGATCCCAAGACCGGTAAAGTCATAGGTGGAAGCCACTAAACCACGTTGTCTCTTTGCCGAAGTAAAACTGCAGGGTCCCGGCGTCTTAGGGACCCTGCTCACTGTGGGGCAGGAATCATCTCGACTTGGACAGACCTGGAGCTGCTATGCTTTCTGAACGCCTGATCACCGTCGCGCTTCGCATACTGAACCGCAGTTATCTTGCTCTGGAGCCGACCGACTTGCCGTCGTTGCCGAGCCCGCAGAAAGATACAGGCTATGTGCTCTACGCTCACGTTCCTTTCTGTGAGCGACTTTGCCTTTACTGCTCATTTAACCGCTTTATCTTCGAGGAAAGCAGGGCAAAGGAGTACTTCCAGCATCTTCGCACCGAAATGCGAATGATCTCTGATCTTGGGTATGACTTCCCTTCTCTCTATATCGGCGGAGGAACACCAACTGTTCTGCTAGATGAGCTTGCAGAAACCATTGATTTAGCCAGATCGCTCTTTTCGATAAAAGAAGTATCTTGTGAGACCAGCCCGAATCACCTGGGCTCTGAGCTGGTAGATTGCCTGTCGGGACGTGTTGACAGGCTATCGGTGGGTGTACAAAGTTTCGATGAGAAACTTCTCAAGCAGATGGACCGTTTCGATAAATACGGAAACGGAAAGACGCTTCTGGAAAAGGTGTCCGGTGTGGCGGATAAATTCCACTCACTCAACGTGGACATGATGTTCAACTTCCCGAGTCAAACCGAGGAAATACTGATTAGGGATATTGAAATGCTAAAGGCAACCGGGGCAAACCAGACGACATTCTACCCTTTGATGGCTTCTCCTCTTAACCGTCGCGAGCTTGCCCGAGCGGTCGGCAAAATCGACTATCCCCGGGAGGTCAAATACTATAAGATCATCTCGGAGCAACTGAGCGATCAGTTTGTTCCGACGTCAGCCTGGACTTATTCGCGTAACAAGAACACCATGATCGACGAGTATATCGTGGATTTTGAGCAGTACATTGGAATCGGCTCAGGATCGCTTTCATTTCATGACGGCCGAATCTACAGCAACACCTATTCCCTGTCAGAGTACGCCGACGCTATCTCTTCAGGACGGATGGCTGTAGCCAAACGGGGCAAAAAATACTCCCGGACTGCAATGATGCGATATCGGTTTGTGACCGACCTCTTTGGATTGCGCCTCGACAAAACCCGCTTCAAGCGCGATTTCGGAGTTCCTGTCGAAACAGGGCTCATGGCAGAAATCGCCTTCATGCGCGCGGCTGGCGGAATAAAGACAGACACAGAAACAGAGATCACGCTTACAGAAAAGGGCCGCTATCTTCTAATGGTCATGATGCGTGAAACGCTGGCGAAAAGTAACGATGCTCGAGACAAAGCGCGTGAAGAGCTGCCGGTCGAAGACAAGATGCTACTGACGGACAACACAGTACAGCTTGCCGATATTCAGGAGGAAATGCAGCTTATTACCGACAAGGCTGTGTGAAAAGCTACGAGGGCTTCAGTAGTGCCGCTTCTCTTCCGTTGCGTCCTCGGCAAGACTGATGCCCCACTCAGCCAATAACTTGGCCGCAGCCCTCTCCCCGCTTTCGATGCAGTTCGGCAACCCAACGCCACGGTAGGAGCCCCCGGCAATAGCCAGTCCGGGGATCTCGGCTAAGCGTTGCTCGATCGATTCGACCCTCTGCAAGTGCCCGAGTGTATACTGCGGCATCCCCTTCTTCCACCTGTACACCTTGCTGAACAGCGGCGCTCCCTTCACTCCCAATATATCCCTCATCTCCGAGATCAAGATTTCGATTAGCTCGGCATCGCTTTTTTGGAGAATATGCTGATTGTGAGGCCCGCCCACGAATCCCCGAAACAAAGCCTTGCCTTCCGGGGCCCTTCCAGGCCATTTGCTCGACGAATAGGTGGCGGCCATCAGTAAGCGGCCCTCCACATTGGGGCATAGCACACCAAAAGCATTAAGGTCGATTCCTATCTCATCTGCCCGAAAGCCCAGTGAGACTGTCGCCGATGAGCTCGATGGAATTGCAGCCAGAGCTTCAGCGATAGCTGAGTCGATCGGCCGCACCAGAGGCTCGGCGGCCCAACTCTCCGTCGCTATGACTATCGCATCTACATCTTCCGATGAGCCATCAGCGAAACTCACACTCCAGCCATAGCTGGATCTGGCAATGCTCGTGACCGGTCGACCCGAAACAATTCGATCAGTACCGATACCGACTGCCATCGCATCGGTCAGTGTCTGCATTCCAGCAGAAAACGAGGTAAAGAATGTCCGGGGCTTGGCGCCCGGAGCAGTAGGATACTTCTTCCTCATCTCGGCCGCCTTCCGGCTAGCCTCAAGAAAGCCGCCTATCATGCTGCCGTATCGCTGTTCCATCTCTAGCAGGCGCGGAAACGTGGCTGCTAGAGACATCCTAGTAGGATCCGAAGCATGCACACCTCCAACGAGTGGCTCGGCAAGCCTCTCGAGACACTCCCGACCCATCCTTCGCAGCACAAAACTCTCCAGCGTCTCGTCGTGGTCCTGAGCGCCTTCACCTTCGGCCCATCGGACCTTTGGTCGAATCAGGAGGTCGAGCCCCATACGAAGTTTTCCAGGGAAAGAAAAGAGTCCCGTTGTTGCAAAGGGGGTGAATTTTGTAGGGGCGAACATCATTACGCCATCGGGTAGTTGATGCAGCTTGCCCCGCGAGACAATCCAGGTCTTTTTCTTCGAGTCATCTGTGGGAAGCTCCTGATCGAATACTCCCGCAAGCTTGGCGATCCGATGTGCTGCGGGCTTCTCGGTCAAAAAGCAATCGGGACCTCCATCCACGATGAAGTAGTCACCCTCTTTGCCGTCCCACTCGTCTTTGACAAACTCGGTGATAATCTTGCCGCCCAGCCGAGGCCCCTTCTCAACCAGGCTGAGCTTCACCTCATGCCCTTCATCCTGAGCACGCCTGATCTTATAAGCAGCTCCAAGCCCCGCTATACCCCCACCAATAACCATGACATGCTTCACACGCTACTCCCTTCTTGCCGGTTGTCTTGAGAGTAGAAGAACCGTCGCGCGATCGTATCCTACCTTGTGATCATCGCAGACAGCTCATCAGCAAGTGCATTAACAAGTGTCGGCACCGAGCTTGGGGCCGATGAACGAACGAATTCGATCCCGCTCAAGATCGCCAGATCGGCAATCTCCACGTCAAGATCGTACATCGACTCCATGTGTTCTGTAAGAAAGCCTATGGGGCACACCGCGACCGCCTGATAACCATGCTTCGCGGCGCGTCCAACTACGTCCTCAAGAGATGGTCCGAGCCAAGCGCCAGGCTTATTACCTGTTGACTGGTACGCGACAGCCCAATGAAGCCTTCCTTCGCCAGACCCGTAGAGCTCCACTCCCAACAGTGAGTCCGAGAGCTTCCCACCGGGAAGCTGCAATAGTGCCGCCGCTTGATCGGAAGCGGAGCGGATCCCACAGATATAAGGGTCTTCAGCGCCGAGAAGGTCGGCTACGGGCAGGCTATGGGCAGAGAACACCACGAAGGTGCTACCTGATAGATCACTCGGCAGTTCAGAGATCGCAAAATCCAGATTACTTGCGTGCGCATGAATGTATGCTGGCATACTCCCAAGCAAAGGCGTCTCGATGACTCGCATCCCGGGCAGCTCTTCAAGTGCTTCGGCTATAGTACTCCTGTACGCGACAGTGGTGATCTTCGACTCAAAGGGTGAAAGCGAGACGGTGATCACATCGCGAACTCCGATAGCGTAAAAACGCCTCATCACCTCAGCGATTCTCGGCTGGGAATACCGAAACCCGAGCTCCACAGGAGTGTGTGATTCGTTGCGCTCGTTTATGGCAGCGGAAAGGGCATCAGCGAACTGACCCGCAACAGCATGAAGCGGAGAACACCCTCCGACGGCCAGGTACTTTCGGCGTATGCTCTCCACCACAACCGGCGGATGGGTCCGCCCTGTGAGTTCCGTTATGAAAGACTCAACTTCGTCGATATTACAAGGCCCACCGTACCCGGTGATCAGGATTGCGGCGGTGCCGGTCGCCGGTTGCACCATGTGGTCACTGCCCGGATCTAATGCGCTCGGAGTGCTCATGGACGAATCTGATCATCGCTTTTGCTTTCTCGGGGTCGCTTGTCTTGTGAATACCATGCCCCAGATTGAAGATATGTCCGGGTCGAGTACCAACGGCCTCCAATATCTCTACCACCATCTTCTCAAGCTCTGAGTCCGGAGCGAAAAGCGCGACCGGATCGATGTTGCCTTGAATTCCAAATTTCGGATCTATGAGCTCAACAGCGTGCTTCATATCCAAGCGCCAATCCACGCCGATCACGTCCCCACCAGCTTTTTGAGCCAGATCCAGCATCGAGGTCGCGCCGTTCGGAAAGTGGATGACTGGGACTCCCCCGTCAACCTTAGCCTTACCGTGATCGCTGACTTCCTGAAGGACTCGCGTGCTGTGAGGGAGGATATAGCGCTCGTAATCACGAGGAGCGATGTAGCCAACCCAGCTGTCAAACACCTGGACGACCTGGGCTCCGGCGTCTATCTGAGCCTTGAGGTAGTCAATCGTGGTGTCGGCAAACTTCTGCATAAGGAGATCCCAGGCAGCAGGCTCGCCCCACATCAGTGCCTTCGTGTACTCGTAGTCCCTGGTGCCATGCCCCTCGATAGCGTAACTTGCCAGCGTAAATGGAGCGCCCGCAAAACCAATAAGAGGAACCTTATTTTCGAGCTCTCGGCGCAGAATGGATATAGCTTCCATCACGAAGCCAGTAGCCTCGAAGGGATCGGCTATCTTCAAGCGCTCAACATCGCCGACTGAGCGAATTGGGTTGTGGATGACAGGACCCTCGCCCTTGGCGAACTCAAGATCGAGCCCCATTCCAGGAAAAGAAACAAGTATGTCCGAGAAAAGAATTGCGGCATCTACGCCTATCAGATCGACCGGTTGCAGCGTTACCTCTACAGCAAGCTCCGGATTTCGGCACATATCCAGGAAGCCATACTTTTCACGGATCGCACGATACTCCGGCATATATCGACCTGCCTGGCGCATCATCCAAACCGGAGTGCGCTCGGTAGGCTGAACTCTGGCAGCACGCAAAAACAAATCGTTATACGGCATTAATGTTTCCATCCCTTCGCGTGGTTCCCGCACAAACAAATTGAAAGTAAGTTTATCATGAAGGAGATCACCAGATGCCTGCAGTAACTTTAGGCTATATTTCCCTGGCAGGAACTCCGACGACCCTCTTTTTGTCACCTACATCAGCCAAAACGACACTACCGGCTCCGACAACGCAATCGGAGCCAATGTGAACGCCGGGCAGTATTATCGCGCCGGTTCCGATAAACGACCTCTCTCCAACCCGCGCAGCGCCACCAATACTGACTCCGGGCGCGAGATGCGTATGGCTTCCCACCACGCAGTCGTGCGCGACAATGCATCCAACGTTCACGATGCAGTTTACCCCGACTCGCGACTGTGAGTTTACTACGGCATATTGAAGCACCTGTGTCCCGGCGCCAATAAAAGCATAGCTACTCACTGAGGCGCTCGGGTGAACAAGCGCATGAAAAGGGATCGCTTCGGCGTAACGATCCCAGCAGGCAGCGCGCGCTTTGACATCGCCAATCGCACAGCTAGCGGCATCGGCAGTATGGTCTTGAAGGTCAGCCGAGATGACCAAACCGGTTGGCTCATGCAGGCCTTCCTTTAGATGGTCGATGAAACCGGCGATCCCGTATCCGCATGCAACTACCAGGTCCGCAACCTCTTTCGAATATCCACCGGCCCCGAAGATAACGATTTTCATCTGCTTCTCACGGCACCTTCCTGGCTCGATTGAGCCGCTCTGTCAACCATACGTTCAACACACCCGGTCAAATACAACACACTAATGGGTATAGAATGAGCATGGAACAAAAAGTACTTGTGATAAATTCCGGCAGCTCATCTATAAAATATAAGCTGCTTGCGATGAACTCAAGAGAAACGCTGATTGAGGAAAAGATTGAAGCGAAAGGCAACCTCGACGACGCAGTGCGCCATCTTGACCATCAACTGCAAGCGCTAGCTCCTCTTGCCGACGATATCATCGCCGTCGGGCATCGGGTGGTTCACGGGGGTCGTGAATTCTCGGGCCCGACCTACATCGACGATAGCACGATACAATCGATGATGTCGCTTGAGCGTTACGCTCCACTGCACACCAGATCAGCTGTCGCCGGAATCCGCGTGGCTGAGGGGATCTTCCCCAATATCCCCCAGGTGGCAGTCTTCGACACGGCATTTCACACGACGATGCCAGAGCATGCGAGCACGTACGCTTTGCCGCGGGCGCTTACCGAGACATATGGCATTAGGCGCACAGGGTTTCACGGCATCTCGGCTCAATACACCCTGAAAGCGATCGCAAAGGCCCTGGTGCTGCCCCCTGCCGAGTTCAATTTGATCGTCGCACATCTGGGCGCTGGATCAAGCATCACAGCCATCCAGGCAGGAAGAAGTGTCGACACCTCAATGGGTTTCACCCCCCTTGAGGGGCTGGTAATGAGCACTCGATGTGGAGATATAGACCCGTCGCTGCCGCTAATGCTTCAAGAGGACCTCGGCCTGACCCCCCAAGAAGTGTACGAGATGCTCAACAACGAGTGCGGACTTCTCGGCCTTTGTGGAACCGGTGACATGCGAAGCATCCACTCACTCGCATCATCGGGATACGAGCCCGCTATACTGGCTCTGGACGTCTACTGTTACAGAATCAGAAAGTACATCGGGGCGTATTGCGCGGTTTTGGGTCATGTAGACGCACTGGCCTTCACGGGAGGAATCGGCGAAAACGACAGCCTGCTACGCTCGATGATCTGCGAAGGATTGGAATTTTTCGGCATGGAGCTAGCCGAGGAGAAAAACGCATCCGTCCATGGGGATATTCATCTGATTTCTAACGCCGAATCACTCACCCAGGTGTTTGTTGTAAAGACCGATGAGGAAAGCGAAATTGCCGAGCAGGTTCTAAAGCTTGTCGAGGAAGGGCGTGCCCTATGAGCAAGGCGACCAAAGACCTTCGTGACTCCCCCGCTCTCACCGCTCAACAACGTGAGTTGATTGACGCGTGGTGGCGGGCGGCCAACTATCTTTCTGTGGGGCAGATCTACCTCCTCGGCAATCCCCTGTTGGAAGAACCGCTCGCAGCTGAACACATAAAGCCACGTCTGCTAGGTCATTGGGGTACCACGCCTGGACTCAACTTCATTTACGCTCACCTGAATCACATCATCAATCAAAAAGACCTGGATATGATATTCATCACAGGCCCAGGGCACGGCGGTCCTGCGCTGGTTGCAAACACCTACCTGGAGGGCACTTACTCCGAGTATTACCACGATGTTTCCCTTGATCGCGAGGGAATGGCTCGGCTGTTCAAGCAATTTTCCTTTCCTGGCGGTGTTCCCAGTCATGTCTCACCGGAAGTGCCGGGATCAATTCATGAGGGCGGCGAGCTCGGGTATGCGCTTTCACACGCATTTGGAGCCGCTTTCGACAATCCGGATCTGATTGTCGCCTGCGTAATAGGTGACGGGGAGGCCGAAACAGGTCCACTGGCCGCCTCGTGGCACTCGAATAAGTTCCTGAACCCCTGGCAGGACGGCACTGTTCTTCCCATACTGCACCTGAACGGATACAAAATAGCCAACCCGGCGATACTGGCTCGCATACCCCGCGCCGAGTTACGCTGCCTGCTGGAAGGGTACGGGTGGAAACCTTACTTTGTCGAGGAGTCCTCCGAGATCGACATCCACGAGGCCATGGCTGCCACACTCGAAACCGTAATCGATGACATCCGGGCCATAAAAAGCAGCTGTCGCAACTCAAAATCGCTCGACCGACCCAAGTGGCCGATGATTGTTCTGGCGACTCCAAAAGGATGGACCGGGCCCGATGTGGTAGACGGAAAACAGGTAGCCAACTACTGGCGATCCCATCAAGTGCCGCTTTCCGGAGTTCGCGAAAACCCCGAGCATCTGGAGATTCTTCGGGAGTGGATGCTCTCTTATCGGCCGGACGAGCTTTTCGACGAAAGCGGTGCACCCAAGCCCGAAATCACAGCTCTTGCCCCTAAGGGAACTCGCCGAATGGGCGCCAACCCACACGCGAACGGCGGCTTACTGCGCAAAGACCTTGATATTCCTGACTTTCGGCAGTACGAAGTTGCTGTACCACAACCCGGAACCACGCTTTCTGAGGCGACTGCAGCTATGGGAAAGCTCCTTCGTGATGTCATGGCGTCAAATAGCTCCACATTCAGGGTGTTCGGGCCAGATGAAACTGCCTCCAACCGACTGGGCGCGATATATGAAGCTAGCCCGAAAACATGGATGGCCGAGATGCTCCCCGTCGATAGCGATGAAGGGAACCTCGCGCCCGACGGCAGGGTCATGGAGATACTAAGTGAGCACACCTGTTTGGGATGGCTTGAGGGATATACGCTCACGGGGAGGCACGGCCTGTTCAACACCTACGAGGCTTTCTCTCACATAATCACATCGATGTTCAATCAGCACGCCAAATGGCTAAAGGTCGCAACACATGAAATCCCCTGGCGCGCATCTATATCGTCGGTAAACATCCTTCTCTCTTCGCATGTGTGGCGCCAGGATCATAACGGCTTCTCGCATCAGGATCCTGGATTCATCGACAACGTCGTCAACAAGAAAGGCGATGTCATCCGAGTATATCTTCCGCCGGATGCGAACTCCCTACTCGTGATAACCGACCGCTGCTTGCGAAGCCGAGACCACGTCAACGTCATCGTTGCGGGCAAGCAAGCCAGTCTTCAATACATGACTATGGATGAGGCAATAAAGCATTGCTCCACGGGCGTCGGTATCTGGCAGTGGGCAAGCAATGACTTCGGCCAGAATCCGGATGTTGTAATGGCATGCTGCGGTGATATACCCTCTCTCGAAACACTCGCGGCAGTCGCCCTCCTTCGCGAGTGGGCCCCTGAATTGAAGGTCAGGGTCGTCAACATCGTAGACCTGATGACCCTCTCGCCGCCGGAGGAGCACCCTCATGGACTGTCGAACAAGGAGTTCGACGCTCTTTTCACAGTGAACGCGCCGATTATCTTTGCGTTCCACGGATATCCCTGGTTGATCCACAGGCTAGCCTACAGAAGAACCAACCACAAAAATCTTCACGTCCGCGGTTACAAGGAGGAGGGTACGACAACCACTCCCTTCGACATGGCTGTAAGAAACGACCTCGACCGGTATCATTTGTTTGGAGATGTGATCGACCGGGTTCCTGCGCTTGCTCCAATCGCCGGATATGCCGGACAGTTTATCCGCGACGCACTGGTTGAACACCGCGAGTACATCAACAGATACGGAGAGGACCTCCCTGTAATACAAAACTGGCGATGGCCATACCTATCGTCCGAGTGACGGGAAGACAATTTGGCGCAAGAGTCAATCTATTTCGGCAAGCGTGTGGCGTTGCTCACGCGTCATTTCAAAGAGCGCGTGATTCAACCGGTGCTTCATGAGGCGCTGGGCTGCATAGTCGAAACTATCCGCGATTTCGACACCGACTCGCTCGGCACCTTTACCCGAGAGATTCCTCGGCAGAGTACCCAACTTCAGGTCGCTTGCGAAAAGGCGCGCCTAGGAATGGATATCTCTGGGCTATCGCTAGGCATGGCAAGCGAAGGTTCCTTCGGTCCCGATCCAATGGTCGGTCTCATACCCTGGAACGTCGAGGTGCTGGTTTTCCTTGATTCCGAAAACGAGCTCGAGGTAGTAGGTACCGCACAAGGCAAAGCCAACTTCGCTCATCTGCTAACCGATAACCTAAAAGAGGCGCAGGTATTTGCTTCCAGAGTGAACTTTCCAGAAAGTCATCTGGTAGTCAGGCCGGAAAGCGAGAAAGACAGCAGGATAATCAAAGGCATCAGCTCCGATGACGATCTGGCCGAGGCGCTAGGATGGGCTATCCGCGAGTCAAGCAACGGGTTTGCTTTCATCGAGACCGATGTGAGAGCCCATGCCAATCCCACTCGTATGGCCGTGATCGCACAGGCCGCCGAGGACCTGGCCGCCAGGCTCTCTTCCCTTTGCCCTAAGTGCGCGACTCCTGGTTATTGGATCACAAAAAGAATCGGCAGCCTGCCATGTGCCAACTGCGGCACGCCTACCAGTGAGCCAGCAACTGACGTTTATGCGTGTCTGAAATGCGCCCATACTGAGCTTCGGGAAGCAAGTGATGATGCCCGGGCCGACGCGGGCAGATGTCAGCTCTGCAATCCTTAAGGCTTCGGCAAGCCGTACTGGTAGACCACCTCAGGCAAAGCTTGAACCAGATCGGCGGCGCGCATCGCGGGAGTCGCTTGCATAACCAGGCCTGCCTGACGATTCAATACACATGCCATATACCCGGCGTCCGGAGAAGAGTAACCAGCAGCGATCAACGCACAGGCGATACCGCTCAACGTGTCACCGGTACCGCCAATAGCCTCAAGGGCGGGTACGGAAGGATTATCGATTACGTGGACGGTGCTTCCTCTATGAACAATGTAATCTGTCTGGCCCTTGACTATTAGTGTATTCGACGATCCACCGGTTTCCCAAGCCTGGCGAGCCAGACAAGCCGGATCGAACGGTTGGCTGCCAGCGTGAAAAGGCGACGCATAGGCCGGATGAGAGATATCCGGATCCGCCAGAAACCCTATCTCCCCCACATCAGGTGTCATCAACTCAAAACGCCTGCTCAATCCAGCCGCCTTAGCTGCATACATTCCTCCGGCATCAGCAAGTAAAAGTGTCGAGGGCGAATTTGACAGAAGCTCTTCGCACGCAATACTCATCAGCGACATTACCGGCTTCAGGTAGTGAAAAACTACTATATCCGAGGAAAGACGTCTGGCTGCTTCAGCAACCTGGGTATATATCTCGGCAGAGCCGTCCCCTCGGCCTATATCACCAGCAAGCAACGCATGTGGCGGACTACCGCCGAGAAGCTCAGATGTTTTACATACAGCGGCAAGCAACGCCGAGACACCAGGTCCAAAAGGAAGCGGATCTCCAGAAACGGCGAGCCTCCCAGCGGAGTCAATCGACGCGGCGCCTTCTAGAAGCTTGCCACATGCCACGGGATATGTCCCTGCGACCAAAATATTCAACGAGAAGCCATTCCCGGACAGTTTTTGATCTCAATGAAGGCTCGGTCGAGCATCAAGCCGCAGATCGTATCGCCTAGCTCACGTGGTCGTGGCGCTTGACCCAAAGTCAGTCCAACCAGCTCATCACTCAGATATGGAATGTCAGGGCACCCGCCGCCACTTACGTTGACTATCAGACCGGAGCGCTTCTCGGCGGTTATTTTCATGTTTCCCGCTCGCACCATCAGCCACTCCCCAAAATCAACAAAAACGACGATTTCGGTGAGATGGGTCGCCCCTTTGTCCAGAGTGACGACCCCGGTTACCCGAATATCGGACTCCATAAGCTGACCGATGGCTCCATCCTGCATTCCTGAAGGTATGGAGAGGGCCAGATCGCATCCGGCTCTGACATCAAAGGGAGGTGCCACCAGCGACACCGAATGCCCTGAAGCCTTAAGGGCGGAGTCCGCAGCTATCGCATCCGAGATGTCATCGAAGAGCAACAAAAGATTAGCCGCAGCGGCTCCGCTCACCCAGAGCACCCTTTCCCGGTCACGTCAGTGCGCCTGAAAACAAATGCGATAATCAGGAGCAGTGCCGCCATTGCGCCCATCGCCACCCAGGCCATAGGCGCAAGCCCTTTTGCCGAGGAGGCTAACTGCGCCCAATGGGAAAATCCAGCGCCGGCCAGCATCCCCATCACCGCCACAAATGCATCCCCATCTCCCTCAGATCCCATTATCACCTGCCTGAATGGGCAACCACCCAACATCATTGCTGCTAGCGCAGCTATTGTCATGGCAGCAAAGCTGCCGAGTGCGTCCATATGAGCGACTGGCTGACCCTCAAAGCCCAACTTGAACTGCCCAAAGATGAGATTGACCACAAACGCTCCGACTAACAATCCACCCACGCCAAGGAGAAGGTCATAGCGCCGAACGAAAATTGCATCGCGTATACCGCCAATTGAGCAAAAACGGCTACGCTGAGCAACTACCCCTATCACCAATCCCGCAAAAAGCGCAATGAAAAATGGGGCTCTTCTGCCACCTGGCTGCGGCCGAGCGTTGCTGACAGACTCGGCGCTTGCCACTACTCTACCGTCATTAGCGACAATTGAGGAGCCATCGGCAACAGTAGCCCCTGGAGGTGCAATTACCTCCGACACCTGGCCGGCATCTTTGATTATCACCGCAGGTGGAGCATCGCCGGTCGCAAGTGCCCCCTGTCTTGTTTGAGTGGTGAAATCCGGACGTATATCCATATTCGCCAAAAGACCAAAGCCCAACAGAGCAATCGCAATTCCGGGCAATAGTAAACCAAGTGGAAATGCAGTATTGCTTGACCGGCCCAAAGAGTAGCCCCTCCTCAACAAAAACACCCCAACGACCACCCCAGCTACAATCCCAAGGATTCCCCAAATCGCATTGAGATCCCCTCCAGCCAAACGCAACCATGCCCTCACTGTGCATCCGAGGAAGATCAAAGCCGAAACCATAAATATGAAGCCAAGCACAAAGCGAAGTAGCGGATTGCTCCCGCCGCGCGCACGAAACTCACCGGCAGTAAGGGCGGCGCCCATTGCACCCAGGATGATCCCGATGATTTCAGGCCTTATATACGCCGTTGCTCCCTGATTAGTGATCGATCCAGCAAAAAACCCGGTTATATCCCGCAGAAAGCAAGCTATGCAAAGACCCATGCTGCCAGGGTTGCCCTGACTTACAAGCCAAGACGCGACTCCCCCGATAAAAAGCCCGGACACTCCGAGAATTAAAGCGTTCTTTACCGACAACAATTTTCCACCCATAATACCCCCACAGATCGGATACTGTTATAATTTTTACGCATTTATAGTATATCGTTTGCTTATTTGCTGCAATCACATTTTCTGAGAGGCGTGCATGGACATATCAGTGGTGGTTCTATTTGTTGTTGGTTTGATACTGCTAGTCGCTGGTGCCGAGCTACTGGTAAGAAGCTCGGCGAAATTAGCTCATCGGATAGGGATATCCCCCCTTGTGGTCGGCCTTACGATTGTCGCCCTTGGCACCAGTTCGCCGGAGTTGGCTGTCAGCTTGCAGGCCGGCCTGGCGGGACAGGGTGACATAGCCCTGGGTAATGTAGTGGGCAGCAACATCTTCAACATTTTGGTGATCCTTGGAATTTCTGCGATTCTAGCCCCATTGACAGTATCTCAGCAGCTAGTTCGCCTGGAAGTCCCAATCATGATAGCGGTCTCCATGTTGCTCCTGGTGATGGCTCTCGATGGAAGACTCAGTGCACTCGATGGTTTGATCCTGTTCCTGGGCATTATTGGCTACACCGCCTTTGCCATTATCAAAAGCCGCAATGAGACTGGTGATGTCGTCTCGGAGTATGAGCGCGAGTTCGGCAGCGACTCAAGCCGAGCCCAACTTCTTAGCGAGAAAGTTCCCGTTCAGATCGCCCTTATAGTTGTGGGCCTGATAATGCTGGTGGCGGGCTCTAACTGGCTCGTCGACGGAGCCGTTGTGTTCGCTCAGCTGCTCGGTATAAGCGAGCTGATCATCGGGCTTACGATTATCGCGGCAGGGACAAGCCTGCCTGAGGTCGCTACATCAATCATAGCTGCGTTGCGAGGCGAAAAAGACATCGCGGTTGGAAATGTTGTGGGGAGCAACATCTTCAACATACTGTGCATCCTTGGGATTACCTCAATCTTCACCCCAGGGGGCCTCGCCGTGAGTGATGCTGCCTTGTTCTTCAATATTCCGGTCATGATCGCTGTCGCGATTGCATGCTTGCCAATTTTTGCGTATCGGCACCTGATATCGAGATGGAACGGTGCGCTGTTCCTGTCGTTTTATGTCGCATACGTAATCTATTTGATCTTCGCCGCAATGCAGCATGCGATATTGCCCACATACACCAACGCGATGTTAGGATTCGTGCTTCCGATCACAGCGGTCACCCTAATCGTATTGATGATCCGCAGCAAAGAAGCAAGGGCATAATTCGTGTAGTATGACTAGCAATCAGGGCAGCAGCTCAACAAGATTCTCGATGATCTGCCAACCAAAAGCATGGTCGAAGATGTACAAAACTGCTGCCACCACAATCAAAACCAGGGTAACCCCGAGTACGCCAACTACCACCCGCTGCGCAGTCCTAATAGCTTTTCTGAGCCCTGTTTCTTGCGGGAAGTACACCGATGGCGTGGACATCTCGGTTGAGTTGCGCACATTTACAACGGTCCTGGCCCCGGAATCATGTCCTCTTTTACTGTTACCCGAACGGTTCGTCGCTTCAGGCTGCTGATAGTAGGCCGAATAACTATATTGGCCGTAGTACCCATATCCGCCTTCGGCATACTTTTCCTCTAGACCCCATACTACCGATCCGATGATTTTCGCACCAACCATATCCAGCATGTCCCGGGCTTTGACGGCTGCATCGCGAGTGGAAACTCCACCCCTTGTGACAATAAGTGTTCCGTCGGCCCAGCGGGCCAAGGCCGTCGCATCGGCTACCGCAAGCAATGGGGGTGTATCAAGTATTATCCAGTCCGCCCACTCCTTGAGGTTTTCGATCAGCTCCTGCATTTTGGTCGAGCCAAGGATCTCGCTAGGGTTCGGCGGCATTTTTCCAGCCGTCAGAACCAAAAGATGTTCGTCCCCAGGGCGCTGGAGAGCACTCTTTAGCGTGTGAGCTCCCCTGAGCACATCAGAAAGCCCGATGATATTTTGCAAACCGAAAAGGCGATCCGTTGTTGGTCTGCGAAAGTCACAGCTGATCAACACCACATTTTGTCCAGTTTGAGCGAGCGAAGCAGCTAGGTTCGCGGAGACAGTAGACTTCCCCTCTACCGGCGCCGCACTGGTTATAAGCAGGGTCTTGATGTTGTGCTCAAAGTTGACAAAGTCCAACGAGTTGCGCAGCACTCTATAAGCTTCCGCGGCAAATGAACCTGGTCGGTCTACAATCGTCAATCTCTTTTGGTCGGTATCTTCAAGCTTCTCAAGGGGTATCATGCCCAGAACAGGTGCGCCAAAAATACTCTCAACCTCTTCCGAAGATTTCAAAGTATTGTCCAGGTACTCGCTTAGCATGGCCAAGCCGAGACCAAGAGCCAGGCCGATAGCGAGCGCCAAAATAGCGTTCCTGAGCGGATTTGGAGATATCGGATCTTCATTGATGACAGCCGGACTAACTACCCTGGCCGACCCTGTCTCAAGCTGCTCCTGAATCCTGAGATTCTCTCGCTCCTGGGATAACGACGAATAGGTGCTTAACGCGACTTGCAGCTCCGCAGCAAGTTCCTCGGTACGACCCTCATCTTGAACCTTCCGGCCGAGCGTCAATATCGCATCTTCGACTTCAGTAAGGCGAGCATCCACCTGATCGACAGCTGCTGCGATGCTCTCACGACGATGGTCACGAGACCAGCTTACAAACTGCTCGGCAACTTCATTTGCAATGGCGGCCGCCCGAGCTGGGTCGGAGTCACGAACACTTACCAAAATAATGTTGGTTCTTCCAACCGCCGAGACCTGAATACGCCCCTCAAGCTCTCGCGGTGTGACGCCCAGATTCAGTTCTCGAATTGTGTTCTCAAGCAGAGGTCGCATCTGTAGAAGCTGAACCTGGGTCTCCAAGGCTCGCTCTGGTTGACCCGTGATCTCCGGAATGACATTACCTAGTAGCGCCGCCCCTGGAGCACGTTCGGTGATTAATACCCTCGACTCACCAACATACTGAGGAGGCTGAATAAAGCTTATAGCAAGCGCAGTCAAGGTGACTACCAGAACCGCGCTGATGATCACAAGTTTTCGAGTACGAACAATTTTCAGGAAGTCTTTGAGTTCAAGTTCCACTATTGATTACTTCAACTCAAATCGCGTAATAAACCAGTACTTCCTACCACTATCTTCTTTCGAAATTAAGACGAATCGGGCGGCTTGCCTGTCAAGCGTGCCGCCGAGCAGGGTAACGTTGACAGTAGCACTCCCGGCGCCTTTAGATACCCCGTCGACTCTGGCCGTCCTAAAGCCCCCTTGCAGAAGCCCTTCCCGAATGAGGCGCTGGTTCGCAGCGGTGCCCTGCTGGGTTGCGATAGTGTTTACAACACCGGAGTCAACAGTTCTGGGTCTCGGACCCATGTCCCGACCACCGGCAGCCGTAATGCTCAAAAAATACCAAAGTCCTTCCTGACTGGCGAGCTGCATCGTACCGGAAACAGAACCTCCGGCCCTGTAAGTCACTGTTAGCGGAATTTGGGACCGATTGCCAGCAGTTACAGCAGTTCCAATTGCAATTGACCTGATCTTGTTGTCTGCAAGTCTACCGATCTGGGTTTGTGATTGAAGCTGCTCCCGATACATTGCCGCCTGGGCACTGCCAACGGGAAATGCGGCGGCTGTGACCGAAGGAGGCGCTTCTTGTGTCGGAGGCACTTCTTGTGGGTCGGACACGGGTGTGGCATCTACGCTGGGGGTCGTTTCAACCCCTGGAGTTACGGTGGGATCTCCAGGGGGTTGCTGAGCCACATCGGGATCGGGAATACCAGGTACCTCGGGTCCGGGTTGAACAGCAACGGGATCCTGGGTTATGCCCAGCATTCTCATGACCTCACCGGCGCCACCAACTGCGAATATCGCCACGACAAAAAGTGTCAGCGAAATAGCAAGTGCACCCGCAAGAAGAACGAGGCGCTTATTGGTGCCGGATCTTGATTTATTATCTTCTTTCACGAACAACCTCTATTCCCAAGTATCCACTCATTGTACCCTGCAGAGCAAAAAAGTTTAACCCTTAATGGCCAATAGACTAATGACCCTGATGCGCTCGGGCAACCTCACTCGCTACCTCATTGAAGACGGATGGACTTATAGCACCAGTTCCTCCCAAAACCCAACACTGGTTCATCAAGAAACCGAATGATCTAAAGTGATCTCGAGCTTGTTGCGACAGAGCTAACGGTCTCGTTAGCAGCAACGGACCTTGCCTTACACCTGCCAGAGAGGCACCTGCAAGCGCATCAGGAAAAGTAACTCCGGAGGCGAGAGTCAGTTGATATGGTCCTTCGCGACCCTCAATGAAGAACTCTGCGATCTTGAGTGATGTAGCGTAGCGACTTTCTCCATACTTTCTAAGCACAGAACCTCCAGCTGCTGCTGCTGCGGCACGGGCCGGAACCAAATCCACCGCACCGGTGCCCCCAGCTATCAATACATCCATCGCTCCCCCAGGGGGTCTGAGATTTTTGATGGCCGCGAGACTGGCCGGCGGAAGAATGGCTCGCCTGGTAAGGATAATGGGCTCACGTGTGGCAAACGCAATCGGGGACAGCGAAAGCGCATCGGGAAAGGTCTCACCAGAGGCAAGAAACACTCTACCTGGTCTTTGGCCTGTCAACGTCCGCACCTTCTCAGCGATCCTGGCGGCAGTGTCATATCTGTCTCGACCAGGAATGCGCTCGATTGCTACTCCCGGAATACCTGCCCTTAAAGAGGCTAGTACTGCGTCGGAAACCGCGCCGGTTCCCCCGGCAATAAACACTTTTGAGACCCGAAGCCTTCTCATCTCCGTAAGAGTCGATGCCGGCAAGGAGCGCAACTCCGTGAGCAGGATTGGGGCGTTCAGAGCCCCGGCGAGAGAAGATGCCGCCAAGCCGTCAGGAAACTCTCTTCCGTTGACAAGCACCGCCGTAGCAGAGCCGGCAGGATACGTTCTCTGAGAAATCTCGGCGGCCGTCGCGAAGCGGTCCACGCCCCATATGCGTGTTGCAGACGGTGCTACCGGAATCGGATAGTGGATGACCTCTAGCCTGGCTGACCCGGCGCCGCGGAAACGCAGCACTTCGAGAAAGTAAGTTCTCGACACCCCAGCTGGTACATCAAAAATGAAGCTCTCATTAGAAGTTGGTCTGTTACTCCAAGCTTTGGGACTCACATTTTGAGGCAGTATGCTTCCGGTTCCAGGCGCGTACAAATAAACATCGAAATCCGCATCGGCCGGGCCTGACAGATCGACCTGAACCCGCCGGTTTGCAGGAAGCGTAATGGCAAAAAGCCTATTGGAACCCCATTTATCTTCTAGTGTAATGTCTCTCTCCATTGGAATAGCGGCCGGGGTTGCGGCGCCTACATCAATGCGCATGTTCTCGGCTGGCTCACGCACTCGCCATGAAAGCTCGTACGTACCGGACCCAGAAAAAGCGTTGACCTCGATAAAGTACATGCCGCCTAATGCCGCAGGCACATCATATGTGATAGTGCGCGGATAGCCTCCCTCACTAGCATGAGCCACGGCTGTAACATCATTAAAATTCTCAAATGCGGGAGAGTATAGATATAGATCGAATGCACTGGCGGCGGGACCGGTGATGCTGATCTCAAGGCGCTGGCCCTGGGAAAGGGGTACCTTGTAGAGATCCCACTCGCCAGCGACAAGATCTGCCCTCACAGGTGAAGCCGGAAGAGTTACCGCAAGGGAGGCGTCGGTCGAAAGCGCCGCAACGGAAGGTCTCGAAAGTGAGCTTACGCCCAGACCTTTGAGGTAAATCGGACTCGGCGAATAACTAGACGTGCCGAATGCCGAGAATGGAACGATTAACGCCACAATGAGAGAAATTGATATTCCTACCTTAAGCATATAGCACCCCTTCATGAACTCCAAGTTATAATTATAGCATTCGGCGCCCTTAGTTGCCAGACGCCACAAGATTCTGCAGAAACACCTCGTACTCCTCGGGGCTTAGATCGGTTTCCACTAAAGAGTAGTCAAGCCTTTCCGCTGATAGCAGCCGAATAACTTCACGGCCACCATCAAAAGCCACAGTTTGACGAGAGGGTTCGGAGAGATATTCGACACCCATAAACAAGGCTACCGTCTGAGACGCATCTAACGCCATTTCCTGCCCTGGCCGAAAAGTATACAACTGCACTCCGTCATAAACGTCCATGTGCTCTGGAGTCTCGATTGTAAACCGCTCCTCGCCGAGTAAAGTCTGGAGATCGTCCACCGTGAGTACGATATAAGCTGGAAGAGGCATCGATCGGGAAACCGCTCTGGCAAGACCGCGGCCTCCCTCAAATGAGTAGACGTCCCGCAGTTGGCTAAAGCTGGTGCCTGGAATCGCGTGTGAGCGCGTCAGATCTATCGGCTCCTCATATGCCTTCTGGTCGATCACTCGATATTGCTTGGCTACACGAGGGAGAATCACGCCATCCTCCCCTGGCAACGCAAGAACTACCAACACGTTATCTGGACCGGTAGGCGCCAGGGCAAGACCCTCAATACCAAAGCGTAAAGCAGCGAATGTCGCAATGCCGAGCAAGAGCAGAAGAACCAGCACACCCGGAAGCCACTTTGATTTCTTCTTGTAGGAACTCACCTGGAAATCTCCTTGAAGTACGCGAATATGCCCTCCGTGATACCCTGCGCGATCTTGTCCTGGTAGTGAGGGCTTGACAGCAATCTGTCCTCTACAGGGTTACTCATAAAGCCGGATTCCACAAGGGCAACAGGCACCTGAGAGTGGTTGAAGCCGGAAAGATCTCCACGCGCAACAGTGCCTCGGCAGACAGCACCGGTACTCGAGATAACCGCCAAGTGAATGAGCTCGGCCGCCCTTCGACTAGACTGCGCGATCGGTGCGGTCCACTGATTACTTCCCGGATATAGGGTGCTGACGCCGGAGATAGAAGAATCCGGACTGCCATCAGCATGTATTCGGATGAACAGGTCAGCGCCGGCGGCATTGGCGATGCGAGCGCGCTCGGCGTTGGATACGTTCACATCGTTAGTCTGCCTCGTCATCACGACCTGAATGCCTGCCGCCTCAAGCCTTTGCTTGAGGTTCATCGATATCTGAAGCGCGATTTCGAATTCGGGTATCCGTGTCACGACCCCGGTGGTTCCGCCGAGAACCCGCGGTTTTGTGGCGTTCGCACCCGGACCGATAGGCTCAGGCGATTGATCCGAGCGAGACTGATGGCCTGGATCTATGCACACAATAAAGCCGGAGAGATCGAGCTGTGCCTCACCGTGACCGACTACGCCGAGCATTACAGTCCCACCTGAAGGCAACATCGACCCTGCGGGTGGATGTTGGTCGACAACCGAACCAAAAGATGCCGAGCTTGTAGCTGAAACTCGCTGAACTACCAGTCCGGCAGCGCCGAGAACAGCCTCTGCCTCCTCGATAGCTCTCCCTGTAACAGACGGCACCTCGACAGCGAGAGCGGCGGTGCCCTCAGCGCTTGCCATCGCGTCAGGCCTGGCAGAGGGTGTCGCATCGGCATCGATCCGCGATTCCAAGACGCCTGCTGGCTCACCTTCGCTATTATCAGCCAGCAATGCTCGCATGCCGAGAACACTGACAGCAGCGACAATAAGTAACGCGATGATCAGAATCGACGGCGAGATTCCCGAAAAACGGGCTGCTCGCACACGACCCCTGCGTAATTCACGAAATCTAGTCATTGGAATTCCTTGGTGGGCCCGGCAGGATTCGAACCTGCAACCAAGGGATTATGAGTCCCCTGCTCCACCATTGAGCTACGGGCCCAATCCGCAACGCGACCATTGCGAGGAAATAGTCTACCCTACGAAACGGCAGGTTGAAAAAGTTTTTGTGATCTTGCGTCATTAGCTCTGATTTGTTGCGGTCGGCCGCAGGCTTCCGTATAATCCACTTTCGGTCACTTCAAGGTACTCCTCGGTAGCTCAATCGGCAGAGCATCCGGCTGTTAACCGGAGGGTTGTAGGTTCGAGTCCTACCCGGGGAGCCAAATTTAATCCGCTGAACTTCAGCGGTCATTGAGGGGCGTGGATGAAAGCTGACCGCTTCCTCCTCCGCACTATGTAGATCCCCCCTCCACCCCTCGGCGCCTCCGGCTGGCCTCGACAGCCTTCACTCGGTTACACTCCATTAAATACCAAAAACAAGCGGATAACCGTCTGACAATGACTGCGTCATCGAAACTCGATGTCCTTCGCAGCGAATTGGATGACACCCCTGTCGAGGAGACAGGCGGACAAAAAGGTCGAGGACTCTCAACTGGGGAAAGAGGTCAATAATGCCACAGCAAGATAAGCCACCCGTCACCCGGCGCGCTTACACACTTCGGCTCCGTGGAACTGACCCTAGTAATACTTCTTGGCGCAAAGCGCTCTGGCAGACCCACGAAGGAGTCAATAAAGGAGCCAAAAAGTTCGGTGACTGGCTACTTACACTACGCGGAGGACTGGACCACACTCTGGCGGATGCCAAGGTCAAAGTTGGTAAAGGAAAGCCTGACCGCGATCGGACCGATGAGGAACGCAAGGCGCGACGTATTCTGTTAGCCCTGTCATGGCTTTCGGTGGAGTCGAAAATTGGTGCTCCGGTAGGTCACATCATTGCGTCCGGTGAAGAGGTCGCTGAAGATCGCAACAGCAAGGTTGTCGCGGCGCTTGAAGAAATTCTCAAAAGCAGGGGCCTTGCGAATAGCGAAATTAAGGAGTGGAAGAATGATTGTTCGGCTTCCCTGAGCGCTGCCATCCGCGATGACGCAGTTTGGGTCAACCGGAGCAAGGCGTTCGATGATGCGGTCAAGTCAACAGTAGGCTCCTCACTCACACGCGAGGAGGCATGGGACATGCTGGAACGCTTCTTCGGAAGCCGTGATGCTTACCTGGCCCCAGTGAAAATCTCCGAAGATGAATCTTCGGAGGTAGAGCAAGAAGAGAAGGCGAAAGATCTCGTCCAGAAGGCAGGGCAATGGCTCAGCAGCCGGTTCGGCACCGGTAAAGGAGCGGACTTCAGCCACATGGCCAAAGTCTATGAGAGGATCGCGGCGTGGACTGACAATGCTCAAGTGGGCACGACCGGGAATGAGGCAATCAATAATCTCGCAGTCGCCCTTAGTGAATTCATTCCTGCGTCGGAAGACCTAAAGGGCGTGCTTGGTCTGATCAGCGGTCCCGGTTACAAGAGCGCAACGCGCAACCTTCTCAAGGGGCTCGACACCAAAACCGCCGTTACTCAACAAGACCTTGAGAGTCTGAAAGATAAAGCGACCACAGATTCCCTAAAGTGCGAGCAGAATACCGGATCGAAGGGGCAACGACCCTACTCCGACGCCATCCTGAATGGCGTGGAGGCAGCTTGTGGGTTCACCTACTTACAAGATGGAGGCTCGGCCAGGCATTCCGAGTTCGCCGTTATGCTTGACCATGCGGCCCGCCGTGTTTCGCTGGCCCACACGTGGGTCAAGCGTGCTGAGGCGGAGCGCCGCCGGTTTGAAGAAGATGCTAAAAAAATAGCCAAGGTCCCGACACCAGCGAGGAATTGGCTGGATTCCTTCTGTCTGGAACGCTCGCTCGCGTCCGGCGCACTAGAGCCGTATCGTATACGTCGACGAGCGCTGGGCGGGTGGAAAGAAGTTGTTGCTGCGTGGGCTAAGAGCTCATGCAGCAGTTGCGAAGATCGAATTAGCGAAGCTCGGAAGCTGCAGGATGATCCCGAGATTGATAAGTTCGGCGATATCCAGCTTTTTGAGGCCCTCGCCGAAGACGATGCATTATGCGTTTGGCACAAAGACGGATATCCCGCGAAAGCTACCGATCCTCAGCCGTTGATTGACTACGTTCTCGCAACTGAGGCGGAATTCAAAAAGCGGGACTTCAAGGTACCGTCGTACCGCCACCCTGATGCGCTTTTGCATCCTGTTTTCTGTGATTTCGGGAACTCTCGTTGGGACATCTGCTTTGAGATTCATAAAAACAGGCAGTCCCCCAATCCAAACGCGCTTTCGGTAACACTTTGGACCGGGAGTGAGATTAAGCCGGTTTCCTTGCGCTGGCAGTCCAAGAGGCTTGCGCGTGATCTGGCTCTCGACCAAGAAGCCCAGGGAAATGGAGCTTCCGAGGTCACCCGCGCAGATAGATTGGGACGAGCCGCCTCAAATGTGACCAAAAATGATGAAGTGAATATCGCGGGGCTCTTTGAGCAAAAAGACTGGAATGGTCGGTTGCAGGCACCAAGGCAGCAGTTGGAGGCCATTGCCGCCGTAAGGGACAACCTCAGTTTGTCAGCCGAAGAGCGCAACCGCCGGATGTCCGGAATGATGGACCACATCCGCTGGTTGGTTACTTTCTCGGCAAAGCTGCAGCCAAAAGGTCCGTGGCTCGACTATGCCACAACAAACGACCTGAAGCTGGATCAGAAAAACGGTGAAATTGTTGCTACGCCATCGAATTCCAAGAATGAATGGCGTGGGCTGGCTTATCCGTTCTGGCACTCTGATAATCAAGAGGGCCGCAAGGGGTTGGCCAAACATTGTCTTTCCCGTCTACCCGGCATACGAGTGCTTTCTGTCGATCTCGGCCACCGCCACGCCGCAGCGTGCGCGGTATGGGAGGCGGTAAGCGCTGAGCAGGTCAAGAAAGCGTGTCAGATCGCCGGGCATGAAGCGCCGAAAGCGAGCAATCTTTACCTGCATCTCAAGAGAAAAGCGACGAAGCAGAAGAAGGACAATCAAGTCGTGATCGAGGAGACCACGGTCTATCGCCGCATCGGCGCGGACACATTGCCAGACGGCACACAGCATCCCGCCCCATGGGCGCGCCTGGACCGCCAGTTTCTCATCAAGCTTCAGGGCGAGGAGGAAGGGGTTCGCAAGGCATCCGACGAAGAGGTCCGGGAGGTTTATCAACTGGAAGCGGAAGTGGGCCGAACCGCACCTATGGACGCAGACGATGGCGAGGTCCGCAAACCATCGCTCCCTGTCGACGAACTGATGTCCTCTGCCGGTCGCACCATGCGCCTCGCGCTCAAGCGCCATGGCGACCGGGCACGAATCGCTCATTACCTCATTACTAACGAAAAGATCAAGCCTGGTGGCATTAAAGAAAAACTGGATGAAGAAGGACGTGTCGATCTTTTGCTGGATACACTTGTCATGTGGCACAATCTGTTCTCTTTCCACGGATGGCAGGACGACGAGGCAAGGCAACTGTGGGATAACCATGTCGCCAAGCTGTCAGGATACAAAGCTCCTGAGAGAATTGGCGAAGAGTGTTCAGGTAAATCGCGCAAGAATAAGCAACAGGAGAATCGAGAAAAACTCCGCGATGCCGCGAAGGCTCTTGCCAAGGATATAACCCTTAGGAAAGCTCTCCACGAAGCCTGGAAAAAGCGATGGGAAGATGACGACGAGCGGTGGAAAAAACAGCTTCGCTGGTTCAAGGATTGGATCCTTCCACGTGGAAAACACGCCAGTGACCCGACTATTCGCAAGGTCGGCGGGCTATCGCTCACCCGTCTTGCAACGCTGACCGAGTTCCGCCGCAAAGTTCAGGTGGGATTTTTCACCCGCCTTCAGCCAGACGGCACAAAGGCTGAGATCAAAGAACGGTTCGGGCAGAGTGCCTTGGACGCACTGGAACATCTACGCGAGCAGCGCGTCAAGCAACTTGCCAGCCGCATAACCGAGGCGGCACTCGGTATCGGAAGGATGAGGCGGCCCGCGGGAGGTAAGGATCCCAAACGCCCAGGCGTCAGCGTAGACGAGCCATGCCACGCCGTCGTCATCGAAAACCTCACCCACTACCGGCCGGAGGAAACTCGAACTCGGCGGGAAAACCGTCAACTCATGACTTGGTCGTCCTCGAAGGTCAAGAAGCACCTGTCCGAAGCCTGCCAACTCCACGGGCTACACCTCCGCGAAGTCTCGGCAAGCTACACGTCGCGCCAGGATTCCCGCACAGGAGCTCCGGGGCTCCGCTGTCAGGATGTGCCCGTCGATAAATTCATGCTGTCGCCATTCTGGAGGAAGCAGGTTGAGCAAGCGGATGCGAAGCGAGCTGAAAACAAGGGCGACGCACGTGAGCGGTTCCTTTGTGAACTGAATACAATGTGGAAAGACAAAACTGTAGCTGATTGGAAGAAGGCCGGGGCTATCCTTGTTCCGGCAAAAGGGGGCGAGATATTTGTTTCGGCCAGCCAGAACTCCCAGAAGGCGAAGATCCTTCAAGCCGACCTGAACGCCGCCGCCAATATAGGCCTGCGGGCACTTACTGACCCGGACTGGCCTGGAAAATGGTGGCACGTACCGTGCGATCCAGTCAATTTCAAACCCATCCCTGACAAGGTAAAAGGTAGTGCCGCAATTGACCCGGACACACCACTTAAAGATACTTCGGTCCTCAGCGAGGGCGTAACCGGGAAGAAATCAGGGAAGATCAAGTCGCAGTCCAAAGAGGTTGTTAATCTCTGGCGAGATGTCTCATCAAAGGAGGTTTCGACAGAAGGCGTGGCATGGGAGGTTTATTCAGCTTACCAGAATCAAGTGCAGGTTCGAGTAGTCAATATACTTCGTAGATCCGCATGCCCAAAAGATAATTGGGAGGGACAATAATGCTGACCATTCCGTGGCCGGGAGCCTGCCATGGCTGAAGGTCTTTGGCCAGCCCGGAATGTAGCCGAGCATGCGTATTGTCCGCGGCTTTTCTATTACATGCAGGTCGAGGGTATCTTTGTTCCAAGTAGCGACACGGAAAAAGGGATCGCTATCCATCGACGCGTGGACAAGCCCAGCGCCACCCAGGAAAAAGCGGATGAAAGCGAGCTAGACTCCGATCGACCAAAAGTAGTTCGGAGTCTAGCTTTGACAAGCGAGTCGCTCGGTCTAACCGCTACTTTGGACTTGGCGGAAATCTCGGGTCAAGTCGCGGTGCCCGTCGAATACCGCAAAGGACGTCCGAAGCGTGTTGCGTTTGGGACGCCTACCGACGATTGCGACGAAATTGAGCAGCCGTCGCTTTCACATGTGGAGGCTTGGCCCACGGACCGTGTTCAAGTGGGCTTGCAAGCTATTCTTCTTGAGGACGCCGGATACACGGTTAGAGAGGCAGTCATTTATTACGGCGGGGAGAGGCTTCGTCTCAAAATCGCCATCGATGATGCCCTCAAGTCCGAAGCCTTGCTGACCTTTGAAAACGCGAAACAATGCGCCGAAGGCTCACGGCCTCTCCCACTGGTCAATGATCCGCGCTGTCCGCGGTGCTCGCTTCAGCCGATATGTCTGCCGGACGAGGTAAATCACCAGCGCGCCCAATCTTCAAGCGACAAACTTACTCCGAGAAAAATCTGGCCACCGCGCGATGACGGTATTCATGTCGTGGCCCAGCAAGAAGGTGTGAGGGTCGGGATTCGCGGCATGGAATTGAGATTCACTGACAGAAATGGCTCTGCAGTCAAGACCATACCGCTTGCTAACCTCGAAAGCCTTTCACTGCTGGGCTCTGTGCAAGTCACCACCCAGGCAATTCGTGCCCTTGCCGACATGGGCACTCCTGTCGCGTTTCTTTCACCAGCAGGAAGACTGGTGGCCATGATCGATCCGCTCGATTCGGTCAGCGCCGAGGTTAGAAGGTCACAGGTTCGTAGGCTTGACTGCATGGATGTCTGTCTAGAACTTGCACGTGCCCTCGTATCTGCCAAGATCATGAACCAGCGAACACTCCTCCTACGCAATCACAGTTCGCTGCCTACTGGCGTAGCTGATGCTCTGGTGAAGGAGGCTAAGAGTGTGGCGCAATCGGATTCAGTGGATGCGGTGCGCGGGCATGAGGGTCAAGCGGCAGCCATCTACTTCGAGCATTTTGCTGGAATGTTTAAGGGCCCTCTATCGTTGGAATTCCATGCTAATGGCAGGAAGCGCAGGCCTCCGCCCGACCCCATAAACTCCTGTCTGTCGCTCGCGTACTCAATGCTGACTCACGAGTGCGTGGCGGCGTTGCGCCTTGCCAGGCTGGAGCCATCTATCGGCGGATTTCATGTGTCGAGGCCAGGGCGTCCCGCGCTCGCACTTGATCTCATGGAGCCGTTTCGACCGCTTATCGCGGATTCCGTCGCGATCACATGCTTTAACCGGGGTGAACTGACCGAAGGGCATTTCCTTCGCACTGCCTCCGGCTGCTCGTTCACCGACTCTGGCAGAAGGAGCTTTTTCAATGCCCTTGGCAGAAGAATGGATACTGAGGTCACCCATCCGGTCTTTAGGTATCGCTTGAGCTACCGGCGCATGATCGTTTTGCACGCACGAATGATTGCGGCCTGGCTCACGGGAGATGTTCCTTCTCTGGCGTTCCTGACCACGCGCTGAGTTACCGGAGGCTATTATGCGTCGGTGCTACCTGGTTTGTTACGACATCAGAGATCCAAAACGATTGCGACGCGTCCACAAGGTGCTCAGAGGATATGGCGAGACCTGGCAGTTTTCGGTCTTTTTCTGTGTGCTCAAAGATATCGACCGCGTGCGCTTACAGACCGATCTTGAGGAGCAAATGAATCAGAAGAAGGATCGGGCGATGATTCTGGATCTTGGTCCTAACGAGAAGAAGGCACGCGAGGCGGCCACGGTTATCGGCCAACCTCTTCCCGAGCAGGAAAGCGGTATCGTTGTTATTTGACTTCATGACTTTCTAAAAGTATATTTTGAATTGCCTCTACAGGAGGCGAGAATGCCACGGAACGTGTCTTCCCCTTCAATGGGCTTGGCACCGTGGGGTCGATCAGTTTTGTTCCGACAAAGGAGTGGACTCCTCAACAGCCTCCGCGAGCGTGGAGGTGGTGAAGGGGGGCCCAGGGGATGCTCGAACTCCTCCAGGCACCTTGAAACAAAAGGAGTTGGAGCCACTTGAAAGTGCCTGTTGTAAGGTGAAAATCTACCAACATCTGGCCATGCTCGCACGGCGGTATAAAAGTCGCTGGTACCAGCAAGAGTTTGGAGGATGGCGGGCGCAGAGGTTGGCACCAACCTGATCGACGGACACTGCCAGAGCCGACGCGAACACGGTATTCTTCCGAGGGCGCAGAGGTTGGCACCAACCTGATCGACGGACACACATGAAATATTCGCTGATTGAGACCGATACGAGAGGGCGCAGAGGTTGGCACCAACCTGATCGACGGACACGCAAATCCACGACCCATAAAGGCGTACTGTTGAGTGGCGCAGAGGTTGGCACCAACCTGATCGACGGACACCTCATCAGCAAAAGCAGGTATCAGACCTGGCCTGGGCGCAGAGGTTGGCACCAACCTGATCGACGGACACACGCTCTAAAGCTTCCACAGATATACGAAGCATAGGCGCAGAGGTTGGCACCAACCTGATCGACGGACACCGGTGCTATAGTGCTAACCGACATCGCGCTCAAGGCGCAGAGGTTGGCACCAACCTGATCGACGGACACAGGGTCTTCTACTACAGCGGATTTCAACGCAAACCACGGCGCAGAGGTTGGCACCAACCTGATCGACGGACACTACCGGAACTTGTCGCGCTCATGCTCAAGATATCCGGCGCAGAGGTTGGCACCAACCTGATCGACGGACACTGGAGATCAACCTGGCCAACCTTTCCCGCTTCTATGCGGCGCAGAGGTTGGCACCAACCTGATCGACGGACACTGCTACCCGTGCGTACAAGACCCTGCCCTCCATGGCGCAGAGGTTGGCACCAACCTGATCGACGGACACACCGATGAGCCAGATAAGTACTACATGGCGATTGTCACGGCGCAGAGGTTGGCACCAACCTGATCGACGGACACTTCTCGGTTTCGAGTTGCTTTAGGCGCTCGGTCAGGGCGCAGAGGTTGGCACCAACCTGATCGACGGACACCGCTATCCCGGCGACAAAAGCGGCGATATCAGCGACTGCGCAGAGGTTGGCACCAACCTGATCGACGGACACTGTCCTCCTTAGATTGCTCCGGCTACCGGACTATAGGCGCAGAGGTTGGCACCAACCTGATCGACGGACACTCCGGTAGCCGCTGGCGTCTACACGACTTACATCTGGCGCAGAGGTTGGCACCAACCTGATCGACGGACACGTAGCCTCCTTACGCTATGGAGTCGTCAATTATGATGGCGCAGAGGTTGGCACCAACCTGATCGACGGACACGACTTGTAGACGATCGGCCCTGTCAGCTCAATTTCAGGCGCAGAGGTTGGCACCAACCTGATCGACGGACACTACTCGTTCGCCTCGTCCTCGAGCAGGCTCTTCGTGGCGCAGAGGTTGGCACCAACCTGATCGACGGACACAGCGCCTTGAGCTGCTGAATACCCCGGTCCGTGATGGCGCAGAGGTTGGCACCAACCTGATCGACGGACACCCTCGAGCCAGCGCGGGATGAACGCGCACTCGGAGGCGCAGAGGTTGGCACCAACCTGATCGACGGACACGCCATGACTCCAACGGTAACATCACCGTGCCACGTGGCGCAGAGGTTGGCACCAACCTGATCGACGGACACGTATAGGCCTTGGCAAGCACGATAGCCATGATGTGGCGCAGAGGTTGGCACCAACCTGATCGACGGACACACGACCCACCGGTATCCGGTGACCTTCTTGAGCAGGGGGCGCAGAGGTTGGCACCAACCTGATCGACGGACACTCATCAAGACCGAGGACGACGGCTTCTCACCCCGGTGGCGCAGAGGTTGGCACCAACCTGATCGACGGACACCTACTAGTAGTCGCGGGTTAGTGCGGGGTCAGGACGGCGCAGAGGTTGGCACCAACCTGATCGACGGACACCCCCAGCCGCACTGTCATCAGCGCAAGGTCGGCGGCGCAGAGGTTGGCACCAACCTGATCGACGGACACGACTTCAATCCCCAACATGTTACATGGCATTATCGGCGCAGAGGTTGGCACCAACCTGATCGACGGACACGTGTTGCTGCTGTTCCTGCTCCGGCTCCTGTTATAGGCGCAGAGGTTGGCACCAACCTGATCGACGGACACTGCGGCCTTCTGCGGCTCGCAACGGTTCCGGGTATGGCGCAGAGGTTGGCACCAACCTGATCGACGGACACTCGCTGCATAGCGACATTTTCAGCCCAGGCATCATGGCGCAGAGGTTGGCACCAACCTGATCGACGGACACCGGCTTTGCGTCACTCACTGGTGCGGCTGTCGCTGGCGCAGAGGTTGGCACCAACCTGATCGACGGACACTCAAGGAACTTCGCCAGCCCCTCGGCTCTACGACGGCGCAGAGGTTGGCACCAACCTGATCGACGGACACAAGAGTACCCCTAGCGGTACCGCTGTATTACAGAGGCGCAGAGGTTGGCACCAACCTGATCGACGGACACTATTCGCCTGCTTCTTGTCCCTCTAGTATATATGGCGCAGAGGTTGGCACCAACCTGATCGACGGACACCTATGTCTCGACCCGATGGGGCGGTATCCCTACGTTGGCGCAGAGGTTGGCACCAACCTGATCGACGGACACCTACCTGACATTTTACTCTTACTCTCGAGTAAAAGGCGCAGAGGTTGGCACCAACCTGATCGACGGACACTAGACTGGTGTATTACCCCTGCTTTGTGGGATTGAAGGTGCAGAGGTTGGCACCAACCTGATCGACGGACACCACTGCGATCCATTCAGAGGGACGCTCTGGGCTACGGCGCAGAGGTTGGCACCAACCTGATCGACGGACACCTATATATCCTTTTCGCGGAATAAAGCTTGAATTGGCGCAGAGGTTGGCACCAACCTGATCGACGGACACCACGGACACGCATCCTGGCAGCTGTTAGCAGGGCAGGCGCAGAGGTTGGCACCAACCTGATCGACGGACACTGGACGAGCGCCAGCAAGGGCACAAGCTGCAGCAGGCGCAGAGGTTGGCACCAACCTGATCGACGGACACGGTCATGCGCAGTTATTTTTTGCTGATTTTTGGCCTGGCGCAGAGGTTGGCACCAACCTGATCGACGGACACCCATAGTCCGACAGCATCTTCTCCTACATACACCTGGCGCAGAGGTTGGCACCAACCTGATCGACGGACACTTAAGGTACATGTCATCGGATTGCTGACACAGGAGGCGCAGAGGTTGGCACCAACCTGATCGACGGACACGCGAAGTTCAGGAAACTTCAGGCGCGCTTATTGTCACGGCGCAGAGGTTGGCACCAACCTGATCGACGGACACTTTTCTTGCGTGTCTTCTTTTCCGGCTCTTCAGGGGCGCAGAGGTTGGCACCAACCTGATCGACGGACACACCCGCTCCCTGCGATCAATCAGCCAACTAACTATGGCGCAGAGGTTGGCACCAACCTGATCGACGGACACATGTTCCACGCCTACACCTAATGGCGGGGCTACGCCTGGCGCAGAGGTTGGCACCAACCTGATCGACGGACACGTAAACTCCTCCGAGGCAAAAACGGGAAAGTGGGGGTGCAGAGCTAACGACATATTTTCAGCAATCGATTTCCCACGGCCGATCTCCAGCTATTTTGCAACATCGGAAAAAGTTCGATGGCTGAGGATATTTCTTCGTTTTATCCGGTAACTGAGGACGGTGGCAACCCGCTACGATCCAAGCGTCGCGGTGGCTGCGATCAGCCTTTTTCAAGATGACGGGATCAAAAGCGTGCTTTCTACTCCAGATAATCCTTGAGCTTGTTCGAGCGACTGGGGTGCCGAAGCTTGCACAAAGTTTTCGACTCGATCTGACGAATTCTCTCCCGAGTTACGCTAAACTCTCGGCCGACCTCTTCCAAGGTTCTGGGGTGCCCGTCAGTCAGCCCGAAGCGCAATTCGATCACCTTGCGTTCGCGCTCTGAAAGTCCGTCGAGAACTCGCGACAGCTGCTCCTGCAGCATCGAAAAACTTGCCGCATCCGGAGGAATAACAGCTTCACCGTCCTCGATAAAGTCGCCAAGCTGGCTGTCTTCTTCCTCGCCGATGGGAGTCTCCAATGAGACCGGCTCCTGGCTGATCTTGAGAATCTCCCTTACGCGCTCGGCAGTCATCTCCATCTGCTCGCCTATCTCATCTGGCGTAGGTTCGCGCCCAAGCTCTTGGAGGAGTCCACGCTGGATCCTTATGAGCTTGTTGATGGTCTCGACCATATGAACGGGTATCCGAATGGTGCGGGCCTGATCAGCAATAGCCCTTGTTATCGCCTGTCGTATCCACCAGGTTGCATAAGTCGAGAACTTGAAGCCTTTGGTGTAATCAAATTTTTCGACTGCGCGGATCAGGCCAAGATTACCTTCCTGGATCAGATCAAGAAAGAGCATCCCACGGCCGACATATCGTTTGGCGATTGAAACCACCAATCGCAAGTTGGCCTCAACCAGCTGCTGTTTGGCGTTCAGGCCCACCTGTTCGATACGACGAAGGCGCCTTACTTCAGCGCGATCGCTGGCCGCATCACGCTCCACCAAAAGATCCAGCTTCGCTGTAGCCTCAAGGCCCGCCTCGATCTTCATAGCAAGATCGATCTCTTGTGCCGCCGTAAGAAGAGGAACCTTTCCGATCTCCTTTAGGTACATCCGAACCGGATCTCCGGTCAGGGGAGCCAAAGATAGGGCGTCGGTGCGCTTCTTGCCCTTCTTCTTCACTGCCTTTACCGGCTTGGGAAGCGGTATGTTGATGTGCTCTTTTTCCTCGGCAGGCATATCGTCGTCAACCACAACATCGTGATGTACATCTATCTCATCAACCACAACATCGATCGCAGAGTCGTCAAGAATCGCTATTCCTGAGTCGCGAAAGTGAGCGTATGCGTGATCGAACTGCTCTTCGGTGAAGTCCGCCTCGCTTAGAGCTGTAGAGATCTCTTCATCGGTGAGACCGCCCTTGGCCTTGCCCGACTTGGTCAGAGATTTTATTTGCGGTAGTTTTGAGATTTCATCTCGGCTGGAAATATTCTTGATCGCTGACTTCTTGACTGAATCGGTCACGCTGCTCCCACTCTTCCCTGTATTCACGGTTGATTTCTTCGCTGCGTAATGTGTAATAGTACTTCTGTAGTGAGGTTATCTCCAGAAATAGCTCATCATACCTGATTCGATCCACCTTTGGGTCTGTTTCATGCAACTGAGCCTTCTTGACTATAATTTGACGCTCAAGTGCAAACTCCTTTAGTTTTCTTAACAACTGACCTGCGATGAAATCGGCCTCTTCGACTTGGGCGGCGGCAATAACAAGTCCGGCCAACACATCCGCTGCCTCCTTATCGACAGAAGCAGCGTGAGAGTAAAGCTCTTTGCCCACGGATTCTCCCGAACCCAAGACAATTTCGATCAAACGCAACGCCATAGGGTCGTCAAGCAGCTCTCTATATAGCAAACCCCGTGCCTTCACTCGCAGTTCAGGATAGGCAGCTAGCAACCCCACAAACTCCCGCTGAGCTCGGATGCGCACATCCTGGACCTGATGTGAACTTTCGGACGGGGGAAGCTCCTGAACCACGTCATTGCCCTGCTGAATGAGGGCAGGCTTGGCACGGGATGCAGCACTTTCAACCACTTTATAGTCGGTGCGCAATCTATCAGCAACGTAGTTTGTGTAATCCTGTGCAAGTAGTGTTCCGCGAACGGTCGCCAATACCGACGCACACTGCGCGAGCGCGGCCGAGCGACCTTGGGGGGTACTTATATCGTGGGCATCGAGCCTTCGATCGATAACAAACTGAATAAGTGGGATCGATCTTTCAACGAGCTCCTCCATACCTTTCTTGCCTGCGGTCGAAACATAGTCGGCAGGATCCTGTCCAGTTGGCACAGCCGCTACGCGGAGATCGAGAGTCGCGCCACCAGGCTCGGGCCTAATGGCAAGATCAATGAACTCAAACGCTCTCTCGGCGGCTCTTATACCGGCATCATCGGCATCGAACAAATAGACGATCTGCCTGCTAAAGCGGGCTAGCAGCTTGACATGATGCCTCGTAAGGGCGGTACCCAGGGTCGCTACAGCATTACTCATCCCCGCTTCATGCAGCGCGATCACATCGGTATACCCCTCAACAACTATCGCGCAGCCGGTTTTGACTATCTCGTTTTTGGATTTGTCGATCCCGTACAATAGGCGGGACTTTGAAAATATCGGAGTCTCTCCCGTATTTAGATACTTTGGCTCACCGCTGCCGAGAACCCTTCCACCAAACGCAACCGGGCGTCCGGTAATTGTGTAGATCGGAAACATGATCCTGTCAAAGAACCGATCCTTGACCTGTCCGCTGTCAGATTTGATCACGAGATTGGCGGCAACAGCTTCTTCGAGCGAAAAACCAAGTGACCGCAGATGACTCCAAAGTACACTTCCGCCCTCAGCCCAGCCCAAGTTGAATCGCTTGGCGGTCGTGATGTGAAATCCTCGCCGGGCCAGATACTTTCTGGCCGAATCCGCCTTTTTGTGAGCCGATGTAAGAAGAGCCTGATGATAAAAGGTCACTGCAGCCTCAGTGGCCGCCGTGAGTCGCTCCCGACGACCGCCAGGAAGCACACCGCCAGCCTGTTCGGTGATGACTACCCTGCCTCGCTCGGCAAGAAAGCGAAGGGCCTCGGGAAACTCGAAATTCTCCCTGCGCATCACAAAGCCAAGAACGTCCCCTCCTGCCCCACAGCCAAAGCAGTGCCACAAACCGGTAGCGGGATCGATCTTGAACGATGGTGTTTTCTCTTGATGAAAAGGACAGTTGCCCCAGTAGAGTCGGCCTTTCTGCTTGAGTAAGACCGACTCTGAAACCAGGGCAACTATATCAGTGGCGTCCCGCACAGCCGCTACGTCCTCTTCAGAGTAGCGAGCCATGCGAAACCTCCCTCGTTCTATTTGAGAAAACTGTCAGACACTACCCTACTATCCCGCCACCAAGCGAGATGAACAGTGGGACAAAAACGAGGCTTACGATGGCCATCAACTTGATAAGAATATTCATCGATGGGCCAGAGGTGTCCTTGAACGGATCGCCTACCGTGTCACCGGCAACCGCCGCCTTATGGGCCTCAGAGCCTTTTCCGCCATGATTGCCGGCCTCAATGTACTTTTTGGCATTGTCCCACGCGCCGCCGGCGTTCGCCATGAAAATGGCGAGCAGGAAGCCTGTCACCAGAGAACCGGCGAGAAGTCCCGAGAGCATGTCGACGGAAATCGCACCCACAACAATCGGGGCCGCTATGGCAATGACCCCAGGAGCCACCATCTCCCTCAAAGAAGCCTTAGTTGAGATATCAACGCAAGCGGCATAATCGGGGCGCCCTGTCCCTTCCATGATTCCAGGAATCTCCCTGAATTGACGGCGTACTTCGGCGATCATCGCAAAGGCAGCTCTGCCGACCGCGCCCATGGTCAACGCGCCGAACAGGAACGGAAGCATACCTCCGATAAACAATCCGATAATGACGTATGGATTATCGAGGCCCATGTTGATGTCGACTCCACCAGCCTCAATCTGAGTTCGGAAGGCGACAAAGAGCGCCAGAGCGGTCAAACCTGCTGATCCGATAGCGAAACCCTTGGCGATAGCCGCCGTCGTGTTTCCGACGCTGTCCAGGGTGTCTGTGATCTTGCGGATAGGAGCGCCCATGTGCGCCATCTCGGCGATACCGCCGGCATTGTCAGCAACCGGGCCGTATGCGTCGACACCAACAGTAATAGCGATGATCGAGAGCATTCCTAGGGCGGCAAGACCGATACCGTAGATGCCGCCTCCAACGGCGACTCCCGCAATTTCGACTCCCTGATAGGCGGCATTACCAGCCAGAAAGGAGACTAGGATACCGGCAACCACGACCATAATCGGCGCGGCGGTCGACATCATGCCGGTGCTGAGACCTGAAATGATATTGGTCGCGACACCAGTCTCGGAGGCCTTAGCGATGGCTCTAGTCGGCGAATAGTGGTCCGAGCAAAAGTATTCGGTGATCTTGCCGATTGCGATTCCGGCGACAAGTCCCGCGAGAACCGCGGCGAAAAACCACATGCGCGCGGGGTCGGAGCCTTCCCGCGTCGACCAGTGCCAGAAAAGGAACCCCATAGCGCCTACCTGCAGGAAAGCGGCAACATAGGTACCCATGTTAAGCGCATTATGGAGATTTGCGCCCTCTTTAGCCCTCACCGCAAACAAGCCAATTATCGAAGTAATGATCCCGAATGCAGCGATCAGAATCGGAACGGTGGCGCCGTATATAAAGTCGATTGAATCATACCCGTAGACCACGCCCCAAAGTGTTACTGCCAAAACAACCGGAGCGATGATCGATCCAACGAAAGATTCGAAAAGGTCAGCACCCATACCGGCCACATCGCCAACATTGTCGCCCACGTTATCGGCGATAACCGCCGGGTTTCGTGGGTCGTCCTCGGGAATTCCGGCTTCTACCTTTCCAACCAAATCGGCGCCGACATCGGCGGCCTTGGTATATATTCCGCCACCAACACGAGCGAAAAGCGCGATGGAGCTGGCGCCCATGGCAAATCCGTTGACCACCTCGATTTGAGGAGTCTCACCACCATTTAGTACAAGGAAAAGTATCCACAGGCTCAAGCCGCCAAGCCCAAATGAGGCCACGGCAAGACCCATCGTAAGTCCTGAGCGAAAAGCGACCTGAAGTGCTTTGTGGATTCCTCCGGTTGCCGCTTGTGCGGTACGTGAGTTCGCACGGGTCGCCACGTACATGCCAAAATATCCTGCGCCCGCCGAAAGAATGGCGCCTGAAAGAAACGCTGCGGCGGTTAGAGGTGGCATCGCCGGAACTATTACGATGATGATTGCAACTACAATCGCGAACACGGCCAAGACTTTGTACTCCCTGAGAAGAAACGCGAGCGCCCCTTCTTGGATAGCCTTGGAGATTCCCTGCATCTTCTCGTTGCCCGGATCCTGCTTGAGCACCCATGTAGCCAGAGTAACGGCCACAATGATGCCAACCAGGGAGGCTGCAGGAGCTAACCAGCCGATCCAATCTGCCATTTAGTAGACTCTCCTTCCGCGACGCAATCGTGGAAACACTTCGGTGATTCTATGTGAACATCTCGGCGGCGGCAACAGCAAGGTGAGCACGCACGAGCTAAAACATCCAATTCTTCGGCATGAAATGGCTTTCGAACTGCCTCAAAGCGAACCGATCGGTCATGCCTGAGACGTAATCGACTACAGCCTGCGGGAGCGAGGCGACGCTCGCTGGGCGATACTCCGCCGGCAGCATATCGGGGTCCTTCATGTAGTGCCGGAAGAGCGCCTGGACTACGCCATGCGCCTTCGGCTCTTCGCTTTTTGCCTTGCCTGACAGATATACGTTAGCAAAAAGCCACTCCCGAAGCTCCACAAGCGCGTCCCAAACATCCTGGGTCATCCGGATCTCTGTCGCACCATCACTCGCTTCCATCAGGGCGTTGACCATTGTGGTGATACGCGAATCATGTCTGCTTCCCAAGATCTCGGTGAGATGCTTGGGGAGATCTCTTTCGGACAAAACCTTCCCCCTGATAGCGTCGTCGATATCGTGGTTTATGTACGCGATCCTATCGGCTATAGCGACAATCTGACCCTCCAAGGTGGCAGCCTTCAGGTCACCACTGTGATTGGCGATCCCGTCACGCACCTCCCAAGTCAGGTTGAGCCCCTTGCCGTCGTACTCGAGTGACTCGACAACGCGGAGAGATTGCAGGTTATGTCTGTACTTCAGTGGAGCCCCGGGGTATGAATCGCCAAGCTCGGCCAAACACTCTGCCAGAGCTTCCTCACCAATGTGACCAAATGGGGTATGCCCGAGGTCGTGACCAAGAGCGATCGCCTCGGTCAGATCTTCGTTGAGGCGCAGTGCCCGAGCCACAGACCTCGCGATCTGAGCCACCTCCAAGGTGTGAGTGAGGCGCGTACGATAGTGATCTCCCTCGGGCGACAAAAACACCTGCGTTTTGTGCGAAAGTCGCCTGAAGGCCTTGCAGTGAATTATCCGATCCCGGTCTCTTTGAAACTCAGTGCGGTATGGATCGAGCCTGCTTGCGTGCTCGCGTCCCTTCGTGGCCGAGGAAAGGGTTGCGTGCTTTTGCAACCTGTTCTTCTCTTCGGCTTCATATTGTTCTCTGGTTATCAAGCTCATCGAATGCTGCGTAACTCCTTCAGTTGACGATTCCTCTGATGATTATGAAGGAAGCGAATGACACGACGGCTCCCGCTATCCAGGGGCGCCACCAGCCCATACGCCTGGCCAGCCAGACTCCTAACGTCGCAAATCCAGAGGCCGCCAAAAGCATCAGCCCATCTGAGACCAGTTGGTCCAGAACAAGTCCGAGAGTCGCGCCAAAGGTAGCGGCTTCCCCATTACCGAAGAACCGCTCGACCACAGAGAGCAAGACAATAGCCGCAACTCCGCCGGAAACCGCAAAAACCCACTCCTGAAAGAATTTCCGGCGCGAGCGGGAGTGCCCCTGTATCAGGGGCGACCTCGGTTCCTGGAAGAGTTTTGTCCTCCCCATGCACACTCCGCACCAAAACGTTATTAGATTGACCAAATGCTCTGCCTTATCGGCTAGAGCCCAATATATCGCCTAATCACCTCGGCCGATAGACAAAATGTTGCAAACATTCTTACCTGTTATCCGACTTTGCCGCGAATGTCCGACAGTGCAGCTTGAGCAGCCGCAAGCCGTGCCAGTGGAATCCTGTAAGGTGAGCAGGAAACATAGTCTAGGCCGAGACCGTAAAATATCTTCACGCTTTCGGGATCACCGCCATGCTCGCCGCAAACACCCAGCTTGAGCCCGGGATTTACCGCTCTTCCTCCCGCACACCCCATCTCCACAAGTTTAGCGACACCAGCATCTATCGTCTCAAATGGATTCTTCATCAACACCTTGCGATCAAGGTATTTGGGCAGAAACTTGGATTCGATGTCATCGCGCGAAAAACCAAAGGCCGTCTGAGTCAGATCGTTCGTGCCGTAAGAGAAGAAATCGGCGTGGGTAGCAATATCCCTGGACATAATCGCCGCGCGGGGAAGCTCGATCATCGTGCCGATCGCAATATCTACCGACACCCCAAAGCTTGAGGAAACCTCAGCGATGACCTTCTCGGCTTCTGCACGCAAGATTGCAAGCTCGGCCTCGAGGCACACCAATGGAATCATGATCTCTGGCTGAGGGTCTTTCCCGTCGCGCTTGAGCTGACATGCCGCAGCTGTGATTGCGCGTACCTGCATCGCGTAGAGCTCGGGAAACATTATCCCCAGCCTGCAGCCGCGTAGCCCGAGCATCGGGTTCATCTCGGCCATGGCATCGATTTGCGACAGAAGCTTGCGTCGCTCGGCGAGCTCAGCCTGAGAGGCGCCATTGCACTCGGCCCTGACTATTTCCACCTCAAGCTCGCGTGGGGAATCCAAAAACTCGTGCAGCGGCGGATCGAGCAGCCTAACCGTGACCGGCAGTCCATCCATGGCAGCAAAGATGCCCAGGAAGTCGCCTGTCTGCGCTTCGAGTAGCTCAGCAAGGGCTTTGTCCCTAGCCGCGCGACTGTCGGCAAGGATGAAGTTCTGCAGGATATTCTTTCTCTCGCCGAGGAACATGTGCTCGGTGCGGCACAGTCCGATACCAGCGGCTCCGAACTCTCTGCCCAGCGCCGCATCATCAGGAGTATCCGCATTGGCGCGAACGCCCGTGGTGCGAAACTCGTCCGCCCAGGCAAGTATCGTATCGAAGTCTCCGCTGATCTCCGGCTCGATAAGAGGAACCGAGCCCAGCACTACGATACCTGTCGTGCCATCCAGCGAGATTACATCCCCGCTTTTTAGCACCACATCGGTGCCTGTGATAGTGGCCTGACCGTGTTCGGCATCGATTCTGACTCCTTCGGCGCCACAAACGCAGGGCTTGCCCATGCCGCGAGCCACAACAGCCGCATGCGAGGTCTTGCCGCCGTGCGAGGTCAGGATTCCTTGAGCCGCGATCATGCCGTGCAGGTCATCGGGGGTGGTTTCCCAGCGCACCAATATCACCTTACGTCCGGCAGCGGCGGCATCCACCGCTTCATCCGCCGAGAAAACCACTTCTCCTACAGCGGCCCCAGGTGATGCGTTTAGCCCTTTGACCAGAACGTCGTATGTGACGCTTGCATCGAACTGTGGATGCAAAAGCTGGTCGAGTTGGGCGGCGTTGATCCGCAAAATAGCCTCTTCTTTGGTGATCAGGCCCTCCTCGACCATATCAACCGCTATCTTTAGCGCGGCAAGTGCCGTTCGCTTACCGACCCTTGTTTGAAGCATCCACAGCGTGCCCTGCTCAATGGTGAACTCGATATCGCACATGTCGCGATAGTGATTCTCTAAGGTCTCAAATACCTTCCACAGCTGCTCTCCGGCTTCAGGCAACCTGGATGGCAGCTCGGCAAGAGGATCGGTGACCCTGATACCGGCCACTACATCCTCACCTTGCGCGTTGACCAGGTAGTCGCCGTAGTACTCCTTGGTGCCATCGGCAGGGTTTCTGGTGAACGCTACTCCCGTGGCGCTGGTCTGACCCTTATTGCCAAAAACCATAGCCTGGACGTTGACTGCTGTTCCTAGATCATCGCTGATCTGCTCCAATCGGCGGTAGTCTATGGCGCGTCTGTTGTTCCAGCTCTTGAAAACGGCCTCGATCGCGAGGAGCAGCTGGGTATTCACGTCTTGCGGAAAGAGCACTGTCCCATCGACCGCGAGCTGCGGATATTCAACCGCCGAGACGTGCTCGGAGACGATTTTCTTGAAAACTTCGACCAACTCGGCCATATCTTCTGCGCTAAGCTCAGCATCACTTTTTGCGCCACGATCCATCTTCATACTGCTGATCGCGTTTTCAAACAGGTCGCCCTCGACATCGAGCACTACCTTTGAAAACATCTGAACGAAGCGGCGATAACTGTCGTACGCGAAACGGGGGTCGCCCGTATGTGCAATAAGACCTTGGACCGAAAGATCGGTAAGGCCCAGGTTCAAAACTGTGTCCATCATTCCCGGCATCGAAAATGGAGAGCCGCTGCGGACGGAGACAAGCAACGGATCCGCTGGGTCGCCAAGCCTCTTGCCCATCTTCGACTCAAGGTCTGACATATAAGCGAATATATCTTCGACAAGCCCCGATGGGAACGCCGGGGGCTGCGAGGCGTAAAACTCCATGCAGGCCTGGCAGGTAATGGTGAATCCCGGTGGGACAGGCAGCCCCATGTTCGCCATCTCGGCGAGATTCGCGCCCTTGCCGCCCAGGATGTTCTTCATTTCCCTGTTCCCCTCGGTGCTTCCTCCACCGAAAGAATAAACCCTCTTGACGTCAGACAACTTGTTCTCCCTCTCTCGATTACACGGCGGCCTGGCGTTTCAGACAAAGTGATAACTTAGCAAAAAACGCAGAATATGGCATCAGCACGGTCAGTCGGATGTCATCAACCCGCCCCGGACATATCGAATTATCTCCTGTGCGGCCTCTTCCACAGCCCTATTATCAGTGTGTATGACTATACAGCCAATCTTGCGCATAAGCGCTCGGGCCTCCTCGAGCTCGGCGATCACAGCTTCCCTCTCGGAGTAGCCGGGAACCCAGGCGCCGAGGTCGAACATGCGCTCCCTGCGTATATCGACGAGCAGGTCGGGGTCTGTAACAAGCCCGAAAACACGCCGAGGATCAAGCTCGTAAAGCTGAGGAGGCGGCTCCAGCCCTGAAGCCAGCGGAACATTGGCGACTCGCCAGCCTTTGAAGGCCAGATACATCGCCAGCGGCGTCTTGCTGGTGCGGGAAACGCCGATAAGGACGATATCAGCGTTGATAAGACCTTCCGGATTGCGCCCGTCATCGTGGCTGACAGCGAACTCCATGGCCTCGATTCGCGCGAAGTAGTCCTCGTCGGTACGGTGCATCGCCCCGGCCTCCCCCGTCGCAGAGATGCCAGTGACCCTGGATAGCAGCGAGACCGCCGGACCGAGAATGTCCACGCCGTTTACTCCCTGGGTGCACAATCGCTCCATCTCTTTACGCAAAGAGTCCTCGACAAGGGTGTAAAAAAAGATGCAATGCCTGCCGCAGTGAGCCCTGACGAGCTCATTTAGTTCTTCCGCTGTCTGAACCTTTGGAAGACGCTCGATACGAAAGCCCTCCGACGCAAACTGCGCTATCACGGCGCGAGCAACCATCTCTCCAGTCTCACCCAAAGAGTCGGACAAAACATGGATGGAGATGATTTCTGTGTGCATCGATCTAACCGGCCAACCTGGAGAGGTCCGCGAACCTGAGAAAGAGCGCCACAAATCTATTGAGAAGTTTGAGACGATTGTTCCTCAACGCTTCGTCGGGATCCATGACAAGGACGGTGTCGAAAAACACATCGATGGGCTCACGAAGAGACGAAAGTATTTCCAGCACGGCCCTGTAGTCTCGTGAAATAAACGCCGCGGTCGCCTTGGATTCGGCGGATGTCAGCGCGTCCGCCAGCAATCGTTCCTCGGCGGTCATGAGATGTACCTGACATTCGGTGCTTAGCTCGGGTTTGGACAGGTTCTTCGCGCGGGTAAATGCGACCGAGAGGTTTTCGAAAGTTTCAGCTCCAGCCGCTCTAGCAGCAGTCAACGCCTCGCAGCGCGCCAGCGCATCAGCGGGGTCGCTGGCAGCCACAGCGAGAACCGCTGCGACCGTATCGTATGCATGATTGCGATCGCGAAGCATTATCTCAAGTCTGCCGGCTACAAACTCGCCGATGTGAGATTGAGTCGCGTCCGCATCAAGACCTGGTAGCAGTTTCCCGTAACCGGCAAGAGCTGACGCGATCGCTTCGTCGAGCGGGATTCGCAAGTTGCCTGTGAGAAGCATCGTCAGAACGCCGATGGCGCCTCGCCTTAGCGCATACGGATCCGAGGAGCCGGTCGGGCCTTGGCCGATAGCGAAGATGCCGGCGAGTGTGTCGAGCTTGTCTGCGGCGGACACCAGCATACCTGCGGCGGTAGATGGCAAGACGTCATTGGCGAATCGAGGCTGGTAGTGCTCGCGTATCGCCAGCGCGACACCACTCGTTTCGCCGGCGGCTAACGCATAGTGATAGCCCATTACTCCCTGCAAGTCGGGAAACTCAATGACAACCTGGCTAACGAGGTCGGTCTTGGCCAGGTGCGCAGCCCTAAGAGCGTCGGATGCTTCAATTTCATCGGCGCCATGAAGGGCGGCCAGCTTTTTGACAAGCAGCTCGATTCGATTGACCTTATCGCCAAGAGTGCCGAGTTTTTCGTGAAAAACACTCCGGGACAGCTTTGCCACACGGGCTTCGTTCGAAAAGGCAAGATCCTCCGAGAAGAAGAAGGACGCGTCGGCGAGTCGGGCCCTTATGACTCGCTCGTGCCCGTGAACTATTTGGTCGGTAAGTGAGGGATCGCCATTGTGGACCACCAGAAACCTGTTTACCAGCCGCCCATCGGAGCTCTCCACCGGAAAGTACCTTTGATGCTTGGTCATCGCCGATTCGAGAACCTCGCGCGGTACCTGCAGGAACTCTTCGTCGAAGCTTCCGAGCCCAACGGTTGGAGATTCGACGAGATTTACGACCTCGGCGAAAGTCCTCTTTGGCATCACGGGGCGAAACTTTTCGACGGCGAGAAGCGAGTTGACGCCTTCCAAGATGATTCGCGACCTTTCGGCGGCATCGTAGATAATTCCGGCTTCAGCGACGATCGATGCGTACTCATCGGCATGAGTCAGCTCCAGTATGCGCCGGGAGCCGATAAAGCGATGCGCCTGGGTGTATCTTCCAGCGACGACACCGGCAAACTTCACCGGCACCACTTCACTGCCGTAAAGCGCCAAAAGCCACCTTACCGGGCGAATGAACCTAGCTTCACCGTCGCCCCATCGCTGCGTTTTGGGCCACGATAGGCCCTCCGTGAGCATGGCGAGAAGTCCCGGGAGGACCTCTTTAGCGGCGCGACCTTTCTCCTCGATCGAGGCCCAAAGATACTCTCCGCCGGCATCGGACTTCCTTACCAGGCTCTCAACGTCAACACCGCGAGAGGCCGCAAAGCCCTTTGCGGCCGGTGTCGGATCACCTGCGGCATCGAATGCCACCTTGACCGCAGGGCCTCTTACCTCAAGCACCAGGTCTTTTTGCTCGCCGCCGAGACGCTCAACCCGCAAGACTAGCCGCCGAGGAGAACCGAATGTCTCCAGCAAATCGAAGTCCAGCCTGGCGTCCAAAAAGGCCTGGCTCGCATCGGTTTTCAGCTGTTCGACGGCTGCGTATAGCGCAGCCGATGGCATCTCCTCGACGCCGATTTCAAAGAGCAACGTCTCGCTCACAGGGCCTCCCCGCCTTTTGTGGCTGCGGCCGAAAGTGAAGCCTCATCGCCACCGTCCTGTAGCTTACTCACGTAAAGCTCACAACAGGCCTTCGCCAAGGCTCGAACACGCAAGATAAACCCGACGCGCTCGGTTACCGCGATCGCACCTCGAGCATCGAGCAAGTTGAAGGCGTGAGAACACTTTAGGACATAGTCATATGCGGGAAGGACAACGCCACTTTGCAACAAGCGCTTGCACTCAGCCTCGTAGGTGTCAAAAAGGGCATAGAGCATATCGATGTCCGCGAGCTCAAAGTTGTGTCGGGAGTACTGCCTCTCGTTTTCGAGAAATACATCTCCGTATGTGTACTTCGCGCCGTCAGGGCCTACACACCAAACGATGTCAAACACGCTATCCACGCCCTGGATGTACATAGCGAGCCGCTCCAGGCCGTAAGTGATCTCCGCGGGAACAGGTCGGCAATCAAAGCCTCCTACCTGCTGGAAGTAGGTAAACTGTGTGACCTCCATACCGTCGAGCCAGACCTCCCAACCCAGCCCCCATGCGCCTAGCGTAGGGCTTTCCCAGTCATCTTCTACTAGCCTGACGTCGTGCTTTGCCGGATCTATCCCGATCGATTGCAGCGAGCCGAAGTACTGATCCAAAACGTCATCTGGAGAAGGCATCAATATGACTTGGAATTGATAGTAGTGCTGCAAACGATTGGGGTTGTCCCCGTAGCGACCATCGGTGGGACGACGCGAAGGCTGGACGTAGGCGACACGCCAGGGCCGGGGATCCAAAGTTCTCAACGTCGTGGCGGGATGGAACGTTCCCGCTCCGACCTCGCTGTCGTACGGCTGCAACACAACACAGCCACGATCGGCCCAGTAGCGCGATAGCGCCAGAATGATGTCTTGAAATGTCATGCCGGGCATCGTTGGCGGCTCCCATCAAGCAGCTCGGGCAAAAGGGCCGTAATCGAACACGTCGCGGCCTGTAAAGTGCGACTGATGCTATCGAAGCGGAGGCCTTCGGTCAACGCACGCCCCCGGAAAACGGGCGCCAGAAAGCTCGTTTTCGGATCTTCTCGGCAAGCAAGGCCTCGAATGCGCCCTTCTCCGCCTCGGGCAAAGCTGACGCCGGAAGCAACAGAAAAGCCGAGCTATCCGTATAGAGCAGATAGTGTGATGCGAGAAACCTCCATCGCCGGATGCGCTCCCACGGTATGATGCCGGCCCCCAGGGCGCTGTCATACACGACTCCGTCGTCTGAGAAGCGATAGTTGACCGGAAGATAAACGTCTTTGTGGGTGGGCGAGCCCGACGCCCAGTTGACATAAAACCACACGAAAGCAATAACGCCGATGAGACCTGCCATCATCAACAGCGGATACCGTTGCCCGCCCGTGGCAAGCGCCGCAAAGGCAAAAAAGGCCATGATCGGAAGCACGAAGCGTAATTTCCGAAGCGCGAGCGCGAACAACACCGCCCTGTACCCCTTCTGCGTCACAGTGACCGGGATTTCCAGGGCTTTTCTGACCTCCGGTTGATGGAGCTCCGTCGATGCCATCACATAATCTCTCGGTACAAGTCCAGCGCCCGCAATCTCGCTGAAAGATGGTGCCTTACAAAAGCGTGCATCAATGCGAGCGCTTCGGCGACCACGCGCTCGGAGGTGGTGTCTGAATCGGCGGCTATCTCGGCCATCGTCTTGTAGAGCAGCTCGCCGAGAAGAACACACGCCTCACCTGAGGCTGTCATAGAGTGCTCTGCCGTGTCCTTGCAATTTGGGCAGATAGTTCCGCCCTCGGAGAGCGAAAATCGCTTGGCCGCCGCGTGCGTAGACGGCCTGGAGCAACAGGCGCAGCGATCAAAAACCGGCCGACAGCCATGCATCGCCATGGCTTTTACCAGAAAGCCAACGAGGATTATCTGGAGCTTTCCAGCTGGAGCGCCTTCAAGAGCTTCGAGAGTGGCGTCGGCAAGACCAAAGATTCTCGGCTCTACCTGCCCCTCTACCGACAGTTTATCGACGACATCCACCACCACCGATGCCGTCACGCTGCGCTCATACTCGGCGAAGATTGCGGCGCGCGTGCGAACAGCTTCGACCTCGACAATGGTGTCAAGAGTTCGACCGGTGCGAACTAGCAGGTCAACGACTCCATAAGGCTCGAGTCGGCCACCAATCCGCGAACCGGGCTTTCGCATCCCTTTCGCGACCGCACGGAGATGTTTTCCCTCGCCAGAGAGGAATGAGACGATCACATCCATCTCGCCGAGTTTTACCTTTTTCAGCACCAGGGCCCTCAAGGTGTAAGTAGCCATCGCGATCGGCTCGTCTTATCCTAAACGCTCACGAAACGCCGCCACGATAGCATCACCCGAAGATGTGCCGAGGCGGTTAGCGCCCGCTTCCAGCATCTCAAGCGCGGTTTCGAGGTCACGTATACCTCCGGATGCCTTGACTCCGACGTGCTCACCGACGGCCTCACGCATCGTCCTGACGTCATCGACGCTTGCCCCCCGCGGCCCAAATCCCGTGGAGGTCTTCACGAAGTGTGCGCCTGCCTCTACCGTGAGCCTGCTTCCACGAACGATCTGCTCGGCGGTAAGGTATCCGGTCTCGAGAATGACCTTCACGATGGCCGAGTCGCCGGAAGCCGAGGCAACGGCCTCTACAACCGACCTCAAGTCGGTCAGCACATAATCGTCATCGCCTTCGATCAGCGCTCCGAGGTTGATGACGACGTCCACCTCGGTAGCACCTGCGAGCACCAGCTGCCGGGCTTCCTCGGCCTTAGTCGCCTGAAGGGCATACCCCAGCGGAAATGCGCATACGCTGCAAACTTGCGTAGCCGAGCCGCTAAGAATCCGGGCGGCGGCAGGCACGAGGAAAGGCGGCACGCAAAGCGCGGCGAAGCCCATCTCGGCGTTGCGCTCAAGCCACGAGGTCCCAAAGGCGAGTCCATCGACGGGCCTCAGCAGTGTCTGATCGATCGCCGAGGTCAGCGCCTCCAAAGTTATCGAGCTCATGAATCCTCACCGTACCCGAACCTTCGAATCTGCGCGGAGTCCCTGCGCCAATCCTTTTTGACCTTGACCTTCAGGTCCAAGAAAACCTTCGTGCCCAATAGCCGCTCCAAATCCATGCGCGCCTCAGTTCCAATCCTCTTGATATTGTGTCCCTGCTTGCCGATGAGGATGCCCTTTTGCGACTCCCGCTCCACATAGATAACCGCCTCCACGGTAGAGACGTTGTTCTCGGTATTCTCAAAGTAGTCTTCGAGATGTACGCCAATTGCGTGCGGAACCTCGTCGAAGGTAAAACGAATCACCTTCTCCCTGATGAACTCGGAGATCATCATATCGACAGACTGATCGGATGCCATATCCCTGGGGAAATATCTAGGCCCATGCGGCAAGGCATCGATCATCAGCTTTACAAGACCCTCGACATTGAAGCCGGTGACTGCCGATACCGCAATGACGTTGTCGAATGGCAACAGCTTCATGGCTGCCTCTGTCTGCTTCTGAACAACAGTGCTGTCGACCAGATCTATCTTCGTGATCACAAGCAGCTTGCTCGGCGCGTTGCTATGCCGCAGATAGCGCACGACCCACTCATCTCCACGACCAACCGGCTGGGAAGCGTCGATTACCAGGCAGACCATATCCGCATCAAGAATCGCTCCGGCGGCAGCCTTGTTGAGCCTCTCGCCGAGAACATCTTTGGGCTTGTGTATCCCCGGCGTATCGACAAGAACGAGCTGAGCGTCGTCCCGATCGATTACCGCACGAAGTCTTCGACGCGTGGTTTGTGGTCGATCGGAAACGATAGCGACCTTAGCTCCGGCGGCAGCGTTAATCAGAGTCGACTTTCCGCTGTTTGGGCGGCCAGCCAGTACCACAAACCCGCTCCTGACCTGAGAGCCCTGGGCCGCTTGGGACACTACGATTCGTCCTGGTCGAGGTAGCCGCGCACAAAAGCCTCGGGTAGCAGCTCGTCAAGTGACATAACCATTACCTCATCGGTGCATCCACCCATGATTACCCTCATCTCAGGGTTGAACTCGGCTAGCGCCTGCCGACATGCACCACAAGGAACAGTTGGTGACTCCGAATCGCCAACGATTGCGACCGCGTCGATTTCGGTACATCCTGCAGTGACCGCAGCGGTAAGGGCTGACCTCTCCGCGCAAAGCGTAGATCCATAGGCGGCGTTTTCAACATTGACGCCTTGGAAAATCTCACCACCAGCATAGACAGCCGCCCCTACACGAAATCTCGAGTATGGAGAGTAGGAGTTAGCCTGAATCTCACGGGCAAAAGCCAATAACGCAAGGTCGGGCTGGGTCAGATTACGCATTATCGCTCTCCTTTGCGCTGTTTTGCCTTACAGGCTCTACGACAAGCTGCCGAATTCTCGTGCCCTGCGCCACTGTGACCTTGAATTTCAGGCCCTCGATCACAACCTCGTCTCCAACCTCGGGAATGCGGCCGGCCACCTCGATCACGGCGCCGCCGACGGTGTCAGACTCAAACTCAACAGCGGTACCGAACATTTCGTTCAGATCATCTACTGGCAGCCGGGCATCAACACGATAACTCCCGTCATCCAGCTCATCTACCAGGGGCTTTTCCCAGTCGTACTCATCTTGAATCTCGCCGACGATCTCTTCGAGCAGATCCTCGATAGTAACGAGACCAGCTGTTCCTCCGTACTCATCCGCGACGATCGCGATGTGAGTGCGATCCCTCATCTCCACGAGAAGCTGTTGAACCGGCTTTGTCTCCGGGACAAAGTACGCTTTGCGAGCAAGCGTGGCCGGAGAGACTGTCGGGTCCTTCAAAATCGCAGGCAGCAGGTCCTTTGCGTACACAACACCCCTGATGTCATCGAGAGTATCGTGAAACAGGGGCAATCGCGAGTACCCGTAGCGCTGAACCATCTCGACTGCATCCTGAGCAGTGGCGGAGTCGGGCAAGCAGGTCATATCCGTGCGCGGAACCATTATCTCCCGAACCACTTTCTCGGTAAAATCGCTGACGGCTACGAGAAGCGCTTCCTCGGCTACTTCAAGCTCACTTTGCAGCTCATCGGAGTTGAGGCTACGGGCGTCAGAGTCCGATTGCCACGCAGGCCTGACCGAGCGATCCTTGATAACAAGTTCCATAAAACGTCTCCAGGGCCAATCAAGCAGGCTCACGGGAATTCTAAGGACGATCACTGCGCGTGAAGCGATGGTAGCAAGCCCCAGGGCGACGTCTTCGGGATTTTGGACCGCAATCGTTCGGGGCAGTGTCTGAACCAAAGAGAACACAAGCACAATTGAGAGCAAAGCCCCAAGCAACATGCCTGGAAGTGGCGCGAGGTTCACGTTGTCGATCAGAAATGCCGAGGATGCGATGCCCACGACTGCGTACGCCGCGCCGGATGTGAGCGCTGTTACCGCTCTGAGCCTCTCGGGCTTGGCGAGTAGCTCGGACAGAGCTTGAGCACCCGCACGCTCAGTCTCGGCAAGTCGCATCAATCTGCCTGAGGAGAGCAAGGAGCCCGCAGCCTCCTCGGCGGCCATAACAGCGGCAATCAACGATATGACAAGCGCTACAAGAATCCATAAGAACGTTTCCACTAGGCTAAAGCCTCTCCCGTATTCACAGCCAAAATACCTGAAAAACAAGTGTTGTCATGAGCAAGCCGATGAAAGCTCCAAAAACTACCTGCGCTATTGTGTGAGCGCCTGCCTCAACCCGGCTCTGGGCGACCAGCGCGGCCACAAAAAACGCCATGAGACCGATGCTGCCGCTAAGGGTCAGGTAGGTAATCGCCGATGCCGCTGAAGCCGCAAGCGCCGTGTGTCCGCTTGGCCAACCACCGCGAAGGTAGTTGTCCTCTTTTCTGATCGCCTTGACAGCGAGTACGGCCAGACTGGTCAGTGAAAGAGCGATAACCGTAAGGTGCACCGGGGCCTGCTTTACGATATGAAAGTTCGCGTCCATCGCAAGCGCTATACGATTGAAGAATACAAGATACCCAATCGCCACCGCTGCAAGGCTGGAGATGAATACGGCTCCAGCAGCTACATCCTTTGCGATCTTTGCCAGGGGATCGAACCCTTGAATCGAAATGTCGATCGCAGCCTCGATGGCGGTATTGATCAACTCGGTGGCCATCACCAGTGCTATAACCAGCACGAGGCCTATCAGCTCAAGACGGGAAACACCCAGGGCCAGTGCGGCAAACAATATCACCGCCGCGGCAAGGAAGTGCAAACGCATATTTCGCTGTGTCCGCAGCGCGTACACGATGCCCGCGATTGCGTAGTTGAAGCTCCATAACAAAGAACCGCTTTTCACGTTTTGCGCTACCAGCCCTCTGCTCGCGAATAGGCGTCGAGAAGTTCACGCTCGCGCTGCTGCATCACAGCTGCGGCTTCATCATCCTCGTGATCATATCCGAGAAGGTGCAGCACCCCGTGGACGAGCAGTAGATTCAGCTCCTGCTCCACAGTGTGTCCCAGCTCAACCGCCTGGGCCTCGGCCACAACCGGCGCAATCACGACATCGCCCAACGTGACGGGAGTGTCACTATCGATAGGACACGGATCGTCACAGCTAAACGCGAGAACGTCTGTCGGGCCGGCTTTTCCCCTGTATCGCTCACTGAGGGTCGCCATTTCGTCGTTATCAACTATCGCGATGGACAATTCTACACTTTCAGTGACCTCCTCGCGCGACAACACGAAGCGCGCAAGGTGCTCGAACGCCGAGAGATCCAGCGGTTCAGGCTCTCGATGACTCACGACTCTTATCTGCATACTCCGACCTCACCGTCAGTGGCTCATAGTACTCGACCCTGGAATGATTTATGGCCTTTAAGACCTTTGTATAGACTTGGATCACGCTCTCAATGTCTGCCAGCGTAAGTGTTGAGTTAGTCAGCTGCCCATCTGCAACCTTATTCTCGATCACCCTTCTCACGGCGTTCTCAACCCTGATCGCCGTAGGCTTCCTGAGCGCCCTGACCGAAGCTTCAGCGCAATCCGCAAGCATCACCAGTGCGGCCTCCCTGGAGTGAGGCGCATCTCCGTCGTAGCGGAAATCAGCTTCATACACCGGAGTATTCCCCTCGGCGGCCTTCGAGTAGAAGTAGCTTACGAGTGAAGTCCCGTGATGCTGGCGAATGATGTCGATGACCTCTTGGGGTAAAGAATGCTCCCTGGCCAGCTCAACCCCCTCACGAACATGAGCGGTGATGATAAGGGCGGAAAGTGACGGCAGCCTCGAATCGTGTGGGTTGCCTTCTCCCCCTTGGTTCTCGGCGAAAAAACCAGGCCGCCTCAACTTCCCGACATCATGGTAGTAAGCTCCCGCGCGGGCGAGCAAAGCCCTGGCGCCGGTGGCTTCCGCGCCTGCCTCGGCAAGGTTACCTGTGATGATGGAGTGGCTGTACGTACCCGGCGCCTCCTGCATCAATCTTCGCAGCAATGGATGGGAGGAGCTTGTCAGCTCAAGTAAGCGAACATCCGTTGTCACACGAAAAACGTTCTCGAAAAATGGTAACAGTCCATAACCGAGAATTGCCGAAAGAAAACCGCCTACAGCGCCCCATCGAGCACTATCGAGAGCTGCCGAGAGTGGCTGTTGCAAGCCCAATGTTGCCGCAAACGCAACTATCGCTCCGGATAAAACGAGAAGCGCACCAACGCTGAGAGTCGCTCGGCGCTCAGAAATCATCGATGCCGCAACAGCGCCAGTGATCGCCCAGATCAACACCCCGACGGCGCCTACGTCGGTAGATACACCCATAAGCGTCGCATTGAGTGAAGTCACAACGGCTACAAGAAGTCCTAAATTGGATGAGAGCAACCACGTTGCAAGTAGCGCGCCCAGTGGAATCGGCAAAAGGTAAAGTGGCGTGTCGGGATGCAGCCACATTACGGCCCTGGTTGTCCAAAGCATCCCGATGATCAGAGTAGACACGATGAGCAGGTCGCGGATCGAGCCCCATGTCTTGCGCTCGTAGCGCCAGATAAAGGCGGCTCCCGCCAACACCGACAAACAAAAGAGGACGGCCAGCGGCAGATACCGAAGCGCCATCTCAAGTGAAAATTCCTGCATGAACTGGACGGGATGCACGCGTACAATCAGCGGCGGAAGTGACATCGCTATCAAAAGCGCTCCCACCCCAAGGCGTTTTAGCCCGAGACGCGCCACAACACCGCGAATTGATACCTGATCTAAAAATCTGTCCATCAGGCTAGCCATTTTGGCGGTTGGCCTGAGCCTCCTCGTATACATGATAAGCACTGACGATTCGCTGCACCAGGCGATGCCTGATCACATCGCGAGCATCCAGCGTAACAAATTTAACATCATCCACACTGCCGAGAATCTCTACAACACGCTTTAGTCCCGAGGCGCCTTTCGGCAGATCAACCTGTGTCACGTCGCCGGTAACAACCATCTTGGAGCCAAAGCCCAACCTAGTGAGAACCATCTTCATCTGCTCGGGGGTAGTGTTCTGCGCCTCATCCAGGATTATGAAACTGTCGTTCAATGTTCGGCCGCGCATAAATGCCAGCGGAGCGACCTCGATAATTCCTTTATCCATGAGTTGCTGGGATTTGTCCGAGTCCATCATGTCAAAAAGGGCATCATAAAGCGGCCTGAGGTAAGGATCGACCTTCTCGAAAAGCGTCCCGGGCAGATACCCTAAAGATTCGCCCGCTTCGACCGCCGGCCGGGTCAGGATGATCCTTCCAACCTCACGTCTTCTCAGCGAGTCGACAGCCATTGCCATCGCCAGATATGTCTTGCCGGTTCCGGCCGGACCAATTCCGAAAGTAATAGTGTTGGATCGGATAGCGTCCACATAGAGCTTCTGGCCGATCGTCTTGGGCCGAATCGACTTGCCCTTGTGAGTCAGCACAACATCGGAGAGCACAGTCGAAGGGTGGCATTTACCCTCGCGTACCATATTGATTACCCGCTCGACCGTATCCCTGGTCAAGCGCTCGCCACCTTCAATAAGGCCGATCAGCTCGGTTAGCAATATCGAGATCGCTTGGGTCTCCACGGCGCTGCCCGACACGTTGATCTGATTGCCTCTGACACTGACATCCGACTCGAAACTGTCCTCTATCAGCCGAAGCAAATCATCTCCTTCGCCGAGAAGATCGAGCATATGCAGCTCCGGAGGAACAACTATCGATATCTGCGTAGGCTCAACCAAAGATTCACCTTCCGTGATTTCGATGGGTCTGCTTGCAATCTTTTGTGTTTGCACATCGATCATCTACTAATCTTAGCAACATCGGCTCCCTTTAGCACGCCAGAGACAAGCGCTTCAATCTTTACTGACACAAGATCCCCCGAGCCGACATCCACGCCATCATCAAAGCGAACTTTGGCGTAATCGGAAGTCGTCCCCTCGTAAGCCGAGTCGTTCACAGCGCTCTCCACAAGCACTTCCTCAACCGATCCAATCTTGGCGGCAAGAAAGTGTGAGTGCAACTCCTCTGCCAATCGGCGAACCCTGCCCGCTCGTTCACTTATGACTCTCGGATCAACTCGGCCAGCCATCTTCGCGGCGGTCGTTTCGTGCCGAGGAGAGAACCTGAAAACATGCATCCCTGAAAACCCGATCTCCATGCAATACTCGATCGTCTCCCTGGCCTCGCCCTCTGTCTCGGTTGGAAACCCGCAAATCAAGTCGGTTGTCACCGCCAATCCCGAAATCGCTCCTCGCGCAAGATCGACAAGACGGCGGTACTCGGCGGTCGTATAGCTTCTACCCATCGCGGCGAGTACGCGATCCGAGCCCGACTGCAACGGCACGTGCAGTTGGCGGCAGACCGATGGCGTGGATGCCATCACCTCTAATAGTCGTTCGGTAATGTCGACCGGCTCGATGCTCGAAAGACGCACTCGCGCTACGCCGGTGCGCGATACCTCGCGAACCAGAGTCGCGATATCAGCGCCAGAGTCGCTGTACCTTCCGAGGTTGATCCCGGTAAGCACGATCTCTGGTGCTCCGAGGGCCACGAGTTTCTCGGCGGAGGCTATAATTTCTGCAAGCGGCGACGAGCGAGGCGCTCCCCTCGCGAAAGGCACAATGCAGTAAGCGCAGCCCGCATCACAGCCATCCTGAACCTTCAGCATTGCGCGAGTCCGCGGGAGTGCAAGGTTGCCAACGGGCTCGCCGAGGTCGTGCCCTCGCTCAGCGAGAATCTCGATGACTCTTTCGGCGACCTTTGTCTTGTCGGCGAGCACTTCGACCCTGTCGCCAAGATTAGATAGCCGGCCGTCGTCGAGCACAGCCATGCAGCCGGTAACCACAACAGCAGGAGATGCGCTCATGCCGTGTGCGCGCCGCAGATACTTGCGCGCCTTACGGTCGGCCTCGGCGGTCACGGTGCATGTATCGAGGATAATCACCCCCGCTTCCGACTCATCGGTCAGCTTGACGCCAAGACCGGCCAGCTGCGAGCGAATCGCCGTAGACTCGGTCTGATTGACCTTGCAACCGAGCGTCTTTATGTATACACCGCCTGAATCAGGCGCGCGGCTGCTCATTTGGAGCGCCCGCCCAAGGCGCCGAGAGAGTACAAAACCAGCGATACAGAAACGATACCTGCCGTCTCGGTCCTGAGCACCATATCCCCGAGGGTGAACTCTACAGCCCCAATGCCGGCTAGCGCCTCCACTTCCTCGCGGGCAAATCCGCCCTCCGGGCCGACGACCACGGCGACATTTGAAGGCGACTGCGGGCCAGTCGAAGCCAGAGCGTCCCCCGCTCCAGGAAGCGCGTCGACCCCTTCGCGGGCAAGCAGCACCGCGTTATATTCGGCGAGCAGCGCAAGGGCTGAAGTGAAATCCACCGGATCGTGCACCTGCGGAACGAAGTTGCGTTTTGATTGCTTGGCGGCAGCGAGCGCGACACGCCGAAGTCTCTCCCCACGCGCAAAACGCCGCTGCGAGTCCAGCGTCACCACCGATCTGCTAAATAGCACCGGGACCAAAACACTCACCCCGATCTCGACGGCTTTTTCCACCACAAGGTCGGTTTTGTCCCCCTTAGCCATACCTTGAAACAGAGCGACTCTCGGCCACAACCTGGGTTCTGCTATCTGGACAGCAAAACCGCAAAGCGAGTTTACGGGAGCTGCGCTGAGCCGAATAAGCAGGACTTTCCCGTCTGGATCCACCGCTTCGGCCATATCATCCGCCGACAAGCGCAACACGCGTGCAGCGTGATGTGCGTCTGTCTCGGCAAGCTGGACCTCGACGGAATCTCCGATGCAAAGCTGCCCGAAATAATCACGGGTAAAGAAACGCGGTACGCTCATTTCAGCCGGTAATCCACTTGTGCAACTTCTGCAGCGTCGATTGCCGCTCCGGATCACCAAACGACACGCCCAGCTCGGTCATGAGTTCACGCTGTTTTTTGGTGAGCTTGCGGGGAACCTCAACAGCCACGTGCACAATCAGGTCACCGCGGCCACCGCCGCGCAGGCGGGGCATTCCTCGGCCACGCAACCTGACGGTATCGCCATGCTGGGAACCGGGCGGCACGCTAACGGTGTTCTCCTCAGGGATTCCGCATACTGTTATATCGGCGCCCAAGGCGGCCTGTGCAATCGAGATCACCGCACTGCAGTGAAGATCGTCTCCCTGCCGATGAATGAACTCGTGTGGGGTCACCTGGACGTTTACCAACAGGTCTCCGGCGGCCGCGCCGCGAATTCCCGCCTCACCTCGGCCGCGCATTCTGATCTGCATTCCGTCATCGATTCCTGCCGGAATCTCGATATCGACATGCTCCCTGTCTGGAACACGCCCCTGACCCGAACACTCCGAGCACGGATCCTCGACGAACACGCCAGTTGCCGAGCAAGTCGCGCACGCAGTCGCGGTAGTGAGAGTCCCAAGGAAGGTCTGGCGGTAGCTTTGTGTTTGGCCTGAGCCATTGCACTGGGCGCACCTTTTCACTCCGCCGCCGCTGGAGCTTCCCGTCGCCGAGCACTCCTCACAGGGAACGAGCCTGCTGAGAACTACCTGCTTCGTGACTCCGGAGGCGGCCTCTTCCAGCGTCAAGCTCAAGGATACCGCGATATCGCGCCCCTCAAATCGCACACGCGTGCCTCCGGAAAACCCTCCAAAAAATGCGCTGAAAAGGTCTTCCATCCCAAATCCCGCAAAAATATCTCCGAAGTCAGCGCTTCCCCCGACTCCGCGGGGGTCGACCGTTCCGTACTGGTCATAGAGCGCACGCTTCTGCGCATCAGAGAGAACATCGTACGCCTCATTGATCGCCTTGAAGCGCTCCTCGGCGTCCGGATCAACGCATACGTCCGGATGTGTCTCGCGAGCTTTTCTCCTGAAAGCCTTCTTGATCTCCGCATCTGTAGCGTCACGCGCAACGCCGAGCAGCTCGTAATAGTCTTTGGTTCCAGTCGTCACTGACTCGTACTTCCTTTCACGTCATCTCCGAAAGCCCTTGTGCCGCGAGTCTTACAGCTGCTATCGAGCGCTGATAGTCCATTCTCGTCGGCCCAATGACACCAACAACACCATCTGAACAAGAAGACGCATAGTTCATCATGACCAGGCTCATTCCGCCAAGCTCCTGGCGCGTGTTTTCGCTTCCGATGCGAACAACCATGCGCCTGGCTTCAGCCACCTCGGAAAGCGTATCGAGCATGGCTAACCCGTCTTCAAGCAAGTTCAGCAGCGGACGCAGCTGGGCAGTCTCGGCAAAATCCGGGAGCGCCGCGAGCTCTCCAACGCCCATGTGATGTACCCGGTCGCGATCCGCCTCGTCCAGGCAAGCCACCAGCTCATCGAGAACCTGAACCGCGAGTGAGAAGGGCGGCAATCCGAGTTTCAGCTCCCCGCAAAGCGCTCGCACCTCATAGGCGCGCTTGTTGACAAGCGCCTCGTTCAAAAACCGTTTCACCTCGCCGATATGATCGGCTGAGACATCTTCGCGCACATCCAGATGACAACTGACCACCTGTCCCGAGTTCGTAATCAGGACCACCAACGCGCGGCGCGGGCCCATCTGCAGCAGATCGATCTTGCATACCTGGGCAAAGTTGATCATCGGGGCAAGCACAATGGCCACATAGTGAGTAAGGTTGGAGAGCAAGGCCGAGGTGCGCATAACGAGGTTATCGACCTCCGTCATGTGCGGTAGATAGCGATCGCAAAGCTCGTTATAGGGGGTGTAGTGCGATATCGGAAAGTCTTCCTCGAGAATACAGTCGACGAACTCCCTGTACCCGAAGTCAGTAGGAATCCTCCCGCTGCTCACATGTGGCTGGTATACATGCCCACTTTCCTCCAGCGCCGCGAGCTCGTTTCTTACCGTTGCGGAGCTGCAGGTCAGACCGTAGCGATCCACTAGATGCTTAGATCCCACAGGTTGACCGGTGGCTATGTACTCCTGCACCAAGGCTTTTAGTATTTGATATCTTCGAACCGGTAACATATCCACTCCACCAAAGAGCTATCGTTTAGCACTTGATTATAGCGAGTGCCAGCCTAAAGTCGCCAGCAATCTTCAAGCCAACCCCTGACCAACTCCAACATCGACTCGGCAATGAATTTTAATCCACCCATATCCTCGAATAAATCTCATTACCGAGCAACCACCCGGTACGGGTAGCGCGAACCTGCTGGCTCACGCACTCGACAAGGCCGTCCCTTAGCAGGCCGTCGAGCACCAGCCGTAGCTCCTTCTCATCGAAGAACGCCACAGGTACCCCCCGGGTCAACCTCATCCCTAACATGATATCTTCGCGATGGGCCTCTTTAGCATTGAGCAACTCGATCGTTGCCGGCGTACCGATAAGCCACTGGTTGACATTACTTGGCTGCCCGAAACGAACTCTCGCCGCATCTGCGTCAGCACCGTCTACCAGCCCGACTGAGGCTGCGGTCGGCGCATCGAGCATGCTATGAGCCGCCGGGCCGATGCCCAGGTACGACCTGGCGCTCCAATACGCCATATTGTGCCTGGACTCCTTTCCGGGGATTGAGTAGTTTGCGACCTCATAGCGATAAAGCCCATGCTTCGAAAGCTCCTCTTCGGCAAGTATCATGTGTTCGGCGGCGATATCCTGATTGGGCGGCTCGACGAGTCCCACAGAACACGCCACCTCAAGCGGCGTTCCCGGCTCGATCGACAACGGATAGACCGAGATATGGCCAGCTCGAGTGCTGGCAGCCCTATTCAATGTGGATAGCCAACTCTCCTTCGACTGCCCAGGAATCGCGCAGATCAGATCGAGCGAAAGATCCAGGCCAAGCTCGCATATCACCTTCGCCAACTCCACCACGCACTCCGGCGAATGACTTCTTCCGAGCAAACCCAACTCGGTAGCGTCGAATGATTGCACACCGAGACTGATTCGCGTGACACCGGCCTGGGCGAGCTCTTCTAGCAATGGGCGGCTCAGCGAATCGGGATTGGCCTCTATGGTGACTTCCACATCGGGTGTGTGGGGAAACATCTCAAGGATGTGCCGGGCGAGCTCGACCAGACGCTGGGAGAGGATGGTAGGAGTGCCACCGCCGATATACACGGTCTCGACGACCCCCGGCAGTGCCGCTGAAGCCCACCGGGTGACCTCGCTTTCGATCCCCTTGCGAACGGAATCGATCGTGAGCGCATCTGCATCTGCGATCGACGCGAAGTCGCAGTAAGAACATTTCGCGCGGCAAAACGGAACGTGCACGTAGATGTGCGCGGGCATAACAGGACCGGTCACCATTGCGACAGGGTCGAACAAACTCACTCCTCGACCTTCAAGATAGCCATAAAGGCCTCCTGTGGCACCTCGACATTCCCAACGTTTTTCATACGCTTCTTGCCTTTTTTCTGCTTCTCCAGCAGCTTACGCTTGCGGGTGATGTCACCGCCATAACATTTGGCAAGCACATCCTTGCGTTTCGCGCGGACTGTCTCCCTGGCCAGTATGCGACCGCCGATCGCCGCCTGGATCGGCACCTCAAACATCTGGCGAGGAATGATCTCTAGCAATTTTTCGGTAAGTATCTTTCCGCGCGCATAGGCTTTGTCTTTGTGAATGATAAAAGAAAGCGCATCCACGGGCTTGCCGGCAAGCAGGATATCGAGCTTGACCAGATTGCTGGCCTGGTACCCAAAAACCTCGTAATCCAGGGACGCGTACCCTTTGGTGCGGCTTTTCAGTTGGTCGAAAAAGTCCATTATGAGTTCGGCCAACGGCATCTCGTAGTGCATGTCGACGGTCGTTTTAGAGAGGTACTGCATATCTTTGAAGACCGCCCTGCGGCTCTCGGCAAGCTCCATGACCGCGCCCACGAAATCCGGGGGAACGATGACCTGCACTTTCAGATACGGCTCCTCGACTCGCTCGATCCGGCCCGGGTCGGGCATCTCCTGCGGAGAGTGTATCTCGCGGGTTTCTCCATCGGTCGTGGTGACCCGATAAGCAACGCTAGGCGCGGTTGCGAGCAGATCGAGATCGAACTCCCTTTCGAGACGCTCCTTGATGACCTCCATATGAAGCAAGCCGAGAAAACCAACGCGAAACCCGAATCCCAAGGCATGACTGTTCTCCGGCTCAAACACCAGGGCTGGATCGTTGAGCTTGAGCCTGTCGAGAGCGTCCCTCAAGGCTGGGTATTGATCTCCGTCCATCGGGAAGAGCCCGGTATAGACCATGGGCTTGACCTCCCGATAGCCAGGCAGTGGGGTCTCGACTCCATTCTTGGCAAGGGTGACGGTATCTCCTACCTTGACTTGAGCGGGAGACTTCAGCCCGAGGACCAGATAGCCCACCTCTCCTACCGTAAGGGAGTCGACAGGCTGATTGGCAGGTCTTCTAACGCCGACCTCCTCGATTTCGGTGACCGCCCCTGTCGCCATCAAGCGAACCTTCATGCCCTTTCGAATCGAGCCATCAAATATCCTGACCAGCGCCACGACACCTCGATAGGTATCGAAGTAGGAGTCGAATATCAAGGCCGAGAGTGGCGCTTGCTTATCACCTTTAGGGTGAGGGATCCTCTCAATCACAGCCTCGAGTGCATCCTGGACTCCATCACCGGTCTTGCCGCTGGTCAACACCGCCTCATCGGCAGGAATAGCGAGTCCCTCCTCGATCTCATGGCGAACCCTCTCGGGATCCGCCGCCGGTAGATCGATCTTGTTGATCACCGGGATGATTTCGAGATTTGCGTTCATCGCCATCATCGCGTTGGCGACGGTTTGGGCTTCGACTCCTTGCGCCGCATCGACAACTAACAATACGCCCTCGCATGCCTGCAATGACCGGGACACCTCGTAGGTAAAATCAACGTGCCCGGGGGTGTCGATGAGATTCAGCTGGTACTCCTGGCCGTCGAGTGCTTGATAGAGAACACGAACCGCTTGGGCCTTGATCGTGATTCCACGCTCACGCTCGATATCCATCGAGTCTAGAACCTGCTCCATCATTTCACGGTCCGAAACGGTATGCGTAAGCTCGAGGATCCGATCCGCAAGTGTGGATTTCCCATGATCGATATGGGCGATGATGGAGAAGTTCCTGATATGCTTGTGTTCGCTCATAACGCACGATTGTAGCAGGGTCCTGCCGATAAGTGACATTATCTTCATCGAAGCCAGCAATATCGAGCTGGCGAACAGAGTGAACCTATGATAGTATTTCCGGGTTCGGCTTGGCACTTATAGCCCAGCGAACAACTACGATGACAGAGCACCGGAAGGATTTTATAAGTGGCAAACATCAAGAGTCAGAAGAAGCGGATTCTCACTAACGAGAAAGCCCACCAGCGCAACAAGGCTGTAAAGTCCGAAGTAAAGACCGCTATCAAAAAAGTGGATGCATCGATCGCAGCAGGCGATAACTCAGCCGCCTCATCTGCTGCAAACCATGCTAACCGGCTGCTCGACCGTGCCGTAAGCAAGGGTATAATCCACAAGAACCAGGCAGCGAACAGGAAGTCCGGTCTCGCGAAGCGAGTCCCCAAGGGATAGGACCCTTTTCGCTCTTATCTGCCCGATGACGAATCGGTTGAATCAACGTTTGCGTTGGCAGACCGAGATCAACCAGACTTCAAATGCGAGCCGCGGAGTGCGGCTCGTTTTCATTTCAGCCTCAAGCGAAGCTGCCTGACGCAAACCGTTGACCAATTCCTCCGAGGTGAATCTCTCGGCCTGCTTGATAAGATTGCGAGCCTGCCATGATTGCATGCCCGCGCCTAGCGCCCGTGCGATCGCATCTGCGGTTCGTGGAACGTCGGGTCTTTGCAGCATGGCGCGCACTGCGATCAGGTTTCGCAGATGCCTCATGGTCATAGCATGAATTCCATGGATTGATTCCCCCGCCTGCATTTGCCTGGAGAACAATACAAGTGCCTGATTGATATCCCTGGCTCCAACGGCATCAAGAAAGTCGAACACCGAGACAGGCGCAGTCTCCAGCATGACTTCTTCGATATCCTCCCGCGATAGAGTCTGCTTGTCTCCCAAGAAAGCTACTACCTTGTTGATTTCGGTATCGACATGCCGCAAGTCATATCCCACGGCGCGGACAAAGGACTCAGCGGCATCGATGCCGATCTTCTTGCCGCGCTCGGCAAACAGCTGAACGATCGTGCGCGGAAAGTCCTTCTTCGATGGCGACTTATATTCGGCTATGCCTCCGAGTGCGTCTACCGCCTTGTAGATTCGCAGGTTTTTGGCGATCTTGTTGCAAACGAGGACCACTGTAGCGGCAGGATTTGGGGCGCCGCAGTAATCAGCGAGCAGCCCAAGCTCTGAGGTGGAAAACTTGTCAGCGCGTTTGACGATAACCAGGCGACGCTCGGCCATCAAAGGCAACATGTTCGCCGAGGAAAGCACTGCTTCGATCGAGGCGTTCTCGCCATCAAATACGTCGATATCGAACTCGAAACCACCGGAGTCAATAACGCGTTTCCGGAGTCTATTTACCGCGCTTTGCAGCAAAAACTCCTGGTCTCCGTAGATCAGATAGACTGGTTTTAGATCCGCAAGCCCAGAGGGCATTAGACATCTCTCCTAAACGTGCGCCTTAGTTTCAATCACAATCAGCGAACAGTAAGCGACTGCCATTGTCGCACAAGGTTTGCCACACTCAATGCTCAACCCTGCCACTATCGAGGCAGATGCGAATCTCAGCATCGCGATCGGTACGAAACACTCTCGAACCTGCCTTCTGCAGCAGTCCCAGCGTCGAGTCCGCGGGGTGCCCGTAGTCGTTGTCGTGAGCCACGCTTATCACCGATGCACGTGGGTTGAGGGCGGCGAGAATCTCCTCGCTCAAGCCATCTGCACTGCCGTGATGCGGCACCTTCAACACACATACCGGCTCAAGATAGCCCTCACGAAGCAGTCTGCCGAGAGGCCCTGTCTCTGCATCGCCGGTCAACAGCATTGAGTGCCTGGAGTTGTCGATGCGGACTATCAGACTTGAATCGTTAATGTCATCCCCCCTCCAATCCACAGGCGGCCACAGCACATCCCCTTCAATCTTTCCTGCTCGGAAAGTGTCGCCTTTTGAAACCTCCAGTACACCTATACCCAGCCTTTTTGCGATACCTCTAACCTCTGCGAAGTCATCCTTGTTTGCGGTATCAGGAATCATGAGCGAGTCAATTCTGACAACACCGGCTATCCCTTCGAGTCCACCGGTGTGATCATGGTGATCGTGAGTGATAAGTACGCTATCGAGCCTGCGTACCCCGTGTCGCGCGATCGCTTCTCTAAGCACATGGGGATACGCTCCCGTATCGATCAGAACCTTTGCCTGACCGCTTTTTAGCAATATCGCGTCTCCCTGACCAACATCAAGCGCGATGGCTGTGCAGCGTCCCGGGCTGACAGGTCCAAGAGCGATACTTGTGACCACTACGACTGCAATGACGCCTACAAACACGGCCCGCGATCTTTTGACGGGACGCGGCCATATCACCCAAATAGCAATCCCTGATGCAACCGTGAACCCGGCTAAGGTTATCCCCGACCCCGCCAGAGGAATGGCAGCGTAAGGAAGACGGGACAGCCAGGAGGCAAGTTCTGCCGAAGCAGAGGCGGCGACCGTAGATAGCTCAAGAAGAAATGTTCCCGCCCGCGGCCAGAATAGATACACAAATGCGGCCGGCATCCCCAGAGCAAGACTAACGCTGACTAGCGGAAGAGCAAGAATGTTGGCTATCGGACCGATCACCGAGAGCATGTTGAACACAGAGACACTTATCGGAGAGGTCGCGGCCTGCGCAACTATAGTCGCGGAAAGAACAGGGGCGAGAAATGCGGCCCTCTTTGGCATCGCTTGCTCTACCCACTCGCTAGCCAAGGAGCCAAATATCGCCAGCCCGGCGACAGCGGCCACGGACAAGAGCAAACCTATCGAAAACGCCAACGTTGGCCATATCGTGAGCTGAAGCATTATGGCGACTGCCAGCGCACCAAGGCAATCTTCTCGCCGCTGGGCCAGCGCCGCAAGCGCGGCAATCGCCCCCATGATCAGCGATCGTACCGCCGAGACCTGCGCGCCACTAAGCGCGACATAGCCGCCGCAAGCGATCACCACGATCAAAACCCGTATTTTCCTCGGCACTTTCAGTACAATAAGGGTGGCTCCCAGAAGGTATGCGACTATCACCAGGTGTCCGCCGGATACCGCTATCAGATGCGACAGTCCGCATATCCTGAAATCTTCCTCGACTGCACTGCCCCTTAGGCGGGACATCTCGCCGATAAGCATGCCTTCGAGAAGAATCGAGCCATCTCCCGGGATACTTCGCAACCTTTCAGAGAGACGCTGGCGTGCCGAGGCGGCCATGCCAACTGGTGTTGCCGAGAACGGACCCATCTTTGCGTCGATGACCTTCAGGCTGAATGCCTCCCCTCTCCTGTGCGCGCGCCTAGCGACAAACTCACTGGTAGCTCTCTCGCCCACAGAGCCGCGCACAACAACCAGCTGCCCCGCACGCGGTATGGCGAGATCCTTTGGCCAAAACGCGCCAACGTTCGTGGCCCTTCGGTCAGGACCCGTCAACCGCAACCGCACAAGCGCGCCTCGCTCGGTCAGAACCGGATCCTCTGTTACCAGCCCGGACTCGTGAATGCTTGTACCCGGTTCATGGGCAAGCGTTGTAGCCCTGATGCTGCTCCAATAAAGACAGCCGCAAAGCAATCCGGCCATAAATCCGCAGATAGCAATCGGCCAGAGAGCGTGTGTTGCGCGCCTTCTTGCCACCAGCAACACCATCACTAATATTCCAACTGCCCCAAGCGCGAGCAGATGCGTCTTCTGCAAATCATCGAGCCAGCGTGCCCATGCGAGTGACTCTGCCGCAACTACACCGAGCCACAGTGAAAGTGCCGTCCACATGACCGGTGGTAAAGTTGGCCGCATGGCACCCTTCTCGACCCAAAGATGAGCTATGGATGCCTCGTTGATCAAATCAGTTGACTGTTACCAAGTCGGCCAACGCCTCGAATTTTTTCTCCCCGATGCCAGACACCCGTTTTAAATCCTCTGGCGCAGAAAAGGGTCCGTTTTTCTCCCTGTCGGCGATGATTCGTTGCGCAGTCGCGGGACCAACTCCGGGCAAGGTATCAAGCAGCTCCGCGTCAGCCGAATTCAGGTCAACAAGAGCGTTTGCCGGCTGCTGTGCCTGAGGAACTCCAACTTGCCCTGCCAGGTCTCCGGATTTCACCTCATCGGAGGTGGGGACATATATCTGCTCGCCGTCAGTAATGACTCGCGCAAGATTCAAGGCGTCTTGCGCCGCACTACCGAGAAAACCCCCCGCGGCGTTGATCGCACCCTGAACCCTGCTGCCCGACGGCAGATAAACAACCCCGGGGCGCATAACTGCGCCGGCAACGTGTATAACCAGCGTCTCCTCGGCAGATGGCGTGGAATGCAGTGATGGGCGATCGGAGCCGGCCTCCTTCGAGTCGGATGCCACTTCATGGGTTTGCGATATCGAAAAACCCATTTGATCCTGCCCGGCTGCCTGCGGCCACCATCTGTACAGCGCAAGCGCGGCAATAACCACACAAAGAAGTGCGACTGTGATGACAACGCTTCTTCGAGCGCCTCCCAAACCCGCTCGCACGATCAGCTCATCGAACCTTGATTTGCCGATGGAAGAAGACACTTTTTTCACCTCCGTTGACGTGAACGCATCAGCGGAGGGGACCTGGATGCTTTACTTGGCCAGATACCAGAAAAGCATATCCGTCAAACTAGTCTCTATCCGAGCCTTAAACCAAAGTTATCTTCATGCGGCTCTAGCTTGCGACAACCACACTGACAAGCTTGCTGGGAACAACGACGACCTTGCGAATCTCGGCATCTTTTGTCCACTCCGAGACGGCATCTAGCGCAGCCTCCACAATTGAAGGCTCGGCTGTGTCGATTGCGACCACAATCCTGCCACGGACCTTGCCGTTGACCTGGACTACCATCTCGATCTCATCGGGAATCACCGCAGCGGCATCAAATACAGGCCACTGAGTGAGGTGTACCGAGTCGCTCTCGCCAAGCACCTCTTGCCACAACTCCTCGGCGATGTGCGGGGCAAAGGGTGCCAGAAGCCGAGTCAGATCACAAGCGACCTTGCGCTGAAGACTGACATCACGCTCATGGGGCAAAGTAGCGTTTGTATACTCGTAGGCCGCGTTGGTTAGCTCCATCATTGCGGCTATCGCGGTGTTGAGCTGGAATCGCGCCAGATCGTCGGTCACCTTCTTTATGACCTCGTGGGTTTTTCTGTACAGGGCCTGCCCGGCCACATCCTGAGGGATGCCGTCGAGGCTGGTCGATCCAGAGGTACCCTGAAGCGTGCTAACAAAACGCCAGACCCGGCCGAGCCAACGATAGGTCCCCTCCAGACCCTCGTATGACCACTCAAGATCCTTGTCGGGCGGGGCCATAAAAAGAATGTAGAGACGCAGTGTGTCCGCGCCGTACTTTTCGATTATCTCCTCAGGCGCCACAACGTTGCCTTTGGACTTGGACATCGTCTCGCCGTCCTTCTTGACCATTCCCTGGGTCAAGAGGTTCGTAAAGGGCTCGGAGAATTCGATCAACCCCATATCACGAAAGACTTTCGTGAAAAAGCGTGAATAGAGCAGGTGCAAAATCGCGTGCTCGATACCGCCGATGTATTGGTCGACCGGCATCCAGTGATTCGCCTTGCTCTTTTCCCAAATGGCATCGTCGTTTCGCGGATCGCAATAGCGCAGGTAATACCATGATGAGCAGGTGAACGTATCCATGGTGTCAGTTTCTCTGCGGGCGGAAGCGCCGCACTTCGGGCAGGTGGTCTGATAGAAGCCCGGATGATCAGCGAGTGTCTGGCCACGAGTGATGTCGACATCCCCCGGCAGCCTGACAGGAAGCTCTTCGGCGGGAACCGGAACCAAACCGCACGCATCACAATGTATCGCCGGTATGGGATTGCCCCAATAACGCTGCCGGCTGATGAGCCAATCACGCAAACGGAAGTTCACCGATTTCCTGCCGAGGCCACGAGACTCAAGCCACTCAATGACTCGCATCACGCCTTGGCCGCCCTTGGAGGTCGCAACGCCTGTAAACTCTTTGGACTGAACCATGATCCCGGGTCCGTCGTACGCACACTCCCAGTCGACATCGTCCACTACTCGCTCATAAGCATCGCGAAGCCGTTCGTAGAGCGGATCATCCTCATGGACAACAACGGGCGGGATAGGCAGTCCGTACTTGCGAGCGAACTCAAAATCTCGCTGGTCGCCACAGGGAACAGCCATGACAGCGCCGGTCCCGTACTCGAGCAGCACATAGTCGGCGACCCAGACGGGCACCTTCTCGGCATTGACCGGATTGATGACGTAGCGGCCGGTAAACGCGCCTCTCTTCTCGCGATCGCCGGAGGATCTCTCTACAGCGGTCTGCCGAGACGCCGCCTCAACTACGGCCATAACCTCCTCGGCAGATGGAGTGCCATGGACGAACTCGTGGACGAGCGGGTGCTCGGGAGCGAGCAGGAAGAATGTGCAACCGAACAAAGTGTCGGGCCTGGTGGTAAACACGGTGATCTTTTCTTCGGTAGGCTCGCCGGCCGCGTCACAGATTGTGAAATCCACCTCGGCACCCTCGGAGCGTCCGATCCAGTTGGCTTGCATCGTTTTGACCCGCTCAGGCCAACCGGACAAGCTCTCCAAATCATCGAGCAGCTCTTGAGCATAGTGAGTTATCTTCAGGTACCACTGCTCGAGATCCCGTTTGATGACAATGCTCTTACAGCGCCAGCATTCGCCATCGCCTATTACCTGTTCATTGGCTAAGACGGTTGCGCAACTGGGGCACCAGTTAACTGGCGAGAGCCTTCGCTCGACCAGATCCCGCTCCCACATTTTCAGGAAGATCCATTGCCCCCAGCGATAATAATCTTCGTCGCAAGTAACAACGCTGCGATTCCAGTCATAACTAAAGCCCATTCGCTCAAAGCTGCTTTTTTGCTTTTCGATATTGGTATACGTCCAAGTTGCGGGATGTGTATTCCCTTTGATGGCGGCGTTCTCGGCGGGCAAGCCAAAAGCGTCCCAGCCCATAGGGTGCAAAACGTTGTAGCCCTTCATTTTTAGATAGCGGGCCACCACATCGCCGATAGTGTAATTCCTGACATGCCCCATGTGGATGTCTCCCGAAGGGTATGGAAACATCTCCAGAACGTAATACTTTGGCCTGGAGGCATCTTCACCCACGGCATATAGATTGGAGCTTCTCCATGCATCCTGCCACTTGCCCTCTATTTGCTGCGGCTCAAAATCGCGAATCACATGCGCCTCCAATGCCAGAAAATGTCCTTACGAATTCTAGACGAGGAATGCCGATATCGAAATGCCGAGAGCGAAAGCAAGCTTATTGAGAAGCCAACCACTCGCCCAGGCCGCGATATATTGAACGGGCAACAGCGTCGGACCACCTCGGGTCGGCGAGCAAAGCCGCGTCACTTGTCACCGCTTGCGAACCAAGCGCGATTCGCACCGCAGGAACAGGCAGCGCGGTTGTCACCGCATCCCCCACAGTCTCACTTGATCGGGCGGCCTTCTCATCCTGAGCAAATGAACCGGATAGCGCACGGGTCAAACTGAGCGCCTGATCGTAGGTTTGCGGCGCCGATATCCTGTTCACGGTCCGAATATCGATTCCGGGCCGCTGCGGATCGTTTACTACATCGATTCCCACGACGGCCGACACCGTGCCTGTTACCAGTGCGGAGCGAGCAGCCAGCGATATATCTTCGCTCGTGACCGAACGCGTGATGATGACCCGTGCGCCAGCCGCCTCAAACAGGGAGCGCAGCCTTCTTGCCACTTCAAGCGGCGGGTCGACCGGCGGATCGGCATTCGCCGCATCCTGCTCTCCTTCGGCCACCAAAGCCCGCACAGGCGCAGGATCCAAAACCACGATCTTGCCGGAGAGCTCGAGAGGAACCAACGCAGGAATGTCTTCGGGTGCTGTCGCCACAAACACTCGCACGATATCTCCAGTGCGAACGGTCGCCCCCGGGGAAGGGTTCGTGGATACGACAGTTCCCATCGGCTGATCCGAGACCGCGCTATCCTCGGTAAGCACAAGACCGCGGCCTTCGAGCCTTGATCTAGCCACAAGGATCGAGTACCCCATAACGTCCGGCAAAATGAACTCTTCTATACCCGCCGAGACGCGCAGGGTCACAACTTCACCCTGGCCGAGCGTTGCCCCAGGCGCGGGTTCCTGCTCAAGGACCGTCCCTGCGGGTGATGGATCGAACACCCTGTCCACAACGAGAATCTCTAAGCCGGCTAAGTTGAGCCTGGCCTCGGCCTCGCTCTCCTGAACCCCTACCAGCTCCGGCACCTCGGTAAGAGCCAGTCTGGTATTGAGGAGGAGCGCTGACGCGACAAGTATCGGGAGAAGCACCGCCAGCCCCGCTACAACATATACTACCCTTGGAACGAAGGGTGGTCTTTTGGGTCGATCTCTGTCAATCATGCGTACATTCTCCCGCTATGTTGGCATCGGCCTTGCAGAAAACGTGGCTTGTGTATAACCTTTCACACTACTCAAAATCGTTTACCCGAAACATCGTATAAGGAGCATACCAGATGCCAAAGTATGACTTTCGTTGCACCTCCTGTGGCGAGATAACAGAGGTGACGATGAGCGCCGGTTCCAAAAATTCGGAACCTTGCGGCAGCTGCGGAGGCGCCCTCAAGCGTATATTTACCCCGGTCGGCGTTGTGTTCAAGGGCTCGGGCTTTCACAACACCGACTACAAGCCACGGCAAAGCGAAAAGCCCGAAGGTGGATCGTGTGACAGCGCCGGATCCAAAGACTCCTGCCAGAAGTGTCCTGCCTCGGCGAGCTGACAACCAACCGGTTAGTCCATACGCACCCAGAACCTCTCGGCTCCCGTACGGTAGACGGTCTCGATAAATCTTACCGTCCCGGTCTTGCCGTCCATTGCGATGGAGTGTGTGCGTGATCCGGCTCCGAAGTATTTTACGCCGCGCAGCATCTCTCCGTCCGTCACTCCAGTGGCGATAAACGCTGCCTCGTCGGTTGCTACCAGGCAGTCCATTGTCAGCACACCATCGATGTCGCACTGCGTCATCTTGAGAGCTCGGGCCCTCTCTTCTTCGCTGCGGAAAGCGAAGCGACCCATGAAGCAACCCCCTATGCAGCGCATCGCCGCGCAGGCAAGCACTCCTTCAGGTGCGGCGCCGATTCCCAGATAAAGGTGTATTCCCGTGCCCTCGATCGAGGTTGCCACGGCGCCAAAGACATCACCATCGGAGATCAGACGGATTCTTGCGCCTGTCTGCCTTACCTCGCTGATAAGCGAAGCATGCCGAGGCCTGTCCAAAATACACACAACGATGTCTTCGACAGGGCGACTTAGCGTCTTGGCGACAGCTATTACGTTTTCTGTCGGGGTGGCATCGATGTGAACCGCATCAGCGGCTAGTGGGCCTACCGCGATCTTGTTCATGTACGTATCCGGAGCATGAAGCAGAGTACCTTCCGGCGCAAAGGCGAGTACGGCCAAAGAGTTCGGCTGGCCGTTTGCGGTAAGATTGGTGCCCTCCAAGGGATCCACAGCGATGTCGATACGCTCGCCTCCGGAGCCAACCTCCTCGCCGATAAAAAGCATCGGAGCCTCGTCTCTCTCCCCTTCTCCGATCACAATCCGGCCGGAGATATCGAGGCCGTTAAATGAGGCGCGCATCGCTTCGACCGCAGCTCTGTCGGCAGCGTGCTTGTCACCCTTGCCCATCCATCGACCTGCGGCCAGCGCTGCGGCTTCGGTAACCTCGAGCATCTCAACGATCCTTGTGCTTCGCATAACTCGTCCTCCTTACAATGCCGTCGGCAGCGGCTTTCTCCTGAGCGCCGCCGCAAAATGACCATCGGGACCGTCAGTTGACGGCCACGTCGCAAACACTCCCTCTTGTGCCGCCGAGGAGATCAAACTCCACTCGGCCGGCAGCAGAAGGTCTACCTTCACAAACTCCTCCCCGGTGCTCGTAGAGAGAAAATCATCCACGACCTGGTCGTTCTCCTCGGAAAAGACCGTACACGTCGAGTACACCACGAAACCCCCGGGCCGGACAAGTCTGGCGGCAGAGTCGAGCAGCTTTGCGCCCAGAGCAGCCAACCGCGAGATATCGGCGGTGTTCATCCGCCAACGCTTTTCGGGATTGCGACGCAAGGTGCCTGCCCCACTGCACGGCGCGTCGACGAAGGCGACGTCGACCGGTCCTCCTGTCGCCGAGATCAGCTCATCGAAGTCGGTGGCATCAGCGCGTATCGCCGTTACCTTAGGGACGCCAAGATCACGCATCCGGTTGCGCAGCACCTCAACCTTGAACTCGTGTAGGTCAACCGCGATGATCTCGGCCAGGCCGCCTTTCCGAAGCGCGTTGGCCTGCATCAGCAAGGTCTTGCTCCCTCTACCGGCGCCGATGTCGGCGACTCGCATTCCCGGCTCGATCGGCGCCATCGCCACAATCGCCTGCGCCGCCATATCGACTACCACTCCGCGACCAGCCGCAATCGCAGTCGAGGCAAGCGCAAGCGCTGGCGGATCACAGCGGAAACACCCGGGAGGGCCACACTTGAGCAGATCGGCACCGGATTCGCGCACCATCTCGATAAGCGCATCTTCCTCGCCGAGAAACGGGTTGTGCGAGACGTAAACAGGAGCCGAGGAGGCGTGTGCATCCATGAAATCCATCGCACATTGAACGCCTGACTTTGCAGCCAGACGATCAGCAAGCCACCCGGGAAAGCCCCTTAGGCGAGCGCGGGCTGAAAGCTCCACTTCCGGATCTCCAAAGGGAAAGTCTGGCGCGTCCTTTGCGACCTTGCGAAGAACGGCGTTGGCCAGCGCCTTTGCGCGCGGGTTCACCGCCCCTGCCAGTTCCACAGCCTGATGCACCGCCGCGTGCGCGGGTGTATCGAGGAAGAGCAGCTCATAGGTCGCAATCCGAAGCACATCCATTAATTGCGGCTGGAGTCTGTCGGGGGCGCTAAGGTGACGGGCGAGAATCTCGTCGAGCACGCCTCCCATCTCGAGAGTTCCTAGAGCAAGCCGGGTCGCAAGAGCAATTTCCCGCGTTTCCGCGGTGCTCCCTTTAAGCTCCGAGGCAAGCGCCTCGTGGGCCCATGCGCCGTCGCGCCTAACTCTGCCGACCACTTTCAGTGCTATCTTGCGCGCGTAGGTACCGCTCATGACACCGACGACCATCTTTCCTCGGCCGAGATGCGACGACCGCAAGCGAACGCTCCTCCATCCACCGGCGCCTTTCCTGCCGCCTTCACCCTGTCGAGCCATAGTGCGCCGTCGGTAAAGCCTGCCAACAGGCCGCCGGAGACCGCCTTTAGCTCACCCGCGCCGATCTTCTCCTCGGCGATACGCGCACGAGCGACCTCGACAGGACACTCCCCGATCATCATTTTGGCGCGCGCACTTGCCGAGGAAACCCGTATTCGCCGCAGGGCTTCGGTGGCAAAGAGTCCTGGCTCGAGTCTCACATCATCATCGGTGATCTTTCCGGCGTATGTGGCCTTCGAGTCATCCTGCGGCGACCAGCTTAGCGTTTGCGCTCGAAGCTCAGAGAGCGTCTCGATCAAGGCCTCAGCGCCGAGAAGAGAAAGCTCGCCGGTAAGCTCGTCGAGGTACTTGTCCGCCACACGAGTCGAGCGCACAGCAGCGGTCGGGCCGGTATCAAGACCCTCCTCCATCAGCATGATCGTAACGCCGGTAATCTCGTCACCTTCAAGGATGGCGCGGTGCACCGGAGCCGCTCCGCGGTGCCGGGGCAACAGCGAGGCGTGGACATTTATGCAGCCCAGCGGCGGAATCTCGAGCACCTCGGCAGGAAGAATGAGTCCGTATGCGGCCACACAGATAGCATCCGGCGCGTACTTTCGCAAAGTCGCCGTCGCACTCTCGCTTCGAAGCGTTTGTGGCTGCTCTACCGGAATTCCATGTGCAAGCGCAACGGTTTTGACCGGAGTCGACACCAGGTTCTTGCCGCGGCCACGGACGCAATCCGGCCTAGTGTAAACCGCGACAACCTCGTGATGGTCGCGAAGCGCCTCAAGTGAAGGTACAGCAAACTCAGGTGAGCCCATAAACAAGACGCGCATGTAAGCCCCTCACACTTTCAGCGTCATCGGGATTGTATCAATTCGTTGTACCTTCTGATCGCGGCCTTTCGATCCTCTAGTGTGGCGCGATCCAGGATCAGTACACCATCAAGGTGATCGATCTCGTGCTGCAACACTCTGGCTAGCAGCTCGTCCGCCTCGATTCTTATGGTGTTTCCAGAGATGTCCTCGGCCTCACATGTCACCGAGGCCGGCCTCTCGATAGGCACATCGACTCCGGGAACCGACAGGCAGCCCTCCTCAACCACAACATTTTCCGAGGAGCAGGCCACAATCCTCGGGTTGCACAACGCTACAAGTTCCTCACCAAGATCGTAGACCATGACCCTTTTGAGGACACCGATCTGGGTTGCAGCCAAGCCGATGCCCTGAGCGGCATACATAGCCTTGGCCATGGTGGCGATCAAGCGCTTCAGATCGGGATCGCGCTTCGGATCCACCTCTGTCGCCGCTTCTTTCAGTGCTGGGCTTGGATAACTGACGATGTTCATGCGAAATATTGTACCTTTCCTGCGCTTGCCTGCCGAATACTCACAGAGTGTCTACCGGATCGACATCTATCGCCAGCTTTACGCCCTTGAAGCGAAACGTCCCTAAAGCCTCGCGCAATAGCTCCGGCACTCCTTCCCTTGCCGAGGACTTCAGAAGAATCCGCCAGCGCCAGGCGCTCTTGACCCGCCTGATGGGAGATGGTCCCGGGCCAAGAACCTGCACATCCGCGCCGGCGCGCGCGGTAAGGACGCTTGCCGCCTGAATGGCCGCCTGCTGCACCGATTGCTCATCCGGACCCGAGAAGATGATATGCGCCAGTCGAGCGAAGGGCGGGTAGCCAAGCTCGGCTCTGGCCTGCTTTTCCTCGGAAAGGAAATCTTCCCGCCTCCCGCTAGCGACTGCCCTGATCGCATGATGGCCAGGCCAGTAGCTCTGGATGACTACTCGGCCCGCCTTGTCGCCTCGGCCAGCCCGGCCCGATACCTGCGCGAGCATCTGGTAGGTTCGCTCGGGAGCAAGGAAATCCGGAAAGCGCAGGGTCGTATCGGCGTTTAGCACCCCTACCAACGTGACCTCGGGGTAGTCTAGTCCCTTGGCGACCATCTGCGTCCCCAACAAAATACCGGTCTTTAGCGACTCGAACCTGGCCAGACAGCGCTCGTGACCGCCCTTCCCCCGGGTAGTATCCGCATCCATGCGAACTACCGGTAGCTGCGGAAAGCGCTCGGCAAGCTCCGCTTCCACCCGCTGTGTTCCCGCGCCGAATTTCCGCAGAAACACACTGCCGCACTGCGGGCAAGCTGCGGGAACCGCCCTGTGTGCGCCGCAATAGTGGCAGGCCAGCACAGGATTCTGGTCATGATACGTCATCGATATCGAACACGATCCGCACATCGGCACATGGCCGCAGTTCCGACAGAGTAAGAATGAGGCGAAACCGCGCCGGTTCAGGAGCAGCACCGCCTTGTCCTTCTCCTCGGCGATCTTTTGAAGCGCCGAGATAAGCTCACGGGAGAACATCGAGCGATGCCCCTCTTCGAACTCCCTGGTCATGTCAACGACGCTCACACTCGGCTGAGGTCTGTCCCCAACGCGCCTAGGCAGTGCAACCAGGGTGTAGCGACCGCTATCGACCCTGCTCAGAGTCTCCATTGATGGCGTCGCGCTTCCAAGCACCAACACGGCCCCTCTTGCCAGCGCCATGCGCTCAGCGACTTCGCGAGCGTGATACCGTGGCGAGGAGCCCTGTTTGTAGGAGTTGTCGTGCTCTTCGTCAATAATGATAAGAGCGAGATCACGAACGGGCGCAAACAAGGCTGACCGCGCGCCAACCGCAATTTTCGCTTCGCCAGAGCGAAGTCGATCCCACTCATCGAACCTCTCGCCTGCCGACAGGCGACTGTGCAAGACTGCAACATCATCGCCAAATCGCGAACGAAAACGACCTACGGTCTGCGGGGTGAGCGATATCTCGGGAACCAGCGCTATCGAACCGTGGCCTGCTTGAAGCGCGGCCTCTATCGCTTGCAGGTACACCTCAGTCTTGCCCGATCCAGTCACCCCGTCGAGAACGAGAGTGCCGCGTCGGACGCGATATGCCGCCAAGATTGCGTCGAGCGCTTCTTGTTGCCCTTCTGTAAGCTCCGAGGGCCGATGCGCGGGATAGTCACGCGACTCCGGCCTTCGGTAACTTCGGCGAGTCTCGACAGCGAGAACACCGGCGCGCGTCAGGGTCGCGATCGCCGAAGACGCGCCTGGCCCTATCATCGCCCGCAGCTCGACAGCGGAAAGCGGTCCCGCGCGCAAGGCGTCCAGCAGTGCCCACTGATTTGTGGCAGCCCTGCTCGGCGTATAGGCCGAATCAACGATCGAAACCCAGCGCTCCTCCTTCGCCCGAGTTTGCGTAGCACCACCGAAGCGCGATGGGCCCTGCGCCGAGGCGCTCGTACCGGAAGCCTTAGAGCGACCAGGCGGGAGAAAGAGCTTTACCGCCTCGGAAAGCGAGCAGACGTACTCGTTGGCGATCCACTCGGCCAGATCCGCTGCCGCCTCGTCAAAGAGTGGCTCGCCGAGAACCTCGCGAATCGGACTCGCGTCACAGTGCTGGGTGGAGGCGGAAAGGCCGCAAACCCAACCTGCGAGCTTGCGACCCGAAAATTCGACCAGAACGGGCGATCCAATCTCGATCTTGCCCACCAAAGCCGAAGGTATCCGGTAGTCGAACGCACCAGATACCGCCCGGGCGGGCACATCGACGATCACACGAGCGAAACTCTTCTGAATACAATCATCCATCAAGCCCGGCTGCCTCGGCGAGCGCCTGTGCCTTGTCCGTGCGCTCCCAAGTGAAATCCCTGTCTGCTCTGCCGAAGTGACCATAAGCGGCGGTCTTGCGATAGATTGGACGGCGCAGATCGAGATCGCGAATTATCGCTCCCGGCCGAAGATCGAATACCGAAGCGATCGCTGCCTCTATGTTCTTTTCGGACACCTTGGCTGTGCCGAAGGTCTCCACAAAAACCGAAAGAGGATGCGAAACGCCTATCGCGTAAGCCAGCTGTATCTCACAACGGTCAGCGAGTTCGGCCGCGACCACATTTTTCGCGACCCATCTGGCCGCATAGGCAGCGGAGCGATCGACCTTCGTGCAGTCCTTGCCGGAGAACGCGCCTCCTCCATGCCTTCCCATGCCGCCATAGGTGTCTACGATAATCTTGCGACCCGTAAGGCCGGTATCTCCCATCGGGCCGCCGATAACAAAGCGTCCGGTGGGATTGACGTATATCTCGGAATTTTCATGGCTTATGTTCTCAAGCTCGAAAACGGGCCTGATGACGTGCTCGATCAGATCCGGCCTAAGCAGGTCCTCGATGTCGACTCCATCAGCGTGCTGTGTGGAGATCAGGACCTTGTCGACCGCGACCGGAACATCATCGACGTAGCGGACGGTGACCTGAGTCTTGCCATCAGGGCGCAGGTACGGCAACACTCCGCCCTTACGCACGGCCGTAAGCCTTTCCGCGAGGCGGTGCGCAAGGTAGATCGGCATCGGCATGAACTGCGAGGTCTCGCGGCAGGCGTACCCGAACATCATGCCCTGATCGCCCGCGCCGATGGTGTCGAGCGGATCCGAGTGCATCCCGTGTTGCACCTCGAACGACTCGTCGACTCCCATGGCGATATCCGCACTCTGCTCATGGATCGAGGTCACGACTCCGCATGTCTCGTGGTCGAAGCCGTATTTGGCTCGGGTATATCCAATATCGGCGATGACCTCACGCACGATTGAAGGAACATCCACGTAAGCGTGGGTGCGTATCTCGCCGGACACCACCACAAGTCCGGTGGTGATGAGTGTCTCGCAAGCCACCCTGACATACTCGGGACTTGCAGGCTGACCCGCCGGCGAGACGAAGCCCGCGTCGGCCAGCTCGGTTTCGCGCTGAATGATAGCGTCGAGAATGGCGTCGGACACCTGGTCGCAAATCTTGTCCGGATGCCCTTCGGTGACCGACTCGGAAGTGAACAGGTAATCGCGCTTGGCCATGTGCCCTCCTTGTGTTGACAGCAATTGCTCGAATCCGCTCGAAACGATTTGACGCAAAAAACAAACACCCCTGCCTGGGCTGGACAAGGGTCTCGCTACACCGGTAGGTTCTACCGAAAGCTCTTCCCTCATCTTCCAGGCGTAAGCCTGCCGAGAGTTGGCACCGCTTCGTCATTTTCGACGCCGGTTGCCGGGGTGTCATCGGGCTCGGTCCCTCGACCCTTTTGCGGCCTTATTCGACCGCCTCTAGATGAGTCGCTATATATTATCGCTTAAGTCAGTGACAAGTCACCCGGTAATTGCGTTCGATTCCCACAAATATACGCTGATGCGTTGTACGATGTAGTACTGGTCAGGAAATATCTTTATTGCAAGGAGTAAACCGTAGTGTCTGAAACCGTAAGAGTAAGATTCGCGCCCAGCCCGACAGGGCATCTCCACATCGGCGGAGCCAGAACCGCCATCTACAACTGGGCGTTCGCGCGCCATCACGGCGGAAGCTTCATCTTGAGAATCGACGATACCGACAAGGAGCGCTCCACCGACGAGAACACACAGGCGATCCTCTCGGCGATGCGCTGGCTGGGTCTCGATTGGGACGAAGGCCCTGATGCCGGAGGAGAGTTCGGCCCCTACTCGCAGGCGTTACGCAAGAGCATCTACGACCAGGCGCTAAACGAGCTCAAGCTTGCAGGAAACACCTACCCGTGCTTCTGTGACTCTGCGCTACTCGAGGCCAAGCGTGAGGCGGCCAGGGCCGCGAAAAAGTACTCAGGCTACGATCGCACCTGCCGAGACATACCCGCGCATGAGTCCGAGAGACGCATCGCGGCGGAAGAGCCGCACGTCTGGCGCATCAAAACACCGCTGGATCGTGGCGATATCGTCATCGATGACGTGATTCGCGGTCAGGTGACTTTCCCTCTCTCGGCGATGGATGATTTCGTCCTTGTTCGCACCGATACCTCGCCGACATACATGTTTGCAACCGTCGTAGATGACTGGCACATGGGTATAACCCACATCATCCGAGGAGACGATCACCTCTCCAACACTCCTCGGCAAGTAATAGTCTTCGAGGCACTCGGCGCCAAGGCGCCTGTATTCGCCCACATGGGCCTGATCTTTGGCCCCGATGGCAAACGGCTATCGAAGCGCCACGGTGCCACCAGCGTCGAATCCTATCGGGAGATGGGCTACCTGCCTGAAGCCTTGCTCAACTATCTGGCGCTGCTTGGCTGGTCGCTTGATGAAGACAACATCTTCGACCGAGACACACTAGTGAGGCGCTTCGAGCTTTCCCGGGTCTCGAAGAACCCGGCAGTATGGGATATCGGCAAGCTTGAGTGGATGAACGGGGTGTACTTGCGTGAGATGACCGCCGAGGAGTTCATTTCGAAGGTCCTCCCACTCCTTGACGAAGCCGGTTTGATCGCCGAGGACCAGGTGAGTCGTTCTTCGGATTGGTTGCTAGAGTTGGCCCCGCTGGTATCCGAGCGCATCAAAAGGCTCGACGAGGTAGTCGAGATGGTCGCGTTTCTCTTCACCGACGATCTGGTAATCGATGAGCGATCTTTCGATGCGGTGTTGGCCAAAGAGGGCGCATCCGATGCCCTAGAAGCGGTGGCATCCGTTCTAAATGAGGTCGAGATGACGCCGGAAGCTGTCGAGGAAGCGATGCGAGAGGTACCGGGTAAGCTTGAACTCAAGCCCAAGCTTGTGTTTCAAGCCACCAGAGTCGCTGTGACTGGGTCTACGGTAAGCCCACCGTTGTTCGAGTCGATCGTGCTCCTTGGACGAGAAAGAGCTCTGAAGCGTGTTTGGGCAGCGGTTGACAGTATCAAGAAGCGCCGGTAGCATACCAATTCGCGTTTACTAGTGCGCAACAGTACTGGGGTATGGTGTAACTGGCAACACGTCGGATTCTGGTTCCGAAGAGTCTAGGTTCGAGCCCTAGTACCCCAGCCACTGCATGGCCCGTTCGTCTAGAGGCCTAGGACACCGCCCTCTCAAGGCGGAGGCACGGGTTCGAACCCCGTACGGGCTACCAAGCTTCACCCTGGCTTCATGCGCCCACTTTCGGCGCACACTTGAAGTGTCCCTTTTTCGCGACATTTATCCCACTTGCACAAGCTGCTAGAATAGTCGATGGAGTGGGCCGGGCGGTCGCGCGCGTCGAAGGTGGGCGCGTGAGGAAAGTCCGGACTCCAAAGGGCATGGTGCCTGCTAACGGCAGGGCAGGGTGACCTGACGGAAAGTGCCACAGAAAAGAAAACTCTCGTGGCGAAATCCGGCACGAGAAAAGCTGAAACGGTGCGGTAAGAGCGCACCAGCGTCGCGGTGACGCGGCGGCTTGGCAAACCCCACCAGGAGCAAGGGCATATAGGAGCGGCTAAGACCGGCCCGGTCGACGCTCGGGTAGCCCGCTAGAGGCCGCCGGTGACGGCGGCCCCAGATAGATGATCGTCCTTAGACAGAATCCGGCTTACAGGCCCACTCCACCGCTTTTTGCACTGCCTGGCAGCGACTACCGCGGAACCACCCTGACCGCATTGGGGCCGACCCTGATAAGCTCGAAGTTTCGAATTTCAACGCGGTGCACCGCACCCCACGTCACATTGCCAGCTGGATCCTGAACCCGGAGCCTGAAGGTATACCTTCCGGGCACAGGCGCCGAGTTGTTCGGCCCCCTGCCGTTCCATGCGATTGAAACAGCGCCGGCGGGGAAGTGTGCGGAACGCGTAGCCCATATCGCGCCTGTGGACGAGTAGACGACTAGCTGGACGTGAGCCCGCTCGGAGATTGTGGCCCGCACGGTCATGTTGTCCCTGATACCGTCACGTATGATCGGGTAGAAAAGACTCGGCGAGAAACTGAATCCTGAGATTGCCGGTGGCGTCTTGTCTAAGACGAAGGGGACCTGCTGGGTTACCTGCCTGCCGAACATATCTGTGACGGTGGCGGAAAACGTGCGTGCGCCATTCGGAAACGCGCTCAAGTTCAGGCTGGCGCTGTATGGCGCCGACGTGTCGGTATGAACGAGGTTGCCATCGATGTGGAAACTGACATCTCGAATACCAGCCGCGTCGGAAGCCACAACCGAAAACGTGCTAACAGCTGGAACAAGCGCATTTGCCCTGGGGGCCGAGACAGAAATTGTCGGTGTATCGGTATCGGAGTTGAAGTAAACGACCTGCGGAGCGCTACGGTTCGTCGCACGGTCAACAGCCACTACCTCGATTCTGTTACGCCCAGGCCGGATCACGTCGTTTTCAAGCGTGAGGTTGGTGGCTACTTGGTCGAGATGGAAAAGTCTTGTCGGATGCAGCTTCCCGTTGACGGTGAACTCATAAAGAGCTGTGCCCGACAGTCGGTCATACTCAATATCGTTCCATCTGATATTCGCGCGCTGAGAGTTGAACCATACATCGCTTCCTGATGGGCCGGTATAGCGAGCGTGAGGTATGGCAACAAGATTTTCAGGAGAACGCGGTGGAGTTACATCTATTCCAAAGGGTATGTGAACAGTTTCGGTACTATAACGAGAACTGTCGTACCAGCGGTAATGTAGATGCCAGCGTCCTTCATGCGAAAATGTAGCTCCTGCAGGCAGCGTAGGTAGCGCCGCAGCCTGGATCCCCACGATATCGAGAAAGAGTGGTGTAAACATACTAGTATCCTGAAGATCAGCCCCGAGCTGGTAGTAATTTTGAGGTGTGGCGGTTTCTATCTGAGTGCCAGGCATGCGGTCGACAGTGTAAATCATCCCAAGCGCATAGGCGGTATTGTCCGCGGTGGCTCTGTACAGATTGAACAGGGGAAATGGATTGTTGCCCCATCCGTTCCTCCACCAGGACCTCTCAAAGCCAGGACCGCTGTCACCGGGATATGGCACGGTCAGTGAGGTGTTTATAAAAGGCCCCGACGGATACTGGGGATTGGTAGGGCTCTCACCTGGTTTAGTATCGCCCCACGCTTGTCCTGGCAACGGAGGTAAATCCATATGCCTTTGAGCCGCTCCGGCGGGAATAGTGCTTGCCAACAAGACGAGGCAGGTGACTATTGAGGTGAGTGCAATTCTACGATTTGTGCGACATCTCATGATACTCCCCATCCACAGGCGCCAACATACTCGCTATCCAGTAAAGCTACCTAAAAACACTACTGCACTGACAGATTATCGGAAAACACCCCATCAAACTTTACCCCAAAGCTATTGCATTGTACATCAAAGACGCGTCCGCATCGCCTCTTTGATCACGCGGCCATCAAGATCTGTCAGCCTCAGGTATTCTCCTCCCACGATGCGAGCGATCTCCCGTGCTCCGCTTGTCGCTTTCGGCCCTGTGCCTGTATCGAATACGATTGTATTGATTTTTGCCGATCTCACCCTCACACCAGCTGCGCGGGCATCTTCGCTACCCAAACCGCCGTTGAGCCCGACATTCGCCCGCCCATCGGTGACCAGCACGAGCCATGGAATGACCTCTGAGTCTCTCCTTGTTTCATTTTCAAGAAGCTCCAACGCCTTGAGGAGTCCGGCAGCCAAAGGTGTCGCTCCACCTGTAGGCATCGATTTCAACTTGAGCTGCGCAAGCTCCACGCTGGCCGTTGGCGACATGATGATGTCCGCCCCCTCGCCGCGAAATGTGACCAAACCGACTCTGTCCCTGCGCTGGTAAGCATCCTTGAGCAGGCCGAGCACCGCTGCCCTTGCGGCCTCCATGCGATCTGCCGCACCCATCGAGCCGCTGGCATCCACACACAGAACAATTGAAGCTCCTGTTTTCCGCTTCCTGACCTTTGACATAATGTCAGAAGGATCAATGTTGATAGCGAGATTCCCCTCACGTTCGAGCTGATAGGGCGCGGCTGAGCGAAAGGTGGCGTCGATGGCCACATCCGCCAAGGTAGTGGTGGCGGCCTTGACGGACCGTATGTGGCGGCCTTTGGAATCGCTGGAAATGCTTTCATGTCTTCGGCCGGAAACTGCACGGCGCACCGCGTCGAGCTCACGCAATACACCTTTTTCGATGAGCGGGAGGCTTTCACTTGCGGTTTCACCCAAATAACGTGTGGCTGTTGTGCCTGGCCTGACTCCGTCGCCTGCGTCGTTTTTGTCACACCGCTTTTCGGCGTTATCTGTATCGCCGCAAGAAACGGAGCTCGACGTCTTGGAAAACGCCGAGACAAGCTCCTCGACTATGGACTCGGCAGACTCGGTGTTGGCAAACGGGGCCTTTCGTATGCGGTGCAACAGTACCATCGAAGCTACCGCAACAACATCCTGGTGCTCCACGAGTGTCCGGCCCTCTAGGGAAGTCCTGGCGGCGGCGGCTCTAGCCATGACCAGATCCGCTCGATGGCCGTCTACATCGGCCTCGATACAAATCGAGACGATCAAGCGTTTGATTTCATCGGTCAACTCGACGGTCGGAAGCCTTAGCCGGGCATGTGCCAGACGGACGCGAAGTTCATCCTCAGAGTCGACCCAAGCACGAATGAACGACGACGGGTCCTCATCGAATCGCTGCCGCCTGTCCATGATCTCCATCCGCAAAACCGGGTCCTTCACCCCGCGAACATCCACGCATAGCCCGAAGCGATCCGTGAGCTGAGGTCGCACCTCACCCTCTTCCGGATTCATCGTGCCTACCAATATAAATCTCGCCGGATGTCGAAAAGACACACCCTCCCGCTCGACCGTATTTACCCCCATCGCCGAGGCATCGAGCAGCGTGTCGACCAAGTGGTCATCGAGAAGGTTCACCTCGTCAACGTAGAGGATAGAGCGATTGGCCTTCGCCAAAATCCCAGGCTCGAATTTCCTCTCCCCGTGCTTGAGTGCGTGCTCAAGATCGAGTGTCCCAACCAGTCTGTCCTCGGTGGTTGACACGGGAAGATCGACGATCCATGGCTTACGCAAGGATGTCACAACGGAATCGACGGTGTGGCTTTCACAACAATCGGCGCACCAAAGTTTCGGGTCGGAGGGATCGCAGGAAAAGCGGCAGCCTTCAACGACGTCCATATCCGGCAACACGACCGCAAGCGCCCTCACGACGGTGGATTTGGCGGTGCCCTTCTCGCCCCGGATAAGAACACCACCTACCCCCGGATCCACTGCGTTTAGCAGCAAAGCCGTTTTGAGTAGATGTTGATCCACAACCGCCGTAAATGGAAAGGTATGAGCCGGGCGCTCGGCCACGAACCACCTCCGAAACAATTGAACCCAACCACAGTATATTGTAGTTGGGTTCGCAATGCTACCTATATTTCGTGGTTACAGTTAAAATTACACCACTTTCCACTGGAAGTTTCCGCAAGAGATCGGATCGGCTCCCTCCTTGTTCGGGCAAGTGCTCACATAAACGCAATCATCGCACTGCACGTCGGGACCAGGAGCAAAATTTTCAGATGCGGGTGTCTTCCGATCCTCAGGCTCGTCGGAGTCCGGAAGATCAGGTGTAACGATCGTCAGATCCTCGAGTACCGATCCCCTGACTCTGTCGGGAAGCAGGGTATCACTATCGACAGAGGGCTCCTCAAGCGGATCGAATACATATGTGGCGCCCGCTTTCTCGTCCGCAGGCTCAGCGAGTGGTTCTGGCTCTTCGGAGAGTGAGACTTTAGCGGGCTCTTCGGAAGCCGGATTTTTTGTGTCCGACTCCCAGGGCCAGCTCTCCACGGTGGAGACAACAGACTCTGGGGCCTTGATCCCTTCGGCCTCCAGCTGGCTGGCGGCACGCTTCAGGGCATCTGAAAGCGAAGCCCCTTCAACCGGTTCGGCTGGCTCGGTCTCTTCGTTCCCGGCCTGCTCGATAATCTCATCCAGCACCGCGTCAGATTCCTCATAGGGCACCGGCTCATCACGAGGCGCATCGGATGCCACTTTGGGCTCCTCGGCATCTTGCAACGGGGTCACCAGAGGCTGCGGAGGCACAGGAGCAAGCAGGTGCTCCGCGGGCTCTGCAGGCTCTGCTGCCAAGGGCTCTTCAGGCGCTGCTCCCGGAGCAACAATGAGAACCGGGATGGAGGCATCCAGATAGCAAAGGCAGTAATCGAAATCTTCATGGTGGAATTCGGGCGACGACGACTCTATCGACAACGCCTTAATTGCCTCCTGCTGGGTGTCGTACACGACTCTGGTGACCAAGTCGAGCTCACCATCGTGACGGTTTCGGCGGAGAAGAAAATAGCTCATGACCAAAGAACCTCCATCGGTACGGCAGCAGGAAACATGTTAGCACCAAATCATCGGCCTGAAACCCTCATCGACTTTAGTCTAGCTATGTTGATCTCATCTTTTTCCGGTATTTGGCCTGGCGCCTCAATTATCACGCTAATATCACTCGGCCCCAGCACAGAAAACATCGACTCGAACGCCTCGTATCCTAGATGTCCCTCGCCTATCCACGCATGTCTGTCCCTTTTGGATCCGCGCTCGAACATGCAATCATTGGCGTGTATCACCTTTATGCATCCCGGGCCGCATGTTGTCTCGTACGCGTGAATGTACTCACTCCATGCCTCCGGCGTCGACAGATCAGCGCCATACGCATGAGCATGGCAGGTATCCAGGCAAACGCCGAGCCTTCCAGCGTCCATCTCGGCCGCATGCGAAAACACAGCGCCTATATCCTCGGGACAACACCCGAAACCCGTTCCCGCGCCTGCGGTGTTTTCAAGCAGCAAAACGACTCCCGATGCAGTCGGCCCAGCCATCTCATAGGCCGAGGCGATTCGTTTCGCGACTCTTTGCGCCGCCGCCTGAGTGTCACCCGCCTTATCGTTACCCAAATGCGTAACCACTCCATCCGCCGAGAGAATTGCCCCTCGGACAAGCTCATCGGCGAGCGCCTGCACTGATTTCTCACCAATTTCGGCATCGGTTGTCGCCAGGTTGATCAGGTAAGCCGTGTGAGTGAAAAGGGGAATCCCGCTGTGTCGCTCCCTACGCGCTTCAGCGAACGCCGAGGCAGCAGCACTGTCAAGCCCCGGAGCGCTCCAGCGGCGAGGAGTTTTTGCGAATATCTGCATCGTCTCACAGCCGACATTTTCGGCATACCGCAACGTTTCATCGTACCCACCTGAAACCGAAAGATGCGCTCCTATAAGCATGATCCACTCCATGAGCCGCGTCGAATGATCCAAAAAGCATAGTGAACAACCGGCGATAAGCATAAACTTATTGCTGCTATGGATGCCAAACAAATCAATTCAGATAAGCTCTGGCAAGGTCCGGCGATACTACATGTCGACCTGGACGCATTTTTTGCCGCCGTTGAGCAGCTCGACCATCCCGAATGGCGCGGCAAGCCCGTGATTGTCGGGGGCTCGCCGAAGGGCAGAGGCGTAGTTTCGACGGCATCGTACGAGGCGAGACGCTACGGCATCCGCTCGGCGATGCCGGCTGCTCGCGCGGAGCGTCTGGCTCCGCAAGATGCGATATGGGCCCGACCGCGATTCGAGCGATACAAAGAGATCTCCGACCAGGTATTCGACATATTTCACGACGCAACGCCACTCGTTCAGCCACTATCGATCGACGAGGCGTTTCTCGATGTGACACCCGGCAAGCACGGGGCGCAGGATCCGGTAAAGATCGCTGTCTGGATCGCCGAGCAGGTCTCGCAGCTCGGAATCACCTGCTCGGTGGGTCTGGCCTCGTCAAAGACCGTCGCGAAGGTAGCGTCTGACCGCAACAAGCCCTGCGGACTAACGGTAGTCTATCCAGGCCAGGAGAAGGCCTTCTTAGCCGAGCTCCCAGTTGAAAGCCTAAGCGGAATCGGGCCAAAAACCGCCACACGCCTAAGGTCCATGGGGATCGCAACTTTGGGTGATCTTGCGGCTCTGGACGAATCCACCGCAAGCGAAGTTCTCGGCCAGCACGGCGATATACTTGTGCGACATGCCGCCGGACTCGACGAAAGCAAGGTTCGGCGCAGGTCAACCGTCAAATCGGTTTCCAACGAACGAACCTTCCCTGCCGACATACACAACGCCGCACAGATCGAATCGGCGCTCAATCAGCTCGCATCCAAAGTAGCTGGCAGGCTTCGGCGGAAGAAGACCACCGGCACAACCATCCACATCAAGGTTCGTTTCAGCGACTTTACGACACGCACACTCCAGCAAGCCCTGGCATCGGGTACCGACGACGAAAAGCAGATCGCTGAAGTCGCCGTAGATCTTGTGCGCCGGATATGGAGCGAGGGTGTCGGAATCAGGCTTCTCGGCGTGGGTGTAACCGGGCTTAACCTTCGCGATGAGCAGCTTGAGTTGCCTACTAGCGATGAGCCGATTGGCCAGGGGCGGCCTCAAAGCAGAGAAGAGCTGCTCAAAGGCGTAGATGCGATCAGGGAGCGATTCGGTGAAGACGCCATCTTCCGAGGAGTCGCGGGCCTCAAACCCAAAAACCCCCAAGAGTGACTCAGGCTGACCGCGCTTGACTCGCCCTGTCGTGCCGATGTAGTAAAATCCTGCCGATCACACCCGAGTCGATGGCTCCAAGAAGAGCGTCGACCACATGTGGATCAAACTGGGTCCCCCGTCCGCGCATCAACTCCATGCGCGCTTCCGGCAGTATCATCGCCTGACGATAGGGTCGATCAGAGGTCATCGCGTCGAATGCGTCAGCCACAGCAAGGACGCGAGCCAACTTCGGGATTTGCTCACCAACCAGCCCATCAGGATAGCCCCTGCCATTCCAGTGTTCGTGATGATGTCGAATCAACGGTACGAGCGTTTGCAGAAATGGAATGGACTCTATGATCTTGCTACCGGCTACACTGTGGCGCTGGACAATCGAAAACTCTTCAACAGTGAGCTTCGACGGCCTGAGCAGTATCTCTTCGGAGACACCGATCTTGCCGATGTCGTGGAGAAGTGCCGCCCGCTCCAATAGCTCGATCTCGTCGGCCTGAAACCCCATCCGCTTGCCCAACAACACCGCGTAGTCCGTCACACCAAGCGAGTGGCTGGCCGTATAGCTGTCCTTCGCGTCGACTGCCGCCGTCAAGGCCTGCAAGGTGCCAAGCGAGTGCTCCTCTATGCGGGTAAGTGAGTGCTCGAGGCGGGAGTTGACCTCAGTCACCTGCTCCTCGGTCTCCACAAGCTCTCTTGCGATGGAGCGAACCATTTGAAGTTGAAGCAGATAAGCCGCACCGGTTCCAACAATCAGAAACGCCCAGAGTATCGCAATGGACCATCTGACCTCTCGCTGAATCGGCGCATAGTACTGGTATGTCTCGAAGATGCCTAAAACGGCACCGCTGGCAGGGTCCTCCACAGGGGCATACACTTCAAGCAGCGGACCGGCATGCTCAAATTGCCTGATGTTAGCCGGCTGCGGCTGGCGTATGATCTCCGAGACGATCTCGCCCTCCACTGCCCGGGCTACCTCAGGGTCATCTGCAAAAGAAGCGCCTACCCGATCTTCGGGATCAGAAGAGTAAACGAGCACGCCCTGTGGGCTCCAGAGCTTGACAGCGAATATGCCAGCTCCACGCAGCTCAGTCTCGAGCAACTTATCGATAGCGGCACTTTGCTCGGGGTCGAGACTCGAAGCAAAAACTCCTGTGCCCAGGCGCGAAACAATCGCTGCAGAGGCAACCGTATCAGCGGTAATGATTGCGTTATTGCGATAAACCTGCTCGACTCGCCAGGACAGCGCCAACCCTAAAGCACTGACCATCAAAATCATCAGCATCAGCGTCCGAACTCCAAAAGACCTGACAAGTTTTGTGTCACGCATGCGCTTCGCTTTCGTCTAGCTGTTGCAGATTGCGCTAATATTTAACCACAAACACACTGTTGGCCACTTCCCGTCCGATGACATGAGTTACACCATCTACCTCTATTGTGATAGGTCCAAAGAAAGGTGCTACCTCGCGGATGAGTACCTGGCTACCCGGATACATATTCATCGACCCGAGGTAGGCCAACATGGCCTCATCCTCCTCGGTTACCCTTGAGATAAGCAGGCTGGCTCCAGGCTCATGATCCCCAAGTGGAGTAGCCTCGATCAAACTGACATGTCCCTCGGCGGTGGGAATGGGATGTCCATGCGGACAGGAGTCGGGATTGTCCAAAAACTTTTCGAGCCTTTCAAGGACTCTGGAAGATAGCGCGTGCTCCAATCTGCACGCATCTTCATGAGCCTCGTCCCACGACATCCCGAGTATGTCGACGAGAAAGCGCTCGGATATCCTGTGGCGGCGTATGATGTCCAACGCCAAGACCTGACCCTGCGCGGACAGTGAAACCTTGCCGCCGCTGCGGGTAATAAGCCCCCTCGACTCAAGTCGCTTCAGTGTGGCTGTGACCGTAGGGCCGGAAACTCCCATAGCAGCCGCGATCTTTGTCGGTCGGGTCACTCCGTTTTCAGATATCTTGTATATCGCTTCCAGATACTCTTCGAGAGTCGCTGTGGACATCACAACCTCCACACCTTCAGTGGGGGGAATGGCTCGGGAAATGCTTTTTGTTAGGTCATTCTAACACCCCCGGAAAGCGTGCGCTATCAACCCCACGCAGAAATTCGCCTAAAATAGCCGATGATCCGGATTTCAGCTCTTATAATCCGTTGGTCGCTTATTTTCTACCGCTAATCACGTATATTGAATATTTCCAAAAAACCCCTTGACCGACGATTCGCAACAAAGTAAGGTGATACATGCCCCAAGAGGTTGGACTCGAAGTATAGGGAAAAGCAGTGTACCAGTAGCTGCCGGCGGAGGTTCATGATTGCGAGCACGCGTGAGTTGGCTCGAAGGATTGATCACCCAAAGGAAAGAAATGGGAAGTTGCCTAGTACTTACTCCTAGAGCGAGGTTTCTTGGGGCGTCTCTTTTGCCAAGCTAGGGTCTGTACACGATCTTGGCCACAGGCGATTCCCACACCACTACCTCTTTGACGCTAACTCTTCGGTCCACTGTCGCCGATAGGGCCTCGAAGATCACCCTCGCCAGATTTTCCGCAGTCGGATTTAGTGTATTGAACGGCTCGACGTCATTTAGGTAAACGTGATCGTAACTCGCAAGGACTTGCGCAAGATCGCTCTTGAGTTGCTTGAAGTCATAGACGATCCCGATTTCATCGAGCGTCTCTCCTGCCACAGTCACCTCTATGTCCCAGGTGTGGCCGTGAAGTAAGCTACACTCGCCCGGATAACCACTGAGCACATGTGCGGCGTCGAAATGGGACTTGACGGTCAGCTCGTACAAGTTGCCTTCCCCTTCTGCTAAAACAACGTGTCGCTTACAGAAACCTCATTCGATGAAGGTGCGTTGCCAACCTCGCCCCGGGCATCTATCGCTTCGTTGACCAAAAAGTCTGCTTCTTTGTTCTGCTCGCGAGGTATATAGATCACGCGAAAAGATTCGAACTTCTGTAACAAAGCACGCGCCTTTTGGTGCAGCGGCTTGAGATTAGCATGCTTGACTCGATACTCTCCGTTGATCTGCTTGACCACAAGTTCACTGTCGGCACAAGCAGTAATCTGCGTGACGCCTGCGAAATGGGCCACCTCAAGTCCCCAGATCAGAGCCTCATACTCGGCGATATTGTTGGTGGCCTCGCCGAGGTAGCGGCCGCCAGAGTACTCTATAGAACCGTCATCGGCAAAGAGAACGAAGCCAACGCCGGCAGGTCCCGGATTACCCCTGGCTCCGCCGTCCGATTTGAGGAGAGCCTTATGCAACTGGTTCTCCGTCTCCGGCATCGATAACGACCAGCATCCGGCGGCAAGCCGGGCAGACTCCGACCGCGGAGCCCGCCAGTAGTACCCGAACGGCATCAGCGGGCAGTGACATCCTGCAAGCAGTGCACGTCTCCCCCTGCAACTGTCCGACTGCGAGTTGGTCTTTGGCCTCTTTCAGTGACTCATATTTAACGCCGAGGTCCTCCGGCAACTCGGCCAATGTTTTATCTCGCTCCTGCAGCTGCTCGGCGATATCTACCTGAAGCTCTCCGCCGACCTTCTTGAACACCTCAATTAGCTGTTCTTCCCTGGATTCAAGTTTTTGGAGAGCCTCTTGCACCTGATCCAGCTGCTGCTTGGCCTTTTCGGCGCGCTCCATCAGGCTTACCTGCTCCATCTCAAGCTTCTCGCGGCGCCTTCTGAGGGCATCCATCTCACGGGTGATGTTGAGCAGTTCCTTTGGATTGGTCACCTCGCCAGACATTATCTTGCGCTGCTCGGCATCTATCTTCTCTCTTAGGCCTGAGCACTCGTCATCTATCCTGGCCACCTCGCGCTCAAACCGGGAGAGCAGCTCTTTCGACTTGACCTTTAGCGACTCGACCTGCCGCTTCTTTGCTCTGGTCTGAACAACTGCGTGCATCTCAGGCATCTCATCAAGGCGCTTGCGCAATCGCATGATCCCGGAATCCAAATCCTGGAGCCTGATAAGAGTCAGGCCGATATCGTGCATATCTCTTCTTGTCAAAACGTCCACCACTTTCGTTCGGGCCTGCCCACCGTGACGCGCTCCCGCGAAAGCCCGGGGGTGTTTCGAATCGCGTCTGCCAAGACGTGCACCAAAGGCCACTCGCTAATATCGTGACCGATCTCTATCACACAAAGATGTTGGGCTACAGCGTCCAACGCGTCATGATACCGTACTTCGCCCGCTATGAGCACGTCGGCATCGGCGGCGAGCGCGTCGGGAATCAACGATCCCGCCGAGCCACTCGCCGTGGCGACCTTCGACACTCTCGCCAAAGGATCGCCCCAGATGCGAGGCGCGCAATCCAACTTCGATGCTACCTGCTCGGCCAGGGACGCGAGTGTAGTGGAGGGAATAGTGCACACTCTGCCTAGGCGTGCCGCGCTCCTTGGGATTCGCATCTCAGTCAAAGTCACCAGCGGCTCCTCGTACGGGTGCGACGTCCTTATCGCCGAGACGACCCCGTCAACGGCAGCTGGAGCGCAAACGGCTTCGATCCGCTGCTCGGGAACAGAGCTCTCCTGACCGGAGGCGCCGATATACGGGTTCGACTCCGCCATCGGCATAAATCTGCCTGTGCCGTCGACAGAAAACGAGCAGCCCTGGTAGGCTCCTATGCGCCCCGCGCCAGCTTTGGCCATTGCCTCTCTGAGGCTCACGGCCGACTCGGCGGGGACATACACCGTCACCATCACCATCGGCATATATGAACGTTCGAGTGGTTCGCCTGACGGCACCCCGATTGCGTCCGCCAGTGCCGATGCTCCCTTTGGTGCGCGATCCAGATTCGTGTGCGCGGCGATTATCGAGATGTTGGCCTCTATCGCGGCTCGGACGATTTCGTAAGATCGCCCACCAGAAATCGGCATCTCCGGCTGCAAAAGCAAGGGGTGATGAGTCGCAAGCACATTCGCGCCCGCTGATATAGCCTGCTCAAGGGCGCTAACCGAGGGATCCAGGCACACATGAACGCCGCTTGCCGGCGCGTCTGGATCGCCACACAACAACCCCACCTTGTCCCAGGACTCGGCCCAATGCGAGGGAAACGCGTCCTCGATAGCGCGAAGAACGTCAACTACCCTCGGCTGATGTCGAGCATCACCTTTCGCCACTTTCCTCCTCCATTCGGACAAACCGCGTAAGTGTAACCTGCGTCGGTCAAAGCGGCATACGCCTGCGAGAGCCCGTACCCTACCTCGGCGGGTTCATGAGCATCTGATCCCACGGTGGCCTCGACACCGGCACTGAAAAACGCCGAGAGCATCGGTGGAGCGGGATATATCTCCCCCACCGGTTTGCGAATTCCTGCCGTGCTTACCTCTATCGCCGTCCCGCCGAGAGCCGCACATGAAGCGGCGCTCTCATACCAGGCGTCGGCATCCCGAGTCGGCCTGTGCCCAAACTTTTTCGGCAGATCGGGATGCGCCATGCAGTCGAACAAACCGCTCGAGGCCGCGGCGCACCACTGGGAGAAGTAACGCTCGTAGACGTCATCGACTGCAACCTCACCCCAACGCTCAAGCTCATGCGGACTGTCAAAGGCCCAACCGCCGAGAAAGTGCACGGAGCCCAAAAGGTAGGCGAGGCCAAGTCCGCGGGCTCGATCGATCATCTCCAGCATGTACTCCTGCCGATCTTCAAGCCAATCCACTTCAGCGCCGAGAACCACCTGTATCTCCCTGTAGCTTTCGGCAAGCGCAAGAACCTCGCTCGCGTACTCTTCGAGCTCACCAGGCGGAAGGCTTAGTCGGCGATCCGGGTCAAGGTCATCGGGAAGCGGAAGATGCTCGGTAAACACAAGCGTTGCAATACCCTTCTCGATGGCCGCCTCAACGTACTCGACAGCGGAGCCTTTCGCGTGACCGCAGCGCGCGGTGTGGACGTGGCAATCGATCATCTCTCGCATTCGGCAACTCCTCCGGCAACGACTCGGTTGCGCTGATAGCAAACAACGGCTTGACCTGGTGCAACCACCGGCACAGGTTCGTCGAAGACGACGGTGATTCCCGATCCGGTGACACTCGCCACAGCTGGCACAGGTTGCGCCCTGTAACGCGTTTGCACTTCAACATTGGCAGAACCGGCTGCAAGACGCCAGAGCGTGTTTACCAGCCGCACTTCTCGGCGTAGCATATCTTTTTTTGTGCCGACCACCAGGCAGTTGGCATCGGGGTCGATCCGGTTGACATAGAGCGGATATGCCGAGGAAACCCCAAGGCCCTTGCGCTGGCCCAAGGTGTAAAGTCCAATCCCTCGGTGTGTGCCGATCTGTCTGCCTGAGGTGTCCAGGATAGGTCCGGGTTTCACGGCCTCTGGAGCAAAACCCTTGATGAAGCTTCCGGTTCCTTGCTTAGGGACGAAACATATCTCTTGAGAGTCCGCACGGGTAGCGGCTGGCAGGCCGAGTGCGGCGGCTTTCGCCCTGACCTCGGATTTGAGTAGGCGCCCCAAGGGAAACATGACACGATCTATAGCCGGGCGATCGAGGCGATAGAGGAAATAGGACTGGTCTTTGGTCGCATCCGCTCCTCGTTCGACCAGCGGCAGGCCATCGGTGTCCCGAACTATTCCGGCGTAGTGGCCAGTCGCCAAAGCATCCGCGCCCTGAGCCGTCACACGGGCCAAAAGATCCGAAAACTTCACGCGATCGTTGCACTCGATGCACGGATTCGGCGTTTTCCCCTCGGCGTAGGCGCTGATAAAGGGCTTGATGACGCGCTCCTGAAATACGTCGCGGAAGTTCAATGTGTAGTGCGGAATCTCCAGCGCGTCGCAAACGCGCCTAGCCGAGCGGACAGCGTCCAGGCCGCAACATTGACCGACATCGTCACCCTCCGGCAGCAGCTGCATTGTGACCCCTGTGACATCATGGCCGGCCTCGACAAGTAACGCGGCGGCCACCGAAGAATCGACGCCGCCGCTCATCGCCACAAAAACCCGCATGATCAGGCCTTGTCTCCTACCTCGCAAGCATCCTCGTCCACATGGCCGTGCGGATCGAAATCAGGATCGTCGTGCTCAAGTCCTCCGGATATGGGCATCCGGCCGTTTCGCGTCAAGTAATCATCGACCGCCGATTTCAGGCCGTCGGTGGCAAGCACACTACAGTGCATCTTGGCGGGTGGCAATCCGCCCAGCTCATCGGCAACCTGCTTCTTCGTGATCGCGACCGCCTGCTCCAACGTCATGCCGCGCGCCATCTCGGTAACTATCGAAGATGTGGCGATAGCCGCACCGCACCCTAAGGTCTGAAACCGAATGTCGTCAATCGTGTCTTTTTCGACCTTTATCGTGATCTTCATCATGTCGCCACATACAGGATTGCCGACCTCGCCAACCCCGTCCGGATCATCGAGTACCCCGACATTGCGGGGATTGTTGAAGTGGTCCATCACTTTGTCGCTGTATAGCACCGCATTTCTCCAATCGCTCGCCAAAAGGGCGAATCACACTGCCTGACCTTACGCTGAACCAAACATCTTCGCATAAACCGGAGACATCGCGCGAAGACGCTCCACTATGGGCGGAAGCGTCTGGAGGAAGTACTCCACGTCTTCTTCGCTCGAATACCTACCGAGTGAAACACGCAATGAGCCATGGGCTACCTCGGGCGGACAGCCTATGGATAGCAACACGTGACTTGGCTCCAGCGAGCCGCTGCTACACGCGGATCCGGTGGAAACCGCGATGCCTTTACCGTCAAGCTGCAACAGCATCGCTTCTCCTTCAACGCCCTTTATCAACAAGCTGACGATGTTGGGCAGCCTCTCTAGCGCCGAGGAGGTCATCTCCGTGTTCTCGATTCCGTTGAGCACGCCTTGTGCCAGTCGGTCCCGCAGCGCACTAAGTCTTTTCGCCTCGGCCGGCAGATCCTCGATCATGAGCTGCAAGGCGGTGGCAAATCCAACCGCGCCTGCAACATTTTGGGTGCCACTACGCTTTTTATACTCCTGGCCGCCACCTTTCAGCAGCGGTTCGAAAGGAGTACCCCTTTTCAGGTACATGACGCCAATCCCCTTGGGAGCGTAGATTTTGTGCCCGGAAAAACTGGCGGCATCGATGCCCATATCGGCAACATCAAAGGGAACCTTCCCCAGAGTCTGCGCCGCATCGGTGTGCATATAGGCCCCGCGTTCATGAGCGGCAGCCGCTAACTCACGGATGGGCTGCACGGTTCCTATCTCGTTGTTGCCGTGCATCACGGAGACCAAAGCCGTGTCATCGCGCAGAGCGGCCTGGAGATCATCGAGTGCTATCACACCATCGATGCGTGGCCGAAGGTAGGTAACCTCGAATCCGCGCTTCTCAAGCGTATGCGCCGGCTCTAAAACCGCGTGGTGCTCAAAGGCAGAGACGATAACGTGCTTGCGGTCAGGCTTGGCGCGGGCCGCGATACCGAGCAGAAGAGCGTTGTCAGACTCGGTTCCCGAACCTGTGAAGATGACTTCATTTGCACTGGCCGCGCCGATGAGGTGCGCGACCTTCTCACGTGCCTCCTCCATCGCACGATACGCTTGGCGACCGAGCGCATACATGGAGTTCGGATTCCCGAATCGCTCCGACAGATACGGGAGCATAGTCTCGAGCACGCGGGAGTCAACCGGAGTGGTCGCCGCGTAGTCCATATAGACAAATCGCTGAGTGTCTGAGTCCTTCAAGGCCGCTTCCATTGATTTATTGAACCTTCGTCTCATCGATTTCATGCTGATAGGTCACTAGCTCAGCCAAGGTTGTATCCGCGAACACGGCCTTTAGCGCCTCGGTCGCCCGATGCCATACGACAGCGGCGGCACAGTGGCCCGCCCTGCCGCATGTGGCGCCGCGGTCGGATTCACATCTCGGGGCAACCATAGGACCCTCAAGGGCCTCAACGATATCGAGCACCGTGATCGCCGAGGAGGCGCCCGCCAAAACAAAGCCACCTCGAGCTCCACGAATCGCGGTGACCAGATCGGCTCGACGCAGGGCCACAAGCAGCTGCTCCAGGAACTTTATCGGGATGTTTTGATGCTCGGAGATGAGCCGCGCGCTGACAGGGCGCGTACCAGAGGCGGCTATCTCTACCATAGCGAGCAGTCCATACTCGCTTCTTGCAGTCAATCGCATCTATCGCCAATCGCTGAAGAATCATGACTAAATTCGTATGATTTATTATTCCCCGACAGAAGCGATTGTCAAGAGGCTTTGAGCGACTGAAGAAAAAACGCCACAACCGTCATATTCGACCAGTTGCCTTCAAGCGAGTACCACTGCTACGAAAAACATGACCGCTCGTCGAATCGAACACTTTTTCTCTTGTACGGACTCTGGTGCCGTGATAGTTTGTACATCCGCTTCTCGAGGCGGGCAACACTCTAAACCGATCCATGGTTGATAGCCACAGGGTGGCAAGAACCCGCTGGATTCGACTGAGAAAGTCTCGTAGCCCGGAAGGGCCGGGGCTTTCTCGCTTTTTCAGCTAAACCGATTTGAGCAGATTTGCCATCTCGATAGCGGATACGGCGGCGTCCCAACCTTTGTTTCCGGCTTTCGTCCCACTTCGCTCTACCGCTTGTTCGATGGTATCGGCAGTTATGAGCCCAAATATCACCGGCACACCGGAGTCAACCGATATTTTCGCGACACCCTTGCTGGCCTCGGCTGCTACATACTCGAAGTGCGGGGTGGAGCCACGAATTATGACTCCTAGCGTAATGACAGCGTCATACCTGCCCGAGTCCGCCATCTTTTTGGCCAGCAACGGAATCTCAAACGCACCGGGAACCCAGGCGACCTCTACGAGATCCATATCGACGCCATGGCGGGAAAGCGCGTCGGTAGCGCCACCGAGCAGCCTGGAAGAGAGCAGCTCATTGAACCTGCTTATCACTATCCCCATCCGAAGATTCGTGCCGATCAAATCACCTTCGAAGACTCTCATCTGGTCTCTCCTTCACTCACGTCCGGATCTTCAAGTCGCAATCTGTGCTCTAGCCTCTCACGCTTCGTTTTTAGATACGCAATGTTTTGAGGGCATGCGGGCACCTCCAGTGGAACCTGCTCGCTCACTATCAGGCCATACCCTTCAAGGCCGATTATCTTCGTCGGATTGTTTGTCATAAGTCGCATGGAGGTAAGGTCGAGATCGGCCAATATCTGAGCTCCAATACCATAGTCGCGCAGGTCCGGTGCAAAACCCAGTGACTCATTGGCTTCAACAGTATCGCATCCCCGCTCCTGCAGCTCGTAGGCGGCAAGCTTGTTGGCCAACCCGATGCCGCGACCTTCATGTCCCAGAACATACAAAACAACTCCCTCGCCCTCTTCCTGGATGCGCCTGAGCGCCTCGGCAAGTTGAGGTCCACAATCACAACGCAGGGAGCCGAAGATATCGCCGGTAAGACACTCCGAGTGTACCCGGACGAGCACGTCTTTCTTCCCTGCTGGATTGCCGGCCACAAAGGCAAGGTGAGTCGAGTTATCGATCATCGACGAATAGCCATACAAAACGAACTCTCCGAACCGCGTAGGCATCTGAACCTGTGAGATGCGCTTTACAAGCCGCTCGGTCGCGTGCCTGTAGCGAATCAGGTCAGCTACGGTTACGATCGGCATATCATGCTCACGAGCGAATCGCTCGAGCTCAGGTCGACGCGCCATCGCTCCGTCTTCACTCATAATCTCGCATATCACAGCGGCCGGAGTAAGCCCCGCCAGGCGCACCAGATCTAAGGAGGCCTCGGTATGGCCGGCCCGCTCAAGCACACCTCCAGCCTTCGCTCGTAATGGGAAGACGTGTCCCGGCATCGAAATGTCTTGCGGACCAGAGTCCGGGTTAGCGGCGACAGCTATAGTCATCGCTCTGTCATGAGCCGAAATCCCGGTTGTAATAAGGCCCTTGGCTCCGATCGAGACATGAAATGCCGTGTCGTAGGCGGAGGTGTTGTCGTTGGTCATCGGCGGAATCCGCAAAAACTGCAAACGCTCGGCCGTCATCGGCATGCAAATCAATCCGCGACCATAGGAAGCCATAAAGTTTATCGCCTCCGGTGTCACTTTCTCGGCGGCCATCACAAGGTCGCCCTCGTTCTCCCGGCCCTCATCGTCGACGACTATGACCATTTGGCCCGCGGCGATGCGCTCAACTGCGCTGGAGATCGTTGAAAACGGTGTCTCGCCGGAAGCTCTCTCTTCCACTTTCAAACTACCTGCCTTCTGTAAATTCGCGCAACAGATCACCAAGACCGCGGCGGGCTGGCCTGGAAGCGCCCTCGTCCGCGCCGACATAGTGCCCCACAAACCTCTCCACGTACTTGGCGAGCATATCAACCTCAAGATTCACCGCAGCACCGATCGCCTTGTCCTTTAGCGTTGTGGCTTTCTCGGTGTGCGGGATGACCGCGCAGGCAAAGCTATCATCGCGCGTATCCGCTATCGTCAAAGAGATGCCGTCTACTGCGATCGATCCTTTGGACACGATGTAATCCAGCAGTTTTTCAGGCGCCGAGAACTGGTAGATCGTGGAGTTTCCGGCAGGGTGCCGCATCAACAGTGATCCAGTCCCATCGATATGGCCGGTCACAAAGTGGCCGCCGAGACGATCGGAAAACCGCAATGCGCGTTCAAGGTTTACCTTACGGCCCTGGCGAAGAGTCCCCAAAGTCGTCATCCGCATCGTTTCCTCGCTTACATCGGCAAGAAAAGCGCCTCTGATGAACTTTATTACCGTCAAGCAAGCACCATCGACGGCTATGGAATCACCTATCGCCATGTCCCGGCCGAATTCCGGGGCGTAGACCTCCAGGCGCATTCCACTTCCGACGCGCTCAGCCCGGGTGATGATTCCCTCGGACTCAATCATGCCAGTAAACATCTGTCGCTACCTCTTTCAAAAAGCCGTGACTTTACTGCTCGCAGATATCTTCCGCGCGCCGCCAAACCGTAACTGCATCGCCGCCAGCGATACCTGCTTCCACCGCGCGCATGCGAGCTTCGAGGCGGTTGTTCTCAAACTGGCCTGCGCCCGTATACAGAGAGGGCGCCGACGCACCAAACACTCCACCTGCGTGAACAACAACGAGCTCATCTATGAGCCCGCCTTGCCACAGGGCCGAAAAAAGCCTCGAGCCAGCTTCAACCAGAAGGCTTCTGACATCGAACTCGGACAACGCCTTCAGCGCAGATATCACGCCGCCAGCAGTATCATAGCGTACCAGCGTCGCACACTCAGGAAACTCGTCGACTGTCGCACAAGACTCAACCAGGATCAAAACCTTGCCCGCGCCATCAGTAAGCATGTCCACCTTAGGCAAGTTTCGCGTGCAAAGGATCGCCCGGGCCGGTTGCCGAGATGCTAATGCGCCTGTAGCGTCGCGAACGGTAAGCGCGGGATTATCTGTGGCCGCGGTTGAAGCACCGACTAACACCGCATCGGCTCTGGAGCGCAGTGTCATCGTGATCTCCGCACCGCCTTCGCCCGAAACAGAGCATCGCTTGCCGGGAGCAGAGGTGATCTTTCCATCCAAAGACAGTGCAACCTTCACTCTCGTGAAGGGCAATCCTGTGCGCAGATGGTGCAGCCACTCCTCATTCAGTCGCTCGAATGGGGCGGGTTCGGAAGCGAAACTCACCTCCACTCCATTGTCGCGCAGAAACTTACAACCGCCCCGAGCTTTTGGGTTGGGGTCTTTCATGCCGGCAACGACAGTGGATATCCCCGCTGCTATCAGCGCCTCGGTGCACGGAGGCGTCAACCCATAGTGCGCGCACGGCTCCAGTGTCACGTACGCAATCGCACCAGCCGCCCTGGCACCTGCCTGCTCGAGTGCCACCGCCTCAGCGTGAGGCTTGCCTGCGCCGGCGTGGTACCCCTCGCCAACGATCTCGCCTTCGCGCACGATCACGCAACCAACCATCGGATTGGGCGAAGTGAGGCCTGCCCCGAGCTTGGCAAGCTCATACGCCCTGCGCATAAATGGATCGGAGATCAACTGCGAATCGTCGGTAAGTAAACGCAACGCCGAGAAACACCTCTCTTCTATCCTGCTGACAGCTGCAGGAGCGGCGCCATCGCCGAATATGCGATCGATCAGATCGCCGATAGGGCAGCAGCGCGAATTTCATTCATAGCTAAAACCGGGTCTTCCTGACAGAAAACCGCGTTTCCGGCCACCAGGCACCTTGCTCCGGCCTGAGCGACGAGAGGCGCGGTACGCGCATCTATGCCGCCATCGACCTGGATTATGGGAGTAGCGCCTTCCTCGGCGCAAAGCCTGACCAATGCCCGAATCTTGTCCAGGGTACGAGGGATGAACGATTGTCCGCCAAACCCAGGGTTGACACTCATCAGCAAGATCATGTCCACGACTCCGACGACCTCTCGGATCGACTCAACAGGAGTGGCGGGATTCAAGGAGACTCCCGTGCGAGCGCCGGAAGCCCTGATCGTATGAAGAACCCTGTGCAGATGATCGCACGCCTCCACGTGAACCGTCACCATGTCCGCGCCCGCATCCAGATACCAACCAACCGTCAAATCCGCGTTGCTGATCATCAGATGAACGTCGAGCGGAGTAGCTGTAATTCGCTTCAAGGCTTTTACGATCGGAGGACCAACGGTGAGGTTTTGAACGTAGTGTCCATCCATCACATCTACATGGATAAAGTCAGCGCCACCTTCCGAGATACCTTTCACGGCCTTGCCAAGTGCAGTGAAATCAGCAGACAGCACAGATGGAGCCATGAGAATCGTTTCTGCCATTGCTCTTGAGTCCTTTTCGGCTTGATGGGCGTTACTGGGTATACCATTTTACAGAACGCTGAATGGTTCCGCGCATTTACATTAAAGCTGCACGGAAGAATCGTTTTGCCGAGCCAAAAACGACAGGAGACAGAGATGAACATCTACCGATGCCGCATCTGCGGCGATAGCTACCTCGGTGCGGACGCACCCACGCACTGCCCTTACTGTGGAGCCCATAAGGAGCATCTGGTGGATCTGATGGAGTATCCCGAGACGATCAACGATGTGAATCTCACCGAGATTGAACAAAACGATCTGCTCGAAGCGATTGAGCTCGAACGAAGCAACACCCGATTCTACCTGGCGATGGGAGCGGACAGATCGATGCCGCACCTCGCAAGCGCATACAAACGGCTCTCCAAAATCGAGGCCGAGCACTGTGAGCTTTTTTGCAAGCTGGCAGGGGTTCGTGAACCCAAGGATCTCAAAATCCCGAGCGAGATAGCTAAAGATTGGTGCGCGAATATCGAGGAGTCCGTCGCACGAGAGCAAAAAGCGATGAAGTTCTATGCCCTGGCGGCAGAGCGGGCGACAAACGAGCGGATACGCGAGGTTTTCTCGGCGGTAAGCTCAATAGAGGCCGACCACATAGCGCTCGACGGCACCGCAAGCAGAATCGCTCGCTGCTAAACGGCGCTGTCGAGGAACCGATACTTACTTGTAGCTATCTTGCGCTCTCAGATAGGATATCTCGCCATCGGCGATCTCATTGAGAGCTGATGATAGCGGCTTGGCGCTGGTCAGAGAGGCGATCTGTATCGGCGACATCGAAAGTATCGCTTGACTGCGCACGCCATTCAGCATGTCGTTTATCTGGCGCGCTCGGCGAGCGGCCAATATGCAAAGCGTGAACTTTGAGTCAACCTTGGAGAGCAAAACATCTATCTCTGGCTTGATTACCATTGCTTGAATCTACCCAACCTTTCGAACCTGAAGTTTTAATCAGGGTGTCTCGGCATGTTCGTCAATTATTCGCACAATCGCCTCAGTGGCTCTATTGACATCGTCATTAGTTACCACGAAATCATAGGTTTCGGCAAGCTCCATCTCCAGGATCGCGGTCCTGATACGCACCTTAATCTGCTCGGGACTCTCGGTGCCTCTGGTGTTCAGGCGACTCTCAAGCTCCTCCATGGAGGGCGTTTTAATGAAGATTAGGACCGAGTCCGGCATCGCCTTTTTTACCTGAAGCGCGCCTTGCGGGTCGATCTCAAGTATCACCTGCTTGCCCTCGGCGACCTTTTCGTCTATCAGACCACGAGGCGTTCCATAGTAGTTCCCGTGGACGCATGCCCACTCGAGAAACTCACCCGCCTCTTTGCGCTGAAGAAACTCTTCCGGAGACAGGAAGATATAACTTACGCCATCTAACTCACCGACGCGTGGAGTACGAGTTGTCGCCGAGACCGAAACCCAAAGATCAGGAACCCTGTCTTTCAAAGCCTGAACCAGGGTCCCTTTACCCGCGCCCGAAGGACCAGAAACTATGAACACATTTCCGACGCGATTGGCCAATATTCTCGATTCCGTCAGTCTAGCCGCCCGCAAGCTGCTACTAACCGAGACGAGCCATCAGCTGCTCACGCTGACGGGCGCCTAGTCCCTGAACGCGACGATTGGAAGATATATCGAGCTCATCCATGAGTTTGGATGCTTTTGCTTTTCCGTAGCCCGGAAGGCTCTCGAGCAAGGTCGACACTTTCATCCGAGCGACGATCGGATCTGAATCTTGAGCCATCGCCTGGGCGAAAGTCACATCCCCGTTCTTGATCTTGGCGCGAAGCTCAGCGCGTTTCTGGCGCGCCTCGGCCGCCTTCTTTAGGGCAGCCTGACGATCCGCGTCGGAAAGCTTTGGAAGTGCCATAGTTCCTCCTCGTCCTCATTTAGGCAGGGCGGTCTGATTACACAACCTGAATTGTAGACACACCTTGCCCACACTTACAACTCAATAACTCGGAGATAACATTACCCCTGACGTGCGAAAACAGCAATCCTCAATCGGCTATTCGCCTGCTTCCAGGTGATGTGATCGGCTCGCCAGCGCCGCACAGCGAACAAGAATCGGCCTCCCATGACTCAACGTCAAGTTGAAGTAGAGAGTAGCTCTCGGCCATAAAACGCTTGGATCCTCCCCGGTCGATAAGTGATGCTACGCCGATCGGAGACCCCCCGCAGGCGCGAATCAGGGTTTCTACCTCCGCGGCGCTCCCACCTGTAGTAACAACATCTTCAACCACGAGTACTCTGGCCTCTTCAGGCACCTGGAATGAGCGTCTGAACGTCATCACCCCGGCTTCACGTTCGCTAAATATAAACCTGACGCCGAGAATATGGGCAACCGCAAATCCAAGAATAATTCCACCGACGGCTGGCGCTGCGACCAAATCAACCTTTTTCGGTGAAATCCGTTCCGCCAAAGCCGAAGCAAGCTGCATTGTGGTCTCTGGATCCTCAAAAACTCTTGCACACTGAACATAGGTATCGGAGTGTCTGCCGCTGGAAAGAACGAAGTGGCCCGAGAGTATCGCGCCGGTTTTCGAAAAGAGCTCCTTGATCTGGTCTTCGCCTATAACATACTTTTCCATGCACTCCCTACTCTCCTTGGTACAGATGACGGACAGCAAAGCGGACATCGTCGGCCTGCGTGATTGGGCGGCCGATAACCACATGAGAAGCTCCTGCCGAAAGCGCCTCTTCGACAGTGGCCACACGCACCTGATCGTCGGGGGAAGAAGCTGCGGCCCGGACTCCGGGGGTGACCACCCACGCGCCTGAGGGCAGTGCGGCTCTGGCCAAAGTCGCCTCATGGGGCGAGCAGACGACTCCATCGACTCCCGCCGCAGCTGCGAGATCGACAAGCAAGGCGACTTGCTCGGCGATGGAGCGGTCAACGCCTGTTTCGCGCAGGGCGTCGGCGGAAAAGCTCGTGAGGACCGATACCGCGAGTACCTTCGGGGGATTCAGCCCGCAAGCTTGCGCCCCCTCGGCGGCGCCCTTCACGGCCAAGCGCATCATCTCGGCACCACCAGAGGCGTGTACTGTGATCATCGATACGCCGAGGCGGGAAATCTCCCGTGCCGCGCCTTCGACTTGATGCGGGATGTCGTAGAGCTTGAGGTCCAGAAATATCTCGAACCCCATCTCCAGCAGCTTTTTTACGATTGCCGGACCCGCCGAGTAATACAGGGTCATACCGATTTTGACCCAACGCACCTCGCCCTGTAGCGACGAGGCGATCTTTAGCGCTGTGGTCGCGTCCGTATCCAGCGCGACGATGAGCGAATCTCTTGTCAACTTCATGTTCTGAGTGCTCCTGTCAGGTCTGAGACACGAGCGATGCCCTTCGAGCGGCAAAACTCGTGCAACCCATCGATAGTCCTCACACAAGCAAGAGGATCAATGAAGTTCGCCGTCCCCACCGCCACCGCGCTGGCGCCTGCGAGCATGAATTCGGCTGCGTCTGTCGCTGAAGCGATCCCCCCCATGCCGATAATGGGTATCTTGACCGCCGAGGCAACCTGCCAGACCATCCGCAGGGCAATCGGCTTTATCGCCGGGCCCGACAGACCACCTACGACACGAGCGAGTCTGGGCCTGAATGTATTCGCATCTATCGACATGCCCAGCACGGTGTTGATGAGTGAGAGGGCCTCGGCACCTTCATCCTCGACCGCCCGGGCTATCTTAGTTATGTCAGTGACGTTTGGTGAAAGCTTTACGATCAGTGGCCGATGCGTTACCGACCGCACTGCACGTGTGACCTGCGCGGCTGCGGCGCAGGTGGTGCCAAACGCCATGCCCCCGGCATCTACATTCGGGCAGGATATGTTGACCTCGTACGCCGAGATACCCTCCTGCGCATCGAGGCGCTCCACTACCTCTACATACTCTTCTACCGTGTGGCCGTTGACGTTTACAATCAACGGCACTGTCGGAAAGTGCTCCCGTAGCCAGCGAAGATCGCGCTCTATGAAGCGGTCTGCTCCGGGGTTTTGGAGCCCTATCGAGTTGAGCATGCCGCTGGCTGTCTCGGCGATCCTTGGCGCGGGATTACCCTCCCAGCTTTTCGCGGACACTCCCTTAGTGACTAAAGCCCCGAGGCGGTTCAGGTCAAAAAAGTCCGAGTACTCTACCCCACTTGCGAACGTGCCACTTGCGGTCACCACAGGATTGGCAAGCTCAAGCGGACCTATACGCACGCTCATATCCACTTGCGATGTCGACCTGACGTCGTCGTTCATCTCCACAGCACCTCATCGGCGTCGAACACTGGCCCATCCACGCATGCTCGCTTGTTTCCATCTTTCGTGGCAACGACACAAGAAAGGCAAGCGCCGATCCCGCAAGCCATCAGGCGCTCCAGTGAAACCTGGCACGGCACTGCGGCTTTTCTAGCGAGCATGACGACTGCCTGCTGCATGACTTCGGGTCCGCAGGTGTAGACAACATCAAAGGCGCCCTGGGATAACATATCGCTTGCGGCGATCGTAACCCTGCCTTCGATGCCGGTCGAGCCGTCATCGGTACAACAGGCCACCGATTGAGCTGTTTGCCGAAACAGGTCGAGGCAGTAGAGCTCATCGGCGGTCAAAGCACCGAGAGCAACGCTCACGGAGACTCCATTTTCGGAAAGCCGCTCCGCCAGCATCGCCAGGGGCGCGGCGCCAACACCTCCCGCCACGAGAAGTGCGCTTTTGGCTCGGTCAGGGATCTTCCATCCTCGGCCGATAGGGCCGATAAGGTCCATTTTCGCGCCTTCCTTGGCTTCCGCCATCTCCGACGTGCCAATCCCGACTACCTGATAGAGAATGTGAATCGTCTCGTCAAAAGCTCTATAGACCGAAAAAGGGCGGCGCAAAAGAAAATCGCGGCCTTTGGCCACTCGAAGATGAACGAACTGCCCCGGCTCAACCGTCGCGGCCACAGCTGGAGCACGCAAGACCATGAGTCCGACTTTCCCGGTGATCATCTCATTGGCAATAACCACCGCTTCTGTGAGGCTCGGTAGTATGCGACTTTGCTGCGTCTCGCATAGATCACACATCGAGCACGCCTGCCTCCTGGAAGTCCTGCAAAGCGACAACTTCAAGGTTACCTCGCTTTGCGGCCTCAATCGCTCCTACAGCCGCCTGGGCGGCCGACATGGTCGTTATGTTGGTTACCCCGTGCTGTACCGCAGCGGTGCGAATATGATATCCATCAGAACGCGTCTCTTGCCCGAACGGCGTGTTGATCACAAGTTGAACCTCGCCGTTTACCAACGCATCCAAAATATTGGGGCGCCCTTCGTGTTTCTTTAGCACCTCGATGACTGGAATCCCGGCGGCTTTCAGGGTTCGAGCGGTTCCCCGGGTCGAAAGAATCTCAAACCCAAGCGCGTGCAGATGCCTTGCGACAGGGACAACCGCTCGTTTGTCTCTGTCACACACGCTAATAAACGCTTTCCCGCCGACAGGAAGCGAGTAATCTACAGCCAACTGGGATTTGGCGTACGCCGAAGGAAAGTCCTTGGCAATACCCATCACTTCACCGGTGGACTTCATCTCGGGACCAAGCACGCTGTCCGAGCCCGGAAATCTACCGAATGGCATGACCGCCTCCTTGACGCAAAACCACTCCAGCTCACGGTCGTCGGCTGGCAGACCCATATCTGAGAGCATCTCGCCCGCCATTACACGCGCTGCGATCTTGGCCAACGGAACTCCCGTAGCCTTGCTGACGAACGGCACTGTCCTGCTCGCCCGCGGATTTACCTCGATGACATAAACCGCGGCATCCTTTACCGCAAACTGAATATTCATAAGTCCTTTGACGCCAAGCTCAAGCGCGAGCGTGCGCGTATGCGCGCGAATCAGATCGATCGTCTCCTGACCGAGCGTGAAAGGCGGTATGCAGCAGGCCGAATCTCCGGAGTGGATTCCCGCCTCCTCGATGTGCTCCATGACACCGCCGATGTAGACGTCACGTGTGTCGCAAACAGCGTCCACGTCCACCTCGATCGCCCCTTCAAGAAATCTGTCGAGAAGCACAGGGTGATCTGGCGAGATTACGGTCGCTTCGTGCATATATCGCTCGAGATAATCTTCACAGTACGCGATAACCATTCCACGGCCGCCAAGCACGTAACTGGGACGGACCAGTAGAGGAAAGCCTATCGAAGCTGCGACATCGGCGGCCTCCTGAAGAGTGTGAGCCGTACCTGCGGGAGGATACGCAATCTCTAGCCTATCGAGAAGGGCCTGGAATCGCTTGCGATCCTCGGCAAGATCGATCGCATCCGGGCCGGTGCCCAAGATGGGGACTCCCGCGCTTGCCAATCTCTGCGCGAGTTTCAGCGGAGTCTGACCGCCAAAGGTCACAAGCACGCCGATGGGCTTCTCGACGTCGATTATGTCCATGACGTCTTCAAACGTAAGGGGTTCGAAGTACAGCCTGTCGCTGGTGTCATAGTCGGTAGAGACTGTTTCCGGGTTGCAGTTGACCATGATTGTCTCAAAACCCGCCTCGCCCAAGGCGTAGGCAGCATGCACGCAACAGTAATCGAACTCGATTCCCTGGCCGATGCGATTCGGCCCGGCACCAAGAATCATTATCCTGCCCTTAGCGTCAGCGGGGCCGGTCTCGCTCTCGGCCTCGTAGGTCTTGTAGAAATATGGTGTTTCCGCCGCAAACTCGGCCGCGCAGGTGTCAACCGCTTTGAAGGCAGGTATTACACCCAACTCGAGCCTGTGTTGCCGGACTTGGTCCTCGGAAGCTTCGAGTAACCACCCTATCTGGGCATCACCAAGACCGTGCTGTTTTGCCTGACACATAAGCTCAGCGTCTACTTCAGCCAGCGTCCCGGCCCGCCTGATATAACCCTCTACTTGAACCATAGATTCTATTTTCTGCAGAAACCACCTATCTACCCTGGTCAACAGGTGGACATCCTCGACCGACTTACCTCGGCGAAAGGCCTCGGCGATATAGAATATTCGCTGCTCTGTCGGGGTTGAGAGCATATTCTCGAACTTGTGCTCACATATAGAATCCTTGCCATCCGCCCCCAGCCCAAGTCTTCCATTCTCAAGCGAGCGCATTGCTTTTCCGAGCGCCTCTTCAAATGTACGACCTATCGCCATCACTTCGCCGACCGACTTCATCTTCGTCGTCAGGGTCTCATCGGTGCCCTCAAACTTCTCAAACGCCCATCTCGGCACCTTGACGACCGTATAGTCGATGCTTGGCTCAAAGCTGGCAGGGGTCTTTTTGGTGATGTCATTGGAAATCTCGTCGAGCGTATACCCGACAGCGAGTTTCGCCGCGAATTTAGCGATGGGAAAACCAGTGGCTTTTGAGGCCAGAGCGCTTGAGCGCGAAACACGAGGATTCATCTCGATTACGACAAGCTTGCCGTCTTCCGGGTTCACGGCGAATTGAACGTTGCTGCCGCCGGTCTCCACTCCTATCTCGCGCATGATCGCGATGGACGCATCCCGCATCTTTTGATACTCGCGATCGGTCAGGGTCTGGGCCGGCGCCACGGTGATGGAGTCGCCGGTATGAATCCCCATTGGATCGAAGTTCTCGATGCAACACACGATCACAACGTTATCTTTGCGGTCCCTCATCACCTCCATCTCATACTCCTTCCAGCCCAGCACGCTCTCCTCGACGAGCACCTCTCCGCGTGGCGAAAGCGCGATTCCTCCAGCCACGATCTCGCGAAGCTCCTCAATGTTGTACGCAATCCCGCCACCTGCTCCGCCGAGCGTAAACGATGGCCTGATCACAACTGGCATGCCGATCTTCTCGACCACGCGCTCCGCATCGTGAACCGAGTAAGCGTAGCCGCCGCGAGGCACGGAAAGACCTATTCGACCCATAGCCTCAGCAAACAACCTGCGGTCCTCGCCCATCTTGATCGCATCCAGCTTCGCGCCGATAAGCTCGACGCCGTACTCGTCGAGAACGCCTGACTCCGCCAGAGCGACAGCGCAGTTCAGGCCCGTCTGCCCGCCGAGGGTCGGCAAAAGAGCATCCGGCCGCTCACGCTCGATGACCTTGGCGACGAACTGCGGAGTCACCGGCTCGACGTAAGTGCGATGCGCAAGTTCAGGGTCGGTCATGATCGTTGCCGGATTGCTGTTGACCAGGACTATCTCGTACCCTTCCTCACGCAAAACCTTGCACGCCTGCGAGCCCGAGTAGTCAAACTCGCACGCCTGCCCTATGACGATCGGGCCCGCGCCTACAACCAGAATCTTGTGTATGTCGTCACGCCGCGGCATACTGCTCCTTCACTTTTCTGGCCGGATTTCTCTGCTGTACAAAAAGATCACAAATGTTCATCTATGGAACAAACACAACCGGGCACTCAGCGCCGCTGATCAACCCCATCGCCGTGGCGCCTGGAGAAACCGAAATCGCGCGTAGCGGACCAGCGTCCTTGCGCCCCAACATGATGCCGGTAGCACCCGTCTTTTTCGCCTGGCCGAGAATTACATCGACAGGATCTCCGTGCATAACTACTGCGCTAACCTCTATCCCCGAACCCGATGCGGTTCTGACAAGCCCCTCCACCCGGGAGTATGCTTCCTGCTGCGCTTCGGCCATTGCCTCCGGCTCCAGTGCTTCAGTGATCACATGCACGATATGCACCGCTTCCAGCAGCCCTTTTTCCATCGCGGTAGCGGTGATAAAGGCCCTTGTGGCTGAGGGCGTAAAGTCAGTGGGAATGAGCACCCTGCGACCAAATGCCGAGGCAAGTTCGCTTGGCTCGGCTCGGTCGCGAAGGAGGTCGTAACGAATCAGCATCGTCGGAACCGTCGCTTCCAGTGCTATCTGTTCGGAGACGGAACCAGCGATGAGTTTGGTCAGCAAATCCTTGGCATGCGTGCCGCATACAACACTGTCGATCCCCGCCTCGGCGGCGAGCGCCACCATCTCGGCAACAGGATCTCCGGTTGCTATACGAAGCTCAACGTCCATCCCGCTCGCCGGCAGGCGCGATGCCACTTTCCGCAGCTCCAGAAGAGCTTTGTCTATCGCTCTTGCGATAATCGGACCCTCCATGCCACTTGCATCCACAGTGTGGGCGATGATCAATCTACGGGCACCCGACTCATACAATCCTTTGGCGAAATCTACTACGAGCTCGTCTTCCTCGCTCAGACCCACTGGAATCAGGACATTACGCAACATCGAGATCACCTTGATTTCTCGCAACCCAGGGGTTTTCGTCCCCATCCATCATTCGTGTGAAGACCTCAAACAGGTACTTTGAGTCGTGTGGCCCTGGCGCAGCCTCGGGGTGGTACTGCACCGAAAAAGCCGGAATATCGAGTAACCTGATGCCCTCGACAGTCATGTCGTTGAGATTGACATGCGTAAGCTGAACACGCCCGAAGCGGCTCGATGCGACAACAGGAGCGACTCGGGATGCGACCCAAGACGCGATGTCTCCGCAGTCATGAGCAAGGCCGCCGCTTTCCTCGGCGATTAGCGGCCCTATCGAGGAGAAATCCACGCAAAATCCGTGGTTCTGGCTGGTAATCTCGACCTCACCGGAGAGCAGGTTCATCACAGGCTGATTGCCGCCGCGATGGCCGTACTTGAGCTTATATGTCGTGCATCCCAGTGCGAGGGAGAGCATCTGATGACCGAGGCATATGCCGAAAACAGGCACTTCGCCGAGAAGCTCCTGAAGCGTCGAGTAGAGGAAATCCACAGCGGCCGGATCCCCAGGTCCATTGGCAAAGAAGAGGCCTTGTGGCTTTAGCTCCCGAACTGCCGAAGCGCTCGTTTTTGGCGGAACCACGATAACCTCACAGCCGGCATTGGCAAGGCATCGCAAGATGTTGTACTTGATTCCCGAGTCAAACGCGACCACCCGATACCGGACAGGATCAGGCAGGTTACCCAGATCGACGGGAACTCCTCCTCCCGGGACAGGCATGCCCCAGGTATATGGCGCGCTTACCGCGACCTCCGAGACAAGATCCCTGCCGACAAGTCCTGGCGATTTGCGAGCTTTGGCCACCAGTGAGTCCGGGTCAAAGTCAGTCGTCGACACTATCGCCTTCATGGCGCCGACTTCGCGAATCCGCTTGGTAAGACTCCTGGTGTCGATGCCCTCGATCGCAACCACGTTGTGACGCACCAGAAAGTGCGGGAGAGACTCTTCCGAGCGCCAATTGCTCGGCGTCTCGCACATCGAGCGAACTACAAGCCCTCGGGCGAAAACACCGCGAGACTCCATATCAGCTCCGTTGACGCCATAGTTTCCTATGTGCGGCATCGTCATCGTGATGATCTGCCCGGCATAACTTGGATCCGTCAGGATCTCCTGATAGCCGGTAAGCGAGGTGTTGAAAACAACCTCGCCGGAAGCCTCGCCGGAAGCGCCGCAAGAGCGACCCTCATATACGGTGCCGTCCTCGAGCGCCAGTACAGCGGCGGGAATCTTCATCTTGGAACTACCTCTCCGCTTCTCAAAGCAAGCCTTCCTCCAACTAGGACCTCTGTGGCCTTGCCAAAAAGTCGCTCGCCAATAAATGGCGAATTGACGGATTTGCTCTCGAAAGACTCTGCCTCAACTTCTACCTTAGCCTCAGGATCAATAACGGTGATATCCGCCGAGAAGCCCGCGGCTACCTTGACCTCGGGCAGACCAAGAGCCATCCGCGGAGCGACAGCGAGCGCTCTGGCGAAATCAGGCCAGCTCAGCAAACCCGGCCGGATCAAATGCGTGATCACTAAGGGAAGCGCGGTTTCCAGACCCGTGATTCCGAATGGAGCCAGCTCGAATTCGCGCTCCTTCTCATGAGCCGCATGCGGAGCGTGATCAGTCGCCACGCAATCGATGGTGCCGTCAATGAGGGCTTCGATAAGCGCCTGCCTATCTTCCGGTGTCCTCAAGGGAGGATTCATCTTTAGGTTGGTATCGTACTCTGAGCTTAGCGCGCTCTCATCGAGAAACAGATGATGCGGAGTCACTTCGGCGGTCACCTTCACGCCCCTGGCCTTGGCCTGCCGAACAAGCTCGGCGCTTTCCTTCGTCGACAGATGCGCGAGATGAAGTCGACACCCCGTCAGCTCGGCGAGACGAATGTCACGCGCGACCATCACATCTTCGGCGGCGGCGGGCTGACCGCTCAAGCCCAGCAGGGTCGAAACAACTCCTTCGTTGACCACGCCTTTCCCGGCGAGCGACTCATCTTCGCAGTGACTGATGACCGTCGTGCCGAACGCTTTCGCGTAATCCATGGCTCTGCGCATCATGCCGGCACTTTGGATGCCGCGCCCATCATCGCTAAACCCTACGGCTCCCTCCGCGATCATGTCGGCGATCTCGGCAAGCGCCTGGCCCTGCTGTCCTACCGTACAGGCACCGATGGGATGAACCCGGACAAGACCGCGCTCTAGGGCGCGCTCGATGACAAAGCGTACTTTCGAGCCGGTATCTATCGCCGAGGAGGTATTGGGCATCGCGCAAACTGCCGTAAAGCCTCCTCGCGCCGCGGCGCGTGTTCCGCTTTCGATCGTCTCCACATCCTCCCGGCCAGGCTCGCGAAGATGAACATGGAGGTCGACGAGTCCCGGGAGCACCAGCTTTCCCGAGCAATCGATCACTTCGCCTTTCGGGATTTCAAGATATTCGCCCACCTCTACGATAACGCCGTCACACACGACCACATCCATGACGCCGTCAAGTCCAACCTGAGGGTCTACAACACGTCCACCCTTAAGCAGTAGAGCCACTATCGGAACCTCCCAGCATCAGGTACATCACCGCCATACGAACCGCGACACCCGCAGTGACCTGGTCGAGAACGACCGATCGAGCACTGTCCGCAACATCGGAAGACACTTCAACGCCGCGGTTCATCGGACCGGGATGCATCAGCAGCGCCCCCGGCTTCATACGATTGAGCCGCGCCGAGTTGATCGCGTACAGCTTTGCGTACTCCCTGATACTGGGAAACGCCGCCTGTTCACTTCGCTCCATCTGTATCCGTAGTAAATATACGACATCGAGATCGTCCAACACCTCGTCGAGGGAGAAGGACACCTCGGCACCAAGTGCGGTCGGACGAGAAGGCATCAGTGTCGGAGGACCAACAAGGACGGCCGAGGCTCCCACCGCCTTCAGCGCGGGAACAAGCGATCTTGCCACGCGCGAATTGGCGATGTCGCCAACAATGCCCACCTTCAGCCCATCAAGGCGATCCATCTTTTTGCGTATAGTGAAAAGATCGAGCAGTGCCTGAGTGGGATGTTGATGCTTCCCGTCGCCGCCATTTATCACTTGAGAGTCCATGCACTGCGCCAGTATACTGGCCGCGCCGGCGTAGGCGTGCCTTACGACCACAAGATCGCAGGCCATCGCGGAGAGCGTTTGCGCCGTATCGCGCAACGACTCCCCCTTCACCGTAGCACTGGCGGAACCGGAGATATTGATCGCGTCCGCGCTGAGGCGCTTCGCCGCTATCTCAAAACTTGTCCTCGTGCGGGTAGAGGGCTCGAGAAACAGATTGACTATCGTCCTCCCTCTCAGCGTTGGAAGCTTCTTGATCCTGCGCTGATTGACTTCGAGAAAAGATTCAGCTGTGTCGAGGATTACCAAAATATCCTCGGTGGTCATATCCTCGACTGCGGTGATATGTCTGCAGCTAAGCAACTCACGCCCCTTCCCGTGTCACTTCGAGAATTTCCACGACATCGCGTCCATCTGTCTCGCTCAATGAGACCTGGACTTTTTCCTTCCGGCTTGAAGGGATGTTCTTGCCGGCAAAGTCCGCCCTAATCGGAAGCTCTCTGTGGCCGCGGTCAACAAGTACGGCCAACTTGATCGACCCCGGGCGACCGTAATCCATGATCGCGTCCATCGCGGCGCGGATAGTCCTGCCCGTAAAGAGCACATCGTCGACTAACACTATGTTTCTGCCCTCAACCTGAAAGGGAATTTCGGTACGGTGTACTTCTGGATTGAGGCGCACGCCGACATCGTCTCTATAAAAGGAGATGTCCAGCGAGCCAGTCGGTATTCTGGCTCCCTCGATTTCGAATATCTTTCGCGAGAGACGCTCGGCGAGCCGGGCTCCCCTGGTCAAAATCCCTACCACCGCGATGTCTTCGGCGCCCTTGTTCTGCTCCAGCACCTCATGTGCTATCCGGGTAATCGCGCGTTCGATAGCATCCGCATCCATCACCACCGCTTTGATGCGATACCCCATCACGCATCACCGGCCCGGGAAAGCCACTTATTCTCGCCCGTGGGAGTCAACATGCTGTGTAGCATAAAAAAGCCTCCTCGCGCTACCGGCAAGAAGGCGGATCTGACCCCCCGCCGCTAAGGCGGTAAGCCATCTTTGGTTCCTTGCCGGCCTCACAGGACCGCAGTTAAAGGTCGTGTCTCAGGATACCAGTTGTAAGGCTGACTGCCAATGGTGTCTCGCCGGGATATATAATAGAGACATGATGAAAAAAAGCCGCGACTTCTTCAGATCCTTGGGCCGCCTGCCGATCTCCATAGCGATCGTTTGCCTGCTTTCAATTAGCACTCTAAGCCTCGCTTCGGCTCCGGCTGCACCTGACAGCGCTCCGAGCATAATCGTCATCTATGAAGACGACACCATGGCCGTCTCTGACTTTCACCAGCTAGCAAAGGACGGGCACGCGCCATCGGATATCGATGTTGTAAACGAGCGATTGATAGAAGTCCATCTACCAAAAGGCGCCGATCCCCGTAAGGCCGTGAAGAATGCGCTGGATAACCCCTCCGTCGTGGCCGCGGCGGAAAACCGGCTGATCGAAGCCCTTTCATCACCTCCGAACGATCCGAGATACCCGCCGCCTATCAAAGGCCAGCACCTCTATCTGGGCCCGAGCACTATCGCGACAAATTCGATAGGGCTTGAGTCGGTGTGGCAGATTACCCGCGATGAGACGAGTGGCTTTGCCATGAACAGACACCGCCGAGGGGTGACGATGGCGATCATAGATACCGGCGTGTCGATTCCTTTGATGGAGGATACCGGGCGCTTTGTTCCGGTGCTGAATAACGTGGCGCCTACCCCAAGTGCGAACACTTCGGATGACTCTAATAACTTCCACGGAACGGCTGTCGCCAGCGTCATCGCGGCCAACACCAACAATAATTTTGCCATCGCTGGAGCGCTCTACGATCTCGATAGCAGCATACTTGTGTACAAGGCGCTTGACAGCCGTAACGAAGGCTACAGGGCTGACATCATAGCTGCGATGATGGACGCCGCCAACAGGAGCGCCAGGGTGATCAACGCCTCATTCGGAGACCCTGCGACCACCATGGTCGACCGCCGATCGGTGCCTGACACGGCGACTCGCGACGTATGGCAGGCAGCTGTGGACTACTGCATCGCTAAAGGCTCCTTGGTTGTCGCCGCTGCGGGTAACAACAATGGGCCCGTTTTATACCCCGCCGCGTGCGAGGGAGCCCTAGCCGTCGGCTCGATAGATTTTGAGTCCGGTCAGCGCTCAGAATTCTCGAATTCTGGCCCGGAACTGGACGTGGTCGCCGCTGGTCGGAGAATCTGGACGGTCAGGCCCAGTGGAGACACTACCCAGGTAGCTGGAACCTCTTTTGCGACTCCTTTGGTCGCGGGCTCGATAGCCTACCTCTGGTCGTTGGTGCCCGATCTTACCCCTGAGGAGATGCTTTCATTCGCTCAAACCACCGCTGTCGGCACTTACGGTTCTGAGCCTGAATTCGACAACGAAACAGGGTTCGGCAGGTTCGATTCGTACAGACTCTTCGAGCACATGCAACAGGCGATAGCTATTCAAAATCCAGTCACTCTCTCCGTCGGACCCCACGCGCAAAACAGCCGTGAGGTGCGTTTGACCTGGAGTGCAGCAGAAGGCCAAGGAGTGTTCTACCTTTATGGGTACGAAGGAGGTAGCGCCTACCGAACCACCAGCACAAGCGGAAGGCTCGTGCTGCCTGCTAGCGGGCCCAATACGGTGTGGGTACGATCGTTCGCTTCCGACAGATGGAGCGCTCAGCAGCCTACCACCGTGAGCGTAAACGTTGCGGCAGGGTCGCATACGATCAATTCCTTGCGGCTGGAAGGAGCCAACCGCTTCCGGACAGCGCTCGCGATCAGCCAAGCATCCTTTCCCGCAACATCTTCTTCGGTCGTAATCGCTTCAGGCGAAAACTGGCCCGATGGACTAGCGGGTGGAACGCTTGCCTCTGTGTCCAGCGGACCTCTACTGCTGACCCGCGCAAACCGCCTGTCACTAGAGGTACGTGACGAGATACTTCGCTTGCGGCCACAGCGCATCTATATCCTCGGCGGGTCGGGAGCGATCTCCCCGGCAGTTGAGAGCGCGATAAGAAGCCTTCCGATTACCGGCACTGTCGAGCGCCTTCAAGGCCACGACAGGTACGCAACCGCCGCAAGAATCGCCAACCGCGTCAGAGACTACACGCACCCCGCAGCCAACAGCCAGGCCAACCGGGTAGTCGTTGCTTCTGGGGAAAACTTTCCAGACGCGCTTGCCGGGTCAGCGTTGGCCGCCTCGGCGCGTATCCCCATCTTGCTGACGCGACGCTCTGCTCTTACGACCTCGACAGAAGGAGCCCTCAGGGTCATCAGGCCTTATGAGACTTTAGTACTCGGCGGCGAGGGCGTGATCTCAAAAGCGGTGCATGACCACCTGCGAGCCAGCCTGTGGAGACCTTATCGCATCTGGGGCGCCAACCGCTATGAGACTTCGCGCAAGATCGCCGAGTATGGCCGTAGTGGATCCAAACCCCTATTCGACGCCGGCCGCCTGGGCTTCGCCACGGGTACGGCATTTCCTGACGCACTTGCGGCCGGACAGCTATTCGGAGGCAGGCGCACTCCGATCATCCTGACCGATCAGGCTACAGCCGTGCGGACAGACCTGACAGCGTGGCTGCGCTCTCCTGGCCATACTATCGGTAATGTCACATTTCTGGGCGGGTCGGGGGCAATTGGATATGACCTTGAGTTCGAGATAAGAAACGCGCTTTTGCGCTAAATTTATTCCTCGTCGCACTCAAGCATATGCTTTCCGAGCGGGAGCCGGATATCAAATACCGAACCATGCTCGACTCTCCGGCGCACCTCAATCTCTCCTCCGTGAGCCTCGACAAAGCGCTTGGCTAAAAACAACCCAAGGCCTATGCCACCGTGGTCTCTCGTGGAAGACATGTCAGCCTGAATGAAGGGTTCGAATATCTCCTCTAGCCGATCCTCATCGATACCGGCACCTTCATCGGCGACGGAAATCGACATATGCGAACCGGCTCGCTCCACGGTAACCGATACCGTGCTGCCTTCAGGCGAATATTTTAAGGCGTTGTCAAGAATGTTGCCGAGCGCTCTGCCGATAAACTCCGGATCCACATCAAGCTCGCAAGCTTCGGCGGATAGCGCTACGTCTACACGCCTGCCCGATTCCGCGGCCGCGCCCGTTGACATCTGGTCAACTAGCTTGCAAATATCAACGGTCCGTGACTTGAGATCATCGAGTCCGGCCATCAACTGTGTCACTGAAAGCAGTTTCTCGATCATATGATGCATTGTGGCGGCGTTTTGTCTAATGGCCGCAACCGCCGTGTCATACTGCTCGTGATCTACACCTATCTTTGACTCCAAAAGATCGGAGTAGCCAATAATCTTGGTAAGAGGAGTGCGCAACTCGTGAGAGACCATCGAGACGAAATCGCTTCTTAGCCGCTCAAATTTCAGGCTTTTACTTGCGTCACTTTTGACTATCACTACGCTGACAACCTTGCCGGCACCATCGAACACTGGAGAGATCGTCACGCTCTCAAGATACTCCCGCCCACTGCGATCTTTATTCAATAACTCTCCTTGCCAGCGCTTGCCTCCCACGACCGAGTTCCATACATCGCGATAGCCCAATTCCGCGTATCCCTGACCGGTCGAGAAGAGTTCTGTGCCGATGACCTCACTCGCGAAGTATCCAGTCATCTCCCTATGCACCGTGTTGGCCCAGATGATCTTGCCGTAAGCATCGGTAATCAGAATGGCATTGCCTGCCCAATCCAGTGCCGCGGATTGAAGTAGCACCTTTTCCCTAGTTTCGGCAACGCTCAGCGCCGCACCCACTCGGCATGCCACGGCTTCCATCGACTGGATCTTCATGTCGGCGGCGGTCTCATTGAAGTCAGAAAGCGCGATCAGACAACCTTTCACACGATTTTCAGCCTTGATGGGACAAAAAACCGCGCTCCTCACATTGGGGTCTTGCGCCAGAACCTGCCATTCGCTTCGCGCTTGCGAATCACAGAGGTCCACCACAAAGGCCACTGGGGGCATCCCATCATCAGCAAATCGTGTGCATGCGAAGTCCAGAAGCGGTTTAGTTGCCTTCGGGGAGAGGCGTCCGGTAGCTGCCGTGAGCTCCAAACCATCTTTTTCATCGAACAGCATTATAAGAACTGAGCCCATCTTGAATTCATGCGCAATTTGATCGCTTGCAGAGTGCAACATCTCCGCGAGAGAGCTGCTTTGAAGAATGGATACGTCAAGTATACTCATCACCCGTTCGGCCCCGCGGACGTAGAGTTGCTCCGTGACATCGATACCAAAACGGATGACACCTATCGGGCTGCCGTGTGCATCCTTGATCACCGACACCGACCACCTGAGTATCTTCATCACTCCAGAGTTCATGACCCAAGCCTCTGAATATGAGACCGGCAAGCCATCGGCCATAATGGCTTCGTCCATTATCTTGCGTGCCTTGACCTGATCCGGCGGAGAAAAAATTTCTGCCGCGCACTTTCCGAGCATCTCGTCGGCGGCATAACCAGATATTCGCTCCGCCCCGGGAGAGAAAAGTACGATCCGCCCGGCGGAATCTGTGGAGCAGATGAACACTTCTGCCGTATCGATGACAAGCTTGTTGAAATCAAGTGCTTTTTGCAGCTCTTCAGCCTTAGCCACACCTTTGCCTATCTCTTGGGTCAGGCTGTCAATCAGACGGCTCTTCACGACGATCTGATCACCTAGCTCCCTCGTTGTCTGATCGATGATCGCATTCGAGCGCTCAAGTTCGGCAAGTTTCTGCTCCAACTTGCAGACAACACGGTCACTGTAAGCTCGCAGAATGCGAGCTTCATCCCGCTGGATCGGCGCGCAAGCCTTACTAGTGCTGGAGATGTGCGCTACCTCCTCCACAGTCGCAAGCAACCTGTCAGCATCAACTGGCTTATTCAAAAAGCCATCCGCACCAAGCTCTATCGCGAACTTCTCGTCCTCATCATCGGTATAGGAAGCCGTCACGAACACTACCGGCACATTGACTAAAGTCGGGTCATTCTTCCACCGCCAAACAAGCTGGAAGCCATCCATTTTGGGCATTAAAATGTCGGTAACGAGCAAGTCGAAGCTGTGAGAGCGTGTCGCGTCCAGCGCCTCAATGCCGTTGCAAACGGAAACAACCTCGTGATTCGCCGACCTCAGTATCGCGGTCATCAGGTAACGTGATGGCCCGTCATCTTCAACTAGCAGAATATTCACTCGTCCTCCTGGACTCTCGGTTGGAGATAGAGCTCTACTTGCTCACAAAATGTTTCAGGATCAATCGGTTTGGTGATACACCCATCACACCCTACTTGAATTATCGACTCGCGGTCGCCCTTCATTGAGTAAGATGTCAACGCCACGATGGGGATAGCACGTCCGTAAAGCTCCCGGATCTTACGGGTAGCGGCCCAACCGTCCAGGCGAGGCATCAGCATATCCATGAGTATCAGGTCAGGGCGGCACTCGGCGAGCGCGACAGCCTGAACCCCATCGGTCGCGACAACGATCTCGTGACCCGCCCGCTCAAGCAGAAACTTGGTCAAATACAGGTTTTGCGGGTCGTCTTCGACCACTAAGATTTTCGTCGACATAATCGCCCCCCTGCATCAGGAAAAAATCGATTCTCTTATTGTACTTAGTCTTACCCAATTTACCGTTTTGACAGAAGCCCGGGCAGGATCCTCTCTCCCTTGGCTGTTCTGCCCATCGATTCCGGCCCAAGCTCAATGAGAAAATCGGCGAGGTCATTGGGTAAGCAGTCAGTAAAACTCAGCTGGGCGTCGGTGATGGGATGATCAAATATCAGCCGGTACGAATGCAAGAACTGTCTTTGAAGTCCACGACTGGCCCTCGCTCTTTTCAGGCCATAGACCGGATCTCCTACCACCGGGTGATCGGTGTAACTCATGTGAACACGAATCTGATGTGTTCTTCCTGTGTAAAGCTTGCACTCGACGAGGGTGTATCCATCGTCGAGTTTGCCAGCGGAAAATCTTTCCAGCACCGAGAAGGTCGTCACCGCCTGCTTCGCCAGAGCCGAACTCGAAACCGCCATACGGGTCCTGTCCTTTGGATCCCGCGCAATTGGAGCGTCAATAAGCCCGGTGTCGGGTGCGATGTAACCGTGTACAAGGGTAATGTAACGACGATCTACGGCGCGGATCTTGATGGCCTCCACTAATACCGCCTGGGCCTCATCGTTTTTGGCCACTACCATCAAACCGGTGGTGTCCTTGTCGAGCCTGTGCACGATACCTGGCCTGTCCCAGCCCTGCAAGGTCCCGAGCTCTTGAGAGTGGGCAAGAAGCGCGTTGACCAGGGTCCCTGTCCAGTTGCCGTATGCGGGATGCACCACAAGGCCAGCTTGCTTGGACAGCACAATGATGTCATCGTCCTCATGACGTATATCTAGAGGAATCATCTCGGGGAAAATCTCCAGCTCATCCCGTACCGGCAGAACCGCCGAGATCTTCTCTCCTGCGCGCGTCACGTGACACCTGGAGGCGACCTGGCCATTGACGGTTACAAGCCCCTCGTCAAGCAGGCGGGCGGCAGCTGAACGCGATGTAAACTCCCCGCAATTGCCGAGCAACCTGTCAATGCGTGATCCAGCCTCGGCGGATCGGACAATATGTTCGAACTTACGGTTCATTTGTAAACTTCAAATCACTTCGCTGTTGCCGCTGTTCAAAGCGGGATCCTCGTCATATTTTTCTCTGGGCTCAACAAACACCCAGATAATCAACATTACGACACCGATTACAATCGCCATATCGGCAATGTTGAACACGGGCCATCTGATCAGCGCAAAATCCAGGAAATCGGTTACCTTACCAAAGAGCAGCCTGTCGATAAAGTTGCCAGACGCGCCACTCATAAACATTGCAATCGCAATAACAACCCACCAGGTGTTGGGCTTGAAGACCATCCAATAAACAACGGCCAGCACTACAACAACAGCAAAGGTGATCAGAAACAGTGTCCTGCCTCCGGCGAAAAGCCCAAATGCCGCGCCGGGATTCAAGATATGCGTCAGATAAAACACCCCGTCCAGCAGAGGGACGGACTGCGCGGGAGCGAGGTATGCTCGGGCAAACGCCTTGGTCACCTGGTCTAACGCCAGCAGCACGCCACCGACCGCTAGCATAGCCGGCAGCGGCCTGGCGCAAACTACCGAGATTCTTCTTCTGATTTGCACTGTATGCACAAGGTCACGGTCGGCATGGCTTCAAGACGCTCAATCGATATAGCTTGTCGGCAATGTTCGCACGTATCGTAGGTACCATCCTCGAGTCTTTTGAGGGCCGCCTTTACATTTGCGAGAGAGAAACGTAGGTTCTCATCTAGCGTCAGATCCATCTCTCGCGCGAAAGTTGCACTTCCCTGATCGGCCATATGATCTCGGTAGTTGTTTTCGCCGCTCTCCTCAGAGAGTAATTCATAGCCCTCGAGGCGGATGCGCTCAACCTCGGCCTCCAGCCGATCATGCTCTTCTACAAGTCGAGCTCGAAACACACTGAGTGCCTGCGAATCCATAGAAGCTGTATCCAATCCCTAAAACAGATCAGCCGTGGGTAGAAAATCTATATAGACAAGAATTATATCATCTGCCTTGGAAAATCGATGGAATCCGGGCGCCGCTACCCGCTAGGTTTCGCCCTGCTTGTCGCGAATGACAGCTGCGCATCTGGCGCACAAATCCGGATGCAGGGTATCTGTTCCCAGCTCTCTGACATTCCAGCATCGCGGACACTTTTCTCCATCGGCCAGGTCGATCGCTACATTTAGCTTTGGCTCAAGCTCAAGTCGCACCGAGCTGACGATAAACATGTCGGCCAATGAAGTCTTGCTGCGGGCGCTGAGTATGCCGAGGAGCTCTGATGGCGCGCCAATGGTGACGGCCGCTTCCTGGCTCTTGCCGATGACCTTTGCTTCCCGAGCCTCTTCAAGCGCCTTCGTGACCGCTTCCCTTACGCCGAGAACCTCCGAGTATATGGAGCGCAGGCTGGAAGCTTCCTCGGCTTTGCTCGCTGGAACTCGGCTTTCCGGCCAGCCAGCTAGCTGGACACTTGCCGCATCGCCTCTAATCTTCGCAGGAATGTGCTGCCAGACCTCCTCAGCGGTAAAGGTGATGACGGGTGCGAGCAGGCGCACGGTGTCCAGAAGTATGGCGGCGAGCACCGTTTGAGCGCTGCGCCGCGAGAGGGAATCGGGCGCATCGGAGTATAGTCGATCCTTGATCACGTCGAGGTAAAACGAGCTCAGGTCGGTAACGCAGTAGTTGAACACCGTGTGATAGACCTGGTGGAACTTCCAGTCATCGTAGGATTTGCCGACTCTTTCAACTATCTCAGTCAATCGGGTCAAAGCGTATCGATCGATCTCGGGCATGTCAGCCCATGCCACCGAGTTTTCAGGCGTGAAGTCATTGAGGTTCGAAAGGAGGAAGCGGAAGGTGTTCCTGATTCGCCGGTATGCGTCACTTGTTCTGGCGAGGATATCATTTGAGATCGAGACATCCTGACTGTAGTCCGCCGCTGCGACCCACAGCCTGATGATGTCGGCGCCGGATACTTTGATCACGTCGAGCGGCGATATAACGTTGCCAAGTGATTTGCTCATCTTTCTGCCCTCGCCGTCCACGATAAAACCGTGGGTCAGGACAGCCTTATACGGGGGCGCGTCGTATGCGCCGACTCCAGTGAGAAGAGCCGACTGGAACCATCCGCGATGCTGATCGGTGCCTTCCAGGTACAGCTCGGCAGGGCGGCACAGCTCAGGGCGAGTATCCAAAACGCTCGTATGTGAAACGCCGGATTCGAACCAGACGTCCAAGATATCGTCTTCGGGGAGCAGCTCGGCCGAACCACATCGCTCACACTCGGTTAAAGGTGATTGCGGCAGGTACTCGCTCGGCTGCTTGCGAAACCACGCATCGGCGCCTTCGGACTCGAAAAGCGCCTCTACGGCGTCGAAGGTGGCATCGTTGGCAACCGTGTGGCTGCACATGGCGCACTTGAACACCGGGATCGGAACTCCCCATGCTCGCTGGCGCGAAATACACCAATCGGGACGGTCAGTGACCATAGATCTGATCCGATTTACCGACCAACCGGGAATCCACTGCACATCCTCTATCGCGACGAGCGCGGCCTCACGAAGCGGCTTTGCCTCGGCGCCTTTTGCGCCCATTGAGACAAACCACTGCTCCGTGGCTCGGAAGATGACTGGCTGCTTACAGCGCCAGCAATGCGGGTAGCTGTGCGAGGTCTTCCCCTTGTGCTCCAGCGAGCCGATCTCATCTAGCCACTCAATGATCGCGGGATTTGCTCGCAGAATATGCATACCCTCGAATCTGCCGCCGCCCTGGTCAAAGACGCCTAAGTCATTAACGGGCATCGGGGTTGGCAGCCCGTACCTCTGCCCCACAAGCCAGTCTTCCTCGCCGTGTCCCGGCGCGGTGTGCACTGCTCCGGTCCCAACCGACAGGTCAACATGCTCGCCTGTGATAACGATACCTTCGACTCCATCGTGTATGGGGTGCCTGTACTTTGCTCCCGCCAAATCCTCGCCTTTGACCCGTATCGGCTGACCCGCCGGATCGCTTATGAGCTCCCACTGTGGCCACGCGATCGTCTCGGCAAGCCGCTCGACCAGCGGCTCCGCTACGATGATGACCCTCCCGCTCACTCGAAGCGCAACGTAACTTGCATCCGCCGATAAAGTCGCCGCCACATTGGCCGGCAGCGTCCACGGCGTTGTCGTCCAGATCAGTACCGAGGCTTCTGTCGCAAACTCGGCAAAAGCCTTCGGAACCTCCAAGAGCTCAAGGCGCACGTAAATCGAGTTGCTCTCCACCTCCGAGTACTCGATCTCCGCCTCGGCCAAGGCGGTTTTGCACCGTATGCACCAGTGGATGGGTTTGGAGCCCTTGTAGATCATCCCCCGCTCATACATCCGCCGAAATACCCTGACGTTACCCGCCTCATAAGCAGGCGCGAGCGTCAGATATGGGTCCTCGAAGTCACCTTGAACACCGAGCCTCTGAAACTCCTCGGATTGAACGGAAACGTAGTTCATCGCCCATTCGCGACATCTCTCTCTAAGCTCCGATTGTCCGATCTTGGCCATGCGTTCAGGGCCGAGTTCTTTTTCCACCTGATGCTCAATTGGCTGTCCGTGGCAGTCCCAACCAGGTATATAGGGAGCAAAATAGCCCCGCATCGACTTGTACTTGACGATGAGGTCCTTTAGGACCTTGTTGAATGCGGTGCCCATATGGATGTGACCATTTGCGTAAGGCGGCCCATCGTGCAATACGAATCGCTGCCCGTTCACATTCATGCTCAACCGCTTGCGATATACATCCTGCTCCTGCCAAAACTTCAACCACTGAGGTTCGCGCTCGGCCAGGTTAGCCCGCATCGGAAACTCCGTTTGCGGGAGATTCATCGTGTCTTTGTAATCCGGCTTATCGCCCACTATGCTCCTCAGTCTATCTTCTCTATCTCGGAATCTTCGTCGCGCTCGCCAAACATATCCAGGGATCCCAGTTGAAACTCTTTCGGATCCCCAAATACGGGCTCCTCGGCGATCAAATCAGAGTCGTCGATCTCACCCAACGCGATGCTTTGCACGAATCCTGAAGCAGGAGGCTCGATAGTCAAGTCTTCGACGGCAGGAGCTTCGCTGACCGGATGCTTCGCGCGCTCGGACCTAGATGGCGAGGGAGTCGCGGGGGCCTTCTCCTCGGCGTGCACAGGCAATGGCGGGGCGGGCTGCTCCACCTTTACGTCAGTAACCATGCCCTGACCAGTCTCTCCCACCAGAACCTGAACGTCATCGGCGAGCGGCAAGGGAGCGATTCCCTTCAGATGGGACTCCAACACCTGCTTGAAGGCAGCACGAAACTCCTCTTCGGCCTTTTTGATCCGGACGAGCTCCGCCGAAACCGTCTGCTTCTGGGTCAGGGCGTTGTGTATGATCTCCTTAGCCTTCATCTCGGCATCACGCAGCACTACCGCGGCTTCCCCTTTTGCCCTCGACGTTATGTCTTCCGCGGAACGCTGCGCCGCCACTAAGGTATTGTGCAGCGTCTCCTTTTGAGCCTCGAACTCCCTTATCTGATCGCGCGCCGTCTCAAGACGCTCGGAAAGATCGATGTTCTCCTTGAAGAGGCGCTCGAACTCATCGGCGACCTCGTCGAGAAATTTATCGACCTCTTCGACGCTGTACCCGCGCAAAGAGTTCCGAAATTCCTTATGATGGATATCGAGTGGCGTGAGCTTCATCTCTAACGACCTTTCCCTCTTTTTACAATCCCAGGACGCTTAACACTGCCAGCAGAAGCGGCCGCACGAGCCATGAAAGCACCAAGATGGCCACCAGCGGCGATATGTCGATCATTCCCAGATTAGGGATGATTCTTCTAAATATGCCGATATAGGGCTCTACTACTGTTCCTAAAATCCGCCGAATCTCCCAGACCGTTCCGGAAGCGGGCAGCCAGGACAGCAGCACATATACGATGATCAGCAGTGAGTAAAAATCTATAGCACGCATAAGAATCTGTGCGAGTGACATTACTTGTTCAGCTCCCTGGAACGATTGATCGCCGCGGTAACTGTGTCCGCAAAAGCCTTACGGACACCTGAAGATTCAAGCACCTCGATTGCGGCAGCCGTGACACCGCCGGGACTTGCAACAACATCGGCAAGCTCACCGGGGTGCATGCCAGTCTTGTCGAGAAGGTCAATTGTGCCTCGCAAAGTCTGGGTTGCCAATAGCTGGGCGACATCTCTTGAAAGCCCATGCCGGACACCCGCTCTTGCCAGTGCATCTATCACTATCGCGACATATGCCGGACCGCATCCGGAAATGGCCGTTGCCACATCCTGAAAACTTTCCGGCAGTACCACGCTCTTCCCGACACTTCCGAATAACTCGCTTACCAGTTCAACCTGAGAATCGATAGCGTGAGTCCCAGCGCTTATCACACTCATGCCCCCTCCGGCCAACACTGGAGCGTTAGGCATCACTCTGACCACGGGAGTTGCATCAGGAAGCAACGCTTCCAATCTCGCGCATGTGATGCCCGCCGCTATCGACAGAATGAGCGCGTCGCCGACCTTACCGGCTATCTCGGAAACAACCTGCTCGATGATTTGAGGTTTGACAGCCAGCAGGATAATGGTCGCCCCATCAACGGCTTGCTCGGCGCTCTCGACGCAGTTGAGGTCAAGCGTCTCTTTCAGCTTCCGCCTCCTGCTTTCAGAAGGCTCGGCCACGACAACATGCTCCCTGCCGACGACTCCGGCTGACAGCATTCCGGCAACGATGGCCTCCCCCATCCTTCCTCCGCCAATAACGGCGAGGCGAGCAGGCCTGCCAAACCAGTTGCCACTAACATCTGTCATGCGTCGATACCGCCAAACACGCCCTTGTCCCGCATCCTCTTGACGTCTCCCTCCGAGACATCCACGTTTTCTGGTGTAAGCATGAAGACCTTATCGGAAACCTTCTGCAACCCGCCGTTGAGGCCGTAGGTAAGGCCGCTCGCAAAATCTATGAACCGCCTGCCAAGCTCAGGGGCGGTCCCCGTCATGTTCATTATGACCGGTGTGCCCTTCTTGTAACGATCGGCGATTCCTTGCGCCTCGGTAAAGCTCCTAGGCTCGACGATGTGCATTTTGACCTGCGGAGAAACCCTTGGGGTCGCGGTATCTACCGAGGTGACGCCAGGGTGTCTGGCACCCCGGTCCCACTCCGTATCCCGATCGAACTCGCTCAGACGCTCTACTCGCCTTACGCCACCAGAACGCATACCGTATGGCGAGGTATAAGCTTCCGCAGGTGGCCTGGGCTCATCCTCGGTATCGTCTTCCTCGTCGTAATAGTCGTCGTATTCGTAATCCCCAAAACCCAAACGCGCCTTGATTCTGCTCCACAAACCCACAATGACTCCTCAAGACTCCGAACCGTCTACTTGCCGAAGATGGCCCGCCCAATACGGACAATAGTTGATCCTTCTTCCACAGCCTCGCAATAATCGTTGGTCATGCCCATGGAAAGCTCCTCTAACTCTACCCCATTTGAGGTCCTCGCGCATACAGAATCCCGCAGGTTACGCAGTTCCAGAAACACTTTTCGAGCTTCTTGCGGAGAGCCGAAGGGCGCCATCGTCATCAACCCTCTGACCCGGACATTCTCAAACTCGGCAGCGGCAGCTAGCATCTCACTGGCCTGTGAGGAGCTAAAACCATGTTTGGTCTGCTCGCCAGCGATGTTGAATTGCAGCAACAGCGCCTGGACAACGCCGGCCTGAAATGCCTTTTTATCTATCGTCTCCAGCAGGCGTAGCGAGTCGACAGAGTGAATCAAATGTGCACGGCCGACCACATCTTTGACCTTGTTGGTCTGTAGGGTTCCAACGAAATGCCATCTGGCATCGGGAAACAGGGCTTGCTTGCCGACGAACTCCTGCACACGGTTCTCGCCGAAGTCACACATTCCCGCAGCCATGGCAAGGCGAACCTCTTCAACGCCTACGTTTTTTGTGACTCCAACGATGGTAACTTCCGAGGGAAAGCGACCGACATGATCGGCGGCGTCAGCTACCTTGTTGCGAACTAACCAATATCGATCGGCAATGGCGCTCAATTATGAGTCGACTATTCCTCGGTAGGCGTAAAGGCGCCTTCGAACTCTCCGGTCACCAGATAGGCGATGCGCTCGCCTATGTCGACAGCGTTGTCCGCGATGCGCTCCAAGTAACGTGCCGCAAGTACCATCGATGACGCCCACTCGATGTCTTCATCCTCCTGCAGCCGCCCAAGCTCCCTGAAGAACTGCTTGTAGAGGTGATCGATCGGCTCGTCGAGATCCTCGAGTTTTCTCGCCAGCTCTATGTCGCTGGTTGCGAGAGCCTCGCTCATCGCTTCCAGCACCCTGTAAACCAGGTTTCCTTGCGCTTGGATCAAGTCGTAGAGGGTTTGAGGTCCCCTTCTGGCCGCAGTACGCTTTGTAGCCCGAGCGATATTCACGCCGAGATCCGCCATCCGCTCCAGATGCAAGGAGATGTAGGTGAGTGAGTACAGGAGCCTCAGGTCCCGGGCGACGGGAAACTGTGTAGCAATGATCTCTATTGCGTGCTCCTCGACTCCAAGGCATCTGCGGTCGAAAGCGGCATCGCCGGCTATTACCTGCTCGGCTATATCAACATCTCCATCAACCAGGGAACGGACCGCCAGCCGGGTCGTCTCCGTAACATCGTTGGATATCTGCACGACCTCTGCCTTGAGAGCCTTAAGTTCGTTTCTAAATTCCTCGCGCATCGATGCGCTCTCCTTTGTGCTCGATCGATATTCACTCGCAAGTATAACAATGTTCTCGAGATTGGGCTCAGGTTTATGCTACTCAATCATCACCAAAGCACCGTGTCGCCCAGTCACGCCAGAAGCGCGAAACGAATAGAACTTGTCGGTGCTCTCCAGAGTGCACTTACCGACCTTCGCAATGGCGCTCGTTGTAAGACCGGCGCGCAGAAGATCGATAGTTACCACCTCGCTCAAATCAACGTTGCGTCCCAAAACAGCAGTGCGGCCATACTCTCGAGCGAAAGAGTCGGCGACCTCCTTGCCGACCTCGTAACAACGCCCGCAGATGTGCGGGCCGATATACGCAAGAATCTCCGAGGGCGCGCAACCCGCCAGATCGGCTAACATACGCGCAGCCTTCCCCGGCAGGCCGAGAAGGGCTCCGCGCCATCCGGCATGCACGACTCCAACGGAGAGGACGGGTCCTTCGGCAACAAGGATAATTGGGACGCAATCAGCGAAGAGCATCAGCAAGGGAAGGTCTTTTTGCGATGTCAGCAAGGCGTCTGCGGCATCGAGGGATGCGTAACCCGCTGTCGCGCTGGTGCCACTGCGCAAATAGCTGGCGTCGAGCAGCGCCACTCCATCACTGTGAACCTGCTTCGCGCAGATAATACGTTGCGGATCATCTGCTTTGCCAAGAGCACGCAGCAACATACTTCGGTTCGATCTGACCAGCGAGGGGTCATCCCCCACATGTTCGGCAAGATTCAAGGAATCATACGGAGTCGGGCTTGTCCCGCCTTCGCGCTCCGTGAAAAGAATCCTTACGCCGGATCGCTCGAAGAGTGCCTCATCGGTATAACCTATGACCTTATCGGCGAATGTCTTCCTTGTGATCTTTAGAAGTGCAGGCATAGTGTGCCGTTCTCGCATGAAGGGCAATCAACCTCTAGAAATATCCCGGTAAGTACTGTAAAACAAATAGTAGAGACGCGGCAATTGACAACATGATCTTCTAAGAACGGGGGCTAGTGATGGATCTGTCTCGAGCGCTAAACGCTCCATTCAAAGACCGGGATTGGGTAGTCAAAGTCTTGCTGGGAGGCCTGTGGGGACTGCTGATAGTCACTATACCTGCGCAACTAGGGGCAATGATGGCCTACGTCCGCTCTGTTGCCAACGACGACGAGTCGCTTCCGGCCTGGAGTAACTTCGGGAGCAAGTGGGTCAGCGGATTCCTATTGCTCGTGGGCACGACCATCTACATGCTGCCCGCTATCGTTCTTTCCGGCGTAATTATGGCTGGCGCTGCTGCCGCCATCGCTTCCCAAGATCCGTATGCAGCGGCAGCTGTGGCTGGAACTGGCCTCTTGCTTGGCTTGCTGTCTTTGATTTGGATGATCGTAGCCTCGCTACCATTGTCCGCCGCAATGGTGAACTACTCAATCACCGGACAGTTCAGTTCGATGTTTGCGATCGGATACCTGATAAAGCTCATTCGTTCGAGGACAGGATTTTTCAAGGCGTGGGGGCTAAGCCTGCTCATAGGTGTGGTTGCAGGCATTACCGTAAGTGCTCTGTCAATGCTGTTGATCGGATACATTCTGGCGCCGTGGATATACTTTCTTTCGTATATCTTCAGCGCTCATTTATTTGGTCAGTGGGCCAAAGCAGCAATGAGCTTGGGGCAGGCAGACGGACAGGTAAACCCACCTGCGCCACCCCCTGCACCTTTCGTCGCACCGCAGGCGCCGCCACCGGAGCCTGCGCCACCCGCAACTCCTGCACCTCCTGAGGAGCCGAAACCGCCCTCACCGCCGCAGTAACCGGCGCATCAATCAAAAATAGCGGATCAGAACATGCGTTTTTTCAGAAACGCAGGTATGTCCAGCTCCTCTTCGGACGAGCCAATTGGCTCGAACTTCGGGATGGAAACTTCCGAGCCCTCTTCGCCTGCAAACTGCATAGACTCCTGGCGGCGGCGACCCTCAAAGCCAGTCGCAATCACTGTAACCCTGATCTGATCCATCATGGAGTCATCGATTACAGCGCCAAATATAATGTTGGCCTCTGGATGCGCGGCCTCGGCGACCGCTTGGGCAGCTTCGTTTACCTCGAACAGCCCAAGGTCGCTACCACCAGCAATTGACAGCAATACCCCTTGAGCTCCTTCGATACTGCTCTCCAGAAGCGGGCTGGAAATGGCTGCTTTGGCGGCATCGTGGGCACGATTGTCGCCCGCCGATATACCTATTCCCATTAGCGCACTTCCGGCATCCTGCATGATGGTGCGAACATCCGCAAAGTCCAGGTTGATCAGTCCAGGAACAGTGATGAGGTCAGTAATACCCTGTGTTCCCTGGCGAAGAATATCATCTGCTACCCGAAACGCATCCAGAATCGACGTCTTCTTTTCGGCGACCTGAAGCAATCGATCGTTGGGAATGACAATCAGTGTGTCTACAAATTCACGTAGCCGCTTGATGCCTTCTTCGGCCTGAAGAGCACGCTTGCGACCTTCGAACGCAAATGGGCGGGTTACAACCCCGACTGTTAGCGCGCCGATCTCTTCCTTTGCGATCTGGGCAATGACTGGAGCTGCTCCCGTTCCAGTTCCGCCGCCCTGACCGGCAGTAACAAATACCATATCAGCGCCCTGAAGCGCCTCCTTGATCTCGGCACGATTCTCTTCGGCAGCTTGAAAACCAACATCGGGATCAGCGCCTGCGCCAAGTCCTTTGGTTAAGTTGACGCCGACGTGAACCTTATAGTCCGCATCGGACATCAGCAAAGCCTGTGCATCGGTATTGATGGCAATGAACTCTACGCCCTTTACGCTCGCCTCGACCATCCGGTTCACGGCGTTTGTGCCTGCGCCACCCACACCAACCACTTTTATGACTGCTAGATAGTTAGCTCCCGTTTCAATCATTTTCACTCCCCGATCATCTCGGCGGTATACCATAAACCTAAAGTTGACGTTTACATTTGCTGTAAAACAGTATATCTTTGCATAAAGGTTATATTGAATGCAAGAGAAATTCAAGAGTTTCTGTAAATCCGCTGTTCAGGACGTTATGCTATTGTCCCTGCCGGCTGTGAGTGGGTCTAGAAAGTCTCAAGTGCGCGCCAAGTAGGTCTTTCTATAGAGCGCACATTGATGTAAACAACGCTACCCGCGTGCTCTGTCATTATCTCCCGCGCAATCTCCTCTTTCCTTGTAATATCCACCGAAGGGCCAACAAATATCTCAACCCCTTCCTCTGTGATTAGCGCGGTTTCCCCTACCGAAGGTGCAGAGATCGCACGAACCATCTCGCGCATCTGTGGACTGAGCCCATTCCACACTTCAAGAGCGTTTTCCAAAGGCTCGGACCTGGGCCTTACCCCTGGTGTTGTCTCGATATCACCTATATCCCGTATCACCACGGCAGTGACTGTCTCATCAGGAGTCTGTCGAGCCAGGATGTAACCACGAGCATCAAGAAGAAAGAACGAGGAATCGCCAACATCCAGCATGGCGACCGGAACCCTTTCCTCTACATCGATAATCACGGTGCCGGGAAACCTGCGCGAGACCGTGGCGGCGGAAACCCATGGATCGCGCTTAATTCGCTCTTCTATCTCTAGCGTTGAGAGCCTCAGCAGAGTCTCATCTTCGGGGATTGAGGCAGCCGCCCGGACGGACTCATCGCTCAACCGATCGTTTCCCTCAACCGTAACCGTTGTGATTCTGAAGAGGTCTGATTGATATATCGAAAACACTCCAAAGGCAATCAAGAGCAACGCCAGAGCCAGAAGCACAATCACTAGAATTGCCCTTCGCCTCCTAACGGCTAACCTGCGCTCTCGCGCAATGCGCTTTTGCTTGGAGATTTTGGATTTGCCCTTTTCGGAGGCAAGTCTCACTTCCGAGCGCGAAGCACGGCGAGGAGGCTCGGTTCTGGTCTTCTCCTTAGACCTTGGACGAGCTCCATCGGCAGCCTGCTTCGCGGATATTACTACTTTTCTGCGCTTCACGAGAACGACCCCATAAAACGTATCTCTGGCTCCAGCTCTATGCCAAACTTGTCAAAAACAGCTTCGCGAGCGTCGTGCATCAGCCGGAGCACATCGCTAGCCTTAGCACCTCCGAGATTGACGATAAAGTTTGCGTGCACATCCGAAATAGCAGCCTGACCTGCTCGGCGACCCTTGAGCCCGGCAGCCTCGATAAGCCGACCGGCAGAGTCTCCCTCGGGATTCCTAAAGACGCTGCCCCCGCAGGGCAGGCCGATGGGCTGGGTGCGCTTTCTGCGCGACAGGCTTGCATCCATTCTACGCCTGATTGCACTGACATCTCCGGTCTCGGCGCGGATCAAGCACTCTAAGGCTATACCTCTACTTGAGATATCACTGTAACGATAGCTCCATCCGACTTTATGTCCCTCGACCCTGACCAGCCCGTTTTCTGGAGTGTAGAGCGTTACCGACTGCACCAGGCTGCCTATCCACTCATCGCGCGATCCGGCATTCATCGCAAGCGCTCCACCGACTGTGCCAGGTATGCCTACTGCAAACTCAAGTCCTGACAGACCAGCTGCGTATGCATCGTGCACCACATGGCCGAGAAGCGCCCCGGCCCCAGCAATCAAGTGGCCATCACCGATCTGATGCTTACGGAAATCGCGCCCCAATACGAGCACCGCTCCACGGTAGCCGCTGTCGGCAACCAGCACGTTGCTGCCCTTGCCAAGAACCTTCCACTCTATGCCGCATTCATCGAGCACTCCTATGCTAAGCGACAGATCCGAAACGGTATCAGCGATCACGAACAGATCGGCCGGCCCGCCTGTCCTGTACGTTGTGTGTTTCGCCATGCTCTCATCTCGGCGGACTAGACCGCTGACATTCTCCAGTAACCGACTGTATGCGGCCTCTACCGACACTGGATCTCTCTCCGCTCATCAAGGACCCTTAGCACATCCGGCCCAATCGTTGTGACATCCCCTGCCCCCATCGTGATCAACATATCACCGGAGCGAAGTATCTGGCTCAAATACTCCGGGACGTCGGCGCGGTGCGGAAGGTACGCGACCCTTGCTCGGGGGAATGCGAACAAAACCGCTTCCAGTACGGTTTTACCCGAAACCCCAGGTATCGGCTGTTCGCCGGCACTGAATACATCCATTAGAACCAGGTGGTCCGCATCGGTAAATGCCTCCCCGAAGTCGTTGGCGAGAGCCTCGGTCCTGGTGTAGCGATGAGGCTGGAAAACGGCGCACACGCGCTCATATCCGCACTCTTTGGCAGCTCTCAGGGTCGCCTTTATCTCTGTGGGGTGATGCGCGTAGTCATCAAACACTGTCACCTCGTCTACGCTTCCGATACGATCGAATCGACGCTTGACGCCACCATAGGTAGCCAGGGCTTGCGCGGACGCCTCGGGATCAAATCCGAGTCGCGCGGCGACGGCCAAGGCGCCGGTAGCGTTTTGGACCATATGTCGACCGGGGACGGTGGTCTTGGCCCCAACGGACCTTCCGTCCGGAAAGGTTACGACGAAGCGATACCCCATCCCGTCGTTTTCCAGTGAATGGCAGCGGACATCGGCACCCTCGCTGAATCCGTATGTGACCTTAGCTGCGGGGAGATCGCTTGCCAGCTCCAGTAATCGCCGATCTTCAGCACAGAGCACCAAGACTCCGTCGCCAGGTACCCGTGCCATAAACTGCGTAAAGATTGCCTCCACGGCCTCAAGGGAACCGTAGTGATCCAAATGCTCGGCCTCGATGTTTGTGACCAACGCTATCGCAGGGTCAAGATAAAGAAGGGAGCCATCCGACTCGTCCGCTTCAACGACATAGTGGGTTCCCGAGCCGAGCTTGGCATTGATACGAAACCTTGAGACCTCACCGCCGACCACAAACGTCGGATCGGCGTCGATCCCTTCGAGCATCGTGGCGATCATCGCACTTGTCGAAGTCTTGCCGTGAGTTCCCGCTACCGCAACCGTAACGCGATCTCCAGCCAGAGATGCAAGCATTCTGGCTCTGGGCCAGATCGGCAGTCCCCTCCTTTTGGCTTCGACCAGCTCAGGATTGTGGTCGCCAATCGCCGAGGATACAACCACCAAATCGGCATCGCCGAGGGCGCTTGAGTCATGACCGATACTCACCCGAATGCCAGCCTCGGACATAGCCTTCGTATAGCGCGATTCTTTTAGATCGGAGCCGGTGACCCTCTTGCCCATCCCATGTAAAACGAGGGCAATACCGCTCATCCCTGCGCCACCTATACCGATAAAGTGCGCACTTTCGGGTAGTGTACTGTCACGCCTCACTGGCTCTCCTTGTCGTATTAGTTGTGCACCCTAAGGGTGCTTTCGTTTGCTGGCAGCCGCTATCACGGTATCGGCGAGAAGTCGTGTCGCCTGCGGGTTGGCAAACGACCGTGACGCGGCCGACATGTTAGCACGCTTAACTGGGTCGAAGAGGATTGATGTCACCGTTTCGACGAAATTTTCAGGATTGAGTTCCTTGTCCGGTATCAAGATCGCGCCGCCGGCATCGGCAACCGCTGACGCATTCAGCGTCTGGTGGTCTTCGGTGGCGTATGGATAGGGAACGAGGACCGCCGGACGACCGAGAGCGGTGATCTCGGCTATGGATGTAGCCCCGGCTCGAGAGACGACAAGATCGGCCGCCGCCAACGCCGAGCCCATATCATCGATGTAGTCGAGCGCTTTGTAGCGCTGTGAGTTCACTCCCCTTGCCCGCAGGGCGGATACGACCGAGTCATGCTCGGCCCCCTTGCCGGTAATGTGCACGATGTGCACGTCGGGATTGTGAAGGAGCTGCTCGGCAACCTCAACGGCGACTTCGTTGATACGGCGCGCGCCTCGAGAGCCGCCGAATATCAACAGCACCAAGGAGTCATCGGGAATGCCTAATGACTTTCTGCCCTGCGCTCGATCTGCCAACAGAACCGCAGGGCGAACGGGGTTGCCCGTAACAACCACCTTCGAGACGCCGACGAGCTTTTCCGAGGCGCCCGGATAGGTCAGAGCGAGCACCGCAGCGTAGCGGGCCAGTATCCGATTGGCAAGACCCGGCACCGAGTTTTGCTCGTGCAAAACGAGCGGGGTGCGCGTTAGTGCGGCTGCTAATCCGACCGGCACACAGACATATCCACCAAATGCGACGATGACGTCGGGCTTATCGGCAACAATACGCACTATGGCCCGGGTCGTGGAGAGCGCAGCGACCGCCAGAGCGCGGAGAAGAGAAAGTGGGTTTGCGCGATCATAACCCTGGGCTGCCAATGGGGCGAACGGAAGACCGGCCTCGCTTGCCAGACGACGTTCTGGTCCAGTTGGCGTTCCGAAGTATGTAATGTCGTTATGTCCGTCTTGCTGAAGCGCTTCGGCGACGGCCAGTGCCGGATATATGTGCCCCGCCGTCCCGCCGCCGCTCATCCATATGCGCACTACGATGCTCCTTCTTTCTGACAGGTGCCCTGACTGTTGCTCTCCCGGATGCTCCATGCGACGAGACCGACAAGATCACTCCAATACATATCAGCGTAAGCGTCATGGCCGTTCCGCCGTAACTGACGAGCGGCAACGGCTTTCCGGTCACCGGCATGAGACCGACCACCATGGCCATATTGATTATCGCCTGAATGACGATAGTGCCGGTCAGTCCGCCAGCTACCAGTCGGCCAAACATGTCTTTGGATCCGAATGCAATCCTGAACCCAGCATACGTGATCACTCCAAAAGCCAGAACCACCGATAGCGAGCCGATCAGGCCCAGCTCCTCGCCGATGATCGCAAATATGAAATCGGTATGAGCGGCAGGCAAGTACGAAAACTTCTGCTTTGACATCCCGACGCCCAGGCCATCTACCCCGCCGGAGCCAAAGGCGAGCATCGCCTGAATCGACTGGTACCCGGAGCCGAGCGGATCTGCCCAGGGATCACGAAACGCAAGCACCCGCTCCTCCCTGTAGGATGCCAGGAACATCAATGCGAAAGCGCCAACAGCGCCCAATGCCGTCATTCCCGCCAGCAAGGCAGCGCTAACTCGGCCCAGAACAAGTACCAGATAGATGGAGGCGGCAATGATCACAGTTGTGCCCATATCTGGCTGCAGCATCACAAGTGAAGCGACCGCCGAGAACACCAGAAGCAACCTGATAGCCAGCTGTTTGGCTTCGATGATCCCGGCTCGCCACTGAGAGAGCAGTAAGGCAGCAACTAAAAGGCTGGCCAGTTTCGCATACTCGGAGGGCTGGACTGTGATAAAGCCCAAATCCAGCCAGCGCGTCGCTCCCCATACTTCTGAGCCAGTCACAAGTACCAACACCAGCGCAACCAGGCAAACGCCGAGAAACGGCCATGCAAGCAAGGACAGCTTACGATAGTCCACGGCTTGCGAAAGCACCATCAGCAACAAGCCGACACCGAGAAAAAGAGCGTGCCGCTTGAGATGGTACATGCTGTCCTCAAACATTATGTAGCCAGACACCGAAGAGGCCGAGTACACCATTACAAGACCAAGCAACACCAGGTAAACGGTAGCCCCAAGGAGAAGATACCGCGCTTTGCTGCCGCCTGCGTATTTGGGCGCGGCGCTCATCTGACGCCTTCCTCCTCCGCAAAGCGTGCTACCTGGCCAGCAAAGTACCGACCGCGGTGCTCGAAGTCATCAAACTCATCGAAAGATGCGCATCCGGGCGACAGCAAAACGACATCCCCTGGCCGAGCCAGCTGCTTGGCCACCGCAAGTGCATCGCCAAGCCTGCCCGCACTCAAGCACTCCACGCCGCAGGCCTTCATCGCCGAGACGACCTCTGGGGCCGCCTCGCCAAAAGCCACCACTCTGGCCGCACAATCCCTGGCGGCAATGGCGACGCCGCTAAACTCGCTTCCCTTGTTTCTTCCGCCCATCAACAGCACTATGCCCCTGTCAGGAAATGCCGCTAGCGCCACAATCGCAGAAGCCGGGTTTGTGGCCTTGGAGTCATTGACGTACTCGACGCCATCGATCGTGTCGATCCTTTGCAACCGATGAGTCACAGGCGCAAAGCTTCTCAGTCCTCGGCGAATAGCCTCTACCTCGACGCCCCATGCGAAAGCTGCCGCGGCGGCGGCTAGGGCGTTGTTGATGTTGTGAGCTCCAGGTATGAGTAGCTCGGTTGCGAAAACCAGCTCAATCGGGCCGAGGGGGCCGTCCAGAACCAGGGTGCCATCTAGCATCCCGGCTCCGCCGGGTTCAAGCGCTCTTCGCGATACACGAAAGATCCGAACGCCTCGAAGCTCAAGGGCATCTGCGATGACGGGAAGCCTTGGGTCGTCAGTGTCTATGACCGCGACATCGCCGTGGCCCATGTTGCGAAATATCCGGGTCTTGTCGGCGATGTACCTCTCAAGCGAACCATGCCAGTCCAGGTGGTCCTCGGAGATGTTGAGCAGCACGGCTACCTTGGGTCGAAACTCCTGAGTCAACACAAGCTGAAAAGAGGACACCTCGGCGACTATGGCTGTCTCAGCCAGAGAAACATCTGCCACATCGATTGCGGGACGCCCGATGTTGCCGACGCACTCGACAGCCAGGCCACCCTCCCGCAGCAGATGGGCAAGGAGCGCTGTGACCGTTGTCTTGCCGTTCGTGCCGGTCACCGCCAACCACGGAGAGCTCGAGCGCTCAAAGGCGAACTCCAGCTCGCCGATCATCCGCTCGGACGACAGCGCGGCCGAGGCAAAGAGCGGCGCATGCGGAGGGATGCCGGGACTTACCACAACAAGATCCGCCGGCTCGACCAATTCGGTTGCGCCAAGAAACACGTCGACAGATCTTTCGCGCAGTGCGGTGGCGTAATCCTTGAGTTTCCCGGATTCGCCGGAGTCGTACGCCGTGATGCGAAGCTCACCGGGGTCCCTGCGTTGCCGCAGCAGGTATCCGATCACGCTCAGCCCCGATCTTCCTAAACCAAGCACAGCCACTTTTTCAGGTAAACCGCGCATCGTTTACCCTCTCACCGTGCCCACAAAGTACAAGGCGAATCCTGCGCCTGCCAAAATTCCTGTCACCACCCAAAAGCGAACCATGACCTTCGTCTCCGACCAGCCAAGCATCTCGAAGTGGTGGTGGATGGGCGCCATCTTGAATATTCGCTTGCCGGTCAGCTTGTACGAGGCCACCTGCAATATCACAGAGAGGCCCTGGATTACATAGATTCCGCCGATAAGCACAAAAAGAAGCTCCGTCTTCGTTATGATCGCAAGAGCCGCAAGTCCGGCTCCAAGCCCAAGCGATCCTGTATCACCCATGAAGATGTCCGCAGGATGGCTGTTGTACCAGAGAAAACCTACACAGGCTCCTGCGGCGGCGGCCGCAAGCAGAGCGATATCGAGATGATCCTGACGAAACGCTATTCCGGCGTAAGCAAGCATCACTATTGTGATGGTGCCGGCGGCCAGTCCATCGAGTCCGTCCGAGAGATTCACAGTATTGGTCGTACTGATCATCATCAGAAACACCAGACCAAGATATAGCCATGGAACCACGATTGCGTATGAACCAAGCTGAAAGATCGAGGTATATACGCCCAAGTCCAGCGACACACCAGTCATCGGAATAAGCACTTCCGAGGAAACATGTCCCCAGTTCACCGCCAAAAGGCCGAAGAGAAGCGCGATGGCACCCTGCCCAGCTATCTTGATTCTGGGGGTAAGCCCCAAAGAGCGTTCCCGCGCCACTTTTGACCAGTCGTCCAAAAAGCCGAGCGCACCGCACGCGATGACTGCCGCAAGCGCCAGCAGCGACAGGCGGCCAAAGTTTCCCATGAGAACATAGATCGCTGTAACGACAAGTATGATCAGCACTCCGCCCATGGTTGGAGTGCCCTGTTTGATTAGATGCCCCTGCGGCCCATCGGCCCGCACCTGCTGCCCGATATTGCGATATCTCAGCATCTTTATCCATAATGGAAAGAGCGCAACGCAGGCCACTACCGCCAGCACTATGCCCAAAAACACCTGATAAGTTGGATATGTTGCAATATCAATCACTTGGACTCACTAGCTCCTCGACTATTCTTTCCAATCCAATCACACGAGAGGCCTTGACGAGAACCGCGTCTCGCGGACGCAGCAGCTCTTTTAGCTTTCGGTTTGCGTCGTCAATGGTATCGAAGCTCATCACTCTCGCGTGCTCCATACCTTCGGCTTTGGCTCCATCGGCAATCCTTATCGCTCGCTCTCCAACTGTCAACAGATAGTCGATCCGAAGCCTTGAGACCTCCTCGCCAATGCGAAAGTGCGCCAACTCGGTCAAAGAGCCAAGCTCGGCCATGTCGCCCAAGACCGCAACTCTGCGATCTGCCATCGAGATTGCCGATAGCGTCTCGATCGCCGCTCGCATCGAGGCGGGCGAGGCGTTGTAGGCGTCGTTGATTACATGCACGCCACCGGCGGTGACGAAAGCCTGCATCCGCATCTCGGTGACGAGCGCCTCTTGCAATCCGGTAGCGATCCCTTCGAGGCTCATCCCCAGGTGCCTGCCGACGGCTGCAGCTGCGAGCGCGTTATACACATTGTGTCGCCCCGGCAGCCCAAGCGTGATGCTGACCGAGGAATCATCTGCGACGATGTCGAAGGTCGCCAGGCTTCGCTCATCAAGTGAGACTCGCTCTGCCCGAACCTCGTTGTCCTGCCCGAGGCCGTATGTAACAACCCTGGCAACAGCTTCCGCAGCGATCCGCTCTGTATATGCATCGTCTCCGTTGAGAAAAACAGTGCCCTTGGCGGTTATCGAATCGACGAGCTCGGCCTTTGCGTCAGCAATAGCATCTTGACTGCCGAGAAGCTCGATATGACTTGTGCCGATATTCGTGATAACCCCTGCTGTGGGCTGCGCGATCTGCGCGAGTGCCCTGATCTGCCCCGTTCCCCGCATGGCCATCTCCAGCACGATCACATCGGCATCGGCTCCGGCCTCGAAAAGCGTAAGGGGCACTCCAAGCTCGTTGTTTTTGTTTCCCTCTGTTGCCACCACCCTGGCGGCCCGCGATAACACGCTTGTAATGAAGTCCTTAGTGGTGGTTTTGCCGGTCGAGCCCGTAACCCCTATGACCGGGCAAAAGAGCCTGGAGCGATGATGCCTCGCAAGTGCCTGAACCGCACCGAGGGCATCGGCGACCCGAACCGCTACAACCAATCTTTTGGAAGCATACTCCGCAACGGCTCCCAGACGATCATCGGAGCACGTGACGAGCAGCACCCTGGCTCCCAGAGAGATCGCCTGCTCAAGATAGTCGTGTCCGTCTACATTGTTTCCCTCGAATGCAACAAAGATATTGCCCGGCTCGATCTGCCTTGAATCTATCTTGAGCCCATTGGCCATTGTATCGGTGGATCCAAAAAGGATTTCGCCTTTGGTTATCTCAGCAAGTGACCATACCGGCAATGTCAGCATAGTGACCTCAAAACCTCCGTGGCGACCTCGCGGTCAACGAACCTGATAGTCTTATCGGCGAATATCTGGTAATCCTCGTGTCCTTTTCCCGCGATCAAGACTGCATCCCCCTCCCGGGCAAGTGACAGTGCCGCTCCAATAGCCTGGGCTCTATCTGGTTCAACCTGGTAACTGGAGAACCCCTGGTCGACCCCACGCTCGATCTGCGCGATGATAGCTTCAGGGTTCTCGCTACGGGGATTGTCGCTCGTGAAGATCACATAGTCTGCGACCTTCGCCGCGGCGGCCCCCATCAACGGCCTTTTCGCGGGATCCCGATCACCGCCGCACCCAAAGACAACGATAAGCTTGCCGGGCGTCACTGCCCTAAGCGCGCTCAGCACTTGCTCAAGACTATCCGGAGTATGCGCGTAATCAACAAACACAGAGAAGGGCTGACCCTCATCGACTCGCTCAAGGCGGCCCGGAACCTGCACGGCCTGCGCGAGGCCAGATGCGATCTGCTCGGCGCTGTACCCCAAAGCATAGGCGCAGCCTGCGGCTACAAGTGCGTTACTGACATTGTAGGCTCCGGCTAAAGTCAAAAACACATCAGCAGAGCCACTCGGCAGGCATAGCTGAAAGCTGGATTGGCCGGGCGACAGCTTGACTGTCTCGGCTCTTACTTCGGCACTCGGAGTGAGTCCGACGGTGATCACACTGTCAAGCTCGGAGGCGAGAATTAAGCCGGCGGCATCGTCGATGTTTACCACCCTGTTCTCCGCTTCCGCCTGGGTAAACAGGCGCTTTTTCACCGAGAAGTACTCCTCCATCGTTCGATGGTAGTCAAGGTGGTCTTGTGTGAGATTGGTAAATGCGGCGACCGCGAAACGCATGTAGTCAACTCGGTGCAAGTCGATGGCGTGCGATGATACTTCCATGGACACCGCCTGCACGCCCGAGTCAACCATCCGGGCGAGCAATCCCTGTAGCTCGAGTGATTCCGGTGTCGTTCGCTCGTTTTGAAAAGTTTCCCGGCCGATCCTCGTTTCCACCGTTCCGATCAGCCCAGTGATGCTGCCAACGCTTCTCAGAATCGAGTCGACAAGATAAGTAGTTGTTGTTTTGCCGTTTGTTCCCGTAACCCCTATAACAGGCAACTTGTGACTTGGGCAGTCAAAAATTTCTGCCGAGGCGGCCGCAAGCGCGATCCGCGAATCACGAACCAGCACAGTCGGGATCTCGGTGCCTGCTGAATGCGGCTTGACAGCCACGATGGCAACGGCTCCATTTTTCACCGCGTCGTGAGCAAACTCGTGTCCATCGAACTGGTGACCAGAAATGCAGAAAAACACATCGCCAGAGCGAGTGTTGCGAGAGTTGTATGTTATCCCCGTGCAGCTAACCGGATGGCCTGAAATCACCAATTCCCCGGGGATCAAGTCGAGTAAATCGTAAACCGTTATCACCCGCTCTCGAGTCGTCGCGAATGAACGATACTAGCATCGCGCACTCTTGACTACAGGACATCGGCGCCTACTGTCGTCGTATCGTCAATTTGCCTTTCGGGTTGAGGAGATATCCCGATGTGTGAAACGACAAACTCGGCGATCCTTCTAAACGCAGGAGCGGCGACCACTCCACCGAAAGCGTTGCCGCCAGGCTCGTCTATATTCACAAGTATCACTACTTGCGGATCGCCAGCCGGCAAAAAGCCCGCAAATGAAGCGATGTACTTTCCTTTCGCATACCCCGATCCATCTTCTTTGATCTTCAGGGCGGTGCCCGTCTTTCCCGCAACCGAGTATCCCGGCATAGCCGCGGCGCTACCCGTTCCTGATGTAACCGCCGAGACAAGCATTTCGCGCATCGTCGCAGAGGTCGACTCGCTGATGGCGCGTGGCCCGGTGGTTTGAGCTCCGTCAGCTGAACTCAGCAGATGCGGAGCTGGGAGAGTGCCGCCGTTTGCAATCGCGCACATAGCGCGCGCAAGCTGCATTGGAGTTAGCGATATTCCCTGACCGTAAGTGAGTGTACCTAGCGTTGAGGGGGACCATTGATCAACCGGGATAAGTACGCCTCTTGACTGTCCCGGGAAGTCGATTCCGGGTGCCTCGTTCAAGCCAAATCTATCGAAGTAGTCGTATAGGGTTTCCGGCCCCATGGCCATACCGAGCTTGACCGAGCCAACGTTGCTGGAAAAAGCCAATATTTCGGTGAGGTCCATCCGGGCAAACTCCCTTCTGCGAGCCTCACCGATCGTCCTTCCGCCTATCTGTATCGTGGCCGGCAGATCAAAGACGCTTTCTGGCGTGAACAAGCCTCTATCGATAGCGGCGGCGACCGTCAACGCCTTCAGGGTCGAACCTGGCTCATACACATCTGTTAGAGCCCGATTCCTGACCGCGCTTTGATCGGCCGACCGGAAGTTGTTTGGATCGAACCCAGGGTAGGAAGCCATCGCATAGATGCTGCCATCATTTGCATCCATCACAATCACATTACCGCCGATAGCGCCTGAGGATTTTACCGTCTCGGCCAGCACCATTTGTGCTTTATGCTGAATGTCTTTGTCGATCGTGAGCTGTATGTCTTCGCCATCGACGGGCAGCTCTGTATGGCTCACGCCGCCCGGAATAGGTCGACCAGAGGGGTCTCGCTCAGCGATGATACGACCAGGAGTGCCTGCCAGCACATCGTCGTACTGTTTTTCGATGCCGGTAAGACCTATGTTGTCGACGCCTACGAACCCGAGAACCTGAGCCGCAAGCTCGCCGAAGGGATAGACACGGCGGGAGTCATCGAGAAAGCCGATACCGGCAAGATCCAGCTCCTTTAGTGCGTTGGCCCGCTCGATATCGACCTTTCTGGCGATGTAGACGAATCCGGCATCCCGGCGAAGCTTCTCCTCATACTCAGCAGCATTGCCGCCGAGTATGGTCGAAAGCGACTTTGCAGTTGCAGCAGGATCCTTTACGAATCTAGGGGATGCATATATGGAGCGTGCCTCTACGCTGATGGCCAGCGGTTCGCCTTCACGGTCAAATATCGTGCCCCGCCGAGGCAGAAGCTCCAAATCTCTTGTCCGCTGCTCTTCGGCTAACTTTGCAAACGCAGGAGCCTCGATGACGTGCAGCTCGACCAGACGAGCGGATATGGCGAGCAGGGCCAGCGTGACCGCAACCCACAGAAAGATGAAACGACCGCTGCCTGAGGTTGACTTCGCGCGTTTCTTGCGCCTCTCGCCCAACATTCCTCCTGTAAACGTGCAGTGCTAACCCGAACTACCTTGGTGCTGCCGCCTCTGCGTCCTCCATCGAAGTCGCCTGGGCGGGAGAGTTATTCTCAGCGAGGATCGGCTCGCGGACCCTCGTGTTCACAGCCAGATAGCTCACCTGAGTGGCCGGCATCATATTTAGCGATCCGGCCGCTATCGACTCGATCCGGGAAGGTGTGGCAAGATTTATGCGACTCAGCTCTAGAATCTCGCCTCTTTCGCGCTCATCTTCGATCTCGGCGGCAAGGCGCGCTTGCTCAAAGGTTAGCTCGGCAGCGTTAGCCATAATTGTCACCCTGCCGATACCAAAGATAGCCAACAACACCATAAATAGAGTTGCGAACTGGAATATCATGCGACTGCGGCTATCCGCGTTATGCCGTTTTTTTGAACAAGCTGCGACGCCCATCTTCCTCTCCTGTTCGCTCTTCCTTGCCGCAAAATGATGCAATGCGGGCTAGATCTTCTCTGCGACCCTCAGTCTTGCGCTGCGAGATCTGGGGTTCACTTCTATTTCTGCGGCGGTTGGAACCACCGGCTTTCCTGTAATTGTCCGGAGTTTCGGCACTTTTCCACATGCGCACACCGGCATTGCCGGAGGGCACTTACAGCGGTCCTGCAAATCGGTAATAACGCGCTTTACGATCTTGTCCTCAAGCGAGTGGTAGCTTATGACCACCAACCGTCCGCCTGGCGCCAACCATCTGACTGCCGTATGAAGCGCCTTTTCCAAGACCTCCAGCTCAGAGTTGACCTCGATTCGCAGGGCCTGAAAGGTCCTTCGCGCAGGGTGCGGTCCCTGTCGGCGCGCGGCTGCGGGAACAGCCATCTTGATGATCTCTACGAGCTCACCGGTGGTCTTTACGGGGCGGCGGCCTCGCGCTGCTACGATGAAAGCTGCTATTCGCGAGGCCCACTTTTCCTCCCCGTACTCGCGGATGATGCGGGCCAGCTGTGATTCGGAGTAGGTATTTACGATATCCGCTGCTGTGATAGGCCCGCCGAGATCCATCCGCATGTCCAACGAAGTGTCCTCCTGATAAGTAAAACCACGTTCAACCAGATCAAGCTGTGGCGAGGACACACCGAGGTCGAAGAGAAATCCGTTGACATAGGGAACCTGCGCCTGCAACAACAGCCGATCGAGATCGGCGAAGTTCCCTTTCAACAACACGACATGCTGGCCGAGGCGGAGTATGTCCGCTGCTACGTTTAGTGCTGCATCATCCTGGTCGATTCCGACAAGGATGCCTGAGGGCGCAATCAAATCTACTATCCGCTTCGCGTGTCCTGCCCCGCCTAAGGTGCAATCGACGATTATCGAACCGGGTTGCAATGATAAGTACTGCGTGACCTCGGCCAGCAAAACTGGAGTGTGCCGATATTCCATTATCAAGCCTTCAGAGCATGCCCGCTTCGGACAACTCTTTTGCGAGGTCTTCGATGTTCTCCCCAGCCTCGCTGTACTCATCCCACATCGCGGAGTCCCAAATTTCTATCCTGTTGCCGTTGCCCGCGATCGCAACGTCTTTGGAAAGGCCGGCATAGGCTCGTAAGTTTCCTGGCAGCCCAATGCGTCCGGCGGAGTCAAGCTCGACCTCAACCGCCCCGGCCGTGAAAAATCTGCGAATCTTTCGCAAACGAGGCTCAAAGTCCTCCTTTGCCACCAACTCTTCGACGAAGCGTCCGTACTCGCCGGCTGGATAGACGTAAAGACACTTGTCCAACCCTTTTGCGACGACAAGCTTGCCCGTCATCTCCGAGCGGAATCGCGAAGGCAGCGAGACACGTCCTTTGGCATCCAGCGTGTGCCGGTGATCGCCTAGAAACATATGTGCTCATCGCCTCCCCTCGTGTCTCGAGGAATACTCCGTCGGACATTGCCCAAAGGCCACCGTGGCCTGATGGGATAAACTGTATACCACTATGTCCCACTTTTCAACACCTAGATGGGAATTTTTCCCACCAAATCACACAATCGAGCGATTTGCCTACGAATCCGGGTACTCCGGGGCGCGTTTCTGAAAACCAAACGAGCGCTTTCATCGTCAAATTGATCAGGTACGCAGGAAACGCACATTGACAGTGGAATTCAACAATCGAGATTCGACACTGTTGCCGCTTTTGCAAAGTGGGAGTAGAATCTAAATCAGGTCGAACCCGCTTTCGGAGGTGAAGGTTTCATGGTCGGAGCCCTGTTCGGAGCCAATGTTGCAGGCACTTTGTGGATCACGATGTGGTGGGCTTTCTTCATAGTGGTCGCCATGGGTATTGCACTGGGTGTCTATGCAGCCCTGGAAATGAAGAAGCTCGAAGACAAGTCCGAATAAGCTGGTAGGTAGTTTCCACTGTCTTTGTGTCCGACGCCCTCCTGCCAACCTAGGCAGAGGGCGTCAGTGTTGCTGATAGCGAATAATCCAGCAGACATTTGGAGGACCAAGTGGAAAGATCGAAAAGCGTAAAACTCCCTCAATATTCGCCGATTCTCTATCTGGTAGCGGCATTCGTCGCCTTGACACTTCTGGTAACGGGGTGCTCGGCAATTTCCACAGACGAAGGCGCGGGAACAGATCTCGGAACGCCGGAGCCGATGATATACCAGGACACGGCCGCCGATGGAGATCGGGCAGTCTCGCCTGACATGACCCCTTATGGAGACCCGCAGGCGGAAATCCTTCTTGCCCCTGCTCCGGGCGCCGGTCCTGATGCATCTGCAATTCCCCAGGAAGATCGACTGATCGTCCAACGCGTCGAGATGCGTCTTGGTGTCGATGCGATCGATTCTGCGGTTGAATCACTCAGGGCGGCGGCGAAAGAGCACAACGGAACCATAATAGACCTGAATGTGAGCACCGACGAAGGATTCCCAATCTACAGGCAATCCGAAGTGACGGCGATGGACGGAGCTCCTATTTCCGGATACCTCACGGTCAGGGTGCCCGCTGAAAACCTCGAAACCTTTATAGCAACGATTTCAGAGATCGGAGCCGTGCTGCGCCACGCGGAAACCCAAAGTGACGTGACGCAGGAACACTTGGATCTCGATGCTCGGCTGAAGAACCTGCAGGCAAGCGAGGTTCAGTTGCGCGACTTTCTCGCAAAAGCTAAGAACGTGACCGAGATGCTCGCGGTTGAAAAAGAGCTGTCCCGCATTCGCGGAGAAATCGAGTCGATGCAAGCGCAAATAGCTTACCTGGAAAGGCAAGCGGCACACTCTGTTGTCACGATAGAGCTTACTGGACCAAAGCCCATCGTGCGTCCGACCGGTGAAGATTGGGGCTTCGTAGCGGCACTGACCGAGTCTGTTCGAGCCTTCGTGCGCACCATCAACACATTGATCGTGTTGCTCGGAGCACTCACGCCGGTGATCATCATTCTGGCGCTTGCAGCGCTGGTACTGCGCCTCTACCTCAACAGGAGGCGCGCCATGAAGGCGGTCTCGGGCTCCAAGGATCCCGCCGCTTAAGCGATGGGCCTACTGAGACCAAAGATCAAAATCCCCTTGTGGGCGGCGGTTGCCATTCCGGCCGCCGCCTACCTGATAAGATCGATCGGCAGGGGCTTCGATTTCAGCCCCGATATTCCCGAAGACATTATCGCGGCGGTAGTCTTTGTGATCGCACTAGTGATCGTCGGAGCTTTTCGGCACCGTGCGCACTCTCACCAAGGCGACGAGACCGCTTCCAGAGAGATACAACAGGAAGACCGCCACTCCGGCTAGCGCTGGAAGCATCAGTAGGTCCTCGGCGATATCGAGTGATTGCACACCCGGTGCGCCTTCACCTGATACGACGGTAATCCAGGCTCCTAGCGCCACGCCAATCGCGACCCCTACCGCCCAGGTTCCCGCCCAAAACACAGTGGCTGGTAGTGAGAAACTGCCTTTTCGCATCACCATGTCAGCTCTTCTCGTAAGGCTTACCCACAGCCGCGGGCGCAACAGCCCTGCCAACAACACCCGCGAGGACAACCACGGTCAGCACATAGGGTAGCATCAGGAAAAACTGTGATGGAATAGCAACTACATCACGCAGCAGCTGCAACTTGATCTGAAGCGCATCCGCAAAGCCGAACAGCAGCGAGGCGCCGTACGACCCCGCGGGCGTCCAGCGGCCGAATATGTTTGCGGCAAGAGCGATAAAACCGCGACCGTTGGTCATTCCTTCGGTAAACGACCCGACCTGCTCCAGCGTCAGATTCGCTCCGGCCAGACCAGCCAAAGCGCCGCTCATGAGCACAGCTACATACCTGCCGCGATACACGTTGATACCGACCGTGTCCGCGGCTTGCGGATGCTCGCCGAGCGCTCGCAGACGCAATCCCCAACGCGTATTGAACATGGCCCACTGCCCAACGATAGCGATCAAAATCGCAATGTAAACGATAGGGGTGTAGCTGAACAGCGTCGTATTGATCCACACCCAGATATCTGCCAGATACCCTGTTGTCGGCCCATTCAATTCCAGTAACGGGCTAAGTCGCGTCACCGGGTCGGTGGTTCCAGGGCGCTGGAAGATCACTTCCATGAAAAATCCGGTCAGGCCGCCAGCTAAAATATTTATAGCCGTGCCCGAGACAACCTGATCGGTCTTGAGCGTGATCGAAGCGAACGCGTGAACGAGCGCCAGCGACAAGCCCGCTACAACCGCTACCGCGACGCCTCCCCACGCACTCCCTGTGAAGGTGGCCCCGACCACACCCATGAACGCCGAGAAAAGCATGATTCCCTCGAGCGCGATGTTCACCACACCGGCCCGCTCACAGATGGCGCCGCCGATCGCGGCAAGGGCAATCGGAGTTGCGATTCGAATTGCCGAAGCAAAAAGATCGGGGGCGAGTATATCGCTAAGCACCTTTTGCCTCCCCTTTGCCGCTCAGAGGCCTGACAACCCAGCGAGCCAGCTGCTGCGCGGCCACAAAAAAGATTATCAGGGCCTGAATTATGAAGATTACCTCCGGAGGCACGTCGGCCTGCATCTGCATGGTTCCGGCGCCCGCGGACAACGCTCCGAACAATATGGCCGCTGCGACGACAGCGAGCGGATTGTTTCTCGCTAAAAGCGCAACCGCGATTCCGGTAAATCCAAAGCCCGCCGAGAATTGATCGAACAGCCGGCCGTGTACCGCAATCACCTCCATGACTCCCGCCATGGATGCCAGTGCGCCTGAGATGCAAAGCGACTTGACGGTAGTCGATGAGACGGATATGCCGCTTGTCTCGGAGGCAAAAGGATTGTAGCCAACCGCTCGGGCCTCAAAACCCAAAGTGGTACGCTTGAGTATCCACCAAACGAACACCGCAAACGCCAAAGCCATAAAGAACCCAACGTGAGCGCGTCCCGTCTCCAGGAAGGGCATAAGCTCCACGAGTCTTGGCAAAGTTGATTCTGGTGGAAGCTCCTTAGTCTGCGGAATCGCCCCCTCGGCCTGAAGAGGGCCGGTAACAAGCCACGAGACTATGTACCGCGCTATGAAGGTAAACATCATTGTGGTGATTACCTCGTGAGCGCCCACCCGGGCTTTGAGAACCGCGGGCACGAACGCCCATGCGGCTCCCGAGATCATTCCGGCAACGATAATTGTGGGGATCGTGACGACAGGTGGCAAGCCGGCAAGCAAAAGGCCAAGCCAGGCGGCGACCAGGCCGCCCATGAAAAGCTGGCCCTCTGCGCCAATGTTGAACAACCCAGCCCTGAATCCGTAAGCCACCGCGAGACCGGTGAATATTAGCGGAGTTGCGCGAAGCATCGTGTCGCCAATTTGACGCGGGCCGCCAAACGAGCCGTCGAGCAGGGCAAGGAAGGCCTTGCCGGGATCGTAGCCGACCAGCCAGATGATTAAAGATCCCACAAGCATGGCCAGTGCGATCGAGACAAACGGCGTTGCGACATGCTCAAGCGCTGCTCGGATCCTGGCTGCGCGTACCTCCTTTTCGCTGGAGATCATCGGTTACTCTCTTCCCGTGGCAATTGACTCGCTTTATCAGTCAACTTCTCGCCGCCTCCCCCGGTCATGTAATAACCGAGTTCTTCGTCGCTTGCTTCTCCTGCCTGAAACTCCTTGACTATCCGGCCTTCATACATCACGAGAATTCGATCGGCTAGTGACTGAATCTCCTCGAGCTCAAGCGATACCAGCAAAACTCCCGTGCCGGAATCACGCTCGGCAAGAATCTGCTTGTGAACAAACTCGATTGCCCCAACGTCGAGTCCCCTGGTAGGTTGAGCGGCGACAAGCAGCTTCGGGTCGCGACCCAACTCACGGGCGAGAACCAGCTTTTGCTGATTGCCGCCTGAGAGCGAGGTGCCCGGCACATCGACGGAAGGGGTGCGCACATCATACTCAGAGACTCGCTCTTTGGCGGTGTCTCTAATAGATTCTGGGTTCAGGATTCCATATCGGGAGAAGGGCTGATTCCGATGATCGCCGAGGAGGATATTGTCTGACAGGTTGAACTCGAGCACCATGCCTCTACGATGACGATCTTCAGGCACATGGGATACACCCGCCGCGATCGTCTGCCTTACAGAGGCTCCGGTAATGTCCTTGCCGGACAATCTGATGGTACCACTTGAGACCTTGCGTAAACCGGTGATAGCCTCGACGAGCTCACTCTGGCCGTTTCCGGAGACACCCGCTATCGCCACCACCTCACCCGCACAGACGCTAAAGGATACTCCACGCACCGCCTCAAGTCGACGCTCGTCAGGCACAGAAACCTCAGTGACTTCGAGCAGTGCCTCTCCGCACTCCGACGGCTTCTTCTCAACCCTGAAGACCACGTCGCGGCCAACCATCAATCGCGCGAGGCCTGCTGTATCTGTCTGAGCCGGTCGAGTCTCGCCAACAATGTGCCCGTCTCGCATGACTAAAACCCTGTCAGCGATCGACATCACTTCCTCGAGCTTGTGGGTAATGAATACAACCGACAGCCCTTCGGCTACCAGGGAGCGCACTACAGAAAAGAGCTCCTTTACCTCCTGCGGTGTCAGCACCGCTGTTGGCTCATCGAGAATCAATATCCTCGCGCTTCGGTAAAGAGCTTTCAATATCTCGACCCGCTGCTGCATGCCTACTGGCAGGTCACGGATGATGGAGTCCGGATCGACACGGAGTCCGTATCGCCGAGAAAGCTCCATGACGTCCTGTCGGGCCTTGCGCATATCCAAAACTCCGCCCGGGTGCGCAGGCTCGTGGCCCAAAACAATATTTTCCGTAACCGACAAGGGCTCAACAAGCATAAAATGCTGGTGCACCATGCCGATACCAAGATCGATCGCGGCTCGAGGAGACCGAATATTGACGGGGTTGCCGTCAAGCAGAATCTCACCAGAATCCGCACTGAGCAACCCATAGACGATCTTCATCAGCGTAGATTTACCGGCCCCGTTTTCCCCAAGCAAGGCCACAATCTCACCCTCGGATAAGGTAAACGAGACTCTATCGCTTGCCAGAACACCTGGAAAGCGCTTCGTCAGTTCACGAACCTCAAGCAGGGCAGCACTCATCATCGTTTCCCGTCAAAAATATCGGACGCCGCATACAAGCGTAAGGGCGACCGGCGCGTCATCGCATTCCAGTCGCCCTTACGTCGAATCAGCCAGATACGTCACCAGCATAACCGATGCCAAGTATCACTGACTCCTTGTCTTTACAGCTCATCTCTCGTCTGAGGAACGGCCACGGCGCCGGAGAGCACATCCTCACGTGCCTTCTCCACAGCGTCCTTGATTTCCTGCGATACATTGTCGTCAAAATCATGGAAGGGCGCCAGGCCTACACCTTCCTCGGCAAGGCCGAAGGAGATGTTCTGAGCACCCTCGAAGGTGCCTTCCAGGGCCGCTCTGATCGTCTCGAACACTGCTACATCAACGCGCTTGACTGCCGAGGTGAGCATGACATCACCCGAGTTGGGAACTGTCAAATACTGGTCAGCGTCAACGCCGATAAACAATGCGCCTCTCTCCTGGGCTGCAGTAATGGAGCCCAGTCCGGTAAGGCCGGCAGCCGCGAAGACCACGTCCGCACCCTGACCGATGGCGGACATCGCCAGTTCCTTGCCCTTTGCCTGATCGTCAAAGTCGCCCGCGTACAGGGAGATCACCTTGACGTCCGGATTGACAGATCTCGCACCCGCAATAAATCCGACCTCGAACTTCTCCACTGGCGGAATGTCCATACCGCCGATAAAAGCGATCGTGTTGGCATCATTGATGCGCTCATCCAGGGTCTGATCCAAGGTTGCGAGTCCAGCCACAACGCCGGCCAAGTAAGCAGCCTCGTTCTCTTTGAAGAGCAAGCCGACCTGATTTGACGCCGGGGCCTCGAAGAACTGATCGATTCCTCCAAAAACGACATCCGGATACTCCGGCGCCTTGTTGTTGGTGACATCGGTCATCAGAAACCCGACTGTGAAGATCGCGTTGAAGTTAGCGTTGGCCAACTGATCGATATTTGGCTCATAATCCGCGATCTCGTTTGACTGCAAAGACTTGACCTCAACACCCAGCTCATCACGAGCTCTTTCAAGACCCGCCCAAGCCATGTCATTGAAAGACTTGTCGCCAAGCCCTCCAACGTCGGTAACCATGGCCGCCGAAAAGTCGACTCCGGGGGCCTCCGGTTCCGGCTGAGGGGTCTCCTGCGGAGCGCACCCCGCGAACACCGCGGCGATCAGAGCGAGCGCCACCACCATTGAGAGAAGCTTACGTGTCCGACCGTTCACGCGCATCGTCCTCCTTGTCGTAGACAATACAAAAACTTACGGTACTTATTCACTATACACCTAATTCGACGCAGCGAGGCAACAGGCTTTGATGGCGTGTGCGCAAGAGACGTTCATAGATCACCGACCTGCCGAGCGAACTCTGGCGCGCGGGTGGGTCGACATATACTCCTCGCGAATATGACGCCTGTTCACGTGGGTATAAACCTGCGTAGTCGCTATATCGGCATGGCCGAGAAGCTCCTGAAGAACCCTCAGATCTGCACCGCCTTCCAGCATGTGGGTGGCGTAGGAGTGCCGAAGAACGTGGGGATGCAGGGTCAGGCCGACACGACGGCCGTACTTTCGGACTATGCCGAAAACGGCCTGCCTGGAGATTCTTCCTCCTCGGCAGTTCAGAAAAACAGCGGCAGGCTCGATCCCGCCGCGACGACCCTTCCCGCGAAGAAAGAGTCGCCCGGAAGCGAGGTACTCCTCCAGCGCCCGCAGCGCAGCTCCGGCGACAGGGACATCGCGCTCCTTGGAGTTTTTGCCGAACACGCGGATGAAGCCCTCCTGCAGGTCCAGTGAGGTCATGTCAAGGCCGATAAGCTCGCTTACCCGCATCCCACACCCGTACAGAACCTCGAGGATCGCCCGATCCCTGTGCCCCGCAAACGTAGGCTCAAAGGGCTGAGAGAGCAGCGCTTCGGCCTGATCCGCCGAGATAACCTCGGGAAGCCGCTGGCTCACCTTCGGCAGCGGAACGTCGGATGTCGGGTGATTAGCGGTTACCTCTTCTCGCACCAGGAACTTGTGGAAGCTCTTCACCGATGCCAGCTTTCGCTCTGTCGAGCTGTGCGCCAGCCCATCGTGGTAAAGCTTTGAGATGAACGCCCGCACATCATCTGAGGTTATGTGATCGACGCTTGACACCCCACGATCGCCGAGAAGATCGAGGTAGCTGCCGATGTCACGGCGATATGCGTCCACGGTGTGAGCCGAGGCTCCCCGCTCGACAGTCATATGGGCGATAAAATCATCGAGATGCTGTCGCACTTCCGATCATCTCCGATAGAGGCGTGTACGCCACGTCGTGAGCTTCAGCTACAGGCTGATAGGTGACCGCTCCATCGAGCACATTTACCCCTTTGGCAAGCGAAGGATCGTCGAGTACCGCCTGCTTCCAGCCCTTGTCCGCTATCGCCAGACCATAGCGCAACGTGGAGTTCATCAGCGCCAGGGTGGAGGTGTGCGGGACGGCGCCTGGCATATTTGCCACGCCATAGTGCAAGACGCCATCTACAAAGTAGGTGGGATCGGCATGTGTAGTGGGCTTTGTGGTTTCGATGCAGCCTCCCTGATCTACGGACACGTCAACTATAACCGCGCCCTGTTTCATCGCGGAAAGCATGTCTCGCGTGACCAAAAACGGCGTCTTGGCGCCGATGAGAAGCACAGCGCCGATCAGCAGATCGGCCTCGGTGATGATCTGCTCGATATTGTGCTTGCTGGAATACATGGTCCGGATGCGATTTCCCCATATCTCGTCGAGATAACGAAGCCTATCCAGATTGATGTCCATTATGGTAACGTCCGCGCCCATTCCCATCGCCACATAAGCGGCGTTCGTGCCGACTACTCCACCCCCGAAGACAACGACTTTCGCCGGAAGTACACCGGGAACCCCACCCATGAGAACTCCACGTCCGCCGTTGGGCTTCTGAAGGTACGCCGCGCCGACCTGGGCTGCCATCCTGCCGGCGACCTCCGACATCGGAGCAAGCAGCGGGAGTGAGCGGTTGGGAAGCTCTACTGTTTCATACGCGATAGATATCGCCCCTGACTTCACGAGGCCTTCGGTCTGAGGACGATCGGGAGCCAAGTGCAGGAACGTGTAGAGTATCTGCCCCGGGCGCAATAGCTCGATCTCCTCGGCCTGAGGCTCCTTTACCTTGATGATCATATCGGCGCGCTCGAAAACTTCTGCCGCCGAAGCGACCATCTGGGCGCCGGCAGCGGTGTACTCTGTGTCGCTGAATGAAGAGCCAACGCCCGCGCCGGCCTCTATGAGCACCGCATGTCCGTGCGCGACAAACTCGGCGACACCACCGGGTGTCAAGCCCACCCGAAACTCGTTGTTCTTTATCTCTTTGGGTACTCCGACTATCACGGGCCTTTCCTCCTCTTCCGGGTGTGCCAAAAAAATGAAAACTCGAGACTCAAAACGCAAGCATACTCAATACTCCCGACCTAACGCCAATCCCGCACAAACTTCACCGGCCGCAAAAGCGGCCAGGAAAAACGCCGGGTCGTCACCTGGGCCACGACCCATTGTACGCACCTCCACGTCGCGCAAGGAAGGTGCGAGTGCTTGCTCGACCAGAGCCTGTTTATGCAGATGCCACACACCGGATTGCTCAAGCATTCGCTCGACTATGCCAGCCTGCTCACCCGGCAATCGTGGAACCGCCACATACGCCTTGGCGAGAGCAACCTTCGAAAGCGCCGCAAGGGTGTGGTGGCTCACGCCCCGGTGCCGCTTGCGCGAGTCCGCAAACGACATCCTGAGCACCGCGACCGGCGCCCCACCAAGCACCGCTACCGCATTAATCGCCTCACCTTGAGCGACGCCACCATGGCCAAAAGGCGTGGCCGTGCCCGTAACTCCAGGGCCGATCGCGGCGATTGCCACATCGGCTTTGGTGACGTGCTTTGCCACAAGCAGCGCGGAGTGCAAATTCACTGCCTCGAGATCTCCGCCGAATGCTTGACCGCACGTTATCGTCGAGTCGATCAACCCCGAGTCTACAGAGCTCCTGATGACGTCCGATAGAGCGATCGGCAACGCGGCCTGATCCGTCATCACATAGACCACCTTCGCCGTCGGGAAGCTCGACTTTACCGCGGCTGCCACAAGAGGGGCCTGGCTGTGCAGGCCACAACATGCGACGGGAAGCCCAAGTAAATCCTCGGCGGTGGCCATGACCTCGTGATGGGGGCTGCCCTGCTCCTCAACGGAGAGGACATCGTGCTGCATAGGGGTATACCTCACCTTCATGATATGCCCCGTCGAGTCGTCCTCGTACGCCACGCCCGCCAACTTGTCGGCACGAGCGACGACGAAATGCCGGCCGCCAGTGCCCAAGGCGAGCCTGACCGCTGTGGTGTTGAGCAAAACACGATCGCCGATCGCACACGGCCCACTCAATCGCGTGTAACAGATAGCCGAACCGCTCAAGCCCGAGTCGAGTGAGACCTCCAGGTGCTGGATGGAATCGCCTTCGCGAGCCACCTCGATTACCTCTCCCCATTCCAGCCTCAATTACATCGACTCCTTGCTCAGGCGCTTGATAAACGCCAACACAATTTCGAGCGTGACTCGCAAGTCGTCTATCGCTATGTGCTCGGTTGTCGAGTGCGCATCGCGTATTCCGCACGCCAAAACGAAGGTCGACACTCCTCTCGAAGCAAAGATGCTCCCGTCACTACCTCCGCCCGTAGTGACCTTGACAGGCGGGATTCCGGCATCGCGGCAGGCGTCCAGCACCTGCGGCAGATAACGCGCGTCGTCGCTTACCGTAAAGCCTTCATATTCGAGGACCCAATTGACCTCGGCAGAACCGCCGAGTTTCTCGGCGCTCTCTCGCATGCTCTCGTCCATCGAGCTCCGAGCCTGTTCGACCTTTTCCCGAAAGAGCGAGCGGCACTCACCTGTCATACGCGCCGAGGCAGGTACAACGTTTGTGGCAGTTCCTCCCTCGATCACGCCGATGTTGGCGGTCGTGGATTCGTCGAGGCGTCCAAGCTCCATGGCGCACACCGAGCTAGCGGCCATCGCCAAAGCTGAGCGCCCTTCCTCGGGAGCGATCCCCGCATGAGCGGATGTGCCTGTGAAGATAGCCTCGAAGGTATAGTGAGTTGGAGCCCCGACCACAACCTGACCGGGTGATCCGGCCGCATCCAGCACCAGGCAAACATCCCCCTCAAACGCCTTGGGAGATAGCGCCTTCGCGCCGGCGAGCCCCTTCTCCTCGGCGACGGTCAACACAACCTTTATCTCGGGATGCGGTTCTGAGCTATCCGCAAGTGCGCGAACGGCCTCTATGATGACGGCTATCCCCGCCTTGTCGTCAGCGCCAAGCACGGTTTGACCGCAAGAGCGGACCACGCCGTCTTCGATCACCGGGGTAACACCGATGCACGGGTCAACGCAATCCATGTGCGCCGAGAGAATCACTACCCCCTCGCACTCGCGGGAAGGCAGCGTGGCGATCAGGTTACCCGTGTCCGAGCCGGTAATGACCGCGCTTTCATCGAACGTTGTTGCCGCTCCCGCCTCGGAGAATCTCGCGGCGCAGTACTGGGCCACCTGACGCTCGCTGCGAACGGGGCTGTCGATGCGCACCAGGTCCAGAAAGGTGTCCAGGATCCTGTCGCTCACAACCGTATCAGCCCTGGCGCGAATCGCGATAGCGAACAGCCGCGCCCACAAAATCCCTGAACAACGGCGCTGGCCGAGAGGGCCGGCTCTTGAACTCGGGGTGGCCTTGCGCGCCGACGAACCAGGGATGTTCCGGTAGCTCGATCATCTCCACCAGGCGACCATCGGGCGAAAGCCCGCTGATCACCATCCCCGCGCTGGTCAGCCGATCCCTGTATGCGTTGTTGAATTCATACCTGTGCCGATGCCGCTCGTAGATCAATCTCTCGCCATACGCCGCGGCCGCCAGAGTGTCTGGCGTTATAGCGCACGGGTAGGTGCCGAGCCTCATCGTGCCTCCAAGGTTTTTGACCTCGCGCTGGTCGAGCATGAGGTCGATTACTGGATGCTCGGTGACTGGATCGAACTCGCTTGAGTTTGCGCCCGGAAGCCCTGCGACGTTTCGGGCGAACTCAGCGACCGCGACCTGCATGCCCAGGCATATCCCCAGATAGGGCATTCCTGTTGTACGCGCCACACATGCGGCCCGGATCTTGCCCTCTATCCCGCGGATACCAAATCCGCCGGGAACCAGTATTCCGTCGAATTTCGCCAGCGTCTGACCGACATCTTCGGGGCTCAGGGACTCCGCGTCGAGCCAGTGCACCTTCACTCGGTGATCGTGCCAGGTGCCCGAGTGCTGGAGCGCCTCGGTCACAGACAGGTAAGCGTCTGGAAGCGCAACATACTTGCCGACCAAGGCGATGTCTACTTCCTTGTCGATGGATTGAGAGCGCACCACAAAGTTCGTCCACTCCTTCAGATCGAGTTGCCCGCAAACAAGCCCCAGGCGCTCGATAACCATCTCGTCCAGGCGCTCGGCAGAAAGGTTCAGTGGCACCTCATAGATGCTGCGAGCATCTATTGCCTCGACTACCGCGTTCGGATCGACATCGCAAAAGAGCGCGATCTTCCTGCGAGTGGATTCATCAACCGGCCGATTTGACCTGCAAACGATGAAATCGGGTTGGATTCCGATACCACGCAACTCCTGAACGGAGTGCTGGGTCGGCTTGGTCTTGAGCTCCGCGCTCGCGTCGATCCACGGCACCAGAGTGACATGGATGAAGCAAGAATTATCCCTGCCGAGCTCCCTGCGAAGCTGTCTGATGGCCTCGAGAAACGGCAGCGATTCTATATCTCCAACGGTCCCGCCTACCTCGGTGATAATGACATCCGGAGAGGCATCCTCGGCGATACGCTTTATGCGGTCCTTGATCTCATTCGTGACGTGCGGAATAACCTGAACCGTGCCGCCGAGATAATCACCGCGCCTCTCGCGGGTGATGACAGACTGGTATATCTTGCCGGCGGTGACATTACAATTCCGAGTCAGCGACTCGTCTATGAATCGCTCGTAGTGTCCGAGATCCAGATCGGTTTCGCCGCCATCGTCCGTGACAAAAACTTCTCCGTGCTGAAATGGGCTCATAGTGCCGGGATCGACGTTCAGGTAGGGGTCGAGCTTTTGAATCGAGACCTTCAGCCCCCTGGACTTCAAGAGTCTCCCCAGGGATGCTGCGGTGATTCCTTTCCCTAGCGAGGAGACCACTCCGCCCGTCACGAACACGTATTTCGCCATACTGCCCTTTCCGCCTCCCGTGTAACCAACTTTTCTATCTGACACTATACGCGAGTCAACGTGATTGTCGCCCCCACAAATCGATACGTGAAAGCATCGAATTTGATTCAATCAGACGCGAGTACGAAACCCGCTCGGAGAGAGCGTTTAGCGCCAGCAAGATGATGGTCGCAACCACAAGTGCGCCGGTCGACAGGGCAAACGCCAGCACGAAGCCGGCAAGGGCTCCAGCTGCATTCGCTCCAGCATCACCGAGCATGCCCTCCTCGCCGAAATCCCAGCGAGCCACCGCGATCACAGGGCCGAGAAGCCAAACCAGCGCGATCAGGGTCGAGGCCACTGTCAAGAGCACCTCTCCCCCGAGCGGGAAAGCGAGTGCACAGGCGCCTGCTACACACAGTACGCCATATCCCTTGATCGCTCGGCCGGGCCGCAAATCGAGCAGGTTCACGAGGTTGGCGCAAAGAGCGATCATCGCCGCCGAGCAGATCAGTACGACCGCATACTCCACGCCGAGAAGCTCCCGCCGCGAAGCGATTTGCGCGCCTGCCGCCAGCGCGACAAGTCCGATGCCAAACGCCTTGAGGGCGCCCGTGCTCAAGCGACCGCGGGCAAGAGATGTGAAGTGCCCCTTGAACCCTTTATCGCCGGAAGTCCCGAACACATCATCGATCAGCCCGAACAGCAGTGCCCACGTGACTGTCAGGGCAGCGGCGGCGACAGCAACCGCTCCTGCCGCACTAGAGATCCCGCCGTCGATAACGACGAATGAGGTGGCACCCGCTGGACCAAAAATACGGACACCTGCAACCCAGAACACCCACACCAGTCCAAGCCCGAGAAACACCTCGGCGCCGCGGTAGTTGGCGACCTTTAGCCTTGAATCCCTCAACGCTGGAACCAGCAATGACATTCCGGCGAGCGGCACAAGCCATCCGCCGACTATGGCAAGAACGACTCCCGTCGCGAGATCAGCAAAGTATGTCACTTGAGATCTCCCTCATGCTCAGGTTCTGCCTTTGACTGAAAGGCCAGGCGGCTGATCATCAAGTAGAGTATGCCGGCTCCGACATATACAAGCATCAATGCGGGGATCACAATACCGGAGTCCTCGGTCAGGTAGGCAACCGCTCCGGCGGCAAGCAATGCTGTCACAGCCGCCGAAAACGCAGGATTTTCCCGTAGCGTCTCGGCAAAGTCGCCCTGCGGACGCCAGCGCATATACCCCAGGAAAAGCAGCACTCCAATAAGCACAAAAGACCAGTTTGTCGTGGTCAGCACTCTTAAATTGGTAGCGGCCTTGCGCTCCACGATCGTCCAGAGCTCGCCGAGACCTCCTTGCCGTGCGCTCTCAAGCGCCCGGCCAAGATGAGTTTGGGTGCCCATATCGGCGGAGATATCGAAAAGCGCGAACCCGGCTATCATCACGATAGCCGCAACAAGCACTCCGACCGCCAGCTTCCAGTCGATCTTGATACGATTGGCCTGCGCCCAAAATATCCCAACTGCAACGAGGCCCCAGAGAGCAACGGCCACATTCGCGCCCAAAAACGGGGCCGAGGCCGTGACAACCACCAATACCCCGACCGCTGGGAACAGCCAGCGCCTGACAAAACGCGCTATGCGAGAGTCGGCAAACTCATCGAAGATCAGGGCCGAGCCGACAATTAAAGCGCCCATTAGAATTGCGGCGCCTTCGTTGCCCAGCCCATAGTAGCGCGCTGCAACCAACGGCGAAAAGCCAAGTATCCCCGTGAAGGACCATGGACCGCCGAGCCACTGATCCAGCACAAGCAGGAGTACTGTAGCAAGGGCTGTGGTTCCAAGCGCCACTCTCGTGTATCGCGAAAAAATCATCAGAGAAGCTACCGCGCCGATACCTAAAGCGACCGCGAGAAACTTCAATACTGCCTCGGCGGAAGTTACAGGATCCATACCCACAGCGAACATCAACGTTGAGGCTGCGGGAGCCGCCACGATAAAGAGCAGTCCTATGCTTGCCGCCCTGCCAGCCACGCTTCTGGCCCTCTCCGAGAGAAGCCTCATCCGAAACAACAGAAGCACGCATATCCCGAAGAGCAGCATCGTAAGAGCAATGAATCCGTTGATGGTCGGCGCCCTCGCGCCCTCAATCGCCACAGAGACGGCGTCGCGGTGTTGAATTTTCTCGATGCGCTCCGAAAGAGGTTCGCCAGCGCCACTTGTTGTTACCGCATTTCCCAACGCCGAGACAGGTCTTTCGATACCCAGCAGCGAAGCCACCGTCGAGGCAACGTCCAAATTTGCAACCAGCCCGTCACGCTTCGTCGAAGATGACATCGCCATGCCACTCCAATCCGGCCGCTCGGGAGAGTAGAGGATGAACGGAGCGAACGGACTTCTGTCAGTCAGTGCGAACGAAGTGGATGAGCCAACGACCATGAGTGCGGCGTCTTTAGGCATCTCAGCGCGAATCATCCCCAGCAGCGCATCGAGAGAGCTTATAGCCTGGGCTCTATGGGCGGCGGCAACCTTGGGCGCAAAATCGTGCGCAGCGTGTTCAGCTCTTGTCAGATCGCCGGGATCGACTACCAGCAGACCCGGACCGCCTGCCGCCTCAAGAGAGATTATCGCCTGCGAAAAAGCGGAGCTGTAACTGCCCAGATCAGCTACGACATCGAAGGGTGAGAACGGATCCCCTTTCAATAGCCGCTGTGATACATCTCCAAACCGCACCCTTCCTGAAGTGTCCATGGCGGCGAGCGCCGCCGGGCGCCTATGTGTGGCCTCATCGTCAGTCAGTCCGAAATCGGAGTTGCCGATCGCGGCTGTAGCCCCGCCAGCTTCGACGATGGTTTGACCGAGCGAGCCTACCTTCACATCCAGAGTCGGAGATCTGTCGTTCAGTCGCTGAGTTCTCGGCAGTCCCAAAAAGACAACCTCTGCGCCACCAGCGTCAACTCCCATGGTGCGGGTGTAGACATCTTTCACCAGGCCACTGAGTATGCGCTCGTCGATACTGTACGCTTCAGCCGCTCTGGGATCGGCGGCCGCCCACGTTCCCGACGAGTATGTCAGTGCCGCCTGGGCCGGATTATCTCGCCTGAGTGCAAGCCTGTTGCGACTGATCGTGTTCAAGCTTGCAACAGCGCCGTTCTCGGCTAGAAAGCGCAAATTCGGCGCATCCTCGCCCATGACATCGTCCCATGTCAGATATGGAGCCAGCACCAGTACGACAGTGTCGGTCTTCGGCGATTCCGCGCTGGCAAGAACAGGAGATGCCGTGCCCGAAAAGAGCAAAACGGCGATTAGTGCAATCGCGGAGAGCCTTACATGAACTCTGCTCACCCTCAAGCCACCCTTTCGCTATCGCCCAGTGATTTTTCCCTGAACAAAATATTGTAAAAGATCAGATTCATCGTTTTGTAAACATGAAGCCCTCGACTTTCGTAGAGCCGCTGAGCATCGGCCTCATCTGAGGCGTCCGAGGTGTACAGACGCAAATAATCGGCGCCATCCTGCCTGGCCCGCTCGATGGCGCGATCGAGAAGTCTACTGCCAACGCCTGCGCCCCTGGCTTCGGGCGCAACGCAGAAATATGTCAACCAAAAAGCCTCATCGGCATCGAAGCGGTGACGAAACAGGCCTATCGTTCCCACAACGTTGCCTCTGTCATCTAAAGCAGCCCATACGACCGTTACCTTTCTAATGCCAACTGCCCCAAGCCCGATCTTTCGGAACAGTGAACCTTCGGGGGTTGTATATATCCAGGAAGATATATGCCCCTCGAAGGGAAACACCCTTTTGACGAGCGCGCTGACTCCGCGGGCCGTTGATGAGTTCATCTCCAATATCTTCACAAGCATTCCCTTTCACATGCGATAGCCTAATATATGAGTATACTCGCAGGCGGCACATCGATGTTATTCAGGCGTTACCTGAGGAGGTCAAGATTATTCGTCCGACCATTGCGCGATCGACAGCGATAATGTCGATGTCTACGGGGCTCTCCCGGATCACGGGCTTCGTACGCGTCTGGGCCACAGCTTACGCACTGGGCGTAACAGCGCTAGCGGCCTCGTACCATGTAGCAAATAACATTCCCAACATGCTCTACGAGCTTGTGGCAGGCGGAATAATCTCCTCACTGTTTATTCCGATATTTATGGAGCGCCTGAAGCAGTACGGCGAAGAAGACGCATGGAAATACGCCAGCTACCTGTTCAACATCACGGTACTGGCGCTGGGAGCTGCTGCTGCGCTTGCAATTTTCTTTGCCGAGCAGGTCGTCTGGACCCAGACCTTCCGGACGGACGCACAAGACGCCGCCCTGATAGTGTTCTTCTTCCAGATATTCGCGATTCAGGTCGCCTTTTATGGTGCCGGGGCCGTAATATCAGGCTTACTAAACGCCCATCGGCGCTTCCTGTGGCCGGCGCTCGGCCCGGCTTTCAACAACCTGACAGTGATCGCGACCCTCATCGCATACACCCAGATTGTAAGCGTCGATCCAACAGCCGCTAAGTGGACTTTGGCGATCGGTACGACTCTGGGTGTCCTCGTGATGTTTGGAGTGCAGCTTCCGAGCCTGATCGCTCTTAGGCCAAAGTACACATGGAGAATCGACCTTTCCCACCCGGGGCTAAAAGCTATGGGCAAGATGGCTTTGCCGACGGTGATATACGTGATCACCAACATCGTCGCGGTATCGTTTAGAAACGCCTATGCTCTCGATGTCGCCGCTGATGGCCCTGCGACACTAAGCTATGCATGGATGTTCTACCAGCTGCCCTATGGCATTCTCGCGGTAGCATTGGCAACCGCGTTTTTCACGGAGCTATCAGATGCCGCCGGAAGACAGGACCTCGAAGAGTTCCGGACACGCTTCACGACAGGAATTCGAGCCACAGCGATGCTTATACTGCCCGCCTCGGCATTGCTGATAGCGCTTGCGCATCCACTGATAACGCTATACCGAGCCGGAAAGTTCACCGCCGAAGATGTCCCTCAGGTCGCGGCGGTGCTCCAGTGGTGGGCATCGGGGCTTTTCTTCTTTGCAAGCTTCATGTTCGTCCTCAAGACCTTCTATTCCCTGAAAGACACGCGCACCCCTATGCTCACAAATCTTGGGCTCACCGTAGTGCACGTAGGGCTTTACGCCGTACTTACCACCGGTGCGCTCGGCTTTGCGGGTATAGGACTTGTTGGCATACCGATCTCTGATGCGGTGTTTTATGCGATGAGCGCTATTCTCCTCGCCTATCTGTTGCGCCGAAAGATCGGCAACTTCGGGGCTGGGACTGTAGTAAAAACGATAGTGAAGATCGCGATTGCCGCAGCGATTGGCGGCGGTGCGGCTTTTGGTGTCGCGCAGGCATTCCCTAACCCTGATGCGCTTCCGAAAATCGCTCTCGCAACTGTTTTGGCAGGAGGCATCACCGGCCTGGCCGTGACCTGGGGGGCAGCCCGGCTCCTGCGAGTGCAAGAGCTCTCGTACGGAGAAGAGTTAGTCCGCAAGGGGCTATCCAAGATCGGGCGACAAAAAAGGAGCTCAAAACAGTGAAAGTAGTGGCCCTAGTCCCTGCATATAACGAAGAGCGGCGCATTGCGGCGACGGTCAAAGCGATCCTTGAAATCCCCGAGATCAACGCCGTCAGCGTCATCGATGACGGGTCGAGCGACTCAACGGCCGAGGCTGCCAGAAACGCCGGAGCCCAGGTTATCTCTCTGGCTCACAACTCAGGGAAGGGCGCGGCGCTGCAAGCCGGCATCGACTCCCTGTCTCAATGGCCTGACATTCTGGTGCTACTCGATGCCGACCTGGAGCAGAGCGCCTCTCAGGTGTCACTGCTACTAAAGCCTGTGATTGATGGCGAGGCGGACATGACGATCGCACAGTTTCCAAAGCCTGCCACAAAAGCCGGATTTGGCTTTGTGATGAGACTGGCGAACTTTGGAATCCGATCCCTGGGTGGTCCATTTCACGCCAATGCGCCGCTATCGGGGCAGCGAGCGATCAACGCCGAGGCGCTGCGCTGCGTGTTGCCGTTTGCTTCAGGGTACGGCGTGGAGGTTGCTTTAACGATCAGGGCCCTGCGCCAAGGAATGCGGTTGCTCGAAGTTCCCACTACGATGCGTCACGCCGCCACTGGTCGGGACATATCGGGCATTATCCACCGCGGCCGACAGTTCTTGCATGTAGCGTTGGCGCTACTGCGCCTAGCTTTTGAGCGACGGTGATTTTGGCCGAAGGGGTAATGCGTCAGCGGCCGGGCACGCTAGGGAATCTGCTATCGGCAGTGTCCGCTACTCCGAAGTAACCCTGAGCCTGACCTGACAGCACAGTGATCAGAGAGTAGGCTCCTTCTGGTGTCCCCAAGTGGTCGACAGCCGATAGGCCGCTATCTGCGGCCGTTGCAGCAAGCCCTGTTTCTGAACCGACCACCTCGACGCCTGCGGCGGGCAGGTTGCGTAACTTGATCTGCTCGGCAAGCTCCAGTCCTGCGAGATCAGGAGCGCCATCCCGCACCGCGATAGTAACAAAGCCCTGCGCCGCTACGGCTTCAGGCAGGACATCTCCACCCAACACACCTGCGGCTCTAAGCGCTGACGTGACAGGCCGAGGGCCTGGAGCAGACCACTCGGCGGCGAGCGAGGCTACCACCGACGACCTCAAGTTCTCCGCGGTAATGTCGAACATCGGAGAGAGCGCAGCCGTTGTCTCCGCTCTCGCAAGGCCCAGGTTCTCGTGCATCAGCACTACCTGCGTGGGCAGTCCGCCTGCTGCGACTATCGCATCGGCGATAGTCTCGTAGTTATTCACATCGGCTTCACTGGTAACCACAATCACCTGCCTGCCTTCAAGCGCGTTGGCAGTCAGACCCGGTGAAATCGCGGCTATAAACTCGAGCATGCTGCTGTTCTCATTGGCAAGCTCGGTGTTTCTTTCGAGCAGATCGGTAAAATCCCGCTGAAGGCCTTCGACAAGAGCCCCACGCTGGGCGTCGAGCACGCCACGCTCGGCCACGATGGTGCCGAGTAGTAGTCCGACCGTCAAAGCCAGAAACACCGCGACGAGCGAGGCGATATGATAGCGAAGGTTATACATCATCGCTTCCTTTCGATTAAATTCCGAGCCACACCCTGATACGCAACAAAACTAAAGCCAGAATCTCCTGGGCTGCTGGTGATATCGTGATAATCGCCGCTACAACCGCCATGCCTGCAAGCGAAAGCAACAGTAAATCCGAGGTGCGCACGGTGGAGCGATACAGCTTGTTCACCCCTTTTGCGTCCACCAGCTTTGGGCCTACCTTCAAACGCACAAGAAAGGTCGAAGCCATCCCGTTGCGCCCTTTATCAAGATACTCTACAAGGTTAGCGTGCGTGCCAACGGCCACAATTAACTCCGCCCCTGACTCGTAGGCCAAAAGCAACGCGAGATCTTCGCTGGTAGCCGGGAGCGGCCAGGTTGTAGCCGAAAGACCTAGGGATTCAATGCGCTCCATCCCTGGCGCTCGGCCATCAGCATACGCATGAACGATAATCTGCGCGCCCGACTTTAGCGCATCATCACTTACCGAATCCATATCCCCGACGATTATGTCCGGGATAAATCCTGCCTGTAAGATGGCGTCTGCGCCACCATCCACGCCTATTAGCGCAGGGCGCATCTCTCGGATATAAGGCCTCAGAGCATCAAGATCCTGCTTGTAGTCGTACCCCCGCACCACAACCAGCACATGTCGGCCAGCCAACTCGACGTCGGTATCTGGCACTTTTACGGCCTTGGTGAAAAGCTCTTTCTCTTTCTCGAGATAAGCAAGTGTATTGCGAGTGAACTTGTGAAGCTGATCCCCCAGCTTATTGCCGGCATCGGTCATAGCGCTTTCGATACTCTCCACCGTCAGCCATCTACCGGATCCAACAACTTCACCTTCAACCAGGACTGTGTTGTCGATGATCTCGACGGTCTGTCCCTCGCAAACCCTCTCGAGTACGTCCTGGCCGACGTCATCGAGCAGGTGCACTCCGCCCCTGGCCAAAATGATGGGACCCTCGTTCGGGTACGAGCCCGAAATCGACTTTGAAGCGTTGATGACACACTCTACCCCTGTGCCGAGGAGAGCCTCTGCGCTTACCCTGTCAATGTCGACATGATCGATCACGGCAATATCATCGTGTCCGAGGCGCTTGACAAGCACCTTCGTGCTTCTGTCTACTTTGGCGATCCCGCTAAGCCGCATGGCTTCCGCCTCCGGTTTCGGCTTCTGAAGCGCTAGAAAGCAGCTCGCGCGCGTGGGCTCGAGCCTTATCGCTGTCTTTGCCTGCCAACATGCGAGCGATCTCGCCCTCTCTGGCTTCACCCTTCACGGTCGCAACGGTAGTGCGAACCTTGCCGTCATCGACTGACTTGCTCACTACCAGGTGCTCATCGGCGAACGCCGCCACCTGTGGAAGATGAGTGACTACAAGCACCTGGTGCTCCCTTGCCAAAGTCTTCAGCCTTTTGCCTACGGAGATTGCCGTCATACCGCCTATTCCCGCATCGACTTCATCAAATACAAGAATCGGAACCCTGTCAGCCTTGCCCAGCACGCTTTTCAAGGCAAGCATCACGCGGGAAAGCTCTCCTCCCGAGGCGATGCGCCCCAAAGGACGAAACGGCTGATCGGGTCCCGGGGCAAAGGTAAACTCGACTCGATGAGGGCCATCTGTCGCCCACGCCCCAAACTGCAACTGCGTGATGGAGACAGCGAAGCGAGCAGCCTCCATTGCCAGGTCCGATGCCGCATCGTGCAGTTTTTCCAGAAACTCCCCGACCGATCCCTCCCTAAGTGCAGCGAGGGTGGCAGCCGAGGATTCATAGTCGGATCGCGCCGCGTCAAGTACGGCCCTGGCCTGCGCCAGGCCGGACTCCCCATCCGTTATGAACTCGAGTCTTTGCATAGCATCGGCATGGCGTGCCAGCACCTCTTCGATGGTCGATCCGTACTTCTTCTTCAGGTCAGTCAATGCCGCCAGGCGTGAATATCGCGCCTCGAGCTCCTCCTGGTTATGCGCAAGCTTCTCGATGTAATCACGGAGCTCAAACCCGATATCGTGCACCCCGGAAAGCACATCCTCAAGCCTGTCTTTTAGCTGATCGAGACGAGCATCGATCCCTGTGCTCCGAGCAAGCGCGTGTAAGGCCTTGCTGGCCGAGTCGGTCAGGCCACCATCGTCACTGAGCCAAGCGTGCGCCTCGGCCGCCGCCTCGGTCAAACGCGCACTGTGCTGAAGAACGGCTACCTCAGAGCTGATCTGCTCGTCCTCGCCCGCTTGGGGAGCAACGGCGTCTATCTCGGCGACGAGGAACCTCAAGTCCTCGAGCTCCCGATTAGAGGCTTCGAGGGAGCGCACGAGACCAGCGAGCGCCTTTTCGGCCGAAAGATAGGTGCCTCTCGCAGATACATAAGCGGCCAGCGAGACTACGGCATGATCGCCAATATACCTGTCGAGATAGGAGACGTGGGTAGCTGGGTTCAGCAGGGCCTGATGCTCGTGTTGTCCATGCATGTCAAGCATGGGGCCGAGAAGATCAGTAAGGCCTCTTACCGTAGATATCTCGCCATTGATAGAGCACTTCGATCTTCCATCCGTGGTCAATCGGCGCTTGACGAGGATTTCACGGCCATCTTGCTCAATGACGCCTTCAACCAACGCCTCCTGCGAGCCAGCGCGAATCATGCCGGAGTCCGCGCGGGCACCCGCCAGCAGCTTCAAGGCCTCTACCAACGCCGTCTTGCCCGCACCGGTTTCGCCCGAAAGCACATTCATGCCTTCCTTGAACTCGAGCCAGATCTCTTCGATGAGGGCCAGATCGCGAACGTGCAACTGGCTTAGCACTCTGCCTCCTAAAAAAATTCGTTTCGCACAACTTCAAAGAAATCCCGTCCCTCAAGCTTCAGGAGCAGGACTTCATGATCGGATCTAGTTACCGAGATACGTTCGATCGCCCTTCGGCACGGCATCACGAGGCCGTCAACGTGAAGGCATGCATCTCTCCTGGCCGGGTTTGGAAAGCGCAGATCCACAATGTCGTTCTGCGAGAGCACCAAAGCCCTCTGCGCAAGCGTATGAGGAGCAACGGGCATCACTATATGACACCGGACCTCGGGAGAGACTATGGGCCCGCCCGCCGAGAGCGCATACGCGGTCGATCCGGTGGAGGAAGCCACAATAAGCCCGTCACAGCGAAATGTCGTCATGTTGGTGCCATTGACATCAAGAGCGATCTCGATGACCCTTCCCGCATCCGATCGACTCGCCATAATCTCGTTGAGCGCCCTGTATCGCCCGGTCACGCGCCCGTCCATGATCACTTCGGCCTGTAGCGTGGTCCTGCGCTCCAGTCGGCCTTCACCGGCCAGCGCCGAGGAAACCACCTCTTTGAGATGCGTACCCGAAGCGCCCGTCATAAAGCCGAGACGCCCGAGATTGATACCGAGTATCGGTGCCTCGACATCGCCGAGCAGGTGCACGGCTTTGAGGATCGTGCCATCTCCGCCCAAGGCGACAGTCAGCACTGGTACGCCTATCTCGGCGGGCGGCAAGCCGATAGAGGTCATGCCCGTCTCCCGCGCGTCATCGAGCGTCAGTACCGGGCGAAATCCCGAACCTTGAAGCCACTCGACAAGCTCCCGGACTGCCGACACGCTAGCCGGTTTGGCGGTATTGGGAACAAGTAGTACCCGCACTGTCACGCCCCTAACTTCTCGTGTGCCTCGGCGACGATCGCCTCGACATCAATGGCCGCCTCGGAAAGACCTGTGCCCTTTTGCGCCCACAACCAAAACTCAATATTACCCTTAGGCCCCGTTATAGGCGATACGCACGCCCCTCGGGTGGTCGCCCCCAAATCTTGCATCCCGTCACATGCGCGCTGCAAAACCTCGCGATGGAGTAGCGGATCGCGCACGACACCCCCTTTTCCCACACGTCCCTTACCAACTTCAAACTGAGGTTTTACCAGGGCAAGCAAACTCCCCTCCTCGGCGAGAAGATCGATCACACGACCGGCCACGACAAGAAGGCCGATAAAGGACACATCGACCACGGCCAGATCGAAGGGTGCGCCGAGGGCCTCCGGTGTCGCATGCCTGATATTGGTTCGCTCGAACACCGTGACCCGCTCGTCTTCGCGCAAGCTCCATGCCAGCTGCCCATATCCGACATCCACAGCGGTCACGCTGCGAGCGCCGCGTTTTAGCAGGCAATCGGTAAATCCGCCGGTCGACGCGCCGATGTCGATCGCGCGGACCCCTGAGACATCGAGGCGAAACTCATCCAGCGCGCCTTCGAGCTTGAGTCCCCCACGAGAAACGTACTTCTTCGCGGCAGCCACTTCAATAGTCGCGTCGTCGTCCACCCGTTGGCCCGGCTTGATAGCCTTGACAGAAGCGACTCTCACCTCTCCCGCAAGAACGGCGGCACGCGCCTTTTCGCGAGTCAGGAAGAAGCCTCTGCTAACCAAAACGTTGTCGAGCCGCTGATGCGCCATCTTTGATCCTGGTCTGATGTCTCGCGTCGCCCATGTCGAGCAGCCTGCCGAGAACCGCTCCGCGAATTCCCTCCGGCGTCAATCCAACCTCTTCGAGCAACTTATCGGTCGCGCCGTGCGTCACGAAGCAATCCGGTATCGCAATGCGCAAAACGGGTGTCGCCGAGCCCATGTCGGAAAGCGCTTCTAAAACCGCCGATCCGAGTCCGCCAAGGCCGGTGTTCTCCTCCACGGTTACGATGAGCCTGTGATTTTTGGCCGCACCAAAGAGTGTCTCCATGTCCAAAGGTTTGACCCAACGCATGTCGACTACGGTCGCCGAGATATCGTCATCGGACAGTAGCTCGGCAGCACGCTCCGCTGCGGCGACACTTCTTCCCGCAGCCACGAGCGCGACATCGGAGCCAGTGCGCTTTATTCTAGCTCGGCCGACCTCCAGAACCACCGGAATCTCAGGTACTGCCACCCCCGGACCAACTCCGCGAGGGTACCTGATCGCAGTCGGAATGTCGTGCGAAAGTGCGGTGTGCAGCGCATGAACAAGCTCGGCCTCATCGGAAGGGGCGAGCAGCATGAGATTCGGCACGGATCTCAGATACGTGAGGTCGAATACACCGTGGTGGGTCGGACCATCCTCTCCGACCAGTCCCGCCCGATCCAGGCAAAACACAACCGGCAGATTCTGCAGGGCGACATCCATGATTATCTGGTCGTAGGCGCGCTGGAGAAAGGTGGAGTATATCGCCACGACCGGGCGCATTCCGCCGAGAGCCAGGCCGGCCGCAAACGCGACCGCATGCTGCTCGGCTATGCCGACATCGAAAAAGCGCTCAGGGAAGTGTCGCTCAAACAGGTCAAGGCCGGTGCCCGAAGGCATCGCCGCAGTAATAGCCACAATTCGATCGTCGCGGGCGGCCTCTCTAACCAGGGCCTGGCCGAACACCTCGGTATAAGCAGCGGTCGCGGTAGCACCTGAAGATTCGGATTTTCCGGTCTCCACCGAAAAAGGGCCGACTCCATGAAAGGTATCGGGTTTGTCCTCGGCGTGCTCGTAGCCCGCTCCCTTGCGAGTGACGGCGTGTATGATCACCGGGCCGTCGACGAGCTTTGCGAGATGTACCGCCGATTGCACTGCGGTAATACTGTGTCCGTCTATCGGCCCCACATACTTGAGGCCAAGCTCCTCGAAGAACATGCCCGGGACGAGCAGCTGCTTGACCGACTCCTTTGCCGCCTCGCCCGCGGCCACCATAGCCGCGCCGATACGGGTACGGGCCAAGGCTGACTCGACGTCGTCCCGAAGACGGTTGTAGCGCGGATCGAGCCGCACCCTGGCCAGATAGCCAGCGAGCGCTCCGACGTTTTGGGCGATCGACATCTCATTGTCGTTGAGCACGATGATAAGCTTTGTTCCGAGGTGACCGATGTGGTTCATAGCCTCGAAAGCCATGCCTCCGGTCATTGAGCCGTCTCCGATCACCGCGAGAACACTCTCCTCGCCGCTTCCCGCGTCACGGGCGAGCGCGAGGCCGTGCGCTACAGAGAGGGAATCGGATGCGTGCCCCGTGTCGAAGGCGTCGTGCGGGCTCTCGGCCCTCTTCGGAAATCCACAAACGCCGCCGTACTGCCTGAGGGTGTGAAAATGCTCCCTTCGGCCGGTAAGCAGCTTGTGCACGTACGATTGATGCCCCACGTCCCAGATGATCCTGTCACTTGGGCAGTCAAGGGCTCTAAGCATGCCGATAGTCAACTCGACCACCCCGAGATTTGGGGCTAAATGGCCTCCATTGCGCGCCACAGTAGCGACGAGCTCCTGCCGGATCTCCTCTGCAAGTGTGCCGAGCTGGCTCTCGCTCAAGTCACCCAGCTGACATGGGGAGTCTATGGTGTCCAAAATCCTGTCAGGGCCCAAATGGCACTCCCTTAGTTGTCCGGCGATTCCACAGCCTGTTCGTCGCCTGATTCATCGGAGCCTTCAAGCACGCTCCGCCATTCGGTGTGGTCGGACTTCTCGGTGCAGATATTGGCGAGCTTGACGCCCTCCTCCAGCAGATCGAGGCTCTCCTCCAAAGAGACGTCCTTCTTTCTTACCTGCGCCACTATCTCTTCGAGTCTCTCTCGCGCCTGCGTGAATGTGTGCTGTTCGTCAGACATCCTTTCGGATCGAACCGTCCTTTCTTTTCGCCGCCGAAGCAGCAACCTTGCCGAGAACCCCGTTTACGAACTTCGAGGAATCCTCGCCGCCATAGATTTTGGCTAGCTCAACGGCCTCGTTGATCGAAACCGAAACCGGTATGCCCTCCAAAAAAAGTATCTCATAAGCGGCCAAACGCAATATGTTGCGATCCACCAAGGGCATACGCGCTACTGTCCAGTGCTCCGAGATAAGTCCCAACGTCTCATCGAGATCGCTCTGTCTGGCCTGGACTCCAGTGATTAGCTGGCGGCAGTAGGGCAAAGGCTCACCGCTCTCTTCGCTGTGCGAGCCGGAGTGCAAAATGGACTCGACGCTATCGCCGGTGATCTCACGTTGATATAAAATGTGCAGCGCCTGCTGTCGCGCGCGTGAACGTTCAAGCATGACTGGTTGCATCCACTCCCTGCTGCCCCCCCCTAGGAGGGGAACTCTATTCCGTCTACGAATACATCGACGGAATCGGTACTCAATCCGGCCTGACTTGCGAGAGCTTCGGCAACAGTGGCCTGAACCGCTGAAGCTACACTGTGCAAGGGGTTGCCATATACAACGCAGATGTGGACGGAAACCTTCGCGCGGCCACTCTCATCGACGAGCACTTCGACAGATCGGCCGGCGGTGCGGCTGCTGGATTTTCTCATCAGCCGAGCAAGTCCCGATGGACAAACCCGGGCAACACCCTCCACGCTTTCGGTGGCCAGCGTCACGATGGTATCGAGAACCCCAGGCGCGATCCCTACTCCTTCGACTTTGATCTCTTCAGACATCTCAAAACCCCACAGACGGAATCGGACTGATCATTTAAGGGACATATGGCTATCTATGAAATCAGTATAAACTTCCCCGGCCTGAAAGGCAGGTATCTCAATCACCTGTTGATGAAATGGAACCGTTGTCGGGATTCCGACGATGATGAACTCATCGAGCGCCCTTCGAGCCCGCGCGATCGCCTCATCACGGTTCTCACCCCAAACAATAAGCTTCGCAAGCAAAGAGTCGTAGTTCGGGGGAACCGTGTAGCCGGAGTACAGATGGCTGTCCACCCGCACACCAAAGCCACCCGGAGGATTGTACACCTTGACCATGCCCGGATTCGGCCGGAAACCATGCGCCGGATCCTCGGCGTTTATCCTGAACTCTATTGCGTGTCCACGCATGACGATGTCGTCCTGATTGCAATGCTTCATGGGGTGACCCGCGGCGATACGCAGCTGCTCCTTGATGATGTCTACGCCCGTAATCTGTTCGGTGACAGGATGCTCCACCTGTACACGAGTGTTCATCTCCATGAAGTAAAATCTTTCATCGGCGTCGAGAAGAAACTCCACTGTGCCGGCGTTTACATAGTCGACCGCCCGCACAAGCTTCAACGCCGCCGATCCCATCTCGGCACGAAGTTTTGAGTCGAGAGCCGGCGAGGGGGCTTCTTCTATCAGCTTCTGATGCCGCCTTTGAACCGAGCAGTCCCTCTCGAAGAGATGGACAGCGTTGCCGTGCGTATCGGCAAGGACCTGAAACTCGATGTGCCGAGGGCGAGCGAGGTACTTCTCGAGGTAAACACCATCGTGTCCGAATGCCGCTCCTGCCTCATTTCGCGCGGCGACGAAGGCGGATTCGAGCTCGCTTTCTTCCGAGACAACCCGCATCCCCTTGCCACCGCCACCGGCGGAAGCCTTGATGATCACCGGGTAGCCGGCCTCGGTCGCAAAGTGCAGCGCATCTGCGACGGTCTCGATCTCCCCGTCGCTTCCGGGCACACAGGGTACGCCAGCGGCCATCGCAGTCGCACGCGCCACAGACTTATCACCCATGCGCTCTATGGCCTCTGGAGACGGCCCGATAAACACGAGCCCCGAATCTTGAACAGCGCGCGCGAACGCCGCGTTCTCGGCGAGAAAACCATACCCCGGGTGAATCGCCTGCGCACCGCTCATAAGCGCGGCCGAGATCACGTTGACCATGTTCAGGTAACTTTTGCTTGAAACTGGCGGGCCGATACAAACAGCGCTGTCGGCCATTCGGGCATGCAGGCTGTCGCGATCCGCTTCACTGTAAACGGCAACAGACTCTATGCCAAGCTCCTTGCAAGAGCGAATGACACGGAGTGCGACCTCACCACGATTGGCGATCAATATCTTGCTGAACATCCGCGAAACCTACGCCGGCTCGTAGTAGAAAAGGGCGGTACCGTACTCCACCGCAGCAGCGTCTGGCAGGCACACTTCACGGATAACTCCGGCCTCCTCGGCGGTGATCTCGTTCATGAGCTTCATCGCCTCGAGAATGCAAAGAGTCTGATTTTCCGCTACCGAATCCCCGACCTGGACGTACTCGGGCGACCCGGGAGACGGAGAGCGATAGAACGTTCCGACCATAGGAGCGATAACAGGTTTCCAGTTCGCCGGTCTTTGATCGCCATTAGGTGAGTGGGCCGGCGAAGTTTGTGCAGCGGCGCCCGAAGCAGATGCGGCAGATGCGGAGTCCTGACGGGACTGACTGGCGGCAAAATCGCCGGATCCGGTTGTGCCCTTTCGAACTACGATCCTGGACTCGCCTTCCTCAATCACGATCTCGCTTACATCGGAAAGCTCGATGATCTTCACGATCTCGCGGACTTTATTGACATCCATAGACTCATCTCCCTCCATGACGGTTTTGACCTCTTCGCCCATCCTGAAAACGGCGCCGGTCAGACCGTCCTTGTTTGCCTGCAGGTAGTTGCGCGCCTCGTTAGGGAAGAGGGCATACATTAGTACGTCCTCCTCGCTTTGAGCAAGCTCTCCGATCTCGGCCTCTATCTCGGCGTAGGTCGTTGTCGCCAGTGAGCCCGGGCGCACATCGGGCGAGAGCGGCTGCTCATTGCCCAAAACTTTCTCGACGATCGCGGAGTTCATCGGCCCTGGAGCACGACCGTACAGCCCGCGGATGTAATCCTTCATCTCCTGCGGCACGACGTTCCAGCGCTTGCCGGTAAGGACGTTTATCACCGACTGGGTGCCAACAATCTGTGACATCGGAGTGACCAGCGGAGGATACCCCACCTCGGCGCGAACCTTCGGTATCTCGGCGAGAACCTCTACCAGCCGGTCACTGGCGTTTTGCAGCTCAAGCTGGCTAATGAGGTTAGAGAGCATTCCTCCAGGAACCTGATGGCTGAATACCTGCATGTGCATCAGTGAAGTCACGCCGCGCTTGAAGTTGTTGCGAATGCGAACATCCTCCCAGTACTCGGCGATCTCGAAAAGCAGCTCAAGATCGATCCCGGTGTCGTACTGCGATTCCTTTAGAGCGGCGACTATCATCTCGACAGCCGGCTGACTGTTGCCGAATGCCAGCGCGACAACCGCCGTATCGATGATTTGCGCGCCTGCTTCGATGGCTTTCAGGTAGTTCATCGGCGCCATCCCGCCGATGTAGTGGCAGTGCACCCTGATCGGAAGCCCTATCTCCTTTTTCAGCGCCGCGACCATCTTCTCGGTGCGAAATGGAGTGAGCATCCCCGCCATGTCCTTGATTCCGATGATGTCCGCCCCGGCGTCTTTGAGCTCCTGGGCGTGCTCCAGATAGGAATCGAGTGTGTGGACCGGGCTGACCGTGTAGCTAAGCGCGCCTTCAAAGATTCCGCCGCACTCTTTAATCGCTTCTGCGGTGACCTGGATATTGCGGATGTCATTGAGCGCGTCGAAGTTTCTGAAGACATCGATGCCGTTGCGCTTGGAAGCGTGCACGAATCTGCGGCAAAGATCATCTGAGTAGTGCCGGTAGCCTACCAGGTTCTGGCCGCGAAGCAGCATCTGCAATGGGGTCTTCGGGCAGCTACGCTTGATAGCCCTCAGGCGGTCCCAGGGGTTTTCGTCGAGGAACCTCAGTGCGGCATCAAAGGTAGCGCCGCCCCACACCTCGAGCGACCAGTAGCCGACCTGATCCATCTTGTCCAAAATCGGCAACATATCACCCAGGCGCATCCTCGTCGCCCAAAGGGACTGGTGCGCATCACGTAACGTTGTGTCCGTGATGAAAACAGGCTGCATACACTACTCCTTCACCAAGCTGACTGCCGGCAATCATGAATCAAACGCGGGTTACATACCGCCCATCGCGTGTGTCGATCCTGAGCCTGTCGCCGTTCTCGACGAACATCGGAACCTGCACGACAGCTCCGGTCTCAAGGGTTGCAGGCTTAGTGGCTCCCTGCACGGTATCTCCCTTGAATCCAGGATCCGTCGCGGTAACCTCAAGCTCAACGAACATCGGAGGCTCAACGCCTATGTGCTCGCCATCTGCGGTCAATATCTCGACTTCGTCGTTCTCCCGAAGCCACTTGGCTGCCTGACCGACAAAGTCCGAGTCCAACTCTACCTGCTCGTAAGTGTTGGAGTCCATAAAGTGGAACGAAGATCCGGATGAGTATAGAAACTGCATCTTTTTCGTCTCCACTCTGACATCATCGAACTTCTCGCCAGCGCGAAATGTGTAGTCTACGACCCGTCCGCTCTCGAGCTCTTTTAGCTTCGTGCGAACAAAAGCGCCGCCCTTACCAGGTTTTACATGCTGAAACTCCACGATCACCCAGCGCTTCCCTTCGTGGACAATGCACATGCCGTTTTTGAAGTTGCTAGTGGAAATGGCCATCTTTTAAGTTCTTGCCTTTCGATATCAGATTTCCAGGAGTTCGCGTGGCGAGCTGGACAGTACGGTACAACCGTTATCCTCTACCACGACCAGGTCCTCAATTCTAACACCGCCGAGGCCAGGAACATAGATGCCTGGCTCGATTGTAATAACGGAGCCCGAGAGCACGGCATCTCTTCCGCGCGGACTCACAGTAGGCAGCTCGTGAACCTCGAGCCCAACGCCATGCCCGAGTCCATGGCCAAAAAGGTCACCGAAGCCTGCCTTGTTGATAATTTGACGCGCAGCCTCGTCGATTACATATCCGCGCAGTCCACCGCGAACAGCGGACAATCCGGCTTCCTGCGCCTCTTTCACCAGTCCGTAGATCTCTTTTTGCTGGGCGGAAGCCTTGCCGATAACTACAGTTCTCGTCATGTCGGCGCAATACCCGCCGACTTTCGCCCCGATATCGATGGTAACGAAGTCGCCGGCCGAAAAGTTGCGATCGCTGGCTATGGCGTGAGGTCTCGACGAATTGACGCCGCTTGCGACTATCGGCCTGAACGCGAACCCCTCAGAGCCATTTTGGCGCATGAAGACCTCGAGTTCCAGGGCAATATCGCGTTCAGAGGCTCCAGGAACCAGATGGGGCAGGATATGCTCGAACGCCCGGTCGGTCAGGGCAGCCGCCGCCCTGATGCGCTCGATCTCATGGACCTCCTTTACCTGACGGATCTCCTCTATCCATTGATCTACCACCTCGATATTGCCCTGAAAGCGCTCAGAGATGTAGCGAAAGCGGCCGTAAGGGACAGAGGACTCGATCGCCAGAGAGTCAATTCCGTCGGTGGCGATATCTTCGCACAAGCGGATGTAAAGCGAGTCGCTCACTGTCCTCAAGACCCACTGTGTCGATTCGCATGCCTGGTTCACCGCTGCTTCATAGCGAAAATCGGTGTATACCCAAGCTCCCGTCTGACTGATGACACATGCGACGTTCGAACTCTCATCGAATACGCCCTCAAACCCTGTCAGGTAGAGCATGTTCGTGGAGTCGGTCACCACTATCGCGCTGAGCTCAGCGTCAGCAAGGCGCCGCCGGAGAAGAGCTATGCGATGATCCGTGTTCACGACTTTTCCCTCGCCTTCTCGATGGCGGCTCGAACACCGAGAACATAAGAGTACGGCCCGAAGCCGGATATCTGGCCGACACAAACCGGAGCGATGACGCTTTTCCGGCGGAACTTCTCGCGAGAGGCGATGTTGCTCAGATGGACCTCTATCACCGGGATGCGGCACGCAGCCACCGCGTCACGCAACGCGTAGGAGTAATGCGTGAGCGCGCCTGGGTTGAAAACGACCGCGTCATACCGGCCGCAGGCATCCTGGAAGGCATCGATCAGGGCACCTTCGTGATTGGATTGCAAGAACCCGATCTCGGCGTTGGCAGCGCATGCTTCCTGCGTGACAGTCGCCTCGATGTCTGAGAGCGTAGTCTTGCCGTAAACCTCAGGTTCACGGCTCCCGAGAGTGTTGAGGTTCGGGCCATTGATAACAAGTATGCGCAGCATCGTTGCCCCCAGTCTCTAACCAAAAGGTCGATATCGTCCCTTACGCGGAATCCATCGCTCAACCAGCAAGAAACGCCATGAGCTCCTCGGCGATCACGCGATCTTCTACCGGCAAGACCACATGAGAGCCCGGAGCAACGGCAAGAACGAAACGGATCACTCCGCCGCGCGCCTTCTTGTCGGATCGCATAACATAGAGTATCGCATCTGCATCCACTTCGCCCACCCTCGACGTCAAGCCGAGGTTGTAGAGCAGTCGCTCCTGCCGAGAAGCGAAGTCGGGCGGCGCTGCGCCGAGCCTCACTGCAAGACGCGCCGCAAAACGAATTCCCCAGGCCACAGCCACTCCGTGCGAAACGCAACCGTAGCCCGCAACCTTCTCGATAGCGTGACCAAGAGTATGACCGAGGTTCAAGGACTCACGCAGCCCGGCCTCTCGCTCATCGGCTGCGACAACGCCGGCCTTGAATCGCACACTCTCCTCGACAGCGTGACCTGTCGATGCGATATCGCGCGCAACGAGCCTCGGGGCGTTTCTCTCCATCCAGCCGAGAAAATCCTCGCCGGTAAGTATCGCCGATTTGGCGACTTCGGCCAGACCGCTTTCCCACTCACTTTTCGGCAAGGTAGAGAGCAGCGAGATATCGGCCACAACCGCTTTGGGTTGAATGAATACTCCTGCAAGGTTTTTTCCGGCCGCAAGATCCACGCCCGTCTTGCCGCCCACAGAAGAATCGACCTGGGAGAGCAGCGTTGTTGGAATCTGGAAGTAGTCGACTCCGCGCATGTATACACCCGCGCAAAAGCCGGCAAGATCCCCCACCACCCCGCCGCCAAAGGCCACTATGGCGTCTTTTCGCTCAAGACCGCCCGCGGCCAATCTCTCCAGTAGATCTCCGGCTACTCCCCAGCTTTTGCTGGCCTCGCCAGACGGCACCTCCAGCCATAAAACGTCGAGCCCAACGCCGAGAAGGGAATCTCGGAGTATCTGTCCGTGAAACTCGGAGGCTGTCGCATCAGCGATCACGGCAACTCGACTCGAGCGAAGATGCTCGGCGATGATCCGGCCGGAATCGTGAAGCAACCCCTCCTTGATGTTGACGAAGTAGTCGCCGGAGCTTGTCTGAACCTCAATCCTGATCACGGCAGGTCCCCGCCTACCGCTTCTGCAATCAGGGACGCCACTTCCTCTATGGAGCGCCCTCTGGTGTCGACGACCTGGTCCGCGAGTGCCGCGTAGAGCGATTCGCGTGCCTGCAAAATACTGGTAGCCGCCAGGGCGCCGGAAGGCCCTGATAAAAGGGGTCTCGTGGACGTATCCCCTATCCTGGCCAGAGCCTCTGCGGCGTCTACCTTGAGGTAGATCACCTTGCCAGCTCGCTTGAGAGTCTCCCTGTTGGCAGGCGCCAAAACAACGCCGCCTCCGCATGCGACCACGGAGTCGGGAGAGCCTTCTGTCTTTAGCAACGCCTCGGTCTCGAGCGCACGAAATACCTCTTCGCCCTGGCTCGCAAAGATTTCTTTTGCCGACATGCCACTCGCCGAGAAGATAGCCTCATCAAGATCCACAAATGGCCTGCCGAGCTTTTCAGCCACCACCCTGCCGACGCTGGACTTGCCGGCGCCCATAAAGCCCACCAAAAACAGATGGCCCATCAGCGGACGATCCTTTGGCGATACGCCTCCAGTGCACACTGGATGTCGGAGAGATTGCTGCTGCCAAAAGATTTCATGTAAGCCGCCGCCAATACCATCGCAACCTCGGCCTCCGCCACAACTGCAGCAGCCGGAACAGCGCAAACATCCGAGCGCTCCTTGCAAGCATCTACGGGTTTTAGGGTTTCGATATCTACCGAGGCAAGCGGTGTCATCAGTGTGGGTATGGGCTTCATTGCGGCGCGAACCACAAGGGTCTCTCCGTTAGTCATGCCGCCCTCAAGCCCGCCCGCATGATTTGTAAGCCGATGATAGCCGCGGGCCTGATTGTGAAATATCTCGTCGTGAGCGAGCGATCCGGTGACCGCGGCGAGCGCAAATCCGTCGCCGAACTCCACGCCCTTTATGGCCGGAACAGAGATGATCGCAGCGGCCAGCTTGGCGTCCAGGCGAGAATCGGCCTGCGCATATCCGCCGAGTCCGGGAACGAGTCCTGTAGCGAAGACAACGAATGTGCCACCCAAGCTCTCTCCGGCGGCAGCCGCCTCATCGATGGCAGCACGCATCAGCGCTGAGGCCTCGGTATCAGGGCAGCGAAGGTCACTCTCTTCGATTTCGGCTGGATCGAGTGATTCGTAATCAGGCACCAAGCCCATGCGAACGGCGCCGACTGAAGCTACGAAGGAAAAAACCTCCACACCCAGCTCCTGGAGAAATGCGCGTGCCACCGCCCCGGCTCCAACTCGAGCTGCGGTTTCGCGCGCACTCGCACGCTCCAGCACATCACGAATGTCTGTGGAGCCCGTCTTGAGCAAACCAGGCAGATCGGCGTGGCCGGGTCGGGGGGCGGTTACCTTCGCAGGCGAGGCAGTAGAGCTGGGAGCTACCTGCATGATGTCGGTCCAGTTATCCCAGTCCCTGTTCAAAATGGTAAGAGTAACCGGGGAGCCGATCGTGTGCCCAAATCTGACCCCTGAAGAGATGATAGCCCTGTCCTGCTCGATCATCATTCGGCCACCACGGCCGTAACCCGTTTGCCTGCGAGCGAGATCCGCATCTATCGTTCGATGCTCAATCGGAACACCGGCTGGAACATCGGAGACTATCGCGGTAAGTGCTCGTCCGTGTGACTCACCGGCTGTGACGTAGCGCATCGGAAATCCTCACTTTGACTTCGCTATTTAGCGATGGGGACCCGAGCGCCGGGGGCGGTCTCGTCCGTTATCACGCCTTGCCCGATCGAAAGCGTAATGGGGACGTCCCCGAAGAGCATTACCACCGAGCCCGAGTTGATGCTTTGCACGAGCCACGGGGTTCCGGGAATCGACTCGCCTTGCGCCAAAGTATGCTGAGTTGCATTGAGCTCCAGCAAGGCCCTGGAAACGCCGTCTTCGACAACGACGTTCAGAAGATAGAGCACATCGGGATCTAGCGTCGGGGTAGCTTCCTGCCCGGGCGCTGTGATCAACGATGGCTTGAGCACCGGGTCGAATATGTCGCGGAATGTGAACAGCTCGGTGTAGCGTAGCGGTTCAGGCTCGACGATCTCGACTTCGGCGGTAGGAGTGGTCTCCTCGACAACTACGGGCTCGAGGTTTTGCAATATGTCCTCGGCGGTACCCCTCAAGAAGTTCAAAACAAGGAAAGCAGCGGCTACGGCAAGAAGCAAGACAAGCACAACAGCACCGACAACTATGACAATACGGTTCGAAGCGAATCCGAACGGCGCTCTGCCTTTGCCTTCTGTCGAAGCATTCGATGTCACGCTGTCATCCACGCTGAAACCTTTCTTTGGCGTTCATATCACGGGGCCGGCACTGGTTCGGGAGTAGTCGCTTGATCCGGCGGGGGCTCGCCCATAGTGTAAATCTCGATCGTCATCGAAGACTGAACCAGATTGCGAGGATCGGGCTCCACGGGGGGTGTCACCTCGGCGGCGGGCGCGGGGGGCTCAAAATCCGATATCGTGAAGTCAACTATCCGAATTTGCCGTGTAACCCTTCGTAGACGCTGGAGCATATCTACCACGTCGACCCACTCGCCCTGAACGACCAGAGTGATTGAGATAGTTTCGTACCCCTGCTCAGCGGGCCCTGGTTCGCTCGGAGCCAATTCAGCAAAGTCGAGATCGGACTCATTGATGACGTCCTGAAGCTCAATGATAAACGTGGGTAGCTCTGGATTTTCTGGAAGCTGGTTTGCGAGTCTCATGATCTTCGCTTCAGTCTCCGCAGAGCGTGCCTTGATGTCTTGCCTTTGCCCAAGCAGAGCTCGAGCAGCGTCAGCGTCAGCCTGGGCCTGGGCAACACTCTGGTCTAGACCAGCCAGACGCGTGAACTGAGGAACCACAAGCAAAGCGACGATCAGGACCGCGACGAGCACCATGACCACTATCACCGCTATGAATCTCTGTTGTACTGTAAATTTCATCTCATCGGTACCTTATGTTGTCCTTTAGCTCATTGGGCCGGCGGGGCGGGCGGGGCAGGTACAACGGTTGTTACTTGTGCCGGTCCAGGTGGGCGCACGACGCCGGTCGTCACTTCGAATTCGATAACCGGGCGCTCACCCTCGTCGCCAACGGCAAACATGGCCTTTCTAGAGGTTGTCAACCAAACATTTTGCAGCAACTCGAGACCGCCGAGGCGAACCAACGTCCTGGCGACCGCCTTGTGTCCAGAATCGGGTACATCGGTAGCCAAATCGACGGCGATGCCGCTCATCAGCAAGCCATCCTGCTCGGAGGCCCTAAGTTCCGTGAGCCACACATCGGGCGGAAGTACCAGGGAGAGCTCGTTTGCTATCCTGCTCCAGTCTACCCGCTGGGCCAAGGCTACCTCCGCGATTGCTAGCCGTCGATCGAGATCCGCTTCCTTGTCCTCGAATATCTTAAAGGCCTCCGCCTGGGCGCTCAGTGATGCCGCCAGCTCAAGATGCGACTGAAGCTCCGCATTGCGCTGAGAGACAACCCAACCCAACCCTGCATAAGCAACAAATAAGATTACGTAAACGATCAGGCCGGCCACCAATACAAAGCCGATCCTGCGTTCAAACTTTCGCTTCTCGGCTATCTCGCGTGGGAGCAGGTTGATGCGCGCCATACTTACCGCACACCTCCCAACGCAAGGCCAACAGCGGGAGCTATTCCCATGCGGTCAACGCGTACAGCATTCTCGAGGGCAGGGGCTACCTGCAAGTGCGCAAGCGGATCGGCCAGTAGCACTTCGGCCTGAAGGCCCTTGGAAAGATACTGCGCGAGGTGAGCGAGCTGAGCCCCGCTACCTGTCATGTATATCTTGCTGATAGTCTTGGCTTGAGTAGCCTGGGTCAGGTAGTAGTCGAGAGAACGCCGAACCTCGGCGATGAACTTGTTGACCTCTCTTTCGAGAGCGTCCCTGGCCACTTGCACAGACTGATCCTCGGAAACACTGTCCCCGCCCTCAATATCGGGCAGTCCCGCTTTTAGCTTGAGCTCTTCGGCCTCGTCAAAGGTGAGGTTTAAGACGTTCGAGATCGCCTGCGTGAACTGGTTGCCGGCGATTGAGGAGACTCGGGTAAAGCGCGGAACTCCCTTTTCGAGCACGGCTATGTTGGTCATACCCGACGAGATGTGGATGACGCCAATAGCTTCTTCCGGGCCATCGACTTCGGCGGGCAGAACACTTTCGGTGATGCCAAGCAGCGCACGCGCAATGGCAAACGATGTGACATCGATAAGGGTGGGCCGAAGACCGGCGCCTTCCACAGCGGCAACCACGCTGCTTATCATGTCGCGCTGTGCGGCGACCAGAAGCACCTCCATCATGTGCTCGTCTGAAGGCGTCATGTAGTCGCCGATGATCTGAAAATCCAATATCGCGTCCTCAACAGGGATCGGGATATAATCCTGCGCCTGATATTGAATGGCACCCTGAAGCTCTGCGTGATCCATATAGGGAAGGTCCACCAGACGAACGACAACCTTTTGATTCGATACGCCGACAGCGACGTCCTTACCTTTGAATCCCCCGTGGCGCCACGCCTCTTTGATCGCCGAGGAAACCGTGGCTGGATCGACGATTTCGCCATCGACAACCGCGCCAAGCGGCATGCCGGCCTGACTGTAAGCGAATAGCTCAAAGCCCGCGCCCGACGGCTTGAGTTGCGCGATTCTAATCTGGTCTGTGCCTACATCAAGCCCTGCCGGTATCGGCTGAGAACCGAGGGAGGTAAAGCTCACAACTTCCCCCTTCTACCATCACTGTTACGACACAACTACGAACAATACTACAACTAACACACCTCATGCAGGTTATTTTACCCATATGGTAGCAATCAATGCAACATCTCGCGTTGCCTCAAAAAAAGAATGGAGGATCGGCACGCTTCTCACTGTCGTGCCCACCCTCCGATACTCACCACGTTCAGCCCAAACCCAGGCATCGCATGGGACACCACATCGCCAAGGTTTGGGCTCGTCCTTAAATCCATGTTGTTGTTCCCGCTGACTTCGATTCCTTGAGAAATGACTGAGCCGACCATCATCACACGCGCTTCGATGATTATCTGCCGGTCGGCAAAGAACGCTCCCGCATGTGTCGGCACGCCATCGGGGTTCTTCGCGTTCCCTCCGGAAGAAATGCCTAAACGAATGGTCCCCGGCGTGGCTATCCCGACCACCTGATCCGAAAGAAACCTCTGGTTGGGAAGTTCCACCCCTGTCGGCACCACGCCTGGAAGTAGCCCATTGAGGGGGACGAAGTCACTGTTTACGAACCGCACATCGCCGTTCGCGACGATGGTGCCGTTTCCGACGTAATTGATCCTGCCGCCGGTGAAATCGAGGGGCCCATCGATGAACACAGTGCCCCACACGGTAAGCGTGCGACGGTCAGGGTGAGGATCCCATGCGAAATCATCTCCAGGGCGGCCAAACGGCTGGCTGCCACCGATCACAAACGCGGTCGTACGGCTCCGGTCCCTTACCGAGTTATTGTCGATCACTTTATACGCATCCGCCCTCGCCCCGGCGGCTGCGATCCCTAAGTACTGGCGCGGACCGCTAGGGGGCGGAACCGGTCCCCACTCGCTGTTGCTCGCGGTTGGCCTGAGAGCAGGATCGCCCTGGATGTTGTCCTGCGACTGCGCGACCGCTTGCGCGTACGTCGCGTCAAGGTATGCGTTATCGACTCTTGGGATGGTCATCTGAGGCACTGACCGGATGACGCGGGTGACCGCCGGATTCACTACTCTGGGATCCGGGTGGGCCGGGTCAACATAGAGGAGCCCAACATCAACCAGGTACCCTGACTTGACGTCGAGTGTGCCCCCGTTGATGTAAATCGGTCCCCATCCAAAACCGCCTGCCATCGAATTCCCTAGATTTTCACCTTGTCTCAAGTCATCGAGCGTGTAGAACGGTCCGAACACGGAGGCATTCCCATTAAACTTGCCGCCCGCGCTCTGGTTGAACCCCGACCCGTACGCGATGTTCATCCCGTAAAGATCCATCACGAAAAGACGCACGCGTATCGTTTCAGCCGAACCGTCCGTTCCGCGACCTACTGAAGTCAAAACGATCTCGTGCACCGAGCCGACGGTGGCGGTGACGGTCGCTTCTCCCGACCCCAGCTGGGCACGCGTGAAGTGCATCGGGAAATCGTTCGCGCGATACCCGCTCAAGCGGAGTCGCGCAATGGCGGCGTCAAGCGCGCCGTTCGCGGCTTGGAATCCTTGGGCCTCTTGAGTGTTGACGTTCGCCTCATGAAAGGTCTGATACGCTAGCGCGAAACCGCCAAAAGCAACGACAGTGAGAACCGATATGATTCCCATGACAACGACCATCGCGTATCCCGCGTCACTGACTCGCGTCCGATTTATGAGATGTGCCAACGCAGACATCCTTCGTGCCTCTCTACTCTATGAGTCCCGGTTCCTGAACGCGGCTCGGACCGAGTCCTGAACAACTCGGCCATCCACCGTCGAACGAATCGTGATCTCCACACTGCGCGCAGCGTCTGGCACCCGGGACATGTCGGCTATCGGCGCACCACTCGCGTCGAAGTACCGGAACAGCGGTACGCCTGCGTCCACGTTAGTCACCCGTGTTCCCCACCGTGCCACACGCTGCACAGGCAACACCCGCACGCCTGAACTGTTCAGCAAGAACACCTGCTGCTCGATGTACGTGTCACCGCCTTCCGTCACGAGCCGAAAGTTATGCTGCTCTTGTTGGTCGTTGAGATCTTGATCGGTTCTAACCGAGAGCGTCATTCCCGTGGGAGCGGGTGACACCTCGATACGGTGGTTCTGTATGAGGATCTCGCTGATTCTCGTGAGCGGGTATGTGATCTCCCTGGCGACTAGCGATTGCCTGTCAGCATTACGCTGTCCTATAGATACGACCTGGGAAATCGAGTACGCGAGAGCTAACACAAAGCCAAGCAACGTGAGCGAGACGATAAGCTCCGTGAGAGAGAACCCGTCGTCTTTTCTCGCCTGTAAGCACCGTACCCTCACTGCAGCCACATCCCCCAGTCGATAGCTGGGGCCGGGGGGGTGACCGTGGGCGGGTTTTCCCAGCGCGCCCAATTATCGGCACCGCGTGCAGCCTGGCCGATGTTATTCTCCGCGCGGCTGAAGCGAGCGAACGACGACGGAACCTGCACCATGGTGCCTCCGGCGGGCGTCACTGTCACGAGGCAGCGAAACTCGATCCATCCCCTGTTTTCGATGTTACTGTGGGTGAACCTGCCGTTTCGAGGCGCCTGCCAGTTCGTAGTGGTGAAGCGAGGGCTCGACGAACCTGTGCCCGCAAGATCTATCCATGTACCGGTCTCCTTATCTACATGGTACCGGTACTGCCACCGGTAGTTGACAGAGCCCGTCGAAAACGTAGGCGCGTTTGAAGTCAGGTCCAGATTGAATTGAGCGCGCGCGTTGCTTCCTCCCACATCGGTCACTGTTACGGTAGCCGCAAACGACCCCCGCGAGATAAAGAACGCCGAGACCGGACCGGCTGTGAAGTGCGGGGTGGTCTGTCCTTCCGCGAGCGGGCCACGTGAGGTGACATCGACCCTATACCGGCTGAGGGGTAATGTCGCGCCGGTCCAGCGCTGACGGGCGGTCCAGTCCACCGGGGTCACGATAGCGGGCGTACCCACCATGTTGAACGCCGACGACGTCGAAGACTGTATACGCCAGTCGACTTGATACGATCGAACCCAGTCGGTGCCGTCTCTAGCGGGAACCCATCCGAATGTCACCGAGTTCGCCGCGGAGTTGACTGCATCCACGACGGGCTGTCCCGGCGGATTGGGCGGGAAGTTGTCCACGGTCAGGCTCCACGCGCGCACAGTAAGCTGGTTTCTGCTGTCCCGGGCCGATGCGCGCATCTCGTACACACCATCGGGAAAGCTGGCGCCCTCTGTGGTAATCCTAGTCGTGTCCCAGAACCCGGATACACTGTCACTCAGTTCGGTGGTGAGCTTCTCAAGAACCAGAGAGCCTCCCGCAGTGATATCGATACGCCTCAGCGTGACGCCGGATCCACCCGCTTCCGCCGACAATCCCACCGGCACACTCGTGCCACGAACCGCGCCGCTCATAGGCATACCGGTGCGCAGCTCTATGGTCGGTGGCGGGACTTGCGGCTCCCCGCCGCCGCCTCCGCCTCCGGGAAGAGTGCCTGTCGCCCTGAGGTTGCTGATATTTGTTCCCGTTCTGAAGGTGTGCACTCTGCCATCCGGTCCGACCGCTCGTGCTACTACCGCCACGTTCATGTACGCAGGACTTGCCGTGCCTGGGTCTTGCTCGGCGAACCACTGTGGCGTGACGGTCGCCGAGATCGAGACCGCGACTCCATCGATCGTCCTTGAATAGGCGCCGGCGATCTGATTGACCCGCGTCTGGTTCACCTCATTGAACGGAACCCGCCGCACCTCCTCAAGAAAGCCGTTGGCCGCGTTCACGCCCGCTGCGTTTGCCTTAGATGCGACTCCGAGCATCGTTGATGTCGCGACAAGCCCAAACAGGGCGGTCGCGACGAAGAACATGATGGCCGAGGCCATCAAGATTTCGACCAGCGTAAAGCCCTCATCATCGGCGCGCTTATTCCAAGCGCAATTAACTGGCAACACTTTTCGCTCCTGCACTGTAAAGGCGCCACCGCCGCCTGATCAACCATGCGGCATAGGTGACCCGCAACTCCTTTCCTATCAATTATACCTATCGACACAAGGCCAGTGACACTTGACTATCTTATGCCGAAAGTCAGATCGTTGCCGGATGACTAACTCACATCTACCAGCGCCACGTACCAGTGCCACACATCGGGGCCGAAAAGCGCCACCAGCACCGCTGCTGCGGCCAAAAACGGCCCGAATGGGATCCGCGCATTGATGTCCAGTTGCTTTACAGCCGCGCCAGACAGAGCCCAGAGGGCTCCCAGCACGCTTCCTGCAAAGAGCACTCCGATCGTGTACACGCCAAGAAAGGGTCCAATCGCCGCCAGCAGCTTCACATCTCCCATTCCCATGCCCGCCCTTCCACGCACGCCTTTGTAGAGCTGCGCCATGGCAAGGCTGACTCCACCGGCGGTAAGTGTGCCGATCAAAGCCTGCAGTAGAGGCGAGCCAATGGCAGGCTCATGCGTGAACGGAAGTACGGGAACAGCGGCAAAGTGCGAGTAGACAGCGAGAGCCGCACCAAATACCCCGAGCGCTCCCACGATCGGATTGGGAAGGCGCATCGTGTCGATGTCTATGAATGTCAGGACCAGAAGTGTCCAGAAGAATATGCCAACGACGATCGCCTGCGCCCCAACGCCAAAGAAGAGTGCGGCGACAAGCCAGAGCAAAGCGCTTAGCAGCTCAACGATCGGATACCGCGCCGAGATCGGCGCCTGGCAGGCTCGACACCGTGCGCGCAGCAAAAGCCAGGAGAGCACGGGGACGTTGTCTCGCCACGTTATAGCGGCGGCACATTCGGGACACGCGGACGGAGGAGAGACGACCGACTCCCCCCGCGGGAAGCGCCAGATGACAACATTGGCGAAGCTACCAAGAGCAAGGCCGAGCAGAAAGAGCCCTACGAAAAACCATAGATCGATGAGGTCCAATACTCACTCCCGTAGTGATTGTTCCTAAGGGTAACAAGAGCGCCACTTTTAGACGGCGCGCACTCAGAATAGCGCATGTGGGATACGAGGCGCGATGAAGGCCGACGCATGGATCGCGCCGGCCTTCCCTGACCGCAACTAATGCTCTGACCTACTGGAAGCGTCCGTGTGCAGCAACGGCATCCGGGCAGGTAGTCGTACCGTTTGTAAGGTCGTAGGCCACGCCGTTCGTCGGGCACTCAGGTATCTCCGCGATGAAAGCAGGTACCAGCTCTCCGGCACCCGATGCAATCGCCCCGTCCAGATCTGCGATGTTGCGTCCCACCTCACTCGCGACCCACGTCTGCGCCGCACCCTCGATCGTGCGCTGGTTCGCATGGCACGTCCGCTCCTGGGCGGTAGCGCGTGCGGCATTGAAGACTGGTATGGCGATCGCGACAAGTATACCGATAATAAGAATTACGACCATCAGCTCGACAAGGGTGAAGCCCTCGTCCTTCCTACGAAACATCTGCATCGGTGTTCCTCCTTCTCTTCTTGATTACATTGCACCAAACAAACTTTACACTATCTTTTATCGGACAAATCACTAGAAGCCTTTAGCGGATATCAGAAAACTTTCAAAGTACCTTACGGTTACTACTGAACGAGCGTGATGACCTGGAACATCGGCATGTAGAGTGCAACCACCATCGCGCCAACAACCCCGCCTAGCGAAGCCATCATCAGCGGTTCGATAAGCGACGTCAAGCTGTCAACCTGCGCCGAGACCTCCTCGTCATAAAAATCAGCTATTTTGTTGAGCATCGCGTCAAGGGCGCCGGTCTCCTCGCCGACCGCGATCATCTGTACCAGCATCGACGGGAACACCTTGGAATCGGAGAGCGGTTTTGCGATCGTTTCCCCTTCCTTTATCGCCGAGCGGGCTTTCTTCACCTCGCGCGCTACCACCTCGTTTCCAGCCGTATCCGCGACTATATCAAGTGCCGAAAGTATAGGAACGCCCGCAGATACCAGCGTGCCAAAGGTGCGCGTGAAACGCGCCAGGGAGACTTTTCGGTTCAGCTGACCAACGACCGGAGATTTGAGCTTGAAGGCGTCCCAGATAAAGCGCCCCGTGGCTGTTGAGACCCAAAACTTGAACGCGAAGCTGGCTGCAAAAAAAGCAACCACGAGAATAATGCCGCCTATGCCTGCCACAAAGTCCGAGATATTCACCAGAACCTGAGTCATGAAGGGTAGCTGGCCGCCCATGCTGGCGAACATTCTTTCGAAAGTAGGCACCACAAAGATCATCATGGCGGCCAGGATCACAAGCACTAGTCCACCCATTGCGATCGGATAAGTCATCGCGGACTTGATCTTGCCTTTGAGCGCCTGCTCGCTTTCAAAGTGATCAGCAAGGCGCACCAACACCTCGTCGAGCACACCGCCGGTCTCGCCGGCTCTCACCATATTCACGAAAATGGGCGGGAAGGTTTTGGGGTGCCTCCCGAGCGACTCGGAAAGGGACTGTCCCGCCTCGACATCACGAGAGATCGCCTGGATTATCGTGCGCAAGGCATCGCTTTCGGTCTGTGCCGCCAGAATTGAAAGACACTTTGTCAGAGAAAGTCCGGCGTTGATCATCGTGGCAAACTGACGCGAAAAGATCGTGATGTCCTTTGGCTTGACATTGCCGCCGCCGATCTTCAGCTGGCTTAAAGCGGCCAAAGCCGATTGCTGATCGAGCTCGAGGATGATGTAGCCCATCTGCCTCAGCTTGGCACTAACGGCGTCTCTACTCTCGCCTTCGAGAGAGCCTTTTACGATCTTTCCGGATTTGTCCCGGACCGAATAGTTAAACGTAGCCATTAACATCTACTCCTTGCGCAAACTACCTATCACGAATAAGCGACTCAAGCGTACCAGTATCCACGGCGCGTTGCATGGCTATATCGTAAGCGATTTTGCCCTGCAGATACATATCGGCAAGCACACTGTCCATCGTTAGCATCCCTTGAGAGAGGCCGGTCTGCATAGCCGTGCTCAGCTGATAGGTCTTGCCTTCCCGGATTATGTTGCGAATACCTGTCGTCGGAATCAGCACTTCCGCGGCCACGACGCGGCCATTGTTGTCGAGGCTGGGCAGCAACTGCTGGCTGACTATACCTTTTAAAACTCCAGCCAGCTGTACTCTTACCTGGTTTTGCTGATGTGGCGAAAAAACATCAACGATCCTGTCGATTGTCTGAGTGGCGTCAATTGTGTGCAGGGTCGCAAAGACCAGATGTCCGGTCTCGGCGGCTGTCAATGCGGCTGAGATCGTCTCTAGGTCACGCATCTCGCCGATCAAGATCACATCCGGGTCCTGGCGCAACACGCTTCGCAGTGCCTGCGCGAAAGAGTGAGTGTCACTTCCGACCTCACGTTGATTGATAACGCTGAGGTTGTGGGAGTGCAGGTACTCGATCGGATCCTCGACTGTGATGATGTGCTCCGTGCGTGTGTTGTTGATGTAATTGAGCATCGCCGCCAAAGTAGTCGACTTGCCGGAGCCAGTGGGCCCGGTAACGAGTACGAGCCCCCTAGGGTTATCGGCTATGCTCTCTAACACCGGCGGAAGCCCCAATTCCTCTATCGATCGTATATCCTTGGGAATCAGGCGAAACGCCGCGCCCATGCTGTTTCGCTGAAAATACGCATTGACGCGAAAGCGCGCCTCACCCGGAATCGAATGTGCGAAATCACACTCCAGCTCCCTTTCCAGCTTGGAACGCTGGGCTTCAGACATGATCTCAAAGAGCAGTTGCTGAATTGAGCTGCATGTCAGGACCGAATCACCGATCGCCCGCAAAGCGCCGTTAAGACGAATCACTGGCGCGATACCAGCGGTCAGATGCAGATCGGAGCCGCCCCTGTCGCGAGCCGCCAGCAGCAGCTGATTCAGATCGTATGGCATCTTTGAATCCCCCACCGGGCCTCCCCGTATAGTTTTACACTATAACGCGCATTATCTCCTCGATCGATGTCGCTCCCATTCTAACCTTTTCGAGACCATCTTGCCTTAGCGGCAACATACCCTCGTCTATCGCTACCTGTTTGATCTTCTCGGCGCGCGCCTCTTCCACTGTCAGGCGGCTGATTTCCTCGGTCATCAGCAAAACCTCATGCACACCCATTCTACCCTTGTAACCGGTGCCTCCACACTTTTTGCAGCCTTTGGCCTTGAAAACTTTTTCGGGCAAGTTGTCAGGATGATAGCCCACTTCAATCAAAACACTATCGGCTGGCCGGTATTCCTGCTTGCAGCTGGAGCACAAGCGCCTAGCCAGGCGCTGCGCAAGAATACAGTCGATGGCCGAGGACACCAAAAACGGCTCCACGCCCATCTCGATCAGGCGAGTTATAGCGCCCGGGGCATCGTTCGTGTGCAGGGTCGACAGCACAAGGTGACCCGTCAAGGCGGACTCTACCGCGATTTTCGCGGTCTCCTGATCCCGAATCTCACCGACAAGAATGACATCGGGCGAACAGCGCAGAAACGACCGAAGTGCGCGAGCAAAGGTCAAGCCCGACTTGGGCGCGACCTGACACTGGTTGATACCATCAAGACGATACTCCACCGGATCCTCGGCGGTTATGATATGCCTGTGAGGCGAGTTCAAGACGTTGATCGCCGCATAAAGAGAGGTGGACTTTCCTGACCCCGTGGGGCCGGTGACCAAAATGGCCCCGTACGGTTTTTTGAATGAGGACTCGAAACGTTCGAGCACTGAAGGCAGAAACCCAAGGTCAGAGAGTTGCAAAAGGATCGCATCCTTGCGCAGTATGCGCAATACAACTCTCTCTCCATAAACGGTCGGAAGGGTTGAAACTCTGAAGTCGATGCTGTGACCGGATATCGTCACAGCGCAGTGACCGTCTTGCGGCTTTCGGGACTCGGCGATGTCCATATCGGCCATGATTTTGAACCGGCTGATGATCGAGGCCTGCACGGTACGGGGGCTGCGCATTATCTCGTGCAACACTCCGTCTATCCGAAAACGAACCCTCAGATCATGCTCTTGAGGCTCGATGTGAATATCGCTGGCTCGCTCGGCGACCGCTTTTTGAATGATGAAATTCACCAGTTTGACGATGGGCGCGTCAGAGGTTACGTCTTTTAGCTGCTCAAGTTCGGACTGGTCCATATCCTCAGTGCCGACGAAGGTGTCATCCTCCGTATGTTCCGCGACCTTGTAGTGCTCCTCGATCGCCGCCATGATGTCTTCTTTGGTGGAGATTGCTGGCTTGACTTCAAAGCCAGTGACAATCCTGAGATCATCGATGGCCAAAATGTTTTGCGGGTCGGCCATCGCTACAACTAGCTCGCCGGATTCCGAAATCGAAACCGGCATCAGCGTATATCTTTCCGCAAGCTCTCTTGGAACTGCGGCCACCGCGGCCTGTTCGGGGCGTTTTTCATTGAAGTCGATATACGCTATGCCAATCTGTGAGGCCATGACCGAGAGAATCGCACCCTGTGAGGCATACCCTAGGTCAACGAGCACGCGGCCAAGCGGACTCCCGGTTGCCGAGTGAACCTGCAGCGCATCCGCGAGTTGTTTGTCAGTGATTATGCCGGCTCGCATTAGAAGCTGGCCGAGTCTTTGTCCCGCGTCAATCAAGAGGTCCTCCTCCCGAGTTTGCCCGCTTGAAATCATCGATTATGACCTGAGCGTATCCTACAAGCAGATCGTACGTGCGGCTACCCTGCTTCACGCCCACCCTCGCTTCACCAAACCACATCTCGACAGGAGCGACAGGGGTGTAGGGCTCGGGCTGCGGCGCAGGTTCGGGTTCGGGTTCGGGCGCAGGCTCGGGTTCGGGCT